>Ga0207905_1000046_pt1 | contig 125546 bp, 112 predicted proteins | sample LinPmetageLP49_FD_184060 | JGI IMG/M metagenome (GOLD analysis project Ga0207905, IMG submission 184060) | Marine viral communities from the Subarctic Pacific Ocean - LP-49 (SPAdes) | ecosystem: Environmental > Aquatic > Marine > Oceanic | place: Pacific Ocean | collected 2011-08-27 | reverse complement strand
GGGTTCGGGGTTCGGGGTTCGGGGTTCGGGGTTCGGGGTTCGGGGTTCGGGGTTCGGGGTTCGGCAAAGTATTTTATAAAGCGGGCTAATTGATAGCTCGCTTTTTTATTATGAAAAATTTAATGGAGGGCTTCTTTGAGCGACAACCGAACATTGAGGTGAGTCGTCATTTACTTAGTAAGAAAGAAGAAAACTTTCCTCTTTTTTATACGCTCAGATAAGCTACAATAATAATATAAGCTCATGAAATATTGACGTTTTCGCGCTAGAATAGGGAAAGTGTCCTCTGATAAAGTTGTTATTTGAATAGGAGCTTTCAATGGACGAGGTAGTCAAAAATCGCTTCGAAGAATATCCCGAAAAAGTTCGGCTACGACTTGAGGAGTTACGAACTTTAATCTTCAAGCTTGCATCCGATTTGGAGCTAGGTGAAGTCGAAGAGTCACTGAAATGGGGTGAGCATAGTTATAGTGTAAAAACAGGCAGCCCAATTAGAACTTATTGGAAGTTGAAATCACCAAACCAATACTACTTGTTCTTCAACTGCCAAACTAAGTTAATCGATACATTTAGAGAGCTGCACAATGACACACTCGAATTTCAATGTAATAGAGCAATCGTATTAAGTTTATCTAGTTCGTTGCCTGAGGCGGAAATCAAGAACTGCTTAGAGCTAGCTTTAACCTATCAGCAGCGAAAGCATTTGCCACTTTTAGGCGCGTAATAGGTCGTCACATATAAGACACTAAACTAGCTCCTTTTGGTCACTACCCGTTAGCTTAGCGTTACTAATGTTCAACCGATAGTCGTTATAGAGTGGTTTAACTTACAGTGTAAAGCAGTTGTTTCTGGTAGATTCATCATTTTTGTCGGATGGCGTGGCTCCGCCACTTATCCGACCTACGTCAAAATGTAGGTTGGTTAAGCCGAAGGCGCCACCCAATAGGCTTTCAAATTCACTTTTCATCCGCACATGGCACATAGCTGACATTGCTACAAATATACTACATAGAGTTGGGATAGGAATAGAGAGAAAAAATAACCCATTGATTTAATTGGTAGCCCCTGCAGGAATCGAACCTGCAACTGCCCCTTAGGAGGGGGCCGTTATATCCATTTAACTAAGAGGCCACGCTGGGTGCTAAGTACTAGGTGTTTGGAAATTATAACGGCATCTGGTTTTTTATATCAAGCATCAAATTAAGTTAATTGCTTGATAAATATATATCTTCTTTATTTAATACGTAAAGCGGTATAAATGTTCGGCTGCTGGCTGCTAAACGTTTGCTTTGAATATCAATAACGCGTGCGTTTATTTCTACCCCGTCCTCTCTATAAATAAGGGTGCCTGACAATACATGGCTGGCTATACTGGTACCAGCAAGTTTGCGAGTGTTTCGTGTAAAGGCAAAGTCGCCTTGCTTATTTACGGTAATTAAATTGGCTGTTTTAAAATCAACGGCGCTATAACCAAACTTTTGTAGCTGATGTATAAAGGTTTCTGATAACTGATTACCTAACTGGCTTGCTGTAGTTAAACTTGCGTCTAAATCAACGAACGACGTAACTGCAATCGCTGCATCTTGCGGGGCAACTTGCATAGTGTCGGTTAAATCAAGTGCCATTTGCTCTACGTAGTTAACTAAGCTTTTGTGGTGCTTGTTTGGGTTAAATTGCGTTGTATCAGCATATTGCTCTTGCTCGTCATTGCGCTGCATTTGCGCCATGATTTGGTTAAAATCAAGGTTACTTACCACCGTTTGTTCAGGCTCAGCCTTAGCGGGTTCGGCCATGCTAGATTCACCAAGTAAATTACAGCCTGAAAGTAATATTAATAATGCACTTATGCTAATTATAGCTGAGCGCTTAGCTAAGTTAGCCATGATAAACCTCACTTACTCGCTTGTTTTAGCATGATGCCATCAGCACTGTTACTGCTATTTAACGCGTCGATCACTGATTGCGGAATAAAGCCCTGTGCAGAGCCTACAACCGCTTTACTCGCTAAACCAACAATACGTGCGTTTACTAGTATGCCACCTTGGTGGTTTACTAGCGTGCCGGCTAATACGTAACTAAAATTTTGTTCTTGGTTAAGCTCTAAGTAGTCGCGACTAAAAACAAAATCGCCGCCAGGTGTTACACGCATATAATCGGTGGTTTTAAAATCGATTACCGGTACACCAAAATTATGCAGCTCATGCATAAAGCTCTCTGCTATTTGATTACCCACTAAGTCAGCATTGTTGTAGTCACGGTCTAAAAAAACAAAGCTTGATACCGCTAATGGCGTTTTAGTATTTACGTACTGTAAATTTTCAGCCATGTCTTGCATGATGCCACGCACATAATGATTAATATTTTTACGTGTTGGCGTGTTAACTTGTTTGTTTTTATTCATCACTGCTGTTTTATTTTGATACAGCGAGTCGCTTTGTGTAGGTGCGGCTACAGGGCGTTGCTCAAAAAACATAGGCGCATCGTCGGTAATTTGTGTGTCACTATGGTTTGTCATTTGTGAACAACCAAAGCCTAGTGGCAAACATAAAGTTAATAGTAGGCGTTTCATGTGTGCTCCTAATTAATATTCACTGCGGTAAATATAGTCACCGCGCTGCTGTATTTTTTCATTGCTCCACATCACATTGATGGGAATTTCAGTACTGCCGGCAGATACAACTTGGTTGGTTTGCATATTTACCATTCGTGCATTAACAATATAAGCATGCTCTTGGCGAGTTAAAGTACCGGTGATGACAAAGTCAATAATCTGACGCTGCTTTAAGTTGCCAGTATTGCGGCTAAGTACTGAGTCTGCACTCGCTGATAAGTTAAGTTGGTTTTCAAGCCGATATTCAACCGTGTTATAACCTAATTGGGTGAATTGGGTTATTAAGCTTTCCTGAATCTGCTGGCTAAGCCCTGCCCCCTGTCCTTGAGCAACGTGAGAATCTAGGGCATCTGCTAAATAAAAGCTACTGACCGCAATTGAAGCAGTGCTTTTAAAAGGCTCTTTAATATGGCTAAGCTGGGCACTTAAGCTACTTACGTACTGGTTCACCGTATAAGGTGCCATAACCGCTTTAGGCGCATCAGTGCTTATACTCGGCTTTGGCTGAGGTGTTAAACTACAGCCCGCTAAATTTAATAATAGTAAGGGTAACAAAAGGCGCATAGTTGCCATCCTCTAAAAACATAATAACAACAAAGCAATTATTATGCCGAATACCCTTGTCACATATTTATTTTAAAGGCTGCTGGGTGTAATGACTCACAATGCAGTTGATTTGGCGCTGTTTAAGTTTATCGCAATCAGCAGCCGCATTCGCTTGTTCCTGATAAGCCCCAAGCTTTAAACGGTAGTAGGTCATGCCACTCACGTTGATAGTTTCTACATTCGCCACAAACTCCCCCTCAAATAACGAAGATGCGCTGGCTTTTATTTGATTTAAACTTTGGCTAAGTCGGTCTTTGTCGGTAACGGCTGCAACTTGGAGGGCAAACAGCGCTTTAACGGCTTGTTTTTCATCAGCTGCTGCATTCGTTGCCACTTGAGCTTTTTGTGCTACTTTTGGTGATACCGTTTCAGCTGAAGCTTTAGCTGTTGGTACTACAGGCGTATTTGTTGATGCGGTGTCTTGATTTGCCACCGCATTTAATTGGCTTATTAATAGCTTTAAGTCTTGTTCAATCACTAGTAGACGCTCAACACCTGCTTTGGCTGCTTGCCACTGCTGAGACGATGCTTTTAGCTGCGCTAACTCCTCGTCAGAAAGGCTTGCACTGGCTTGTTTAGGCTTAGGCGATTCCACTGCTGTTTTGGGACTGCTGCATCCAGATATAAAAAGAGCACCAATACAGGCGATGAGTATTGAATAGCGTTTATATAAATTAGCATGTTGCATGGTTAAACCTTATTGTTATTAGTGGCTAATAAGTTGCGCTTGGACTTGGCAGTTCAAGCCCTTCACTTTTAATTCTGCGCATACTTGTTCAAGCTCTCCTTGGGCAGACTCGGCATAAGCGACGGCTAAAATATACCGTTTTTGTTTATCGTCTTTAATATAAAAAGCATCACGCTTTGATTGCTCATTTAGATGGCGCTTAATTAATTGATAATACGCTTTCATAATCGGCAATGATGAAAACCCACCCGCATTAGCAATATACGCTGGCGTTTGTGTTTTTTCTTTAAGCTCAAAGTCAACGCCCATTACCACTTCACCTTGTGCTGGTAATTTAACCACCACCTGTTGCGTATCTTTTAAGGATTTACGTTGCTTAAACTCATCATCTATAACCGCTTTATATTCGCCAGGGCGTAAATCGGTAAACAAATAATAGCCATCATAGGCAGCTTGCGTTTGCGCCACTTGCTTACCTTGTTTGTCGAGTAATTTTACGGTAGCAAAAGGCTGTACTTCACTGCTGCCTTGCTCATCTTGTTTGTAAACAGTTCCCTCCAATTCACTACTGTGATTAAGCGGTATTTCCATATATTCAACAAAACCGGCACGCGGTGTAATTGAAAAGCCATCGTTGGCGGCAACTAAAAAAGGCTCGCTAATACTAGCAGGATCAATCACTATGTCGGTTGTTCTATTCGCCGGCATACCTTTAAGTATCGCTAAGCCATTTTCGTTAGTTACAGCTCGGCGATAATTTTGAACTCCTTTTACCTTAACGCCTTCAATTCCCTTTTCCCCATCATCTTGAATATTGTTATTATTTGAATCAAGAAAAACTCGAACCATTAAAGTCCCTGAATTTACGAGGCTTCTTTTACTTAAAAAGTACTCGTCAGTGTTCGTATCAAAACCGATACTAAAGCGACTAAATAAACCTAGTCGCCAATTATCATCGTCATCGTAGCTCATTGTGCTATTTAAGCTAAAACTATCGCTTTGCCAATTTAGACCCAACTCCATAGAAACTAAATCGTTTATACGAGAGTTTCTTAGTGTGAATTCAGATTGCAAATTCTGAGATAAATTACGGCTTAATTCTGCTTGGTAACCCAGTATAGTCGAACCAGAGTCTGCGCTGTAGTCAACACTAAAACGAGTGTATGTTTTACCAAATCGATGTTGAAGACGCATACTGCCAAGTGTTGTTGCATCATCTAAAGAATCAAATTTTCGCCAAATTAAATTGTTACTAACAACGGTACCACCTAAATTATACGATAAGGTATTATCAACACTTAAATATGAGTCACTAAATTCTCTGTTGTTATAGGCGAGCGTATTTTGATAGCTCAAGCTTCCAAATGATTCATCAAATAACTTTCCTGCCGTGTATAGTTGATAACTTTCAGTTTTCGCTGTATCTGTATCACCAACTATTTTTTCATTGTTTTGAGACAGGCTTAAACGTACCGATTGACCAACTAATTCACCTCTAGCTGCGACCTCTAGCTTATCTTCATCGTTATTATTTTTTTCATAATCTAGATTAAGTAATACCTTATCAAATATACTCAGGTTTGAACCAAAGGCATAATTGTTAACATTATCACCCGAATTGCTATTTAATATTGATGTACCAGCATAAACCGATAAATAATCAGTTAATCCCGTTTCATAACGACCCGCTAGCTGCCAACCTTTGCCTTGTGTCGAATAAAGTGACTGATTGAATAACTGCTCACCTTGCTCAGTAATTGACAACTCATAAAACGATTCATCTGCTGACAAACTATTACCATCTATAAAATATTGCTCTGTTTTTCGCTCTACTTGTCCTTGTGGACCATAAAAAATCAGCTCAAAATTATTAGCGCCAAATAATAAATCAATGTCTTCAAATAGATAGCGCCCATCAGCTAAGCTAAACTGCTGCGCTAGCAGTACATCATTTCTATATAACTCAACATCCCACCCTGGTTGAATGGCACCCGTTAAGTTAATTTGATTACTATTAACCTGTTTAAAAAGTGGTTTGTTATCAACTTTTACTCCTCTGGCGTAACTACCATTAAATCGTTTACCGACTTGAGTTGCTAATACATCTCCAAGTTGAACCGTTGTCGCATTTAAAGGACCTAATAGGCGTGCATCTTTACTTTGACGGCTAAATGATAATCTTGAATCAGATAGTAAATCTTGTTTTCGTCCTGCAAAAAAATACTGAGTATTAAAATAGGCCAAGTCATTTGATCCTAATACAGAGTACCCTATCGCTGAATCCGTATTACTCTTAGTTGCACTAAGCTGCACATCAGCAAGAGGCGATGAAATTGCGCTGTATGGACTGGCCTTCCAAGGTAAGATTGCTTGACGTGACTCTCTATTAGTTACAGTTTCTCGCTGCTCTCTTTCGCGTTTTAATTCTATAGGCAATTTGGTAGGGGAGCTTACATTTAGCTCAAGTGCTGAATATTCAATATCAATATCTAACGAAAACCACTGCGCTAACAAGTTACTATCAACAAACATATCGCCGTTCTCAGCATAAGCTTGTTGGCTGTTAAATGAATATCTAACGCCGTTAATTTGTACTGTATTTGTATTTAGGTCTAGATAAAACTGATTATCTTCACGAATAAACCAGCCTTGAGCAATAAGGTCATCGCTATTTATATCGATAGCAAAATCCAGGCTTTCTGAAAAACTTAATAAATCTATTAATACACCGGTTTTACTTTTCACCCCGAGCATTTCACCCAGGTAATTTTTTTTCACGAACGATGAAAAAAATAATAACTCCCCTTCGGGGATGCCCTCACCTTGCTGCACATTAAGCTCGGGCTCTGTTCTTTCATTTGCAGCTTGACCAGTGTTGTATTGCTGCCATTTTTTATCTATTTTTTTTATGCTAGCAAGAATGGCCTGAGTGTCAGGCTCTGCTGCTAATAATGGATCAATTGATAAAAAAATGATCAACAACCACTTTGAGCGCTTAAAGTAATACATCGCCTATTTCAAGTTACCGATAATTGCATTATTAATTGGCGCAACCTTTTCACTAAAAATAGTATCGCGATATTCTTTAAGCCCTGTATAAATTACGCGAATTTGACCATTTTTCGGGATATTTTGATCTGCAAAAATTGGTATCGTCGCCGTTGTTGTTTTTAGCTCAGGGTAAATACTAAAATCGTTTAACATAGCGATCTTTTTCTCTGTATCCGTTCCTTTTTGCTTAAAGAAAACTTCTAACTTGCCAAAAGAGCTAAAGCCCCCCTCTCGCTTAATTTCAATCTCAAGCGCTTTTTTTTCTGGGCTATGTATAAGCTGTAAATTGCTAATATTAACATTAGGTTTTTCAGCGCCTTTTCGCAAAATAACAGGGATAGTGTAACTTAATAGTAATTTCAAATTAATACCAAGTCTTTGTTGCTGACTTTGAACTTCATTAGGGAGTGCTTTAAATGCTAAGTGAGAACGGTATTCCTGTTCTATTAAACCTTTTGGCTTTCGAATAGCAAGCTTAACAATCTGCCTTTCTCCTGGTGCTAATCTAACTTGCGATGGGCTGATCCTAACCATATTTTTAAGTGAAGATGAACTTTCTTGATCAGCCGCTAAATTAGCATACCCACCGCCAGCTAGTGCAACTTTGTCTTGCCACTCCAACCTATAAGTTTTTGCTTCATTAGAGTTATTAACAACAATAACTTTAGCAACACGTTGACGCTCATCAAAATTGATTCTTGTTGGCGAGATAAGTAAGTTTGCATAAGAATGGAAGCTAGTTAAGATAAAGCTTACTAAGATAAAAAAAGTTTTTATTATTGTCATTTAATCAACATCTCTAGTTGTCTAATAATTTAGCGTCACTTCAATTGTAGTATCAAAGATACCATCTTTATAAGTATTTCCGTCACCCGAGGTACTTAATTGCCCCCCTACTCTCAATAAAGCAGTTCCTGTGGTATCGGTTGTAATGGTCGTATTATAAATGAGTTGATTTAAAATCAGTGGCGCGCCACCAAAAATGTTATTTAGGGGCTGATCACTTACAAAGTCACTCACGTTTACCTGGATACGTGCAGGGTATCCTTCAAGCAACAATTCGGCTGCATGGCCTTTTTCAAGTAAATATATCTTATTGGTTAAGGTATTTGTGTTACTGGGCAACAAGGTCATAGAGCTAACACTTTGATTATCAATGATAACAATTTTACCAAAATTCAATTGCTCAAGCGGTGTAACTTGTGCGTATAAATCCGTAGTTAAGAAAGCTGCTAGTATGAGTAAAAATAATTTCATAAAGTAGCCTGCTTTATACAATAAAGCAGGCTTTGCCCATTAGTAATTTAATTCTAATGTAAACGTGCCACTGTATGATCCATCGATATAATCACTAGTTGCAGCAACCCCTGTTGTGGTTAATGTTGCACCAAAATTAAAAGTTGCTTCACCATTTGAATCAACCTGAATGGTCGTTGTAGCTGCGCTATTAGGCGTAGCACCGGTTAACACATAATACGTTGGAGTGCCCAAAGTAAATGCAGCAGTGCCCGCAGGTGCTGTATCAGGCGCAATCGCAGTTTCAGTCGGATTTGTAATGGTCAATGTACCAAAAGGAGAAACACCAGAAACAGAAAAAGAAGCTGGTGTACCTGCTACTAAAATTGCAATTTCAGCTGCGGTTGCATCTGTAGAAGCCGTTGTAGGAGCAGTAGCAGGGTTTGCGGCTAATACTAGTGTTGCAGTCTCCGTCCCCGTTAAATCACCTGAAGCCCTGATTGTACCAAAATCTAGTGGTGCATCATTCGTAAAGGTGAATGCGTTTTGAACTGTAACACCCGCTTGAAAAGAAGCAGTTTCTGCAGCCGCACCGAAAGAAAGAACAGTCATTGATGCAGCAAACGCTGCTTTAGTAAATATTTTGTTCATAGTTTTCCCTTAGATATAAGTTGTTAACCTTTTGTTCAGGTTAATTTAAGTATCGGCCAAAATCACTAAAAAGTTAGAAAATATTTACTTTATTTTGATTTATAATAACAGGATGCAAAAATAAGCGAAAAAAACCTTAAACATCCTCTGAAAATGCCGCTAACGTACATTTATTACCCATCTTATAAAAAAACAAACACAACTGCGCCGCCTGTTGTTGATTTTTTAGCGGGCCTGCTACAACACTATAAAAGGTACTTGATTCTTTTTGTTGCTCATTAATGCGGTATTGCAAAATACTGTTTAATTGAGGGTATTGCTCTTTTAGTCGCTCCACTTGCCTTTTGGCTCCGTTAGAAATTAAATAACGTCCAATTTGCACACCGTACATTGCTTTGTTTGTACTGGTAGTGTTATCAGCTAAAGCGGTTTCTGATGAGGGTTGTAACGATTGCTTAGAGCCATACTCAACACGTTTAACTTTCTCTTTCATCGGCTCTGGTACGGTATCAATATCTGTTTGTGCAGAAAGCGCTTGAATCAATAACGATAAGTCTTCTTCCATGGTGCTTAAGCGCGCTATTTGCTCTTTGTTGTTATCCCATTGCTCTAGGTAAGGTTTTATATCTTTTTCACGTACAAGCTTATCGCTTTGTGAATCTGAAGGCATTAGCTGGTTGCTGCAACCAGCTAATGCAAATGGTATTAATAATGTTATTAAATAAAGTTTCACTTTAGGCACCCATTACAAAAGACTAGCTATCTAAAGCTATTATGCAATAAAAGCGCCAAGTAATATTGTTTTATAACCTGATTGGTCCGTCAGTGTAGTTACTCACAAAACAGTCAACTTTATAAAATTTAAATACCTCGCAATCATCCTCTGCACTTTTAAAGTTAAAATACTCACCTAATTTTAGTCGATAATAGATTTTGTTATTAACCTTTGCTTTTTCAATATTTGTCGTGATTTTGTCCTTAAACAAAGGCGCTGCTTTTTTGTTAATTTGCTTCCATTCTTTAGCAACACTCTCTTGTGAATCGAGTGACGCAACCTGCAATGCAAATACTTTTTTGTTGGTATCAACCATTGCCACTTTTGTTAGCTTCGATGTTTGAGGGAATACTTTTTTCTTCACAATTGAGTTCGTTGCTTTCACAGGCAAACTAACAGCGTGCTTACTGTAGCTTTTTGGAGGGGCTGTAATCATTTTTGTAGGCACGCTAGCATAGCGACTACTGTGTCGCTGATTGTATGGAGCGTCCCCTTTAGAGGATTTTGCGTAGCGATTACTATACCTTTGCCTTGGTCGTTCAACTTTATCTGAGGTGCTTGCGTAATTATTACCATACTTAAGATTTGGCGGCGCCTTTGTGTTTATTACTGAGCGAGCATAACGATTGCTAACAGCCTGATTAGATTGCGCTATTGCTTTACTGTTAATAATATCTAGGTGATCAACTAAATATGTGAGCTCACGTTCTAACTTTAATAGCCGCTCTATGCCAGAGCGTGCTTGCTGCCATTGCAAGGCGGCATCTTTTAGTTGAGCAAGCTCAAGTGCAGTGATAGTTACATATTCAGGTGAATCTTTAACTTGTTCATTTAATGATGTTTTATCAGGCGATATCGTACAACCAGTACTTAATAACAACAGTAATACGACTAATAGATATCGGTGATACTTTTTGCTGTATTCACACATCGATTGTTTCTCTTTCAATAGTTTAGACCGCTCAATTAAGTCAATTTTCAATTGAATCAACAAAGCACGTTAACAACAAAACAACTTGGGTTAACATAAAGATTACAACACAATGTTAAATATGTCTGTATAAGTGCAAAAATAGTGATAATTTAAAATACTAAAAAAACTATTTTACAATCAAAAAAAGCGCCATATAGGCGCTTCTAATAATGATAAGTTTATTTAAATTAACGTTTTAATAAACGTTTTAAGCTCACCGGCGAATTCATCACGACGAAGAGCAAATTCAATGGTTGCTTTTAAATAACCAATTTTACTGCCACAATCATGGCTTCGGCCTTTCATTGCGTAGGCATCTACTTTTTCATCTTGCATAAGCATGGCTATTGCATCTGTTAGCTGAATTTCATCACCAGCACCTTGAGGGGTTTTAGCCAGTAATGGCCAAATATTTTTACTCAACACGTAACGACCAACCACAGCAAGGTTTGAAGGTGCCTCGTCAACGGGTGGTTTTTCTACCATGCTTTGAATGGGTGAGCTTTCACCTTGGTTTAACTCAACATCACCTAAATCCACAACACCAAATTTATCTACGTCATCTTTAGGGACTGGCTCAACCATAATTTGACTGTGTTTAGTTTGCTCAAAGCGAGTAATCATTTCAGCTAAGTTGTCTTTTGTTAGGTCACTTTCTACATCATCAATAATAACGTCGGGTAAAATAACCACAAAAGGTTCATTGCCAATAATAGGGGCGGCACAGTTAATAGCATGGCCTAGGCCTTTTGCTTCACCTTGACGTACATGAATAATGGTCACATCTTTAGGGCAAATAGACTGTATTTCGGCAAGTAATTGCCGCTTTACACGTTTCTCTAATGTTGCCTCTAGTTCAAAGCTGGTATCAAAATGGTTTTCAATCGAGTTTTTACTCGAATGCGTTACTAGCACTATCTCTTTAATACCAGCGGCAACCGCTTCGCTAACAACGTATTGAATGAGTGGACGGTCTACAACGGGCAGCATTTCTTTTGGAATTGCTTTAGTTGCCGGTAACATACGTGTTCCAAGGCCGGCTACGGGGATCACTGCTTTCATTATGCTCTCCTTATTTTTTAAACTGAAAATGGGTATTGAATAGCCTCGTGGCATTGATAACCAACCACCTCAAAATCATCACGTGTTACCCATGTTTCTATATCTTCGAGCGACTTAATCTCTGGGTTAATTTTTAATTGAGGAGAAGCAAATGGCTCGCGCTTTAATTGCACGTCTCGCATTAAATCTAGCTGATTTTCGTAAATGTGGGCATTGGTGATTTTATGATATGCCTTACCTGCTTTGTGGCCAGTAATTTGTGCAACCAGTGCCAATAAAACAAAACATTGAATTTGATTAAAGTTTAGCCCTAACGGTACATCACAACTTCGTTGGTACGAAGTTAAATACAGGGTATCGCCTAGTAATGAAAAGGTATGCGTATGCATGCATGGGCGCAAGCAGCCAAGCTCAAACTCACCTGGGTTGTAAAAGGTAATAATTTCGCCGCGATCATCAATGCCATTTTTTAAATTATTGATGACCTTTGCAAGTTGATCCAGTGTTGAACCATCAGGGCGTTGCCAGCCTCGTCCTTGCACGCCATAAACGCGCCCCATATCATCCTCACCTTTACGATTAGGATTATTGAGCCAGGCACTATTTTCATTGGCGTTAGCATCCCAGGTTTTACAACCTATATTGCGAAACTGCTCAGCACTGTCATAGCCTCTTAAATAACCTAATAATTCAGCAATAGCCGCTTTGTAATAGCTTTTTCGCGTAGTGATCATTGGGAACTGATTATTAGCCACATCGTATTCTAAATCAGCGTTTATAACCGTTAAACAACGTGTACCGGTACGCTTGTTTTCAATCCATTGTCCTTGGTCAACAATGCGCTGACATAATTCTAAATATTGTTTCATCTAACTTCTTCTTTTAAGCTTTTGCCGCTGTTTTTGATAGTGGTTGTTTATAGGCCCAAATAAGTAAGCCTAACCCGCCAATTATCATTGGTAACGATAGAATTTGCCCCATAGAAATGAAATCAGCAAATAGCCCCAATTGCGCATCTGGTTGGCGAAAATATTCAATACAAAATCTAAATACGCCGTAACCCAGTAAAAACAAACCCGACACACTTCCCGCAGGACGTGGACGCTTAATAAACCACAATAATATGACAAACAATACAAGCCCTTCAAAAAAAGCTTCGTAAAGTTGTGAAGGGTGGCGTGCAAGCGGGCCTCCGGTTGGAAACACCATTGCCCACGGAACATCAGTGGTACGCCCCCATAATTCGCCGTTAATAAAGTTACCTATACGCCCAGCCAGTAAACCAACAGGCACTAAAGGTGCTACAAAATCACCGACTTGTAATAACGATTTTTTACGCTTGTAAGCAAAAATAGCAATTGCAGTGATCACCCCCAGTGTTCCACCATGAAACGACATGCCACCTTGGTCTATTCTAAACAAATATAAGGGGTTTTCGATAAAATAGCTAAATTGATAAAACAGAACATAACCAATACGCCCACCTAATATAACGCCCAGCATGCCGTAAAAGAGTAAATCGCTGACTTCGTCTTTAGTCCAACCTGAACCGGACTTATTAGCTTGACGATTAGCAAACCACATCGCAAACGCAAAACCAATTAAGTACATTAATCCATACCAACGAACGCTAAGTGGCCCAATAGAAAAAATTATTGGATCAATTTGAGGAAACTCCAGTGCCATAAAAATAAACCTTTAGCTAAAAACCATTTTAATAGCGATGATAACAAGTAACATCGCGAAAACTTTCTTAATTGTATTCACAGGTAAGTAATGCGTTGCTTTGGCGCCTATTGGCGCTATAAACCATGAGGTAACAACAATCCCTAACAATGCAGGTAAATAAACAAATCCCATAAAACCATGCGCTAAGTCAGTTACTTGCCAACCGGCGCTGACATAACCAATAGAGCCAAAAAAGGCAATTACAATACCACATGCAGCAGCGCAACCAATTGCCTTTTTAATATCAACCGAAAAATAGTGCAACATAGGCACAAGTAGTGCGCCACCGCCAATCCCAATCAACCCAGATAGTGCCCCCATTATCGCACTAATACTTCCTAGCACGGGGCCTGCAGGCATCGGGTGACCTACGCTCACTTTATTACGGGCAGAAAGCACCATTCTCATAGCAATAAAAACCACACTCACCGCAAACACGGTTCGTAACATTTTCTCAGGTATAAAGCTGGCAGCAAAGCCGCTAATCAAGGCGCCAATGGCCACACCCGACATTACCCAAGGGGCAATTTTCCAAGGCACATTATCATTTTTATGATGAGCTAACGCTGAAGAAGTCGAGGTAAATAAAATAGAGGCTAAAGATGTCGCAATAGCGATAACCAATACATGATCGGCAGCGGCCACATTAAAACCCAGTAACAAGCTCGTTAGCACCGGCACAATGATTAAACCACCGCCTATGCCTAGAAGTCCTGCTAAAAAACCAACAATGCAACCTAATAACGCACAACTTGCAACTAGAAGTCCTAGTTCATACATAGTTATCTCTAATACATTTAAGAATATGTATATTTTAATTGATTATATAAACAATAACAGCTCTATCATTTAGGTGTATAAAATAAATTACCTAGCTGATGCTCTATCATAAAATTACGGGTTAAACGCAACACTTGTTTAGCATTGGGCTGTGCTAAACACTCGCTCAGTAATTGTTCCATGTCACTAACATTTAAGCGCCTAAGCACCCATTTCACTTTATTTAACGACGATAAGTTCATACTTAAACGTCTATAGCCCATGGCAATGAGTAATATTGCTCCCTCGGGATCGCCGCCAAGCTCACCACATAAACTAAAGGGCAATTCATAGTGCTCACATTCGCTGGCAATATTATTTAATACACGTAACACAGCTGGATGATAAGGATTGAATAAATCGGCCACACGGGCATTTGCTCTATCTACCGCTAATAAATACTGAGTTAAATCGTTACTACCCACTGAGCAAAAATCGACTTTTCTAGACCACTCTGGCAGCATAAATACACTTGAAGGTACCTCAAGCATAATGCCAATATCTGGCTTTTCTATTAATTGCTCAGGAAATGTTTCGCTTAACTCATAATAGGCTTGGTTATACAATGCCAGCGACTCTTCAACTTCATCAGTGCCACTGATCATAGGCAGCATTATTTTTAAATTACCTAAGCCAATATTCGCTTTGAGCATGGCTTTGAGCTGATCTAAAAAAAGCTCAGGATGATCTAGGCTAATTCTAATACCACGCCATCCTAAAAACGGGTTTTCTTCGGTAATATTAAAATAATCTAAAACTTTGTCGCCACCAATATCTAACGTTCGCATAACTACGGGGTTAGGATAATAGCTACTGAGTACTTCGCGATACCATTTTTCTTGTTCTTGTTGCGATGGAAACTGCCCTTTTTGCATAAACCACGCTTCGGTTCTGTAAAGACCAACACCATCACAAATATGGGCACTATTTTGTTGCGTATTAAGTTCAAGCCCTGCGTTGAGCAATAAACTAATATGCTCCCCGTCCAAGGTAATTGCAGGCAGTGATTGCTCTTCTAAAAAACGATTGTTGAGTAAGTTATCTTGATGTTGTAACTCGGTATACTCATCAATAAGCATTTGCGAAGGCGAAATATATAAACGCCCAGCAAAAGCATCTAAAATCATTTCTTTGTTATCAAACTGCAGTAACGGTAAATCTTCAATACCCCAAATTGCAGGCACCCCCATTGCTCGCGTTAAAATAGAGGCATGGCTATTAGCTGAACCATTAATGCTTACCACACCTGCTAAACGCTCATTTGGCACTTCGGCTAACATCGCAGGAGTTAATGTGTGAGCGATGAGGATTGTGTTTTCAGGGTAGTCTTTTATTGCATGCTCAGTGTTCACTAAGTGATGAAGCACCCGTAAGCCAATGTCTTTAACATCAACCGCACGCTCTTTAATATAAGGGTCTTGCATTTCATTAAACTGTGCAACTAAACGTTCAATCACAATTTTTAATGCACTTTTTGCACACCAACCTTCTTGTAATTGTGCCTCTACATTATGACCTAAGCTTTTAGCATCCAATAATTGCTGATACACATCAAACACCGCCAACGCCTCTTGCGGTATGGTATCGCTTAATGTCATCGATAAAGTGCTAAATTCTTTGCGCGTTGCAGCAACCGCTTGCGTGAATAAACGGCGTTGTTCATTCACATCACTATTTTTAGTAAGCTCTATGGACTTAAAATTAAGTTTAGGAATAACAACAAAGGCTTTACCAATACTAATGCCTGGCGCACTAGACACCCCTTTTAAAACCGATGTTTGATGAGACGACTCATCTTGGCGCAATACTTCTTTTATTTCGGCATGTGCAAGCTGTGAAGCTAACTGCGCTGAGAGCGTAATTAAAAACGACTCTTCATCTTGAGAAAATACTCGAGCCATTTTCTGTTGCACAACAATAACGCCTAATACCTTTTTTTGATGAACAACAGGCACAGACAAAAAAGCGTTGTAGCCTTCTTCGTTCACTTCTGGGGAGAGTTTAAAGCGAGGATGCGATTTAGCAAACGCAATGTTAATCGCCTCTTCGCGCTGAGCAACTAGCCCAACAAGTCCTTCAGTAAAGCCAATTCTAAATTTACCCACCGCATCGGGGTTTAACCCTTCGCTGGCCATTAGTACAAAGTTATCTTGACTGTAATCGGCAAAATAAATGGAGCAGCACTGGGTATTCATGGCATCTTTTACCATTTTCACAAAGCACACTAACGCATCGTCTAAATTCGCTTGTTGCGAAACAGACTCAGCTATCGATCTGAGTGTTGCCAGCATACACTGCTCCTTTTTATGTAAAACTACCTTTTGCTTCGCCAATTGTCTTTTTGTTGCTCTCGCTTATTGAAGGGCATAGCAAAAGGAGCAAACTCTTTCATAACACGTCGATAAACATCCCGTTTAAACGATACTACTTGCCTTACCGGATACCAATAACTCACCCACCGCCAATCATCAAATTCAGGATGGTGCGTTTTTAGTAAGTTTACATCTTCATCTTTACAGCGTAACTTCAGTAAAAACCATTTTTGTTTTTGCCCAATACACACCGGACTTGAGTCGCGGCGGATTAATCGTTTGGGTAATTTATAGCGTAACCAATGTTTTGAGCTTGCAACTATTTCTACATCTTCTGGTCGCAAACCTACTTCTTCGTGTAATTCACGGTACATAGTTTGTTCTGGTGTTTCACCATCATCAACACCGCCTTGGGGAAATTGCCAAGAATGTTGACCATAGCGTCTGGCCCAAAACACTTGCCCCTGATTATTGCAAATTACAATTCCGACATTGGCACGAAAACCTTCGGCATCAATCACCTTAGTGCCTCATTTGTAAGTCGATTTTTTATGATTGTTCCACATTAGCTGCAATACGGCAAATACTATTACGTACAAGCCCCGTTAACGTCCTCGGTTAAGGCAAATTAATAGCGAAATCCATTGCATGTTAATAACAAACAACACTGCCATGATAAATACATAAAAACCACACTGTTTGTGCTGGTTACTCACAGCTTGTGCATAACTTTTGTAAAACACGCTCATTTAGCAAACAAATCCACAATACAAGATCTAAAAGGTGATGTTCTCCACAGAATCTGTGGATAAACATGTTTATACATCTGTATTTATCCTTACAACATTTATAGACCTTAATTAAAACTGAACACTAAAAACAAAAAAAACAATGCAGTTCAGTTACTTAGTTAAGCTTGGCGTTTTAAAACAGTGCATAAAATTGCACCACACACGGCACGAACAAAATTCAACCAACCGCTAAAGATATCCACTAACACACTAATTTGCTATCATGGCGTTGGTATTTATTCAACTAAAATAAACAGTATGCAACCTTTAAAACCTCATTCAATCAATCAATTAATGCAACGTGTCGATGCTATTGCAGGACTCACACTAGGACAACTTGCACAGCAGTACCACTTTAAAACGCCAGATGATTTATTGCGTGAAAAAGGCTGGACAGGTCAACTGATTGAGTATGTATTAGGCGCAAGTGCTGGGTCAAAACCGCTACCCGACTTTGAGGATTTAGGCATAGAGCTCAAAACCTTGCCCATTTCATATAAAGGCAAACCGCTAGAAACTACCTTTGTGTCGGTTACCCCACTAATGAATGTAACTGGCATGACCTGGCACACAAGTAGCGTACGTAAAAAGTTGAATCATGTTTTATGGCTACCTATTTTAAGTGAGCGCGATATTGCTCCGTTTGATAGAACCATAGGCAGTGGCTTTTTGTGGCAACCCTCCCCCGCGCAAGATGCGCAATTACAGCGTGACTGGGAAGAGCAAATGGAGCTTATAGCGCTTGGTCGGGTAGATGAAATATCAGGGCATTTAGGCGACGCCATGCAAATACGGCCAAAAGCAGCTAATAGCAAAGTAGTTACCGATGCCATAGGCCCCAACGGGCAAATTATACAAACCCTGCCCCGTGGCTTTTATTTGAAAACCAGTTTTACAAAAGAGATATTAAAACAGCAGTTTCAGTTGTAATTATTTGTCGGTATTAATTTTTGCACCAAATAGATTCGCGTAACCAAAAAGGTTTTTCTCGCATCCAAAGGGTACAAATCCACTTTTCACCTAATAATACGGGTTTTCCACTATGTACTGAGTTTTTATCTACCTGATTACCAATCATATTATTAAATTTAATTACTTGTCCTTGCTTGGCTTTAACACTTACATTCCAGTCTTTAAAGGCGGTTTCTCCACCTTCAAATCCGTCATTTAAATTTATAATACGTGTTCGCCGTCTTTGACCAAAAAAATTAAGTTCTTTTTTAGCATTTTCATTTGAAGGTGTAATAAAATCATAGTGCCATTTGTATTGCTGACCTTGAGTATAACGATAAATAATCATAGGCTCAGCATATGCTAAGTCAGCATAGTCGTCTGAACATATGATGCGCTGTAATATAGCTATTAAAATATTATCGACTGGTAATTGTGTTATAAGCTGCTCATTGTCTCTGATGTCTATAACTTTTTGTCTTGTAGAGTTTTCAGCATACACCCCAGCTAAATTTAAATTATTATTAGCAAGCTTTATAATCTCCTGCGCTAATTCATTCGTTAGTTGCGTTTCTAATGTTGTCACAGGTAATGATTGTTCAGAGGATTGAATATTCAATGGCATAATTAAGCTACTCCACAACCCTATTAAATCGGTTTCAATACCCTGCTGTATAGTCTTAGGAAGGCCCGATATATGTTTTTCAAAGTTAATTGTTACTTGCGGATCAGCAGTTCGGATTGGCCAAAAGTGAGATAAAACCTTAAGAGCTTCAATTTTATGATACTTAGCTAAGCATAAAACAATGGCTAGCTCCTGAGAAGAAGTTGATGATGAAACCGCATGACATAACCAATAGTGAACAAATTCAGGAGCTGTTAGCGCAAAAGACACTATTTCTTGTTTTGGAGGAAGCGTGCCATGATATTTGGCATTTATGAGGTGAGTAACATAGTTATTTTTCATAATCATTTTATTGTTATTTTTAATACGCTCCTAAAGTAACAATAAATTTACAAACAATAAACCACCCACCTGTTATATTTGCATTTATGATTAAAAATCCCCGCATAAGCGAGGATTTTTATAATTTTAAACAAATTAAAGAATTACTGGCCTTTAACTTCTTTTAAACCATTGTACGGTGCTTTAGCGCCTAATTGCTCTTCAATACGAAGCAATTGGTTGTACTTAGCAACACGGTCTGAACGGCTTAATGAACCTGTTTTGATCTGGCCTGCAGCTGTACCAACCGCTAAATCAGCAATGGTTGCATCTTCAGTTTCACCAGAGCGATGAGAAATAACGACTGTAAAACCAGCATCTTTCGCCATTTTAATTGCCGCTAACGTTTCTGTTAGTGAACCAATTTGGTTAAATTTAATTAAGATTGAGTTAGCAATACCATTGTCGATACCACGTTTTAAAATCTTAGTATTGGTTACGAATAAGTCATCACCCACTAATTGGACTTTATCGCCCATTAGTTTAGTTTGATGAGCAAAGCCATCCCAATCAGACTCATCTAAGCCATCTTCAATTGATACAATTGGGTATTGCTCAGTTAAGTCTTTTAAGAAGTAGTTAAACTCTTCAGAGGTAAACTTTTTACCTTCACCTTTAAGGTCGTAGATATTTGCTTCTTTGTCATAAAACTCAGAGGCAGCACAATCAAGTGCAAGGGTAATATCTTTACCAAGCTCATAACCGGCATTTGCAACAGCCACTTTAATTGCTGCAAGTGCTGCTTCGTTTGATGCAAGGTTTGGTGCAAAACCGCCTTCGTCACCAACAGCTGTTGAATGACCATCTGCTTTAAGCACTTTTGCAAGGCTGTGAAATACTTCAGCACCCATACGCAATGCTTCACGGAAATTAGCAGCACCAACTGGCTGAACCATAAATTCTTGAATATCTACTGAGTTATCAGCGTGCTCACCGCCGTTGATGATGTTCATCATTGGTAGTGGCATAGAGTAAACACCTGGCGTGCCATTTAAGTCAGCAATGTGCTCGTATAGCTCTACTTTTTTAGATTGTGCAGCCGCTTTTGCGTTAGCAAGTGAAACCGCTAAAATAGCATTAGCACCTAGTTTTTCTTTATTTTCAGTACCATCTAAATCAAGCATTACTTGGTCTACATCACTTTGAGCAAGTGCATTTTGACCTTTTAAAGCCGCTGCAATTTCATTATTAATGAAACCTACCGCTTTTAATACGCCTTTACCTAAATAACGAGTTTTATCACCATCACGTAATTCTAATGCTTCGCGAGTTCCTGTAGATGCACCTGATGGTGCAGCAGCACGGCCCCATGAACCATCAGCTAAATATACCTCAGCTTCTACAGTTGGGTTACCACGCGAGTCCATAATTTCACGACCGATTACTTTTACGATTTCTGACATCTTGATTCCTCTATATTCCCAAAATGGTGAGTACGGCTAACCTAGGCCAGCCTTAGAAACAAAAAAGGCCGCGCAATATGCACAGCCTTTTTTAAATTACGAAGACGCTTTTTGGTAGGTATGAGCCGCAGCTACAAACCCTTCAAATAGCGGATGACCATCGCGTGGCGTTGAAGTGAATTCCGGGTGGAATTGCGCTGCAATAAACCAAGGGTGATCTTTATTTTCAATAATCTCTACTAGCTTTTTATCTTCAGATAAACCAGTAAAGCTTAAACCTGCTTGTTCAAGCTGTGCAACGAAGTTGTTATTAACTTCGTAACGGTGACGGTGACGTTCAACAATTTCGTCGCTGCCATACACTTCGTGTACTTTAGAGCCAGGCGTTAAATGGCATTTTTGTGCGCCTAAACGCATTGTGCCACCTAAATCAGACTTTTCATCACGTACTTCTACGTTACCCTCAGCGTCTAGCCACTCAGTGATTAAACCAACCACTGGAGCCTCTGAGTTTGCATTAAATTCCGTTGAGTTTGCATCAACTAAACCGGCAACATTTCGTGCGTATTCAATTAGCGCAACCTGCATACCTAAACAAATACCTAAGTAAGGCACTTTGTTTTCACGAGCATATTTAGCCGCTAAAATCTTACCTTCAACACCACGACCACCAAAACCACCTGGCACTAAAATAGCATCTAAGCGAGAAAGAATATCCGTTCCTTTAGTTTCTAAGTCTTGTGAATCAACGTATTGAATATTAATAGTTAAACGATTTTTTAGTCCCGCATGTTTTAATGCTTCGTTTACTGATTTGTATGCATCCGGTAATTCAATGTATTTACCAACCATACCAATTGTCACTTCACCCGTTGGGTTAGACTCTTGATACAATACTTGTTCCCACTCAGCTAAATCAGCCTCAGGCGCGTCTAAATGGAAACGACGACATACAAAGTTGTCTAACTCTTGCGACTTTAATAACGCAGGGATTTTATAAATACTGTCTACATCAGGCAGTGAAATAACGGCTTTTTCTTCAACGTTTGTGAACAATGCAATTTTTGCACGCTCGTTATTTGGCAGCTTACGATCTGAGCGACAAATAAGAATATCTGGTTGAATACCGACTGAGCGTAACTCTTTAACTGAGTGCTGAGTTGGTTTTGTTTTCACTTCACCGGCAGGGCCTAAGAATGGCACTAGCGTTAAGTGAATAAATAGCGCACGTTCACGACCAATCTCTGTGCCCATTTGACGAATAGCTTCGATAAATGGTTGTGACTCAATATCACCTACCGTACCACCAATTTCAACGATTGCTATATCATGGCCTTCTGCGCCATCATAAACACGTTGCTTAATATCATTAGTGATATGAGGAATAACCTGAATTGTTGCGCCAAGATATTCGCCACGTCTTTCACGACGTAGTACATCTTCATATACGCGCCCTTGCGTAAAGTTATTACGGCTGGTCATTTTGGTGCGAATAAAACGTTCGTAGTGACCTAAATCAAGGTCCGTTTCTGCGCCGTCTTCGGTAACGTATACTTCACCGTGTTGAATTGGGCTCATTGTGCCTGGGTCAACGTTGATGTAAGGATCCAGCTTTAAAATGGTAACATCTAAGCCACGGGCCTCTAAAATAGCGGCCAACGATGCTGCTGCAATACCTTTACCCAACGAAGAAACAACTCCGCCAGTAACGAAGATAAATTTTGTACTCATGCGAACCCTAGAATATCAGGAATTAAAAGGAATATAATACCCAAACAAGTGATTTTGGAATATAAACAAGACGGGGCGAAATTGTACCAAAACATAGCTAAGCAATCCAGCTAAAATTGGTAAATCTGTGCACAAAAAACAAACATTTTTTATGTCCCTATTTATTTAGTTTTTTTATCGCATCCCATGCTGCATCCATTTCCTCTAAAGACGCAGAATCAATACATTTACCCTGTGCAATTAAGTAGTTTTGTACCTTTTCAAACCGTGCAGAAAACTTATCGTTGGCACTGCGAAGCAGTTGTTCGGGGTCGCGTTTAACATGGCGCGCTACATTAACAGTAGCAAACAGCAAATCACCTAGCTCTTCTGCTGTATGATCTGAGTATGGGTCATGAGCTAAGGCTTCTTTCACTTCTTCAACCTCTTCACTCACTTTATCAATAGCACCGTGATAAGTCGGCCAATCAAACCCTAACGCAGCGACCCGTTGCTGAATTTTTTTAGCTTTTGTTAAGCTAGGTAAACTGTTTGGTATATCTTGCCAAAGTACTGAGCTTTGGCCTTGGAGTTTAGCCGCACGCTCTTGTGCTTTTATTGCTTGCCACTGCGCAGCTAATTCGGCATCGGTTTTAGGTGTGTCTTGCGCTGAAAATACATGCGGATGACGACGCACCAACTTTTCATTTAACTGTGCCACTACATCGTTAAAATTAAATAATTGCTGCTCTTGTGCTAGTTGCGCATAAAACACGATTTGAAAAAGTAAGTCGCCTAACTCATTTTTTAAATCGCTTAAATTATTCGTTTCAATACAATCAGCCACTTCATAGGCTTCTTCAAGAGTATGCGGCACGATTGACGCAAACGTTTGCTTGAGATCCCAAGGGCATCCGCCCTCAGGGTTTCTCAGTGTTTGCATTATTTCCAGCAGTTGGCTTATAGCCTCATTATTAGCCTGATTACTGCCCTCGTTTTGCACTGTGCACCCCTTCTATCTGGTGTAACTTAGAAAGCACTTTATTTGTGCCTTGTAAGTCATGCACTTCTATTTGCATCACAAAAATAGCCGTTTGAGTGCTATCAACCGTGTTGACATTCATATTGAGCACATTGACTTTTTCATTCGCCAAAGCAGAACTAATATCACGAATTAAACCAGACCGATCGCTGGCTTCAATACGAATAGTTAACGCGTAGGAGCTGCTAATATCATCTGACCAACTTACTGAAATAACGCGCTCTGGGTGCTTGTTTTTTAAATTACTAAACGAGTCACAATCCTCACGATGCACGGCAATGCCACGGCCTTGGGTAATATACCCAATAATTTCATCCCCAGGTACAGGGCGGCAACAGCGAGCAACATGGCTCATTAAACTGCCTACTCCATCAACCACAATACCGTTTTTATCGCCAGTCACTTTACTGGGCGATTTAAAGCGAATAACCGGCTCGTGCTCCGTTCTATCGGTAATAAAGTTGAGCATTTGGTTAAGGCGAATATCGCCTGCACCAATGGCGACCATTAAGTCATCAAGCTCTCTAAAGTTAAAGCGCTTTATCGCTGGGTCTAAATCTTTGTAAGTTAACTCTAACTTTTGTAATTCGTTATCAAGGATTTCTTTACCCGCGCTTAAATTTTTATCGCGGTCGAGCTGTTTAAACCAATGGTGGATTTTGGCTCTAGCGCGAGAAGACTTAATGTAACCTAACGACGGATTTAGCCAATCACGACTTGGATTTGGCTGCTTTTGGGTCAGTATTTCAACCTGATCGCCGGTACTTAATTGATGAGTAAACGGCACTATTTTGCCAAATATTTTTGCACCAATACACCGATGCCCTACATTGGAGTGAATGTAGTAAGCAAAATCAAGAGGCGTTGCCCCTAGCGGTAAGTCAAAAATATCTCCACGTGGAGTAAACACATAGACGCGGTCTTCAACCACTTGGTTTTTAAGCTCTTGCGCTAAATCGCTGCCATCAACCACTTCTTCTTGCCATTGCAGTAACTTACGCAACCAGCTAATTTTTTGCTCATAGCCTGAACCACGCCCTGGTAACGCACCTTCTTTGTACATCCAATGTGCGGCAACGCCCAGCTCTGCATCTTGATGCATGTCGTGCGTTCGGATCTGAATCTCAACAGTTTTACCTTCGGGGCCAAATACTACGGTATGAATAGATTGATAGCCATTTTGTTTTGGGGTCGCAACGTAATCGTCAAATTCTTTATTTAAATGGCGCCAATTAGTGTGCACTATGCCTAGGGCACCGTAGCAATCTTGCAGGCGCTCAACCACAATTCGCATCGCGCGTATGTCAAACAGCTGATCAAACTCGTAGTTCTTTTTCGCCATTTTTTTATAAATGCTGTAGATATGTTTTGGCCTGCCGTATACCTCGGCTTTAATACCCGCTTCATGTAGGCGCTGTTTTACTTGCTCAACCATATCAGCCATATACGCTTCACGGGCAAGGCGCTTATCATCAAGTTGTTTAGCTATATTTTTATAAATATCTGGGTGTAAATAGCGAAAAGCTAAATCCTCTAGCTCCCACTTTAATTGGCCAATACCAAGGCGATTAGCAAGCGGTGCAAATATATCCGCAGTCTCTTTGGCTGCAATCACTCGTTCTTCTTCAGCGGCGTCTTTTACGTTGCGTAAATGGCACACCTGTTCGGCTAATTTAATCACCACGGCACGCACATCTTCCACCATAGCAAGCAACATACGGCGAATATTATCGACCTGCACGGTACCATTGCCTTGATGAGCTAACGTACTTATGGTGGCCATTTGCGACACACCCGTTAATAACACCGCAACATGATTTCCTAAATGCTCTTCGACAGCGTCAATGCTCACTACATCATTTAAATAATAAGGGGTTAAATAGGCGGTGGCTAACGAGTCAGCATCTAAATTTAGCTCAACCAAAATCTCCACCATCTCTATGGCGGTATTTTGGCGTTCGCTGTTATCACAAGTTTGGCAAAGTTGCTGCGCTTTATTGAGTAAGCTAATTTTTTCCTGAGACAAATCAAGAGATTCTACGCGTGAAAAAAAATCACCCGCTTTGTCATGTTGATGAGATTGACGTGTCGCTACCATAATGCGCTTTACCTCCGTTGAAATAACGCCATAGTTTCGATATGCCCCGTATGAGGGAACATATTCATTAGCCCTATTTTATTAAGTTCAAAGCCGGCTTGCGAAATAATAGCGCTGTCACGGGCTAAAGTAACAGGGTCGCAAGAGACATATAAAATCGCTTTAAACTGCGTTAATGGAAGCTGCTCTAAAACTGCCATAGCACCAGTGCGAGAGGGGTCGAGTACTAAAATATCTAACTCTTTATTAAACCACGGCGCTTTTTTAATACTCGTGGTTAAATCAAAACAATGAAATTGAGTATTTGTAATAGAGTTAGTGTGCGCATTTTGCGTCGCTAATGCAACCGCCGAAGTAACGCCTTCAATTCCTGTTACTGTTTTAGCCTGCTTTGCTAACACTAAAGAGAAGTTACCAATACCACAAAATAAATCCAGTACATTTTCATCACCTTGTAATGCTAACCAGCTCACCGCTTGAATTAACATTGCCTGATTTACACTCGCATTGACCTGAATAAAGTTATTTAGTCCAAATTCAAATTTTATATCTAACTGATCAAGCTTATAAAATGGCATCGCTAAATGGGCATGATCAATGGTATCGCTATCACTTTGCCACACTAATTGCCAATGATATGCCGAGACACTTTGCTCAACAAACGCTTTATCTGTGGGCGAAATGGCTTTTGTATGACGAATAACAATAAAGTGTTGCTCATCTGCAGCGCATAACTGCAAATGACTTATACTGTGCAGCGCCTTATTATGATTAATTATGTTATCAAATACGTTAAATACCTCTGCAAATACGTCACTTAATACTGGGCAATGATTAATGCTAACAATACTTTTAGAGCCACGTGCTCTATAGCCTACCCGCATTTTTTTTGCTGCTTTGTCGAACATTACGGCAATGCGGGCACTACGTCGGTAATGCGTTGCTTGGCTTAGCAGCGGAGTTTGCCAGTTTAAATCGGTTAATTTTGCAAATTTGGCAAATAATTGATTTACTGCTGCTTGCTTTTCAACGACTTGTTGTGTGGCATCTAAATGCTGTAACTGACAACCACCGCATTGGCTGTAGTGTTCACAAATGGGTGTAGTGCGATATTCACTGGCTTTGAGTATTTTAAGCGTGTCAGCTTGGCTGTAACGTGCTTTATCATCAACTAACTTGGCTTTTACTCGCTCACCAGGTAATGCCCCACTGACAAAACACACTTTATTATTATGCTTAGCAATACCACGTCCGTGGTGATCCATTGCCGTTATATCAAGTTCAAGTGATTGCTGTTGAAGTGGTTTTTTATTTGCTTTAAATATTTGTGCCATTAGGCATTACCTTAAAAGGTTGATGAATCACGTCTCTACCTAGATACTTTGAGAATAACTATGAGTATGTATATACTCACATTCAATAAAAATGATAATAATGCTCAGATTATGACCAAACTAGGCTTGCGCGATTCTGTTTTAACACTCACCCTGATCCCCACAGTGATCATCGGGCTATTACTAGGTGGTTATTTTACAATAAATCGTTACATTGAGCTTGATGAAATTTTATATCAACAAGGCACAACGATTGCTGAACCTCTGGCTATTGCACTTGAACAACCTTTACTGGAAAAAAATAAAAAACTGCTTAATCGCATCATTCGCTATACACACAACAAACACTCCCCTTCGATTAAATCGATTGCCATCTTTAATGATAACAACCAACTTATTATAACCAGTAATTATCATCGCTCATTCGACACTTTAATTGAGCAAACGCAATTAAATGGCTTTAAAGCCACCTATGTTCAGCAAAGTGAAGACTTAGTAACCTTTTTCACCCCTATCATTAACCATACAACCCCCAATAGCGACTGGAATACTTCTGAGTTCCAAACCTCGTTGGGCACCGTTGTGATTCAGCTTAACCGCGATAAAGCTGTTATTGGCCAACAACGTGCATTATTGGTCAGCGGTATTATTATTATTCTCGCCTTAGTATTAGCCGCTATTTTAGCGCTAAGACTTAGTCGGATGTTTATGACCCCGCTTAATAAGTTAGTACTTGCTACCGACAGGTTGATTGAAGGTAAAAGACAAACCGGATTAACTGAACCCATGAATGGCGAGTTTGAGTTATTACGTGAGGGGCTCAATACCATCTCGCATTCTATGGTGATGCAAAAAGATGAAATGCAAAAAAATATTGATCAGGCAACCAGCGATTACCGCGAAACGCTTGAACAATACGAAACACAAAATATCCAGCTCACCATGGCTAAAAAAGAAGCGCAGGATGCTAACCGTGTTAAATCTGACTTTTTAGCTAAAATGAGTCATGAGTTACGCACCCCACTTAACGGGGTTATTGGATTTACCCGCCAGCTTTATAAAACGCCTCTGAATAAAAACCAAAAAGATTACCTTGATACCATAGAGCTTTCGGCTAACAGCTTAATGACTATTATTAGCGACATATTAGATTTCTCCAAGTTAGAAGCCGGAGCCATGGAGCTTGAGTCTATTCAGTTTCAACTGCGCGATAGCGTAAACGAAGTTATGACATTACTAGCACCTAGCGCACACGACAAACAACTTGAGCTTTCTATTTATATTAATCCTCAGGTGCCCGACCACTTAACCGGCGACCCCACACGGTTTAAACAAGTGCTGATTAACTTGTTAAGTAACGCGATTAAATTTACTGAAAAAGGCGCGATAAAAGTTGATATTAGCCATCGTTTGCTTGATGAAGAGCGCACCTCTGTCTTGGTGTCAGTCGCAGATACTGGGGTAGGTATTCCAGCAGATAAACAAGACGCGCTATTCACCGCCTTTGGTCAAGCCGACTCCAGTATTACCCGCAAATTTGGCGGTACCGGCTTAGGGCTTATTATTACTAAACATATCGTTGAAGCAATGAGCGGCCGTATTACCTTAAATTCAGCCCCTGGTAGCGGAACTTGTTTTACCTTTAATGGTGTATTTAGATTACCAAATCATGTATTTATCAACGATTTGCCTACCCAGTCATTAATTGGTAAACGTGTTCTTTATTTAGAGCCGCATAAGCATACCCATCATGCTGTTGCCTCATTATTACAAGAGTGGAAAGTCAGTGTCACTCCTTGCTATAACGAAACCGAATTTTTAGAGTGCATAAAAAATTCAGAGATCAATTTTGATATTTGTCTTATTGGTCACATGGCATCAGTTGACGATATGCAGCGTTTAAAAAGCTATGTAAAAGCGGTTAGAGAATCAACCGATTATTTATATTTAATGCTTAATACCGTATCGCACAACATGCGCGAAGCCTTCATCGGCAGCGGCGCTGACGCCTGTTTGAGTAAACCTCTTAATCACCGAAAGCTATGTGAGCTATTAGCTGCGCCTTATCGACTCGACCACCCGGCACATAATATAGAACAGCATGAACAAACCCTGCTGCCACTAAAAGTGTTAGTGGTGGATGATAATGACGCTAATTTAAAATTAATTTACACCCTACTCAACGAGCAAGTTGAATTAATTGATACCGCACATAATGGGTCACAAGCGTATAGTTTAAGCAAAAGCCATAAATATGATGTGATTTTTATGGATATTCAAATGCCTATAATGGATGGTATTACAGCCTGTAAACTCATTAAAGAGTCATCTTTGAATGAAGATACGCCTATTATTGCCGTGACGGCGCATGCACTTAATAGTGAAAAAGAACAGTTATTAAAAGATGGTTTTGAAGGTTATTTAACTAAGCCTATCGATGAAGATATGCTAAACCAAATTATTTGCGATCATAGCCCGCAATTACCAGTGAGTCGTGATAAGTCAAAAAGCACATTTGAACATAGCCCTGCTCCTTTTGATAGCACTCGCCTTGACTGGACGCTGGCATTGCAACGTGCAGGCGGTAAAGCAGAATTAGCCAATGAAATGCTTAATATGTTACTGCTAAGCGTGCCCGAAACCCTGAACTTACTAAATCAAGCAATAACCAGCGAAGATTGCCCTCAAGTACTTAGCGTTATCCATAAATTTCATGGCGCATGCTGCTATACAGGTGTACCAAAATTAAAAACATTGGCTGAAACGATCGAAACATCACTTAAAAATGAATGTACGCTTGAGAATATTGAGCCCGAGTTATTTGAGTTGCAAGACGAGCTTGAAAACTTACTTGTTGATGCCAACATTGATATCACTAATAAATAAGCTCGTCTTTAATATCGTTAATTATAACTCTACGCGCGAGCTTCAAGCATTAAGCGTTTCATATCACGAACCGCTTTATCTAAACCGTCAATGGCTGCGCGGGCAATAATAGCGTGGCCAATGTTTAGCTCATAAATCTCTGGCATCGCTGCAATTGGTTTTACATTGTGATAATGCAGACCATGGCCAGCATTAACAATTAAACCAATACTGGCTGCATATTTCACGCCTTGGCGAATGTGCTCGAGCTCTTTGGCGGTGTCTTCATCGTTGGTGGCATCTGCGTAAGCCCCAGTGTGAATTTCAACATAAGGTGCACCACACGCTTTTGCTGCATCTAACTGCGCTTTATCAGCATCAATAAACAGTGATACTTTAATTCCAGCTTGTGTTAATGTTTTAGTCGCAGCGGCTATTTTATCGATATTGCCTGCCACATCTAAGCCCCCTTCGGTAGTAAGCTCTTCACGTTTTTCAGGCACTAAGCATACATATTCAGGCTTAACCTCAAGTGCAATAGCAATCATTTCATCGGTTACTGCGGTTTCAAGGTTCATACGTGTTTGAATGGTTTTAGCCATTACATACACATCGCGGTCTTGAATGTGTCTGCGGTCTTCGCGTAAATGAATAGTAATGCCATCAGCACCGGCATGCTCTGCAACACTGGCTGCATGGACAGGATCAGGGTAAGAAGTACCTCGTGCTTGGCGAAGCGTTGCAATATGATCTACGTTCACGCCTAGAAGAATATCTTTCATTTTTGTACCTGTGAAATTTGTTTATTGAGAGGCCGTAAATAATTCACGACTTTTTAATGGCTTGTTGCCCAACAATGGTTTTAATAAATAACGACTTAATTGCTTTGCCATATATAACACATCCGCTTGGCTAAAGTCATGATTTGCTATGGCATTGAGTTGTGAACCAGTAAACCCAGAACGCGAGTCGTGTTGCACAGCAAAGCCCACTTCTGCAAAGTAGCTATACGTTTGCGTGTCATCAATTGGCTCACCATCCGCATCAAAACTAAAATCAACCCCATAGCCTAGTAGCTCTAGCAATTGAAACTCATAAGAGCGAAGCACTGCTTGCATGTCAGTCCCGCTATTAAGGTTTTCTAGGTGAGTTTTATAAAGTTGAAAAACCTGATCAATGGGTTCATTAATCGGCACAATTCGGTTGGTTAATTCATTTAAATAAAAGCCACAGTAAAGCTTATCACCGGTTAAAAATAACGGATTACCATGAAGCTCAAATTTATTGATGTACTTTAAATCGTATTTGCCATTGTAATGGACGAGTAAGGCTTGAAATGGTTGGAGTTGGGCTTTGTATTTAGTGGCCTGGCGACCACTAACTCGTGCGAGCATTCTAAGCTGGCCAACACCTTCTACTAGCATATCGAGCATTACTTGCGAGTCGCTATATGGACGCCGATGTAACAAATAAGCTTTATAGAAGTCGCTGTCCATAAATTATGCTGCGTATAAAATGTTAATCTTCACCGTAACCTAAGCTTCTTAAGGCACGCTCATCGTCAGCCCAGCCCGATTTAACTTTAACCCACAGCTCTAAAAACACTTTATTTTCAAGCATTTCCTCTAAGTCTTTACGCGCTTCACGGCCGATTACTTTTAGCTTTTCGCCTTTGTTACCAATTACCATGCGCTTTTGCGTTTCACGCTCAACTAGTATCAGGCCATTAATATGCCAAATACCGTTTTCTTGCCATTTAAACTGCTCTATTTCCACAGTCACTGAATACGGTAACTCTTCACCCATAAAGCGCATTAGCTTTTCACGGATAACTTCAGCCGCCATAAAGCGCATTGAGCGGTCAGTTACGTAGTCATCAGGAAAGTAAAATTCGCACGGTGGTAAGCGCTTAGTCACTTCTTCTTTGATCAGGTTAATGTTTTTACCCTGAGTCGCAGATACGGGCATAATACCGACAAAATCAAACTTATCGCCTAAAAACTTCATATGTGGAAGTACAAGGTCGCGATCTTTCACTTGGTCAATTTTGTTAATAACTAACAATACCGGCTTGCCACTTTGGCTTACTTTGTTAAGTACCATGTCGTCATCGGCATTCCAATGAGTGCCTTCAACCACAAAAATGATCAGCTCAACATCACCAATTGAGCTAGACGCTGCACGGTTCATTAAACGGTTAATAGCACGCTTTTCTTCAACGTGCAGGCCTGGGGTATCGACGTACACCGCTTGGTGCTTACCCTCAGTATGAATACCCATAATACGGTGGCGCGTGGTTTGTGGCTTACGTGAGGTAATACTGACTTTTTGCTCAATAATTTCATTAAGCAGTGTTGATTTACCCACATTAGGACGGCCAACAATCGCAACCATGCCACAAAATGTGTCTATTTCGCCTTCATGAGGCTGTATTAAGGTATCAAGATTCATTTTTAAGTATCTTCAATGCTTTTTCGGCCGCTTTTTGTTCGGCTTTACGCCGTGAGCTGCCAACAGAAATAATGCTATCCATTCCATCAACGATACATTCAACCGTGAATGTTTGATTGTGTGCCTGACCTTTAGTATCAACTACGGTGTAGCCTGGTAATGATAGCTTACGAGCTTGCAAATACTCTTGCAGCAGGGTCTTAGGATCTTTTTGGTTAAGCCCTGGTGAAATAGCATCTAAACGTGATTCATACCACGCTAAAATAAGCTCGCCGCAGCGATCTATGTCTGAATCTAAAAATACAGCGCCAATAATAGCTTCAACTGCATCCGCTAGGGTTGACTCGCGTCTAAAACCACCACTTTTTAGCTCGCCAGGACCTAAGCGTAGGTAATAACCTAGCTCAAATTCAAGGCCAAATTCAGCTAACGTCTGACCGCGAACTAAAGTCGAACGCATGCGGCTTAAATCGCCTTCGCGTGCTTTAGGAAATTTAGCGTACAGCGCATTGGCAATGACAAAGCTCAAAATTGAGTCGCCCAAAAATTCGAGTCGCTCGTTATGTTGACCTTTGTGGCTGCGATGCGTCATTGCTTGCTCAAGTAACCCTTGATCAGCAAATGTGTAGCCAATTCTTTTGTATAACTCTGTTACATTTTTTTTCATTGTTACTGAATATTACCTAGGCGTTCAAAACGAACACCAGTTGGAACCCATCCTGGTAAAATGTCATCTGGGCCATTATCAAATTCAAAACTCATCCATATAAAGACAGCTTTACCCACCAAGTTTTCTTTTGGTACAAAGCCCCAAAAGCGACTATCTTGGCTGTTATCGCGATTATCACCCATCATAAAGTAATGATCAGCTGGAACCACCCATTCATCCGCAGGTGTGCCCAATTGCTGGTAGTAACGCCCCTTACGTTCAGGCGATTTTGGGTTGATTAAAATGTCATGGTTAGTCGTGGTTAAATCTTCATTTAAACGCGCTAAATCCATTGGGCCTTGCTTAAATTCATTATCATTAATTAATTTAAAATCAATTTTATTGAATTCATTACAAAGAAGTGCGCCCTTTTGAACTTCACCTTCTTCGCATTTTGGTTGAATATATAAACGCTTATCACGATAAACAATTTTATCGCCAGGTAAACCTATAGCACGTTTAATATAGTCCACTCTCTCATCTAACGGGTATTTAAAAACAACAATATCGCCACGCTCTGGTTCGCTTACATCCACTAATTGGCTGCGCCATACTGGGTCTTTAATCCCATAAGAATACTTTTGCACTAAAATAAAATCACCCACTAATAAGGTGGGCATCATTGAACCCGATGGGATCTGAAACGGCTCAAAAATAAATGATCTAAAAATAGTGATAGCAGCAATCATCGGAAAAATCGACTTTGCTGTTTCAGTAATCATTGGCTCAGGCGCAATCAATGCTGCGGTTTCTTCATCAAGTTGACCACCGGCAGAAGTTTGAGCAATTGCTAAACGTTCCTGCCTTTTAGGGGCAAACATTAAGTGATCTATTAACCATATTAGACCTGAGCCCAAAGTTAACAACACCAATAAAACTGAAAAGTAGCCAGCCATTTATTATCCTTTATTTTTATTTACCAACTTTCAAAATGGCTAAGAACGCTTCTTGAGGCACTTCAACGTTACCAAGTTGCTTCATTCGCTTTTTACCATCTTTTTGTTTTTGAAGTAATTTCTTCTTACGGCTCACGTCACCACCGTAACATTTAGCGATTACGTTTTTACGTAGTTGCTTAACAGTTGTTCGGGCGATTACATGTTGTCCAATCGCTGCCTGAATCGCAATATCAAACATTTGACGTGGTATAAGTTCTTTTAACGCATCAGCAAGCTGTCGACCACGTGATTGTGCGCTGTCGCGGTGAACAATGATAGCCAATGCATCCACACGCTCGCCATTGATAAGTATATCTACACGTACCATGTCTGAAGTTTGGAAATGCTTAAAGTTATAATCAAGCGAGGCAAAACCACGGCTTGTTGATTTTAGCTTATCAAAGAAGTCCATTACCACTTCAGCCATTGGCAGTTCATACGTTACTGCAACTTGCTTACCGTGATAACTCATTTTAGTTTGCATACCGCGCTTATCAACACATAAGGTGATTACGCTGCCTAAGTACTCTTGTGGAACTAAAATATTAGCTTCTACAACCGGCTCACGTATCTCTAAAATATCGTTAACTGGCGGAAGATCAGACGGGTTATCAATTTGCGTCGTGCCCTCTTTAGTTACGACCTCGTAAATAACCGTTGGTGCTGTGGTGATTAAATCAATGTCGTATTCACGCTCTAAACGCTCTTGGATAATTTCCATGTGTAACATGCCCAAGAATCCACAACGGAAACCAAACCCTAACGCAGTTGAATTTTCTGGTTCAAAGAATAACGAGGCATCGTTTAAGCTTAGTTTGTTAAGTGCATCGCGGAATGACTCGTAATCATCAGAGGCTATTGGGAACATACCCGCATAAACTTGCGGCTTAATTTTTTGAAAACCAGGTAAGCGCAGTGGTGCCGCATTTTGTTGATGAGTAATGGTATCACCCACCGGTGCACCATGTATTTCTTTGATACCAGCAATAACAAAGCCTACTTCACCAGTGCGTAAAACACCGGTGTTAGTTTGTTTAGGCGTAAAAATCCCCACATGATCTGCGGTATGTACGTTTTCGTTTGACATGATTTTAATTTTGTCGCCCGCGCGAAGTTCGCCATGTTTGATACGCACTAGCGATACAACGCCTTGGTACGGGTCAAACCAAGAATCGATAATTAGCGCTTGTAATGGCGCGTCTTTATCACCAACTGGTGGCGGTACATCTTTAACGATCATTTCAAGTACTTCAGCAATACCTACACCTGTTTTGGCGCTACATTGCACCGCATCAAGGGCATCAATACCAATAATGTCTTCAATTTCTTCGGCTACACGTAATGGATCAGCTTGCGGTAAATCAATTTTATTAAGTACCGGTATAACTTCTAAGTCCATTTCAATGGCGGTGTAACAGTTTGCTAATGTTTGCGCTTCTACGCCTTGACCAGCATCAACAACGAGCAGTGCCCCTTCACAAGCCGCTAACGAACGCGATACTTCATAGGTAAAGTCAACGTGCCCAGGGGTGTCGATAAAGTTAAGTTGGTAAGTTTCACCATCATTCGCTTTATAATTTAAGGTTACACTTTGTGCCTTGATGGTAATGCCACGTTCACGTTCAATATCCATTGAATCCAGAACTTGCTTCTGCATTTCACGGTCGGTTAAACCACCACAAACTTGGATCAAACGGTCAGAAAGGGTCGATTTACCATGGTCAATGTGGGCGATGATCGAAAAATTACGGATATGCTTCATAAACTGGATTCTAAACTTCTATTTTAAAGGACTAAGGTCATATGCCTAAATAACTTGAAAATACTTGCTGTGTATTTTCAAGTTACTGTGGCATAAAAACGCAATTTTACATTTAATTGGCGTCAATCACCATCTATTTGAGTTAAAGGGAGGCTAATTGGATGAATTTTTATCACTTTTATCTCATGTCTTAATGATTTCACCCATGTTTTAGCAATTAAAAAGCCGGTGATCCCACCCAATATCGCGGCTAAAATTTGCCAGCCTTCGGCTAACAATATCAATTCACTGGCTATTAAAGCGAATATTAAACTCAAAAACAAAGGCAGCATGTAAACTGCAAAGGCATGCTTTACAACATGGCTATCATCCAATGACAAAGTTACTTTTTGGCCTATTTCTAACTGTGTTTCAAATTTATAAGGTAATGTTTTTTTGGCGGTACCAAATAACTTACTAAACACTTGTGAGCCACAACGTCCATTACAGCCTTCACAGGCCTGTTTTTGTTGGGCTTCTAAATGCGCAACGTGGCCACTAAGGGCCACGACGGTTAACGTTTGTTCAATCATAGTTTAGTTACTTTATAATGCCCGCGATACAGACTCAGCAATGGCTTTGGCACTCATGGTTGGAATGTTTCCCACCACAGAGACATCAAAATTTCCGCCGTTGTGTACATAAATCGTAGTTGCCCCTGAGGTGAGAGCACCGCTTAAACGCTTACCCGGTAGTGGTCGTTGTACAAACACCGATACTTCAACAAACCCATCAGAAAATAAATAATAATCTGTTAATTCATTATTTAAGTCGAGCTTATGCCTGTCTGACTTAAGTAATTCAAACCCCTCAGGTAACCAGCCAATAGTCCAGTTCATGGCATTCGCTTTAGTTTGTTCGTCAATTGAATTGGCAGGTAATGGGGTTGGAAAGTTACGATTAAGCACTTCTAATAATAAGTTTGCCGGTTGCTCAGTCACGCTAATATGAGTGAGCTGTAATTGCTCAAGCGCTTCACCTTGATGATTAACATACGCCGCTTTTAATAATAACGACGACTCAGTATCAATCCATATCCAATAGTTGTATTTGTCTTCGTTTTTAGATTCAATTCGAACTAATTGCGCAGGACGCCCAGCAATACGGCCTTTACCACCAAGCACAAAATCATAATGCGCACTTAAGCGGTTAATATCTTTAAAAAGCACTTCAGGAATAGGGCCGGCAATTGAGTCGGTTGTTAATGAATACGGCTCTGATTGTGGCTCAAAATAGGTAACTTGGTTGTCAATGCGGATCATTTCAAGGCCAGCACCGTTGAGTAAACTCAAATGCTCAAGCTCAACATCCCCCTGTTTAGCGTGCACCCAACGGTAGGGCTCCATGCTTTTGCCTTTAACAACAACAAAAGAGGCATCAAAATTACGTGTATGTACTGCACTGGCCATTTCAAGCAGTAAATCTTTAGCGGGGTTTGTGTCATTGGCAAAAGCATTAAAACTTAACACCAACGACATAACAAAAGTTATTACTTTCATCTAATTAGTTTTTTTCCTCTTGAGACGTTTCATCTGTTTTCGCAGTTTTCAACGAATGAGCCACACGTGCTTGACGCTGGTGTTCAAGTACTAGAGCGCCAATACGTTGCTGTTGAAGCTCTCGTAAGCCTTGCTCTGCGTTCTCTAGCGCCGGTGCTGATGAATAACTCACTGGCGATGCCATGCCGGTTAACGGCGTGGTTTGTAATAAAGGAATTTCGTTTTGCACAGCATCTTCACCTTGCGGCAAGGTGTTCACGCCAACAATAGTAAACATTGCCACGCTAGCTGCAATTGCTAACTGCGCAACCGGCTTGCGCCAATTAAACGCCACGATTTTATTATCGGCTTCAGTATTTACCGGCTTTGCAACACTTTCAGACTGGCTAAAGTCTGCATAAACCGGCTCACTATCAAGTGCTAATGAAATACGATCGCTAATATCAAAATCCATATTTTTGTTGTTTTCTTTAGCTCGCATTGCATCACCGATTAACGCGTAACGGCCAAATGTAGCTACATCAGCAGATGCAATCTCGGCATCATTTAATGCTTGCTCACCGTCAAGTAATGCTGATAACGATTCGTTATCTAAGCGGTTAACGTGTGCTTTTGTCATACTAAGACTCGCCTATTAATGGGTTTAATTTGTTATCAATTGCTTCACGGGCACGAAAAATACGCGAACGCACCGTCCCGACTGGGCAATCCATCACCACGGCTATTTCTTCATAGCTCATCCCCTCAATTTCTCTAAGGGTAATCGCGGTTTTAAGATCTTCAGGCAAACTATCAATCGTATTAAAAATAACAGCGCGTACTTCTTCGCTTAATAGTAAATTTTCAGGTGATGCGTTTGAACGCATTGAATCAGCACCCTCATAAAACTCGGCATCGTCAGCATCTATATCATTTGCTGGCGGTTTACGCCCTTGAGCCACTAAGTAATTTTTAGCACAATTAACGGCGATACGGTAAAGCCAAGTATAAAAAGCACTGTCACCACGAAAGTTTGGAAGGGCACGATACGCTTTAATAAACGCCTCTTGTGCTACATCAGCAATGTCACCCTGGTTTGATACATAACGTGAGATCAAACCGGCAATCTTGTTCTGATACTTCTTAACTAATAGGTTAAAGGCGTTTTTATCTCCCTGCTGAACCCTTTTCACTAACGCTAAATCTAATTCCTGCTCGCTCATTCGAGCCGGTACTCCTCTGATTGATTCTTGCTTATTATTCATAGTGTCGCCATTGTTAACACCTACTCTGACCCTTAGATGAATAAAAAGTTCTGCTTCATATTGTTTTTTTATAAAATAGCTAAAAAATTACGTATTTATACGCTAAAACCACTTAGTAGTAGTTCAACAAATATGGTACAACTATAAGTATTAAAAATAAATATTGCTCTATCTGAGCATTGTAACCGCAAAGTACCTCACAGATGAACCAAAATAAACATCACATTACCGATGTCGCTATTATTGGTAGCGGCGCAGCAGGCTTATCACTTGCTTTATCTTTGGCTAATTACTGTAACGTTACCGTAATTAGTAAAGGTGAATTAACCGAAGGTTCTACTCTTTATGCCCAAGGCGGAATTGCCGCTGTTTTTGATAAAAAAAATGACAGTATAGAGTCTCACGTTGAAGATACCTTAGACGCCGGTGGCGGTTTATGCGACAGAGAGGCGGTTCATTACACTGCCAGCAATGCTCATGACTGCCTGCAATGGCTGATTGACCAAGGCGTGCCTTTTGATATGGAGTTTGATAGCAAAGGTAAAGAGCGCTTTCATTTAACTCGTGAAGGTGGGCATAGCCACCGACGCATTTTGCATGCAGCCGATGCCACAGGCAAAGCTGTGCAAACAACCTTGATTAGCCAAGTTCAAGCGCACAGCAATATCACCTTATTAGAGCATTACAACGCGATTGATTTAATTACCGATAAAAGTATTGGCAAAACGGGTTCACATGTTCATGGCATGTATGTGTGGAATAAAAAAGCCAAAAAAGTAGAAACAATTGGCGCAAAATTTGTTGCCCTAGCAACGGGTGGCGCAAGTAAAGTATACCTTTATACCTCTAACCCTGATGTTTCTAGCGGTGATGGTATTGCCATGGCATGGCGTGCAGGGTGTCGCGTTGCTAATATGGAATTTAATCAATTTCATCCAACCAGTCTTTATCACCCTGAGTTGCAAAACTTTTTAATTACCGAAGCAATGCGTGGTGAGGGAGCCTATTTAAAACGTCCAGATGGCACGCGATTCATGAAAGAGTTTGATGAGCGAGAAGAACTCGCCCCGCGCGACATAGTCGCGCGCGCTATCGATTTTGAAATGAAGCGCCTTGGTGCAAATTGCTTATATTTAGATATTAGCCACAAAGACAAAGATTTTATTATTGAACACTTCCCAACGATTTACGCCAAATGTTTAAGCGTAGGGCTTGATATCACCAAGGAGGCAATTCCTGTTGTCCCTGCTGCGCATTATACCTGTGGCGGCGTTATGACCGACTTTAATGGCAAAACCGACTTAGCTAATTTATACGCTGTGGGTGAAGTGGCTTACACTGGGCTGCACGGTGCTAACCGTATGGCAAGTAACTCATTATTAGAGTGCATTGTATTTGCCCATGCAGCAGCAAAAGACATTTTGAGTAAAATAGAGACCGCTCCTGCACTGGTTGAGTTACCTAGTTGGGATGAAAGCCGCGTATCTAACTCAGATGAAGAAATCGTGATCACCCATAACTGGCATGAGCTGCGATTATTTATGTGGGACTATGTTGGGATTGTGCGCTCAACCAAACGACTTGAACGCGCGCTTCATCGTGTTGAACTATTACAGCAAGAAATCCACGATTACTACGCGAACTTTAGAGTGAGTAATAACTTACTTGAGTTACGTAACTTAGTTCAAGTAGCCGAGCTTATAATTAGAAGTGCTATGGAACGTAAAGAAAGTCGCGGACTGCACTTTACCATTGACTACCCAGAGCAAAACGAAAATCCAACGCCAACTATTTTGACTCCAAAGCGCAATTAATTGCCGCAAGTGTTGCGCGTTTTAAACGCGTGTAGCTTTGCTCATCAACACTATTGGCTGAGATAATCAGCCAATAGTTTTCACTAAAGCCATTAATATACAACCACACACTGCGACCAAGCAATCGGCTTTGCTTACCAATAACCCCTTGAATTAGCAGCTTTTCATTCTCAAAACGAAATTGATTTGGCTCTAATAATATAACGCCCTGCTCTGGCTGAGCAGCCACGATTTTTCGCCAAACGATAATGCCAGCAACGATATTAAGCGCAATGCAAAAAAGAGTTGCCAAAATAGAAGTGGTAAATAAGCATAATATTAAAGTTAGCACACAAAAAAAGACCACAATCTGTTTGTGGTCTGTCTGATTATTTGTGACGGTAAACCTATACACGAACTCGGTCTAAAATTAGCTCAACCATACTGTTTAGCTCAACGTCTTTACATTTTTCATGGCCCATAAACCAAGCAAATAAATCTGGGTCTTCTTGTGTTAATAAGCGCTGAAAAGTCGCCTGCTGTTTAGCATCTAACGAATCATAAGCTTCTTCAACAAACGGCATAAACAAAACATCTAGTTCTAACATGCCACGGCGGCAAGCCCAACGGATACGTGCTTTACTATGTATTTCAACCATTTTAAACCTCATATTTAATTAATTCGAGTTTAACAAATGCACGTTAATTTAACAGCACTAAATTATAAAAAAACAACGCTTGTTGGTGGCTGTACCATCGGCTTTAACTACGTTATTATGTGGTTTCATTTGTTATTGCAAAGAAGGTGTTTATGTCTCTGGTTTATGCATGTCCTTTATCACATCAGGTTATTAGCCTCTCAGGCACAGATAAATTATCTTACCTACACGGACAAATCACTCAAGATCTCAATAAAATCAACAACAACAACTTTTTGTGGACAGGTCACTGTAGCGCAAAAGGTAAGCTGTGGGGTGTATTTAAGCTATTTTCTTACCAGCAAAACTATTATTTAACCGGATCAAGTGCTGAAGTAGAACGCTCACTGGCTGAGTTAAAAAAATACGCTGTATTTGCAAAAGTTGAAATTAATAAAGCCCCAGAGCGATTAATTGGTTTATTAGGTGATGACCTAACTGATTTGCTTACGCAACTTGATATTCACTTTAGTGACGATGCCACAGCATGCGACTTTGCTAACGGCAAAGCCCTTAAACTTGCGCCAAACCGCGTTTTACTTATGGTTGATAGCCAATTTTGCTTACCTGATGAAGTATCTACCCTCGACAACGACGCTATGTGGCAACAGGCCTCACTGCTAGCTGGTGAGCCTCAGTTAAGCGTTGATGCAATTGATGAGTATGTGCCGCAAATGGTTAACCTTCAAGCCATCAATGGCATCAGTTTTAAAAAGGGTTGCTACACCGGCCAAGAAACCGTCGCACGTATGAAATACTTAGGTAAAAATAAACGTGCCATGTATATCGTTACAGGGCAAAGTGAAGGATTGCTCGATGCACCCGATATCGAAACCCAGTTAGGTGAAAACTGGCGCCGCGCGGGCAAACTTATTGCGCAAAGCTTTAATGAAAAAACACACACTTTAACTGGCTTAGTTGTGTTGCCAAACGATACTGACACCGCTCAGGTTCTTCGTGCAAAACATACCCCTTCGGTAGAGCTAAACATTCTGCCTCTACCTTACTCTCTTGAAGATGAATAATAGGAATGACTATGATCGTTGCAGCAAATAAAGTGGTAAAAATGCATTACTCTGTACTAGATAATGACGGCAATACCATTGATAACTCATTTGGCGGTGAGCCATTAATTTTTATCGTTGGTACGGGTTACCTTATCTCAGGACTTGAAAACGCGCTGCAAGGCAAACAAGCTGGCGATACACTAAGTGTAAAAGTTGAACCTGAAGAAGGTTACGGTGAACGTCATGATCACCTAATGCAAGCCGTGCCAAAATCAATGTTTGAAGGCATGGACATTGAAGTGGGCATGCAATTTCGTGCAACCACCGATGACGGCGACCAGTCAGTCATGATCATCGATATTCAAGACGAAGAAGTGATTGTTGATGGTAACAACCCACTCGCTGGTATTACGCTCAATTTTGATGTAGAGATTTTAGAAGTACGCGATGCAACGGCTGAAGAGCTCGAGCATGGCCATGTACATGGTGAAGGCGGTTGTGGTCACGACCACTAAACCCTAATCCAGTAATAAAAAAAGCGCCTCAGGCGCTTTTTTTATAGCATATTATTATGCGTACGTAATTTAACTTGAGGCTCTGCTGCTGGTGCTTCGCCAGGGGTTATTTTATCTTCAAGCGCAGCAACTAATCCGGCTTGGTCATTAGTGCCTAAGCGGTATTGGCTGCCATCTTTAAGCGTTAATTGCACGGCACTAAAGCCTGATACTGAATAAATCCAACCATCATGCGTAATGCGAATACCAATACCGTGACGGTATGAGTTTTGTACTGCTTTTACGTCAACTATGTCCTCTAGTGCTAATTTTTGACCCGCAACGCCTGGACCAAATGCCCAGCTAATATGGGCTTCATCAACTTTAATGGTTAAACCATGAAATAAAAAACCCACCAGCAATAAAATACCTGCAAATACCATTAACGGCACATCGGCACCCATTAAATTCCATGCAAGTGCAACAAACCCACCTATCCATGCCAATACTACAAATATAAATACCGCATACTGCTTATGCTGATACATAACACTCTCAATTAAAAAGTTAAAAAATTAAAAACTGTATACTAACGTTGCGCTGAGCTCTGAATCATATTTAAGCTTATCTTCTTCAGGCTTAGAGTTATAACGGTACATATAAGCAAACTTGAGCGATACAGCCCCAACCACTTGGCTAATTAAGGCGGTTTCTGACTTTAACCGTGAGTTAAGCCCAGATAAAGACTGCTCTATACTAATGTCTTGATTAAATCGGGTGCGCTTAGATACTAATCGCTCCCATTGCATGGCAATACGTAACAAGTAACCCATTTTGTCTTTATCGTCTTCGCTTATTGTTGACTCATCATCAGCAACGGAGCGATATAAACCAGGGCCAATATCTATATCTACTTTGTTTTTAACCCCTTGATAAATACGTGCACCATAGCCGGTTGCCACCGTACTTTTAAAATCCAGACCGCTAAATTCATCCTCTTCATAATCACCATAAATAAAGAACGACGAATTTTTAACACCAACTTTATAGTTACCCTGCGCAGAAACAAACACGCGATTAGCCGTAACATCCGACTGGCCCGTTTCTTCATTTTCGTCACGTTTGTATAAGGAATCTATTTTGAATTGATTACGCCAGTTTTCAAAATCTTGGTAAAGATTACCTTTGAGTTTAAAACTGGTTGAGTTGGTATTACCTTTACTTAAAATAAAACCAAACTCGGTATCACCATAAAGTACTTCGCCTTTGTGTAGCTCATGAATTTCTTCATCAGAGAGCTCCCCATATTGATGAAAATCTTCAAAGGGATCCACTGCCCAGCTGTAGGAGCTAAATAATAAAAGCAGTAATACAACGTACTTTCGCAAAATACATTCTCTTGCAAATGGTAATAATGAAAAGGGGCCGAAAAAGTTATTCACTTTCTTTCCATAAAATATGGCAATAAGGCGCGTCTTTATCACGGCTAATTAAAATTTTCGCAAATAAGACGTCTTCGTTATCAAACTCAAGGCCCACTAATACTTGAATAAAATGCTCAGGCTCTATTTCTAGTGCAACAAAATCTTGCCACTGTTCATCGGGCTCATCTTCTTCAATAAAGCCAAGTTCTTCACGATGCAGGTTAAATTCTTCAACATCTTTATCACTCAGGTTGTTGGGAGCCAGCTCCAAAAAAATATCATAAGCTTGATGGGTTGCTTCTTCTACCGTAAATAAACGTGGACCTGACATGAGTGGTTAACCTCTGAGCTTTTAAGTTGGCGCCATAATATCAAAAGTTGTTAGTGTTTTGATAAAAAAAACACGTTAAATACTGACTTTTTTACTTTTACCTAATACTTATAGATATTAATGGATTGGTTTGTATTAAGGTCTGCTGGCCTTTCAAGATTAAATTTGCCTTGAAAGATAACAGACCGCAATTGCATTAAAAAATTCACTTTGTTTTTTATTCATCTTCATCCACTTTACTTAGCACGAATAAAAACATAAGCTCAAGTAACAGGTCAGAGGAGTGCGAGATGATAAAACTAGAAAAAAAACAGGGCATTGCCACCGTCACATTAAATCGAGTAGAAAAACAAAATGCCTTAAGCTTTACTATGTTTATTGAGCTTAACAAGGTGATTAAAAGTATTAAAAAAGATGCCAATATTCGTGCGGTTGTATTAACCGGTGAAGGCGAACACTTTTGTGCAGGGCTTGATATTAACGCGGTTATGGCCTCGCCAATAAATATTATAAAACTCCTATTTAAATGGCTTCCTGGTAATCAAAATTTAGCGCAAAAAGTAGTACTTGGTTGGCAATCATTGAGTGTGCCTGTTATTGCAAAAATAAACGGAAATTGCCTTGGGGGTGGATTGCAAATAGCACTGGGTGCCGATTACCGGATTGTTCACCACGATGCCAAACTCGCCATTATGGAAGCGCGCTGGGGGTTATGCCCAGATATGGGCGCTAATGTTATGCTTTCAGGCTTAGTAAAACGCGACCAAGCGCTTTGGTTAGCAAGTCACGCAAATCCAATAAACGCACAACATGCTTTTGAACTAGGTTTAGTAACCAAAACAACCGACGATACAGATAAAGCAACTAAAGAGATGCTTGATACACTGCTAGCGCGCTCACCTGACACATTAGCCGCAGTAAAGCGTGTAACTCAACAAAGCTATAAAGCCCCTGCTCGAAAAATACTCGCTAAAGAAACATGGAGCCAAATTCGCTTACTGATCAACCCTAATACTAAAAAAGCCATTGCTAAAGCTAAAGGGAAAGCTGATATTGAGTTTACAAACGCCAAGCGCTGGTAACATTGATGGTAATACTAAGGCACAATGCATAAAACAGCGTTATTTGTTAAAGTTAGGCTCTTCTATTCTAGTGAGCCAAATTAATGAAATACCTACTAAGTAGCGCAATTATTTTATTGTGCTTGGCAACAAGCAAATTCATTATGCATCTTCTTGATGCAAGTTTTCCTGCTCCTCTACTCGCCATGGTTTTGCTGCTAACGTTACTGTTATTGGGCATAGTTAAAGAACATCAACTCGCTCCCTGCGCATCACCTATTTTGAATGTAATGCCTATTTTCTTTATTCCTGCAGGCGTCGGTTTTATAGAACATTTAGGGCTAATTAAATCACATTGGCCTTTCTTAACTGCGGTCATCTTATTAGTCCCACTCAGTAGTTTAATTTTAGTGGCAAGCCTAGTGGGCTATTTTAAAGGCAGAGCTAATAATGACTAACTTAACCACCAGCATAACCCCCAGCCTATGGTGGTTAACCGTGCCATTTATTATTATTCTCTTTATTGCACTAAGAGCGGTTAATCTTAAAATAAATCAGAGTATTTTAAAGTCATTAACCAACCCTGTTTTTTTAAGCATTGGCATTATTGCCCTACTGTTAGTTAACCTTAAATTACCCTATTCACAATTTGCCTCACATAGTCAGTTACTAAGTTGGCTATTAGAGCCGGCCATAGTTGCTTTAGCCTTGCCGCTTTATCAGCAATTTATGCACGTACGTAAAAACTTACTATTAATTGTCGCTACTTGCAGTATAGGTATTGTTAACGCCACACTAGTGGCTTTTGTATTAAGTATTTTATTTGCTGTGCCCTCACAATTGAGCGCCTCTGTTGCGGCACTCAGTGTAACAACGCCTATCACACTGCTGGTTACTGACTCATTAGGAGGAATTAGTTCGCTTGCCGCTGCCATGGTTATTTTTATTGGTTTATTGGGGGCTTTGTTTGGCTTTATATTGCTCAAATTAGTTAAGATTTATAACTTTGAGGCACAAGGAATTGCAATCGGTACCGCGTGCCATGCAATTGGTACGGCGGCAGCTATTGCCGAACACCCAAAAATAGGCGCATTTTCATCAGTGGCTATGGCACTCAGTGCATTATTAACCGCAGTGATAGTACCACTATTATATCCAATTTTAGTTAACACTTTGTTATAGTAAGCGGATAACAGTATCGCTAAAAATAGAGCCCAGCATGATCAGTTCCGAAATTCAGCAATTTGAAAAGTACTACGCCCTGCTTACCGAGTATTTAGTTACCTACAGTATGCAAATAGTGGGCGCTATTTTTATTCTACTCGTTGGCCTGTGGGTCGCTAAAAAGCTCGCCGAAGTTGTCGCAAACTTAATGACCCGCCACAACATTGATATCACCCTGACTAATTTTGTCAGTAATGTTGTAAAAGTACTGCTGATCATTATGGTGATCATTATTGCGCTTGGTAAAATTGGCATTAGTGTGACCCCATTTGTAGCTGCAATAGGTGCCGCCTCATTAGGCGCAGGCTTAGCGTTACAAGGTATGCTTTCTAATTATGGCGCGGGGCTTGCCATTATTGCTACGCGGCCATTTGTGGTTGGCGATACCATAGAAGTAAAAGGCGTTAGTGGCCAAGTAAAAGTAATTGAGCTGGGGCACACCATATTAATTAATGAAGAAAAAGTAGAAATAACCATTCCTAACAAACATATTGTTGGCGAAATTCTGCATAACTCATTTAATTATTCACTGGTAAAAGGTGAAATAGACATAGCCTACAGTGCCTGTAGTGATACTGCGATAAGCCTTATTGAAAACGTATTAGTCAATCATGAACTCGTAGCTAAACACCCTAATGCACAAATTGGTATAGAACGTTTTGCTGATAGCGGCGTCACCATTAGTTATCGTTATTGGGTGCCCACCACTAAAATTATTGAAACTAAACTCGCTATAAATGGCGGTGTGTATAAAGCGATTAACGATGCCAATATTGAAATTCCGTTTCCACAACGCATTGTTACGCTTAATAAAAGCGACCTAAAATAAATAAAAACCTTAATATGATTTTAAATCATATTAAATTAATTAAGCGTGCTTACAAATAAAATAATAACGAGTCCTTATGCATCAATCACCTTTTTATTTAGGCGACTGGCAGGTAACGCCTGCCAGCAATTGTATACAATGTGCTGAAAAAGTAACGCAATTAGAACCTAAAGCAATGGATGTATTATTATATCTGTGCTTACAAAAAGGCGATATGGTCACCAGTGACGAGTTACTCAATCAGTGCTGGCAAAACATTGAAGTAGGCGATAACCCACTGCATAAAACCATCACACAACTGCGAAAAGCATTGGGTGATAAGGCAAGCTCCCCGCTATACATAGAAACCATTCGTAAACGCGGCTACCGTATTATTGCAAAACTTGAGTTTCCATTTGCAGAAGATACATCAAGCCCTGTAAACACGTGGCAAGGCGGTTCTCCTTTTTTAGGCTTAAGTGCGTATAACCCAACCGATACTCATTTATTTTTTGGTCGTAACCAAGCCATCACCACCTTACTCGAAAACGTATCAAACCAAGTAAAATCTGGCCGTGCTTTTTGCTTAATACTTGGCCCAAGTGGTACGGGTAAATCGTCGTTAGTCAATGCGGGTATTTTACCAAAGCTACTTGATGAGCGTGGTTATGATGGTATTGGCGTTGTTTCATACACTCAGCTCGACTTTGCAGATGTGCATCAAACTAGGCTCTATTTAGATTTAGCCTCTGCCATGCTTGATTGGGATATAAACCAACACCCCGTATTTGAAGGATTAAGCTCGCAAATACTGGCGCAGCAATTAGAGCACACAATTGACGAAGCGATAAACACGTTACAAACTGCAATCAGTAAGGCAAATACAAAGCTAAACACACCGCAGTTTTTTTTGTTTATAGACCGCTTAGAGGTGCTGCTTTCATCGCCACTATTTAGTCCCAACACCCGAAGTCATTTTTTATCGATTATTGAACGTTTAGCCACCTCTAAAGCGGTGATCGTATTTAGTGCGTGTCGTAACGACTTTTACCCTTTAGTGGTAGAGCAACCCAGCCTTATGGCCGCAAAAGCGAACGGCGCCCATTATGATTTAACCCCGCCCAACCGCCAGGAACTACAACAAATTATTCGCTTGCCGGCATTAACCGCTAATTTAACGTTCTCACACGACCCGCAAACCAAAACTCCGCTGGATGAAATACTCTTTGCAGATACCGCCAACAACCCTGATGCCCTGCCCATGTTGCAATACACACTGCAAGAGCTGTATTTACAGCGCAGTGAAAATAATGAGTTATTGCACAGCGTGTATGAAAAACTCGGCGGTATTGAAGGCGCTATTGGTAAAAAGGCAGAAGATGTTTTTATTGGGCTGAGCGCAAAACAACAACAGCAACTAAAAAGCGTATTATCGCAGTTAGTGACGCTAAACCCAGATGGTAAAACCATTACTAGCCGTGCGGCCCGCTTACAAGCATTAACCAACACCAGCCAAAAAGAGCTTGTACAAGCCATGGTCGACAGTCGCTTATTTGTATCGCACTTACAAAACCAAGAAGCCTGCTTTAGCCTTGCCCACGAGGCATTATTACGCCAATGGCCACGTGCCAAACAGTGGATAAACGATCATAAAGACGCCCTTGCTATTAAAAGCCGTTTGCACCACCACACGCAACAGTGGCTTAATGAACATAAAAGTAGCGCTTACCTATTAGCACCGGGTAAACCATTGCAAGAAGCGCTCACGTTATTAAACGACAATATATTCAAACTAGACAATGACGAACGCGCGCTTATAACCAGCTCTCTTAAACACAGTAAAACAAAAACAATCATAAAACGCGGCACGGTCGCTCTGCTTTGCTTACTTACCTGTGTTGCCCTATTTATGAGTGTTACCAGTTTTCAAGCGCAGCAACTTGCACAGCAAAAGCGCCAAGAGGCCGAAAGCCTACTTGGCTTTATGGTCGGTGACTTTGCCGATAAACTGCGCAGCGTTAAGCGTATGGATTTGCTCGATGGCATTAGTAATAAAGCACTTGAGTATTTTACCAATCAAGCAGATGAGCCCAGCTCTCTTTTTAGTTTTAACGACCAAAAAGCCGAATTTAACAACCGCTTTCAATATGCACAAACTCTTGAGGCTATGGGCGAAGTGGCCTATTCTCGCGGTAAAACCATTGAGGCCTTCACTGCCTTTGAAAACGCCCGCATTCGCCTTGAAGCACTATTAAAAATACAACCAGATAATTTAGAGCTATTAACGCTTGCCGGTGCCAATGCCTTTTGGCTCGGTCAGCTTCATTATGATAAAAGTGATTACGCTGCTACTGAGCCATTATTTAAAAAATATCATGCCTACAGCGAGAAAATGTATTCATTAGCACCGAATGGTTTTAACTCGATTATGGAGCTATCGTATTCGCATAATTCGCTGGGCTCTTTGTATTTAAAGCAATTTAACTACACTGCCGCGAAACAACGCTTTACAAAGTCGCTCGCCCTTAAAAATGAAGCCCTTGAGCTTAAACCCAGCAACAAAAACTTACTGCGCGATAAAGCCGATACCATCAGTTGGCTGGCAAAGACAGAAGAAAGGCTAGGTAACTTTAATGCCGCATTAACCATGTATGAAAATGCATCTAATGAGTTAAAAAGTTTATTAATTGAATATCCAGATGATGCCAGTTTATCAAGCAGTTTAGCTTATACTTATATTCAACAAAGCTACCTTTTGAGCTACCTGCCAAATAAACAACCAGCCTACAAAAAAGCACAGCAAGCCACAAAAACAGTTAATACCGCACGATTGCAAGATCCAAAAAGTAAAGACATTCAACATTCTTATTATCGTTTTTTAGCCCACCAGCTAATGCTTTCACCTAATAAAAACATTGATAACCGAGTTAAGGATATTATTAACTTTTTGAAAGTGCAGGACTTTAAAAATAACTTTGCAATTAATACTCAATTGATCCTTATACAGTACTTTATTGATAGACAGTCACCACTTAAAGCATATGAGTTTTTAACAGCCCTTGAAAGTGATACAAGCTACCAACAGTACATAGCTAATAAAGCAAAGAGTGGTGATAATGTAGACTTTACGAATATAAATTTACTTAAAGCTAAATTAGCTGAAAATACCGTACAGCGAGAGCAATTTTGCTTAAATGCGCTTAAAGCCATTGCTGAAACAGTAAAAATAAACCAAAGCGTTCACGTAACGCACCCGCTGTTACAGGCATACACCTGCTTAAATAGAGCAAACGAAATCCCCAAAATAAAAGCAAGTCTAGTTAAATTAGGCATTACTCACTTTAAACTATAACCACGAATACAAAAGGAAATAATATGGATAGCTCTCAAGAACAAATTAACTTTACTGTAAATATTGAATTAGACAGTAACGACAACGCCAATTTTACATACTTTAAAGATAACAAAGAAGTCTCTGGCGGTGGCGTTGTCAGAACTGAAACCGCAGGTATTTATAGCTTAAATGAAGCAACACTTGCTAAAGGTTTTTTATTCACCGGAGCCACTATCACTGATAAAGAAGGCGACTGTGCTGGTGATTTTAAATCAGAAATCAATGATGATGGCCAATCAATCACCATCACAGACACAGATGAAAATAATGGCACTGTGTGTTTAATATTTAATGTTGAGTGCAATGGTAAAGCCTATGAAAGCGCCGACCCACAAATTGAAAATAAAGACAAAAATTAATAAACAACGCTTAATATTTAATTTTTGTTTTCCAAATTGCACAGGCCTTTAACGCCTGTGCATAATAAAAAATACTATTAATCAAAAACTTAAAAGCAGAAGATTACCGAAAGGTTTAATTGCACTTTTTTATGTAAATTTGTAGACATCAAAAACGTCTGTATCATGCTAAGGCTAAAACGTGTCTAAACAAATTAATAAAAAAGAGACTCCAGCGGTTAAAAACGATAAAGCACTCCCCTTCGATTGCGCTTTATCGAGTCCTTTTTCTCATACCCAATTTGGCGCTTTAATTGAATTATTTAACGGCACCGCCGAAGGCATTTTTGTACTTAATGAGCACGGTGGTTTTGAGTTTGCAAACCCAAAAGCAGCACAGCTATTAGGTTACTCTCAGCAATCTCTAATAGGCGAAAATTTACTGTCGTTTTTACACGGTGCAGACCTTGATAAATATAAACAGACGTTATTAAATTGGATAGACATTAAAGATACTTCCCTTAGCTTTGGCCCAAATGAAATAAAAATAAATAAAGCGAATGGTGATATTATTGAAGCAGACTTATCAATATCTAGTATGCCAAAAAGTATTGCATCGGCGCAAAAATTATACGTTTGCATACTTCATGATCTCAGTACGCATAAAGCGATGTACAACCGTTTAAAAATACAAGCTTCAACCGATCACTTAACTGGGCTCGCTAATCGTTTAGCTTTAGATGAGTCACTAAAAAAATACTGGCAAGAAAGTATTCAAAGCCAACAACCTCTAACCAGCATATTGATTGATGTAGATCACTTTAAAAAATTCAACGACACCTATGGGCATATTAAAGGTGATAAATGCTTAAAAAAAATTGCAAAAATGCTTTTGCATTGTATCCCGTCAAGAGAGTGTTTGGCAGCGAGATATGGCGGTGAGGAGTTTGCTATTATTTTACCGCGTTGCGATATAAAAAGTGCAACGATTGTTGCCAAGCATGTACAACAACAAATTAATGCGATGACATTTACAGATATAGGCCTGCCACCAGAGGTTAAAGTTAGTGTGAGCCAAGGGATTGCCTGTGAGCACAATAGTCAATACCGTACCTACGAGGCGCTGTTGTACGCCGCAGACACGGCTTTGTACCGCGCAAAAACCGAAGGTAGAAATAAAATAAGTACTGTTGTTTAAAGTTTAAATTAAAGGCCATTCCATGGCGCTATATCTACCCTAAAAGCCACTAAATTGAGTTACTTTACTGGCGTTTAGATTAATTTTAAATGCTGTAGATAAGAGATTAATCTTTATATAAAAATTACAGTAATAACAAACTACCTAACCCTAAAAAGGTCACAAAGCCGACAATATCAGTGACTGTGGTTAAAATCACTGAACCCGACAACGCAGGGTCAATTTTCATTTTATCTAAAATAGAGGGGATCACTACGCCCGCCAACGATGCTGCCACTAAGTTAAGTAATATTGCCACAGTAATGGTTATACTGAGCATAATATCGTTAAACCATACAAAGGTTAGCAAACCAATCACTAATGCCCACACCAAGCCATTTACCGCCCCTACTCGCAACTCTTTTTTAAGTAATGCGTTTCGGTTTGAGTCAGTAACCTGACCCAGAGCCAGTCCTCGTACAATAACCGTTAAGGTTTGGCTACCGGCAATACCGCCCATTGACGCCACTACAGGCATTAATACCGCAAGTGCAACCACTTGCTCTATAGTTGCGCCAAACAAACCGATAAACCACGAGGCTAAAAATGCCGTTGCTAAGTTGATACCTAACCAAATACCACGGTTTTTAGCACTTTTACGAACACTGGCAAATAAGTCCTCGTCTTCTCGTAAACCACCGGCCTTTGCTGCCGCTTCGTCGGCTATTTCTTGACGTAATTCATAAGCTGATGCAATGGTTAAACGCCCTATTAATTTGTTATCGGCATTAACCACTGGCATGGCCATTTTCTCGCTATGAATAACCACTTCAGCGGCTTCATATAAATCATGGTCTGCGTGCAATGAGGTAAAGTCATGATTAGCTAACGTCATTAAACTCTCGTTATCATGCGCTTTTATCAGATCATTAACCGCAACTTCACCGATTAAGCTACCTTTACGGCTCACCAAATAAATAACTTCGCTGTATTGCGGTAAGCCTTTGTGTAGCAGCTTTTTAGCGCCACCCGCAGTGAGTTTGTCTGACACCTTTAAAAAATCAAACCCAATCCAGTGACCTAATTGCTCTGGCGTATATTGCTGAGCCAGTTCGTATTGCTTAGTTTGTGCTTCATCGAGTTGTTTTTTAGCGTAATCAATAAAACGTTGTGGAATAACTTCTTCTAACTCAAGTAGCTCTTCAACATTTACTTCGTCTAATAATTTAAATCCGGCACTGTCATCTAGTGTTTGTAGTAACCATAAACAGCTATCTTCACTTAAATTAACAAAAATTTCGTGCTGCGTGTCTTCATCTAATAAATGCCAAATTTCAAGACGCTGCTCTTTAGGGATCGCCTCAAACAATAAAGATAAGTGCTCAGTTGATAAAGTTTGCTGAGCATCTATAAGTAATTTATTTTTGCGCTCAGTGGTATCACACTGCAATAAGTCATTTATGAGTTGTGGTAACTGATCAACCGGATACTCTATCATTTAAAAACCCTAAAATAGTCGTTTCACTATAAATTTACTGTAATAAGTAAGTACTTATTAATGAGATTAGCTAGGATCTGTTTATCTTTCGAGGTTGAACATGTTTCAATCCAAAAAGGTCAACAGACCCTTATAGTGTACATTAGTCGCTAATAAAAATATTAAAAAATCGCTGTGCTGTTAAATATTTATGGATGTAGCAGGCTATAAACTATTGCGCTTTAGCTAAAAATAAAGCAAAAAAAAGCCGTAACTAAATAAGTCACGGCTTCCAAAAGCAATTAATAGCTAAGTGTTATTTATATTTTAAACTGACCAACTAAATCACCTAAGTTTTGACCTCGTCCCGCTAAGTGCTGACTTACCGAAGAAGTCGTTTTACTCGATTGCGTTAATTCATTCACAATTTCTTGAATTGCATACACGTTACGGTTTATCTCTTCTGTAACGCTACTTTGCTCAGTAGCTGCGGTGGCAATTTGTGTACTCATATCGTTAATTGTTGTTACCGATGTAGTAACCGCACCTAAACTTTCAGATATAGCGCGTGAAGACTCTACAGAGCGGTTACAGCTTTGTTGACTCGCTTGCATGGCTCCTACAGCCGCAGTGACTAAGTTATGTAATTCGCTAAGCATTTCATTAATTTCTAATGTGCTATCTTGAGTACGGCTTGCTAAGCTTCTTACTTCATCAGCTACAACGGCAAAACCACGACCTTGCTCACCCGCTCGTGCAGCCTCAATAGCGGCGTTTAATGCCAGTAAGTTCGTTTGCTCAGCAATACCCCCAATAACACTCAACACGCTATTAATCTTTTTAGACTGTTCACTTAACGAGTTTACTTGCTCAGCGGCTTGGTTAATTTCGCCCATTAAGTTTGAAACTTCACTGAGTGAAACATCCACACAATCTTGCGCATTGGCCACTTCTTTTGTTGCTGCCTGCGTTGATACCGCAACTTGTGTGGTATTTTGTGCCACTTCATGCGAGGTTGCTGACATTTCAGTAATAGCGGTGACTACTAGTTCAGTTTCATGGTTATGTTTCAATAATTTATCTTCAATTAATAAGGTTTGCGTATTGATATCTGATGAGGCCGTTTTAACATCGCTCGTCACATCGACCACGCCCGAAATAATACTATGCAGCTTACTAACAAACAGATTAAACGATTCACCTAGTTGACCAATTTCATCATGGGTGTCAATCACTAATCTTCTGGTTAAATCACCTTCACCTTTGGCTATGTCATCTAAACTTTGTACCATTCGATGTATTGGTTTAACCATATTACTCGCTGCATATAAGGCACCCACGGCTGCTAAACCAAGTAGCAGAAGTGATATTAAAAATAAGGTGGTCATTTTTTCAGTTAAATGCTCAGCCATGGTTGCTTGGTATTTAACTAGTTCAGCCTCAATGTCATCCATATAAGTACCCGTACCAATCATCCAGTTAGTACCTGGGATCATGGCTGCATACCCTATTTTTTCAATCAAACCCGTCGTGTTGGGTTTTTGAAAGTGATAGGTAAAAGACCCACCCCCTTTACGAGCTTGCTCTAGTAAACCAACCACTATTTTTTTACCGTTTGGGTCGGTCATGTCTATTTTATTTTGCCCTTCAATTGCATCGCCTAACAATGCATGAAAAACACTCACGCCATCGGTATCGTAAATAAAATAATAGCCATCTTCGCCAAATTTTAAATCCCTTAGCGCATTTTTTGCGTCTTGTTCATTACCTTGTGCTAATTGGTATTGCACTATTTGAGAACCAATTTCAATTTCTGTTTTTAGCAGCGTTTGTTTATCTGCTATTAGTTTGGTTTTGAATTCATTAAAGTATTGCTGCTGATTTTGCTTCTCTAAATAATATGAACCCGCCATAAAACTGATTAGCAATACAATTAATGGTAAAACAGCCAACAGTAGCAATTTGTTTTTTAAGCTTAAATTACCCATTATTTCTCCAATTAACATTACAAGCCATCAAGCTCTTTTTATTTTGTAGCCCGTTAGCTAAAAAATTTCATTGTTTGCATTACTATACAACGCATACCTGTATACAAATTAAGCACAAACGAGATCGTTTAGCAATCTAATACACTCTTACAATAGTAAAACACACTAAAAAACACTTTATAACTAGACGATAGTATATAAGCAGTAATAAAGAACCAAAAAAAATTTAGCCTTTCAAATAGCCAGTACACAGCTTGTTAAACTTCCTTAAAGCTAAATTAACCTGACTAACGCTATTTTAGCTTTAATGAAATTAAATATTGGGCATCACACAAAGGTCTTGCTTTCTGAGTTAAAACGCAAATAATGAAGCAACTAACTACTGGGTAAGAATGAGGAAAATGAGTTACATACTAACCACCCAATGCGCCGATGATATTGGCTTAATCGCCAAAATTACCGGGCTGTGTCACCGACATAACTTAAACATTATTCGTAATAACGAGTTTGTAGATAAAGATGCACAGCGCTTTTTTATGCGCACTGAACTCACTGGCGAACCCCACACTGAGTTTTTAGCACAGCTGCGCGAAGTATTACCCGCAGGTGCAAAAGTGGCGCTACACGGTGAAGAAAAAACCAAAGTCGTATTATTAGCCACAAAAGAAGCCCACTGTTTAGGCGGCATGTTGTTAAAGCAATTTGAACAAACCCTAAACATAGAGATACTTGCCGTGATTGCCAATTATCCTACATTAGAACCTTTGGTTAAGGGATTTGATATTCCTTTTCATGTGGTTTCTCATGAAGGACTTACGCGCAGTGAGCACGACGAAAAAGTCGGTGACTTAATTGCCAGCTATAACCCTGACATTATTGGATTAGCTAAATACATGCGTATTTTAAGCCCTGAGTTTGTTGGTCGATTTGAGGGTAAAATCATCAATATTCATCACTCATTTTTACCGGCTTTTATTGGTGCTAAACCTTATCATCAGGCGTTTGAGCGCGGTGTAAAAATTATTGGTGCCACGGCTCACTTTGTAAATAATGAGCTAGATGAAGGCCCTATTATTTTACAAGACGTATCGAGTGTAACCCATGCTAATACGGCTGAAATGATGGCTAAAATGGGTAAAGACGTGGAAAAAACAGTGTTTTGTAAAGCATTGCAACTAGCATCAGAACATAAGCTATTTATTAATGGCAATAAAACCGTCGTATTTTCATAATTTTTACTTTTAAATAAAAATGCCAGCTAATAAGCTGGCATTTTTTATAAGTAAATATTAAACCTTACTTAGTTAGGGTGTGTAATACGTTGGTGCTCCAGGACCTACTGGCATACCTAAAACAAATACCCATAAGTAAAACAGCACCACCCAACCAACAAAGAAAATAATACTATATGGCAACATAGTCGCTACCAAAGTACCTATTCCCATGTCTTTTTTGTATTTAGTGGCAACCGCGAGGATCAAGCCAAAGTAACTCATCATCGGGGTAATTAAGTTAGTTACCGAATCACCAATACGATAAGCTGCTTGAATTGTCTCGGGGGCATAACCTATAAGCATCAGCATAGGAACAAAAATAGGGGCTGTTACTGCCCACTGCGCTGACGATGAGCCTAGCGTTAAGTTCACTAAAGCACACATTAAAATAAACAACACAAATACTTCCGGCCCCGTTAGGCTAAGTGCCTGTAATAATGCAGCGCCATTAATGGCTAAAATAGTACCTAAGTTAGTCCACTTAAAAAATGCCACAAACTGCGCAGCAAAAAAAACTAATACAATGTACATTCCCATAGAGCTCATACTTTTGCTCATGGCGTTAATCACGTCTTTATCATTTTTCATGGTGCCAACAACGCGGCCATAAACAAAACCTGGAATACCAAAGGTGACAAAAATAAAAACCACAATCCCTTTTAAAAACGGCGAGTGAGCAACTAGGCCTGTTTCTGGGTTACGTAAAATACCGTCTGCGGGTACAACCGTCCACGCGAGTAGTAATGAAACAAAAAGTAATGAGAATCCAGCCCATTTTAAGCCCGACTTTTCTTTGTCAGTTAAACCGGCAATGTTGTTTTGAGCTAAATCTTCACTGGCTTCGTCTGGGTTATATTTGCCTAATCGCGGCTCTACAATTTTCTCAGTAACTAGCGTGCCTAATATGGCAATTAAAAATACCGATATCATCATGAAATACCAGTTTGCTTCTGCGCCTACTTGGTAAGTTGGGTCAATCATTTGTGCAGCTGGTGTGGTAATACCGGCTAGTAACGGATCGATAGTACCCAATAATAAATTAGCACTGTAACCACCAGATACCCCAGCAAATGCCGCAGCAAGACCGGCAAGCGGATGACGACCTAAGCTATGAAATATCATTGCCGCTAGCGGAATCAATACCACATAGCCAAGCTCAGAAGCTGTATTTGATAATATAGCGGCAAACACCACCATAAAGGTCACTAAGCGTTTTGATGCCCCCATTACCATGCCACGCATAGCGGCAGATAATAGCCCTGAATGCTCAGCTACACTCACACCTAATAGCGCAACTAATACCGTCCCTAATGGCGCAAAGCTAGTAAAGTTGGTCACCAGCCCCGTTACAATACGTTGTAAGCCTTCTGCACTGAGTAAGCTTACTACTTCAATAACACCATCTGGATCGCGCCCAGCAGAGCCCTCAGGCCGTGGATCGATAGCGCTGAGTCCAAACCAATCGGCAACACCACTAAATAAAATAATGGCAATACAAAACAATGCAAATAACGTAATTGGGTGGGGAAGCATGTTCCCTAAAAATTCTACAGTGGCTAAAAATCGATTAAACCAGCCGTTCTTTGCGACCTGATTTTCATCTTGGGATGTGTTTGGTGAGTCTATTGAGTCTGACATACCATGCTCTCTTAATTACAAAATGCCCGTAACCTAGCATTATTTACCCAGCAGGTCATGTAATAAAGATGAATGACTTGTTATGTCATAGTAACTGAATGGTTTCGCGTGCTTGAGTTGCAAAAAAGAGGCTCTCGCCTCTAATTTAACCTGTTTAAACTTGCTCTATGGGTTCTAGTTGTAATTTTGCGGCAATTAAAACAGCTTGAGTTCGGTTATAAACACCGAGTTTTCTAAATATGGCAGTTATGTGTGCTTTGACGGTGGCTTCTGAAATATGCAGTTCGTAAGCTATTTGTTTATTCAGTAGGCCTTCGTGCAAATATTGCAATACACGGTATTGCTGTGGAGTAAGTGATGCAACTTGTGCGGCAATTTCCCTATCTTCGCCTTCTATTTCAGCTACCTTACTTTTTAGTTCAGTTGGCAGCCAAGTGTCGCCTTCAAGTATTTGGTTTATTGCATTAGCAATATCATCCGATGAAGATGATTTGGGAATAAACCCCATAGCGCCATAACCCATTACCTTAGAAACAATATTTACATCTTCACTACCCGAAACCACCGCAATCGGTAAGCTCGGATAATCTTCACGAATACGGATTAATCCGTATAAGTCACCGTTACCTGGCATGTGTAAATCTAGTAGTAATATATCAAGATCTTCTTGTTCGCTTAACACTTTCAATGTGCTATCAAAATCGGCCGATTCAAAAACCTCTAAACCTGCAAATTTTGCGCTCAAAGCGCCCTTTAATGCTTCGCGAAATAACGGATGATCGTCCGCTATTAAAAACTGACTCATTGTTCACTCCCAAAAATTCGGCTGCTATCCGATAGACAACAGCCGATATACTACGTTTAGAATCAACTTCTAATCAAGCTTTTAACGCGAAATTAACGATTTAATCGATTTTCTACTAGCTCATCAACGACTGACGGATCGGCGAGTGTCGACGTATCACCAAGCTGTTGATACTCATTTGCAGCAATTTTACGTAAAATACGACGCATAATTTTGCCTGAGCGAGTTTTTGGTAACCCTGGCGACCATTGGATCATATCGGGTGATGCTATTGGGCTTAGCTCTTTACGTACCCAATTACGGATCTCTTTGGTCAGCTCATCACTCACAGTAACGCCTTCATTAGGAGTTATGTAAACGTAAATACCTTGGCCTTTAATATCATGTGGGTAACCTACCACTGCCGCTTCAGCTACAGCTTCATGAGCAACTAATGCGCTTTCAATTTCAGCAGTACCTAAACGGTGCCCAGACACATTAAGTACGTCATCAACGCGTCCTGTGATCCAATAATCACCGTCTTCATCGCGACGACAACCGTCACCAGTAAAGTACACACCAGGATAAGCGCTAAAGTAGGTTTGTTCAAAGCGCTCATGGTCGCCATACACTGTTCGTGCTTGTGAAGGCCAGCTATCTAAAATCACAAGGTTACCGTCAACCGCACCTTCTAATGTATTGCCTTCAGCATCAAATAACGCCGGTGCAATACCAAAGAATGGACGAGTTGCAGAGCCAGGTTTCATATCGGTTGCACCTGGTAATGGCGCAATCATGATGCCACCGGTTTCAGTTTGCCACCAAGTATCTACAATTGGACAATTAGATTTACCAATTTTTTCATAGTACCAGGTCCATGCTTCTGGATTGATTGGCTCACCCACAGAACCTAAAATGCGCAAGCTGTCGCGATGTGAGCTGGCAATCGGCTCTTCGCCTTTGGCCATCAATGCACGAATGGCAGTAGGTGCTGTGTATAAAATTGTCACGTTATGTTTATCAACCACTTCACCCATACGACCAGCAGTTGGGTAAGTTGGTACGCCTTCAAATACGACTTGTGTACACCCATTAACGAGCGGTCCATAAGCAATATAACTGTGACCTGTGATCCAGCCAACATCAGCACTACACCAAAAAATATCATCGTCTTTTAAATCAAAAATGTATTCGTGGGTCATAGATGAATAGACTAAATAGCCACCGGTGGTATGAACCACACCTTTAGGCTGACCCGTAGAACCCGAGGTATACAGAATAAACAGCGGGTCTTCAGCATTCATGTGTTCAGGTTCGCACTCTGGCGCTTGATCTGCAACTAAGTCATGCCACCAAATATCATGGTCGTGCCAATCAACATCGCCTGACGTTAGTTTATGTACCACTACATGTTCAACAGTGGTGACTGAATCTTGTAATACGGCTTCATCTACATTGGCTTTGAGCGGAACACAATTACCTGCACGTCGGCCTTCATCTGACGTGATCACCACTTTAGCGCCCGAGTCGTTAATACGATCCGCAATAGCTGACGGTGAAAAACCACCAAAAATAACTGAATGAATTGCGCCTATACGAGCACAAGCCTGCATTGCATATATAGCTTGTGGGCTCATTGGCATGTAAATGGCAACACGGTCACCTTTTTTCACACCCAACTTTTTTAAACCATTGGCAAATTTAGCAACTTCATCATGTAGTTGTTGGTAGGTAATATTTTCGCTTTGCGAGGGATCATCGCCTTCCCAAATTAACGCTACTTTATCTGCTTTTGTTTTTAAGTGACGATCAATACAGTTATATGAGGCATTAAGGTAGCCATCTTCATACCATTTGATATTGATATGGCCTTTATCAAATGAAGTGTTTTTTACTTTTGAATATGGAGTAAACCAGTCAAGACGCTTACCGTGCTCAGCCCAAAACCCTTCAGGGTCCTCAATAGACTGTTTATACATCGTATTATATTTTTCATTATCGACGAGCGCTGCGTTTTTAATGTGCGCAGGAACTGGATAGATACTTTGTGACATATTAGTCTCCAATTTATATTACTTGCCTTAGGCTTTTCATCAAGGATTACTCAGCAGTGCACTATTAAATATTAGACATTAGTTGTATCTGAGTTCAAACAACGATTATCTTATCTATAATCCTCATGGCTACACCCTATTTACATAAAAAACATACTATTAAATAAAAGTATATGAACACTCAATAATTATTAAACCTTAGTCTAATAGACTAATAGTTGATTGAGTAAATTGTGTACATATACAACAGTAGCTTGAATATTTAAAAACTTTGATTGTTTATTAATAATTCGTATTTACTAACAAATTAGATTAAAGATAATTAAATTCAATCTGTTAGTACTATATAAGTAACACACATTAATACATATCATAAGCAAACAACATACAACAAGTAGCCTATAAAAGGACGCAACAATGAAATTTACTCCAATTAAAACACTGGCAGCTAGTGCTGTACTATGTGCACTTTCTAGCACAGCTTATGCTGCAAAAATAGGTGATACAGAATTTACCTACGGTGGATACATTAAACTCGACGCAATGTGGAGTGACTACTCAGCAGGCGCTCCTGCGGGCACCAGTGTTGGCCGTGATTTTTATGTGCCAAGTACACTAACCGTTGGTAACGATAATAGTTCAGACGCCGTATTTGATATGCACGCTCGTGAGTCACGTTTTAATTTTGGAACTGCTACCTTATTAGATAACGGTAAAACGGTTAAAACTAAAATAGAGCTAGACTTTTTATTGTCAGCTCCTGGCGGCAACGAGCGTGTGTCTAATTCATACTCTCCGCGCATTCGCCATGCATTTATCTCATATGATGGCTGGTTATTTGGTCAAACATGGTCAAACTTTCAAAACGTCGGTGCATTACCAGAAGCACTTGATTTTGTTGGTCCTGCAGAAGGCACGGTGTTTGTTCGTCAATCTCAAATTAAATACACTACGGGTGCATGGTCATTCTCGTTAGAGAACCCAGAAAGCACAATTACTACAGCCGGCGGTGGCATGGCCGTAACTGATGATGCCTCATTACCTGACTTTACCGCACGCTACACCCATAATGCTGATTGGGGTAACTTTGTAGTAACAGCCCTTGCTCGTCAACTGACCTACAAAGTAGGTGGTGTTGATGCCGATGAAACCTCATTTGGTGTTAGTGCATCGGGTATGGTGAAGCTTGGTGAAGACAATCTAAAATTTATGCTTACCCAAGGTAAAGGACTAGGTCGTTATGTGGGTCTAAACGTAGCACGTGGTGCGGTTCTTAATGGTGATGACCTAGATGCGATTGATTCAACATCTGGTTTTATTGCGTATCAACATAAGTGGAACAGCCAGTGGCGCTCTACTTTCTTATATTCGTTCTTGTCTGCTGATAATGATGAAAACCTACTTGCAATGTATGGCGACCCTACAGAATCAAGCCAAAGCTACAGCGCAAATATTTTATACTCACCGGTTAAACGTCTAACCTTTGGCGCTGAATTTAAACATGCAGAACGCGAGCTTGAAAGTGGCGTAGATGGCGATCTAGATCGTTTACAATTTTCTGTAAAGTATGCGTTTTAATTTCCTAACCAATTAAAATACTGATTTACTTCCTGAGCGGCTTCGGCCGCTTTTTTTGTTTTTAACCAGAGCTCAAGTTAACCAAATCCATGCGCTTTACTTAAAAAATATTAAAGACGTGTAAAATACCCAGCAAACGCAATTGCAAATCACTCTCATTTAGATTAAATTACCACCCACATTTAATCTTATGGGAAACATGATGCTGTACAAACATAAAAACTCTGCATTTAAACTGAGTCTACTTACTTCACTGGTTTTATCTGGGCATGCTGTTGCAAACGACACGCAAGACAACCTGCCTTTAGAAAAAATTGCTGTTTATGGGCAACATCATAAAAACTATATTACCGAAGAAGCACAGTCTGCGACTAAGCTAGGTTTAACCATTAAAGAAACTCCGCAATCAATTTCTGTTGTTTCACGCGCGTTAATGGATGACTTTTCGCTTGATGATATTAATGCGGTACTAGAGAGCACACCAGGCGTAACAGTAGAACAAATAGAAACCGATCGTACATACTTTAAAGCCCGTGGTTTTGAAATAACTAACTTTTTAATCGATGGCTTAGGCACACCGCAAACCTCTGGTTCAATTCAAGGGACACTTGATACTGCAATTTACGACCGTGTTGAAATTGTACGTGGTGCCAATGGCATGATGACCGGTGCAGGTAACCCATCAGCGACTGTTAATATGGTGCTAAAAAAGCCAACCTACACAACACAAGTTCATGCATCGGCTTCTTATGGTTCGTGGAATAACAAACGTGTAGATATTGATGTTTCCACACCGATTAACGACGAGCATGCTGTCCGTGCTGTATTTACTAAGCAAGATAAAGAGTCATATCTAGACCGCTACGAAACCGATAAAACCATTGCCTACCTTGCCTATGAAGGAAAGCTAACCGACGATACACTTCTGAACATTAACTACGTAAACCAACAAAAAGATGCCGACAGCCCTCTATGGGGCGCGTTACCGCTTTATTACACAGATGGCTCCCCCACTAACTATGATGAGTCAACTAGTACAGCTGCAGATTGGTCGTATTGGGATAATAGCGCTGAACGTATCTATGTAACACTTGAGCAAAATTTATCGGCTACCTGGGTCGCTAAAGCCCGTTATGCCCACATAAAGAATGAACAAAATTCTGAATTATTTTATGTGTATGGTACCCCAGATAAAGATACTGGTTTAGGTTTAACCGGCTATGCGAGTCGTTATGATTACAAAGACACACAAGATTTGTTTGATTTATATGCCAGCGGTAAGTTTGAGCTATTTTCTTTAGAGCACGACTTATCATTCGGCATTAGCCAAGCAAACATGGACTTTAATGACCAATCGCTTTATGACTACAGCACAGGAAATGGTTTCCCTGCGATGCCTGATTTAGCGACTTGGGATGGGATAGCACCAGAAGCAACACTGGTTGATAAACCTGACGGCAGTGATGTACAAAATACACAAAGATCGGCCTATGTTTCAACTCGTATAAAACTAGCAGATCCATTAAGCATTTTGGCAGGCGTTCGCTATACCGACTGGGAAACTAAAGGTACTGCTTATAGTGTAGTGCAAACCCGCGATGACTCAGAGGTTATTCCTTACATTGGTACTGTGTACGATTTTACCGAGTCATTATCAGCTTACGCTAGCTACACAGAAACGTTTGTGCCGCAAAAAGAATTAGACATTAACGCTGAACAACTGGCTCCTGTTATTGGTAAAAGTGCTGAAGTTGGTTTAAAAGCACAACTTTTAGATGAGCAAGTATTTGTAACACTGGCCTATTTTGATGCTAAGCAAGATGGACTTGCTGTTGCACTTCCGGGCTCCCTTCCAAGCGATACGCGTTATTACGCTGCAGATGGTATTAACAGTGATGGTTTCGAAATTGAATTAAGCGGTCGCTTAACTGATGATTTAAGTGCCAGCATCAGCTTTAGTAATTTAAGTATTGATGGTGATGAACTCGTTAAAGATTACACCCCAGAAAACCAATTAAAAATGGCAGCCACTTATCAAGTGCCATTTATTGATGGTTTAACCTTAGGTGCTAATTACCGCTGGCAAGATTCTATTAGCCGTGTGCAAGTAAAAGATCCAGCAGGCAACGCATTGGCAACTACAAAACAAGATGCTTATGGCTTATTAGATTTAATGGCCACCTACGAAATTACTCAAAACGTCGGTGTTACCTTTAATGTTAATAACAGTACTGATGAAAAGTACATAAACAGCCTTTATTGGGAGCAAGGTTACTACGGGGCACCGCGTAACTACTCATTGTCAGTTAACTGGCAGCTATAAAGCTAACTAGGCTTTAAGTCACTTTATAGCAAACAATAAAAAAGCGCTAACCTAATGGTTAGCGCTTTTTTTAAGCTCGGGTCAAATCAAGCTTTAAAACAAATGGGCTTAAAGGTCGCCTTCATCACCTAATACGTCTTCGCCATCTTCTGGCTCAACCGTTGCTTTTAGCAATAGCATCTCTCGTAATTTACCTTCAATTTCATCTGCAATTTCAGGATTTTCTTTAAGGAACTTAATCGAATTAGACTTACCTTGGCCAACTTTGTTGCCATTGTAACTGTACCAAGCACCCGCTTTTTCAACAATTTTGTGCTTAACACCTAAATCAATCAGCTCGCCCTGCTTAGAAATACCTTCGCCATACATAATGATAAATTCAGCTTGTTTGAACGGCGGTGCAACTTTGTTTTTCACAATTTTAACGCGCGTTTCATTACCAACAACTTCATCGCCTTCTTTTACCGAACCAATACGGCGAATATCAATACGTACAGAGGCGTAAAATTTCAGGGCATTACCACCAGTTGTTGTTTCAGGGTTACCAAACATTACACCAATTTTCATACGGATTTGGTTAATGAAAATACATAGTGTGTTTGAACGCTTAATGTTACCTGTAAGCTTACGTAATGCTTGCGACATTAAACGTGCTTGTAGGCCCATGTGTGAATCACCCATGTCGCCTTCAATCTCAGCTTTTGGTGTCAATGCTGCAACCGAATCGACAATCACTACATCAACCGCGCTTGAACGCACTAACATGTCACAAATTTCCAGTGCTTGCTCACCTGTATCTGGTTGAGATACCAGTAACTCATCAATGTTAACACCTAGTTTTTGTGCATAAATTGGATCAAGAGCATGCTCAGCATCAACAAAGGCACAGGTTTTACCTTCTTTTTGAGCTTCAGCGATAACTTGCAATGTTAGCGTTGTTTTACCTGATGACTCTGGGCCATATACTTCAACAATACGCCCCATCGGCAAGCCGCCTATGCCTAAGGCAATATCAATACCTAGCGAGCCTGTTGATACAGCGTCAATGTTTAACGCTTTATTGTCACCCAATTTCATGATTGAGCCTTTACCAAATTGACGTTCAATTTGTGATAAAGCTGCGTCCAACGCTTTTTGTTTGTTATCGTTCATTTTCTTCTCCAAATCCAGCTAATGCAGACAAGTATACTGTATGAAATCACAGTATCAAGCTAATTTTATTATTTTATCTTCTCTATTATAGTTTTTAAAGAAAATACAATAGCTTGCAGCCTAACTTGCGCCCTGTTACCATTAAATACTTGTTCAAACGTCCAGTGTTTACCGTTAATTTTCAGTCCAAACCACACGAGCCCTACCGGTTTGCCCTCAGTAGCACCACCGGGTCCTGCAATCCCTGAAATAGCAATGCCAATATCAGCATTTGCAGCCTTACAGGCGCCTGCTGCCATCTCAATGACTGTTTGTTCGCTCACCGCGCCAAATTCCTCGAGGGTATCATGCTTCACATTGAGTAATTCATGCTTTGCGTTATTGCTATAAGTGACAAATGCACGGTCAATATATGCTGAGCTGCCGGGGGTATCGGTAAGCGAATAACTCACTCCACCACCAGTACATGATTCAGCGGTAGTGATCCATAAGCGTTTATCCGTTAAAATAGCGCCTAATTGCGCAGCAAGTGTCTTAATCTCTTGATGTAATTCCATATTCAGCCTTTGGGTAAATACATGTCGTTTGATCTTTATGCACCGCACACTATAAAACAACAAACCCCTATGATGCAGCAGTATCTAAAAATAAAATCAGAGCATCGCGATATTTTATTGTTTTATCGGATGGGGGATTTTTACGAACTCTTTTTTGATGACGCAAAACGCGCCGCGCAGTTGCTTGATATTTCACAAACACACCGTGGCAAAGCAGGGGGCGATCCTATTCCTATGGCAGGCGTGCCTTATCATGCGGTAGAAAACTACTTAGCCCGCTTAGTGCAAATGGGCGAGTCGGTGGCTATTTGTGAACAAGTGGGCGACCCTGCCACCAGCAAAGGCCCTGTTGAGCGCAAAGTATTACGTATTGTAACTCCTGGTACTATTTCTGACGAAGCCTTACTGCAAGAGCGCCAAGACAACTTACTAACCAGTGTTTGGCAAAATAAAAAAGGCTTATACGGTGTTGCGTATCTTGATATCAACTCTGGGCGCTTCAACATTGTTGAAGTTAGTACCGATGAAGCATTTAGCTCAACCCTACAACGCTTAGCGCCTGCTGAATTACTATATAGTGAACACTTTGAAAACACTCATTTAATTGAACATATTAAGGGAGCGCGTCGTCGCCCTGATTGGGAGTTTGACCTTGATACCGCGCAACACTTACTGTGTGAGCAGTTTGGCACCAAAGATTTAGTCGGTTTTGGGGTCGACAAAGCGCATAGCGCCTTGGTAGCGGCAGGCTGTTTAATGCAATACGTAAAAGATACCCAACGTATTGCATTACCGCACATTCGTGCAATTACTCTTGAGCATAATGAACACGCGGTAATTTTAGATGCGCCTACCCGTAAAAACCTTGAACTCACCGTTAATTTATCCGGTGGCTTTGAAAATACACTTGCCCAAGTACTTGATAAAACAGCAACGGCTATGGGCTCGCGATTACTTAAACGTCGTATTCATACTCCTATTCGCAATAAAGACGAGTTAAATTCTCGTCTAAATGCCATTAGTGCTATTTTAGATGTGCAATTATGCAGTGAGCTGCATGACGCTCTTAGAGATATTGGTGATATAGAACGTGTAATTGCTCGTTTGGCATTACATACTGCTCGGCCACGTGATTTAACAAGGCTTCGTAGTGCGCTTCAAGCATTAGCACCGCTACATAGCTTATTAAACGATGCCACAGATGCGCGTATTTCTCATATTATTGCCCACTCTAAAGAGCTCCCCGAGCTTCAAGCATTACTTGAACGTGCAGTGATTGATAACCCACCAGTGTTAATTCGTGATGGTGGTGTTATTGCGCCAGGGTATAACAGCGAACTCGATGAGTGGCGTAATTTAAGCCAAGGTGCAACCGATGTGCTTGAACAACTAGAGCAACGCGAACGTGAACGCACGGGCATTAGTACGCTTAAAATTGGTTACAACCGCGTGCATGGCTTTTTTATTGAAGTGAGCCGCGCTAACTCGCATTTAGTCCCTGCAGATTACATTCGTCGTCAAACGTTAAAAAATAACGAGCGCTATATAATTCCAGAGCTTAAAGAGCACGAAGATAAAGTGCTTGGCAGCCAATCAAAAGCGCTGGCACTGGAAAAACAGCTATACGAACAGTTATTTGAATTTATAGCGCCGCATATTGAGCAGCTACAAATAATGGCCTCAGTCATTGCCGATTTAGATGTACTGAACAATTTAGCAGAGCGTGCCCAAACACTTAATTATGCCAAGCCAGAGCTTTGCGATAACGATAATATTAGCATTAAACAAGGCCGCCACCCTGTGGTTGAGCAAGTAATGAAAGACCCGTTTATTGCCAATCCTGTAGAACTCAATAGCCAGCGTAAAATGTTGATAATTACCGGCCCTAACATGGGCGGTAAATCAACTTACATGCGCCAAACTGCCCTTATTGTGCTTATGGCGCACATTGGCTGTTATGTCCCTGCCGATAGCGCTAAAATTGGTAATATTGATAGAATATTTACCCGTATTGGCGCTAGTGACGATTTAGCATCTGGGCGCTCTACCTTTATGGTTGAAATGACAGAAACCGCGGCAATTTTAAATAATGCCACCGCACAATCATTGGTATTAATGGATGAAATAGGCCGAGGAACCAGTACTTACGATGGTTTATCACTGGCATACGCGACGGCGGATCATTTAGCTTCAAAAGTCGCGGCTAAAACTCTGTTCGCAACCCATTACTTTGAACTCACTGAGCTTGCAGAACAAACACCTGGGCTGGTTAATGTGCACCTAGATGCTATTGAACACAACGATACCATTGCCTTTATGCATACTGTATTAGATGGCGCAGCGAGTAAGAGTTTTGGTTTACAAGTAGCAGCTCTGGCCGGCGTGCCTAAAGCGGTTATAGCCCAAGCAAAACAAAAGCTAAGCTTGCTTGAAAACCATCAAAGTGTCACAACAGTTACCACAGAGCAGCAGGTTTTACCGTTTGATAGTGAACCACAAACCACTCAACCAAGTGAATTGGAGCAACAAATGAGCGCGATAGACCCTGATAACCTATCACCGCGTCAGGCGCATGAACTGCTTTATAAATTAAAAGCACTACTTTAAACGCAAACAGCCCGACTTAAAAAGTCGGGCTGTATTTAATTTTATTGCGTGTTTAGATTAAGCGAACTGTTCAAATAAGCTCTCAGTACTTAACCCTTCTTGTTGCAAAATATCTTTTAACCGACGTAGCGCCTCAACCTGTATTTGGCGAACTCTTTCACGGGTTAACCCAATTTCACGGCCCACATCTTCAAGCGTTGAAGGCTCATAACCGAGTAAACCAAAGCGACGTGCAAGTACTTCGCGTTGCTTAGGGTTTAATTCACCTAACCAGTCAATAATATGCGTATTCATATCGTTGTTTTGTACTTCACCTTCAGGGCCTACATTTTTTTCATCAGCTATCACATCTAATAATGCACTGTCATTCTCGCCACCAATGGGCATATCTACAGAGGCTATTTTTTCATTTAGGCGTAGCATTTTGGTGACGTCTTCAACCGGTCTATCTAAGCTTTCTGCAATTTCTTCTGCGGTAGGCTCATGATCAAGCTTTTGCGTTAGCTCACGTGCTGTACGTAAATAAACGTTAAGCTCCTTAACTACATGAATAGGCAAACGAATCGTACGCGTTTGATTCATTATCGCCCGCTCAATGGTTTGACGTATCCACCATGTAGCATAAGTAGAAAATCGAAAACCACGTTCAGGATCAAACTTTTCAACCGCTCTAATGAGTCCTAAGTTACCTTCTTCAATTAAATCGAGTAGAGCAAGCCCACGATTGTTATACCTGCGCGCAATTTTCACAACCAAGCGTAAGTTACTTTCAATCATGCGTTTACGGGAAGCTTCACAGCCTTTAAGCGATTTTCGTGCAAAAAAAACTTCTTCTTCGGCACTTAATAGAGGGGAAAAACCAATTTCGCCTAGGTATAACTGAGTGGCGTCGAGGTTTTTAGTGACTTCTTCTTTTACAAATACGTCTTCATCTTCCACGTCATCAAGTAGTTGCGTTGGCTCTTCAACTTTTGAATCGTCAAACTTATCATCAGTGGGGGTTTTCTCAGCTTTTGCTACATCAGCCATAAGACTTCTCCTGAGCAAGCTATCAATAACTTTATGATTAAGGTCTGTAGTCGTTTTATTAGCTTTTGCTGTATTAGCCATGAGCCTTCTCCAGAACTGTCAATCAACACCTTTAGTTCAGGGTAGGTATTTAGCAGGGTTAACAGCTTTTCCTCGATAACGAATTTCAAAGCGAAGTGCCGTTACTGAAGACTCTGAATTACCAATTTCTGCTATTTTTTGTCCCGCCTTCACTATTTGCTTTTCTTTAACAAGTAACTTTGAGTTATGTGCATAAGCACTTAGGTAATCATCATTATGTTTCAATATAATTAAATTACCGTAACCTCTTAGTGCACTACCCGCATAGACTACCGTTCCTTGAGCAGCGGCGAATACTGCCGTCCCCTTTTTATTAGCAATCTGTAGGCCTTTATAACCATTTTCCTTGTTAGAAAAGCGTTGGATTATTTTACCTTTAGCAGGCCAAAACCAACTCAACTTTCTGTTTGTAGAACCTTGAGACTTGCTAATTTTTTGGTTAGCTTGTTTTTGAACATACCTTCGTTTTTTCGGCTTATCAAGCTCTTTCTTTAATTTTTTGTTACTTTTTTGTAAATGAGGTGACTTTTTAGCTGGGTGTTTTTGATTCGTTTTTGCTGTAACCCTTGGCTTGCTTGGTTCTAAAAGAGAAACAACCTGACCAGGAACAATAGTGTAAGGTGATGGAATTGAATTGTTTTTTGCAAGCTCTCTGAAATCTTTTCCGGCACTAAAAGCAATCGAGTAAAGTGTATCGCCTTTTTGTACTGTGTATTTTCCGCCGTTAATATTAATCCGTGAGGGATAGTCATTAATATTATTATTTAAACTGCTTACCGGAGCGGGAACATGGCGAGACGAGCATGCACAGAGCAAAACACTAATAAATAAAGCAACATAACAGCGTATTTGTTTATTCAATGCGTTTTGCCCTCTGCGATAATAACATTAATATATAGTACTTAACGTAATAAAATGTACGCAACAACAATTAAAGCAACAACAGCCCAGCCAAGCACTTCAATATATTGACGTAATTTTTGCTCCATTTTAACTCCGCCCCATTTCATTAAAGCAGATACTAAAAAGAAACGCGCCCCTCGTCCAACCGCCGATGCAACAATAAAGGGTAAAAACGCCATTTGTAATACCCCTGCACCAATAGTAAATACCTTATAAGGAATAGGCGAAAACCCGGCTAAAAATACCACCCATACGCCATAATCTTTAAACCATGTAAGTGCCGTATTAAATTTATCTTGCCATTGCATTTGTGCAATAAAAGGCTCTACAACAGGTTCAAATAACCAAAACCCTAGTAGATAACCTAGCACGCCGCCAAGCACAGAAGCTACGGTAGCAAAGCTTGCAAATCGCCATGCTTTACTCGGTTGTGCCAGCGACATCGGCGCTAACATTACATCGGGTGGCACCGGAAAAAAAACCGATTCGGCAAAGCTCATCCCTGCTAAATAACGTTCTGCATGGCGATGCTTAGCCCACACTAAGGCCATATCATATAACTTGGTAAACAACTTCAAAATGAATTCCTATTCAATATCGCCAGGGACCAAAGGTACAAATCTTACTGGCGCAATTACATGCTCTGTAAAGCTATCGCCTTGGCGAATAACCATGGTTAATTTTTGTTCTGCCTCACCAATGGGGGCGAGTAATACGCCTCCATCTGCAAGTTGTGCGAGTAGTTCTGGAGGGATAATCGTTGCCGCAGCCGTCACAATAATGCCATTAAATGGCGCTTGCGATTGCCATCCTTGCCAACCGTCACCGTGTTTCATAGTGACATTATATAAATCGAGCTGATGTAATCGACGCTTTGCTTGCCATTGCAAAGCTTTTATACGCTCAACCGAATACACCTTATCAAAGGTTTTAGCCAGTACCGCGGTTTGATAGCCGGATCCGGTACCAATTTCTAACACTTTACTTTTCACGCCAGCTAAACGCATCAATTCGGTCATACGGGCAACAATGTAAGGCTGAGAAATAGTTTGTCCTTGCCCTATTGGTAGCGCCGTATTTTGATACGCTTTGTGCTTTAGTACATCATCAATAAAGATATGCCGAGGAATTTGCGCAATCGCCTTTAAAACCTCCTTATCTTCTACGCCCTCTCGTTGTAATAGGTCTGAAAGCGCTTGTGCACTGCGGGTATAATTAGCCAGCACGGTTGATCTCCAACTCGGCTAACCACTCTCCCACAGCTTTGATACTGTCTTTAGCGGTCATATCAACGCTCAATGGGGTGACTGATGCATAGCCATTATTTACAGCATAAAAATCAGTGCCTTCACCGGCATCGCTTTCTGTACCCAAAGAACCATACCAAAAAATATCGCGTCCCCAAGGATCGCTTTGCTTAGTCATGGTTTCTGCTTTGTGTCGCGCGCCTAAGCGAGTTACCTGAACCCCTTTTAGCTCACTTAAAGGAATATCTGGCACATTAATATTGATGATCTGATCTTTAGGCAGTGGATGCGAAGCAAGCCCTTTAATAATATTGACCGTAACGGCTGCTGCCGTTTCAAAGTGTTCACCATGGTGAGAGCACAAAGACACCGCAATTGCTGGTAAACCCAGATGACGACCTTCCGTCGCCGCAGCAACCGTACCAGAGTAAAGTGTATCGTCACCTAAATTGCCGCCATGATTGATACCGGCAACAACCAAATCGGGTTTTTCATCCACTAATTGATTCACACCTAAATGCACACAATCCGTTGGCGTGCCATTAACCGACATAAAGCCATTGTCGAGTGTCGTTGCACGCAAAGGATTCATTAACGTCAGTGAATTACTTGCGCCACTGCAATTTCTATCTGGCGCAACCAGCGTTACCTCAGCAATTTGTGTTAATGCTTGGTATAAAACAGCAATACCTTTGGCATTAACACCATCATCATTACTTAATAGAATCTTCATCTGCGTTATCCTTTTCTTTTCGCTCGCGAGGACTGGCGTCAGTATAATCAACCAGTTCGCGCAGTAAAGCCGTTGCAAAGCAGCCTTTGGGTAAACCAAAGCTGAGTTTTAATGTGCGTTCATCAAGTGTTTCTACACTTAGATCTTGGGGGATTAAACGCAGCATTCTGCGCTCGTTTTTAAGCCCTAACTCACCTAAGCCATCACACCATGCTTGATACGGTGCCAACCATGTTTTTTCTTGTTCGGTAAGGCCTTTTTCGCTTTTGCCCACCATGGGCGCCGACATCATAATATCGCCAGAGGCAAGACGTGCAATATTTTCATCGCTGATCGCATCTTCAAAAAACGCATTGCTACCGCTAAGCATAAATACTTCGCGGTGCATGGTTTTAGCAAGGCCATGTTCTGCCACGCGTAAACTAACAATTTGATTAAACACATGTGAACGCGCAGCTGAAATAATAATGCCTCGTAGCTTTTTATCGCGTATGCGCTCACCGGCAAACATTTTTTCGGCCATCACTAGGTTGTGTCCATCACGGCCAAAACGCTGCTCACCAAAGTAATTAGGTACACCAGCACGCACCGCGTTTATACGGCACAAAATATCAAGCGGCTCGGTTACATTGCGCAAGGTAATAGTAAATCTATTTCCTTTATGACAACCGGTGCGTAATTTTCGCTCATGGCGCTGCTGCGAAACCACAAACACGCTTTCACTGTTGAGCTCAGTAAAATCAATATGTTTTTTAATCGGTACTTTTACGCTAAACCACTGCGAGCATACTCCATGGCGGTCTTTCATGCCGGCATAACTTACATCACGTGGCGATACACTCGCTTTTTGAGCAATCAGCTTGGCAACATATTGGGTGTTTTCACCCTTTTTAACCACTTGCAAACACACGTGTTCACCACTGCCGGTAAACTCTATACCGAGATCTTCATCAACCATAAAGTCTTCTGCGGTAGTTTTAAAGTCGGCTTTAGAAAGCGGCGCACCATATAAATAATTTAATTCGCTCATGCGCTTTGTTTACTCATAATGACCACGGCATGGCTTGAAATGCCTTCTTTTCGCCCCTCAAACCCGAGCTTTTCAGTGGTTGTGGCTTTAACATTTATCTGTGAGAGCTCAGCATTTAAATCACTGGCAAGATTGGTTCGCATTGCTTGAATGTGCGGCAGCATTTTTGGTGCTTGTGCCACAATGGTGACATCCGCATTGCCCAATACATAGCCCTGTTGCTTGGCCAAACTCACCACATGACGAAGCAAAATACGGCTATCGATATTTTCATACTCACTGGCTGTATCTGGAAAGTGCTTACCAATATCACCTAATGCCAATGAGCCTAAAATCGCGTCACACAACGCATGAATAGCTACATCACCATCTGAGTGTGCTAAAAAGCCTTGTGGGTAATCAATTTTTTCGCCGCAGATGGTTAAAGGCCCTTGGCCTCCAAACTTATGCACGTCAAAACCATGGCCTATTCGTATCATGTTGCACTCTCATTATTTTGTTTTTGCAGTAAAAAACCTGCTAAGTCTAAATCTTCTGGGGTGGTAATTTTAATATTATCACTGCGCCCCGCCACTAACCTTACCGGCTTATTTGCCCATTCCATGGCACTGGCTTCATCAGTAATAATTGCCCCATTGGCTAACGCATTTTGCAGTGCTGTTTTGAGCTCGTCATATTTAAAAAGCTGTGGCGTAAGTGCTTGCCATAAATCATCACGAGGCACTGTTTGCTGCGCATGGCTCTGCCCTCGTTTTATGGTGTCTTTTACTTTGCTGGCTAAAATGCCGCCTTCATCAGCCTGCATGCACTGTGCTATTAGGCGCTCTATATCAGCAATATCAACTAAAGGTCTTGCTGCATCATGCACCAAAACCCAAGCAGGTGGGTTGGCAGCTAAAAACAATAAACTGTTTAACACTGAATCTGCGCGCTCTTTACCGCCAATAGCACGCACGATGCGAGGATCAGCTAGCGTAAGGTCGTCAAAATTAGGGTCGGTTTCGCTCAAAGCCACCACTATAGAGTTTAACTGCGGTAACTGCGATAACTTAGCGAGCGTATGCTCTAGAATGGTTTTCCCTGCTAAGGAAATATATTGCTTTGGTGTTGTGTGTTGCATTCTGCTGCCAACACCTGCGGCAGGAACAATAGCTGCAATAGTAAATTTATTTGTCATGGTGTTGAGCCGGTAAAACACGAATAAAGGTTTCGTCCGGTTTAATCATTCCTAATTCGTTGCGGGCACGCTCTTCAATGCCTTCAAGGCCGAGCTTTAAATCTTCTATATCCGCTTTTAATACTTTATTACGCTTGATCAGCTTTTCATTTGTTTGTTGATGCGATGCTACTGCATTTTTTAGACGGGTGTAGTCTTGCACACCATTATGGCCAAACCAAAGCCGATACTGAATAAAAAGTGCTAAGCACAACAAGCCAAATTGAAAAAATCGCATTAAACACTCCTTATTTTAATTTTGAATTGTAAGCTTTACGCCAATGGCCGCTTAACATTGCGCCAATTAATATTGGCAGCCAATAACATTTCCCGTAACGATAATACCCGTGGCGTACTGCGCTTTGAAAACTGCCACTGGTGGCCACAACACGCCGCAGCAAGCGTTGCTTTGTTGGGTTTGAGTAATTGCGCACTTTGCTGCTCAAGCCCTTGACCTAAAAAATCAAACCAGCCAAGCTCATTGCAATGAACCTGTGTTTTAGTTACTTGATCAATGCTGTCTATTCTAACCCGAATTTGGCCGTGATTTTGTAATAATACAGGAATAATCAGCCCAACTTTGGCATAGACTTGATAAAAAAGTTCATTCGCTGAAGAATTAACTTCTGGCGGAGTTGGTTTTTGCTTTTCAAGCCACCCACCATTTTGCGCATCGAGCGTAAAAGGCGATGTTGCATTAGCCACCCGTGTTGCGGCACGTTCAATGTAATAAGGCAGGCTTTTTAATTGCCTGCGTAAACGATCACCATTAGGTTCAGCCACTAAGCGCTGCACCTCACGCTGATAAAAGGCATTACATAATTGTGCATAAAGCACTTTTTGTGCATCAGTTTGCCACATTTCAACTTGTTGGTTTGTGTCAAACTGCTTATTTTTACTGACCAATCGCTGTACTCAAAAACACCTTAATAGATGTTTTATAACACAGTAATGCACAGTTTTTAAGCACCGATTGTTAGGGCTTTTCGCCTAATTTCGCAATGCCTGATTCTAAAAATTGCACAACCGTATTACGTTTTTTTCCAATTAATAAACTGCCATCGGCTAAAAACATAAAGTTTTGCCAGTTGCGTTTAAACACATCAAAGCTCGTTTCAATAATATTATCGCGCGCCATACAAAAATAAACGGTGGTGTTAGCCTGCCAGTCTAGGTGGTTTAAAATAGCGTCAGGAAATTGGGGATCTTCGCTTTCCCATGCGTCTTCCCAATTTACTTCTTGGCTAAAGTTTTGCTCTTGCGCGCACCAATCGGTTTTATCAAAAAAGTCAGGATGATCATGTTCACGGCTCACCATGGTTGTCCATAGCACTGCAGCACGCTCGCTGGTCATCGGTTTAATATTGGCTGCATCAATATCTGAAACCGGAATATCTTTGTGGCGAAATACCCAGGCTTTTTTGTAATCATCAAGAGAAATATAATTCATAGTATTGGCGTATTCTTTGGCATAATAAAAAGCGAAGGCAAATTATACAAGATAACAGACTATGACTACAGCACTAAAACTGGGTTTATATCAACACTACAAAGGCCCACAATATAAAGTTATGCATGTGGCAACTCACAGCGAAACCAACGAGCAATTGGTTATTTACCAAGCCTTATACGGTGAATACGGCATATGGGCACGCCCACTAAGTATGTTTACTGAAACCGTAGAAAAAGACGGTAAAACTATCGCCCGTTTTGCCTACCTTGGTGAAGCCGATTAACTATGGCATTATAACGCATAATAATTACTGCTCAGACCAGATAAAGGATAACCCGTGCAATTTAATTCTACTGATAATTACATCGCAAGCTCAGCATTAAAACAGGCAGTAAACGCCGCTATTATGCTGCAAAAACCGCTTTTAATTAAAGGCGAGCCTGGCACAGGTAAAACCATGTTGGCTGAAGAGCTGGCAAAAAGTTTAGATACCGAGTTGATTCAGTGGCACATAAAATCAACCACTAAAGCGCAGCAAGGTTTGTACGAGTACGATGCAGTATCGCGTTTACGCGACAGCCAGCTAGGTGATGAGCGCGTTCACAATATTAGCAACTACATAGTTAAAGGTAAGCTGTGGCAAGCCTTCATGTACGCTGAATTAAACGGCAAACGCCCAGTACTGCTTATTGACGAAATAGACAAAGCCGATATTGAGTTTCCAAACGATTTACTACTCGAACTCGATAAAATGGAATTTCATGTATACGAAACCGGTGAGCGCATTGTGGCCAAAGAGCGCCCTATTGTGATCATCACGTCAAACAATGAAAAAGAGCTGCCTGATGCGTTTTTACGCCGCTGCTTTTTCCATTATATTGATTTTCCAAATAGCGACGAAATGCAGCAAATTATTGATGTGCACTACCCGCATGTTAAACAAGATTTAGTTCGCCAAGCGCTAGAAGTATTTTTTAACTTACGTGAAGCCAATGGCCTTAAAAAGAAGCCATCCACCAGCGAGTTACTGGATTGGTTAAAACTATTAATGGCTGAAGATATAGACGCAAAAACGCTGCACGACAAAGCGCAAAAAGGCGGCTTAATGCCGATGTTTGGCGCACTACTTAAAAACGAGCAAGACATAAGCCTAATCGAAAAACTTGCCTTTATGAGCCGCCGTTAATATGTTGATTGCGTTTTTCTTCAAATTACGTGAATACCGCTTGCCTGTGAGCCTGCGCGAACTACTCGATTTAATTAACGCTTTAAAACAAGGCGTTATATTTGCTGATGTAGACGCGTTTTATCATTTAGCGCGCACTATTATGGTAAAGGACGAAACCCATTTTGACCGGTTCGATAAAGCCTTTAGCGATTACTTTAGCGGTATTGCCGACTTAGACCTGCTCGAGAGCTTAAAACAGCAACACAACTTACCTGAAGATTGGTTGCGTAAAGAGTTTGAAAAGCACCTAAGCGATGAAGAAAAAGCCCAACTAAAAGCCATGGGCGGGCTCGACGAGCTAATGAAAACCCTAAAAGAGCGCCTAGAAGAACAGCAAAAACGCCATGCTGGCGGCAATAAGTGGGTAGGTACCGGTGGCACCTCACCTTTTGGTGCGTATGGTTATAACCCTGAGGGCGTGCGCATTGGTCAAGACGGCAACCGCAATCGCCAAGCGGTAAAAGTGTGGGATAAGCGCGAATACCGTAATCTCGATTCTGACCGCGAAATTGGCTCACGCACTATAAAGCTGGCACTTAAAAAACTACGCAAATTTGCCCGCACTGGCGCAAGCGACACCCTTGATTTAAACGAAACCATACGCGCGACCGCCAAACAAGGTGGCATGCTGGATGTAAAAATGGCCCCCGAGCGCCACAATGCAGTAAAAGTATTGATGCTGTTTGATATTGGCGGTTCAATGGATGACTACATTCATACCTGTGAAGAACTATTTAGCGCCGCCCACAGCGAATTTAAACATTTAGAGTTTTACTACTTTCATAACTGTTTATACGAACACGTGTGGCAAGATAACCAACGCCGCCACTCAAACGTTATTGACACCATGACGCTGATCAACAAGTTTACCAGCGACTACAAAGTTATATTTGTCGGTGATGCCACTATGGGCCCATATGAAATTGCCTACCCTGGCGGCTCAGTAGAACATTGGAATGAAGAGCCCGGCAGTGCATGGTTAAACCGAATTACTAATCACTTTGATAAAGTCGCGTGGCTCAACCCACAACCGGTTGAACACTGGCCGTATTATCAATCAATTGATTTTATAAAGCAGCTGATGGATAACAGAATGTACCCGCTGAGTTTAGATGGAATAAGTAGAGCGATAAAAGAGCTGAGTTAATTTTCAGTATAAATATTAAAAGTGTTATTAACATTTTATTATTTATACTGAAAGCCCAGTATCTAGATATATACTCTATGTAAATACTGGAGTATGACATAAGTAAAAACTAAAACATCTGAATTAGACTGCTAGAGCTCATTTACATATGAACCATTACACCTCTAGATTTTAAATCTTTTAAAACCAGCCCCTTAGTTTCGCTTATTTTTTTCTTCGTATTTACAATTAAAAACCTCAAGCTTTTGAGTTTGTAAAGAAAACTAATATCTTCAATACCATCGATAGTAAAGTCTAGCTCTTCTAATTTACTTAACCTACCTAGCAAACACCAATCAACATTACTGTTAATATTGCAATGTGATATGGTCAAACTCGTAAGGTTTTTTAACTTATCTATACCTCTAAATCCGTTTATTCTTGAAGCTAATACACTACAGCATTTTAAGTTCTTTAAGTCTGTTACAAAGGTAAAGTCTTTAATCTCATTAGCAAAAATTATTGATATGTTATCTAAATTTTCAATGTTTTTTCCGAATTTAACCTCAGTTAAATCTGTATTGCTTAAATGCAGGGAGGTTAATGTTTTACTAGTTATATCATTCAATAGGTCACCTGATTTAATATGAGACAAACTGAGCGATTTTAATTTATTAAAGCTTCGAAAGTCTGGTAAAAACTTAAGCTCCCGAGATTTAATGGCTAGCTCTGTAACATAATCACAAACTCTGAAATGGGGTATACTTTCAAACTCGCCATTAAAGTTAATACTTACTAAATTTTTAAAATTGATATCCTTTATTTCATGGAAATCGTCGAAACTATGAAAGTCGCAAAGTGTAAGGGATTTTATCTCTGAAAGCTCTTGTAACCAAAGAAAGCTTTTCAATCTGTTAAAGTAAATAGTTATCTCTTTTTCATTTTTTAAAAGTCGAACTAGCTCACTCTCATTTTCGACCTTTTCGTCAACTGATAAAATAGCAGCTAAAGTCTCGCATCTGCTTTTAGTATAAATCGCTTTCAGAAGCTCTAACTCTAGGCTCCTTTCTTTTTTTAAAGGTAATTTAATTGCTGTATTATCTATAAATTCTTTTTGTAAAAGAAAGATTATATTTTCATAGAATAACTTTAAACCTGAAAAATGAACATTATCAAAAACTTTATCATAAAAAATTCCTATTTCTTTTCGGCTCTTCCCTTGTGTAGATAATTCTTCAAAAACCAAAACCCAAATTTCTTTCCAAGCCGCTTCATACGTACTATTCACGAGGGACTGAAAACCACTCTTATTATCCTGTAACGTATCTAAATTTAAACTTATGAAGTAGGCGCAAAAATATTCTTGGAATGATAAATGACTAAAGCCAAATACATTTTCTCCATCTTCTACACCTTTGGGTATTAAAAAGCCTGTTCTATTTTGTAAATAATCGACCAAGTTATTACTATGTTCAGATAATGAATCAACATCTATTATTTCAGATAGCTGTAACTCTAAAAATAGCTTTAATTGCGATTCTTTTACTGTAAAAAAACTGCTATTGAGATTTGGTTTCGGTAGGCATTCTCTAGCTTCTTCTAATTCAGCTTCATCAAATGAGACTATGTTTTTGTCCGGTAAGCATAAGTCTCCTGCATGCATAAAATAGGCAAGCTTAGAGAGCCAGTTCTTAATATCCTGGTAGTCATATTCATGACTTAGTTTGTGTTCTAACCTTCTAGCTTTATCCATTGACTCTAGATATGTTCCAACAATTCTCTGGTATAACTCAGCTCTACCGTGAGGTAATCGACCTCTACGCCATTGAATAAAACAAATTAAGTTAAGCAATACAGGTATTCTCGATAAAGCATTTATCTGAATTAATTGAGCACTAATATTAGTGATATTTTCAATAAACTCTTTTCTTAGCTCCATTTTAGGAGGTAAGTATTTTTTTACCCAGTTTTCTGAAAATGCCCTTCTCTGCTCTGGAGAAAAAGGTGCCAGATATAAAATAGTGGGTAAATTTAGAGCTTTATCCAAAGAGACTTCCATATCGTTACTTAACTCATTATCCGCGCTGATATTGGCTATCATTTCTTTTCTGAATTGTTCAATACTGTATTTTAAAGGGGTATCTGCCTTTATAAATTTACTTCTTATATCTTTTTCATACCAAAAGCTCTGATTATTAAAACCAACAATACGGCTGGTCATTAAAAGTCTTGTTTTAGGATACTCACGCAATAATTGCTTAATTTGCTTAGCAAGCCAACTTGTTAACTCGTAAGAAATTTCATCCAAGCCATCAATTAAAAAGAAAACTTGTCCAGTAGTTAATAAATCAAAAAAACTGTTTTTAGTGTTCTTCTCATTTAATATCAAATTAGAGAGAGCATCACCTTGCTGCATAAATATTAAATTTATGAATTCTTCATTTGATAGCTCAGATAAATTTACTTGTGATAATTTACGTACAGTAAGTAAAAGAGGGAAAAGCGGGCCTAAGCGTTTTTTTGCATAATTGTCACTCCAATGGCACAGTGAACAAACCAGCCATTTTATTAATGTACTTTTACCAACTCCCGGATCACCCAACAAGACTGTTCTTGGGTTTTCAACTATTAAATCAGCGACACTATTTAGAGGCAAAGACTTTGTCGCTTTATCATCTCCATCAATTTTCGCTAAATATTCAGCTGTAAAACGGGTTTTGCTTAGTTTTGGTATAACGTAAAGTTCATCAATGTGAACTAACTTTTTGTCACCATCGCTATCATCTAAAGCTAAGCCTTGGTTATCTAAATAGCGCTCTTCTTTTAAAAATTGGTCTAAATAACGATACAGTGGTGATTTTTCTAGATCCTTAAAATCACTAACTATTGGGTCTATAAACTTAGGTACAATTCCAGAAAACAGATCCACAGATTGTTGTGTCCACATTTAGTTCACCTGATTATGGTTAAAGTAGTTAACAAATTGATGCATAATTTCGCTAATAGTCTTAGGTGTAGATTGAGTATAAACATGTAGACCTGTTACCTCATCAAATAAAGGCTTTAATTTGAAGATACTTAGATCACTTGGGTGCTCATATTTTGCTTGAACATCAGTAGTACGATGATCCTTATTTAATTCATAGAATGCAGAGCTAGGAGTACTATAATTAGTACCTTTTTCTGATGTAACAAAGTCAAAAATATCCCTAGCTGCATCAGCTCTTAATTCAATACTTTCGTATATTCTCCTGTAACTTACTGAAAGGCTAGAAATAATGAGAGCTATAGCAGCAAAAGACTCCGATCTTTTTGGCTCTATTATGTTATTAAACTCTTTAAAAAGTGAACAATTTTCATTAATAACACCCTTTACATTTGATCCATCAACTTTTCTTAAATAGCCTGCGAGTTTATTAGAGATCATTTTTAACCGCCTAGGGTTAGCCGGCAAAACATCATAGCTTTTCAGTATTTCGTTTAAATCCGCAATAACGGTAGAGCCATTTTCATCCTCAAACAACAACTTTAGATGGGATATAAAAAAGTCTGATTTTTGTTTTTGATTAGGAATGGGTAAACGATAAGCTTCTTGACATAGCTTTTCTAAATATTCAACACCGAGGTAGCTATATTGACTGTCAATTTCGCTTTTCCTCTCCGACATTAAGTTAATAAACTGTTTCTGTAAAAACCTCTCAATTTGCTGCTGGTCAATCGCGAGAACAACTGTGCAATTTGGTATGCTAAGATATAACTTCAATCCCTCAAGCAATTTATAAGCATTTTCTGGTTCACAACGATCTAAGTCATCAATAAAAATTACAAGTTTTTCTTTTCTTTTACCCAATAATGCACGTACCGCCTGAGTTAACGCATCATTTATTTGATCTGTTGCTAAGCGACTTAATAAATTATCTTTTTCGTATTTCTCACCAATATCATTTATTTTATTAAACCCAGACAAACCTGTAGCTTGTTTTATAACACCATCAAACACAGTTAAGGCACCAAGTATCGAGATATTAGCTAACTTACCTGCACCATCAACAAACTTCTTACTTGATGAAAAATGGCTTTTAATACAATGTAATAATGCAACTATTGGCGAAACTTCATTTTGATATCGCCAAGCTTCAAACCATATTCCAATATGTTGTCCTTTTTGCTCTGTTTTATTGCCAGCAATCTCAGTAGGGCTAGTTCCTGTTAATTCTTTATATACTCCAGCTAAACATGACGTTTTTCCACTCCCCCAATACCCTGTAATAGCAATTGTACGCGGACTCTCTGAGTTTTTAATATCTTCAGCTACTGTTTTGACAAAAGATTCTGTTCCTAAAAACTGACAAGTTTCAGCCGTTGCCTGATCGTTATGGCTATGTTTTAACGTCATTTAAACAATCCCTTTCTTTTAGTAAAAACTGACTTATATGATAAAACTTAACTATATCAAAATTAGGAATTCTAAGTTAATTCTAATATAAAAATTTCAGTTACTTACACCTTTCCTTGATTTAATTAGTTCGTATATTCGAAATTGAAAAGCCTAAATAATGATTTTTAGTAAAAATGATTTATTAGATTTAAAGCCCTCTACTCATAAATAAGCTGTACGGATCTAGCTCATAATTCCCAAACGGTTCACACTCTTTAAAACCATATTGGGCGTAGAGCTTTTGTGCGGGTACAAATGCCTCTGCTGTTCCAGTTTCTAAACTTAGCTTTTTGTAACCTCGCAGTGTTGCCTGCTCAATAATATGCGTAAGTAGCTTAGCCGCTATGCCTTGGCGTAAATAGTTACTTGATGTACGCATTGATTTAATTTCGCCATGAGTTGTATTGAGCGCTTTTAATGCACCAACACCAGCTAAATTACAATCAATCCATAAGCTATAAAAGGTTATCTCAGGCTGAGTGAGTTTACTCACATCAAGTGCATGTACGCTCTCAACAGGTGAGTGATTTAGCATATCGTTATGATGCGTTTGTAATAGTTTTATAACGTGTGGGTTTGAAAGCTCGCCTGTTCTTATTTCCATTTACAGCTCATTTTTTTTGTGTATTAATATCTAATATAAAGCGCTAATAACTTTATATTTAACTCATCATCAGTAAAAGCGATAACACTACCGAGTGGTTTCGAGTGTTCTAAGTCCCCTATTCGCATTTCAAACTTTTGATTATCAAAACTATCAATAAAAATATGTACTTCTTTATCCTCACCATTAAATGATGCGAAGTTGTCTGTAATGAGCATATTAAATATCATAGTTTCCATCTTGTAGATTAAACATAAAATAATGATTACCTAGGACAATTTAAAGTTACAAGGTTTATAACGAAGGGGTGCTATAAATTTTAAAATATTGATAAAAAATATTCTTTCTCGAAACTCCTTTAAGTGAAGAAACAAGAGGGAATAAGAATTCCTTGCTATCTAGTATTTCTATTTTCCATTTAGCATCGCCAATAAAATGAAAAGTTAACGTGTTCGAGTTTTGAATATTATAATTTCTAAAAAATCCCGTTGAATACATGCTACCAATCGTAGCTGAATCAACAATATCAAGGTGCTCATTCAAAAGATGGATATGAAGCATATCCTCGTAAGGAGTGTCATCCGTCATAAAGACAAGGTATTTACAACCTGCTTTAATACAAAGTTCCAAATAAGTACCATCAACAACTTTATCTGTTTGCGTATTATTTAAAAAGATACAGCTCTGTTCTGGAGACTTAGGGATTGTCTTAAATACTTGGCTTTCAAGTATGATCATCTTTTTCACCTAGCTATTACTTTTGACAGGCTAATTCTCGCCCACCGCAGGCTATCGTGGTCCACACTAGTCGACATTTATGCAGAGGTTGTTTGATTGGCACCTTTCACCTCGAACCTCGAACCTCGAACCTCGAAAATAAAATCACATCAACTTCCAAACCACAAACGCTACAGCAAAACCAACCAAGTACACTAAACCTAACCACGTTAAGCTACGCAAAAGTAGACTGTGTTTAATCGCGGGCTCTGAGCGCACTAGGCTGAAGTTAAGCCATGCAAAAACCGGTGTGGTTACAAAAGCAAGCGTCATTGCAAAGGTAAGCATAGGGCCAAGGGCTGATTTAAAAAATAAAATAACCGCCATACCGGCCAATGCTTGCAGTATAAGCCACGTATTTAAGCTGTGTTTAGATTGCTTAAAACCAAGTAATTTGTGTGATTCGTTAAGTGTGCGGGCGTAGCCGTCAAGTACGGTGAGTGTGGTGCCAAACATACACAAAAACGCGATGGCTGATACCAAAGGCCTTGCCCATTCACCGATAGTAAGTGCATACATATCAATCAGCTGTTTAGCAAAGGCTACACCGCCAAGCTCTATATTACTGCTTTGCCCATATTGCACTAACGCGCCTAAACTAAAAAATACCAGCGCAAGCCCTGCGGTTAACCAATAACCTAAATTAAAGTCGAATAAACCTTGGCTTTTAGTCACACTTTGCTGAGTTTGTTTTTCTTTAAGCCATAAAGAGCTCAGTGCCGATATTTCAATAGGCGCTGGCATCCAGCCCATTAAGGCAACAATAAAGCCTAACATGGCAAGTTCATACGGTGAGGGGCCAGCGTAGTTTACAGGCGCTACTGGGCCGTTATTTATAGCAATAACCAATGCAGTGATGGTTGCTATAGTAAGTAGCCCCATAATTACTTTTGCTACGTTATCGAGCGCTTTAAAATGCCCCAGTAATAATATAACTAAACACACGGCCAATATTACCCAACACAATAAGGTAACAGGAATGCTAATAGGTAATGCGTAGTGTAATAAGCTCGCCGTAAGCAGCAATACGCCCGCGGTATTTACCACAGCGGCGATAATATTGAGGGCAATAAAACTGTAAAAATAGCCAGGCCCTTGGTTTTTATACCCTTCTACTAAACTGTTTTTGGTGGCGAGTGTGTATTCCATACCAAAACGAAAAAACGGGTACTTTAAAACGTTAACCACCACAATAAGCCAAAATAGCTGCCAGCCAAATAATGCGCCTGCTTGAGTAGAGGCCACCAAGTGTGAGCCACCAATGGCAGCGGTTGCCATTAAAATACCTGGGCCGAGCGCCCCTAACCGAGACTTCCATGTGCTTTGTGTGTACTGCATTAACTTCTCAAATTTGGTGTGTTATGTGCTTTTATTATTAATTTTTATCATTAATAAACTGTGTGAATGCATAACTTACCTAATTTACAGGCAATAAAAAAGAGCCCTTAGGCTCTTTTTAAAATAACACGCTGTTAGTTATTAATTTAAATCCATCTCTTGGATGATTTCATGTGCTATTTCTGGTGTGGTACTTACAGGCTTTTCATGTAAGTTCGCTTTTATTTGCCCTTTACGATGCTTTAGTGCGGCATCGAGTTTTTTAGCTGCGCTGGAAATAGCAGGATACATAACTTCGTTTTCCCCTTTTACCGATATACGCGCACCTTCATAATTTGTGCTAATTTCTGCTTGGAACTTATGATGCTCTTTTGAAAGAATAATATCTAGAGATATCAATGATGGAAAATGGCTCGCGACTTTTGAGAACTTTTCGTTAATGTGTTCTTTAATAGAATCAGTAACGTCAACATGGTGACCAGAAAGATTAATTTTCATAGGGTATCCTTTTATTTGTTACCTCATAGTTAGTATTGGGGGCTAAACGAATTAACACAAGAGAAAAAATGAAAATTACGCAATTATTTATTACCCCACCTGATTTAGATCATTCATTTAGCATTAAGTATGCAAAAAGCCGCTTTAAAGCGGCCTTTAGAGGTGTTGATAATTTAATCAACCAACAAATTAATCGGTGTATGAACAACAATAATCTGCAAAATCACTTACTTTTACATGAAAGCTCACATTAGCATCAACATTAAATGACTCGCCCGCGTTAAATGTTTGCCATTCGCTTTCACCAGGTAGTAACACATCCCACTGCCCTGCAAGTAATTCCATGCACTCTTTTTGGTTGGTATTAAACTCAAATTCACCGGGTTGCATAAAACCCAAGGTTTTAGCCTCACCGTTACCTAAAAGCACAGTACGGCTTGATACTTTGCCATCAAAGTACACATTGGCTTTTTTAACCACACTAACGTTATCGAACTTTGGCATGTTAACTCCTGTTGTTAATTTATAATTTTGTTACCCCCACAGTGCCTGATACATATAAACCTTGCAAGTTAAGTGCTGTGAAAATTACTCATCTAAAATCCAAAAGGTTAAAAAAGAACGACTTTATAGAGAGATATGCTTCGAGCAACGGGCTACGAGTTTCGAACAGATCTTTTAGTGATTTATGTACAAAGAGGGCTATGAGACGCTACGCTTTAGAGAAGTGATAAAAGTACAGTTCATAAAAAAGCCCGCCCTGCTATACACAGGGCGGGCTTTTAAAACACGAAAGCAATTAATTAAAACAATGCGTTTGCTTTGTTAACTACATTTTCTACCGTAAAACCGAAGAACTCAAATAGCTCGTTTGCCGGTGCCGACTCACCAAAGGTGGTCATGCCAACTACGGCGCCATTTAGGCCTACATACTTGTACCAGTAATCAGCAATACCCGCTTCAATCGCTACGCGACGTGAAACGCTTGCTGGTAATACACTTTCTTTGTACTCAGGCGATTGATCTTCAAACGCATCAGTACATGGCATAGATACAACACGTACCTTTTTACCCTGCGCACGTAGCTCTTTCGCAGAGTCTTGCGCTAGCTGTACTTCAGAACCCGTTGCAATCAAAATAAGCTCTGGATTGCCGTCACAACTTAAGATGTAACCACCCTTTTTAACGTCGCTTAATTGCTGGGCATCACGAGCTTGCTGCTCTAAGCCTTGGCGAGTAAAGATTAATGATGTAGGACCGTCTTTACGTTCAATAGCTTGTTGCCATGCAATTGCTGACTCAACTTGGTCACATGGGCGCCAGTTGTATAGGTTAGGCGTTAAACGCATGCTGGCAATTTGCTCAACTGGTTGGTGAGTTGGACCATCTTCACCTAAACCAATTGAATCGTGCGTGTATACAAAAATGCTTGGTTGCTTCATTAATGCAGCCATACGTACCGCGTTGCGTGCGTATTCCATAAACATTAAGAACGTTGCACCGTAAGGAATAAAGCCTTTATGCAGTGCAATACCGTTCATAATGGCCGACATACCAAACTCACGTACACCGTAGTAAATGTAGTTACCACTTGCATCATCAGCAGTTAAGCCTTTAGAGCCATCCCAAATTGTTAAGTTTGAACCCGCTAAATCGGCAGAACCACCCATAAATTCAGGTAGTAACGGGCCAAATGCGTTTAATGCATTTTGCGACGCTTTACGCGATGCAGGGTTTGCAGGGTTTGCTTGCAGCTCTTCAATGTAGGCTTGTGATTTTTCAGCCCAGTCAGCTGGTAATTCTGAATGTGTACGGCGTTTGTATTCTGCTGCTAGCTCTGGGTATGCTTTTTCATATGCGGCAAATTTTTCGTCCCAGCTTGCTTCAAGCTGTTGGCCTTTTTCTTTGTTATCCCACTGTGCATAAATATCTTCAGGGATTTCAAATGCATCGCCCGTCCAACCTAAAAACTCGCGAGACGCTTTAATTTCGTCATCACCTAGTGGTGCACCGTGACAATCGTGGCTACCTGATTTATTAGGTGAGCCGTAACCAATAATAGTTTTACAACAAATTAGTGTTGGCTTATCAGTCACGCTTTTAGCTTTTGCAATTGCTGCACTTACTGCATCGCTGTCGTGGCCATCAACGTCACTAATTACATGCCAGCCGTATGCTTTAAAACGTGCTGGGGTATCATCACTAAACCAACCTTCAACTTCACCGTCGATTGAAATGCCGTTGTCATCCCAAAATGCCACTAACTTGCCTAGGCCTAATGTACCGGCTAGTGAGCATGCTTCATGAGAAATGCCTTCCATTAAACAGCCATCACCCATAAACGCATACGTGTGGTGATCAACAATGTCGTGGCCTTCACGGTTAAACTGCGCTGCTAATGCTTTTTCAGCAATCGCCATACCTACCGCATTTGTGATCCCTTGACCTAATGGGCCCGTAGTGGTCTCAATTCCTGGCGCGTATCCATATTCTGGATGGCCTGGTGTTTTGGAATGCATTTGGCGGAAGTTTTTAATTTCGTCCAGTGGCAAGTCATAACCACTTAAATGCAGTAGAGAATAAATTAGCATTGAACCGTGACCATTTGAGAGTATAAATCGATCTCGGTCAGCCCACTCTGGATTTGTTGGGTTATGTTTTAGATAATCGCGCCATAATACTTCTGCGATATCAGCCATGCCCATAGGGGCTCCAGGGTGACCAGATTTGGCCTTTTGTACTGCGTCCATTGACAAGACGCGAATAGCATTTGCAAGTTCTTTGCGAGATGGCATGAATTCTCCTACCTTTATATGTATTTGCGCGGGTATTTATTTATCCCCATTCTTACTTATTGTGGGGGCTGTGTGCAATTAAAAACCCATAAAAATAGGGCATTATGAATATTTTTTAAGAACCATTTACTATTAGATATTTTATTTAGACGTCTAGGCGTAAAAAAACTATGCAAGTTCATTTGTTTTAGATAAAATACGCGCCTTAATTTTTTAGCGCTAATACCGACGTTTGTGAAGCGCAATATTTGTGAGCATAATTACAATGGCAAAACATTTATTTACTTCTGAATCTGTTTCTGAAGGTCATCCGGATAAAATCGCCGATCAAATTTCTGATGCGGTACTTGATGCTATCCTAGAGCAAGACTCTCATGCCCGTGTAGCGTGTGAAACTTACGTTAAAACCGGTATGGTTATGGTTGGTGGTGAAATCACGACTAGCGCATGGGTTGATATCGAAGAAATTACACGTAAAACAGTACGTGAAATTGGTTACACACACTCAGATATGGGCTTTGATGCCGATTCGTGTGCAATTTTAAACACGATTGGTAAACAGTCTCCTGACATTAACCAAGGTGTTGACCGTACAAGCCCTGAAGAGCAAGGCGCTGGCGACCAAGGCTTAATGTTTGGTTACGCATGTAACGAAACTGAAGTATTAATGCCTGCTCCAATTACTTATTCTCACCGTTTAGTACAACGCCAAGCACAAGTACGTAAAAGCGGCGAGCTTAACTGGTTGCGTCCAGATGCAAAATCACAGGTTACGTTTGCATACGAAAATGGCAAGCCAGTAGGCATTGATGCCGTTGTACTTTCTACTCAGCACAGCGAAGATGTATCGCAAAATGACTTAGTAGAAGCGGTAATGGAAACAATTATTAAGCCGGTACTTCCTGCTGAGCTTATTACTAGCGCAACTAAGTTTTTCATTAACCCAACAGGTCGTTTTGTAATTGGTGGACCAATGGGTGACTGTGGTTTAACTGGTCGTAAAATCATTGTAGATACTTACGGTGGCATGGCTCGTCACGGTGGTGGTGCTTTCTCTGGTAAAGATCCATCAAAAGTTGACCGCTCAGCGGCTTATGCTGCACGTTATGTTGCTAAAAACATTGTTGCTGCTGGCCTTGCTGACAAGTGTGAACTTCAGGTGTCTTATGCTATTGGTGTTGCAGAGCCAACATCTATCAGTGTTGAAACATTTGGCACAGGTAAATTAGAAGAAGCGCGTTTAATCGAACTTATTCGTGAACACTTTGACTTACGCCCTTACGGCCTGATTCAAATGCTTGATCTTGAGCGCCCTATTTATCTTCCAACAGCGGCTTACGGCCACTTTGGCCGTGATGAATTCCCATGGGAACGCACAGATAAAGCAGACGCACTTCGCGCAGCAGCTGGCCTGTAAGCCACCTAGCTAATATTAAAACGGCCCTTTTTAGGGCCGTTTTGCTATGTGTATCAAGTTAGTCATAAAACAGTCTCGAACTGTTTAACATTTTAGGTATATACTCTGCTTATACAATAAAGCGTGTTAGGGATAAAAAATGGCCGACAATTTTCGTGTTATATTTGTAGGACTTGCAGAAGGCGCAGACAGCCAAGCAGTGACCAATGCACTGACAGAAAAACTAAAAACCTCACCTGAAAAGGTGGCGGCATTTTTTAATGGCAAGCCGCTGTTTGCTCCTAGCAACAAAGAGAAAGCCCTTAAGCAAGCTAAGTTACTTTCAACGCTGGGGATCAAAAGCAAACTTCAGCAAACAGCCCCTACACAAGCTACTTCTCAAAAAGCGCACGACAGCCAGCGAGATCAGCGCTTATTTGATGCCCTAGATTACATTACTAGTAGCTTAATTCGTCTTGAAGAGAAACTTGAGGATCTTGAGCAACGTCTCCCCGAGGTTGAGTTATCACTGCCTGATGAAAATGACGAACCATGGCAAGATGACGATTTAATGCTAGATGAGCCACTCTCTACAACACCCAAAAAACGCAGTAACCTTGTTTTATATTCACTGATTGCCACAGTTGTAATATTACTTATTGTGCTTGCTGTGTATTTAATGTTTCCGAACTTATTCTCTTTTTAATTATGGTTTAGTTATTTAATGAGCAATAATCGCGCACAAATAAGACTCGATATTCGTAAAGCACGGAATAATCTATCAAAAAACCAGCAAGAAATAGCGGCCCACTCGCTTAAATTGAATTTTATTCAATATATAAAAAGCCAAAAAACAGCTAAAAAAAAACATATCGCTATTTATTTAAGCAATGATGGAGAGCTAGATACATCATTGTTAATTAAGGAATTATGGCTCAACAAACAGCATGTTTACTTACCTGTAATTCACCCTTTCAACGGGGCTAATTTACTATTTCAACGATATGAAAAAAACTCACCCATGAGAGCAAACCGCTATGGTATCTTGGAGCCTAAGCTGAACTGCTCTCAAATATGCCCATTGCCAGCGCTTGATTATCTACTTATGCCACTTGTTGCATTTGATAAATTTGGTAATCGCCTTGGAATGGGGGGTGGGTTTTACGATAGAACCTTGGCACGTTTACACGAAGAAAACTGGCAGCAACCACAACTTATTGGCCTAGCACACGAATGCCAACAAGTGGATAAGCTCCCAATTGAATCGTGGGATGTGCCTCTTAAAACTATTATTACACCCAATAAAACCTACTGTTGGTAACAATTAATCTTGTAAACTAACAGTCTATTTTTGACATAAATGAGCACATAGCAATGACACAAGATGAATTAAAAAAAGCAGCTGCATGGGCTGCACTGGAGTTTGTAAAAGAAAACACCATAGTGGGTGTTGGTACAGGCTCAACCGTTAATCATTTTATTGATGCTTTAGGCACAGTAAAAGACACCATCGTTGGTGCAGTATCTAGTTCAGAAGCGTCTACAGCACGTTTAAAAGAACTTGGTATAGAAGTATTTGAGCTAAATGATGTTGATGCTCTGGACGTATACGTTGATGGCGCAGATGAAATTAACGCTCTAAACGAAATGATTAAAGGCGGTGGTGCAGCGCTCACCCGTGAAAAAATAGTAGCGGCAGTGGCTAAACAGTTTGTGTGTATTGTTGATGACACCAAACTAGTCGATACCTTAGGGGATTTCCCGCTGCCAGTTGAAGTTATTCCGATGGCGCGCAGCTATGTTGCCCGCGAATTATTAAAACTTGGCGGTGATCCTGTGTATCGCCAAGGTGTTGCAACCGATAACGGCAACGTTATTTTAGATGTACATAATTTAAAAATTACCCATGCTAAACAGCTTGAAACACAAATAAATCAAATTGTTGGCGTAGTCACCAACGGCCTATTTGCAGAGCGCGGTGCTGATAAAGTGATTATCGGCACAAAAAATGGGCCACAAATTAAATAGGATATGGTTATGAGTAAGGTATCGTTAGCAAAAGACAAAATTAAAATTCTCTTGCTTGAAGGTGTTCACCAAAGCGCTGTTGAAACGCTAAAACGTAACGGTTATAGCAATATCGACTACGTTAAAACATCGTTGCCAGAGGACGAACTTATAGAGCGCATTAAAGATGTGCACTTTGTAGGGCTTCGTTCTCGTACTCATATTAACGAATCTGTATTAAACGCAGCTGAAAAGCTAGTTGCTATCGGTTGTTTTTGTATTGGTACCAACCAAGTAGATTTAAATGCAGCACGTGAACGCGGTATTGCAGTATTTAATGCCCCGTTTTCAAATACTCGCTCTGTGGCTGAGCTTGTGCTTGGTGAAATATTGCTGTTATTACGTGGTATTCCACAGCGTAATGCCGCTGCCCATCGTGGCGGCTGGTTAAAAACAGCCAATGGCTCTTTTGAAGCTCGCGGTAAAACCTTAGGTATTATTGGTTACGGCCACATTGGTACTCAGTTGGGTATTATGGCTGAAAATATTGGTATGAACGTGGAGTATTACGACATAGAAGACAAACTATCTTTAGGTAATGCGACACAAGTGCATAACTTAACACAGCTGTTGCAACGTGCTGATATTATTAGCTTACATGTTCCAGAGACACCGCAAACTAAAAACCTAATTGGCACGGCTGAATTGGCGGTAATGAAGCAAGGCTCTATTTTAATTAACGCTTCACGTGGTACTGTCGTTGATATTGACGCCCTGGCAGAAGCGCTAACAGAGAAAAAACTCAGCGGCGCAGCAATTGACGTATTCCCAGTTGAACCTAAATCTAACGATGAAGAATTTATCTCGCCACTGCGTGAATTCGACAACGTTATTTTAACGCCGCACATTGGGGGTTCTACTCAAGAAGCACAGGAAAACATTGGTATTGAAGTAGCAGGTAAACTCGCTAAGTACTCAGATAATGGCTCAACTATTACAGCAGTTAACTTCCCTGAAGTATCATTACCAGAACTTGCCAACCGTAGTCGCTTGTTACACGTGCACCACAACCGCCCTGGCGTGTTAACGCAAATTAACCAAGCGTTTGCTCAGCATGGTATTAATATTGCCGCACAGTACTTACAAACGGATGAAGCAATTGGTTACGTGGTTATTGACGTAGATACCGTTCAATCTGAAGTAGCACTAAAAGAACTCAGTGCTGTTGAAGGCACAATTAGAGCCCGTATTCTTCACTAAATAATCAGCTATCAGCTATCAGCTATCAGCTATCAGCTATCAGCTATCAGCTATCAGCTATCAGCTAAAATAATAAAAGCCGTACTTGAATAATCGAGTACGGCTTTTTACATTAAACTGGAAGCTGGCAACTTATTCTATTATTTGCCTTTTACTTCTAAATTTATAAATTTAACCAGCTCTTCGGGTTGCCCTGCTAACATCATTAGCTGCTGATTTACTTCCATCATGGTTTTACCTTCAGGCAGTTTAGCTGACACACTAAACGAATTTAGACCTTTAGCAAAGTCAGTTAATGCTTGCGCTATTTCTTCGGTTACAGGTGCTTGTTGAAGCTGTTGATCAAGCATTGTTTGCATTTGCTCTAACGTCATACCTTGCTTTGCCAACTCGCTTTCTAATAAGCCTTTAAGATCACCTTGGTTATTAACAACTAAGCTAACATTACGTGGCTCTAGCTTACTCATTGCTTGCATAATCATTGTTTGCTGTTGTAGCTCTTGCTCATAACTAAGCGGTGTATTACCTGCAGCTTGCTGAGCCTTACTGATTTCAAGTGAAGCATCCATAAGCGCTTTAGAGTTGGCTAATCCCATATCCATATCAATACTGGCAATATCATTGGCATGCAGCTTAACAACAATATCACTGTTACCTGATTGCTCATCGTAATCTAGCGATGAGTGTAAATCATAACTGGCTGAGGCAAGTTGTGTATTTGTATCTGCAGGAAGTGTAGCTACAAACGCTTTATCAAATTGAAAGTTTTTTAGCGTAAAAGCGGTATGTGGCGATATTTTATCGGTTTCGTAGCCTGTCACTTCAACATGCTCAACCGTGGCAATTTTATCGCCCTCAGGGCTAGTCACTTCAATATTACTAATGGCAACACTGTTTGAAATAACACTCGCCGATAGCTCTGCGTAGTTAAAACTAGCACCTGTTTGTTCGCTGACCAAGGCCAACTGTTTATCAACCTCAGCACGTACCTCTTGTGTTGCAACATAGTTTGCATAGCTTACGCCACCCACACCTGCAGCAATAATCGCGGCTGCAATCACTAATTTTTTCATGTCATTTCCTTATTAAACTCTTTATATAAGTGGCTTTAAGCAAGACTAACATTGAGAACATGCATCGTTAAGCACTTTTTGTTTGCTAGTTAATTAAACTCAGTAGCTCATGCACTGTTTTAACTGGCGTTATTTTAGCACCCAGCCCTTCCATCGATTTATGGTAGTTACGAAATGGGATAAATATTTCAGTAAACCCATGTTGCGCCGCTTCTTTAACACGGGGTACACCACTGTCGATTGGACGCACATCACCGTTTAAACTTAGCTCCCCCATAATACAGGTGGTTCGAGGTACAACAAACTCGTTCAAACTACTTAAAAGTGCAGTAACAAGCGCTAAATCAATACAGGTTTCTGATTCATCAATTTTTAGACCACCGACAATATTAAAAAACGTATCGTGAAATATTTTAGTTTTAGTGTGTTTACGTAAAATACCAGTGAGCATTTTAATCCGGTTCATATTTAAACCAACACATACTCGCTGTGGAAATTCTGCTTCTGTTTCAGTGGTTAAACATTGAATTTCGAGTAGTAAATTACGATTACCTTTACGAATACAAGTAATCGTCGACCCCGGTGATTCAGTGGTTGAACCGGATAAGAAAATTTCACTGGGGTTATCCACACTGAGCATACCGCGTTCACACATTTTAAAAATGCCCACAGTATCTATATCACCAAAGCGATTTTTATTAGCACGCAGCGTACGCACTTGACCATCGTTGGTATCAATATGTAACAGTGCATCAACAATATGCACTAATGTTTGCGGGCCAGCTATTTCATTATTTTTATTTACGTGAGCAATAATGAACATAGTGACATCATTTTGCTTACAATATTGGGTTAGCGCTTGAGCGGCACTTTTTACTTGCGAGGGTGAGCCAGGGCTACCATTAGCGGTGTCGGTGACCACGGCTTGAATAGAGTCGATAACGGCAAACTTAATTTTGTTTTTATCCAGCTCTTCAATAATGGTTTCAACACTGGTTTCAGAAAGTAAATAGAGCTCATCTTCGTTATAGTTAAGTTTTAAACGGTTTACTCGGTTTTTAAACTGCGACAAAGACTCCTCAGCAGTACAATAAAGCGATGGCATGCGCTGAGACATTCTTGCCACTAAATCCGATAGTAGCGTGGTTTTACCCGCCCCCGGATCGCCAGAAATAATATTAACCGAGCCGGTGGTTACACCGCCGCTTAGTACACGGTCAAGTTCGCCAATTTCAGTAAGCTGTTTTTCTGCCTCTGAGGTTGCTACTTCATTAATTTTTTTAGAGCCACCGCCAATACCACCGGCGTAGCCACCGACACTTGCACGAGCTGCTACTTTTTTGCTTTGCCCTGCAGAAGGTTTAAACTCTGCTAATGTGTTCCACGCACCGCAGCGACACTGACCTTGCCAGCGTTGATAGTTCATGCCACATTCTGTACAAACAAACTCTACTTTTGCCGCTTTAGCCATTTAAAACCTTACCTACTATTCTTTATTTTGAAATATTGACTGTTAAGCGCTTATTTTGCCATTGCTGGCTTTACCTTAGCAACAACGCCTTGTGGAATAGCGCATTTAGTATCACACTCACACTATACTGATGTAGTTTCATTTAACCTGCTTTAGGGCATGCTTCTTGCTTTAAAAAGCTAATAAAAACATGCCAATTAATTGGCTCATAACGAATAACAATAAACACAAAGTATAGTTACGCATAATATCGTGGTCGCATTTAACTACTTTTCGATATTAGATTTATTTAATTCTCTAATAAATGATTGCAACAGTATACCTACTTTTAAATTAGACGGTGATGATTTATAAATGGCTGAAGACGTATTGCTCAAGCATGAAGCGCTTGTAAATGAATTAAAACAGTATTTGGGAAATGCTAAGTTTGATCTCATTTTCAAGTCAAAAACCGCCGAGTTAAGCAAACCCGAGCAGTTTTTAATAAAAATGGAAATGTCGCGTTTATCTCAGCCGATAGACCGCTTTATTGATCTGCGTGGCTCAGTAACCGGCCAAGTAAAACCATATGAGCATAACGGTAAACAACACTTTATGGATGACACCGCCATTGAAGTATTCGAAGCATCAATAAAACAACATAAAGGCTACACCCTTGCCGTGTACGAAGCGGTGATGAATACCGAAAATAATTATCGTGTATTACAGCAAAAATCAACGACCACCCCAGCTAAAATAATTGAACCATTACCCGAACTACCCACCGATGTAGTTAAGTTTGCGGCTTATGAAAGTCGTAGCGAAGAGCGAATGAATTACTCAATTAAAATTACTATTGAGTACGATGAGCAAACAAAAATTGAAGCAAGTACTTCTGATATTTCACTCAGTGGCTGTAAAATTAAGTTAGCATCCCGCTATAACTTAAAAAAAGGTCAGCTTATTGTTATGCACTTAGTTGGCCTTGAACAAGATTTTGAGCTTGGGTTAAAAAATGGGATTGAATACGAAGTGGTTGCGATAGAAAACACCTCGGATGAATTTAATCATATTCGCTTAAAACGCACATTTAAAGAAAACAACACCGCGTTTGACCATTTTTTAGAAAGCTTTATTCACGGAAATAAACGCCGCTACAAAGTGAACTTAGATAACACCCTCGATGCAGTTATTTCTAAAGGATACGAGCAATATTACATTCCTAGGGTCAATTCGCTATACGTTTTTATAAGCCAAAAAAACGGTGTTTATTATCCAAGCTTAAGTTTAACTACAGAAAACAGCCTGTTTATTCAGCGTTACTTTACCGATGAGCGCAAAGTATCTTGCCTATACAGTGTGTTAAACCATAAGCGTATTCGTAACTTGGCACTAAAACCTGTTGCTGTAAAAGAGGAATATTTATATACCTTTACCCATGTCTCTGCAGGAAAAATTTACTACTATTCAGCCACTCGTTCAGAGCTTGAGCAACATGCACAATTAAAAGCGTTATTTTTTGGTTTTGGTAGCCGAAGAGACAGTTGGCGCTGCTTTAAATTACAATTGATGCCAAGCCATACTGAAGATGCTTATATTCCTTTATCTTTACCTAACTCTTTGGGTAAAGATATTGAGAAACTTAATAAACCGCCTTCACCACGTGTTGAAGGCGCCATAAAAGACGTAAAATATTTAATGCTACTTACTCAAGTAGGTAATAAGCATGAACAACAGCATTATCAACAGTATGAATTTGATAAAGCCTTGGCCAATAAATTGAAATTATTTGGCCACAGTAAGCATGCATCACCGCCGGAGCTAAATACCGTGCCGTTAGAGTACGTGAACCTTCGATCTAATAAGCGTTACCTTTATAAAACCAGCGTCGTTATTAACACCCGTGACTCAGTACTGCATGGCCATACTCGGGACTTTTCAGTCTTTGGTTTACAGCTAGAGTGTAATCAAGAAGTAAACTTTAAAAAAGGCGATATCGTGTCGCTGTCATTCCCTGATTTACAAAAAATCACCAAAAGTTATTCATTAAGTCTTATTCAATATGAAGTGATGGCGGTGAGTAAATCGTTAACTACGATTAATTTAAAAGCACATGTAGAGAAAAAATTGCCTCATACTGGGGTCGATTTTTTTACTCTTTTAATTGACAGCAATAAACAAAAATTAAAAATAGCAGAGGAGTCACCTAAAGTACCTGGGCTTTCTACAGCACTTAGAAATATGGTAACCAAAACACTTTGCCAGTTCCCAATATACTTACATAAATCAATGGCTCACTTTGAAATTGGCGCCATGGGATTTGGTTTATATCCAAGCCCTCTGCATGTTATTTTACAAAATTTTGCACTGCTAAATACTAAAACAGACTTATCAAATATTATTACTAAAGCGCACATTGCTGATGTGATCACCCCGAATATTAAAGAGCGCTCTCGCCAAGACTCGCCATTAGAATTTAGTTTGGTGATTAACTTCGATCCTAAAAAAGAAAATATAGCCGATGCAATTACTAGTCAGTGTATTTTAGGCACCGACTGCAGCGAGTTTAAACAGCAAGTAAGTAAAGGGCTGAAGTCTGAGCTGGTTTTTATAATGCGTTTATATATTTCACGTACTGGTCGACTCGATACTGACTACTTAGCAAATGAGCTAAAATACGTTAGCCAATACGCAATTCACAAGGCTAAAGACTTAGAGGATGCCTTGTGGTCAGTATCGGGAGTTGGCGATATTATTGATGTAAGTGACGAAGCTCTTGTACATTTATCGCTCAACCAACAACAGGTTGAGCAAATGTCTAGGCGAAAACTAATTTGGTTAAACCGTTTACGTTAACCCTGTGATGGATTTAGCGGAACCGCCAACATATACAGCAATTGTAATAACGAGCCTTGGCAAATAGCCGCTTGGGCTTGTTCAACTACTTTAGGTTTGCCATGCACAGCAACGCCTAATCCTGCTTGAGCCATCATTTTTAAATCATTTGCGCCATCACCAATGGCAACAGTTTGCGTTTTTTCAAGGCCTAGTTTTTGTTGGAGCGATTCTAAAACAACCGCTTTTTGCTCAGCATCAACAATGCCTCCTAACACCTTACCTGTTAGTTTATCGTCTTTAAATTCCAATACATTGGCATGCACTTCATCTAAATTAATTAACTCTTGTACACGCTCTGCAAACGGCACAAACCCGCCTGATGCAATGGCTAAATACCATTGGTGGTGCTTTAAAATTTGGCACAACGCTTTAATACCCGGCATTAAAGGCAGTGCACTTTTAAGATCATCAATTAAGCTTTTTTCAATCCCTTTTAGCTTGGCAACGCGTTGGTTTAAACTCTCACTAAAATCAAGCTTGCCTGCCATTGCCTGCGCGGTCACGCTGGCAACCTCGTCATATACATTGGCTAAACGCGCAATTTCATCAATGCACTCAATAGTAATGGCTGTTGAATCCATATCCATTACCAATAATCCTGGTTTTTTTAAATCAGGGGGATTGGTTACTTGCACTAACTGACACGTCAAGGTATTTGCAAAAGTTTGAAGTTCAAGTGGGTTTATTGCCTGCTCTGTATTTTCTATATAAAAACATAATGCCGGAGATAACCCTAAATCTGGCTGGTATTGGCACATTGCTGTCACATTTTGCTGATGAGTGGCAAAAAATTCAATAATGCTATTGATATGCGCCATACTAAAATCGCCTGCAAATGCGATACTAAAAAGCCCTCGCTCTCTGCTTGGAATTGTATTTAAAGGTGCAAATACGCCCTTTTGATAGCTGAACCATTTATTTAGGGTAAGTTGTGATAATGGTTGCTCAGCGCTGTGCTGTGCCATGTTCACGTTCGACATGGGATCTCCGTTTATATTTCCTGACATTTAGCGCATTGATGATAAGGATATAAGATACAAAATTCGCCATCAGGGTGGATTTAAGGTTATAGTGTAGTTGTAACATCAAATCAAAATGCTGTCAGCAGCATATACGGTGACTATGAAAAATAACCATCTTAAAAATCCACTTACAGCCTCGCAAAAAAAGCGTTTAGTCCGTTTGCTATTGGCCGCTGGCTGCTTTGTATTATTAAGCTGGGTGGGTATAAATAGTAGCTTTCAAAGTCATCAACTGCTTTACGATAATGCCAATAGCGCAGCTAAATCTCTCACTCAGTTTATGGCACTGAATGCTAAAAATCCGCTGATAGAAAAAAACAAGCAGCAACTGACCACCTTATGCAACAATATCAGTAAAGATGAATTTGTACTCTCGGCCACTATTTATGACAAACAAGGTGTGGTACTTGCGAGCAGCGATAATTGGCAATCGCATCATGTGTATGGCTTATTACCTGACTCATCGCCTGGCATTAGTAAGTTAAAAACGCCTTTTGTTGAGCAAGTTATTTCAGACGACAACCGCCCGATTGGCTTTGTATCTATTACCTATTTAACCCGTGCTGCGGTATCGGCTAGCCATAATCATTTTCATGATTTAGGTCGCCAAGTGCTACTTATGTTAGTGATTGCCTGTATTTTTACTTGGCAATTAGGCCGAGGATTAAAGCGCTGGCAAGTAAATCGTTATATACAAAAAACGTCTGAGCATGAATCATAAAGCTGCTCAGCTAATTGAAATTTATCGCTATTTGGTTTTAAACCATAAAGCGCATCAAATACGTTAGGAATATGCAGTGGGGTATTTATCTCCCCTTGATAACCACTTAGCGGCATTGAAGGTGAGTCAGTTTCAAGCACTAAATGCTGCGGCTCAAGCTTTGCTATAACCGCACGTGTTTTAGCTGCACGCTCGTAAGTTATAACCCCACCGACTCCAAGTTTAAAACCCTGCTTTATATAATAGTGCGCTTGTTGAATTGAGCCTGAAAAAGCATGGAGCACACCGCCGTTTTTTGGCCTATAACGCTTAAACGACTGCGCAATTAAATCATGGCTTTGCCTGTGATGAACAATTAGCGGTAAATCAAGCTCATTAGCAAGCGCTATTTGCTGCTCAAACAAAAAGGTTTGTTTTTCAAGATTGAAAATACTGCGATCGAGCCCGCACTCACCAATAGCTACCAGCTGTGTTTTATTTGCCTTAGCAAAATTAAATAATGACTCTAAATGTGATTGTTGGTGTTGCTCTAAAAAATAAGGATGCAGCCCTGCAGCTATTCTAATTTGTGGGTAGGTTGCTTTAAACTCGAGTAATTTTTGAGATTGCGCCAAGCTAATACCTGGCACAATAAATTGGCTAACGCCCTTTGCTACACAGGCATTAATAAGTGATTCGCGGTTTGCATCAAACTCACTAAAATCAAGATGGCAATGCGAGTCTATAAACTTCAAAAAACTAGCCCACTACGGGTTTAAGCGCGTTATTTGCCAGCTATTATCGGCCTGACGCTGATACATAAAGCGATCATGTAGACGATGAGCTCCGCCTTGCCAAAACTCGATTTTTTGCGGCACAACACAATATCCGCCCCAAAAATCAGGGAGTGGTATTTCACCTTTGGCAAACTTGTTTTTCATATTGGCAAAGGTTTCCATTAACACTTTGCGCGACGACACCGGGCGGCTTTGTTGCGACGCCCAAGCGGCTAATTGACTTTCTTTTGGACGTGATAAGAAGTACTTAGCCACGGCTGACGTTGGAAGCGGCTGCGCCTCACCATACACAATCACTTGGCGTTCCATGTGGTGCCATGGAAAGTGCAAGGAAATTTTATTATTGCCTTTAAGCTCTTGTGCTTTTCGTGAACCGGTATTAGTAAAAAACACAAAACCGTTATCATCTAAATGCTTTAGCAGCACGATACGCTGTGAAGGCTGACCGGTTTCATCGACCGTAGCGACCACCATTGCTGTAGGATCAGGCAAGTTACTACCAACAGCATGCTCTAGCCAAGTTTCAAACTGCTTAAACGGATCATCAAGCAAGTTGTCTTCACTGAGCGCATCTTGCAAGTATTCACGACGGATATCTTCGAGTTTCATAAAATTCCCTCTAGGTTCTAGGTTCTAGGTTCTAGGTTCTAGGTTCTAGGTTCTAGGTTCTAGGTTCTAGGTTCTAGGTTCTAGGTTCTAGGTTCTAGGTTCTAGGTTCTAGGTTCTAGGTTCTAGGTTCTAGGTTCGTCAAAAGTTTATAAGCGCTCTGTAATACGTGTCACACTTTTCCTAGTGCCTAAAGCCTATTTCTTCCTAGTACCTTGTTACTTTTGTATGTGACTTAGGCTAAATAGTTTTACCAACGCAGCTAAAGCGAACTACACGCAGCAGACGCTCACCTAAGTAGTTTAGTCTAAGATAAGGCGGACACTCGACTTATCCCTATGAACATACGTAGTTGTATGTGATTAGGGTCAGTCGAGTGGACAACGCAGTATTAGATTAAAATACGACGGTGATTACATTTGCTCCATGACTTCGATACCTAGTAAATCCAATCCTGTGCGCAGCGTATCTGCCACTAAATTACACAATACTAAACGGCTATCACGAACACTTGGCTCTACACCCTCTTTAAGTACAGGGCAAGCTTCGTAGAATGTCATGTATAGGCTAGCTAGTTCGTATAAGTAACCACATAATACGTGCGGTGTGGCTTCATTGATCATCAGATCAAGAACTTCTTCTAACTGCAATAATTTAAGCGCGAGGGTTTTCTCTTGCGGCTCAATAATGCTCACATCAGCCTTTAAGCTTGCAGCATCAACACCTGACTTACGGAAAATACTGCGAACACGCGTATACGCATATTGTAAGTAAGGGGCTGTTGCACCTTCAAAACTTAGCATGCTGTCCCAGTTGAATATGTAATCGCTGGTACGGTGTTTAGAAAGGTCAGCGTATTTAACCGCGCCAATACCTACTTTACGGGCAATTTCACTACGATCTTCGTCAGATAAATCTGATTCACGTTCAGCGAGTTTGGCTGCTGCACGAGTAATTGACTCTTCAAGTAAATCAGCTAATTTAACCGTACCGCCTGTACGGGTTTTAAATGGTTTGCCATCAGCGCCCATCATGGTGCCAAATGGGCAAAACTCGTAACTGGTTTCATCACGTAACAAACCGGCTTTACGCGCAGTAAGCTCTACTTGATTAAAGTGAAGGCTCTGGCGCGCATCAACAAATATCAAAATACGCTCAGCGCCTAGCTTGTTTGAACGGTAATCACACGCCGCTAAATCAGTGGTTGCATATAAGAAGCCGCCACCTGATTTTTGCACGATAAACGCTGAAGGCTCACCGTCTTTATTTGCCAGCTCATCTAAAAATACCACTTGTGCGCCTTGCGACTCTACTGCGATATTTTTATCTTTTAATAAGCTAATAATATCGTTAAGTTCACTGTTATAAGCACTTTCAGCCATAATGTCGGCAGGTGTCAGTGTTACATTTAAACGCTTGTATACTTCTTCAGAATGCTTAACTGAAGTGGCAATAAATAGTTTCCACAGTTTTTCACAGTGTGCGTCGCCACCTTGCAGTTTAACTACGTAGTTACGCGCTTTATCGGCAAAGCCTTCTTCGTCGTCAAAACGCTTTTTCGCATCGCGGTAAAAGGTTTCTAAATCAGCAAGCGCAACAGTATCTAAATCAACACCTTGGTTAATTTGATCTTCTAAATGCGCAATCAGCATACCAAACTGTGTGCCCCAATCACCCATGTGATTTTGACGAACAACGGTATCGCCTCTAAATTCAAGCGCTCGTACTACGGCATCACCAATAATAGTTGAGCGTAAGTGACCTACGTGCATTTCTTTTGCAAGGTTAGGCGATGAGTAATCAACCACTACTTTTTGTGGTTTGGTGTGCTCATTTACGGCAAGTTTTGCGTGGTTATTAGCAGCTTGTACGCTTTGAGCTAAAAACTCCGGCTTTAAGTGAATATTAATAAAACCAGGGCCAGCAATTTCCGTTTTTTCGGCAATGTCGCTTACATCTAACTGATCAATAATTTTTTGCGCCAATTCACGCGGGTTACTTTTCATTTTTTTAGCTGCGCCCATCGCGCCATTAATTTGGTAATCACCAAACTGTGGGCGAGTGCTTTGGGTAACCGCGGGGTTAGTATCTTCTGGTAGGCCTGCGGCGGTCATAGCGGCAATGGCTTTTTCTACTAAAATAGTACGAATATTCATAATATTATTTACCTTTATAAGCCCGCCAAAGCAGGCTTTGTGTTAATTCTAGAGGCTAAGTGCTAGTTTTCACGCGTGTGATTAAATGTCACTTCAGGGTAACGCTCTGTCGACAAGTTAAGATTTACACGACTCGGCGCGATGTAAGTTAAATTATCGCCACCATCAAGTGCTAAGTTGCTTTCGCACTTACGCTTAAACTCTTCAAACTTTTTAACATCATCACAGCTAACCCAGCGGGCTGTATTTACATTAACGCTTTCGTAAATTGCATCAACGTTATATTCAGCTTTTAAACGCGCTACAACCACGTCAAACTGCAACACACCTACCGCACCTACAATTAAGTCATTATTAATTAATGGTCTGAATACTTGTACTGCGCCCTCTTCTGAAAGCTGTACCAATCCTTTTAATAACTGTTTTTGTTTTAATGGATCGCGCAGACGAATACGGCGGAACAATTCAGGGGCGAAGTTTGGAATACCGCTAAACTTAATTTTTTCGCCTTGGGTAAAGGTATCACCAATTTGAATCGTACCGTGGTTATGTAAACCAATAATATCACCAGCGTAAGCATCAGCCGCACGCTCACGATCGCCCGCCATAAAGGTTACCGCATCAGAAATACTGACTTGTTTACCGATACGCACATGATTCATTTTCATGCCTTGGCTATATTTACCCGACACAATACGCATAAAGGCAATACGGTCACGGTGTTTTGGATCCATGTTGGCCTGAATTTTAAATACAAATCCAGTGAAGTTTTCTTCTGTGGCTACAACTTGGCGGTCTTCTGTCTCACGTGGTAATGGGGTTGGCGCCCACTGAGTTAACCCATCTAAAACATGATCTACACCAAAGTTACCAAGTGCGGTACCAAAATACACAGGCGATAACTCACCCGCTAAGAATAGATCTAAATCAAATTCGTGTGATGCACCAATAACCAGCTCTAACTCGTCACGTAACTGCGCTGCAAGTTCATCACCAATGGCTTGGTCAAGCTCAGGGTTATCGAGCCCTTTAATGCTGCGTACTTCTTGAATAGTGTGACCTTGACCTGTTTTATATAAAATGGTCTCTTCGTTATGGATATGGTAAACACCTTTAAACTCTTTACCACAGCCAATTGGCCAAGTAACAGGTGCACAGGCAATATTTAGCTCTGTTTCTACTTCGTCAAGTAGTTCCATTGGGTCGCGAATATCACGGTCACATTTATTCATAAAGGTAACAATAGGCGTGGTACGCAGGCGTGTTACTTCCATTAGCTTACGGGTACGTTCTTCTACACCTTTAGCAGCATCAATTACCATTAAACACGAATCTACCGCGGTTAAAGTTCGGTATGTATCTTCAGAGAAGTCTTCGTGTCCTGGGGTATCAAGTAAATTAACTAACGCATTGTTATAAGGAAATTGCATTACAGAGGTAGTCACAGAAATACCACGCTCTTTTTCCATTTCCATCCAATCAGACTTAGCATGCTGATTAGAGCCACGGCCTTTTACCGTTCCAGCTTTTTGAATTGCTTGTCCGAACAACAATACTTTTTCAGTGATAGTGGTTTTACCCGCATCCGGATGCGAGATGATCGCAAAGGTACGGCGTTTATTAATTTCGCTAAGGAGATTTTGGTCTGCCATTAAAAAGGTTCTTTTAGTTGATATACGGATGTATTTGTATTTTAGTATGCTGAGCTTTCAAGGCTAAAAATAAGCTAACCTCTAAAGCTCAACATACTCCAACAAGAACCCAAATTAGCTCTTGTGACGCTATCCGTTAAGTTAATCGTAATTAAAGACTATTTTCGCTGATCTTGGCTTTATAAACAATCAATGGTTGGTTATTAACGGATCTTTTTTAAGTTTGGTGTTTTCAGCGATTATTAACAATAACGCTATAAATTGCCCACTAACTTAACACCAAGCTTGAGTAATAGGGCTGTAAATCATATTATTGGTCGATTACATGGAGGATTTGATGTTGGGTAATGAAAACCAGTAAGCTAAGTATTCGATTATTATGGTATATAACTCCACTGGTTATACTGCCATTGTTATTTTTAGGGGGCTTTACGCTCACTAATGTGACCAACTCTACGCAAAAGCAGGCCGACTTGATTATGAGTCGCTTTGTAGAACAACAACAGCAAAAAGTATTCAACTATATCGATTCTTTTCATGCAACGGCTAAGTTACTCTCTGCTTCACCGGTACTAAGTGACTTTTTAGCTAAAGATTTATTTGAAGACGCCAGCTATACATATCGCCTTGGCGCGTTAATGGACGTATTTGCCAGTTACAGTGAAGCCTACCCTGATATTATTAGTATTAATTTAGTCTCAAAAACCGGTGAAAGTGATGCCTATTACTCCAGTAATTTAACTGTCGCGCCAAAGTCTTATCCGTTTTTTGATCAAGTTATACAAAGTAATTTAAGCCAGCAGCAGTTTATGGTGCAAAAAGAAGACGGCACCACCAACTTATATTTTGTGCAACGCATATACAGCGTTGACTACTATTTAAAACGCCCACAACAACTTGGTTTTATTGTCCTTAAGGTCGAACCTTCGATTTTAAACACCAGTATTTTAGAAGCCCCTTATAACAACACCTTAAATTTACTGCTCGCCAATGATGGTAAAATTTTATTTAGCTCTGATTACAAAATGCGTGGCCACTATTTTAGTGAGTATGAACTTAATAAAATTAATGACCTAGCTGATATTGGCAGCTTATCAACCATTGAGCTTTCGAGCGTTGATAAAATAGAACGATTGATTTTTGCAGCCCAAATGAGTGGCGGCTACTATTATGTGTCGACCATTCCTAAAGCGGTACTGTATCAATCAGGTAAAGCAATTAGTGTGATCACTGGGCTAATTGTAATTATTTCTGTGATCACCCTACCGATCTTAATTTTTATTGTGGTGCGCAATTTACTGCTTAACCCAATTGAATTACTAGGTGAAGCAAGTCATCGCGTTGGTGATGGCGACCTTTCAGTCACACTGCCTGCTTATACAACCGATGAGGTAGGCATACTGTTTAACGACTTTAATCACATGATTAACCAAATTAAGCATTATCAACAGCAACTAGAAGAATATAAGCATCACTTAGAAGACAAAGTAGAGAGCCGTACTAAGGCACTTGAATCAATGAATAGCAAGCTTGAAACCGCCATAGCCCAAGCAGAACAAGCAAACCAGCTTAAGAGCCGGTTTTTAGCAAACATGAGCCATGAAATTCGCACCCCGCTCACCGCCATTATGGGGTTTACCGAGCAACTACTGCATAGCGATAAACCAACCAATGACAAGCACCATCTAGGCACTATTTTACGTAATTCAAAGCACTTATTAGAGCTTATTAATAACATTCTTGATCTATCAAAAATTGAAGCCGAAAAACTCGCTGTTGAGCAAACACCATTAAATGTTGTGCAACTTATTCATGATGTTGAATCAATCATTAAACCTCTAGCACAAGAGAAGCAGCTGTCATTTACAATTAATTATGCACTTCCGCTACCGCATACTATTAATAGTGATATTACTCGCTTAAAACAAATACTGATTAATATTGCCAGTAATGCGGTTAAATTCACTGAGCAAGGTCAGGTTACAATAACCGCTAAATACCAAGCACCAAAAACGCTTACCTTTGTTATTGAAGATACCGGCATTGGTATGTCGTCAAACCAAATAAAACGATTATTTACGCCATTTGAGCAAGCCGATGCTACAACTACACGTCGGTTTGGTGGTACGGGATTAGGGCTGTGTATTTCAAAAAACTTAGCTCAGTTACTAGGTGGTGATGTAAGTGTAACCAGTGAGGTGGGTGTGGGTAGTTGCTTTACCATCGATATAGATTGCCATTTGCATAATAGCCTTGGCGGCAATTTATTATTAACCGAGCATTCTCAACTAACACCAGAAAAGGATCCGCAGCTATCTTTTGCAAGCAACAGCTTTGATGCGCATATTTTGGTAGCAGAAGATAACCCCGATAATCAGTTACTGATTAAATTACTATTACAAACATGGGGATTAGAGCCCGATATAGCCAACAATGGTGCACAAGCGGTAGAAATGGCGCTGGTAAACGACTACCAGCTTATAATCATGGATATGCAAATGCCGGTTATGGGTGGATTAGAAGCAACTAAAATGCTCAGAGATGCGGCCTATGATGGCCCAATTATCGCCCTGACCGCGAATGTAATGAATCATGATATTGATACTTACCTTGAAGCAGGCTGTGATAAAGCGCTGGGTAAACCCATTGACAAAGACGCACTAGAAAATGTATTAGTCAGCTATTTACACCTTGAACGTGATAACCAAAACAAGTGGGATAGCTTATTGAAGAGTGAAAAGTTTCAGCAAATAAATGCTAATTACTTAGCAAGCTTACCTGATTATTTACAACAGATAAAAGCACTATATAACAGCCGTGACTGTGAGACATTACGCGCCCTTGCCCATAGTATTAAAGGCAGCGCTGGCTGTTTTAACTTTGATGAAATTTACCAAAGCGCCTCAGCGGTTGAACAAAGCTTAAAAGGCAATGATATGCCACAAAGAGAAAAACACGTTGCAGAACTTATTGCCTCAATAGAGCAAGCCATCGCTAATAAGTAATCGTTAAAAATTTAAACCCAGTGCCATGCCCATTAAAATCGCGTCTTCAAAGCCGTTTTTATTGGGAGCGTCACTGGGGTAATAATTTTTACGCACTGACATTTCAATAAAGCCTGCTCGTTCATACAAAGCAATAGCCCGTGTATTAGATTCGCGTACTTCTAAAAATAAGTTTTCGGCGCTGTGTTGCTCACCATACGCTATAAACTGAGTTAATAACTGCTGAGCAAATCCTTGTCCCTGAAAGCTTGGGGCGACACAAATATCCATTAGAGTAAAATCGGGTCCAGCTTTTTCACCAATATAAAAACCTATCATTTGCTCTTCATCGAACGCCGCTAAATTAAAATAACGTCCCTGCAAACATGATTGCATTGTTTTTAATGTCCAAGGATGTGTGTGGCAGCTGGTTTCAATGGCCATAAGCTCATTGATATTCTCATCGGTAACCGATTTAAAGTGTATCAAGGTGTTCACTCATTAATGCCCATAACACACGTTTTTGTGCACTGGACAGGGAAGAATCAGGCAAACCTAATTGTTGCTCATTAAACTCAATAGTTGATGATTTAACAATCTTGTTAATTATTACAGGCGCAAACGCTCGCTCAATATCATCTTTTAACGTATCACTGAGTATTAACGATGAATTAGCTGACTGCTCTAACGGAGCTGGGCGAAAGTGTTGATTAAGTTCAAGCTTTTCTATACCAAAAACAGATGCGTAACGTGAATGCATAACGACTCGATGGAATTAGTAAGTTGAATAATATATGAAGTAATCAAAACGATGTAAAGAAGAAATGGCAGGGGCGGAGAGATTCGAACTCCCAACCGTCGGTTTTGGAGACCGCTGTTCTACCAATTGGAACTACGCCCCTGCAATGACGATGAATTATAAAGACCTTTTGACAAAGGTAAAGTAAAAATTCAACTTTTTGGTTTGTTTGCTTTTTAAATAAACAAAACGGCGAATTAGCATGCTAATTTATGGTTTTTCACTTTTTAACAACTAGTATATTATTCAATCTCAATTGCTTGTAGCGTCTTAGCTCACTCAGAATAAAACTAAAGCAGTTATGATTTCAAACTTGCCATTGCGTAATTGCCTGTAGACACTTAAGCTTTATTTACTTTTAACTTTTTTAGCTCCTCTGTAATACTCAAAAGTGTTAGTGGCTTAGGCAAAACCGCATTCGCACCACACGCAATTAACCGTTCAGCTTCGCTGCCAACTGTGGCACCTGTTACGCCAATAATGGGATTAACAAAGCCTTGCTCGCGCAGTCTAACAGTTAACTCATAGCCATCACAATTTGGCATCATGATATCCGTGATGACTAAATTAAAATCGCCTGAGCTTGCCTGATTTAAACCAATAATACCATCCTCTGCTTCAGTCACTATCGCGCCATTTTGGGTAAGGATCTTACTGGCTATCATACGCAGCATAGGTGTATCTTCGACTAGCAGTATTTTTAAGTTTTGCAGCAATTCGAAATCATCCACTTTTACTGAGGCTGCATCATGCTCATCAACACTATGCAAAACAAAGACTAACTCAAAATTAGCGCCACCGTTTTCGCTACTAATATAACTTAAATCTCCATCCTCCAAAGTGTTAGCTATTTGCTTGCAGATATTAAGCCCCAGCCCAGTACCTTCACTCAATGTATCGCCACGTTCAAATGCATTAAACATCTTATCTCGAAATTTAACATCAATACCTTTACCATCATCAATAACATTAATACGATAATGGGTTTTATCATGGCTTAAGGATTCGGCTGATTTCATTACAGTGACTGTGCTGCCACCACTATGTAATATCGCATTCTTAATTAAGTTCTGAATAATTTGGAAGATAGCTTTAGTGGAGCCTATATGATGCTCTGTAACTGCTCTTTTTGCTGAGAAGTTAATAATAAAATTATACTTTTCGGCTAAAGGCTTTACTCCTTCAATCGCCCGTTCAACGGTATCATGAACCGATATAGTTTCATTATTCTTGTACACAGCTAAGGTAGCACTACTAGAGGACGTTTTCATATCATCCAACACACATAGTAAGTGACTGGATAACCGCTGCAGCTCTAAAATATTTTTCGAACAGTTTTGCTCAAGCTCAATATCTATTAGCATTTTTATGGTTGCAGCGGGTGTTCGCAACTCATGTCCAATGACTCCATATATTCGTTCATTTGTATCTAATTGCAATTGAGTTTTATCGACTAATGCTTGATAACTACTAAGAAGGTAATAAATTAAGATGGAAAGAACGATAGTGCTAAACACAACGCGTACCACAATCGCCGTGGTTTGGGGCTCACCATTGGCAAGTAACATTAATGGCGTAATATTTAAGATACACATGCAGATAATACGCGTTTGGCCCTTTAGGACGAGCACTAACACCACCACAAACAGCGGAGCTAAACTAGCTGAGACAACACCATTTACCAAAATAATAAAGGGAAAAGCCAAGGTAATCAAAATAGCCAATAGAGTTAACAAGCGTTGTCGAATTTTTTTAAAGGTAATAGCGCTTAATGCACATAACTCCCACACAGCAATTATCATTAATGACAATGTATTATTCGGCAACTCAAGTATAAATAAGCTAGCTGCAGTTAACAATCCACCCACACACAACAACCAAAGGATGAAAAGTTGCATTTGCTCTTCGAACCTACTTACCGCTGACTCATCAGTTCTCACAAAACCCCTCATTACCCTATATCAAATTGCGACCTAATAAGAAACTATCAAAGGTTTAGGATGGTATTTAACAATCCCCTCCTCCAATAAAAACGCTTTTACTCTTACCCTGTATTAATACATTTTTTTTATTAATTTTTAGCTAGTTGCAACGGGAGAGTTTAAACTGCAAATAGGGACAAAATTATATTCTCATACCTGAGTTGTTTGATTTTATTTATAGTATAGAACTGTTTTTTAATTTAGCAGCTCTTTTTACAATGTCTATAACCGCAGTTTACTGAGCTTATTTAATGCTATGAAAGTTTAAATTGTTATTTTTACGCTGCTACAAGCGTGACTTTTTTGATAAAGTTTTGCTTAGAGGTGTTTAGCTGGGTGTTTTTGTGGTTGGATGGTGATTAAAAAGTTGAGCTCAATAAGAAAAAGCAAGCCATTAAATTAATGGCTTGCAGCATACAATTATTCCCACTCGATAGTTGCGGGTGGTTTACCTGAAATATCATAAACAACACGTGAGATACCGTCGATTTCGTTAATGATACGGTTAGAAACCACACCTAAGAACTCATACGGTAAATGTGACCAACGCGCAGTCATAAAGTCGATGGTTTCTACACAACGAAGTGAAACAACCCAATCATACTTACGTGCATCACCCATAACCCCTACCGACTTAACCGGTAAGAATACAGTAAACGCTTGGCTTACTTTATGGTAAAGCTCTGCTTTGTGAAGCTCTTCAATGAAAATAGCATCAGCGCGGCGAAGTAAATCACAGTACTCTTTTTTGATTTCACCCAGTACACGCACACCTAAACCTGGCCCTGGGAATGGGTGACGGTAAAGCATGTCGTACGGTAAACCTAGCTCTAAACCAATTTTACGTACTTCATCCTTAAATAACTCACGTAATGGCTCTACTAAGCCCATTTGCATATCATCTGGTAAGCCGCCCACATTATGGTGCGATTTAATTACGTGTGCTTTACCAGTCGCTGAAGCTGCTGATTCGATTACGTCAGGGTAAATTGTACCTTGGCCTAACCATTTTGCGTTTTTAAGCTTTTTAGCTTGCTCATCAAATACATTAATAAACGTGTGGCCAATGGCTTTACGCTTATCTTCAGGATCTGATTTACCTGCTAAGTCATTTAAAAATTGATCTTCGGCATCTACTTTAACAATGTTTAAACCAAACTTATTGCCAAACATGTCCATTACTTGTTGGCCTTCGTTTAAACGAAGTAGCCCGTTATCAACAAATACACAGGTTAGTCGTTCACCAATAGCACGGTGAATAAGCATAGCCACAACCGATGAATCTACACCGCCTGATAAGCCTAAAATAACTTCGTCGTCACCTACAGTTTCTTTGATACGCTCAATGGCGTCATCAATTATTTTTGCTGGCGTCCATAATTTTTCACAACCACAAATATCAATAGCAAAACGCTCTAGTAAACGTTGACCTTGATGTGTGTGCGTTACTTCTGGGTGAAATTGTACACCGTAAAAGCGCTTTTCTTCGTTAGACATTGCAGCATGCGGGCAAGTAGATGTTTTAGCAGTGGTTTTAAACGTATCTGGAATTTCCATTACTTTATCACCGTGACTCATCCACACATCTAGTACGCCATTGCCGCCATCAGTAATATGATCTTCAATGGCATCAAATAATGCACAGTTACCCACTTTTTCAACTTGTGCGTAACCAAATTCTTTTTTATCTGAGCTATGTACACGGCCGCCAAGCTGCGTTGCCATAGTTTGCATGCCGTAACAAATACCAAGTACTGGAACGCCTGCATTAAATACATACTCAGGAGCACGCGGGCTATTTTCAAGCGTGGTTGATTCTGGGCCACCAGAAAGGATAATACCTTGTGGGTTAAACTCGCGAATTTGCTCTTCGGTTACATCCCAAGCCCAAAGCTCACAATAAACACCAATTTCGCGCACGCGACGGGCGATTAACTGCGTGTATTGTGAACCAAAATCTAAAATGAGGATTCGTGAATCGTGAATGTCTTTGCTCATGAAGTATCTCGTAAAGTCAGGTGCTAAACGCCACCAGCTTAAGCTGTGTGACTATATTAGGGCTAACAAAGGTTAGCCCACTTTTTTCAAGTTGTTAAAGGCTGATTAGCCTAAACGGTAGTTCGGTGCTTCTTTAGTGATTTGCACATCATGAACATGCGACTCACCCATACCAGCAGAAGTTACACGTACAAACTGTGGTTTAGTGTTTAGCTCTTCGATTGTGGCACAACCGGTTAAGCCCATTGCACTGCGAAGACCACCCACTTGTTGGTGAATAATGGTTGCAATTGGCCCTTTATAAGCAACACGACCTTCAATACCTTCTGGTACTAACTTGTCAGCTTGGTTTGATTTTTGGAAGTAGCGATCCGATGACCCTTCTTTTTGATCCATCGCACCTAGGCTACCCATACCACGGTAAGACTTGTAGTAACGACCTTGATAAAGTTCAACTTCACCTGGTGCTTCTTCAGTACCCGCGAGCATAGAGCCAACCATTACACACGATGCACCCGCAACCAATGCTTTTACAATATCACCAGAAAAACGAATACCGCCATCGGCAATCACTGGAATATCGCGACCTTTAAGGCCTTCAACCGCATCTGAAATGGCTGTTATTTGTGGTACACCACAACCAGTAACAATACGTGTAGTACAAATAGAACCTGGGCCGATACCTACTTTAACAGCATCAACACCAGCATCTGCAAGGGCAATAGCACCTTCGGCTGTCGCTACGTTACCCGCAACAATTTGTAAGTCTGGGTAAGCTTGACGAGTCGCTGCAACACGGTCAATAACACCTTGTGAGTGACCATGAGAAGTATCGATTAGTAGTACATCAACACCGGCTTCAACTAATGCAGCAATTCGCTCATCAGTGCCTGCGCCAACGCCTACCGCAGCACCTACACGTAAACGGCCTTGCTCGTCTTTACATGCATCTGGTTTGTCTTGTGCTTTTTGGTAATCTTTTACGGTGATCATGCCTTTAAGTTTAAACGCATCATCAACCACAAGAATCTTCTCAATGCGGTGTTCGTGCATTAAGCTTAAGATATCTTCGCGAGCCGTTCCCTCTTTAACCGTTACTAGGTTTTCTTTTTTCGTCATCACTGTTGAAACCGGCTGTTCAAGCTTAGTTTCAAAGCGCATATCACGACTAGTTACAATACCTACAAGGTTATTTTCGCTATCGGTGACCGGAAAACCTGAGAATCCCTTTTCCTGAGACAATTCAACAGCATCTGCAATAGTCAGATCGGCAGTAACTGTAACAGGGTATGAAACAATACCTGCTTCATAGGTTTTAACTTTACGAACATTTTTCGCTTGTTCTGCAATGGTCATGTTTTTATGAATAAAACCAAGACCACCTTCCTGCGCGAGGGCAATAGCTAAACGAGCTTCTGTAACAGTATCCATAGATGCTGAAATGAGCGGCAAGTTAAGTTTGATACCACGCGTTAAGCGAGTTGAAATATTTGCCGTATGTGGCAAAACAGTAGAATGACCAGGTACTAAAAGTACGTCATCAAAGGTAAGAGCTTCTTTAGCGATTCTAAGCATTTTGGCAACTTCTCACATGTGGATCTAAGATAAGGAATTGCGGCCAAATTTTAACAGCGTTGTAGGCACTAGTAAATAATATTTTGTATTTATTTATGATAAGCTAGATTTATAAATGTTTTTTGGTAGTTTTTATGTTTTCTAAGCCCTCGCAAACGGTTTATACCGTATCTCGCCTTAATCGTGAAATACGTGCCTTACTTGAACAAGGTTTTGCGTCTTTAGTACTCACTGGTGAAATTTCTAACTTTATTGCGCCTGCTTCTGGGCATTGGTATTTTTCGTTAAAAGACGATAAAGCGCAAATTAAAGCCGCCATGTGGCGAGGCAATAATCGCAACCAAAGTTACCGACCAATTAACGGCGCACAAGTAACCGTTAAAGCACGTGTATCTTTGTACGAACCCCGTGGTGACTACCAGCTTATTGTTGAACATATGGAACCTGCCGGCGAAGGGCAACTTAAGCAAGAGTTTGACGCGCTAAAAATGCGTTTGGCTGCAGAGGGCTTATTTAGCTCCGCTTATAAAAAGCCCCTGCCCCAAAACATAAATCGCATAGGGGTGATCACCTCACCTACAGGCGCCGCAATCAAAGATATTTTAACTGTTTTAAAGCGTCGTGCGCCGCAATTAGAAGTGGTTATTTACCCTGCGATGGTGCAAGGCAAAGAAGCGCATGGCCATTTAATCAAGCAAATAGAGCTGGCAAATTTACGTAATGAAGTCGACGTTATCATTCTCGGACGCGGTGGTGGTTCATTAGAAGATTTATGGTGCTTTAACCATGAACAACTTGCTCGTGCTATTTATCAAAGCTCGCTGCCCATTGTGAGCGCTGTTGGCCATGAAATAGATACCACAATTAGCGATTATGTCGCTGATGTTCGCGCCGCAACCCCTTCTGCAGCCGCAGAGCTCGTAAGCCCCAATACACAAGAGCTACATAATAGGGTTAATCAGTTAATTAATCGTTTAGCGAATGCATTTAAACACGACATTGCCGATAAACGCGCACTAGCCATACAATTGCAGCATCGCCTTAATTTATGCCACCCGCGCAATCAGCTAAACCAAAAATCACAACGCTTAGATGAGTTGAGTATTGCACTGCAACAGGCAATGCGTCAGCGTTTATATCAACAAGAACGCGTGTTAGCTAATTTAACACCCAGACTAATGCGCCAATCACCAGATAAAAAGCTAGCAAATGCAAACCATCAGTTAGCACAGCTCCATGCAAGGCTAAATCAAGCGATGCAGCAGCAACTACAACACGCAAATAATACGCTTGCCTTACAAGCAAGTCGGCTTGATTCGGTCAGCCCCCTTAATGTCCTAGCACGTGGTTATAGCATTACTAAAGCAGCGCAAAATAAAGTGGTTAAATCAGTGGAAGATGTAAAAGTGGGTGATGTGTTGATCACTGAGTTAGTAGATGGCCAGGTTATTTCAAAGGTAGAAGCTTAGCCATATTGCTAAGCGCTAGCCTTGCGTACTTACGGTAAACTCAATACGGGCATCGTTAGATTGAGATGCACTGAGTTTAAATTGCTGCCACCAAGGTTCAAGGTGAAGCTTATCGTTAAGCTCGCGCCATAATTTAGCTCCATAATTAACGGCATGTTGATTTATGGTAAGCTCAAACTTACAAATTGTTTGCTTACACTTTAGCGCTGTAAGCTCAGCGCTATCTGCAAACTCATTAATAATTAAAAAGTCAGTTAACGCGACTTCAAGCTCGTAACTCCATTCGAGATTATCAGCCTCTTGCTCAAACTGTATTGCGAGCTCATCATCAAGCTCTACACTTTCTAATTGATTTAACTTTAGCTGTTGTTGAGATTGCTTAAGCTGGATTGATTTTTTTTCAAGCCGCTGATTAAGCTCAACCACATGTTGTGCTAGCTGAGTTTGTTGATCAGCCGCTTGGGCTTTATTAACCTGCACTAAGCCTTGCAAAGTAGTTGGCTGATTATTGACTTGAGTGTTAGCCGAAGAGATTACAGCTTGTTTGGGCGCTGAGGAAACACGAGTGGAATCTTTAAAAAACAAAAAGTAACCACTTGCTAACGCCACGCCTGAAGAAAAACAGAGCAGCATAGCCACAAGGTTACTTTTATATATCATTTCTAGGTACTCAAAAATTAAAGCATTGCACTGGTGTGCGATTCGTTTTCTGGCTCGGGATATTCTAAAAAGTTTTGGTTCATACTTTCTGCCGGGCACTCACAATCAGGGCGACCAATAATTTTTGCAGGTACGCCAACAGCAGTTGTGTGAGGCGGCACAGGGCTTAATACCACTGAACCTGCGCCAATACGTGCGCCCTCGCCCACTTCAATGTTACCCAGTACTTTAGCGCCCGCGCCAATAAGTACGCCCGCTCTGATTTTAGGGTGGCGATCGCCTTGCTCGTTACCCGTACCACCTAATGTAACCGATTGTAATATAGATACATTATCTTCAATTACGGCGGTTTCACCTATAACAATACCGGTGGCATGGTCAAACATAATGCCTTGGCCTACTTTACAGGCAGGGTGAATATCAACCCCAAACACCTCTGAGGTACGGCTTTGAATAAAGCGCGCAAGCTCTTTACGATTTTGTTGCCATAAGCAGTTTGCTAAACGGTGTGCTTGTATGGCGTGAAACCCTTTTAAATTTAAAATCACGGTAAGGTAGGTTTCGGCCGCAGGGTCACGATCTTTTACCGCTTTAATATCATGAGCAACATGTGTCAGCATACGGTCACACTTTACAAAAGCTTGGTCAAACAGCTCACGGATTGTAAAAGCAGAAACCACAGCATCAGCTAGTTTATTAGCAACAATAAAACTCAATGCCGACCCTAAGCACTCATGATTTAAAATACACGAATACACATGGCTCGCTAAAAGGGGTTCACGAGTTACTACTTCATTTGCTTCACTACGAAGCTGTTGCCAAATTTCATGACGCATAATACTGCCTTAAGTTATTACAAAGAGCCTACCGCCAATTCTAACGGATTTAGCCGCCTAGGTGTTAATCCCTTCGTTATTTGTTCTGGTTATTATATATAACCAGTTAAGTTTCAGGTTTATATTACTTTTTTCAAGTCATGTCATATGACAGCTAGGCAGGTTTAACCATTTGTGCAAAAATAAAATAAGTTAATAAAAATCAGTAAATAACAACATATGACAGCACGTGTGTCATGTGCCAAAATAGCCACTGGCGTACTGCTGACGGCGTAAAAAATAATAATAAACGCTAAATTAGCATCATCAACTCAACAAGGATAACGATGATGAAAAACGACATATTAAATACAAAAAAATTAGGCTATAAATTTTACTTTCAAGATGGCGATAACCAAATAGCCTGTTTTGGAAGCTACTTTACAGGTAAAGAAGAAGTCTATATTAACGATGACTTAGTTAGCAGTAGACGCAGTGTTAATATAAAAAGCTCACACACATTTGATTTTGAAAATTCGCAGTACCAAGTGAAATTTGACATGCTCAATATACTCACAGGACGACTTGAGTGCACTCTATACAAAGATCAAGAAGTGCTTGCCAAGCAAGTTCAAAGTAGTCTTCCTAGCGATCCTAAAAAAGCGGCTTTTTTTATTCTAGGCTGTGCATTAGGTGGTGCAGTATTTGGCTATACCACTGCAACAGTCGTAGAGCTAATTGTAGGAAAACTTTAACATGCAATTAAACCCTACAACGGTAAAGTCGCTTAGGCACACATTCGATTGGACACAACAACAGCTTGCCGATGCCTGCGATGTAAGCTTGCGAACCATTCAACGAGTAGAAAAAGAAGGTGCAGCCTCAAAAGAAACCACCATGGCCTTATGTGCGGTATTTGAAGTACGCCAAGGTGAGCTTATTAAGCTTGATGAGAACAACCAAAATGATGCCAATAACAGTCCATCTAAAAGTTTTATTGCAGGTTTGATTATTAGCTCTGTTATTAGTTTTGCTCTTGGTGCAGCCTCAGTACTTTTAGTAAGTAACTAGTATTTAAAACCTAAAATATAAAAATGCCCCAATGCTTACTGCACAGGGGCATTTTTTAATACTTAAAAACTTAAATTATTGAAATACTTTATCCACCTTTACTACTTCAATATTTTTTGCAGGAATTGCCAGTTTATAATCAGCAATTACCTTATCTTCAGCCACTAACTCGGCAGGCTTATCGGTGTTATACACCATAGGCGAGGTTTGCATAGTTGCTAAACGTTTTTGCATATCTTCACCATCACCGGTAACAAACACATAGTGAATATTCTCAGTTTGTAGGTTGTCTTTAATCACTCGATTTACATCATCAACGCTTAATGTTTTCAGTTTGCTTGTGACGTAGTTTACAAAACTATCGGTGTTATAAAACTCGCTATCTAGCGCATAACCTAACTGGCGATTTTGACTAGCAACCATTTGTGGCACAAAGTTAATTAAAAAGTTACGCGTGGCTTCAAAATCTGCCTCGGTCATACCATTTTTAATTAGCTTATCTAGCTCAAATAATGCGGTACGGGTTGCAAAATGCGCATCGTTGTTTGAGCGCAGTGGACGCAGCCACACTTGGAATATTTGCTCAGAGCGCCCTAAGTTTGCATCCGGTTTTGTTTGAAACATACCTCTAGGGAAGTATTCAATATAGGCGTAATCACCGTAATTCATACCACGCGTTTGACGAATACGTTCGTACAAGTAACTGTTAGAACTGCGATGCTCACCAAAGTACGAGCGCACTAACCACAATGCGGTCCAGTCTTCGCTGCTACGAATGGTATCAATAGGGAACCCGAACGACACAGCCGTTGATTGCGCTGACTTTTCAACAATCGTTGCATGATGACCTTTAAGTTCTGGCGCATCAGGGATTGTTAAGCGGCTTTGTTCGCCTTTAGGGAGTGTCGCTAAGTCAGCTAACATTTGTGCTTTGAGTTTTTCAGGCACTGCACCAATTAAACCCACAGTAAGTTTAGCTTGTGTAAGTTCAGCATTATAAAACGCTTTAACATCATCAAGGGTCAGCGCTTCTAAATCAGATAAATCACCGTAGTTATAGCTTTCATAAGGGTGGCCTTTATAAAGCACACTGTAGAGCACTTCTTTACCCAACTCTTCGTCGTTAGAAGCTTTTAAACCAGACTTAATGCCATCGATCATTTCTTTTTTCAGACGTTTAAAGTCATCTTCTCTAAAGCCTGGGCTTAACAGCTGCTCACTCACTAAAGCATACCACTGAGCTGCATTATCTTTATGGATACGCCCTTGAAACGACAGCATTTCTTTATCTATTTGATAACCAAAACTACCCGCCAGCGGGTACATTGCCTTTTTAATATCTTTGTAACTCATTGAGGTTGAGCCACCTTGCGCTAGCATTGCGGCAGTTAAAGCCGCTACGCCTTTTTTACCCTGCGGATCGGCAGCGGCACCGGTATTAAATAATAAGTTAATATCGATTAACGGCGAGCTATTAGTTTTATCAAGTACTTTAAAGATTGGCTTACTCGGTACTTGCTGATATTTTGCTACCAATGCATTTAAATCGCTTTCTTGTTCAAAACCAGGGGCTTTATCAAGTGCCGACATAGTAATTGTGGTGCGCGCATTATCAACAAAATACTTATTTGCAACGGCTCTAATATCTTCGCTAGTGATATTGTCTGCCGATTTATACAACTGATTAATCACCTCAGGATCGCGCTCAAAATGCATATAGCTGGCAAGTGTAGAGGCAATTGCTTGCGATGAATCTAAACCATTTATAAAGCTGTATTTAAGATTAGACTTTAAATCACTGAGTTTTTGGCTATCAACCAACTCGGTACGCGCTTTGGCATACGTACGGTTTATAGCATCACGCACTGTGGCTAAATCATCGGCATTTTCAACTTTTACAAATACATGCAGTAACCCTGGATCTTTAGTCTCTGGGTTATAGGTAAACATTTGACTCGCTATTTGCTTTTCTACTACCAGCTCTTGGTAAATATCTGAATTACTAGAAAAATAAAGCTGCGATAGTAAATCTAATGCGGCTCTGTCTTTTTTCTGAGGCTCCCATGCAGCGCCTTTATACGACACAAGTAACCAGTGACCAGGTAGTCCTTCGTTTTGCTCATGCACATATTTTGGCGCTTGTTGAGTTGGCTCTTTTGGAATATCAGCAACATAGTCGCCTTTTTGCCAATTACCCCAGTGTTTTTTAACCATCGCCATGGTCTCTTTTGGCTCAACATCACCAACAATCACAAGCGATACATATTCAGGCTTATAAAACTTATCAAAAAACTCTTTACCGTAGGCCATTTGATCTGGCATGGCTTCAATGTCTTCAAAAAAGCCCATTGTAGTGTGTTTATAGGTATGTTTTTCGAACGCTTCTTGGCGTACCGCACTTAATAATTTACGAATTGGACTGGCGTTATTTTTTAAGTACTCGCCTTTAACCGTTAGCGCTTCGGTTCTAAATTGCTCTTCGGTGTAGCTTAGGTTTTGAAAAATATCAGCTTCAATCTCAAGTACTTTATCAAGATGTTGCTTTGAAAAATTTAAGTGGTAGTTAGTGTAATCGTTAGTTGTGTAGGCGCGGTTATCAACCCCTGAATTTTTTAGAATATCTGAATACACATCTTGCGGAAACTTTTCAGAGCCTTTAAACATCATGTGTTCAAAAAAGTGAGCAAAACCAGTTTTACCTGCTTCCACTTCATTACGCGAGCCTACAGATACAGGTATTTGTAGCGATACTACATCTGGGTAATCGGTTTTAACTACCATCACACGTAGGCCGTTATCTAGCTCTTCTATTAGGTAATCTTGTGAAAAAACACGCTCATCTGCTTTATTAACTTGTTCTTGTTGAGCTGCTGTTTGCGTGTTTTGACTTTGCTGCATAGCACAACCTGTTAAGGCCAGCGATACCGCTAGGCTAGTTGCCAATAATTTAAATTTCATTGTTATCCCTTTTTAAATTGAGCAATTTTTAAAACATTTACCAAACTAAGTATGCCGTAAAGTAATTAAATATAAGAGCCCTAAGCCTATTAATTATGTAAACAACTGTGTCAGTTATTGCTGGTAACTTGGTTTAACTATGAAAATAATTCACGTTAGTTGAGAAACTTTCAATAAATAAATCTATCTAGACGTCTAAATGGCTGCTATATTAAATCCATCATCACAAATTAAGCTGGAATGAGGATTATGGCTTTATCACTTCAAGAAAAAATACAGGACACCAACCAAGGTGTTTACCTAATTGGCACAACACCGCCAAAAATTGGGACTGATAAAGCGCAATTAAAAATCATTGCCGAAAAGTTATTAGGCCGTTTACACGAAATTGAATATGACGGCGTAATTATTTATGACATTCAAGATGAAAGCAGCCGTACAGAGCAAGCGCGTCCATTTGCATTTAAGCAAACAGTTGATCCGCGCGAGTACAGTCAACTCTTACGAGGCTTATCTGATCTTGATGTAATTACTTATAAAAGTGTAGCTCAGCGCGGTGTGAGTGAGTTTAAAGCGTGGTTAGATGAAACTAAAAATGACTACGATTTAAAAAACGTGGTGTTAGTGGGCAGCCCATCATCAGCGGGTGATATAAAGCTAAGCTTACCGAATGCCTACAAAACTCTGGCAGAGCAGTCAGAAGACTTCTTTTTAGGTGGTGTAACCATTGCTGAGCGCCATGCCAATAAGCGTAATGAGCACCAACGCTTAATAGAAAAAACAGCACAAGGGTGCCAGTTTTTTATCTCTCAAGCCGTTTACAATGCACAAGCAACCATAGATTTAATAACCAGTTATGCGCGCACATGCAAAGCACAAGGCCTGACACCTAATCGGATTATATTAACCTTTACGCCTTGTGGTGGTGAAAAAACATTGGAGTTTATGCAGTGGCTAGGTATCTCAGTGCCAGAGGCAACTAAATGGCGCATGCTTGATTCGGAAAATACATTAAGCGAATCGGTACGTATTTGTCGTGAAAATCTCGACTCAATTTTAAAAAGCTGTGCGCACTTAGGTGTACCACTGGGCTTAAATATTGAAAGCTTAACCAACCGTAAAGAAGAAATTGACGCGTCAATTAACTTATACCGTTTATTAAAAGCAACAATGGAACTCAACCTTGCGGAGAAACTAATAGCTTAATTGCGGGGTTCGGGGTTCGGGGTTCGGGGTTCGGGGTTCGGGGTTCGGGGTTCGGGGTTCGGGGTTCGGGGTTCGGGCAACAATGATAATCGAAATAAAATAAGCCAGTTCAAGTAGTTAGCTTCGTTTATTTTCATAAGTACTAACTTGATCTGTGAGGTTTGAACTGTAGGACTTTATCAAATCTAACAGTCGCATTTGTGCCATTTGCAGACAGTGGTAACGCCGCGCTTTGCGGCTGGTTTGGAGCGCAGCGGATAACCAGTCCGATAACAGCGCCTTGTTAAGCCGGTATATTCTCATAAGTTTCGGCTAACTCTTCTTGAAATTTTCTTTGGGCTGTTCTAGCTTCTTTACGGTACTTAGTAAGCTGATTGTAATTCGGATAATCTTTATCAAAAAACATCATATCTCTGAGTTGAGTTTCCAGAGATATACACTCTTTAAATTTTCCTACAGCATTTTCAGCCTTTAATAACCTTAATTTTGACTGAACAGATTGTCTAGCTGACCAAGAATCAACAAGGGCTTTATCTCTCTCTTTAACCCATTTCAATTGGTTCGCACTAAGGTCAACATTTTCCATGTCAAAATCCATCTTCTTCGTTATGCCGCCAATCTTAGATATAACACCATTCCATGCAGCGAAATATTCTCCTGCTTCTGAAGCAATTTGTTCTATAACTTTAACTTTGTGCTCTAGCAGATATTTACTTTGCTCTGATTTGTGCGAAAACTTCACACCTAGGTAGGTGAAAACTCCTGTAATTAATGAGCCTAAGCCAATTTTTACGGCTGTATCAGCCACATCAATCCATTCTTTCGGCAAAACTATTCCTCTATATTTTTAGGCTTAACATTTTAGTATTTATGCGACACGCAGTTTGTGTTGCATAATCGCTTGTTGGACTGAGGCGCTACCTGCTCGGTGTGTCAGAGATGGTGCTATTTATGCTATGGGAATTTGCTTTTTAGAGGCTC
>Ga0207905_1000042_pt1 | contig 131510 bp, 115 predicted proteins | sample LinPmetageLP49_FD_184060 | JGI IMG/M metagenome (GOLD analysis project Ga0207905, IMG submission 184060) | Marine viral communities from the Subarctic Pacific Ocean - LP-49 (SPAdes) | ecosystem: Environmental > Aquatic > Marine > Oceanic | place: Pacific Ocean | collected 2011-08-27 | reverse complement strand
AAATGGACAATGCCAATCCATAATTGGAATCTGACATTGTCGCAATTGGCCATCCACTTCGAAGGTAGGTTAGATGGTGTGCTAGATATTTAGCAACTTAGGCTGACACAGAATTCTGAACGCCCTCCAACAGAATCACCATGTTTTTGGATATAGCTATTAAACTCTTTTTTACTTACTCGTTTATCTTTATTGCTGTCCATGTAACCAAAATGATTTGAAATATCATCATCGTCAGCTTCAGAAACTGAAATAAAGCCGTTGCTATCATTATCTAAGCTTTTAAAGTCATTTTCTATTTTATCAAACTTCGCAATATCAGCCTTAAATGCAGACTCACTCACTTCACTATCTGTAGCAACTTTCCCAGCATTTAGCTGCATATAAGCATCATATTCATTACGGCTTATTTGATTATCCATATTTGTATCTATATTTGAAAAGTGCTGCCAAATACTATCATCGTCGGCTTCTGTTTTAGAAATAAAGCCATCGCTGTCGTTATCTAAGCTTGCAAAATCACTGTCGATTTTTTCTAAACCTTGATTTGAAGAACAAGCGGCTAAACTCAATGCGGCTAAAACAGTAGAAGCTATCGTTAATTTTTTCATCAGACGTATCCTTGTATTAATAAATTTCAAATCTAGTAATACAAATACGATGCCAAAAAAAATAAACCATTAAAATCAAACAATTAACCAAGAACAACTTCTATTACGATATTTAATAATGCAATTTTTGCAAGCTACTCTGGTAATTTTTGCAAAAAAAAAAGCTCGGTAAGAACCGAGCTATTTATATCTAATACGGTAATTTAGATTGCAGCGTTTTGGTAACGCTTAACAAAATCAGTAACGCTTTGGCCATTACACTTTAATGAATTTAAGTTACCAATTTGCTTACGTACTGGTTGTAGGCCTTGCTTTAATGCAGTCATACATAACTGTGTTTCTTGGTGTGAATCTTTTGCAAATACTTCTACTTTAGACACAACTGATTGCGTTGCTGCTTCTTTTTTTGCAATGTCACGGATGTCTTGACCGTTACATAGGATACTTTTTGAATAACGCGATAAATATACACCGTGCTTTGCTGCCATTTTACGAGCAGCCGAAAACCCCTCATTGGCGCTTACAACACATAAATTAGACTCTAATTTGTTGTCTTGGCTGTAATACGTATTGCTTTGCGCAGTAGCAGTTACAGAAACAAAAAGAGAGGCGGCTAAAAGTAATTGAGTTTTCATCAGGTGGTCCTATTTGAACGAGTTAAACAAACGATTTTTGCGCATTATATAGACAACTTTTAACATATCAATTGAATATTTTATTTATTTTATTATTTAATATTGCATTTACAATGTTTAAACATTAAGCAAAAATTGATCAACATTTGTGCAGCTATTTTCTCGTTTCAATCATGTTATGTCGCTCCAAATACTGATACAATTTGGCTAACAATGAAAATAAATTTGAAGGTAAACTTTATGAAAGTGATTTCTTTTAATATCAATGGTCTGCGTGCTCGCCTACATCAGTTACAAGCTATTATTGATAAACACCAGCCAGATATTATTGGTCTTCAAGAGATAAAAGTGCACGATGAAGCATTTCCGCTAGACGATGTACAAAAAATGGGTTACCACGTTTATTTTCATGGACAAAAAGCGCATTACGGTGTGGCAATGTTATGCAAAAAAGAGCCTAAGTCGGTATTAAAAGGCTTTTCCACCGACACAGATGAGTCGCAAAAGCGAATGATCAGCGTTACCGTAGAGCAAGAAAATGGCCGTGACCTGCATGTCATGAATGGCTACTTCCCGCAAGGCGATAACATCAACCACGAAACTAAATTCCCTTATAAACGTCAATTTTATCAAGACTTAATGACTCACCTAAATAGTCATTACACGCCTGATCAAGATGTAATTGTAATGGGCGATATTAATATCTCTCCAACCGATTTAGATATTGGTATTGGTGAGGTAAACGCAAAACGCTGGTTAAAAACCGGAAAATGTTCATTTCAACCCGTTGAGCGTGAATGGCTAGCAACGTTATTAAACTGGGGCTTTAAAGACACCTTTAGGGAGCAAAACCCAGAAACTAACGATCAATACTCATGGTTTGACTACCGCTCTAAGGGTTTTGTTGATAATCGTGGACTAAGGATTGATGTGGTTTTGGCAACGCATGACTTAGCAGCTCGCTGTATCGACACCGGTATAGATTACGAATTACGTGCTATCGACAAGCCTTCAGATCATGCGCCTATTTGGTCTGAGTTTAATTAACGATTATGCTAAGTGTGCAATTACAGGCATTACTGTGGATTGGTGTTATTGTTATTGGCTTTTTAAGTGTTAATAAATCAACATACGCCAATTTATTTAATACGCCAGCTAGGCAAACTGGCGTGTTTGCCTGCGCGCTGGTGCTCGCTTTACTATGGCGTATAAAAGCCGGTATTTTACCTGGGCTTGATCTTCATATATTGGGCATTACTGCTGTTACGCTGATTTTAGGCTGGCGTCTGGCTATTTTAAGTTGTGTATTAACAACAGCCCTGCTAACTGCATTTGGACAAATAGCATTCGAGCTGATTGCGGTAAAATTACTAATAAGTGCGTTTATTCCAGTATTATTAAGCTACTTTGTATTTATGCTTTGTTACCACTACTTAGCGCGGCACTTTTTTATCTATATATTTGTTTGTAGCTTTTTAACGGCTGGTGTCGTTGCTTGCGTTAACATTATACTCGGGGGTGTTTTTTATTACGCAATTGGCGAATATAATTGGCATCAGCTAACAGAAAACTACATTTATCTCAGTCCTATTTTAGCGTTTCCTGAAGCAATGCTAAACGGTATGGCAATAACTGTTATGATCACCTATCGCCCGCACTGGGTAAAAACTTTTTTTGATAAGGACTATTTAGGCTCATGAGTCTTCATTACCATTGCCCTATTTGCAAACTTCCATTGGCACTTAATGAAAAAACATTACGCTGTGATAATAACCACAGCTTTGATTTTGCCAAAGAAGGCTATGTAAACTTACTCCCCGTGCAAAATAAAAACTCTAAACAGCCCGGTGACTCTTTAGAAATGGTACAAGCAAGGCGTTCTTTTTTAGAGCAAGGCCATTATGCATTTTTACAGACAGCCTTAGCTAATTTAGTCAAACCGCTCAATGCAAATATAGTGATTGATTTAGGGTGTGGCGAGGGGTTTTACACTCATGCTATAGCAAATAACACGCAAGCTACTGTGTATGGTGTTGATATATCTAAGTCGGCGGTAAAATACGCAGCAAAACGATACAAACAATGTCAATTTAGCGTGGCATCAATAAGCCACGCGCCCTTTAATGATCACCTTGCTGATGTGTTAATTAGCGTGTTTGCCCCTTTGTTTGACGATGAACTTTCTCGCCTTGTGAAAGAGGATGGCTGTTTAGTGGTGGCAAGCCCTGGGCCTATGCACCTCAAAGAGTTGAAAAAATATATCTATAATACGGTAAATGAACATACTGAAGTTGCTACGCCAACAGGCTTTAAACAATCATCGCAACAGCTCATTACAGAGCAAGTGTCACTCACATTTAGCGACGTAAGAAATTTAATAATGATGACACCCTTTGCATGGAAGTTCAGACCCGAGCATTGGCAGGCACTTGAACAAAAACAGCATCATAAGGTTACCTTGTCATTTTATATTAGCCAGTTTGTTAAAACTGCTCTTTAGTAAAGGTTTTATCCATTTTATCAAACATGTCTTTTAACAATTCAGCAAGCTCCAAATAGCGGGGCTTGTTTTTCCCCATTTGTGCGTCGTAACCGTTGGCGATCATTTTTGCAAACAACTCGTTGTACCATTGCAGCATAGCGGGTTCTAATTCTGTTTGCGCACGTTTACCTAGCCATAAAAGCCCCTGTAACGGCAAGGAGATAAAAAATAGACTACTGGCAATAGCTTGAGGTAAAAAATCAGGGCCTAAATAATTAAGCTGAAAAAACAAAGTTAACATGGCTAAAATAGGCATTACTGTAATCGCAAGCTCGGTTGCTCTGATCACTTTAAACTCGGCAAATAATGGCGCGACCTCTTTACGCATAGGCCATGTTTTAGCATAAGCGCGCCCTAATTGAACTTGTGATATCACACTTTTTTGCATTATAAATCCTCACAATCACGGCATTTAACACTTGTAAAAGCATCTTGCTTATAAAAGTGTAACACAACTCTCACTTTATCGGTAAAAATGCTTAATTTCATTAGTAAAACTCAAAAAAAGCATAAATTATCGAAAGAATTCCACAAAGCCCTTTTAATAAAGTCAACTACACTTTAGTCTATACCCATTTAAGCTTACAATGCTTATATATCAACCAAGTGTACTGATTAATATTTAAATGGAAAATGAATCTATGCCAACTCTCCCAAAAAAACCAAACCATGTTTTGGTACTTAATTGTGGAAGCTCAAGTTTAAAGTTTGCAATTATTGATGCAAACACAGGAAAAGACATTATTTCAGGTTTAGCTGAGCGCCTAGGTGCAGATGCTCCCTCAATAAAATATAAATTTAAGGGAGAAAAGACCACCATTAAACTTGCTGCTAATCAGGCACACGCGCATGCCATTGATACGCTGGTTGATTTAATAAAAGATCACAATCTTGATGAGCAACTAGTTGCTGTTGGTCATCGTGTTGTGCATGGTGGTGAGCATTTTACCCAATCAGTATTAATTGACGAACGCGTTATTGCAGGTATCACGCAAGCAGCTACGCTAGCACCTTTGCATGGCCACGCTAACTTACTGGGTATTTCATCAGCGCAAGCATCATTTAAAAATTTACCGCAAGTAGCCGTGTTCGACACGGCATTTCATCAAACGATGGATGAAGTCGCTTATCTTTATGCCCTTCCTTATCAGCTTTATAAAGACTTTGGTGTTAGGCGCTATGGTTTTCATGGCACCAGCCATTTTTATGTGGCAGGGCAAACTGCGAAGTTGTTGGCACTTCCTATTGAAAACAGTAACTTTATTAGCGCTCACTTAGGCAACGGCTGTTCAGTGTGTGCGATTAAAAATGGCAAAAGTGTTGATACCAGTATGGGGTTAACCCCGCTTGAAGGGCTTGTTATGGGTACGCGCTGTGGCGACATTGATCCGGGCATATTTAACTTTTTAACCACGCAACTCGATTACACTGCTCAGCAAATTGATGACTTACTCAATCAAAAAAGTGGTTTATTAGGCATAAGCGAGTTGTCTAACGATTGTCGCACCATAGAAGAAGCCGCTATTGCAGGCAACCAGCAAGCTATGCTGGCACTTAATATGTTTTGTTACCGCCTCGCAAAACAAATAGCCGCTTACATGGTTCCGCTGCAACAGCTAGACGCAGTTATTTTTACCGGCGGTATTGGCGAAAATTCCGATATTATCCGTGATAAAGTACTTAAACAATTGGCCTTTTTAGGTATTAATTTAGACCCACAAGCAAACCTTGATGCACGTTTTGGCCAAGCTGGGTTAATTAGTACAGCTGATTCACGTAGCAAAGCGGTTGTTATGCCCACTAACGAAGAATGGGTGATTGCACTTGATGCCGCAAACATCACCAAGGAGTTATAATATGGCTCGTCGTATTATGTTGATCCCCGTTTCTACTGGGGTTGGTTTAACCTCAGTATCGGTGGGTTTGGTAAGGGCGCTGGAACAAAAAACTGTTAAAGTTAATTTTTTTAAACCTATAGCCCAACCACGCGCGGGTGAAACAGGCCCAGAAAAGTCAACACAAATTGTTACCCAAGGCTCGCCTATTGATCCACCCACGTCATTTGCGCTGGATTACGCCGAGCAAATGATTGGCGATGGCAAAGGCGATGACCTGCTAGAAGAAATTGTAGAGCGTTTTCAAAGTAAAATTAACGATGATGAAGTGGCTATTATTGAAGGCATGGTGCCTACCCGTCGCCAACCATATGCGGGGAGAGTAAATCGCGAAATCGCACAAACTTTAGGGGCCGATATCGTTTTTGTACTTACCCCTGGCAATTACAACATTACTCAAATTGAAGACCGACTTGAAATAGCCGCTGGCAACTATGGTGGCATTGACCACCCTCGCGTGCTTGGCTGTATTTTTAATAAAGTAAACGCCCCCCTTGATGAGGAAGGTCGAGCTCGCGCCGATTTAGTCGATACCTATAAGCCAGAAGCGCTTGATAACGAATTAAACCGCTTAGCTTCTTTACCTATTTTTAGAAAAAACCCGTTTATGTTACTCGGCGCTATTCCGTGGGATTTTGAACTGGTTGCCCCACGTGTTAAAGATTTAAGTGCCTATTTAAAAGCCACTATTATCAACGAAGGCGATATGGTACACCGCCGACTCAGACGAATTACATTTTGTGCCCGCACCGTATCCAATATTTTAAACTATTTTACGCCAGGTGCGTTATTGGTTACCCCTGGCGATCGCTCAGATATACTCGTTGCAGCTTGCTTATCGGCCATGAATGGCACAAAACTAGGTGCAATTTTACTTACCGGTGGTTTTGAACCTGAGCCGCGCATTATGGCGCTATGCGAACAAGCTATGCAAACTGGTCTGCCAATTTTGGCAACCGAGGGCGATACCTGGCGCACTTCTTTATTGCTGCATAACTTTAACCTAGAAGTGCCTAGCGACGATGAACAACGCATAGAAAAAGTAAAAGATCATAACGCTGCACATATCGATTCTGATTGGCTGGACACATTAGCAAAAAGTGTGGGAAAAACCCGCAAGTTATCCCCCCCTGCCTTTAGGTATTTATTAACCGATAAAGCCCGTAAAGCGGATAAAACGATTGTGTTGCCTGAGGGTAACGAGCCTAGAACCATTAAAGCCGCTGCTATTTGTGGCCAGCGCGGCATAGCTAAAACAATTTTACTTGGCGATCGCGATGAAATATTTCGAATCGCGGAGCAACAAGGGATTGAACTGAACGAGCATGTGACTGTAATAGAGCCAAGTAGTATTATTAATGACTACGTAGCACCTATGGTCGAAATTCGTAAAAACAAAGGCTTAACTGACGTTATTGCAAAGGAACAACTGCAAGATAACGTGGTACTGGGCACCATGATGCTAGAACAAGGGAAAGTCGATGGGCTGGTTTCAGGGGCAGTCAATACCACGGCCAATACCATTCGCCCGCCTTTACAGCTGATTAAAACCGCACCGGGTTCATCATTAGTCTCGTCGGTATTTTTTATGTTATTGCCTGATCAAGTGCTTGTTTATGGTGACTGTGCTATTAACCCTGATCCTAATGCTGAACAACTAGCCGATATTGCAATTCAATCTGCCGATTCTGCTGCCGCATTTGGCATAGAACCTCGTGTAGCAATGATAAGTTACAGCACGGGTAATTCGGGCAGTGGCGCTGATGTAGAAAAAGTCCGCGAAGCAACAAAAATTGCCCAACAAAAGCGCCCAGATCTCATTATCGATGGGCCATTGCAATACGATGCGGCCATTATGGAAAGTGTAGCTATTAAAAAAGCGCCAGATAGCCCGGTTGCCGGTAAAGCAACCGTGTTTATTTTCCCTGATTTAAATACGGGTAATACCACCTACAAAGCAGTGCAACGAAGTGCCGATTTGATCAGTATTGGTCCTATGTTACAAGGGATGCGCAAACCTGTTAACGACTTAAGCCGTGGCGCATTAGTTGACGATATTGTGTATACCATTGCTTTAACAGCCATTCAGGCGGCGCAAGTAGAAGCGCTTAATTAAGGCCTGTAATTAACATGCCCTTTTTATAGCCTAGCCATTTTTTATTTAATAATTAACTGGTTAGGCTATTTATACCTCACAACCCCCAAGCTTATCCACAGAAATTGTGGACAATTATTTTTTAGCTAATAAAAATATAGCACTGCCTAAACTTGAGCCTTTAATTTAGCTTCAATACTCTATACTATAAAGCTATTATTTTGCTGCTGGCGATACGTTTAATGTCAAAACAAACATTACAATTACACAGCACCGTGTTATCTATTCATAGTTTAGCCCTTGATGCTGACATACCGCCTGCGCTGTTAAAGCAACCGTTATTTTTTATCTCAAAAACGCATGATGAACTGTCAGTTGTTTGCCCTGTCGACTTTATTATTGATAGCCAAGACACTGAATCTAATTGGCAAGCACTGGAAGTAATAGGTCCTTTAGGGTTTTCGTTAACTGGCATTATGGCAAATCTGTCAGGCGTATTAGCCAGAGCTGGCGTGTCCATTTTTTCGATATCCACATATGATACCGACTATATTTTAGTAAAAAAACAAACGGTCACCAAAGCAATTACAGCCCTTAAAGCCGATGGCTACAACGTGGTAACTGAATAAATAATGAAATCTGAAGACGTTAGCTATTTAACTAAAAATAAAATTGGCCGAAACGCGATACAAATCACGAGTCCGTTCAGTGGTAAAGTGATGCCAATGGAAGAGCATCCACAACCCTTTTTTCGTTTTGGCACACTCGGCCCAGGTATTGTTGTTAGTTTATCGAGTCATAAAGTATTAGCGCCCTTCAATGGCACCTTACTGCAGGTAAAAAGTGCCGGTTGTGAATTTATTTTAAAAGCCAACAACGGCTTAAAAGTATTAATAAACCTAGCGGTGCCCGATTCACAAACACTTACGCATACTCATATTGCTCAGCTTAACGACAGCAAAATAACCAAAGGCCAACGCCTTGCCTATTTTGATTTACGTGAGCTCGACTCGCCTATTTTAGCCAGCCTCATAATTCTCAATGGCCATAATTTAGGCACTTTTCATTATTCTCACCCGCAAGTTAATGCCGGTGTAGATACCTTATTAACTATTATTAAAAAGAAGTAGATTTATGATCACTCTCTATGGCATTAGCAACTGCGATACAATTAAAAAAGCAAAAAAATACTTAAGCGATAACGACATTGCATTCACTTTCCACGACTATCGCAAAGACGGCGTTAATAACGACATGGTAAGCGACTTTGCTGAACATATTGATTGGGAACAATTGGTTAATAAGCGTGGCACAACGTACAGAGCGCTCACTGATGAGCAAAAACAAAGCTTGACTAAACAAACCGCTATAGATTTACTCGTTGAACAACCGGCGATGATCAAACGCCCTGTTCTTGTTAATAACGGGCAATATCACTTAGGCTTTAAAGCAGCACAATACGATGAGATTTTTAAATAATGACCCATCCAGTAATTACCCTAGCCCAAGCCTTAATTCAGCGAGAGTCGGTTACACCTGAAGATGCCGGGTGCCAACATATGATGAATGAACGCCTAAGCGCCATTGGCTTTGATATTGAATCGCTATTTTTTACCGATACCCTAAACACATGGGCACGTAAAGGGACCCAATCACCGCATTTTTGTTTTGCCGGTCATACTGATGTGGTGCCCACTGGGCCCGAAAAAAACTGGCAGCACCCGCCTTTTGCAGGCCTAATTGAAGACGGCTTATTGCATGGCCGTGGCGCTGCCGACATGAAAGGCTCATTAGCAGCGATGATTGTGGCAACCGAACGCTTTGTGACTAAGCATCCAGATCACAAAGGCTCCATTTCGTTTTTAATTACCTCAGATGAAGAAGGCCCGTTTATTAACGGCACTACCCGCGTTATTGATACTTTAGAGGAGCGCGGTGAAAAAATAGACATGTGCCTTGTAGGTGAACCCTCTTCTCGCGATGTACTCGGTGATGTGGTTAAAAATGGCCGCCGTGGTTCACTCACGGGGTTTTTAACTATAAAAGGCGTGCAAGGTCATGTGGCCTATCCACATTTAGCACAAAACCCAATTCATTTAGCCACGCCAGCTTTAACCGAGTTAAGCCAAACTGTGTGGGATATGGGTAATGACTTTTTTCCAGCCACCAGCTTTCAAATCTCTAATATTAATGGCGGTACGGGCGCAGGCAATGTGATCCCTGGGGAGCTAGAGGTACAATTTAATTTTAGATTTAGTACCGAAGTTACTCATCAACAACTACAACAAAAAGTAAATGCCATTTTACAAAAACACAATTTAAATTATGAACTCAATTGGATTGTGAATGGCTTGCCGTTTTTAACCGATCACGGCCCATTGGTTGATGCCACCGTAGCCGCCATTAAATCGGTAACGGGGTTAACCACTAACTTAGAAACAACAGGTGGCACCTCAGATGGCCGTTTTATCGCACAAACGGGTGCTAAAGTTATTGAATTAGGGCCACGTAATGCCACTATTCATAAAGTGGACGAGTGTGTTAGCACCGACGACCTAATCGCCCTGGCCGATATTTACGAACAAATATTAGAGCACCTGTTAACTTAATGACTGCAAATAAAGAACTCATACAATGCATCACTGGCCAAAGTGATGCACATTTAGTTGCCATACAAAATCACTCTTTGCATGCCGATATTGTAAATGACTTTATTGCACTGCAAACAGCGGCTTCATCAGCAGGCTTTGATTTATGTATTGCATCAAGTTTTCGGGATTTTAACCGTCAATCAGCTATTTGGAACGCTAAATTTTCCGCTAAGCGGCCGGTATTAAACAAAGCGCAGCAACACGTTGATATTAATTCGCTCAGTGATATTGATAAATGCATTGCCATCATGCTTTATTCTGCGCTACCGGGGGCGAGTCGCCATCATTTAGGGACTGATTTAGATATTTACGATAAAGGCGCAGTGAGTGACGATTATGTTTTGCAATTGAGCCCTACTGAATATCAGCAAGGTGGGCCTTTTGCTAAACTAAGCCAATGGCTAGACACTCATCTAGCAGAATTTGGGTTTTATCGACCTTACCAGTATGACTTGGGCGGGGTAGCTCCTGAGCTTTGGCATATTAGCCACATAGCGCAATCAGCGCAGCTTATTCGCCACCTTACGCCAGAAGTGTTGCACGACTGCATTAAAAACAGTGATTTATTAGGTAAAGACGCTATTTTAACCCACTTACCTGCATTGTATGAACGCTTTGTGATCAATGTAAGTCCACCAGCTAGGCAGTTTTAGTCTTTTTATTTAAAGTAAAAACTAATACCGCTAGTAAAATGATACTGCTGGGGAGCATAAATTGTACAGTTAATGTCTCTGATAAAAACACTGCCCCTGCAATAGCCGCCAAAACGGGTACGCATAACTGCACTATGGCTGCATGCGTGCTCTTTAATAGTGGCATAGCCATATACCAAATACTGTACCCTACGCCAGATGCGATGGCACCTGAGGCTATTGCAAGTAACGCCCCTTCGATACGTATATTTTTAAGCTGGCTCATTCCCACCACAATTAAAATAGGTAGCACTAATAAACTACGAATAAAATTAAAGGTAGTGGCTCTTAGCGGCGACACACACGCCTTGCCACGAATACTGTAAATTCCCCACGCAATGCCACTTATACTCATTAATAATGCAGCCATCAGCGGTGGTGCTGTCTGTGAGGGCAGCATTAAGTAAACAAATGCCGCAAACGCCACTATAAATGCAAGCCATTGCACAGCACTTAAACGCTCTTGTTTATATATGCCCCAGCCAATCATTGTAAATTGCACCGCCGAGAATAAAATAAGCGCCCCCATGCCGGTATCAAGCTCGATATAAGCAACAGAAAAACACAGCGCATATATCAATAAGCTAGCACTGCTTCGCCAACTGCCAGTATCGTTAATAATAGGATTACTTAACTGCGCTTTTTTATTTAACTGCCTAGTATAGAGCAGCATAATAATGGTCAAACACACTGCCCCGCTCAGTAACCTAATAACGGTAAAATTCCACGCATCAATGAAGCCTTGCGCCAACGCTAACCGACATAATAACGAATTTGCAGCAAAGGCAACTAACGCGATAATAGTAAACAGTGTTGCTTTCAAATTAATTCCTAACGTATTGATAAATATGTACCGTATTTATATACCGATTAAATTAACGCCCAATGTTGTAAACGTTACCATGGTTATTTTTTAAATGATAAAGTTTTTATTAAGGGTTTTTGTTCTATGTTTATACACTACGCTTTTTTACAATCTTTCACACTTGTATTTATTGGCAGTATGTTAACCTTACAGAATAAATAAGAAGGAGTGCGCGTGCGTCACATTTTAATTTTTAGTCTTTGCTTTATTGTAAGTGGTTGCAGCACCATTGGCTTTGACGATCTCTTTAATGATTACGCCACTAATACCACCCCTATTAGACAAGCCATTACGAATAATAATATTGAGAGTGCACGCTCCTTAATAAGCAAAAACAGCAAAACACACAGTAATTATTTACTGAGCCAATTAGAACAAGGCCGTATCGCGGATTTAGCCAACAACCCCGATAACGCACTAGTTCATTTTGAAACTGTCTATCAACAAATGCAATCTAAGCGCCAAGCTGCAAAAATACAAGTAAGTGCTGGGCTTGAGCAAAGTAATGCGCTGTTAACCAACGACTCAGCTATTGGTTATACACCGCCCGCCTACGAAATGAGTATGTTGCATAGCTACAAAGCGCTCAATTATGTTTATAAACATGATATTGAAAGCGCCTTAGTTGAAATACGCCGTGCTAATAAAGTACAAGTTGATGAACTATTAAATAATCAAAGCGAATTTGATAATGCGGTTGCCCAAGCACAGCAACACTATCCCGATATGGATAACTTAATTCGCTCGGTCAAAAATGGCTTTCAAAATGCGTACACGTTTTATTTATCAGGGTTACTATATGAAACGGCAAAGCAAGGTGATGATGCCTACATAGACTATAAAAAAGCGCTCGAAATACAACCTAACAATCCGTATTTACAACACGATGTACTGCGTCTTGCTAAGCAGCAAGGTTTTGCTGATGACTATAACCAATTTAAACGCCAGTTTGGTGAAGTTAACACCTTAGAAAAAAACCAAGGCGAAGTGGTTATATTATTCGAACAAGGCCTGATACCAAAACAACACGAATTTAAATTACGATTACCCATTTATACTTCACAGGGAGACGCCCGCTTTTATAGTCTCGCCATGCCCATTTATATAAATAATGCTTATGTAAGCACCGTTAACAACGTCAAAATTAATGACCACGTATTATCACTAAGCCCGTTAGTACACTTAGAAGCACTGGCCGCTAAAACGCTAGAGCAGCAAGTTGCTGGGCGCGTATCGAGGCAAATATTGCGCTTAGTGGCGAAAGAAAAGCTGCGCGCTGAGCTTGCCCGCAGTGGCGGTGATGTGGGGAATATTTTAGCAAACTTATATAATCTTGCATCTGAGCAAGCCGATACCCGCAGCTGGCTTACCTTACCCAATCAAATTAGCCTTGCCCGCAGTGCAGTGACTGCAGGAGAACATACCTTAAATGTTGGCTCACAACCGCCAATAAATTTTACCGTTAGTAAGCAAAGGTTAACGTTAATCTACCTAACCTCTGTTAATAACTATTTTAACTCCCATGTAGTGCAACTTTAGGAGCCATCATGAAATACATACTCCCCATTATTGCGTTGTTTATGCTTAGTGCATGTAGCAGTCGACCTGTAACCTCAGGCATTGGAGTTGAACAAACTACCAATGCCTACAAAGAGCAGCTCAATGTTAACAATCCACAGTTAGCAAAAAAGCTATTAATCAGTGATGTAAAAACTCGTCAAACAAATAACCTAACCGACGTGGTAGTCACCTTGGCAAGTACCTATAAAAAGTCACAATATTTACAGTATCAATTTAACTGGTTTGATAAAGATGGCTTTGTAATTAAAGGCAACCACTCGCCGTGGCAAGCCCTCACATTATTTGGCTTTGCTAAAACTCAGCTTGCAGGACTCGCGCCTAGCCCTAATGCCGTTACTTTCTCTTTAGCTGTAAGAGAAGTGTCTACTGAAGCTCAAGAATTTAAAGATTAAAGGAAACCATGATGATCAATAAACAATTTAAATCACTCTCTGGCTATGCAATTTTAGGCTTAGCCGCACTCACACTAAACGGCTGTGCTAATAAAGCAGTCGTTAGTTATGGTGATGCCCAAGCCGTAGAAACCACAGATATAAACTTTGGCTCTACCGACCTACAAAAAGTAGCCTCGCAAATGACCGACTCACTGCTCAGTTCGCCAGTGGTTGGTACTATGACTGCCAATACACGCCCTGTGGTATTTGTTGAGCGTATTAAAAACAAAACCAGTGAACACATAGACACTGAGTCAATTACCGACTCAATTTCGACTCAATTACTTCGCAGTGGAAAATTTAGATTTGTTGATATGACCCGTGTAGAAGCGGTTCGTGAACAACTTACATTTCAAAATGAAGATGCACTGATCAATCCAAGCACTGCGGTGGCCTTTGGTAAACAAATTGGCGCACAATATATGCTGTACGGTAACCTGTCGAGCATTGTTAAATCCAATGCTGACAAAGCCGATGTGTACTACAAATTTACAATGCGCTTAATGGATATGCAAAGTGGCCTTGTTGAATGGGCTGACGAAACTGAAATTCGTAAAACCCGTGAAAAATCTACCTTTGGTTGGTAACTAACAGGAGCGAACCATGAAAACGCTTAGCTTATTTTTATGCACTTTATTAATATTTAGTGCCCCCACTTTTGCCAAGTATGAACGCAATAAAGCCGTTCCTGTGCAGCAAGTACTATTTGGTAAAGTGAAGTCAGTGCGCAACATTACAGAGCAACAATTGGTTCACGATAAAAGCAACGGCTGGAAAACCTTTGGCGGTGCCTTATTAGGTGGTGTTATTGGTAACCAGTTTGGTGGTGGCAGCGGTCGCACGGTAGCGACTATTTTAGGATCAGTGATTGGTGGTAATGTTACGCATAATCAGCAACAGACACAACGCTATGAAAACCTCCAATTAGTTGAACTACTTATACAAGTAGAAAGTGGTGAACAATTTATGGTGGTACAAGACAGCGATCCCGCTATGCGTTTTCACCAAGGTGATAATGTACGCCTTATTTATTTAACCAACAACACAGTGCGCGTAGATAGCGCTTATTAGAGTCTATTTATGTTTCGAGCTTAATTCTGAAAGTTCCAACAAAAAACCTAACTTACGTCGCTAAGTTAGGTTTTTTTAAATGTATTCACTTTTATTTATTAAGCGGGTTCTTTTGCCCAAAGCTGCTCGTTTTCATGCATTTCATATAAACCATGTGCACGGTTAATCAGTAAATTTGCAAAATCAGCTTGGGTTTTATCTCGCGCACCCGCGGTAATAATTTGATCGGCCTTTAACTGCCACTGCAGTGAAAAATAACGCATAGCATCGCGTGCATCTTTTGCTGCAGATGATTCAGCGTGATCGGTTGGTAAACGACCGGTGATCACCCAGTAGCTTTTACCGTTTTGCGCTTTAAATTTCCATAGCGCGCATAAAGGCGCTAAAAAACGGCTTTCTTTTTCAAGCAATGTTTTGGGCATAATGCCTTTTTCAGCTAAATGTTTTTGCGCATTTTGAAAACATTCGCGCTGCCATTGAATTTCTTGTTGCTGAAGTTCAGCTTGCTGCTCTGGTGTTAATGGTTTTTGTTCTTGTTGCTGCATTTTAATAACCTTTTTACTTCTTTGTTTACACTTTAAGGGCATAACAAATAAGGCGCAAGCATAAATAGCGTGCTTAACACCTTATTCGCAGCTGTTTGCTGGGTTTTTAAGCAAACCGATTATTTTATGTTGTGATCAAACGACCCCACATCACCGGGGAACACCACTGGCGATTCAACACCCTGTTTATTAACGCTAGCAACGCCAAAATAGTAGTTATCAATAACCACATTTTTAAGCGTAAACTCGCTAACATTATCAACCCATTGGCTGTATTGCCATTGTGGCTCACTCGTATAGCGCCAGTAAATTTTGTAACCGGCAATATTTTTATCTTCCGATGGTTGCCAAGAAAGTGTTGTACTGGCGCGTACGGCACCACTAATTTTCACTTCTTTCGGTGGCGCTGGTGCCCATGCCATTGACGCTAGGCTCACCGCATTCAATGACGTGAGTTTTGCGGCGTAATCAAAATCAACCCCATCGATGGTATCACCGTACACTATGCCATTTTCGGTGCGTAGGTCTTGATGTTGACGGTCGTAATGCTCGTTAGTTTCCATTATACGTACAGCCGCAAAGCCCGCATCATTAAATGGGCGATGATGCCCTCCTCGAGCAAATCGGTCGAGTCTGTATACCAGCATAGTGTCTAAATTTTCAATGTATTTATCGGCAATGGTGTCTATGTAACGCGCTAAATTACGACTCGCTGAGTCAACTTCGCCACCGGTAAAACGACGAGTACGCGCTTGCTCTTTGGTTTCAACCACTCGCGTCCCTTCTGAAAAAATGCGTGCAGTGGTGTTATCGGTTACGCCATTAATACCGGTAATATTACCAATCATGTCGTTATTTAAAACACCATGAACCTGCCAATTATTTTTTTGCGCATAAGCGGTTAAAATTTTACCGCCAAATAAACCTTGCTCTTCACCTGAGAGCGCCGCGTAAACAACCGAGCCATTAAATGTATATTTCGATAAAACACGCGCTGCCTCAATAACACCGGCAACCCCTGAAGCGTTATCGTTTGCCCCTGGCGCATCGCTGGTAAAATCCATTACATCACTAACGCGCGAGTCTATATCACCCGACATCATCACCATACGATTAGGCTCAGTACTGCCGCGCTGAATCGCAATTATGTTAACCACTTCTACAGGGTTAGGAATGCGCTTTTCTCCCGAAATGGTTTGTTTTACCTCTATTATTTCTAAGCAGCCACCACATTGTGCCGAAATCGCTTCAAATTCTTTTTTAATCCAACGCCTTGCCGCGCCAATACCACGTGTATCAGACTTAGTCTCTGATAGCGTATGTCGCGTACCAAAACCCACCAGCGTTTGAATATCACTCTCAATACGCTGCGCCGAAATTTCTTGTGCAATTTTATGCAATGATGCTTGTTGTGTAGACTCGCCAGCAAAGCTTGTAAGCGTTACAGAACTTAATGATGCCAACACACCATACTTTATAAGTCGATTAACGAACTTTAAACCTAAATTAGACATAGCATTGTTATCCTCATAATGAATGCCACCAACATGACAGCAGAAACCAATAACCGCAAACCTTTTGAGATAGACACTAAAAATCACACGCTTAATTACATATTATTAACACCTTGAATTTTACTTAGAATTTAACCCACACCAAACAAGTCCCCTGTTCAAGCACACTATTTTAATAAAAATAATCACTTATACTGTTTTGACCGTATATAGTGCTAAACATAATTAATCAGCTATCATTTTATAAAGGCTAATTTAATCAATAAGGTGCTGAAATAACATGAAGAAACACGAAGAATTACCAGAGGATCATGTTGATCCCCTGATGCAGTATTTACATCATGCTATTCGCTTTGCAATTAAAATACTGGCAGTGCTCATGGTGCTGGTTATTTTTTGGAGTATTGCTGATGTAGTGTATGTTTTATACATGCGGTTAAGTTCTCCGCCTTATTTTTTATTAAATATTGAAGACATTCTGCAAACCTTTGGTGCCTTTATGGTGGTGCTAATTGCGGTAGAAATATTTACTAACATTCGGTTATATTTGGGCTCTAGCTCGCTGCCCGTTGAACTTGTTATTGCTACCGCACTGATGGCTGTGGCGCGTAAAATTATTGTCCTCGATTTAAAATTAGTGACCTCAGAGCAAATTGTTGGCCTGGCGTTAGTTACCTTAGCACTGGGTATATCGTATTGGCTGGTAAAAAATAAAACCGGCCACACTAAGCTATAAACGGTTAACTCAACTTGAGTTAACCGACGCACACCTCATTCCCACTGCGCCTTTGTGTTTTACAATGGTATAGTGGGACATCTTTATAAATATTTAATTAAGCAGTTAATATGTATCGACTATTTGAACGGATGACTAAACCGTTCCCAGAGCGTTCTCCATCTCAGCCTCCTAAAACCCTTTTTGCATTTTGTCGTCACTACACCAAAGGCATGGAATTGTCGTTAGTGCTTATGTCGCTCAGTGCCGCATTACTCGCTATTTTAGAGGTGTCTTTATTTAGTTATATGGGCCAACTGGTTGACTGGCTTGGCGAGTACACACCTGAAGAGCTGTTTTCGCAGCAACAATCCGCGCTAATAAAAATGGGGTTAATGCTTTTAGTCGTCATGCCTGTAGTCGTATTTTTTAGATCGGCTATTTTACATCAATCGCTTTTGGGCAATTACCCTATGTCGATTCGTTGGTTGGCACACCGTTATTTACTGCGTCAAAGTGTCAGCTTTTATCAAAACGAATTTGCTGGGCGTATCGCTACAAAAGTATTACAAACCTCATTAGCAGTACGTGAGTCAGTCACTAAGTTACTTGATGTACTTATGTACATTGCTGTTTATTTTGGCTCAATGGTGTTTTTAGTGGCCGCCTCAGACTGGCGTTTAATGTTGCCATTATTAGTGTGGTTAGCATTGTATATTTGCGTGCAAATTTACTTTGTACCCCGATTAAAAAGTATTGCCAGTTCACAAGCTGATGCACGCTCAGAAATGACCGGCCGTATCGTCGACAGCTACACAAATATTTCAACCATTAAGCTGTTTTCTTACACCCAACGCGAAGAACAATACGCTAAACAAAGTATGGATGTATTTTTACAGCCTGTTTATAAACAAATGCGCTTGGTCACCAGCTTAAACGTGGTTATTCAAAGCTTAAACTATTTGTTAGTGTTTTCAGTGGCAGCAGTGTCTTTGTATTTATGGTCGTTAAGCGCCATTAGTGCAGGAGCGATTGCCGTGGCATTGAGTTTATCGTTAAGGCTCAATGGCATGGCCCAATGGATCATGTGGGAAATTAGCAGCTTGTTTGAAAACATTGGCACCGTGGCCGATGGCATGCGCACCCTTTCTAATCCTATTGCGGTTGATGACAAACCAGAAGCCGAAACGTTAAAGGTCACCCAAGGGGCAATCGACTTTAATAATGTACATTTTAATTACGGTAAAGCCGTGAATGAAAATAACCGTGGCCCCGTAATAAACGGATTAAACTTAAACATTAAACCCGGTGAAAAAATCGGCTTTGTGGGTCGCTCTGGCGCGGGTAAATCCACCTTAGTTAACTTGTTGCTGCGCTTTTACGATACCGACAAAGGCAGCATTAGTATTGATGGCCAAAATATCACGGATGTAAGCCAAGAAAGCCTTCGCCGCTATATTGCTATGGTTACCCAAGATACATCCCTACTGCACCGCTCAGTAAAAGATAACATTTTATACGGCAGACCCGATGCCACAGAAGCCGAAATGCTCGATGCGACTAAGCAAGCCAAAGCCCTTGATTTTATAACCGATTTAGAAGACAGCAAAGGCAACAAAGGCTTTGATGCGCAAGTAGGCGAACGAGGGGTCACCCTGTCAGGCGGTCAGCGCCAACGTATTGCTATTGCACGCGTACTACTTAAAAACGCACCAATCCTCATACTTGATGAAGCCACCAGCGCTTTAGACTCTGAAGTCGAAGCGGCTATTCAAGCAAGCTTAGATGATTTAATGACAGGTAAAACAGTAATCGCCATTGCCCATCGATTATCGACCATTGCACAAATGGACAGACTCATCGTGCTTGATGAAGGCGGCGTTGTAGAGCAAGGCAGTCACGATGAATTAATTGCCCAAGGCGGCATTTACGCTGCTCTTTGGGCGCATCAAACCGGTGGTTTTATTGGCGTTGAGTAATTAGGTTAACAGGGCAAGCTGAATATTAAGCTTGCCCTGCTTAATGCTACATTCTGTCCTTAGCTATTGATCTTAAATATAATTTATAAGCATTTAGTCGGCATTTTGATACATATGCTTGTTCTTTAAATCATAAAATGCCACATTCCCCGTGTTTTATCATCACGCTTTGAATTTTATTATGTCTTTATTAAGTAAACACAAATACACCCTGTTTGGGGTGCTCGCAATTTTGCTCTGGAGCAGTTTAACTGCCTTTATTCGCGACTTATCAGAACTATTTAGCCCAATTGGTGGCGCTGCTTTAATGTACAGCGTCAGTGCGATTTTTTTAATACTAGTCATGGGTGTACCAAGGCTAAGCAATTACCCAAAACGCTATTTAGTCTTTGGTGGCAGCTTATTTGTTATTTACGAAATGTGTTTAGCGTTATCCCTCGGCTTTGCAAATAGTCGCCAGCAAGCGTTAGAAATGGCAATTATTAACTACCTTTGGCCAGCGTTAACCATTTTATTTTCGATTATTGTTAACCGCACTAAGGTAAGCGTATTAGTCTACCCGAGCATACTGATTGCATTTTTAGGGGTTGCATCGTGTATTGCAGGCAACAGTGGTTTATCTATGGCTGTATTAACCGCTAATATTAGCGACAACCCATTGCCCTACTCTATGGCGTTTGCAGCAGCGTTTATTTGGGCTGTGTATTGCAGTGTAACGGTTAAACTTAGCAAGGGTAAAAATGCCATTAATGTGTTTTTTGCAGCCACGGCAATTTCTTTATGGATAAGTTACGGACTGAGTAATGAACCCAGCTTTGAGTTTAACGTATATTCTAGTTTTACTTTATTGCTGGCAGGGGTGGTTATTGGTGGAGGTTACGCACTATGGAACCAAGCAATAATTGGCGGTAACCTAGTGTTATTAGGCACCTTGTCTTACTTTATTCCTGTATTGTCTACGCTATTTGCCTCTATTTACTTATCACTATCGCTCACCAACGCATTTTGGCAAGGCGTAGTATTAGTTACATTAGGCTCATTAATGTGTTTTATTGTGACCCGAAAAACAAAGCCAGCCCAATAAAATAAGTAAGCGAAAAGCTAGGGACTGTCTGCTTTTCGCTTTAATCATTTAATTAGCTTGCTAATCGCAGTCCTAACAGCACTAACATCACAATGTTTGCAATCACACCAATCAAAAAGAAGTAACTACGCGGGCTGGGGTTTTTCTCTGTGGCAATGGCGTAATACAGTGCCATATGAATTAAACGTGCAATAACGTAAACCCAAATACAGATTGCAAAAACCGAACTGTGATAATTCATCACAAAGGCAAATAAAACCGTTCCTATAAATAACGCACTATTTTCTAATGTGTTATGAAAGGTGCGATGCGCTCTAAATATAAAACTCTCATGAGATAGGTCTTTATCAATTTTTCCTGGTACAGCCCCAGGCTGTTTGGCTTTACTAAACGTCGCCACTGTCCACTGAACTAACATCATAATTAAATATAAATAAAATGCTATAAACGCTGAATGTGCTATATCGGTCATTGTTTAATCCTTTGTGTTGTTATTAGAGTAATAGTTACAGCAACTATCAAGCCAAAGATAAGCCACTGATGTATATAGTAATTACTTTTTAGTAAAATAATTTTTTGTAATAGATTCATTCTTTATATAAAACTTACTCTATCACAGCGTCTTGGTATTTTTTTAGAGTCTGAGCGCAACTTAAAACCAGTACTAATTACGTATTTTATAATTTTTATTTGAGTATTTATTCTAAGTGTTGTTTTATAGTGTTACTGATAACGGAACGGTAAAATGAATATGATGAATAAAATAACCAAATGCTTGGTAACCTTAGCGCTATTGAACTGTGTATCAGCGCCCGCTTTTTCAGCTCAATATGAAATCGAAAAAGGTGAAAACTTGGCTAAGTTGGCGCAATACAAAGACGTAGCCACCATTAAACGCAATTTCGCAAAACAAATAGCGCTTAATTACAGTGTATTAAACGCTGATCTTAAACAAACGCTAAGCCAATATAAACTGGTTTTGAATGCGGATCAGCTACCGTCTTTAGGTATGCACACACAACAAAATACTCGTTTAGCAAACAACGCGTTACAACAACTGAAAGGTTTACCACAAAACACAGGTAGTTTGTTACAAGTGCGTTTGGCAAGCGATAAAATGCTTAGCGCTTGGCAGCAAGGCGAACGCCCTTTATTTGCATTTGCACCCGCTGGTGACGATACGCAATGGAGCGAGATTGAAGCGTTCGATCAGTATGGTGACATTCATTATCTTAGTGTTGACCAAATGCCGACCCAACCTGTCTTTATTGTCGAATTAGATCAACAAAAAGTACAAGATGCGGGTATTGCAGTAATGAGAGGAATTTTATCTACTAACAAATTCAGTAAAAGCACGGTTAGTCCACGAAACCAGTTAAGCAATGAACAACCTCTGCAAACCAGTGTATTGAAAAAAATACGCTTAGAAGATGACAAAGAACCTTGGATCTCAGGTGGTGCTGAAATTTATGCCATTGTAACGGGTGTCGACCCCACCCGAGATGAACCAATATTAGATATCGTTGATTTACCGTATTTAGATCATGATCAAACCGATTACAGCCCTAATCAGGTGCTCATTCATTGGCAACGTTATCGTTGGCAAGCGGTTGATTTACTCTTAATGGAACAAGATGACAACACCAACTATAAAACTCTAGCAATAAAATTATTAGAAATATCAGAGCAAGTAATGGCGAGCATTCCTGATTTACAAGCGCAGGGTTATGCCATTATCCCTAAGCTGACCAATGAACTGCTAAAAGCAATGCCGGATGAATGGTTTACTAATAATGACGATTATGTTGATGTTTTTTACACGCTGTTTGAAAACAAAGACTATCAAGAATATAAAGGAGCAAGCAGTAATGCGACCATTACGCTATCTCCTTTAGAAATTAACCCAAGACTAAACTAAGTCATCCCCATTCGCTTAATTATTATTGCGGATGGTATCACTCCCCCATACTTCAATAGCCACCCATTAGCGCTTTAACGTTAACGGGTGGCTTTATCTTAAAGTCATCTTTTGAAAACACGCGTTATATTTTAATACCCTAACCTTGCGCCACTGATTTACGAAAGCGCATTAATGCAACAATAAAAAACACACTGCCAATAACAGTTAATGCTAAAAAGTAAGGCCAAACTACATCCCACCCTGCTCCTCGGTATAAAATTGCTTGAGCAAATTTTACAAAATGCGTTGTTGGCGCCAATAACATAATATTTTGCACTACCTCAGGCATACTTTCACGCGGCGTAACACCGCCAGAGAGCATTTGTAATGGTAATAAAATTAAGATCATCAATAACCCGAGTTGCGGCATGGTGCGCGCCTGTGTGCCTAACAATATACCCAGCGATGTGGTCGCAAATAAATGAATAGCAACGCCAAATAAAAATAAGCCTGGCGAGCCATGAATAGGCACTTGTAACAAACCTTCGATCACAATAAATAATGAAAATGCAGTCAGTAATAAAATCACTAAACCATTAGCCCAAATTTTCGCCATCACTATTTCAAAGGGGCTTAATGGCATCACTAATAAATGCTCTAATGTGCCGTGTTCACGTTCACGGATCACCGCGGCGCCAGTTAAAATAATCGAAATCATTGTGATCACGTTCATCAATTCCATCACGCTACCAAACCATACGCTTGTCATGTTTGGGTTAAACATAATGTGCGCCGATTGCTTTATTGGCAGTGAATAAACGGTTCGATAACCTTGCACAAATTCATTTACTTCGCCGTTAATAATGGTTTGAATATAGTTATCACCAATAAATGCTTGCGACATACGCGTAGCATCTATATTTACTTGAATCGTAGGTTGCTTAGCTGCAAGTACATCACGCTCAAAATAAGGCGGGATATTAAGCACAAAAGTATAACGGCCATTATCCATAGCTGAGTCAACATCGCTTAATGAAATACTGTCTGGCGTTTTGAAGTAAGGCTCATAAAAGGCATTAATAATACGCTTGGATAATTGCGATTGGTCGTGATCAACAACTGCAATCGGCGCATTATTTAACTCTATCGACGTGGCTGAAGCCACCACATAAATCAGCCCAGTAAAAGCAAAAAAAACGAATAGCAGCAAAACCTTATCACGCCATAAACTACGCAACTCTTTAATACCTAAATTAATAATGTTTCCGCGACGTTGCATGGCTATTTGTCCTGCTTTGGAAGTAAAAATACACTGGCCAGAGTCAGCACGGGTATAAAAGCGAATAAAGGCAGTAGCTGAGCTGATAAATCAGAAAAATTAAGCGCTTTATTAAAGACCCCTCGACACGCCTCTAAAAAGTAGGTGGTTGGAAACAGTTTGCCAATAATCGCTCCAAACCCTTCCAAGGAAGAAACAGGGTCAATTAGCCCACAAAAGTTAACGGCAATCATCAACACCACCACCGTAGTGGCTGCCAGTGCTGAAATTTGTGTTTTTGTAAAAGCCGAAATTAACAGCCCCACCCCCGTAGTCGCTGTAACGTATAATAATGCAGCCAAACTAAGCGCCCAAAAGCTGCCTTTTAGCGCCACACCAAACACGGTAATAGCAAGTGCGACTAAGCCAAAAAAGCTGATCATACTCACTAAAATGTAAGGCAGCTGTTTGCCAATAATAAATTCCAGCCGATTAACCGGTGTTACATATAAGTTTATGATTGAACCCAACTCTTTTTCGCGCACTACGCCAAGCGCCATCAATATTGCAGGAATAAATACCAATAGTAGTGGAATAACCGCCGGCACCATGGCCTCAATGCTTTTAAAATCTTGGTTATAACGATAGCGAGATTCAATATTAGCTGGCACTAAGTTTGGTACTTGTGCATAAGTGCGCAAAGATAAGTTGGTTAAATAGCTGTAATACACGCCGCTCATATAACCATTAATCGTTTCTGCCCTAAACGGCATAGAACCATCAATCCACACTACAATTTCAGGTTTACGGCCGCGTTTAAATTGCTGACCAAAGTTAGGTGGAATTTCAACGGCCACGCTTAACTCACCATTGCGCATTCGTTTATTAAGTTCTTGCGGGCTTTTAATATCTGCTCTTTGAATAAAGTAACGCGAACCTGCCATATTTTGAATGTAGTTGCGGCTCTCGGGTGATTGGTCTTGATCTAGTACCGCAAAGCTTAAATCTTCAACATCAAATGTAATGCCGTAACCTAAAATAAACAGCAAAATTATCGAGCCCAGCAAAGCAAACGTTAGGCGAATAGGATCGCGCCACAACTCTAGCGTTTCGCGATGCGCATAACCAAATAGCCGCAACAAACTAAATGTGGGGTTAGTGTTATTTTTACGAGTAGCGAGCGCTGTAGCCAATGCTTTGGGTTTATCAGTTATCGATACTTGTATCGCCGAGCTTGCTCCCGCTGCATTTACCGCCTCTTCTAAATATTCAATAAAGGCAGCTTCTAGTGTGTCGGTATTACGCGCTTGGCACAGTGCAGCTGGCGTATCGCTGGCAAGTATTTTACCTGCATGCATTAACGAAATTCTATCGCAACGTGCCGCTTCATCCATAAAGTGAGTCGAAATAAAAATAGTCACGCCTTGTTCGCGCGAAAGCTCAATGAGTAGCTGCCAAAAGTCATCCCTTGCAACGGGGTCTACCCCCGATGTGGGCTCATCAAGTATGAGCATTTCAGGGCTATGTACTACTGCAACAGCAAGCGATAAACGCTGGCGAATACCTAGGGGCAAATCGGTAGGAAAATCGTCACTGTATTTTTTAAGGTTAAACCGAGTAATTAAATCTTTAACGCGCGGCTCTATTTTCTCTGCAGGTAAGTGAAATAAACGCGCATGCAATACCAAGTTTTGCTTCACTGTAAGCTCGTTATAAAGCGAAAATGCTTGCGACATAAAACCAACGCGTTTGCGGCTTTCGATGTTATTGGCATCGACCTTTTCACCAAACAATTTTGCTTCGCCGCTGGTTGCCGGTTGTAACCCGGTAAGCATTTTCATTGTGGTGGTTTTTCCACAGCCATTTGAGCCTAAAAAGCCAAAAATTTCACCTTGTTCAATACTCAAGCTCACCTTGTTAACGGCGGTAAAATCGCCAAATGTTTTACATAATCCATTTGCTTCTATAGCGAACTGAGTTGTGTTTAAGTCTTGTTTACGAGGTGGCACAACTAACCGCTGATGATCATGGCGTTTTTCTTCAGGAAGTAATGCTATAAAGGCTTCATCAAGCGATTCTTTATTAGTTTGCGCTTTCAGGTTTTGTGGGCTGCCCGTACCGATTACTTTTCCATCGTCCATAGCAACTAGCCAATCAAAATCATCGGCTTCTTCCATGTAGGCGGTCGCAACCAGTACGCTCATTTGTGTATTTTCAGCGCGAATACTGTTTATTAATTGCCAAAATTGACGACGCGATAGCGGATCAACTCCGGTAGTTGGCTCATCTAAAATTAATAATTGAGGGTAATGGATCAGTGCGCAGCACAAACCGAGTTTTTGTTTCATCCCACCAGAGAGCTTTTCTGCGGGGCGATCGGCAAATGCCTCTAAGCCTGTACTTTTTAAAAGGTTATTAATTCGTTGTTTTCGCTCGGCTTTATTTTGAGAAAATAGACGACCAAAAAAATCTATATTTTCAAACACAGAAAGTGTTGGATACACATTTTTGCCAAGCCCTTGAGGCATATAAGCAATGCGTGGCGACACCGTATTACGAAAACCACTGCTGCGCATATTGCCGTTTAATACCTCAACCTCCCCCTCTTGAATCGCCCTTGCCCCCGCTATAAGTGCCAGCAAGCTTGATTTTCCTACGCCATCAGGGCCTATAAACCCGACCATTTTCCCGGCAGGTAATGAAATACTAATGTTGTCCAGCACGCGATTATTAGCATAGCGATGGCTCACCTTAGTAAGCGTAACCACACTTTCACTTGGTGGCTGTTGAATGTTTTTATCGTCGTTATCCATTATTCAGGCACTCGTACCTGTAATGACGTAGGCCAATTTTTTTCAGGCGCTAACAACACATAAGCAAGCCCTGGCACCCCTGTTTTTACTTGTTTGATATGATCTTTTAATAACTGCGAATCGAGCTTTACCTTAACTCTAAACATCAGTTTATCGCGCTCGTTTCGGGTTTCTACCGATTTAGGGGTAAATTGCGCCTGTGCAGATACAAACGTCACTTTAGCCGGCAATGTATACTCGGCAACAGCATCAATAACAATGCGCGCTTGTGAGCCTATTGTTACCTTGCCCGCTTGCGCTGTTGGTAAATATATACTCATATAAACATCGGTTAAATCCAATAACGATAAAACCTTGCCACCACTGCCAAGCACTTCGCCAGGCTCAGCTAATCGATACAATATACGTCCATTGATTGGTGCTTTGAGCGTGCTGTCGGCTATGTTGCTTTGTAATCGCTCAATACGTGCCTGCGCTGCTTCTATTTCAGCATCCGACTGCACAACTTTTACGTTTGCCGCGGTTAAAGCAGCTTGCGCAATAGCAGAGGTGGTTCGTTGTTGATCTACCACTTCTTTTGAAATATGGCCTTTTTCCAATAATTTTGCAGAGCGGCGCAATTCAGTTTGTGCAAAATTAAGCTCACTTTTATGCTGCTCTACAATCGCTAATGCGTATTTACGAGACTCATTGGCAACACGAAGTCCCGCCTGAGCTTCACGTAACTGTGCATTTAAATCATCAGTGTCAATAACCGCTAGCGTTTGACCCGCTTTAACCATATCGCCTTCTTGCACCATAACGTCAACTAAGCGGCCCGGTAATTTTGTAGCAATATCGTACTCAGTCGCTTCAATTCGCCCATTCCCATAGGCAACACTGTCAGGGAGTTGTTCAGCAAATGATGTAGGCTGCAAGGTTTGCCAAGCATACCAGCCAGCCCCCCCCACAATGATCAATACAGCGAGCTTACTCAAAGATTTGAACGTTGATTTAATTGTCATGTGCTAAAACTCCATGTATGTATAAAGTAATGTAAGTGAGGGTAGTCAAGGTAAAAATTTTTAGGATACAGCACGCTATTTGTTATATAAAAGCAACCCTGCTTTGTAAGTACAACAAGGGTAGTTGTAATAAGCGATTTAAACGAACTTAAAAATCCAGCGTCACTAATCTAACACTCTCACCGTTAATAAAGATGATGTGGATCAATATAAATTAGGGTTAATGCACTAATTATTAGTGATTTTTTAAAACAGCAGGATAAAAGAAAGGGAAAACATCAAGGCACCTACTGAGCGCCTTAATATTAATTATGTCAGCGGCAGATTAGCTTACTATTTATAGTAACAAAACCCGCTACGACCTTAATGCTAAGCTAATCAATACCACGCCATGATCTGTGCTTAAATCATCACGCTCAAATTCAGGGTTAATTAAATGACGATCGTAAGTATGGTAATGGCTCACCTCAAAAAAGCTGTCGTCGTAACTTGAGTCAAACTCGCAAGACAACAAAATGTAGTCAAGCACTGAGCTGCTCGCGCCAAAATAATGGGTAGGCTTTCGCTTTAAATCCACTGTATTTTCATTATTTTGATTAGCCAAATTTAATTGCGACTTTGCAAATAACTGCCATGCGTCGTTAAGGCAATATTTTGCAAGGTAAGTTTTACTGTCAAACGTGGGGGCAAAGCGCAGTGTATTTGTTAGTAAATGGCTTAAAACGCCATCAGCTAAGTCGTTGTTAAAATCGCCCATTAAAACCATTGGGTTTTGTGTAGATTCGCGGCGCGCAATGATGTCCATCATCAGTAATGTGGCTTCACTGCCGCGCTGAATAGTTGAGCCCCAACTCCCAGCTATATTGGCCTTTAATAGCTCGATAATATTTTTTTCGGGTGTGAGGTCTTTGTTTTGCTCATCAAGCTCTATCATTGAGCGCTTAGACTTAAAATGCACCACATAACAATCCGTGTTGCCGATATGCGGTAAAGTTATTGTAGCTCTAAGCACCTTTCGGCTAAATGTAAAATCCTCAGTTAAACCAAGGGTTTTAGCAAGCTCATGGTCATGCTCAACAGTTGCCACTTCAACGATGGGGTATTTAGCAGCAAGCGCTACTACAGGGCGTTTGTAAATAAAGTCGTCGATTACCTGAGGCTCATCTACCACGGCAAAGTACGTATAGCCTTGATCTTTAACTAATTCTTTAAGCGACTCAATACTAAATACTTCTTGAAAACCAATCACATCAGGCTGATGTTCGGTTAAGTAATTTACAAGCCAACGCTGCTTTCTAGCCCACTGCTCTGCGGTGTATATGCGTTCAAATTCATAATAGGCATTAGGCGGCTCAAGGTAATTAAACAAGTTAAAAGTGGCAATTTTAAGAATCGTATCAGTAATAACCGAATCGTCTGCTTTGGTGTTTAAAGGTGTTTTAGTGTGTGATTCAAGGTTGCTGATAAGGCTGCCCTACTTAAAATATGAAAAACGATTATAGCGGGTTATGGCTATAGTAATCTAATCGGTGAAAATTTTTCAATATCAAATTCATAGTGTTAATTTACACTAACTTATCATTTTTTAAGGCACACGGTCATTATGGATTACTCAAACTTCGGCACTAAATTTACTCAACCTAATGGTATTACTCAGTTAATGGAAGATTTAGGCGATGCTAAAAACAGTAATAATCCAAATATTGTTATGCTCGGTGGTGGTAATCCGGCCCTAGTGCCTGAGGTTAATGATATTTTTATCAATGAGTTACAAAAGCTTGTTGCTAATAATACACTTTCCAACGTATTTGGACTTTACGATGGCCCAACAGGTAATGATGCATTTCGTGCAGCTCTGGCCAAGCAACTAAAAAGTGAATACTCATGGGATTTAACCGCAAATAATATAGCGCTTGGTAATGGCAGCCAAGCCAATTTTTTTGTGTTATTTAATCTGTTAGCTGGCAGTATGCCTGATGGAAGCCATAAAAAGGTTTTATTTCCGCTGGCACCTGAATATGTAGGCTATGCAGATCAAGGCTTAACTGACGATATGTTTGTAGCAATAAAGCCCGATATCGAAATTTTAAATACTGAAAGTGGCTCAAACCAATTTAAATATATCATTAATTTTAAAGCTGTTGAGCAAGTATTAGCAAGCGACAGCAGCATTAGCGCACTGTGTGTATCGCGCCCGACTAACCCAACAGGCAATGTCATTACTGATGAAGAAGTACAGCATCTCGATTTATTGGCTAAGCAATATAATATCCCACTGATCATTGATAACGCCTACGGCGACCCATTCCCTGGGTGTATTTATACCGACGCAAACTTAACCTGGAACTCAAACATTATTTTATGCATGTCACTTTCAAAGCTTGGCCTACCGGGTTTGCGAACCGGTATTGTAGTGGCTAACAATGACATAATTAAAGCCATTGGCCGTGTGAATGGCAGTATGGTTTTATCGCCAAACAGTTTTGGCCCAAGTTTAGTAACACGGCTAATTGATGAAGATGAACTCCTTCCGCTGTGTAAAAATTCAGTGCTGCCTTTTTATCGAGAAAAAGCACAAACAGCAATGAACTTGTTTGATGAAATATTTGCCCACCTCCCCGTTTACTTACACAAAGTAGAAGGCGCATTTTTTATGTGGCTGTGGTTTAAAGAGGCAAAAATAACCAGCGAACAACTTTACCAAAAGCTTAAAGAGCAGGATGTGTATATTATTCCCGGGCATAATTTCTTTATTGGTATTGATGATGCTTGGGCACACAAACACCAGTGCATTCGAATTAATTATGCAACCGATGCCAGCACTTTGCGAAAAGGCTTAGAGGCCATTAAAGCCGTGATGGCATAAATGGGTTGATATTTAGGGCATTCAAACCCTTTGCTTGAATACAGTGCGTGCAAAGCGTTTATAGTGCCTATAGTTATTGGCATAAACCTGTGAACAATTTAAGGTTATTAAGTCATTCTTTAAGTCGTTAAATAAGCCCTAAACTGAGGTAAGCAGTTATTACTTTTATTTGTTGATTGTACTAATTTTGTGCAAACGCGCCACACCCCCTTTAAATTTATATATAAGTTGGTATGCTACGCGACCTTTTTTAACATATGATTATCATCAAAAAAGGGTTTGCCAAGGGGCGGCTATCGCTGCAAGGCACTTAATATAAGTGGCAGCAATAATACAGGCATCGCGTTATAAAACGTTAGATGTAACTTTAAATAGCAATATACAAAAGTACTATTAAGGTCAATTATGCGATTAGGACCAGGACTACTCGTCACCGCTGCCTTCATTGGACCAGGGACTATTACGACTGCCAGCGTGGCAGGTGCAAACTTTGGTTTTGCACTAATATGGACATTACTGTTTTCAGTTATTGCCACCATATTATTACAATCTATGGCGGCGCGCCTTGGCGTAGCCACCGGGCAAGATTTAGCGCAAGCGCTAAGAGCTCACATTGAAACGCCCCTATTTAAATCTCTCGCTATATTTTTAGTGATCAGCGCCATTGGAGTAGGTAGTGCCGCCTACGAGGCTGGCAACCTTAGCGGTGCCAGCATGGGATTAATTGAAATATTTCCTCATGTTAATGCCCAGCTTTGGACGCCACTCATTGCATTTTTAAGCGCGGTGTTACTTTACAGCGGTAAACACAAAGTCGTTGAAAACGCGCTTATTTTATTAGTGATTTTAATGAGCCTAGTGTTTATCTCTACGTTAGTTATGGCTGCTCCCTCGCTGAGTGATGTGTTAGCAGGCTTTATTCCTAGTATGCCAGAGGGTTCAATTACCACGGTATTGGCATTAGTGGGCACCACCATAGTGCCGTATAACTTATTTTTACACTCAGGTGTTTTAGCTGCAAGACACGACAGCAAAAGTGATAAGCAAAAAGTTATTAAGCAAACTAATGTAGATACGGGTGTGTCTATCACCTTAGGTGGCGTGATCACGCTGGCAATTTTATCAACCGCGTCAATGGCATTTTATGGCACAGATGCAGGGCAAATTAGCGCTGCCAACATGGCGGTACAACTTGAGCCATTACTTGGCGATGCCGCCCATTACTTTTTTGCTATTGGCTTATTTGCAGCAGGTTTAACCAGCGCAATAACAGCTCCCCTTGCCGGTGCATATGCAGTATGTGGCATGTTAGGTTGGTCAAATAAAATGGATAACACCCGCTTTAAAAGTGTCGCCATTGTTATTTTATTATTTGGTGCAGCCGTGGCGTCTCTGGGTTTAGACCCTGTTGCCGTGATAATTTTTGCTCAAGCCGCAAATGGCTTATTACTGCCTATTGTCACCACCTACCTAGTGTGGCTGGTTAACCAAAAAACAGTAATGGGCAAATACACCAACTCAATGTTGGTAAACTTACTTACTTTACCTGTGTTAGTGCTTATTTTTGGCTTAAGTGGTTACAAGCTGTTTAGTTTAATTTTTTAATATCACTAGGTAATTTATACAAACAAAAGCCGCTATATTAATAGCGGCTTTTTACATTGCAGACCAATACTGACTTAAAAGCCCTGATGCACTGCCTTGTGCTTATTTTCCTTAATGAGTTTTGCAAATACATAACCCCCTACTGCACCTGCACATAATTGCGCATAAAAACCCCAACCTCTTGCACCTGCAATAATAGTAATATTCATAATTGACTCAATCGCAATTAACGCCGTTGCAAACGCCACCACACCAGCAATAACAAATAGTTGTGTACCTTGCTTGTTCATTTTTTTAGCAATAAACCAAGTAACCAAAAACGCGATAGCAAGTGCAACAGCAATAATAGCGCCATAGGTCGGTAGCAAGCCAAGCCAATCTTCAAGGATTAAGTTAACACGGTCATTAAAGCCCACTACAACACCTACATTAACTAATTGATTGACAACGTATTGACTATGAAACAAGCTAGCAAGAGTGAATGTAAGTAACCAAGAAACTAAAAATGACGGGAGTATACGTGTTAAAAACTGCATGGTTATCTCAACTTAAAATAAAACTTTTTCCTTACACTAGCAAAGGCTTGCAGGGTAAACAATCTCTATATTGTATTACGCTACTGTCACTTTTAGCGTTTTCTTGTCACGCCAGTGCCGAGTTACCAACACAGCAATACACAGCTAGTACTTTAGCAACAGGGCTCAATTCACCGTGGAGTATGGTTAAACTCCCAAACAATACCTGGTTAATCACCGAGCGTGATGGCCATGTTGTCATCATTAAAAACAACCAACAAAGCCGAGTTAAAATAAACTTCGAGGGCTTATACGTTGCAGGGCAAGGCGGTTTACTCGACATAGTGCTTTCGCCAAATTACAGTGAATCAAAAGAAATTATATTCACTTACGCTCAAGGTGAGCTTGATGCAAACAGGCTAGTAATAGCAAAAGCTTCGTTTGATGGTGCGCAATTTTCAACGCCAAAAGTTATTTATAAAGTAGTCACCGATAAGGACACACCGCAGCATTATTCTGGCCGCGCGCTTGTGCTGCCCGATAATACCTTATTATTTTCAAGTGGCGATGGCTTTGACTACCGTGAGCAAGCACAGGTTATTACCAGTCAACTAGGCAAAACATTACGTATAAACTTAAACGGCACAATACCAAACGATAACCCGTTTATTAAACATGAAAACGCTAACGCGCATGCCATTTATTCACTCGGGCACCGTAACTTGCAAGGCTTGGTTTATGATCACGATACACAGCAAATTATTAGCCACGAACACGGCCCCGCTGGCGGTGACGAACTCAATTATTTAAAGGCTGGCACCAATTACGGCTGGCCAGTAATAACCAACGGAGATGACTACTCTCAAGCACGCATTTCCCCCTTTAGAGACTACCCTGGAATGGCTAAACCAAGCGTAGATTGGACGCCCTCAATCGCCCCATCAGGCATGGCGTATTATGGCTCTAACCATGCAGCCTTCCCTTCACTGCAACGCCACGTGCTTATCACTACACTGGTCGATAAAAAGCTCTACAGTGTGAATTTAGCGAATGGTGAATACACCCAGACTCATATTTTCCCAGAAGCCACAGGCAGGCTCAGAGATGTGTTTGTCACTGCTGAAGGTAATGTGGCGATATTAACGGATGGCAAAGAGGCTAAGCTGATGTTGATAACGCCAAATTAGTCATTTATTTAAACTTATGAAACTCAAAGAAGGACTGAGTTACTTGATTTGGTTGTTCTAATTGCGGGTAATGGCCTACCCCTTCTAGTTCAATAATATCTGGACTAGTGATTAATTCGCGATAACGCTTAACCATATGACGACCCGAAACAGGGTCGTCCATACCGCAAATTAAACGCATGGGTACATCTGCTTGTTGTAAAGCGCTCACCCAACGAGCGCGATGTAATTTACGCTCTGTGATGTAATAAATCAGTTTTGCCATGACTGGCTTACCCTGTTTATATGCAATTAACTGCCACAACTCGTTGAGCTCTTTTTCAGCAAGGGGCGTAGCACATATATTATCAAAATTACGCTTAAAGCTTTTATAGTTTGCAAGTCGCGACACTAAAGCGCCTATGGGGCTAAGTAACAGCTTTTGCAAAAATACCGGTTTATGTGTTTCTGGAAACAATCCGCCATTGAGCAAACACACGCTCTGTATTTTTATGGCATATGCTTCATTTAAGTTGCTTCTAGCAAGTAGCTCTTGCGCTACCGTATCACCGTAATCGTGGCTTAAAATATGCGCTGCTTTTACATTGAACATATTCAAAAAATGAGTCAGTAAATCCGCTTGCATACTAATGGTGTAGGTAACATTTTGCGGTTTATCACTAAAACCAAAACCCAGCATATCCAGAGTAAATACCTTAAAGTGTTGAGTGAGCGCAGCCCATTGATAGTGCCAATCCCAACTTGCCGTTGGGTAACCATGGATCAGTAATAGACACGGCGCGCCCTCTTCCCCTTGCACATGATATGCAATCTCATGACCTTGAAATTCAAACGACGACTGGCTCTTATGCCACGAAGCTAATGAGTCAGTGATTATTGTAGTGTTACGAATGACATTCATGACAATTTCGCTGCTTTTATAGGGTTATAAACACATAAATTAATTAACTACCATAATTGAGTCTTCAAGTTGTGTCACTTAAATAAGTAATGAAAAATATACATAAGGCGATTATTTGCGGGTAGCCATTTCCATGGCTATTATATTGAAGAAGGATGAGAATAGTTAATTAGGAGAGCATGTGAAAATATTGTCCGTCGATGATAACCCTCAAAATAGAAATATCATGGAAATGGTCCTATCTAAGCAACATGACATTACCTCATCTGATGGCAGCGAGCCTATATTGGTTTTAATGGAGGAACATCAGCCTCAAGTAGTCCTAATGGATATCTTACTTAGTAATGATTTCACGGGTTACGACTTGGTTAAAGAAATAAAAGAATGTGGTGCGTACGACGACTGTGAAATTATATTTATTTCAGCCTTAACATCGAGTGAAGACAAACTAACAGCTTATGGCTATGGCGGTGATGATTATATTGCCAAGCCATTAGATTTTAAGGAACTTAACGAAAAATTAAAGCGTGTAGAGCTGCGCATTACAGAGCGAAATAATCTAAAAGAAATGTTCGAAGTCGCTTCATCTACCGCTTTCACATCAATGCAACAAGCAAGCGAACTTGGAGAATTAGTCACATTTTTTACTGACAATCTTGAGGTAACGGATTTAGACACATTATTTGCTAACGTACAGCGCTATTTTACTAATGCAGGCGCCAGCTGCTGCGTAGAGTTTAGGGTAGCAAACCAATATCACCAATTCCCAAAAAAAACCATCTCTGACTTGGAAAAAGAAATTCTAGAACTAGGCAGAAGAGCTAAGCGAATAGTGCCATTTAGTTCTAATTTATTATTTAACGCACCTGCTTGCTCAATGTTAGTAAAAGGTATCAGTGCAAAAAATGAGGGGTTACTTGGCCGTCTTCGAGATAACTTTGCTATTTTGCTCACTATTGTAGAAAACCGAATAGAATTTATTGAACAACAATTAGAAAAAGCGACGATACGTCAACAAGCATTGAACACTCTTAAAAGCCAACTAGCTGATGATTTTAGTAGCATAAAAAAGCTATGCTCAGAGCAAGATAAACAAGTAAAAATACTCGTTAATGACTTATCTCAAGCTATACAAACAAAAATGATCACCCTAGGTTTGGATGAAGAGCAAGAGTCAGAGCTAATAGGGTTAGTAGATGAGACAAAAGAAATTGTAGAAGAAACGTTAGTCCTCTCTTTTACGCTGGATGATAAATTACAAGCCATTACAAAACGCTTAAAAGCAGTTGAATAAATTAAGTACAATTTAAAGACCAAGCTTGACAGAACCATGACGTTAAAATTTAAACCTTACTTCGCTCTTTTGCAATTAAGCTCAAGAGTAAATGATTATTGTAGTGTTACTAATGACATTCATGACAACTTCGCTGCTTTTAGAGGGTTATAAACACATAAATTAGTAACTAAATTAATTAAATCATAAACTTGCGTTACCTAAATTAGAACTCTGTTGGGTGGCGCCTTCGGCTTAACCAACCTACCTTTTAACGTAGGGCGGATAAGTGGCGAAGCCACGCCATCCGACAAAAATGATAAATTTACTTGAGACAACCCGACTTATCACGCTGTGTATAATATGCAAAATAACGGCCTTTTAGCCGCTTTTGTAAATTTAAGTTCTGATATGTGAAGTTAATATTTGCTCATTTTGGTCTTCAACCAAATAATCTTCAAATAAATCATTACACTGCGTAGTTTGCATCAACTAGCTGACTAACAACAATATTTGAAATGTTTTCTTTAGACTTTAACCAAAGCTCAACGTCTTCTCTATCTTGGTTAGTCGCCGAACCATAACGATGAACAGAACAAATAAAGCCACTGAATGACTTATAGTCACCTCCACCAGCAATACAAAGTTTTCTTTTATCGATGAATTCTAAAAGCTCATCTAGCAATAAATCAAACTCTTCCTCTGTTACATTTAAATTACAAGTAAATTCAAAACCTGAAATAGCAAATTCATCTAAATACAATTTCTTTCGTAATCGTCTACTTTTAGTACTCATAAATACCCTTTGGCATATGACGCCAACTTATTAATCCGCCAATGAAGTAGCTTAGAATAAGTTATAAAGGAGCAAAAGCCAAAGATAACTTACTATTTAACATATAGTTAAAACTTAACTAACTTCGCTAAATTGTTACCCGAGTGCTTTTATTAATGAAGAACTTAATTCACAAAGAGGATAAGAGACGCTGCGCTTTTAGAGGAAAATAACAGGTTGAATTAAGGCGTTTGGAGAAATTTAAGTTCTGATGTCTGAAGTCAAGATTTGACCCCTTTGATATTCAACTGCTTTGGCATTTAACGTTTGAGTTGTGAGGATTTTTGCGAAGCGCAGCGTAGCGAAAATTCCCACACGAACGACTTGTTATGTTTAGATGCTAGGTTCATCATCAGAAAAATGAAGCCCCGTGTATGATATCTCGGCATTATCTAAGCGTATTGCTACTTGATCACTTATGAAAGACCAAGTATCACAGCCTTGAACAGCGCACGTAGTAACATCAATACAGAGATCCGTTAGATGTTCTAGCTCTTCTTCTTCTCCGTCTTCATCATAGTGATAGATTTCCAAAACAGATCTATAGTCATGGCCATCATATTGTGTGCGTATATATAGGTCATCGTACATTGTTAATCATCCTGATTGTTTTAAAACATAACGCCCTGTTAACAGGCAAAAAATAGTTGGTTAAAATTAGCGACGAAGGAGCAAAACCAACTGTTTTTTGTCCTTGTTTAACAGCTTGTTAGAGCTATTTTTTACCGAAACGACCAATTAATTTATTAGCTAGAATAAGATTGCCTTCATTTCCCAGAGATTCAGCTGATTTTTTTAATGCTTTTGCATCACTGATTAATAGATTTCGGGACTTATCAAAGTAATCTTTAGGAAGTTTTCTTTTTTGCTGAATGCTCCAGTACCTTAGCATTTCGTCTATCATCTCACTATCAAGGTGATACATATTTACAACACGATCCATTACTTCTTGATATTTTTTAGCTTTAAGGTCTTCTCTGTTGAATTGTCTCCAAAGTTTAAATAATTCTCGATAATGCCCTTTATATACTGAAGGGGGTTTAGTAGACATTATTAACAAAGACTCTGCTTCAGAAAATTTCTCTTCTTTTTTTAATTCCATAGCTTTTAAGTAATTGTTAAAAAGAGCTGTACCTTCAGGATCAATATCTGCCGACGTTAGCGTGTTTTTCTTACCATCAATAAAGTCTTGAGCCCCTTGTGATATGTTAGCAAGTGATTCGTCACTTTTCTTTTTGGAAAACCAGCCAAATATACTCACATAACCTCCGAATAGCTCTAACAACTTTGTATCCGACATTTGTCGCTTAATAAATCGACAAATGTCCAAATATTACGAAGCATCTAATTTAACCAGCGAATAAGCACATGTAAACAATTAGTTAGCTCTCACCTAAATTTACTGGATGCAGAAAAACACCAAAATGGTGGAGATCAGTAATATCAGACAAAAAGTGTTGTGCAAATAAACAATAGAGGCAGGTTTACTATTTTTAGTGACAAATAGCGTAACTTAGACTTTTACTTTCGCCTTTAACCCTTTCCCTTTAACCTTTTACCCACAAAAAAGCCGCTGTTCGTTAAAACAGCGGCTTTCTAAAGCTTATAGCTAAAAACTGACAGCTAGTACTTTAAGCTTTCCCAATCACTTCAAGTCCACCCATGTATGGGCGTAATACTTCTGGTACTACTACTGAGCCGTCGGCTTGTTGGTAGTTTTCTAGTATTGCTACAAGTGTACGGCCAACTGCTAAACCTGAGCCGTTTAGTGTGTGTAAAAGCTCTGGTTTTTTAGCGCCTTCACGACGAAAACGTGCTTGCATACGGCGCGCTTGGAAATCAACCATGTTTGAACATGATGAAATTTCGCGATAGGTGTCTTGTGCTGGTAACCATACTTCTAAATCGTATGTTTTAGCTGCGCCAAAACCCATGTCGCCCATACATAAAATCACTTTACGGTATGGCAATTCTAGCGCTTGTAAAATTTGCTCAGCATGGCCTGTTAGCTCTTCAAGCGCTTGCATTGAATCTTCTGGTTTTACAAGCTGTACAAGCTCTACTTTATCAAACTGGTGCTGACGGATTAAACCGCGTGTATCGCGACCATAGCTGCCTGCTTCACTTCTAAAACATGGTGTGTGCGCTGTTAAGCGAATAGGTAAATCGCTTTCTTCGTAAATTTCATCACGTGCGCTGTTAGTAAGCGGTACTTCTGCTGTAGGAATTAAGCTAAAGCCAGCTTGCTGCTCGCCATCATCGTTCACTAGCCCTAACGTGTGAAATAAATCGCCCGCAAACTTAGGTAATTGGCTGGTACCGTAAAGGCTTGCACTATTAACCAAGTACGGTACATACATTTCTGTGTAGCCGTTTTTATCTGTGTGGGTGTCTAGCATATATTGGGTAAGTGCACGGTGCATACGCGCTACTTGGCCGCGCATTACGGTAAAACGTGCGCCACTAATTTTAACGCCCATTTCAAAGTCTAAGCCGTTTAGGTCTTGCCCTACGTCAACGTGGTCTTTAACTTCAAAATCGTACTTTTTTGGTGTACCCCAAGTTAAAATTTCTACGTTGTCGTCTTCGTCAGCGCCTTCTGGTACCGACTCGTCCGGTAAGTTTGGAATTGCTAAGGCAATTTGTTTAATTGCTTCTAACACTTCGTCTTGCTCAGCTTTAGCTGCGTCTAACTCGCTGCCTAAGTTAGCAACTGCGTCTAGCAATGGCTGTGCATCTTCGCCTTTTGCTTTTGCTTGACCAATAGCTTTAGCACTGGCGTTACGTTGACTTTGAAGTTCTTGCGTTTTTACTTGTAATGTTTTGCGTTTTTCTTCAAGTTCAGTCACTACCGCTACATCTAGTTCATAACCACGTGCGGCTAAACGTGCTGCAGTTTGTTCGACATCTTGACGTAAATATTTAGAATCTAACATGTTAGTTTTTTAACCTTTTTGCATTACTAGCTGAAGGCCCAGCCAAGCCATAAAAATACACACCATCACGTTTAAGATGATATTGAGGGCCATTTTAATTAAGTGACCTTGTTGTAATAACAACAACGAATCCATTGAGAATGTTGAAAAGGTGGTTAACGCACCTAAAAAGCCAATTCCGATGAGGGTTTTAGCAGGACTGACGGCAATAACTTGTTTATCTATTAAACCGTATAAAATGCCCATCAACAATGAACCCAGAATATTAACCGTCAACGTGCCAAAAGGGAATCCCCTACCGAGGAGTTTTAGCATGGTTTCGCTAATAAAAAACCGTAAACAGGCTCCTGACGCTCCGCCAAGGGCTATCATCATGTAAAGTTTAATCATGCTCATAACGTTTTATTGGGCTTTGTGCGTCGCGCTCTTTTAAATAATCGAGCTTTTGTTTAATTTTTTGCTCAAGTCCACGATCACTTGGCTGGTAGTATTGTTTGCCATCCATTTCTGGCGGTAGGTATTTTTCGCCAGCAGCAAATGCGCCTTCTTCGTTATGCGCGTAACGATACTCTGCGCCATAACCTAAGTCTTTCATTAAGTTAGTGGGGGCGTTGCGTAAATGCTCTGGTACTGGGTAGCTTGGCTCGTTTTTAGCGTCCTGTTTGGCTTGATTAAACGCCATATAAACCGCATTACTTTTAGGTGCACTGGCTAAATATAAGGTGGCCTGTGCAATGGCGCGCTCACCTTCGCTTGGGCCAACACGCTGAAAAATATCCCATGCGTTTAAAGCCACTTCCATCGCTCGTGGATCGGCGTTGCCGATGTCTTCTGTGGCAATTGCTAATAAGCGCCTTGCAACATAAAGCGGGTCGCCGCCACCGGCTAAAATACGGCAGTACCAGTAAAGCGCACCATCTGGCGAACTGCCCCGTACTGATTTATGAAACGCCGAAATTAAATCGTAAAATTCATCGCCGCCTTTATCGTATTTAGCTAAATGCGTAGGGAGTACTTGGCTCAGTACCTGTTCGTCTACGTTGTACTTGCCGTTTTGCTCAGTGGTTAAATCGACTGCTTGCTCAAGTAAATTAAGCACTTTACGGGCATCGCCACCACTTGCTTGGCATAGCGCTTGTTTAGCGTTGTCAGCAATCACAATGTGTTTTTGGCTTAATTGCTCGTCTTGTTTGAGCGCGCGCTCTATTACTGTGTATAAATCGCTTTCTTGCAAGGATTTTAATACATACACCCTTGCACGAGACAAAATCGCGTTATTAAGCGCAAACGACGGATTTTCGGTAGTCGCGCCTACAAATATAAAAGTGCCATCTTCAATGTGGGGTAAAAACGCATCTTGCTGAGATTTATTAAAGCGGTGTACTTCGTCAACAAACATTAAAGTGCGCTGACCGCGGCTTTGTAAGTTATCGCGCGCTTGGGTTACGCTATCGCGTATATCTTTCACCCCAGCGGTTACCGCCGACATTTGAATTAGTTCAGCGTCGGCATGGTTGGCAATAATTTGCGCGAGCGTAGTTTTACCCACCCCTGGCGGCCCCCATAAAATTAAACTATGGCAACGCCCTGCAACAATGGCTTGATGCAGCGGTTTATCGCTACTTAGTAAATGCTGCTGCCCTATGTAATCGTTTAGCGATAAAGGGCGCATACGCGCAGCGAGTGGGCGTACATCGGGCCCAAAGTTAAAACCTAAATTACTCACCGTTACTCTGATCGTCTATTTCTACACCCGCTGGCGGGGTAAATTCAAAAGTTGTTTTATCAAGCTCAGTATTAACCTGTGCATTGCTAAATGTAAACGCAGACAGCTGGCCTGAGTTATCTTTAACCACCAGTTTTGCAAGCCCCTGCTCGTTATCAGCAAAAGTAATATCAAGCTGCTCTACTTGGCTTTCTACGCCTTTATTTGGGGTAATGCTAAAGCCTAAGTTAGTAGCGAGCACGCTGTATTTTTCCCATTGCGCAGGGTCTTTAGAGGTGAGCAATATAAACGGTGTAGAGTCAATTAAACCGCTGGTTTTCATAATGGTTACTTGCTCAGCAAAGCTATCAAAGTAATAGGTTTTATCGCCGTTTGACACAAATAAGGTGTCGTCTGGGTTAGTTTGCTGCCAGCGGATCATTAAAGGCTGTTGCAAGGCAATATTGCCTTGGCCTTGCATTACCAGTTGGCCTTCACCGTCGGTTACGTTTTGTTTAAATTGTGCTTTAAAGCTTTTTAACGTTGATAACTTATCTTGTAATGCTTGGCTGTCGTCAGCAAAGCTTGGCATCGCCACTAAACTGCCCAATACCAATAATAAACTACTTAATTTTTTCATTAATTTGCTCCATTAGGTACTAATACATCGCGTGCGCCGTTATGTCCTGGTGCACTCACGATACCTGATGTTTCCATTTGTTCTACTAAACGTGCAGCACGGTTATAGCCTACACGTAATTTACGTTGCACTGATGATACCGAGACTTTGCCGGTTTCTATTACAAAGGCGACCGCTTCGTCGTATAACGGATCTGACTCTTCATCGCCATTTTCGCTGGCTTCACCTGGTAATAAAATATCTTCAGTGGCATCGCCATTTAAAATTTCGTCTATGTAATTTGGTTTAGCACGGGCTTTCCAATCGTTTACCACGGCATGTACTTCATGATCGTCTACAAACGCGCCATGCACACGCTCTGGCACACTGGTGCCTGGCGGTAAATAAAGCATGTCACCCATGCCTAATAAGTTTTCTGCGCCTTGTTGATCAAGTATGGTGCGCGAATCTATTTTACTTGATACCTGAAACGCCATACGTGTAGGTATGTTCGCTTTTATTAAACCGGTTATTACATCAACCGACGGACGCTGTGTTGCCAAAATTAAGTGAATACCCGCAGCACGCGCTTTTTGCGCAATACGAGCAATTAACTCTTCAACTTTTTTACCTACAATCATCATCATGTCGGCAAATTCGTCAATAACCACCACTATGCTAGGTAATTTATCTAGCTCATCAGGGCCGTCTTTCATGCCGTCGGTGTCTTTAAATAATGGATCCATAATTGGGTAGCCCGCTTCTTTGGCTTCCATTACTTTTTGGTTGTAACCTTTTAAGTTACGCACACCTAATGCCGACATAAGCTTATAACGGCGTTCCATTTCACCTACACACCAACGCAGTGCGTTAGCCGCTTCTTTCATGTCGGTCACAACTTCACATAATAAATGCGGAATGCCTTCGTATACTGAAAGCTCAAGCATTTTCGGGTCAATCATGATCATACGAACATCTTCAGGGCCCGATTTATACAGTAAGCTTAATATCATTACATTAACGCCCACTGACTTACCTGAACCGGTTGTACCAGCTACCAGTAAGTGTGGCATTTTACCTAGGTCGGCACACACAGGTTGCCCTGCAATATCTTTACCAAGCACCATGGTTAACGGCGATGGGTTTTGCTCAAACTTAGGCGCGTTTATCACTTCTGATAAACGTACAATTTCACGGTATTTATTAGGCAGCTCAATACCGATATAGGTTTTACCAGGAATAACTTCAACCACGCGCACACTAATTGCCGAAAGTGAACGCGCTAAATCTTTTGACAGCCCTGTAATTTTAGACACCTTAATACCCGGTGCTAAATCAAGCTCAAAACGAGTAACAACAGGCCCGGGGTAAACCCCAACCACAGTGGCTTGCACGTTAAAGTCGAGTAGTTTTGTTTCTACAAGGCGTGATACGCTATCGAGCTCTTCTTGCGAAATTGGGTTTTTTGCTTTGTCGGGTCTGTCGAGTAAATCAAGTGATGGCAATGGCCCCGGAGGTGGCTCTTGCTCTAATAATTGCTCAAACTTTTCTTTTGCAGTTGGCGGCGGTTGAAACCCTGATTTTGGCTTGTTAATTGGCCTTGCTGGTGAAACCACGGTTGTTGCTGGTTTTTCAGGTTCAACCACAGGGCTTTGATCCAGCGCGTTAAGTGCTGCCTCGGTGTCCATAGGTTCATCGTCTATGGCGCTAAAGCTAATTTCTTGATCGAGTATTTGGTCAAGCTCGTCAAACGGCATAAATTCGTCGTCTTGAGGGGCATTAACCTTAGTTGCTGGTTTATCAATTGCTTTTGGTTTGTCTGCTACTTTATTAGCAAGCTCAGGTTCTTGTTGGTGTGTATCGTTTTCAAAATAGGCATCAGGTTGCTCGTCTTGTACTTTACCTGCAATGCGTTCACGTTGCATCCAGCCCCGGGCATAGGTCACCAAAAAGCGGTATAACCGAACAATTAAATCACCTAAGTAATCAACAAATTGCACCCACGACACACCCGTTAATAGCGTTAGCCCTGCAAAAAAGAAACACAGTAGTAAAATAGAGGTACCGGTAAAATTAAACGCTGGCATCATGGCTGATGCAATCACATCACCCACTACCCCACCGGATGAAAAATTATAAATATCATCAAAATTAATACTGCTAATAGCAGTGGCTGAGGTAATAAACAGCGCAAAACCAATAATGCGTAATCCAAGTGTGGTGTAATCGAGTTGTAAAATACGGTGTGGCTGCTTAAACACCAAGTAACCTAGCAGCTGAATAGCCGCTGGCACAAAATAGGCAAGCCAGCCAAAGGTAAGTAATAGTATGTCGGCCACCCACGCGCCCGCTGTACCCGTAATATTTTGTACGTTGGTAAATTCACCCGTTTGCGACCAAGCAGGATCGGCAGGATGAAAACTAATTAAAGCACATAAAATAAATACCGCTGCAAAGGTGCTGACGATGAGCCCCGTTTCTAATAGTCTTTGTACACCGTTTAGGCGCATAATTACCTATCCCTCATTATTATTTTTTACACTCACTTGGCAATAGAATACCTTAGCAGGAAATGTATTTTGATGCACTTTATCTTAACCATGATGGCCTGATTATGAACAAGTTTTTATTATTTAGTCGTACACTTATTAAAAAAGCAAAGTTGGCTGCAACAATAAAAGTATATTAAAGGCTGTTACTCTATCATTAAGCAACAAAAGGACGGATAACCACGCCCTCTTCACCTTTTACTTCTTCCATGACTACATAAGTGCGGCTTTCACTCACATTAGGCAGCTTTAATAGTATATCACCGAGCACGCCTCGGTATTCTGACATATCGTTAACTCGGGTTTTTAATAAAAAGTCGAAATTACCCGAAACCAAATGACATTCTATAATTTCTTCGTGCTTTCTAACAGCAGCACTGAACTCTTCAAATACGTCGGGCGATGTTTTGGTAATGGTTACTTCCACATACACAGAAAGCCCTTGACCAAGCTTGGCAGGATCAACCACGGCTTTGTAGCCTAAAATATACCCTTCTCGTTCGAGCTTTTTCACTCGCTCTAGACAGGGCGTGGCGCTTAGGCCAACTCGTCGGGCCAGTTCAACATTTGACAGGCGGCCATCGAGTTGTAATTCGACTAAAATCTTGCGATCAATACGGTCTAATAAGTTATGCATAGCTTTTTAGTTTTTTATTCTAATAAAATCGATTTAACAGATACTAACACTACAAAGACCTTAAAAAAAGGTGAGACACACTACCCTAGCATGAATATAATAGTGAAAAATTTTTATCCCGTTCTAACAAGGCAAAATTATGATTATTGGTGTACCTAAAGAAATTAAAAACCATGAGTACCGTGTAGGTATGGTTCCTGCGAGTGTTCGCGAACTTGTAAATCACGGTCACCAAGTGATTGTTGAAACTAACGCTGGTATGGGCATTGGTTTTACAGATGATGATTATGTTCAAGCAGGTGCTGAAATTTTAGAAACAGCTGCTGACGTTTTTGCAAAAGCAGAAATGATCATCAAGGTAAAAGAGCCACAAGCTGTTGAACGTGCAATGTTACGTGAAGACCAAATTCTTTTCACTTACCTTCACCTTGCACCGGATCTTCCACAAACTGAAGACCTTGTTAAAAGTAAAGCAATCTGTATTGCTTATGAAACAGTGACTGACGCACGCGGCGGTTTACCACTATTGGCACCAATGAGTGAAGTAGCGGGTCGTATGTCTATTCAAGCAGGTGCACAAGCGCTAGAAAAAGCAAACCACGGTCGTGGTATGTTACTAGGTGGTGTACCAGGTGTTGAGCCAGCTAAAGTTGTTGTTATTGGTGGCGGCATGGTTGGTCGTAGCGCTGCACAAATGGCGGTTGGCTTAGGTGCTGAGGTTGTTGTACTTGACCGTAACATCGACGTACTACGTGCACTAGACGCACAGTTTGGTAACAAAGTTAAAGCTATTTACTCAACAGCTGACGCGCTTGAAAAGCACGTACTAGAAGCTGACCTAGTAATTGGTGGCGTGCTTATCCCAGGTGCTGCTGCACCTAAACTAGTGACTGCTGAACACATTAAAGCAATGAAGCCAGGTGCTGCTATTGTTGATGTTGCGATTGACCAAGGTGGTTGTATTGCAACCTCTAAAGCAACTACGCACGCTGATCCTACTTTCATCGTTGATGAAGTTGTTCACTACTGTGTTGCTAACATGCCTGGTGCTGTTCCACGTACATCGACGTTTGCACTTAATAATGCAACATTACCGTTCATCATTAACCTTGCAAACAAAGGTTACAAAAAAGCACTATTAGATGACGCTCACTTCTTAAAAGGCTTAAACGTAATTAAAGGCCAAGTAACATACAAAGAAGTAGCTGAAGCGTTCAACATGGAATATGTTGACCCACGTACTGCAGTAGAAAACGCGTAACAATAATAGTTACCGCTTATACCTAAGTCATTATTTAGGTATAAGCATTAAAAAAGCAGCTAATTAGCTGCTTTTTTTGTATCTAAATTTTAGGGTCTGTGGTCAACAGACCCTCGTATTATATAAATCGTTTAATAATAAAATCGACTTTTACGCGCTTAGCTTGACCAAGCAGTTTTTTCACCGGCTGCGGGTAATCGTCCATGGTTTCTAAATCATCAGGGCCGGTTAAACGACGACAATGCTTTAAAATTTCTTGGCGTTCATTATCAATATCGCGCATTATCGTTTGCTCAGGATCTTCTATTAGAATGCCATTTTCGATATCGAGCCCCCACGCGCGCGGATTTAGGTTATGCCCGCTAAGTAAATGCACTTTACGGTCGCAGCAAATCCCTTTTAGATGGAACGAGTTACTCTCGTGTTTCCACAGGTATACGTTTAGGTTGCCATTATCTATGTGGCGTTTTTGCGATTTTACAAACTTGTGCAAAATAGTTTCGTATAAATAAGGCAGTGCACCAATTTTACTAAATGGCTCGCTAGGTGGCAGATAAAAATCGTTTGCGGTTTTATCGCCCACCACAATAGTAACCTGCTTACCTTGCTTTAATAATCGACGTAAAGAGCGCATTAAAGGCGCTGGAAAATTAAAATACGGCGTGTATAACACCAACTCTTGCTCGGTGGTATCAAATAACGCTTTAATTAAGCGATTGAGCTCGTTATTACGACGGCCTAACCCTAAAAATAAACGAATACCCATTGCATGGGTATTAAACTCTTGCGCATTTTTATAACTTGCCGATTTAAGCTCACGCATAAGTTGCTTTTGTTCAAGCTTAAAGTCAGCCATACGTTTAAGCGGTCGTTGATCAATTCTTGGTACCGCTTCAGAACTTAATAAAGTTGATTCGATAAAATCAACTACTGAGTCACATAATTCGCTTTGCGATACTAAAAAGTAGCGATCGAGCCGGTATCGGTCGCTATATTGCAAATACACATTATTTAAACTGGCACCGCTGTAGAGCAGTGTGTCGTCAATAACAAAGCCTTTTAAATGTAACACCCCAAACAGTTCTTTTGCCTTTACGGGGACACCATACACTTGAACGTTTGAATTAAATTTTTCTAAATCGTCGCAATATAAGCTTGCATTGCCCTCTGACTTTTCAGCTCCTATTAAACCGCGTTGCGCACGATGAAAATCCACCAATACTTTTATCTCAAGCGCAGGATTAGCTAACGAAGCACTGTGTAGTGCAGCTAATATTTCACGACCCGCTTCATCATCTTGTAAGTAAAGTGTGGTGATATAAATTCGTTTTTTTGCGTTGGCAATTAAATCTAACAATTGCGTACGGTATTCTTGCGCATTGGTTAAGACGTTAACGTCTTTTGAAGTCAACCCAAATGCGGGTTTCTCTTGCCAAAATAACATAGTTGCCTATTCACTTAGGTCACATAATTAAGCAGTGACAAATCAAAATTAGTTAAAAGATAACAAAAAAAATCAGGCTGGTCATGAATTAACGTCGTTTTATTGGCTAACAGTCTATTTATTAGTCGAGCACTGCTTGTAAGTCATTTGCTAGTACACATTAATGAACAGCTTCGGAATTTACGAAAAAAAATAATCTCATCTTTTATTTACTTCCTGCTTGTTTTTCTTAGAATCGGGCGCATTAAAACCGTATTAAACGTTTAGGAAAAGATCATGACTGAAGCAAAACATTGTAAGTTACTTATTTTAGGTTCGGGCCCTGCAGGCTATACAGCTGCAGTTTACGCTGCACGTGCTAATTTAAACCCTGTTTTAATTACAGGTATTCAACAAGGTGGTCAGCTAACAACCACTACTGAAGTTGAAAACTGGCCTGGCGATGCACACGGTTTAACCGGCCCTGCATTAATGGATCGTATGAAAGAGCATGCAGAACGCTTTGAAACTGAAATTGTGTTCGACCACATCAACAAAGTTGACGTATCTAAGCGCCCTTTCACACTAACCGGTGACCAAGGTACTTACACCTGTGATGCTTTAATCATTGCAACAGGTGCTTCTGCGAAATATTTAGGCTTAGAGTCTGAGACTAATTTCCAAGGTCGCGGCGTTTCAGCTTGTGCAACCTGTGATGGCTTTTTCTATAAAGGTCAAAAAGTAGCGGTTGTTGGCGGTGGTAATACAGCGGTTGAAGAAGCGTTATACCTATCTAACATTGCTGATGAAGTTCATGTTATTCACCGTCGTGATAGTTTCCGTAGTGAAAAGATTCTTGCTGACCGCCTTGCTGAAAAAGCAGCAAACGGTAACGTTGTCATGCACTACAACCGTACACTCGATGAAGTGCTTGGTGACCAAATGGGCGTTACCGGCGTTCGCATTAAAGATGTGGCATCAGATGCTACTGAAGAACTTGATTTAGCGGGTGTGTTTATTGCCATTGGCCATAAGCCAAACACCGATATGTTTGAAGGTCAGCTAGAAATGAAAGACGGCTACTTAGTAGTTGAGTCTGGTCTTAACGGTAATGCAACACAAACGAGTGTGCCAGGCGTATTTGCTGCCGGTGATGTGTCTGATCATATCTACCGTCAAGCAATCACTTCTGCGGGTACTGGCTGTATGGCTGCACTTGATGCAGAACGCTTTTTAGATAACCTATAAGTTTTCATAACATATAGTAAGGGCTGAATTTTCAGCCCTTTTTTTGTGGCCAAAAATTATAAAGGCTCATCCAACACCGAAAAGTACTCATTGCAGCCGCATAAACATTCACAAAAATTATACTGGAAATCAATCGTATTTATACAATTAATGGCTTAGGTACGATAGGATCTAAGGGTGAGCAACGAATACCGTCAAATTATATAAGTAAAACTAGCTATAATTATCGTCAGGAATAAAAGCTTTATTCATTTAGGCATTACTAGAGACTGTAAAATCAGTTAAAATGCTTAACTTCATATCAAGTAAATTACCGAGAGTTTTCTATGAGTTTGTATACAAAATATATGGAAGAAATCCAAACCCGTAAAACGGAGCTTGGATTAAGCCCACAACCAATCGATAGCGCTGAACTAGTATCAGAAATAATTAATCAAATTAAAGATACTAATAACGAGCACCGTAAAGATTCACTGCATTTCTTTATTTATAATACTTTACCTGGAACAACTAGTGCTGCGGGCGTTAAAGCACAGTTTCTAAAAGAAATCATTTTAGGTGAAGAGCTCGTTGCAGAGATCACTCCAGAATTTGCATTTGAACTGCTTTCACACATGAAAGGCGGCCCGTCAATTGAAATACTAATTGATTTAGCATTTGGTGATGACGCAGCAATCGCAGCACAAGCGGCTGAAGTACTTAAAACTCAGGTATTCTTATACGATGCTGATATGGAGCGCATAAAAGCGGCCTACGAAGCAGGTAACGCAATTGCTAAAGAATTACTCGAGAGTTTCTCAAAAGCTGAATTCTTCACAAAACTACCTGACATCGAAGAAAAAATCGAAGTAGTAACTTACATTGCTGGTGAAGGCGACATCTCAACTGATTTACTGTCTCCAGGTAACCAAGCACACTCACGTGCTGACCGTGAATTACACGGTAAGTGTATGATCACTGAAGAAGCACAACAAGAAATCGTTGAACTTCAAAAGAAATACCCTAATGCTAAAGTAATGCTTATTGCTGAAAAAGGCACCATGGGCGTTGGTTCATCTCGTATGTCTGGTGTAAATAACGTTGCACTTTGGGCGGGTAAACAAGCAAGTCCATACGTTCCTTTCATCAACATTGCACCTGTTGTTGCAGGTACTAATGGTATCGCACCAATCTTCTTAACGACGGTTGATGTAACCGGCGGTATTGGTCTTGATCTTAAAAACTGGGTTAAGAAAGTAGATGCAGACGGCAATACTGTAACTGATGAAAATGGCGATGCAGTGCTTGAAGAAGCTTATTCAGTTGCCACAGGTACTGTATTAACAATCAATACAAAAGAGAAAAAGCTTTATAACGGTGATAAAGAACTGGTTGATGTATCATCAGCGTTCACACCGCAAAAAGTTGAATTCATGAAAGCTGGTGGTTCTTACGCTGTAGTATTTGGTAAGAAACTACAAACGTTTGCTGCTGAAACGCTCGGCATTGAAACTCCTCTTGTGTATGCACCTTCAAAAGAAATTTCACATGAAGGCCAAGGCTTAACAGCGGTTGAAAAAATCTTTAACCGTAATGCGGTAGGTGTTCTATCTGATACGCCACTTCACGCAGGCTCAAATGTTCGTGTTAAAGTGAACATCGTTGGTTCGCAAGATACAACCGGTCCAATGACAGCACAAGAATTAGAAGCGATGGCTGCTTCAACGATTTCACCTCTTGTTGATGGTGCTTATCAGTCTGGTTGTCACACTGCATCAGTATGGGATAGCAAAGCACAAGCTAACATTCCTAAACTAATGGCGTTTATGAATAAGTTTGGTTTGATCACTGCACGTGACCCGAAAGGCGTTTACCATGCAATGACTGACGTTATTCACAAAGTATTGAACGACATTACAATTGATGATCGCGCTATCATCATCGGTGGTGACTCGCATACTCGTATGTCTAAAGGCGTTGCCTTTGGTGCCGATTCAGGTACTGTTGCTGTTGCACTTGCAACCGGTGAATCAGCGATGCCGATTCCTGATTCAGTTAAAGTGACGTTTAAAGGCAAAATGGCTAAGCACATGGATTTCCGCGACGTTGTACATGCAACGCAAGCGCAAATGCTTAAGCAATTTGGTGGCGAAAACGTATTCCAAGGTCGTATCATTGAAGTACATATTGGTACCCTAATGGCTGACCAAGCGTTTACTTTCACTGACTGGACTGCAGAAATGAAAGCGAAAGCGTCAATCTGTATTTCAAATGATGAAACGCTAATTAAGTCAATTGAACTTGCTAAATCACGTATCCAAATCATGATCAACAAAGGTATGGATAACGAAGCGCAAACGCTACAAGGTCTAATCGACTTAGCTGACAAACGTATTGCAGGTATTCAATCTGGTGAAGAGCCAGCACTTTCTCCAGACGACAACGCTAAATACCACGCAGAAGTTGTGGTTGATTTGGACCAAATCGTTGAGCCAATGATTGCCGATCCAGACGTGAACAACGATGATGTTTCTAAGCGTTATACTCACGATGTGATCCGCCCTGTTTCTTTTTACAACGACAAACCTGTTGATTTAGGTTTCGTTGGTTCGTGTATGGTTCACAAAGGCGATATGAAAATTATTGCTCACATGCTGCGTAACCTAGAAAAGAAAAACGGTTCTATCTCATTCAAAGCACCATTAGTTGTTGCGCCACCAACATACAACATTGTTGATGAGCTTAAAGCGGAAGGCGACTGGGATATTCTTGCTAAATACGCAGGTTTTGAATTTGACGATGAAAAACCAAAAACAGCGGCACGTACTAAGTATGAAAATATCCTATACCTAGAACGCCCTGGTTGTAACTTATGTATGGGTAACCAAGAAAAAGCTGAACCTGGTGACACTGTTATCGCAACATCAACTCGTCTGTTCCAAGGCCGTGTAGTAGCCGATACATCTGAGAAAAAAGGTGAGTCACTACTAGGCTCTACGCCGGTTGTAGTACTTTCTACTGTACTTGGTCGTTTCCCGACTATCGAAGAGTATAAGTCTGCGGTTGAAGGTATTGACCTTACCTCGTTTACACCTGTTGAAGAAGCAATGACAACTAAGTTTAACGCTGGACAAGCAGTACCTGTAAAAGTGGTTAGCTAATTCGATTAGTTTACCATTTAATTAAGCGCGTTTTTTAACGCGCTTTTTTTATGTCTAAAATTTACCTAACAGGAATGTAAGCCCTGCTCAACCCTATGGACAACACAATAATTTGTGGTTTGTGATTTTAAAGCAACAGGTTACACTTTACCTTGACCATGCAGTTATTCAATCGGTGTTATGACTAAACAACTCTATCAACTCGCTCAAAGCCACTTTGCTTTTCCTGATCCCAACCATGCATTAGATGATCCCGATGGTTTACTTGCCATTGGTGGATGCTTGTCGGTAGCGCGATTAAAAAATGCCTACAGCCAAGGTATTTTTCCGTGGTTTAGTGAGCACGAGCCAATTATGTGGTGGTCGCCTAGTGAGCGGGGTATTGTTGAGCTCAATGACTTTCATGTTAGTAAAAGCCTACGTAAGCATTTAAAAAAGCACCCGGTCACCGTAACCATAAACCATGCCTTTGAAGAAGTGATAGAAGCATGTCGCGATCAACGTATTGATACCGATGGCACCTGGATCACTCCGCAAATGCAACAGGCGTACATTAATGCCCATCACCATGGAATTGCTCATAGTTTAGAGGTTTGGCGCGAGGGAGAGCTTGCAGGTGGCTTATATGGCATCATGCAAACCGGTGTTTTTTGTGGTGAATCAATGTTTCATCATCAAACAAATTGCTCCAAACTGGCTATGTGGGCGCTGGTTAATTGGCTTAAACGCCATAATGCGCATTTTATTGATTGCCAATTAGAAAACCCTTATTTAATGTCGTTAGGTGCTAGCGTGGTTTCGCGTGAAGAATTTTTAACTAAACTTAATAAAGCACAGTGTTACACCCCAGCTGCCAGCATGTGGCAGCCACAGGAGCTAATCGCGATATATGAATGAACAACTTCCAGCTCGTATAGGCCTAAGCCAACCGTTTGAATGCAGTTATTTACCTGATCGCCAAGAGCAACTGCTGGTGATACTCGACCCAAGTTGTTATAGCAGCAACAAGTTTGAGTCGTTATTAGGATTAGGCTTTCGTCGCAGTGGTAACCAAATTTACCGTCCGCACTGCCCTATTTGCAGCGCGTGTAGTTCTGTGCGCGTTTTAGCTGATGAGTTTATGCCGACAAAATCGCAAAAACGTAAACTTAACAAAGCAAAAAACCGCTTTGAGGTAAAATATTCTCAAGTTGAACGCGAACAATACTATCCACTTTACAGTAAATACATTAGCTTGCGCCACCAAGACGGTAGTATGTATCCACCTGATAAATCACAATTTCAAAGCTTTTTGTTTTGTAGTTGGTTAACCATTACTTTTATAGAGCTTTGGGATCAAGATAACTTAGTGGCTGTTGCTGTAACTGATTGTATGGACAATGCTATTTCGGCAATTTATACATTTTTTGACCCTGACTATGAGCACTTTAGTTTAGGCACTGTAATGATATTACAGCAACTTAAATTTGCTAAACTACAACAAAAACAATTTGTTTATTTAGGCTATCAAATAGATGAATGCGACAAAATGAACTATAAAACGCAGTTTTTACCTGCTCAAAAACAGTGCAATGACCAGTGGCTGGCTATTTAATTTACAAAAATAGCCCCTGCGCCTTTACTTATTGGCGTATTTTGGGCAAAATCTGCAGCGTTTAACTATTAAAGAGGTGTTACGCTAAACATGGCGAAAGAAGACGTAATCGAAATGCAAGGGACAGTCCTTGATACTTTACCAAATACAATGTTCCGAGTTGAGCTAGAAAATGGTCACGTAGTTGTGGCTCATATTTCAGGTAAAATGCGCAAAAACTATATCCGTATTTTAACCGGCGATAAAGTAACGGTAGAAATGACTCCTTACGATTTATCGAAAGGTCGTATCGTATTCCGTGCTCGCTAAGTAAGTGCGTAAACGAGATTTAGTTTTTGGCTAGTGAAAACTAGCTTTAAGCGTTTATTAAATGTAATTAATGGATACTCGCCAGTAATTACATTTAATAAACAAAAAACCCAGCCTTTGCTGGGTTTTTTGTTGTCTATTTCTTTGGCAAATAAAAAAGCCTGCATAAAGCAGGCTTTTTAAATTGCTAACTTTTATAGGTTAGGCTGGCGTTAAGTCACTCTCGTAATCAAAACGCAGCTTTTTATCTTTAACCGATACTTTTACTGTACCGCCAGAGATTAGCTCGCCAAACAGTATTTCGTTTGCTAATTGCTTTTTAAGGTCTTCCTGAATAACACGTGCCATAGGGCGTGCGCCCATTGCTTTGTCATAGCCTTTGTCAGCCAACCATTCACGTGCTTTAGACGTCAGCTCAAGATTAACTGATTTCTTGTCTAGTTGCGCTTGAAGCTCCACAACAAACTTATCAACCACTTGTAAAATAACTTCTTTATCAAGGTGATTAAACCAAATAATGTTATCTAAGCGGTTTCTAAATTCTGGTGAAAATACTTTATTAATTTCACCCATTGCATCGTGCGTATGGTCTTGCTCACTAAAGCCAATCGACTTACGTGTGGTTTCTTGCACGCCGGCATTAGTGGTCATCACGACTACGACGTTTCTAAAGTCGGCTTTACGACCATTATTATCAGTTAGCGTACCGTGATCCATAACTTGCAATAAAATGTTGTAGATATCTGGATGGGCTTTTTCAATCTCATCCAAAAGTACAACAGCGTGTGGATTTTTAATGACCGCTTCTGTTAGTAAGCCGCCTTGTTCAAAACCAACATAACCCGGAGGCGCACCAATTAAACGGCTCACTGCATGGCGCTCAACATATTCAGACATATCAAAACGAATAAACTCAACGCCCATACACTTAGCTAGTTGCTTGGTAACCTCAGTTTTACCGACACCGGTTGGGCCTGCAAATAAGAACGAACCAACCGGTTTGTTCTCATTCGCTAAACCTGAACGCGACAAACGAATGGCAGAAGTTAATGCATCAATAGACTGATCTTGCCCAAACACTAACATTTTTAAGTTACGGTCTAAGTTTTTCAGCGTTTCTTTATCAGACGATGATACATTTTGTGGCGGGATACGCGCCATTTTTGACACAATCAGCTCGATATCAGAAACACCAATCGTTTTTTTACGTTTAGAGGTAGGTAACAAGCGTTGGCTTGCACCCGCTTCATCAATAACATCAATCGCTTTATCAGGCAGATGACGTTCGTTAATGTACTTAGCGCTAAGCTCGGCTGCCGCCTTCAACGCTTTTTGCGTGTAACGAATACCATGGTGTGCTTCATAACGCTCTTTTAAGCCGTTAAGAATTTTAGTGGTGTCTTCCACACTGGGCTCAAGCACATCAATTTTTTGAAAGCGACGTACCAAGGCACGGTCTTTCTCAAAAATATTTTTGTACTCACCATAGGTGGTAGAACCCATACACCGTAATTGTCCACTGGAAAGTAGCGGTTTAATTAAGTTTGAGGCATCCATTACCCCACCCGATGCAGCACCTGCACCGATAATGGTATGAATTTCATCTATAAATAAAATAGAGCCTGGTTTAGCTTGCAGCTCTTTTAATAAGCTTTTAAAGCGCTTCTCAAAATCGCCTCGGTATTTAGTACCGGCAAGCAAAGCGCCCATATCTAATGAGTAAACAACCGCATCAGCAATAACTTCAGGCACTTGTTCGTTAACAATTCGATACGCTAAACCCTCAGCGATGGCTGTTTTACCCACGCCGGCTTCACCAACCAATAATGGGTTATTCTTTTTACGACGACACAGCACTTGCACTGTGCGCTCTACTTCACTGTCACGGCCAACAAGCGGGTCAATATTACCCTCTTTAGCGTGTATATTAAGGTTAGTTGTAAAGCTGTCGAGCTTACTCGCTTCTTCACTGGCAACTTCTTGCACTTCTTCATGTATATCGTCAGTGTCATCGCCTAATTCGTCGTCACCTTTGGCAATCCCATGAGAAATAAAATTAACAATATCAAGGCGAGAAATATCATTCTTTTTAAGTAAATAAACTGCTTGGCTTTCTTGCTCAGAAAAAATAGCCACCAGCACATTTACACCAGTCACTTCATTTTTTCCCGAAGATTGCACATGAAATACTGCGCGCTGTAATACACGCTGAAAACCAAGCGTTGGTTGAGTTTCGCGTTCTTCTTCTAAATCAGGAATAACCGGTGTGGTTTCATCAATAAATTCAAGTAACTCTGTTTTTAATCCAGAAATGTCAACACCACACGCATTAAGCGCTTCTCCAGCTGATGGATTATCGAGTAGAGCTAATAAAAGATGCTCTACGGTCATAAACTCATGACGACGTGTACGCGCTTCACGAAACGCGGTGTTCAAAGTTAGTTCTAAGTCTTTATTTAGCATTGGCAACCCCTTACAGAGATAATAATTTTATACCGCACTTCAAAGATGAAAGTTCACCTTTGTGGTATTTATTCCTGCTCACAACTACATAGCAGTGGATGCTCGTTATCCCTTGAGTAGCGGTTAACTTGCTCAGCCTTGGTATGTGCTACATCGGCGCTGTAAACACCACAAATGCCCTTACCTTGCTGATGTATTTGCAGCATCACATCAGTTGCTCTATCGCTATCCATATTAAAAAACGTCATCAAGATCTCAATTACAAAATCCATCGGCGTGTAATCATCGTTGTTTAACACAACTTTATATTTTCGCGGTGGCTGCAACTTTTGCTTTTCACTATCGCGAACGGTGTCGATAACACCAGAATCTTTCATACCACTCATAATTAAATATAGTCTTGTCTTTGTAACTCAAGCAAACTTGAATAAAAAAATAAATAAAATGTTAAAAAATAACCCAAAACACTTGACTGGTTGCTTAAATAAACTACAGTCAAATGGTGATTGATTAAACCTTAGTCAGTCTAGCAAACAATACAGTTTAGGATAACTAAATTAGTCAACTTATAGAAGGATGTAGAAGTATGGCTTGTGGTAAAGTCAAATGGTTCAACAACGCCAAAGGTTTTGGTTTCATCGTAGAAGACGGTTGCGAGAACGACATTTTTGCTCATTACTCCACTATTGTAATGGACGGATACAAGACGCTTAAAGCTGGTCAAGATGTTACCTTCGAATTACAACAAGGCCCTAAAGGTCTACACGCTACTAATATAGCCCCTAACGGCGATATTTTAGAGTGATTGTAAATATGAGACTAAAGCGAGCGACCTATTTAGATCCTCGCTTAATTCCCTAAAACCCCTAACCACTTCTATATTAATTGCTTCATTGTTCGTTAATTCAACCCCACTCCTTGATTTTATTTTATCTACCCCAATAATTTCATTATTAGATGTTTAACTGCTGGCGTTTGGCGCGTAATCCTAGCCCTTTTTAGCCAAGCTTGTTACACTCTTTATCCTGTAAAACGTAATTACTTTAGCCTAATGGCTAGTTTAGATTTACATAAATTTTAGTTATAAAAGACACTAGTCCGTCAGGTGTGATTATTCTTACCTTGTTTAGGTTATACGAGTACCAACACCTAACAGACTACTCATTGCATACATTAATACTTTATTTATAAGGTATTAGGCGATGATTTCTTTGCATTGTTGAATTTGGCCAATGCGGCCTACTATCTAGGAATGATGATGACATCAAAAATTATCTATACAAAAACGGACGAAGCTCCGGCATTAGCAACGTATTCGTTGTTACCAATTATCCAAGCGTACACAAATGCGGCAGGTGTTGAAGTTGAAACACGCGACATCTCACTCGCTGGTCGTGTTATTGCGAGCTTCCCGGATTACCTAACAGAAGAACAACGCATTGGTGATGCACTTGCAGAACTTGGCGAAATGGCGAAAACACCAGAAGCTAATATCATTAAATTACCGAACATCAGTGCCTCAGTTCCACAACTTCGCGCTGTAATTAAAGAGCTTCAAGAAAAAGGTTATGCACTTCCAGAATACCCTGTAGAACCTAAAAACGATGAAGAAAAAGCGATTCAAGCCGCCTATGACAAAATTAAAGGCAGTGCAGTAAACCCTGTACTTCGTGAAGGTAACTCTGACCGTCGCGCACCAAGTTCAGTAAAAGAATATGCACGTAATAACCCACATTCAATGGGGGCATGGAGCAAAGATTCACAGTCTTATGTTGCAAGCATGGAAGAAGGTGACTTCTTTGGTTCAGAGCAATCACTAACTGTTGATGAAGCAACGGATGTTCGTATTGAACACGTAGCGGCTAATGGCGATATCACTGTACTTAAGCAAAGCACACCGCTACTTGCTGGTGAAGTTATTGATGCATCACGTATTAGTGCTGCAAAATTACAAGCATTCCTTGAAGCTGAAATTAATGCAGCTAAAGAAAAAGGCGTGTTATTTTCGCTTCATATGAAAGCGACCATGATGAAAGTATCTGATCCAATCATCTTTGGTCACGCTGTAAAAGTATTTTACAAAGACGTTTTTGCAAAACACGGTGCACTTTTTGAAGAGCTAGGTGTTGATGTAAATAACGGTTTAGGCGATGTGTACTCTAAAATTCAAACTTTAGATGACGCTAAGCGCGAAGAAATTGAAGCTGACATTCAAGCTGTTTACGCTGACCGCCCTGCTATCGCAATGGTTGATTCTCATCGTGGTATTACAAACTTACACGTACCAAGTGATGTGATCATCGATGCCTCTATGCCTGCTGCAATTCGTTCAAGCGGTCAAATGTGGAATAAAGACGATAAATTACAAGACACAAGCTTTGTAATTCCAGATCGTTGTTACTCTGGCGTTTACCAAGCAACGATTGATTTTTGTAAAGAGCACGGTGCATTTGATCCTACGACTATGGGTAGCGTACCAAACGTTGGCCTTATGGCTCAAAAAGCAGAAGAGTACGGCTCACACGATAAAACATTTGAAGCAAAAGCTGACGGTACTATCCGTGTTGTAGACACAAACGGTAATACGTTACTTGAGCACAGTGTTGAGAAAGGCGATATCTGGCGCATGTGTCAGGTTAAAGATGCACCTATTCAAGATTGGGTTAAACTTGCAGTAAACCGCGCTCGCGCAACAGGTAATCCGGCTATTTTCTGGTTAGATGCAGAACGTGCACACGATGCTGAGCTAATCAAAAAAGTAAATAAATACCTGCCAGATCACGACACTGCTGGCCTAGATATTCAAATTTTATCGCCAATGGATGCAACCTTGTTCTCACTAGCACGCATCAAAGAAGGTAAAGACACAATTTCTGTAACGGGTAACGTGTTACGTGATTACTTAACAGATTTATTCCCAATTTTAGAATTGGGTACTAGTGCTAAAATGCTTTCAATTGTGCCACTAATGAATGGCGGTGGTTTATTTGAAACTGGTGCGGGTGGCTCTGCTCCTAAGCACGTTCAACAATTTGAGAAAGAAAACCACTTACGTTGGGATTCTTTAGGTGAATTCTTAGCACTTGCTGCGTCACTTGAGCACCTAAGCACAACAACAGGTAACAAAAAAGCACAAGTACTTGCAGATACACTTGATAAAGCTACCGGCACATTCTTAGCTGAAAACAAGTCGCCTTCACGTAAAGTAAAAGAGATTGATAACCGTGGTTCTCATTTCTTCTTATCTTTATTCTGGGCACAAGAACTTGCTAAGCAAAATGATGACAGCGAGCTTAAAGCGCAGTTTACGCAAATTGCTAGCGACCTTGAAACTAACAAAGAGCAAATTGTTAGCGAGCTAAACGATGCACAGGGCCCAGCAATGGACATTGGCGGATACTTCCAGCCAAATGACGATGCAGCTTTTAAAGCAATGCGCCCAAGCACAACATTTAACGAGATTTTATCTAAACTGGTATAAATCCATTAAATGAATGAAAAGGCGCTCCAAAGAGCGCCTTTTTTTTGTGCCTAATACCAATTCGCTTATTTAAGTGGTTTACTTTGCAGATTGGTATAAGTAAAAGCTGTTCATAAAAAAGGCCGCTAATGCGGCCTTTTATATTCAACTAAACAAGTTTATTTAGTGTATGCACGTGGCATGTTTGATTCTGTTGTATAGCGCTCACGCAGTTTATCTTGACGAGATTCAGTACTTACCTCAACCCCATTAATAAACATTTTATTTACGTGGCTGCTCAGCTCAAACGGGTCATTACTCCACATTACAACATCAGCGGCTTTACCCACTTCTAAGCTACCAGCATTAATACCAAATACATCAGCCACATTTGAAGTCATCGCTTTTAATGCGCCTTGCTGGCTCATACCGTAAGACACTGCATTACCGGCATCATAGCGGAGCTGGTAAACATTATGACTGGCATCGCCACCCACAGTTAAAAGTACTTTAACACCGGCTTTTTCTAGTATGCCGGCATTATTTAGGCTTGCATGTAATGAATCAAAACTGCCTGGTAAGTTATCCATTGCACTGATGATCACAGGAATACCCGCTTTTGCGATTCGATCTTTAACTACAACGGCATCTTGCGCACCATTAAGAACAATATTTACCCCAAACTGCTGTTTCACTTTTATAAGTTCAACAATATCCGATGCACGCGACACACTAATTAGTAATGGCATATCGCCTTTTAGTACTTTAGCCATTATTTTATCTTCAGCACTTGGCTTAGCATCGTCTTTTTTAGCTTCTTTGCTTGCTTTAGTTTGGTGCTCATCTAACTTATTGATCAGTGTTTGCAATGTAAATGCACGAGAGCCTTTGCTTCGCTCACCCAAATGAACCACTAATGCCGCTTGCTTTTTGTTTACGCTTTCAAAGCTGCCGCTTAAATCCACCACACTGGCAAGGCCTGCAAATATGCTGTCACCGCCGTACGGGGTGATCAAATCGCGAGTAACACCGCCTTTACGTGCATAAGGGATTAGGCTTGAACGAGGGTTAAATGCCAAGCTTGCATCAAAATCAATACCTGCTTTTTCTTCTCCCGCATCGCGAGAGCCCGCAACCGCACCTACTTCAACTAAACCAAGTTGATTTACAGTGGCAATAAAACCAGGGGTCACGATTTGACCTTTGGCATCAATAATTTTATCTGCTTTAACATCGCTAGGATTAATTGCAGTGATTTTGCCATCATTCATTACGATGCTGGCAGACTCTAATACGCCTTGATCTGAGGATGTATGCAGTGTTGCGTTAATTATAGCAAGAGATTGAGCGCTCACCGCACCCGATGCTAGTAACCCTGCAGCAACCAGAGAAAGCGAAAACGAACGTGATAATTTTTTCATTCTGGGTGCTCCTTATTGTTGACCTAACATAAAATCACTTTGTGCTTGGAATGCGCTATCGTTTCTATCGTAAACTTTTGCGCCATCAACAAACACTTGCTCTGCTTTTGCGTAAACGCTAAATGGGCTTTGATTCCAAATAACCACATCAGCTTGTTTACCTGCTTCAAGTGAGCCTGTTTTATCTTCAATGCCGAGTGATTTAGCGGCATTAGCCGTGATCCACTTAATTGCATGCTGCTCAGAAATATCAAAACCATTTTGGTTTGCACTGTACATTACTTTTGCGGCTTCTTGATTTAAGCGCTGAATGGTCGTGTCTGAGTCTGAATGCACAACGGCACATGAGTTTTTAACTGCATCAACAATCGCTACGTTCTCTTGTACCATATCGTAGGCTTCCATTTTAAAGCCCCACCAGTCTGGCCAAAGTGCTGCACACGAGCCATTTTCAGCCAGTAAATCTGCGATTTTATAGGCTTCAATACCGTGATGGAATGTACCCGCATGGTAATTAAACTCTTTAGAAAGGTCGATCATCATCGCCATTTCTTCAGCTTTATAACAGTGATTGTGAATACGAACCTCACCTTCTAAAACACCGCGAAGGGTATCGTATTTAATATCGCGGTGTGGAGCTTCTGGGTTTTTACCCGCAGCGTAATCAGCATCGTATTTGTCCCAAGCACGTTTGTACTCTTGAGCGCCAATCCAAGCTGTGCGATAGCCTGCCATATTACCCATACGTGTCATCGGTAATTCACCTTTACGGCCATAAACGCGTTTAGGGTTTTCACCACACGCCATTTTTAAACCGTATGGTGCATCAGGAAACTTCATCCCTTGCATGGTGTGAGCCGGTACATTTTTAAGGGTAACGCCACGTCCACCAAATAAATTAGCTGAACCTGGTAAAATTTGTAACGAGGTAATACCGCCTTCACGTGCGCGATTAAAACCTGGATCTTGTGGCCAAATTGAATGCTCAACCCATACTTCTGCTGTATTTGGGCTAGTCATTTCGTTGCCATCTTGGTGAGACTCAACCGACGGATTTGGATAAGCACCTAAATGAGAGTGAACATCAATAATACCTGGTGTTACCCATTTGCCTTGCGCATCGATAGTGGTGTCTGCGTTAGCGGTTAAATCTTTACCAACTTGCTGTACTTTACCATCAACAAGTAATACATCGGCTTCATCTAAACGCTCACCCGTGCCTGTTAATACAGTGGCATTGGTAATTAATGTGCTTGATGTAGCAACGGGTTGATAAGTACTTGGGTATGGGTTTTTATTAATGGTTACTTTTGCATCTTGCGGGCCGCTTTCTTGGCAACCAACAAGAGCCGCTGCTAAACCAACAGCTAACAATGAGGGAGCAAATTTTTGCATGTTTTTAGGTTCTCCTGTTTTTTTACTACTTTAGCGAAAGCAAACGCATAAAGCTAAAAAAACAGGTGAAAAGGCGGTTATTTAAGGTGAGTTTCTGTAATTATTTTTTTATATAATTGTTATAAAGCTTATCCAGTGCCCCTTCAGTGGTGAGCGATGGATCTTTACTAATAAAGTGTTTAACCGTTCGGGTTACAAAATCCGAATTTTGCTTATGTAATTTTGAAAAATCTTTAATTAATGTATTACCATCTTTTGCGGCGGTGACTTTATCATGACGATGCCTGTATTGGCTCAATGCCTTATTAAAATCGCCTTGATAATCCTCGACTAAAATTTTATAAAAATCACTTTTTTGTACTTTTAATACAGTAATGCAATAGTTAAGCGCTTCTTTAAAGTCGGTAAATACGGTGCCTTCTACATCAAACTCTTTGGTTTTTTCGCGCACCGTAACGCGCGCTTCTTCAGTGGCATAACTAAACCCTGTAAAGGCGAGTCGCTCAGCCGCTTCTTTACCGAGTTTCATGCCCGCTTGAATGCTGTGCGCAAATTCATCGCTCATGTCGCCAAGCTCGCTTTCTTCCCACATGTTGTACACACGTAAGGGCTTGGCGTATTTATTTGATAGTTTCTTTTTAAGCTTACTAAAACGCTCATCAATGGTCATTAAGCGTTCATTATGAAGTAATGCATGGCATTCATAACAAGCCGCAATAGCAACAAAATCTGCTTCTTCGCCTAAATCAATAATACTTTGTAACATGTGCAATGGTGGGCAATGATCGCGCTCTGTTGCCTCACACCCGCAATAAAAACATTGGTTAAAATGCTGTTGCTCACACGCATAAGCTTGCTGGTAGTAACTGGCTAACGTTTTATTCACAATTGCGCTCCAAAAATATAAAATGCCACAAATTTAGGGCGCGATAATAACAGTCTGAAAAAATATTTCAGTATGAAAACGCTAAAGTGTGTCAAAAATAAATTATTTAACCTGAACTTTGGTTAAGAGATTTACTAATATATTGAATTATATTAATAATTTAGTTCGTTTTCTCCAGCTAGAAATTTACAGTGAAAACAAGGCGAATTTTCGCGTCAATAGCGGGCCTATTGCAAGTAAATTCAACGCAGTTAGCGCTGAAAATAGCTGCTTGAGATAGATTTATTATCCATAGTTCAGGTTACTTATGAACAACTTTTCATACACCTACAAAATTGCATAATTTATATACACATCTTCTTACAGCTTGTCCCATTCAGTTAATAACATTCTGGCTACATTAAACAATACTTAAGTTGCACATAAACAAAGAGGAAAATACTATGATTTCTTTCAAAGCAACTCTATATTCAACTGTATTATTGGGCGCAGCAACATTAACAGCGCCTGTAATGGCAACCACTTTTGTTGCCGCTGATTCATCACCCGGTACACAAGTTTGCATGGCCGTTGCATCTAACAAACAACTGACACTGCACAAAACAATTAAAGAGCTCCATACCAACAAGCATGTAATTGGCAAAAAATTACGCTGCAATGATTTATCAATGAATGATTTTGTAGCGCTTTATGATTTAGACAAATCTGCACGCTTTTTCAATATTGAGGCTACCACCAGCACATCAATAAGGGACTTGGCAAAGGTAAATAAACTGATGGTGGTTATTATGGCGGGATCTAAATAACCTAAATTATGACTAGGAAATCGGTTTTAATACGTTCAATTTACGCGAATCAAACACGTTAAGCAGGGCTTAGTACCTGCTTAACGTGTATTTATTATTAAATAAGCGCTGCCAACAAACCAAACAAGCCACCAAATACCCCACCCCATACAACGAGCCAGCCTAAGTGTTCGCGGATCATAGTTTGAATTATTTCTTTTACCATTTTAGGGGTGAGTTCATCTAGGCGTTCATCCACTAATTTGAGTACTGTATTATGTAAATTTTCCGCGTTATTGCCTTGAGTAAGCATATCGCTTAGTAGCATTTTAAAATCGTCGGTGCCGCTTATTTGCACCAGTGATAATTGCATTTTTTCGATAAATTTTTCTCGCATTGGCTCTACCGCCTCTTTACCGCCAAACATTGCCAGCATGCTGCCAAATTGTGATTGCTCTATCACCACTAACAAATTATCGAAAGCGGGATTTAAATCTACCTTTTCAATTACCGATTCAAAGTCTATCGTTGGCTGCGCCTTGCTTAGAAGCTTGTCTATTTTATGCTCAGAAAAGAACTCCGTAAGTATTAAATTTCTTATAGCTAATTTAAAGCTTTCAAACTTGAGCGCAATCACCCCCGAACCATATAAAAACGGGACTTTTTCAAATAGCATATGAATAGCGAGTAAGTTTGTAACCGCACCAGAGAGTGCAAATAAGCCCACCGAAAGTACAATGGTTTGATCAAATACAAAACCAATAACAACACAACACGCTGCCAATAAGTTAGTGATAAAACTTTTATTCATTTTTATTCCGTTTCAGTGATTTCTATCAGAAATTGATAGTCTTAATTTTACACCGATTAATTTGTTTATTTAATCCCTTTTTGCCATAGTTTATTTATAGGTTTAAAAGGTGAGCAATTGTTATGTGGAAAACAATCAATCAACAGATCAGCCAAGCTATCCATTACGATTTTAAACACACCCATAAACGTCAGTTGCAAAACACATCAACCGATAAGCTCTTCCATATAAGTGATGGCAAGCACAATTATTTAGTTAAAATTGCGCAAAAAAATGAGCTTGATCGCTTTGAAGCACAAGCACAGGGCTTAAAACAACTCACTCAAAACAGTATATTTATGGTGCCCGACTGCATTACAACTGGCGCCAATATAGAATATGCGTTTATTGTATTAGAGTGGCTTACACTTGATGACCTTCCCCACACGCATTGGTCAACGATGGGTGAACACCTTGCCATGTTACATCAAAAACACGAGCAAGCGATGTTTGGTTTTGATACAGACAATTATTTAAGCTCTACGCCTCAACCAAATCAATGGCATAAAAAATGGGATGTATTTTTTGCAGAAGAACGTATTGGTTGGCAATTACAGCTATTAGCTGAAAAAGACATTGTGCTGGCAGACCCCGAACAACTGATAAATTTAGTAAAAGAGCAACTGCATAATCATCATGTTTTGCCATCATTATTACATGGCGACTTTTGGCGCGGAAACATGGGATTTGTAAATAATATTCCGACCCTATTTGACCCTGCCTGCTATTACGGTGATCGAGAGGTCGATATTGCTATGAGTGAACTTTTTGCCTCATTACCCGATGAATTTTATAACGCCTATGATCACCATTATCCACTCTCTCAGAACTACCAACATCGCAAGCTTATTTATCAGCTTTACCCTATTTTAAACCATGCCAATATTTATGCAGGCCATTACTTAAATCAGGCTAAAGAACACGTTGAAAAACTACTAAACTTAAATAAATGAGTAAACAAAATATAAGCACTATACTTATACTTGAACTCTAAAAAATAAATCTATTCAAGCGTTATTTTTAGGGCTAATTGCATTGAATTTATTTGTAATAAATCACTGTTGATAGCTCAATATGAGTAAATCATTTAGTCAGAGTTCAAGCTACTTAGTATTAAGCCGTTATGTGCTATCTAGGTAAAATAACTTAATTTTTAAGGGGGTGTTATGAAAGACTTTTTATCACAACGTATCGCCTGCCCACATTGTGGACACCATATTCATTTAGACCTTGATGCCAGTATGGGCGACCAAGACTACTATGAAGAATGCAGTGCTTGCTGTAATCTAATTCACTTAAATATGCATATAGACTATGCACGTAATAAGTTAGAGTTACACGTGGACAGCGATGACGAACAAATATTTTAGCTATGTTGGCGCATGTAGTTTTCGACGGTGTTTATAATAGTGTATGTTTGCTGATCAACTTCTATATTAAATTCATCACCTACAACAGCTGCACCTAAATTAGTAATATCGAGTGTTTCTGGTATTAAGTGTAACCAAAAGCCATGCTCATCAATATTGCCAACCGTTAAACTGGCGCCATTAATAGATACAAACCCTTTGTATAACACATATCTTTGCCATTTTTTTGGAAGGCTAAGCTGTATTTTGTAGTTATTTTCTAGTTTAACTATTTGCACTATTTTGGCAGTACAATGAATATGACCAGAGACTATGTGCCCACCCAGCTCAGTACCAAACGACACCGAACGCTCGTAATTGACTAAACTACCCAATTCCAGTTGTCCAAGGTTAGTAAGCTGCAAAGTTTCGTCAATAACATCAAAATGCACTTGAGCCACCACATCTTGATTACTAAGCTCTACTTTAACTACCGTTAAGCAGCAACCATTTATAGCGATGCTAGCACCTAAGTCTAAATGCTTTACGTATTGCTCATTAACAGAAACGACTAAACGTAATACACCCTGCGTATGGGTTCTAGAGACTACTGTTGCTTGAGTTTGAATAATACCGGTAAACATAAAAATCGCTTCTCTTTCTAACAAAGTGCTAGTTTAACGTATCAATCGCTAAAATAATTCACTTAATAGCACTTTTATTCGCAACAAAAGTAAGCTTATGCAGCAATTTAATAGATTCGCTGATTGTCTACATAGATAGAGCAATCACAATAGATTACAATGCGCCCATGTTTTTCTGAATAGCTGTTTTTTATGACTTTTTGTAGTTGGGAAGCTAAACGTTTACTTTCCCTCGCCTTTCCCGTTTTTTTAGCACAAGTGACCTTAGTATTAATGTCAGTAGTTGATACCATTATGGCCGGACAAGTGAGTCCAACCGATCTCGCTGCCCTCTCAATTGCTACAGGAATATGGAACCCAATTTTATTAGCAATACAAGGTATTCTATTAGCCCTAACGGGAGTCATTGCTCAATTTGCGGGTGCTAAAGATCGCAACGGCATTAGCCATTATTTTCAGCAAGCGCTTTATTTAACGCTCCTTTTGAGTATTGCAGGTTTTTGTGCTGCCCAGCTTGCCAATACCGTTATTTTACAGCTTGATACTAGCCCGGCGATTGCGGGACTTGCTTTTGATTACATTCATTTTGTTAAATGGGGTGTATTTGGTTTTTTAATTTTTACCGTGTATAGAAATATGACCGAAGGTATGGGGATGACCAAGCCTGCGTTTTATATCAGCCTACTCGGACTTGCGGTAAATATCCCACTCAATTATATTTTTATTAAGGGCTTATTTGGTCTACCCGCATTTGGGGGCGCTGGCTGTGGTATTGCCACCGCACTGGTATTTACTGTAATGGCTATTGCGCAAGTTACTTATTGCCAGCTGAGTAAAAAAATAGATGCCAAAGGCTTATTAACTGGCTTTGAAAAACCCAATTTTAAAACCATTGGTATTATTACCAAACTCGGTATTCCTATTTCACTCGCTACTTTTTTTGAAGTGACCTTGTTTGCCTGTATTCCTCTGTTTATTGCGCATTTGGGTGCGGTGGCTGTGTCTGGCCATCAAATTGCAGCCAGTGTGACTGCACTGTTATTTATGATGCCTCTGAGCCTCTCAATTGCCATTAGCATACGAATTGGTAATTTATTTGGGCAAAATCATTTAGATCAATTAAAAGTAGCAGTATCAACAAGTTATATTATGGCGGCTATGGTTGCGTTGTTTATCGCTTTTATTACATTTATAGGGCGTGATGTGATTAGCCAATTATATAGCGATAGCCCTGCGGTACTTGCGCTTGCTTCATCAATTATGATTTTAGCCTGTATTTACCAACTTCCTGATGCATTACAAGTAGCTGCAAACGGTATTTTACGTGGTTTAAAACACACAGCGCCGATTTCGTATATCACTTTTATTTCTTATTGGTTAATCGGCTTTAGTTTAGGCTACGTATTAGCAAGAACAGACATGATAGTGCCAGCAATGGGCCCGCATGGTTTTTGGATAGGCATTATCGTTGGCCTATCAGTTGCAGCTATACTACTGATGCTGACCGTTCATAGGCGATTTAAACGTGAACCATTTATTCTCACTTAAACAATCAATCTATACCAAACTGCCGCTTAATTGGTTATTGGCGGCATGTTGTATGGTGCTTTTGGGCTGCTCTGAGCAGCCCAGTGAGGCAAATAAAACCTATTTGTCTCGCTTGAGTAATACCTTACAAACGCCTGAGCCACACACAAAGCCACTGCAACAATTAACTTTAGTAGAGCCAATTGAAGCGTTGCAACCTGCGATTAAAATTGGCATAACTGAACTAGCTGGTATCAGCCAATGTAAACTTAACGTTCTGATAAGCGAGCATAATAATCAATTAGGCAAAACAGCCACCGCTGCTAGCCAATTGAAGTACCAAATAGATTTTATTCAAAGCGCGCAAAACTGTTTAAACACCTTAGATAAACAAAGCAACGTTCACAGTAAAATTACAGCGGCAAAAAACCAAAAACAAACTCAACTCACTCATTATTTTAATAATGTTTTATATAGTGAACCTGAACTGAGCAGCACTTGGCAGCTAACTGGCCAAGAACTCAGCACCCAACCGGCTGGGTTTAGTGACACGGTTGAGGCGCTTAAAAAGCTAACGACCATTAAACACCAAATAGAAACGAAAAAGAGTATGGCAATAAACAGCGATGATATTTTGTCAGCGCTTGAACCGCTCAACAAATACAAATTTGACCAACAGCTTATTCAAGCTGCGCGAGAACAAATTAGCTTAAATCATACAGCAACCCAGTTTGTAAATTCATTAGTAGTAGAAGATATTTGCCCTAAAGGGAAAAACAAGCAGCAGGCTAAAATTGTCAGTAATATATTTAATAAATATTATTTAAAACAAATACAGCCTTATCAAGCACAGCTGAGCGGGTATTTAGAAACATTGCAGCCGCTTTATATGCAGCTATGGTTTAATCAAGCAGTGAGTAGTGAAGCGGTAAATGCCCTACTTGACCCAAATTCTAACAACTTACTCTCTCAGCTAAAAGCGTCAGCAAAAGAGCATGTTATCTGGTGGCAAAAATTTTATAAAACGTGCGAAATCAGTCCAATATGAATAAAAAAACGGCAAATAAACTTAAAAACCATAAACATGCTTGATTCACCACTCATCACGCTATATATTAGCGACCGTTGTTAAGCAATTAACAATTCTTAAATACAGAAGTACGACTGTAGCTCAGTTGGTTAGAGCACTACCTTGACATGGTAGGGGTCGGTGGTTCGAATCCACTCAGTCGTACCAAATTTTTAAAGATTTAATTAAAGTACGTTGAAATAAAAAGCACTACCTACTCTTGATCACCCGGTCCAGAAGTCGGTGGTTCGAATCCACTCAGTCGTACCAAAATGAGTAAATGCTGTATTTAAAGTACGATAAAGGAAAAAGCACTACCTACTCTTGATCACCCGATCCAGAGGTCTGTGGTTCGAATCCACTCAGTCGTACCAAAATGAGTAAATGCTGTATTTAAAGTTTAAGAATTTCATATTGTACGACTGTAGCTCAGTTGGTTAGAGCACTACCTTGACATGGTAGGGGTCGGTGGTTCGAATCCACTCAGTCGTACCAATTCAAAAAAACACCTCAAGAAAAAGCACTACCTACTCTTAATCACCCGCTCCAAGGGTCAATTCTCCAAATCCACTCAGTCGTACCAATTCAAAAAATACCTCAAGAAAAAGCACTACCTACTCTTAATCACCCGCTCCAAGGGTCGGTGGTTCGAATCCACTCAGTCGTACCAATTCAAAAAAACACCCCAAGAAAAAGCACTACCTACTCTTAATCACCCGCTCCAAGGGTCAATGGTTCGAATCCACTCAGTCGTACCAATAAAAAAAGAACGTAGGTCGGTTAAGTGGCGAAGCCGCGCCACCCGACATTGATGAAACACCCGACATTAGGTTGCATTCCAACACCAAACGCCATCCAACATAAAGCAAAGCATGCACAGGTAATGACCAATACCAACATCGTCGGATGGCGCCTTTGAATTATCCAACATCGTCGGATGACGCCTCCGAATTATCCAACATCGTCGGATGACGCCTCTGAATTATCCAACATCGTCGGATGACGCTTCCGAATTATCCAACATCGTCGGATGACGCCTCCGGCTTATCCAACCTACGTTCATTATTGGTAACGTATGTGAAACACCCGACATAAAATATATTATATTATTCCCCACACCAATTACGGCTGTACATTCCTGATGCGACCGCTTTATGAAAGCTTGAATAAGGCCAATCAACCACCCGTTCAACCAAACCATGTTTAAGCGGATTAAAATGAACATAATTTACATGGTGCCAATAATCACGTTCATCAACAATGGTATGCTCCCAAAAACGGCGTTGCCAAATCCCTCGTTCATTTTTATTAATGCGTGCGAGTGATACATGTTCGTTTTTAGGCAAGCCTTTAGAAAAACGTTTTTTAATTTCGCGCCAACGACCAGAATAATCGCTATCACCTTCGGGTAAAGTTAACACTGCATGCATATGATCAGGCAACACCACCCACGCATCAATATAAAATGGTTTATGCATTTTTACCCAGCGCACAGCCCCACGCAATAAATCAATATGCTCAACCAATAATGACTCTTTACGATCCTGCAAATTAACCGTAAAAAAATACGTTCCTCCCGGTTGATAATTTCTACGATATCTCACAAAAAATCTCCTTATAATAAACGACTAATACCTCTGGGTTATTCAATACCTTAGGATAACGCCTTTGAATTATCCAACATCGTCGGATGGCGCCTCTGGCTTATCCAACCTACGTTAATTATTAAGAACGTAGGTCGGTTAAGTGGCGAAGCCGGCCACCCGACATTGAGGGAAACACCCGACATTGGGGAAACACCCGCCATCAAGCAACCCCAACATCAAAAAGCTCCAAAAAAGCGCACACGCTCTAAACTTCCTTAATAAATATTTGGTAACATCCATTTAATCACGTTGCAAAGTCAGAATTTATTGCTTGAAAATTAATACTATGTTAACAAGTAGGCTATCTTATAAGATGAAATATCAGAAAGTATTCTAGGAAAGGATTTACCTGTGAAGTCTGCCGCACTCATTACATTACTATTGCTATTTATTTTTGCTGGGCAAGTTCAAGCTAAAACCCTAGTCAAAGTGGGTGGCTATGAATTTCCTCCCTACATAGAGATTATTGACAGCCGTGCTTCAGGCCTTACCGTAGAGCTAATTAGCGAACTTAATAAAATACAATCTGACTATCATTTTGAGCTTGTGCTCACCACACCTATTCGGCGCTTTAAAGATTATCAGCAAGGTTTGTTCGATGCGGTATTTTTTGAAGATCCAAACTGGGGGTGGCTGCAAGGCAACCATATAATCAGTAACTCCCCTGTGATAGCAACAGACAGCGAAGTATTTATTGCTTTAAAGCAATTTGCAAAGTCACAAGCTTGGTTTGATAACTTAGACGATAAAACCCTCATTGGGATTTTAGGCTATCATTATCAGTTAGCAAACTTTGAAAACAATCCATCAATACTTGAAAACGAATATAAAATGACGTTACTGAGCAGTCATAAAAAAAGTATTGAATTAGTATTAAAAAAACGCAGCGATATGGCGATTGTTACCCGTTCTTACTTAAATCAATACCTCAATAAATACCCAGAAAGTAAAAAAAAGCTGCTTATCTCTGAACGCGTCGCGCAAACCTATAAACACCAATTATTAATTCGCCCTACACACCAACTTAATGTAAACACACTTTATAAAATAGTAAAAAAAACACTTGCACAAAATACCCTAGCAACCAAATTAAAGATACTTGGCCTACAACAACATGATATTTAGTGATGCTGCTTTAATACTAATAACATTACTAATAACTTAATGGCAATAACTAGAAAATTTGCTATTTTCATCGTGTGTCGCAAACTCAACTAAAGTCATCAATAAATCACTGTGTTTATGGGTAAAGCCAGTACTAGAAAGGCGTTTTTCTAAATAGGACGTAAAGTTTTTTCGTTGCAGGTGTTGGCTATGTAATTTTATTAACAGCTCTGACTGCTTTTGGTTAATTAACCGCGTCTCGTAAATCGGGTCTTCATCTGGCCAATTTTCTACAGGCGAGCCCTTTTGCTTAAACACAAAATCACTAAGTGAACGCTCGATTTGATTATAATCGTGCTCCCCTAGCAGTTTTTCTATTTCCTTTAATAAGCTTGAGTACAAAACACGCGGGAAAAGCTTGTAAAAATCATGATTTTTAAAGGGCTCTCCTTGTGGAGTTTGCTGCCAATTTTCAAAACTTGCTCGCAAAGCCTGAACTAATATACGTCCTACATAATGGCTTTTTTGGAATGAGACACCTTGCGATTCTAGCCTTGAAAGTACGTGATTTAAACGTTGCTTTAAGCTACGTACTTCTAGCTGCAATTCGCTTTTTTCTGTCTCTAATAATTGTATTTCTTGAGCACTGGTTGTTATTTTTTGCTCTAGTTTATTTATTTTAACTTGCGCGCCATAAAACAAATCACGGGTATCATTAAGCTCAGCCATAACACTGGCATTTTTTAATTTAATACTCGAATTACCCTCAATAGCATAAGTAGTAAGCTGTTTGCTCTGAGAGAGCGCTTTATTTAAAGTACTTTCTAACTTACTCTCAATAACTTGCCCAGACTTACTGCCTTTAAGTAAAGAATGTAAGGTTGAAGAAATATGCTTTTGGTACCAATTTTGGATCTGCTTACACTGCACATCAGATAAATTAGCAAATGGATTGTCTTCACTTATTGGCTTGTTAGCCATAAAAATTCCCTCTAGTAAAAAGACTTTTTGTTGTTATGTCGTATTAAAGTGAAATTACCTACCTTTGCATGTTAATAGCTATCGCTTTTTAAGGCTATATTTAATTGTTTGTATACTAGAAGAACCTCACTATTTAAGTTGTTTATTCCAAATAACGCACTAAACTTAAAATTAAAGATAAAAATGCATTATCCTTATGAGAATATTTTTAATCGCTGCCTTAGTACTATCATTTTTCACTTACGCACAACCTGCGCCAGTAACCTATACGGTCGACAATAAAAATATCACACTTCCCGGAGAGAAATACAAAAGCGGCTATGGCTATAATTTAAAAGCCGATACAGTTCTTCGCTTAGTTACACTTAATTGGCCCCCTTATATAGACGATCACTTATGCAATAAGGGCTGGCTATATCAACTTACAGTAAGCATGTTAGTAAAACGCGGCTATGGTGTACATATAGAGTTTTACCCTTGGGCGCGTGCCGTTCGTGAAGCTGAATTAGGTAAAGCTGATATTTTATTTCCTGAGTATTTTATTAGTGACGATGTAATGTCAGAAAACATTTTAACCAAAACACGTAATCAGTTATTGGCGTTATCTGAGCCCATTCCTGGTGGCGACTTATCATTTGTAGCACTTAAAGATCACAGCATAAATTACGATGGCAGTATTGAGTCTGTAAAAAACAGGGTTATGGGGGTGGTACGTTCATATAAAAATAGTAAAGAATTAGATGAACTTATTGAACAAAGCGAAATAAAAACCATCGTTGCTAACAGTGAGTATCAGCTTATTCATTTGCTTTTAAATGGTCGGGTTGAGCTTATTGTTGCCGACTTAGAAGTGCTAAGAGCCAGTATTTATAAATCACTATTATCAGCTAGAGAAAAAAAGAGGATGCTTAGTGCGCTAGTTGCATTAACGCCAAGCATAGAATACAAAGCCCTGTATTATGAAATCAGTAAAAGTACGCCTAATTGGCAATTTATCTTAGATGATATCAACGCAGAAATAGCGATTATGCGTGCAAATAATGAATTTGAGCGCTTCATAAAAACTAAAAAACAGCAGTGTTATAACCTCGATTAAGCCATAGACAGCTAAATTTGAGCGTGCCTGTTTTCAGTTATATCTACTCATAGTCTAAGGCTTTGGTTAAACACCACCGTTTGGTTCCGTCCGGTTGTTTTTGCATTATAAAGTGCTGTATCGGCATTTTTTAATAGCCTCTGCAGCGAACACGACTCAGAAGTCAAACTTGATACACCACTGCTTATTGTATAACTCACCTGCCCGCCACTTGATAACTGCACTGGGTTATCTTTTAAATGATCTTGCAACTTTGCTAAGGTTTTAACAACGGTACTGACACATTTGGTAGGCGAAACAATGCAAAACTCTTCTCCTCCTAAACGCGCTATAATATCATCACTGTCACAAAATGATTTAAACGTAGCAGCTATGCTTTGCAACACACTATCTCCGCCTTCGTGGCCAAATTGATCGTTAATGCGCTTAAAGTAATCTATATCTATCATCGTAAGGGTTAAGTGCTGGCTGTCTTTAATACACTCATCAAGTGCAAGTTTAGCTGTTTCCATAAACCCTCTTCGGTTGAGTAAATTAGTAAGCGGATCTTTAATGGTTAAATCTTTTAGTTGTGCTTGATACCGCTTCATTTTTGTAATATCGCGCTCAATCGCTGCATAGTAAGCCACCTCACCTAACGCATTTTTTAATGGAAAAATATTCATGTCAATCCAATAAGGCTCACCTGATTTTTTATAATTTAGAATTTGCTCAGATACTTGCTGTTTATTTTCTAGCGCATGCCTAATTTTATCGCGTGTGGCTTGTTGAGTTTTAGCGCCTTGTAAAATGCGCGGCGTTTTACCTCTAACTTCATCTAAATGATAACCCGTTACTTTAGTAAACGATTGGTTTGCATAAACAATTTTAGGGCCATCATTAGTAATAGGGCTTGCCTCGGTAACTAAAATAACGTCGCTGGCTAATTCAACAATTTCTTTAAATGGAATAGCTTGTTTTTGATGAGTAATATCTATAAAAGTGACGACTATTTCAGCAATGTTATTCTGCTCGTCAAACTCTGGATAAGCGTTACATAGCACCCATGTAATTTCGTCGCTTGAGCTGTCACATATACCTATTTCAAGATTCATCAATGGTTTTTGGGTTTTAATAACAACACTAACAGGATACTGAGAATTCTGCAGTGGTTGACGAAATTCATCCAGTAATTTCCATTTACTATCAAACGAGTCGCGCCCTAATGCTTGCTCTTTTGTTAAACGTAAAATATTTAAAGCCGCAGGATTTGCATACAAAATTCCTGTGTCTGGTGAATGCACCACCACACCGGTTTGTAAGTTTTGTATTAACCTTTCTGCATTTAGCCTTGATAAATCCATTAATGTACTCCGTACAAACTGTATTGAAAAAATACACGGGCTAGTGTTCATTTCAATATAAGTGAATATTTGCCGACATAACAGAAAAAATGTTGCTGTTTATTGAGCACCCCTCAACAAAGTACATTTTACAACCTACTGAATTGCTAAATAAAAAAGCCGCAAACTAAGTTAAGTTCGCGGCTTATTATTTTACTATAGTACGTATTTTGGGTGCTAGTTAGTCATAATCAAATGGCGCTCTTACCCAGCCTTCCATTAATACACGTGCGCTGCGGCTCATACTCGCTTTAGTCACTTGCCATTGGCCATTTGTAACAACCGCCTCGGCACCTACTTTAAGTGTGCCCGATGGGTGACCAAAGTTAACCTCGTTAATAGCACCGCCACCAGCGGCCAAATTAACTAATGTTCCGTCAATTGCGGCTGCTGTGCCAATAGCAACGGCGGCTGTGCCCATCATCGCATGGTGTAACTTACCCATTGACATTGCACGTACTAACAAATCTATATCGCTTGCATTAACCTGCTTACCACTTGATGATTTGTAATTAAGCGGTGCAGCCACAAACGCCACTTTAGGTGTGTGTTGGCGTGCTTGCGCTTCATTAATAGTACTAATTAGTCCCATTTTTACCGCGCCATAGGCACGAATGGTTTCAAGCTTAGTGAGTGCGGCTTCATCAGCGTTTATATCATCTTGTAGCTCAGTACCGGAATAACCAATATCGCTGGCATTTACAAAAATAGTCGGGATACCTGCGTTGATCATAGTTGCTTTTAATGTCCCCACACCTGGTACTTCTAAATCATCAACCACATTGCCTGTTGGAAATAGCGCACCATCACCATCAGCAGGGTCAATAAATTCAAGCTTTACTTCAGCGGCAGGAAACGTCACACCATCTAACTCAAAGTCACCGGTTTCTTGAACTTGAGCGTTGGTCATGGGTACATGCACTAAAATACTTTTTTTAATGTTCGCCTGCCATACGCGCACAATAGCAATGCCATTATCCGGTACGCGAGATTTATCAACTAAACCATTGCTGATGGCAAACGCGCCCACGGCAGAGGTTAAGTTTCCGCAGTTACCACTCCAATCAACAAACGCTTTATCAATGGCGACTTGACCAAATAAATAATCAACATCGTGATCGGGCTGTTCACTCTTACTCAAAATAACCGTTTTACTGGTACTTGAGGTTGCTCCGCCCATGCCGTCGGTTTGTTTACCGTATGCATCTGGGCTACCAATAACGCGCAATAATAAGCTATCGCGCGCCGCACCTGCCACTTGGGCAGGTGCGGGTAAATCGGTTAAATTAAAAAAAACCCCTTTACTCGTGCCACCACGCATATAGGTCGCAGGCACTTTAATTTGTGGTTTAAACATAAACGTGTGTCCTTATGATGCTTGCGTGGCTTCTAAAAAGTCTTGCGCAAAGCGTTGTAACACACCGCCTGCCGCATAAATAGAGAGCTCTTCTTGCGTATCTAGTCGACATTTCATGGGTACGTTTAATACCTCGCCATTTTTACGCGTAATAACAAGCTCTAGGGTTGCACCTGGTGTTGGTTCGCCCTTCACGTCGTAGCTTTCGCTACCATCTAGATTAAGTGTTTTACGCGTTGTGCCTGGTTTAAATTCAAGCGGCAATACGCCCATACCAATTAAGTTAGTACGGTGAATACGTTCAAACCCTTCGGCTGCAATAACCTGAACACCAGCAAGCCTAACGCCTTTTGCTGCCCAATCGCGCGAAGAGCCTTGGCCATAATCAGCACCTGCCACAATAATGAGTGGCTGTTTACGCTGCATGTAGGTTTCGATTGCTTCCCACATGCGTGTGTTTTCACCTTCTGGCTCTATACGTGCGAACGAGCCTTGCTTCACTTCTCCGTTTTCATCTAATACCATTTCGTTCAATAGTTTAGGGTTTGCAAATGTAGCTCGTTGAGCGGTTAAGTGATCGCCTCGGTGAGTGGCGTATGAGTTAAAGTCTTCTTCTGGTACGTTCATTTTAGTTAAGTATTCACCTGCTGCGCTGCTTGCCATAATCGCATTAGAGGGTGATAAATGATCGGTTGTAATGTTATCGCCAAGTACTGCTAACGCGCGCATACCTGTCATACTGCGCTCACCTGCCAAAGCCCCTTCCCAATAAGGTGGGCGGCGAATATACGTACTTTCTGGGCGCCAATCGTAAAGTGGGTCGTTATCTTCGCCGTAATCAACAGTTAAGTTAAACATTGGCTCGTATACTTTTCTAAACTGCTCTGGTTTTACGCTTTGTTTGATAACCGCATCTATCTCTTCATCAGATGGCCATAAATCTTTTAAGGTTACATCGTTACCTTGTTGATCTTTACCGAGTATATCTTTTTCTATATCAAAACGAATGGTGCCCGCAATTGCATAAGCAACTACTAAAGGTGGTGACGCTAAAAACGCTTGCTTAGCATACGGATGAATTCGGCCATCAAAGTTACGGTTGCCCGAAAGCACAGCCGTTGCGTATAAATCGCGGTCAATCACTTCTTGTTGAATTTTAGGGTCCAACGCACCACTCATGCCATTACAGGTAGTACAGGCAAAACCAACAATACCAAAACCGAGTTGCTCTAGTTCAGTGAGTAAGTTTGCATCTTCAAGGTACGACTGCACCGCTTTTGAACCCGGCGCCAATGAGGTTTTAACCCACGGTTTACGCATTAAGCCTTTAGCGTTTGCATTTCGCGCTAATAAACCTGCAGCAATTACATTGCGCGGGTTACTGGTATTAGTACAGCTGGTAATAGCGGCGATAATACAGGCGCCATCTGGCATTAAGCCTTCTTCATTTTCAACAACACCCGAAATACCTTGCGCTGCTAAATCGCTGGTAGATACACGACGATGCGGATTTGAAGGCCCTGCAATGTTACGCCCTACGCTTGATAAATCAAACTTGAGTACGCGATCGTATTGAGCAGTTTTTAAGCTATCACTCCATAAACCTGCTGTTTTAGCGTAGTTTTCTACCAGGGCAATTTGATCTTCATCACGGCCTGTTAAACGCAAGTAATCAATAGTTTTATCGTCGATGTAGAACATAGCAGCGGTGGCGCCAAATTCTGGGGTCATGTTCGAAATGGTGGCTCTATCGCCAAGGGTTAGTGCATCAGCCCCTTCACCGTAAAACTCAAGGTAAGTCGATACCACACGTTGCTCACGTAAAAATTCGGTAATCGCCAGTACAATATCGGTTGCAGTTATGCCAGGCTGGCGTTTACCGGTAAGCTCTACGCCCACTATATCTGGTAAACGAATATATGATGCGCGTCCTAGCATTACGCTTTCGGCTTCAAGGCCACCTACACCAACAGCAATAACACCTAAAGCATCAACATGTGGGGTATGGCTGTCTGTTCCCACTAAAGTATCTGGGAAGGCAATACCGTCACGGTTTTGAATAACCGGCGACATTTTTTCAAGGTTAATTTGGTGCATGATGCCATTACCCGGTGGGATCACATCAATATTTTTAAACGCTGTTTTGGTCCAGTTTATAAAATGAAAACGGTCATCGTTGCGTCTATCTTCAATGGCGCGGTTTTTTTCAAATGCATCGGGATCAAAACCTGCGTGCTCAACAGCTAATGAGTGGTCAACAATCAGTTGAGTCGGTACAACCGGATTTACTTTTGCAGGATCGCCGCCTTTTGCAGCAATAGCATCACGCAGGCCCGCTAAATCAACCAGTGCGGTTTGCCCTAAAATATCGTGACATACAACGCGTGCCGGATACCACGGAAAGTCTAAGTCTTGTTTACGCTCAATTATTTGGCTCAGTGCATCGGTTAGCATTTCGGGCTCACAGCGACGCACTAAGTTTTCGGCAAATACACGCGAACTGTAAGGTAATGTAGCGTATGCGCCTGGCTTAATGGCATCGACGGCGGCTTGGGTATCGTAGTAATCAACATTTGAGCCTGGTAAAGGCTTACGGTATTGGGTGTTATTAATAATGGTCATAATAAATTCGCTAATTTGGTGACGGAGGAGAGTACGCTAAAGCGCTATAATGAGTAATCATCAGCGCTATAAACAATAAAAGGTGAGCTAGGCTCACCTTAAACGCTAACTAATTAGCCTCTTGATTCGATTGGCGTGTAGCTACGCGCATCTGGCCCGGTGTAATCAGCACTTGGGCGAATAATACGGTTATTTGCACGTTGCTCTTTTACATGCGCTGTCCAACCGGTTACACGGCTCATTACGAAGATAGGCGTAAATAACTTAGTAGGAATACCCATAAAGTGGTACGCCGATGCATGGAAAAAATCAGCATTACAGAATAACTTCTTCTCACGCCACATGACTTCTTCACAACGAACAGATACCGGGTAAAGCACCTCATCACCCACTTCTGCCGCCAACTTTTCAGACCACTTTTTAATAATAACGTTACGTGGATCTGACTCGCGGTAAATTGCGTGGCCAAAGCCCATAATTTTATCTTTACGCTCCAGCATCCCCATTAGCGCGTCTTCAGCTTGATCGGCGCTGCTAAAGCCTTCAATCATATCCATGGCGGCTTCGTTGGCACCACCATGAAGTGGACCACGTAAGGTACCAATTGCGCCAGTTACACATGAGTGAATATCAGAAAGCGTTGATGCACACACGCGACCGGTAAAGGTAGAGGCATTAAATTCATGCTCTGCGTACAAAATTAGTGATACATTCATTACTTGTGCAAATAATTCACTTGGCGCTTTATCGTGTAATAGCGTTAAAAAGTGTGCACCTACTGAATCGTCATCAGTTTGTGTTTCGATGCGAACACCGTCATGAGTAAAACGATACCAGTAACAAATAATACTTGGGAAAATTGCCACCATGCGATCAATCGCATCGTTTGCTTCGCTAAAGTCGTTTTCCATTTCAAGGTTACCTAGCATAGAACACCCTGTGCGCATTACATCCATTGGATGTGCGTCTTTAGGAATGTTCTCAAGCACTGTTTTTAGTGCCTCTGGTAAACCGCGCAAGCTTTTAAGTTTAGCTTTGTACTCTGCCAGTTCGCTAGATGTTGGTAGCTCGCTGCGAGAAAGTAAAAACGACACTTCCTCAAACTGTGCTTTTTCAGCCAGTTCACTAATATCGTAACCACAGTAAGTTAAACCTGAGCCTGTTTGCCCTACTGTACATAATGCTGTTTGTCCTGCTACTTGGCCACGTAAGCCTGCGCCACCTAATGCTTTATCTACCATGATGTGTCTCCTGTTGAAATTTTTATTATTTGTCAGATTTTGCTGAAAAAAGGTTATCGAGCGTGTTTTCGTACGAGTGATAATCTAAAAAGTCGTAAAGCTCTGCACGCGTTTGCATGTTTTCAATTTGGCTTTGTTGAGAACCTTCATTCAAAATTGCTGAATACACGTTAAGTGCGGCTTTATTCATTGCTCTAAACGCACTAAGTGGGTAAAGCACCATTTCTACATCCACATCGCTTAGTTGCTCTTTGGTGTAAATAGGGGTTTGGCCAAACTCAGTAATGTTGGCCAAAATAGGCACATTTATCGCTTTGGTGAATGCTTGGTAATCAGCAAGGTCATGAACCGCTTCTGCAAAAATCGAATCGGCACCGGCTTCAACACAAGCTGCTGCACGGTCTATCGCCGCATTTAAGCCTTCTTTTTGAAACGCATCGGTGCGCGCCATAATGTAAAAATCGCTATCGGTTTTAGCATCAACCGCTGCTTTAATACGGTCTACCATTTCAGCTTGGGTAACTATTTCTTTATTAGGGCGATGGCCACAACGCTTTTGCGCCACTTGATCTTCAATATGAAAACCGGCTGCCCCCGCTTTAGTCATTTCTTTAACGGTACGGGCAATATTAAACGCCCCACCCCAACCTGTGTCGGCATCCACTAACAAAGGTAAATCGCTAGCACCGGTAATACGGCGAATATCTTCAAGCACGTTATCAAGGCTGGTCATCCCTAAATCTGGCATACCAAATGAGGCATTAGCCACACCTGCACCCGATAAATAAATAGCCTGATGGCCCATTTTTTCAGCCATCATCGCGGTGTACGCGTTAATAGTACCTACCACTTGTAACGGGTGGTTATTTGCAATTGCCTGTTTAAATTTTAATCCTGCTGACATTACCTTCTCCTAACTTTTAACGGGGCTGCTCTTTGGCAACTTAGTATTTTTTAAACATCTGTACTAGTTAGCCACTTCATTTTGAGTGGCTTGTACTGATTGATATCTATCAAATTTTGTTTGTATATTTGCCTGTGATGCACTGATATGGCGCTTCATTAGCATTTCGGCCAGCTCACCATCATGATTTTCTATGGCGTTAATAATGGCTAAGTGTTCGTCAAATGCTTTCGATACTCGCGGCCCTACCATACCCATTTGTACACGGTACATTCTTATTAACTGGTACAGGTCGTGGCATAGCAAATGTATTAAGTGCGCGTTTTTACTGCCTTTGATTATTCTGTAATGAAAATCTAAGTCGCCTGCTTCTTGATAGTACGACTCACCTTCTTTAACACGCTGAGTTTGCAAATGCTGATTAAGTAATTGTTTCAAGCCTTGCACTTCATCTGGTTCCATATTGTCGGCAGCTAACCTACATGCAAGCCCTTCAAGAGCACTGCGCACTTGGTAAACCTCAATTAAACGCTCTGCGGTTAATGCCACAACGCGGCAACCTATATTGGCTTTACGCTCAACTAAATAACAACTTTCTAAACGGTTAAGCGCCTCTCTAAGCGTTGCACGGCTTACACCGTAACGCTTTGCAAGCTCCGGCTCAGATATTTTACTGCCTTGTGCAATGCTGCCCTCTACAATTTCGCGGCGCATATCTACAAACACTTTATCGGAAGCGGTTGTGATAGATGTTTCATTTAACAAGTGCTGTGTCATAAAGTATTTTTATATTGTCGACAATTTATGCTCTAACTATGTGCTTATTATTTATACCTGTCAACCCTAGAACCACTTAAACTGAGTGAAAAACCACCAAATTGTCGACATTATTAGCCGAAAGTATAATAAAAAATGTATTTAAGCTGTTTTACTCAACAAGATGTCGACACCTTTTAAGGGTTACTATTTCGTTTTTAACACTGAAAAAAATCGTTAAAAATGCTATTATCCTGCTTTATTTTGACTGTATGAGCCAAATCGTGGACGCAAACACTTACATCCCTGAGCCATTTATTAACGACGTAAAAACCTATTTACCCGAGCACCTAAACTTAGATGACTTTTTAAGTGCATGTCGTCGTCCACTGCGTAAATCTGTTCGCGTTAATACATTAAAAATGAGTGTTGAAGAGTTTAAGCAACAAGCGGCTAAAAAAAACTGGCAACTTACCGCTATTCCTTGGTGCGACGAAGGTTTTTGGTTAGAGCGCCCAAACGATGAAGAGCAAAACCTAGCGCTGGGCAATACCGATTTACACTTAAGCGGGGCTATTTACGTTCAAGAGGCAAGCTCAATGTTGCCGCCAATGGCACTAAAGCAAAGCCTTAAAACCAGTAACACAGTGCTCGATATGGCCTCGGCACCGGGCTCTAAAACCTCACAACTGGCTGCACTAATGAACAATCAAGGCGTGCTAGTTGCAAATGAGCTTTCGTCATCACGTTTAAAAGTACTCAGTGCCACGCTAAAGCGTATGGGTGTAGGTAACTGTGCGCTATCGCATTTTGATGGTGTTGTATTTGGCAACTACATGTTTGAGTGCTTCGACAGCATTTTACTTGATGCGCCCTGCTCTGGCGAAGGCACAGTACGTAAAGATAGCGACGCGCTAAAAAATTGGTCAATCGAGTCAAATATTACCATTGCCCAAGTACAAAAAGATCTGATTAAAAGTGCGTTTTATGCACTTAAACCAGGTGGCACATTAGTGTATTCAACCTGTACGTTAACCCCACTCGAAAACCAGCAAGTATGCAGCGCATTATTAGATGAGTTTGGCGAATATATAAGCCCTGAGTCATTAAGCGATTTATTCCCTGGAGCTGATAGAGCCACCACCGCAGAGGGCTACTTACATGTTTGGCCGCAAACCTTTGACAGCGAAGGCTTTTTTATTGCCAAATTTAAAAAGCACAGCAGCTGCGAAAACCAAACATTAAAAGTTAAAAAAGGGGCATTCCCGTTTAACCAATTTGACAGTAAACAGCAAGATGAGTTTATGAGCTCTCTCAAAAAGCAATTTGGTTTAACGAGTCTGCAAGGTACGTTAAAACAACGCGACAAAGAGCTTTGGCTGTTTCCTGATGAATTTGAAGCAATACAAAATAAAATTAAATATGCGCGATTAGGGGTACAAGTAGGCGTTATTCATAAAAATGGCGTACGCCTAACGCACGAATTTGCCACCGTATTTGGTAAGCAGTGTAAAAGTAATGTACTGGCATTAACCAATGAACAGGCTAACGATTACTTTAATGGTAAAGATATACGCCTAGAAGAGGTAACCAAAGCCAGCGGTGAGGTGATCCTAACTTTATGTGGTTGCCCTATTGGTTTAGGGAAATGGCAAAAAAATAAAGTTAAAAACTCTTTACCAAGAGATTTAGTACAAAATACGCAGTTAATAAACTGGGCGTAAACTCTAATAAAGATGTGCATAACAAATGTAACTTACTGTAATTACGACAGTATAAAAAACGAACAAAAATGTGTATTTTTAGCACTTTTGACTATACTTAAATAACTTTCTTCTTCTCCCTAAGAATCTGAAAGTGTCTTTAGTTAGCGCAGGGCTCAAATACGAGCCCCTCTATAACCCAGAGTTCTTATAGCTCTGGGTCTTTTTTTTTCTAGGCAAAAGTTAACGGGCTTCGGGAGTCGGGTTACGAGCTTAATCCAGAAACTTGCCCTAGCATTACAATTAGATCTTTAAGAGAAATTATGCACAAAGAGGTTATGAGACGCTTCGCTTTAAGAGGTAGTGACAAAATAATTAGTCACTTAGGTTAATGGCTTTGGTTTCTCATTTGTTCCTCATTCGCTTCTCTCAGTGCAATAAGATCTTTAAGAAAATCATGTACAAAGAGGGCTAAGAGACGCTTCGCTTTTAGAGGTAGTAACAAAATAATTAGTCACTTAGGTTAATGGCTTTGGTTTCTCATTTACTTCTCATTCGCTTCTCTCAGTGCAATAAGATCTTTAAGAAAATTATGCACAAAGAGGGCTAAGAGACGCTGCGCTTTTAGAGGTAGTGACAAAATAATTAGTACTTAGGTTAGTGGCTTTGATTTCTCATTTACTACTCATTCCCTTCTCTCAGTGCAATAAGATCTTTAAGAAAATTATGCACAAAGAGGGCTAAGAGACGCTGCGCTTTTAGAGGATGACACTTAAAAATCAGAAGCTGTACTTTTCACGCGGGCAAGCTCAGCGTCTATCTATAAGTTATGAGCTCTACTTAAGATCTGTTTGATCTTCTCATTTGCTCCTCATTCGCTTCTCTCAGTTCAATTAGGTCTTAGTAAATTATTCATATAAAGGATGAAAAGGCTCTGCGATTTAGAGGACGTGACAAATACAGAATATTTTAATTAATAACTAGGCCTAGTATTTAATGTTTTCTCATACAATTTTCTATGTGAGGTAAGCTTTGCATTGTTGAGTAAAGGATAAATTACTTTACTAAACTATAATCAGTTTAAATCAATACAAGTAGAAATAAAAAATCTAACTCTTAAAGTTACCATTGAATAAGGATAATCATGCACATTGACGAGTTAACACAAACAGTAATTGGCTGCGCAATAGAGGTACACAAAACTTTAGGCCCTGGCTTATTGGAGTCAAGCTATGAATCTTGTTTAATGTATGAGTTATCTCAGGCTGGGTTATTTATTAAAAATCAAGTTGAACTACCAATAATTTACAAGGAACAATATATTGCAACAGGTTATAAATTGGATATTTTATTACCAAATGAATTAATAATTGAACTGAAGGCCGTTGATAAACTACAACCTATTCACTCAGCGCAGTTGATTACATATATGAAGCTATCAAATATAAATACGGGCTTACTAATTAACTTTAATACACTAAAGTTGGTTGATAGTATCAAGCGCTTTAATTTATGATTTTTCAATCAACTTGATAGTTAATATTCTCTTAAGTGAAGATGCACAAAGAGGACTAAGAGGCGCTGCGCTTTTAGAGGTAGTGACAAAATAATTATTCAATTGGATTAGGGCTTTGGTTTCTCATTTACTACTCATTCCCTTCTCTCATTGCAATTAAATCTAAGTAAATCATACACAAAGAGGACTAAGAGACGCTGCGCTTTTAGAGGTAGTAACAAAATAATTAGTACTTAGGTTAGTGGCTTTGGTTTCTCATTTACTACTCATTCCCTTCTCTCATTGCAATTAAATCTAAGTAAATCATACACAAAGAGGACTAAGAGACGCTGCGCTTTTAGAGGTAGTAACAAAATAATTAGTACTTAGGTTAGTGGCTTTGGTTTCTCATTTACTACTCATTCCCTTCTCTCAGTGCAATAAGATCTTTAAGAAAATTATGCACAAAGAGGGCTAAGAGACGCTGCGCTTTTAGAGGTAGCGACAAAATAATTAGTACTTAGGTTAATGGCTTTGGTTTCTCATTTACTTCTCATTCGCTTCTCTCAGTGCAATTTGGTCTTGGTGAATTATTTAAAAAAAGAAGTTATAGACACTTAGCATTTAGAAGATAAAAATAGAAGCTGCGCTTCTTACGCAAGCAAGCTATGCGTCTACAAGCAACCCTAAGATCTGAGACCTTAGCACGTACCTCGCAGCCCATATCTCGTAGCTCGAAGCCCGTAACCCGTGGCTTGCATTTTAACCACAGTATTTATTAAACATCCAACTGCCTCTAATAGCCTCATAATGAGAACCAAATTGCAGCGATAAACACACTATTGGCAAACGATTCATTTGCTCAGCCATACTAAACACATCATAAAATTTATAACCATATTTAGAGGCTAATTTAAGCTCATTCACATAAAGGGCTTTGTAGGTAGGTGGTAGTTCACTCCAGTGCATTAACGCAATTTGAATAATGCCTAAATGAATATCTAACTTATATGGGCCTACTTTTTTGGCTTGCTGAATATAATTGTATACCCGCTCTGTTGGCCCCTCTTGATAACTTACTACTTGTGCCAAGCTTATCCAGGTTAGTGCCCAAGTTTGTCTAAGCTCAAGCGACTTTAATAACGCTTGCTCAGCTTGTTGGTATGTTTGCTTTACTTTATCTGACTGCTCACTTGATGTTGTATCAATACCGGCTAAACCTAGCATTTTTATATGGGCTAAAAAGTGCCAATAATGAGGATGGTCAGGATCCATATTGGTAGCCAATATAATCGCATTCTCTGCGGCTTGAAGCGATGAACCAGATAAAGCACCACCTGACTCTTGCACAATATTAAGCGCATTAAAGTACCACGCATTTGCACGCATACTTTGCATGCTGATATAAGCGATAACAAGTACTATCATGGCTAATATAGCAGCAGGAACTACCTTGAACATGTTTAATTTAGTCATTAAATAAGCACTCGGTTAGCTGCAGCGGGTTAGTTACAAAAAGCGCTGTAGCCTGCTCTTCGCCTATTAATTGCGCTACTGTATTTCTTGTTTGGCTTAAAATAGGCGGTCGACGTTTTACTGAGTGAGCATCAGAGGCAACATAGTTTACTAAACCATCTTTTAGCATTTGTAACGCTATAGTTTGTGCGTTTTCACCCCACTCACCTTCAATGCTCGATGCCGTTAGCTGAAAATCGCAACCTAATTGGTTTAAGTGTTGAATATAATAAAGATTTGACTGAATATCGCGATTACGCTCTGGGTGCGGAATAATAACGCGTATATTTTGTTTAGCGAGCCACTGAATAAACTTATCGTAACCTTGCGGCATGTGAGAGTGCGGTAACTCTAATAACAACACGCTTTTGTCTGCTATTTTACCAATAAAAGGCAGTTTATTAGCCATCACCATTGCCATCAGTTCTATGTCCAAACGTACTTCAGCAGCGGCAGCCAACTTTACATTTATACCTTCTTTTTTTGCCTCTTGCTTTAAACTCTCTAAATCGTTTTTTATTTGAGCCGTCGCATTATTAAAGCGCCCCACATGTATATGTGGCGTTGCCACCATATGAGTAATACCGTCGTTTTCAGCCAATTTTAAAAGCGCTAAAGATTCAGTTAAATCTTTAGCGCCATCATCAATACCCGGCAAAATATGCGTATGAATATCAATCATAAATTACTTAATTACACTTGTGGCTTTTCAGGTTGCTGTGAGTAATCGTAATAATCATAGTAACCATGACTATGCTCATCTTTAGACTTACTCATATCTACCTTGTTTAGTACCACACCAGCAACATGGGCTTTTACTTCAAATAAACGCTCAAGGCCAGCTGTAATTGGTTTAATACGGGTTATGTCTGACTTAACAACATACACAACCGAATCAACACTTTGCGCAATTACTAATGCATCACTTACCGCTTGGGTAGGCGGTGTATCCACAATAATATGATCGTACTGTGTTTTTAACTCGCCAAGTAATTCAGCAAAACGTGGGTTTGATAAAAGCTCAAGTGGATTAGATGGTATTTGCCCGCTTGGCATAATTGCTACACCCGATTGAGTATCAAGGTGCACACAATCAGCTAATTGATCTGTACCAATCATTAAATTACTTAAACCTGGGTGAAATACGGGTATATCAAATCGTTTAGCTAACGTTGGTTTACGTAAATCGGCATCAATCAGTAATACCTTGCCCATTTGTGCCAACGACATCGCTAAATTGGCAGAGGTGGTGGTTTTACCCTCTCCTGGTGAAGTAGAGGTAACCGCTATAACCTGATGCGCTCTGTCAAGGTGAGTGAGCAATAAACTAGTACGGAAGGTACGTACCGACTCAGCAAAGCGGCGATAAGTGTCTTCTAAATAAGCATGAATAGGAAAATAGCTCTTTTTAGGCACTACAACATGAGGCAACAAGCCAAGCATGCGCTGCGCGAGTTTATTTTCGACATCATTTTTGTTTTTAACTGTGTCGTTTAAGTTGTCAACTAAGATACTTACTATCATAGCAAAACCCAAGCTGGCGATAAAAGAGAATATAATTATCAACTTTTTGTTCGGTTTACTTGGTTCGTTTGGTGCATAAGCACGATCGGTAAAGCGCGCAGCAGCAGAGCTAAAATCACTGGTTACTTCGGTCTCTTTAGAACGTGTTAAAAAGGTATTAAAAATATTACGATTCGATTCTACTTCGCGTTTTAACTGATTATATTGGGTTTCTTTACGGGTAATGTCTTGATATTCAGCACGTATTTTAGCTAAATCGCGCTCAAGCGCATTTACAGTACGTGTTGTTCTGTTAAGCTCTTTTTCTATACCGGTAATTAAACCCTTTATTTGCTTATTTAGGTTAGTTTTAACTGTAACAAGTTCTGCCTGAGCAGAAATCATTTTAGGGTGTTTAGGGCCATAAACCTCACTAAGTTCACTCACCTTACGCTCAACCAATACAACTTCGCGTTTAACATCTTGTACTACACGATGCGAAGTAATTTCAGGCATACTGCCAAGTAACTCTATGTTATCGTTACCATATTCGTTAATAACACGGTTAATGCTTTCAAGGTTGTTTTTAGTCGCGCGAGCATCTACTAACTGTTTTGAGGTTTGCTCAAGCTCTTGGGTAACAAGCCCTGCTATACCTTCTATATCAACCAGTTTTTGTTCTTCTCGGTAAGCTTGTAGGCGTGCTTCAGAGTTATCTAGTTGTATACGTAGCTCTGATAAACGCGTATTTAACCAGCTCGATGCCTGCTGAGTAATACCCATCTTAGCGCGCATTTGGCTTTCTATATAAACCTCACCGATAGTATTAGCTACTAAGGCAGCTAATTTAGGATCACTAGATTCATATTTAAGACTAACTAATTGAGTATTCATGATAGGGGATACACTTAAACGCGATTTAAATGTAGCGAGTAAACCCAACATTTCACGCTCGGCTTGCTCCTCCTCTGTAAGAACAGAGCTTTCTTTTTTATTTAAAAAAGGCAAAAGCTGTTTAACCAGGCCTTTTAACTCGTCTGTTAGCGACGGCTTAGCAATAAAGTCGGTATGATCTTTTAAATTAAGTTTAGTAATTACCTCACGGGCAATACTATTTGACTTAATCACTTCAAACTGGGTTAAATAATACTCTTTTTTGGTAGAGTCTAAACCATAAATTTCATCAAAGCTGACTGCTTTGGCTTGCTCCGACTCAATCAATAAAGTGGCTGTGGCTTCATACTTAGGTACTAGGGTTAACGCAACCATTATAGTGAGTAAGGTAACTACAATAGCAAAACCTAAAATCTTCCATTTACTTTGCTTAATAACATTAAGATAAGCACCTAAATCAATAACTTCCTCGTTGTTGATAGGTTTTTCGGTGTGTGTATTCATTTTTTAATTACTGCCTTAAACTGCTTAAAACAAGCGCTGTTCTATTTTTATGGTGTCACCCGCTGCAATTTGGCTGTTTAAACTACCTTTTTGTTGCTGCTGTTTGGTTTGCTCTTTAAAAATAAATATTTTATCAACCGAGGCACGCTCGGTTAACCCACCGGCCAATGCTATTGCTTGATTTACCGTCATAGCAGGCTGGTAAGGGTATCCACCTGGCTTTTTAACTTCACCATGTATATAAAAAGGACGGTACTCTACTACTTGCGCATACACATTAGGGTTAACTAAATAGTCCGGCTGCAGGCCTTCGCTTATTGTTTGCTCAACTTGTGAAACACTTAAACCCACCAGTTTAACCTTACCTAAAAAGGGGTAGTTTATCTCACCGCTATTACCAAGCAATGAGGTTACATCTAAATCAGGCTGACCAAATACTTTAATTTCTATTTTGTCACCTGCACCTAAAATATAGTTTTGCGAATCACTCGCAAAACTACAAAAGCTCAGTAACAATATTAAGCAAGTTAAAATTTTAACCTTCATTCATTTCCCTTTAATGCAAATGTAAAGTTAAGGCCAACAATTACGCGGTCAAATTCAATATTAGTTTGGGTTGAATTACGGTCAATAAAATCAACATAGCCGGTTACCATGCCAAAGTTACTGGCTAAATAATTTAAGCCAAGGCGCGCATTTTTAACTTTGTCTTTACGGTTAAAACTACCAGAGTACTGTTGATCAACATAATTAGCACTTACTACCGAGCTCAAAAAATCGCTCCAATCGTGCTGCCACGTTGCACCGTAAACACTTTCGCGAATGTAATCGCCTTCTAGCAATGGGTCTTTAGCGGCACGGCTAGTAACTAGTTGTAAGGTTGAATAAGTCAACGGCTTCCAAACTGCAGCAGCCTCCCAACTTAAACCACTAAAGTTATCACGCAGGTTTGACTCAAAATCTTTATTTTGATAACCCACTTTAAATGACCCAGTGGTAACGGCTGTGGCTTCCCACTCCATACCCAATAATACTTTTACGTCGTCTGAATCACGGGTAATACCGTTTGAGTCAATTACATCGTAACGGTAGTTTTCTTGTTTAACCTCTAAAAAGGCACGCGTACCAGCTTGGGTGTTGTAATAACCAATAATACCCAACATAGGTTTATCGTAATCGCGGTACTGCGATATGGCCGTAAAATTTTGGTAATTTTTGTTATAATAACCCGCTGTTAAAGCAACCTGGGCTTTAGAGCTTTGTGCGCCGTATTCGTAGCGAGCAGTTAGGTTTTGTTGCTGATAATTTACAAGCTCATCTAGAGCGCTGCCCTGGCCTTCAGTTAATCCGCCACCACGTGGCTCGTACAACCAGTCGGCATCACCAGTAACATCTAAACGGTGTTGACTAGTAAACTCTTTATGCACACCTGCGCCTACATTTACTTGAGTAAAGTTATCGGTTGTGTCTTTATTATGAAACGACGTGCTTGATGCAATATCAAACTTATAGCTATCTGGACCATCTTCAATTAAGGCATTTAAACTCGGCGCTATGTTCCATATTAAACGTGACTGAGTGGCAGACGGCGTCATAAAAAAGTTGTCGTTGCTGCTCACACCTAACTGTAGCGTAGGTGTAATCTCGGCGCCGTCTTTAGTCATTACACTGCCTGGTTGTAATTCTACCGCCAATGCAGGTGCACTTAAGCCCAACGCAACAAGTAAAGTGGTAATTGTATTAGTACGCATTTTCACTTTTAAATCCCTTAAAAATTGTCATAAAAATTATTTTTACATCAAACCATAAAGACCAATGTTTAATGTAATGTAGGTCGTATTCAACTCGCTTGGCCATTTTATCTAAAGTATCGGTTTCGCCGCGCCAGCCGTTAATTTGTGCCCAACCGGTAATACCCGGTTTGGTTTTATGCCTAAACATATAAAACTCTACTTTTTTTCGGTATTCTTCGTTGTGGGCAACCGCATGAGGCCTTGGGCCAACAATAGACATATCGCCTTTTAAAACATTTATAAACTGCGGCAGTTCGTCAAGGCTAGTGCGGCGCAAAAAGCCACCTAACGGAGTTATTCGGGCATCGTTTTTAGTTGCCTGAGTCACCACATCGCTGTTTTCGGTTACCGTCATCGAGCGGAACTTCCACACTTTTATTTTGCGGCCATCTAAGCCATAGCGATCTTGCTTAAATATAATAGGCCCTTTAGATGTCAGCTTTATGGCGGCAGCAATAGTCAATAATAGAGGGGTGATTAAAGTAACAATAATAGCTGATACCACTATATCTTCTGTGCGCTTTATAAATTCATGAGCACCAATACACGGTGCTTCAAACACGCTTAATGTATCAACATCACCCACATGCTCAATGCGAGCATGTATTAAATTCGAGAGTAAAAAGTCAGGCACTATGTGCACGTCAACGGTGGTATCACCTAGCTGTAATAAAATATCAGCTATGCGTTTTTGTGCTTTCATGGGGAGCGCTATATACAGTATATCTATTTCACCATTACGAGCGGCATCTACTGCACTTTGTATACCGCCCTCAACACCCTGCTTTTCAAGTTGTTCAAATAAACGTTCAGGGCTTCTGTCATCGTAAAAACCTTTAAAGTTAAACCCAAGCTCATCGTGTTTGACTATTTCAGCATGTAAATAAGCAGCAGACTCTGTAGCACCAATAATGGCAACATTGCGTTGCGATAGTCCTAATTTACGACGGCTACGTTTATATAAATAAACCCCTAAACGCCAAACATATAAATACGCCACACTAAGCATAAACCAAATCGCGATTCCCACGCGAGAAAGTGACTCAGTAAACTTAAATAAAAAAGAAACAACCAGTAAAAACGCAAAGGCAATTAAAACACTACCCCAGGCACACATTACCATTGTTCTAAATTTGCCAGCTCGCCAAGAGCGATAGGTAGAAAAAAGCTCAGCGCTGTATAAATAGCTAAGTGCAACAGTTAGCGCAGAGGCGGCATAGATAGGAGTAAGTTTAAAACTATAGATTAAAGCAGCACACTGAAATGCTAAAAACAGCGCAAATATATCAAATAAACGGTAAAAATTGGCATCAGAAGAACCTGAAGGTTTGAATGTCCTTGAAGATGTCATACTACTGTTCCTTATAGAAGCCCAATATGGACTAAATCCCCTACACAACTAAACTAAATAATATCCCATCACACTTATTTATACAATATAAAAACCCGTATTTAAGTATTAAAAAAAGACGCAGCTATATATTTAAAAACCAGCTATCGTAATTTAATAAATCAAATTAATTTTTGGGTTATCTCTATTATTTTCATTTAATTAGTTCATGTCTAATCTAAGAAATAATATTTTTATATTTAGAAGAATGTTAATCTGTTTGTTATCTGATGAATAAGAGCTAATATGAGTGGTAATTGAAAGGGCAAACTTGATGAAAGTCTTGGACGCAAAACTTCCGGCCTAACGAACTATCTGTGGTAGCGGGGTTGCAATACAGATATTTAATATCTTATTACTTATTACCTTTCTATGTAATTTCTAAGGTAATTGTGATGAATAAAAAATGTTTATTAATACTATTATTTTTAATATTAAACTCAACATTAACCCAATCGCAGACTGTTTACATTGCCCCTACCGGTAATGGTCACGGTTATTCTGTAGACACACCAGCACATATCAGTAAAATAAATCAGCTAATGATGGATACTGATGTTAATAAAGTCAATATTTTACCTGGAATATACCAACAAAATGATGCCCTTTATCTGTACGGTGGTAATCATCATGTCGAAGTCATCGGCATAGGAAAAGTAACCTTCAGAAGTGACTTTAACTACTACTCTGGAGGAAACTCTGGTTTGGTGATAGCAAGAAGTAACATTTCATTCGAAAATATATCTTTTTTAAATACTCGTTATTGTTTTAGGTTTAAAAATAATCCAGTAAGCAATGTATCCTTTAGAAGGATTAACGCTTTAAACACTTCAACCTGCATCGAGTTCGACTATGACTTAGATAAAACTGTTGCAGATATATCAATCAATGAGTTAAGTTCAGTAGGATATTATAAATCAGGCATTAGAATAAATGGCTCCAATACACAAAATATAAGTATTACAAATACTGTTATTAATGGATTGTCAACATCTACAGAGGAAGAACGCGACTGTTATATTTCTGGGCTAAGTATTAGTGGACAATCAAAAAATATATTTTTGGATAAAGTTTCTATTTTCAATAATATTGGCCGTGTTGATAACTGCGGAAGCTATCAACAAGGCGATGGTATAGTTGTTAACTCTGGTGCTCAAAATATATCAATTAATAATACAACAGTATCTAACAGTAGAGACGCAGATTTTGATATAAAGGGGTCCAATGTAACATTAAACAGAATTAAGTCACTATCTGGAAAAGGAACCAGATACAACTTAAAATTGTGGTTTAATAGTTTTACATGCGATGAATGCTACATAAATGCAGCAAATAGTTCTGTTATACAAACGGTAGGCTCAACAGTTAGATTAACAGATTCAACAATAAGAATTAAAGAAACATCGAAAATTTGCGACATAAGATACAATGACAATAATGCATCGACTGTTCGCTTTACAAACTCAGTATTTTTACTCGATGGTCAATTTAATGACATATTACCCCATTTAGAACAATGTAATTAACATACCCTTATTAACTTTTAAACCAATCCCAAACACCCAATGAAAATCCCTTAAACATATCTATTCCGAGAGCTGACTTAATCAAATATAAAAACAAAAAAGTAAGTACTGTTATTAGTGAAAAAACACCGATAAAAAATATAGCTTGCGCAACACTCGCTATTTTCTGTTCTTTAATACTCAGTACTCGCCTATTACGGCCAGCTAATAAAACATAGTAGTATCTATATCTAAATATTTTAATCACTCCCCTATAATCGATTACATGATTACCCCATTGTCTGGCTCCAATGGCTATTTTCAAGTGAGAGAGCTGTTCTTCTGTAAAACTATCCTGAATACTTTTAGGCATCCTTTCTAATAAACTTTTTACTGCAGGATCTGATCGTAATTCTGACAAAATAATTCTTACTTAGTTATAAAGATTTGATGTCTTTATTTAAACAAATAAAAAAGCCAATTAATAATTAATTGGCTTTTTTCAATTTAAAAACTTACTTTAGATTAGCAGAGCGAAAAGTGTTTGTTTTTTGCCAACTATTATCAAGCTGTGTTGGTAAAGTTCCATCTTGATTAATGTTAGTACCTGAGAATGAATGTTGATTCCAAATTCTTGTCGCAGGCGCAAATCTACAACTCGTGTTTGCATTTTCTAATACGGTTAACCCTGTATTTTTAGCTGACTCACCTAACCAAGAGTTACTCGCAGTTAGAATAATCTGTCCATTGCCGTCACCATTCAAATCTGCAACAAATGGGTATTCCCACAATGTAGCGTTACTGTTTTCTTTGCTGAAAAGAAGTGAACCATCATGAGCAAATATTTTAAATGACTCTTGATCATTATGCAGCACTTCAACTTTACCATCACCGTTAAAATCAAATAATGATAAACCCGTTTTTGAGCTACGGTCACTAATAGGGGCACGCCATTTTTCACTGTAACTGTAAACGCCCTCGTTCACTGTAACCTCAAAGGCCATAACACTTTCGCGGCCACTAACTACAACCTCTAAATTACCATTTCCATCTAAATCGGCAATAGCCAATGAACTGCTTCGATGAGTATTAGGTACAGAAATTGTCAAGTTAGGTGTAGAACCATCTAAAACTGATTGACCGTCATAAATGTTCAATCTAATTGACTCCGAAGAGTTTACATCAGCACCAAATTGAACAACATCAGGACTAGAGTCTTTATCAAAATCAGCAACAGCAGAAAATATTGGGTTATCTGATTCACTTATCATCTGATTCAAATCTTCAAGGACAATTAAACCCTCTATAGAGACACTCTCCTCGTCACTTTGCGAGCTTAATATATATAACTTCCCATTCGAAAGTATATCTAATTGATTATCGTTATTTGCATCAAACAATATTGAATCAGTACCGAATGAAGGAGCATCACTACCTGGCAATAATTTTACAAGAGGCCCTTGTAATCCATAAACCGTGTTCCCCATAATAAACTCTGCACCAGGGTTGCTAGAACTTAGTTCACCAACAACAATATTTCCCAAGGTACCGTCAGTATTATAAGAACGTTCTATAATACCTTGGGGTGAAATTACACCTACTTGATTTGAACTAATCGGGGCTATAACCTCAATTATTCCATCATTATCTAAATCGGCAGCTGCAAAGCTATATTTCCCAAGCGCAAACCCTGTAACCTCAAGGTTCCACATCTCGCTTCCGTCTTTACCATCAATGGCACGTATTACACCGCCTGAGTTTAAAGATGTGCCTGTATAGGTTGGGAAGATTAAGTCACTTATTCCATCGTTATTAATATCAATTGCAATTGGCGTTGCTAGTATTTGGTCATAGATTGGCAGATAATTAGCATTATCTCTATTCCAAGTATACTGCTCTGAAAGGTCTATGTTTTCACACAATGCGAGATCAGACTCTGGCAGATTGCCGTCAAATTCGCCACCTAGTAATGCCATCGAGCCATAAAAACTTTGACCAATTATAGGCATTTTTGCTGTACCGTACACACCTCTAATATCAGCATGTGGTGCTAATATTACACCCTGCCAGCGGTTGCCTTTAATATCTAACTTTTGGGCATTAGTAAAGTTAAATACTGTTTTACTTGCATGATGGCGTAAACGTGCAAAGCTCTTACCTTTTACAACTACGTTGTCATCACCTGTAATATTAAAAATTACAGTGGCATCCGCAGGAATACCCCATACTTTAAAAGTGTGCGCTTTAGCAAAGTCACGCGCATCTAAATTAAATACTTGTCTATCAGAACTGCCATCACCTTGTAAATAAAGGCCACCCCACTTACGGTATACAGTGCCTGTTTCATCTAGTTCACTTAATTGTGCACTTAAATCTTTGTAATATTGCTCTTGCTCATCAAAGTTAAATGGTAAAGCCGATTCATCTTGGTTAGAAAGTATTTTAGAGCCCCACTCCATACCCCAACGAACACTCCAGTGAATATCAGTACCGCCACCGGCTACCATGCTACCTACATATTGGCGACCATATTTAAAATCGATGATAGATTCACTAATTAAGTAATATTCTTCAGGGCTGTATGGGCGTGTGTAGCCTACGCTGTAGCCTTTAAGATCTATTTCACCTGCGGCGATAGCACCGTCAGCACGGCCAAAGTTCGATTTAAAATCATTAAAAACAAATGCAGAAAAATTATTGGCAACGCCTAAATCTGCAGCCAGTGTTGAAGAACTAGCTAAAGTAAGTGCGATCACTGCACTCAATTTTTTTAATTTTAATAGTGAGTTAGTCATTTTATCCCTCGAAAATGAAAAAGTGCATGAAGGCACCAAATTTAAGTCATTTGTTTAATGAAAGTTAATTCACCGAAACCTTGGTGAACATTATATACACAAATAAAATCAAAAGGAACAAAAAACACTACGAAAGTACTAATTTTCGGCATCTAAGAAGACACAAAAACATAATATCAATGAGTTACGAAAAAATAAAACTCAAAAAAGACGAATTAACCAAATTAAAATACTAGTAAATGTTAATTTAATGTTAATTAAAGGCGTTTTATTCAGTACGTATTTACCTTTGTCAAAATAAGACTGTAATATAAAGCAACTAAGGAGTTATTAAGTGATTTAAGCTCAGAAAAGGATAAACAGTGAAAATAGCTTTAGTTAAATCTCTAATGAGTTCTATTTTTTTCCATAAACAAGTACCTACATGAGATCAACCTAACCATGAACACAAAAATTATGCTTATTAAAGTAGATAGAGAAGCGCCTAAAGCACCGTACATATGAATTAAGAAGTACCCTAACAAGACATTAGTAGCTAACATTAAAAACAAACAATTCCTTTCTAATTTTTCTTTATTAGTCATAGTTAAAAGAGCACTAAGTGGCGCTCCTACAAACATGATTACTTGAGCAACAACTAAAATTAAAAATGTATTTTTGTATAGAAAATACTCTTCCCCCCACAAGGCTAATAATGGCGATAGAAAATAAGCAGCAATAATAATAATTAAACCAAAAAAGAAAAGTATCACTGTTGAAATGAAAAGTTCTTGCTTTAATTTCTCAGCTTCATTATTACAAAAGTAACGGGAGAATCGAGGGGCTAAAATAGACACAACAAGTAGGGTCACTGAATTAACAATTAGTGATGCTTTTGCACCTACAGAATAACCAGCAACCTGCGATGTATCAGAAAGAAAGCCTAGCATTAGTACATCAAGATTATTATTAACTATCGCTAGTATAGAAATACCGCAGAAAGGCAGTGCGGCTAAAAACGTATTTTTGATATCAAATGAAACTAATTTAGAGGTAACTAAGTTAAGCTTTTTCAAGTAAGTAACATTAAATATAACTCCAATTAGTGTGCTTAAAAAAAATATAAAAAGAATAGATTCGAAACTAATTGAGAATAGGAAAAAAAATAAATAAAAGAAAACAAAAGAAAATATTAAACGATATAAATCATGGTATTGAAATGCTTTATCTGCTTTTTCGAGCCCTCTAGTTGCTTGCGCCAGGCTACCAGCTGTAAGCATGGCCAAAACACAAAAAACCATAATTAAAAAAGTTAATAACTCAAAGTTAGCTAACCCTAAAATAAACGCCAATGCACTAAATAACAAAGCTACAAATAATGCGGTAGACCTCAAAAGTAAAGCTTTTTTAATAAGAATGAAAATATTTTCACTATTTTTAGATACCTCTTTAATTAACCAATGCTCTGTGCCCAAAGATAAAATACTGCCTAAAACAGTTACGATCGAAATAGCTAAGTTATATTTCCCAAAATCACTAACTGATAAAGTACGACCTACCAGAATAGAAAACAATAACGCTAATAATACTGCCGTATATTTATAAATAATAGATAAACCAATGATTCTTTTCAGATGCATTTATATACCCTTAAGCAGTTTTAAAGTTGTTTTTACTTGCATTTATCACTACCTAACAACGCTAAATTTATATATTTTATTTTTTTAATATATAAATGGAAAATAATTGGTAGTGCTACACCTGTTAACAAACCAAAAAACACATTTAAAACTATAGAATCAACCCCTACCCTATTAAGAAATATGCGAGAAAATGCAGTACCAAAAACATGATAGAGATATATGCTATAAGAGAATCCACCAACAAAGATAAGTAATGTATTTTTTATACCAATTTTCACTAAAATCATTGAACCAATACATCCTATAACTAAAGAGAGTAAACTAATTCGGTTAGGAGTAACACCAATTGAAACTTGATGAAAATGGAAGGCTATTAACAGTAAAAAAAAGAGTGAAATTAATTTAAAGTGACTAGTTTTTATATCTTGCGCACTATAAATGTTACATAACATTCCAAATATGAAAAAAGGAAATAAGTACAAGGTACGCGAAAATGAAAATAGCTCTGTAAATTTATCCGAAAACAAAAAAAATGGCACACTAAGTAATGCAACAACAATTAAAACCCTGTTATTTTTCTTACTTATAAAATCAATTAGCGCTATTAGCATGAATATTGTAAATATCGACTGTAAAAACCAAAAATGGGCATAAGGGTATAAAAATAACCGCCAAAGCTCTCCATCGTAACTATTGTTTACACCTGGAGTTAAAGCTTGGGTTATTGCAAAAATAACACTTACACAAATTAATGGCATTAATATCCGTTTACTTTTTCCTTTTACATAATATAAAGCTCCTGAACTAAAGCGACGATAAGCATATATGTAGCCGGATAAAAACGTGAATAGCGGCATTCTGATATAAATTAAACAATCCGATAATATTCTATATATGCTGTCTGGTGGTAATTTAAGGCCTGTGTTAGCTGTACCAATCACATGAAAATAAACAACTAAAATACATGCTATGCCCCTGAGGCTTTGAATTTCTTTATTCATATTAGGAGTATTACTGTTTTAAGAGGTTTTAGAATAAACAATTAATGTTTCTTTAGCGATCGTTTGCCAGTTATATAATTCTATATACTGATTTCGGTCGACAGTGTTAAATTTACCTTCAGTTAATTTAAACGCTAGATCATCAATATCGGCCAGTTTGTAATAACTTTCACTAGGAAGATTCAACGATAAGTTGGGTATAATATCAGAGACTATTATCGGCGCATTAAAGTTAATAGCTTCTAGGACTGAGATTGGATGCCCTTCATGATATGACGGTAAAACATACAATGCAGTATTTTTATAGGCAGCCATGAGCCTATCACCACTCAGTACTCCAGAAAATATTATATTTTTATCTGCGTAAGAAGTAATATGATGATAAAAATCTCCTTTATGTTCACTACCACCGACAATTAATAACTTTAATTTAGTACCACTTTTCTTATAAGCTTTTATAAGATCCTCTATTCCTTTAGCTGGGTCTAAACGACCGACATAAAGAATATAACTTTTCGGCTCCACCTCCATAGAATCTAAAAAGTCGCGCTCTGCGAATTCAGAATCATAATCAACATTAATATCAATACCATTTGGGATATATGTTATTTTATTGTTTGCTTTACCGTATTCAGACTTTAACTCTTCCGATAGCTGTTTTCCAACAACAATGGTTTGATTTGAAAAAGTAATACCAAGCCTTTCCCCTGACTTGAGTAAAAACTTAGCAACACGCCCCCATTTCGAACGTTTATAGTCAGCACCATGAACCGTTAATATGCCTTTCATACCAAGCAACCTAACCATAGGCATAAATAAACCTGAGCCGACGGCGTGTAGATGTACTATATTGCTTTTCAAATAAAACTTTGCATAAAAAATACTAATAAAAGTATGAAATAACGTTTCAAGGCTTGAAGTATATATGCTCGGTAACGCTTTTACTTTTATACCTAAGTAAGTAGAGTCAATGATATAACGATCTCTTCCGATTACGTTAATTTCATAATCATTTGAACATTTTATAATCTCAGAATATAAATTGGCACAGTGAGTCTCGACTCCCCCCATAACATTTGGTATTCCTCTCAGCCCAATAACAGATAAACGTTTAATTTTTTTCACTAACAGATCCCTTTTGGTAATACCAAGAAAATGAAACTAAAATAGAGTACAAAATGTTACCTTCAATATTCCACAAAGGCATTGTCATCAGGTTCAAAATAAAAAAGCCAATTAGGCCCAGTACTAAAGTAAACCTGAATTTTGGAATCGACTTAAAACAAGCTATTAAATTTAAAATAAAGATGTAAAATAAAATTGATAACCCAAAAAAGCCATATTCAAATAAGTAAGAAACAAAAGTATTGTGTGCATATACTCGGAAGTAATCCTCCCAAGAGTTGGGGCCATTACCCAATAGCAAACTAAAAAAATCCCCAGTTAAAAACTCTGCAATATATTGATTCCATATATAAAAACGAGCTGAAAATAAAAGAATTTCTTTTTCGCTATAATATTTTATATTTTTAAATAAGCTTACATCACCAAAAAACAAATCAAATATATCTACAAAACGCTCATAAATTGACGCCCAGCCAATAACTAATAAAACTGCGGTGAACAATGAGATATAAATATAAATATAAATTCGACTTTGACTATTAAATTTTGCCTTAGCGTACGTAAAAACAAACTTAACCAGGAGCGGGATTGCAGATAATAAAGATGTTCTATAGTTAGCAAGCACTAACGAAGTTACACTAACAAACAAAAATTTTATTGCTTTTTTTTCTTTAAATGGCATGTATAACATTGATAGCAACAAAATCGTCAAAGAAATCATTGAAAAAGCAGACTCATGCCCGTAGCCGCCTATAACACTAACTGACCCATCATTTTCGGTAGCTTTTACTTCCCCTAAAAGTAAAGACAATAACTGCATTAGCAATGGAAAAGTATGTACTTTTAATAAAATAGCTAAGACCTTCTCTGAACCATTTTTTTTAAGAGCAGTATAAATTAGTAAACTAATGCATATAAAATACATCCATTTCATTATAAAATTTATCAACCCAGTAATGTTGAAACCGTTAAAGAATGAAATTATTGAAATAAAAATTAGAAGGTAATAAGGCAAAAGTATCTTTAGCTTAAATGCTCTATTAGTAATAATAAAAATGGATAAAATCACAATTAAAATTGAGAATAGAGCATTTCCTGATAAACCAGCAACAATTGGCTTAAAAGTATATTCGTTCAAAACAGATAAAACATACCTCCCCCAAATAGCTAGTGCTAAAAATTTTATTTCTAACCCCATTACTCCTTTAAAGCTTTTACAAATGAAATATAAAGTTGCTATTGCAGTAAATAAAGTCACTAATAGCCACATAGTTTTATCTCTTTTAATAGGTTAGAAATAGTAGCCATTAATCTAATATCTTAGTAAGCTTTTCAAAAAACACTTGTTGACTAAAATCTTGAGACCTTATATAGCTCAAGCATTTAAATTTATGAAGGTTTTCTTCCTTCAGCATATCAGTAATTGCTTTTGACATTGCTAAAGCATCACCAACAGGTGTAAGGAAACCATATTTTGCTTCAAATACATTTTCAAAATCTAAAGTAACTTGATCTGCCAGTATTTCACTTGGTCCCGACATACAGTTTGTTGCAACTATTGGCTTTGATAAAACCATTGCCTCAGCTAAAGCATTTGGGAAGCCTTCAGTGTTAGATGAGAGGACGAATAATGATGACTTACTGACTATAGAATACGGGTTCGATACATGACCATAAAAAATAACTTTGTCTTCTACATTATTTACTTTAGCAATATTTTTTAAATGATTAAGTTCAGGCCCATCACCAAGCAGCACTAGCTTGTGGGATGTAGCAACCTTCGAATAAGCCTCAATTAACATTGAAAAGTTTTTTACTTTTTGTAAACGCCCTACAGCAACTATGAACTTACTGGGTAGGGACTTAATAACTTCCTCATTAGAGGCATCAATTATCTCTTGATTTACATAAAAATTATATAAAACAGTTATTTTTTCACTATCGACTGAAAAATTGACTTCTAAGTCCTTTGCGACTCCTTTAGACACAGCTACTATTTTATCAGCCTTCGGGTACAAAGCTCTTATTAAAAATTTAAAAAGCTGGCCAGATATCGAGTTGTTGTAGTAAGTGCTTGTGTATGTTCTTTCACTGATGATAGTTTTAAAATTGAGTAGCTTGCCTGCAATTACATTACAGCAATTAGCACGAGCCAAAAAGCTCATAACTTGCTTTGGTTGATTTACTTTTAAATACTTTACTAATTTATATATACTCTTTATGAAACTGCCATTTGTATTTAAACAAACATGATTTACATTATCTGGGATCCTATATGCAAACTCTGCATGGTCTAGTGTAACTAAAGTTAGGCAGCCGTCATTAATAGTTGGATCTTGTAAGATTTTGCTTAATGCCCTTTCAGCTCCTCCCCCTCCGAAAGAGTTTATTACAAATACTGTGTTGCGACTCAAGTGCTATTCCTTTTCATAAGAAGATTTCAATTATAATTATTTTTAAATTGCTAACTAAATTGATTTAATATACCAAGGTATGGCCTTTGAAATTCCATCGTTTATATTATATTGGGGCTCATAACCTAAGGAGCTTTTTGCTTTGGTTATGTCGGCTTGAGAATGGCGTACATCACCAGCTCGGAAATCTCTATATATCAATTCACCTTTTACTAGAGTTGAATTTTCATTTAAAGATACTTTTATCGCATTATATAATTCATTCAGTGTAGTTCTGTCACCAACTGCCACATTATAAACTTCATCTTTTGCTTCTTCTGCTGCAGTTGCCGCCAAGATATTCATTTGTACAGTATTTTCAATAAAACAGAAATCGCGGCTGGTTTCACCATCACCGTTTATGAAAACATCCTCACCTTGAATCATGGATGCAGTCCATTTAGGTATAACTGCGGCATATGCACCATTTGGATCTTGGCGTTGGCCAAAAACATTGAAATAACGTAGGCCAATTGATTTAAAACCATATGTTTTTGCAAACACAGCAGCATAAAGTTCATTTACGTACTTAGTTACAGCATATGGCGATAACGGATTTCCTATATTTTCCTCTAATTTTGGTAATGCAGGGTGATCACCATAGGTTGAACTGCTTGCGGCATAAGTAAAACTTTTAACGTTTTGCTCTTTTGCGGCCTGCAACATATTTAGGAAACCTGTAATATTTGCTGAGTTGGTCATTATCGGATCAGCAATTGAGCGAGGTACAGAACCTAATGCAGCCTGATGCAAAATATAATCAGCGCCTTTTACTGCAGCTTCACAATCTGAATAATTGCGAATATCACCATTGTGAAAAGTAAAATTAGACCATTGTACCTCCGTTACTATATTTTTCACTTCATCTAAATTATGTTGATGACCTGTAGCGAAGTTATCTAAACCAATAACTTTTTGGTTTAACTTGAGTAATGTTTCTAATAAATTAGAGCCGATAAACCCTGCAACTCCTGTGACTAACCAAGTTTTAGGTGATGTAAGAAGTTCTGCTTTTACTATTTCAAATTGTGACATAGAGTAACGAATACCTTGATATTGAAGCGAACAGCTGTTCACTCTTTAAAGTTAAATGTGTAAAATTCTAAAGGCGCATATCAACATCGCTTTTATCAAGCAGATATTTTAAATCATATAAAACATGTTCTTGTTTACCGTATGCGCGAATTTTTTCTGCGCCAAGCTCTTTAAATTGATTATGCCCAACGGCCAAAATAATAGCGTCATAATGATTGTCTTGTACATTCTCAACCAAAGATAAGCCGTATTCATGGTGAGCCTCTTCGTTTGAACACCAAGGGTCTGTAATGTCAATATTAATATTGTATTCTTTTAATTCACTAACAATGTCTACAATTTTGGTATTACGCAAATCTGGACAATTTTCCTTAAATGTTAAGCCCATAATTAGCACATTTGCGCCTTCAACATGAATTCGCTTTTTTAGCATTTTTTTAATTAATTGTGATACTACATATTCACCCATACCATCATTTAATCGACGGCCGGCTAAAATCATTTCTGGATGATAACCTACGCTTTGTGCTTTGTGTGTTAAATAATACGGATCAACACCTATGCAGTGCCCACCAACTAAACCTGGACGAAATGGTAAGAAATTCCATTTTGTACCTGCAGCTTCTAATACTTCAAGGGTATCAATATCCAATTTATTAAAAATAATCGACAGTTCATTGATCAAAGCAATATTTACATCACGTTGAGTGTTCTCGATTACTTTAGCTGCTTCAGCGACTTTGATAGATGAAGCTTTATGCGTCCCCGCTGTAATAATTGACTTATAAAGTTGATCAACTTGTTCCGCAATTTCAGGTGTAGAGCCACTTGTCACCTTTAAAATATTAGTAACGCGATGCTCTTTATCACCTGGATTAATTCTCTCCGGTGAGTAACCAGCAAAAAAGTCAACATTAAACTTTAAGCCAGATACTTCTTCTACTTCAGGAATACAAACCTCTTCAGTTGCACCCGGGTATACTGTTGACTCATAAACTAAAATATCCCCTTTTTTAACAACAGAACCTAGCATCTGACTTGCTTTAACTAAAGGTGTTAAGTCTGGTTGGTTGTGCTCATCTATAGGGGTAGGAACTGTAATTATATAAACATTACAACTTTCTAAATCAGATGGAGAAAATGAGTAACTCATAAATGGTGAAGCTTTGAGTTCTTCATCGCTCACTTCCAAAGTAGAGTCATGGCCTGCTAATAACTGCTCAACACGACCTTGATTTATATCAAACCCTAATGTTGGATACTTTTTCCCAAATTCAACAGCTAAAGGAAGGCCGACATAACCTAAGCCAATAACCCCTATTTTTTTATTTGAAAAATTCATTAAATAATTCCCTGTTTATTAATAACCTAAATGCAATAAAATACAAAGCTCACCAAAAGTAAGTCAACTTCAGCCAAACCAAAATATTAAGCTGACTTTTATTTTAATTAGCAAAATTTATTAATTGTGATTTTCCATCATTTTTAATTGAGTTTAAATTCATATGAAAAGACCCATTTTAAAAATGATTTCTTGTATAAATAAGCTCTTTACGGTTAATTTTAGCTTTAGCGATACTTTAGTATTCAGTTTTTTACTAACCGGTTTTGCATAACTTTATGCATTTGCCATTAATTGCTTAACGCGCTTTGTAAATTCTTCACCCATTAGGCTTGATTGCATTGCGTATTCTACGTTTGCAAGCATGTAACCTAATTTTGAGCCGCAGTCGTGTGACTTACCTTTTAAATGGTACGCTTCAATTGTTTCAAGATGACGTAACTGCAGTAATGCATCTGTTAATTGTATTTCGCCGCCAGCCCCAGGAGGCGTAAACTCGAGTAAATCCCAAATAGCGGGCGATACAACATAGCGCCCTGTTATTGCTAAATTGCTTGGTGCTTCGTCATTATTTGGTTTTTCAACCATGTTGGTAATGGCTCCATTTTCACCAGGCTGGATTTTTTTACCTGCTAAATCAACCACACCATAGTTGTGCACTTCCTCATGAGGGACTGGTTCAACCATAATTTGATTATGTTGAGTGCCTTCAAATTGGGCGATCATTTGCGCTAGGTTATCAACCTTAAGATTTGACTTATATTGATCGATAATTACATCGGGCAATAAAATAGCAAAAGGGTTATTGCCAATGATTGGACGAGTTTCAAGTATTGCGTGGCCTAAGCCTAACGGCGCCGATTGACGAACCGATATAATGCTTACATCTCTTGGGATTATTGAACGAACTTCTTCTAGCAGACTACGTTTTACACGCGCCTCTAGAGTGGCTTCTAGCTCAAAACTGGTATCAAAATGATTTTCTATTGCGTTTTTAGAAGCATGAGTAACCAGTACAATTTCTTTAATACCGGCTTTTACGGCTTCGTTTACAACGTATTGAATGAGAGGTTTGTCGACTAGTGGAAGCATTTCCTTTGGTGTTGCTTTGGTAGCGGGTAACATACGGGTACCCAAGCCTGCAACAGGCAAGACTGCTTTTAATACTTTCACTTCAATTCCTTTTATAGTTACTTTTGGTTATAACGTAGCTATTTATACAATACCGCTGCGAGTAGCGAGTTTTAAATACTACATAACCAGATGGGCGGGTATTATACACAACACAAATAATCGCTCAATATAAAAAGCAGCCTTTTTGATTGTTTTAGGTTAATTTTTTGTTAACGGGTTATTTTTGCTTTTTTTGTAATCTATCAATTTACTTTCAATGGGAATATAATGGCTTTGTTAACATTTTAGGGATGGGCTTTGTGCGCGTTGGAATTTGCATCATTATATTAGTGTCTTTTTTTGCTTGTGCACAAGACATGCTTTTGCATCTGCGAAATAGCGATATAATAAGCCGTGCCAAACAGTTTTACGGTGATGCTGGCCACCAACGAATAAAAACGTGGCTGAGTTTTATAGATGACTCCGCCGATAAGAGCGAATGGCAAAAAATTCATTTAGTTAATGATTTTTTTAATAAGCATATAAAGTACAAAACCGATGACGAACTTTGGCAAAAAAAAGATTACTGGGCCACCCCTCTAGAAAGCCTAGGTGTTGGCATGGGTGACTGTGAAGATTATGTTATTGCTAAATATTTTACTTTAATCGCTTTAGGTATCCCCGAAGATAAAATACGCTTTATGTATGTTCGCCAGCGTACGGTTAATCAACCACACATGGTGCTTATATACTTTGAACAACCAAACCAAATACCGTTGGTGCTTGATAACTTTAATACAAAATTAGTGCCTGCAAGCAATCGGGGCGATTTAAAACCTATATACAGTTTTAATGGCCAAGGTTTATGGTTAGCCAAATCGAAAGGGTTAGGTAATAAGGTTAAAAATAGTCGTGGCGTTTCTGCTTGGAACACTATGCTTGAACGAATTGAACAAGGTGAGCTTGCCCCCGCCGCCGGTAACAATAAAGGAACTAGTAGTTATGTCTCGAATATTTAAATATGGATTGAGTTTAAAAACTCAAGTATATGGCTTGATCATATTAATTTCGGTTATTTCATTTTGTGTACGCGTTATAACCGATGTGGATACAACCCGTAATTATTTACAAACGCAAATGGCCAGCCATGCGCAAGACACCGCTACCAGTTTAGGGCTTTCTATATCACCTTATTTAGAAGACGACAGCCTAATGATTGCCGAAACGATGGCAACCGCTATTTTTGACTCTGGTTATTACAGCCAAATTAAATTTACCGATGTGCAAAATAATATAGTGTTTGAGTTACAAAACCCTAAACGCGTTGAATCTGTTCCTGGTTGGTTTATTAATGCTGTTGAACTGAGTGCGCCCACTATGCACTCTGAAATAAACAATGGTTGGATGATGGCAGGTACACTCGATGTAACTAGCCATACTGGGCAATCTTACCTTACGTTGTGGCAACACACACTCCGCAGCTTATATAGCTCATTTTTGCTATTAGCAGCATCGCTGGCTATTGCATTTTTAATTTTACGCGCAGTATTTAAGCCGTTAAAAGCAGTAGAAGATCAAGCCACTTTAGTGACTCGAAAACGCTTTACCTTAAATAAAGAAATACCAGTAGCACGGGAGCTTCGCACAGTAACCCAAGCCATAAATAACATGGTTATAAACTTACAAAGTACGTTTGATTCGCTGACCAAACAAACACAAGCGCTTACTGAAGAAGTATACATAGATTCGTTAACGGGGTTGGGTAACCGTAAGTCGTTTGAAAACCACTTTAATTCTGTTGTAAATAATATTACTGACGATACGCCAATTACTGCGATGATGCTTACCCTACCCTCGTTAAATAATATTAACCAAGTGGTAAGCTACCAAGATGGTGATCAGCATGTGCTTGATGCTGCTAAAATACTTAAGCATGTTGCCGATGAGCTACCAAATTCAACTATATTTAGGCTTAATGGGGGTACGTTTGTATTACTGGCCCCATATGACGTTTTATTTTTAAATAAAGCCCGCTTAGACCTCATTGATAATTTAAGTCAAAAAGAAAACAGCTTACATATAAACGGTTACGCTAATTTAGCGATTGTTGGTGTTGAGCAAGGAGCGAGTTTAGGTGAAGTGTTATCGCTACTTGATACTGGTTGCACTATAGGTGAAGACACTACGTTTGATAAAAACGATAAAGAGTCATTATTTAGTGTTAACCAATGGCGTACCTTAATTAAGTCGATTATAAATGCTGGCGAAGTGAGTTTTTCGGTGCAACCTGTTAAACAAGCTAATAAAACTGATTCTCAGTGTTACTTTGAGGTATTTGCACACTTTATTCATGAAGGCGAAAAGGTAAATAATGGTCACTTATTTGCGATGGCTGAAAAGTTAAATTTAACCGAAGAACTCGATAAAAAAATTATACGTAGCTTTGTAGATGTAAAAGAGCACTACCCTAATGATGTGTTTGCGTTGAATATTAGTAAAGCATCCTTGTATTCAGCCGACTTTATACAATGGCTTACCCTTTACTCGCACACTAAACCGGTAATTAAAACAAACTTAGTGTTTGAACTACATGAAATTGGTTTGCTTTATAACGTGCATGTTGCGTCTTTACATATAGATGCAATTAAAGAGCTGGGTATTAATGTGTGTATTGAGCACTTTGGTACTAGCTTAACATCGTTTAGGTATTTACAAGGTCTTGATATTGAGTACGTTAAAATTGATGGTAGTTACATTCAAGATTTGGTAACTAACCCGCAAAGTCAATTTTATATTCAAACAGTTAATAATATTTGTCATGGCTTTGGTATTAAAGTTTTAGCCTGTTTAATTGAAAAAACCGAGACTTTAGAAATACTTGAATATCTAGGATGTGATGGGGTACAAGGTAATTTAATACTGCCACCATCAAAAATTATTAAATCTAATGAAAATGGCGTAAATAAAGAGTTTACTTTTTGCACCGATGCGCTAAAATTTTGCAATTAGTACTCAACCAAGGGACGAGAAATGAAAAAATTAATTTTAGCTGGCTTAGTCGCTAGTGCGTCTGCTCTAACTGCTTTGCCAACCTATGCACAAACGGATAATAATGCTGTGGTTCAAGAAGTGAGCATAAATAGCATTATTGATATTCTTAATAACGTAACAGCAGATACTACGCCAGAGCAATTACGCGAAGATTTAGTAGAAGCGATTAAACGTATTTGTAAAAATAAAGAAAAAATCAAGCTAGACGAAAAACTGCTTAATGGCGCTTGTGGCGCTGCTGATATAGATGCAATGGTTGCTGCTGTTGTGGCACGTTTTGGTGCAGACAATCCATTAATTTCTGACTTTTTAGCTGCTCTTTCGGATGCTGGTTTAGATACTGATGCAATTACCCTAGCAGCAATTACCGCAGGTGTTGATGCAACAACCGCTTCTGAAGCAACGGCTGCAGGTCCTGGTGCGGGTCAGCCTGCTCCGCCAGTAGGCAGCTTACCAACATTACCAACACCTCCAGGTTCTGGTGGTACAGGCGGTGATAACGGTATATCTGAAGTCGGTAACTAGTTTTTACTATTAGTATATTCAAACGCAGCCAATTGGCTGCGTTTTTACTTTGTTTGAGTTTATTTTGAATCGTTTTATATTTTTTCTTATTTGTCTGATCCTTTTTTTGCTTCCCCTTCCTTTAGGTAGTTATAGGCCTTGGGCAATTTTAGCTATTGGTATTTTAACTAGCTTTACCTTTATTACTCACTTGGCAAACAGTGTTTTAAATAACCACCAAGCACTTTTCCCTCCTCGATATACTTGGCCGTTATTTACTGCCTTAGGCATTGTTGCTTTGGTGTGCGGGCTCCAGTTATTTGGCGTAAGTGTTGATGCTTTTCAAACCAAACAAATGTTATTAAAAACCAGTTTTTTAATAATGTTGAGCTGGTTAATATTTAATTACTGTAATAATGTAAATCGTATTAAAAAATTAATTTACGCCGTCATTTGCGCCGGTGTTTTTCAGGCTTTGTATGCTAGTTACTTAAACTTATCGCCCGATATTGTTAGCCCTTTATTTGGCTACAAACACACCGACAGAGCTATTGGTACTTTTACCTATTCTAACTTTTTAGCTAACTATTTAGCGCTGTGTTTATGCTTAGGCATTGGTGTGTTAATTAGCGAACTAAAACGCACTAACAACGGCTACAAGCCTACTTTAAAACAAACCTTACGTGCTTGGGCTGAGATTATATTAAGCTCTAAAATAATTTTGCGTATATCGCTAATTATTATAATTGTGGCGCTTATTTTAACCCGTAGTCGCATGGGTAATTCGGCTTTTTTTATCGCCTTAATTATAGTGAGCTTACTGGCGCTGTTTGTTTATAAGCAAAAGCCTAAAGCATTTAAATTGCTGATTGTGAGCTTTTTCATTATCGATTTAATCATCATTGGTGCCATTTTCGATGTAGAAAAAGTAAAACAACGTATTAGCGAAACCAGTTTACAATCGGAAACTCGCGATGAAGTTGTACGCGACTCAATCCCGCTGATTTTAGATAACCCGTTATTAGGCTCGGGCGGCGGTACTTTTTACACTGCGTTTCCTGCGTATCAGTCTGAGCCCTACTCTGGTTATTACGACAATGCGCATAACGATTATGTGCAATTTGCAGTTGAGCTGGGTATTCCTGCAACGGCGTTATTGGGGCTGTTAGTGGTTTATTGTTTATGGTTATGTATTAATACTATGCGAACACGTAAAACGGCGCTTTATCAGGGTGTGGCGTTTGGCTGTGCTACGGCCATTGTAGCAATGATGCTGCATTCGTCGGTTGATTATTCGCTGCAAGCAGGGGCTAATTCGATGTTATTTATCGTGGTGTTATGTTTAGCTTTATTAACCAATAAGTTACCGGCACCAAAGCGGATTAAAAAACGACGAAGTGAAAGTTAACGGGCTGCTGGGAGCGGGTTACGAGCCTAATCCCGAAACCCGTAGTTCGCAACCCGCCGTGAGCAAGCTCTAACACCTAACACTTCATCCAGTACTATTATTACAATAAGATCTTAGTGATTTATTTACCACAGAGGGTAGGAGAAAAAAGAGAAAGTGACTAAATACAAACGTTATGAGCATTAGAAAAGTAAAAGGTATTAGGCTTTTTGCTTTGTATTCTCAGTGCAGCGCGTAGCGCCTCGGTGTCCTCTGTGGTTCAAGAATAATTTTTATGTTTTGGATTTAAGTGATTTATTCACAAAGAGGGTTTAGAAACGCTGCGCTTCTAGAGGTTAAAGTCGAAAGTTACCGGGCTGCGGGGGGCGGGTTACGAGCTGTACTCTACATCTGTTTGGCCTTGTCATTTACTCCTCATTCTCTTCTCTCAGTACAATAAGATCTTTAAGAAAATTATTCACAAAGAGGGTTAAGAGACGCTGCTCTTTTAGATGTTTAGCCCGCAACTCGAAGCTCGTTGCCCGTCGCTCACGACATTAAAAAATGACGCGACATGAAGTCGCTGCTACAAGTCGGCAATAATATCGACCTGATACCTAGCACCTAAAACCTATCGCTTGTTCCAATTTACTGCTCTTCTAAATCAAATTCGGTGGTGTGGCCGTCGCCGTGTATGAGCTGGTAACGGACTAAATTACCGCCTTTAAGGGAAACCAAACTAATAGCCGAATCACTTACTAGGTACTTTTGCCCTTTGCCTTTAGTTTTGTGTTTGTCGACTTCCATGTGCCAGCGTTTGGTAAAAAAGTTAAGCGGACTTTTAGGGCCATATAAAATGGAGTCGAGCTTATCAAGCACATTTATTAGCTTACGCGGGAACTCGTTTTTAATACCACTGGCTGTGAGCTGCCAAATTCTATTATGGTGATCGCCAAAACGCTTTTGCACTGAAAAACAAAACGAATAATGCACGTCGCCTGATAAAATCAGCGTTTCATTTGGGGTGTCGGTACGTCTAAATGTGTCGAGCAATTTTTTAGCTGAGCCTTCGTGCGCCATCCAGTTTTCTACATCAACCATAAGCGGTTGCCCACACATGTTAAACACCGCTTGAATTGCCTCTATTGATTTAACCCCAAACACCGGTGCGGGCGATACAATAATGACTTGGTCATGGCTGAGTAGGCTTTCTTCAAGCTCAGTGAGGCGCTCCCAATCGAGTAAGCCTGAGGGTTCATTAAAGTTCTGCTCGTTACGCCAGCGGTGTGTTCGGGTATCAAGCACCACCACTTTAGGAATAGTTGTTAGCTCATAATGCCAATGGTTAAAATCGTTTAGATGTTTATCAAATGCTTTGAATTGCCATTGCTTATCCCCAGCTAGACTTGTTGTAAATGGAGTAAGTAGCGCACCGGTTTTTTGCAGTGCGTCGTTCCCCATTCCCTGAAAAAGCCAATAGCTTGCTAAGCCATTATTTACAATACGCTTGCTACTGGGGTTTTGATTAATGGCTTGCTCCCACCCGGCGGTGAGGTTCCAATCGTCGGTTACATCGTGATCGTCAAACATCATTAAGGTAGACACATTGGCACATAATCGCTCTACCTCAGCTAAGCCTTTAGCGTAATCAATGAGTGTGGCTTTTTCTGTGCTAAACAATGCTTGGCTTTTTTCGTTACCACCTGAGTAATTTAGCTTTGATAAGTCAACATATTGCCACGCGGTACTACTAAAATTAAGTAAATACAGCGCTACAAACTCTTCAAAATGAATAAGGTGGTTATACGCTTTTACGCTAGAAAAATGCGGCTCGTCTTTTTTTAACCAGTAACCTATACCTAATTTAGAGCGCTTTTTCCACGAGGTGGTGGGTAGTAAATGATGGCGGCCATAAAGCTGTTGGCTAATATCGTCTGGTAAATCCAGCGCAAGCGCTTGCTCTTTGTAAACTCCTAGTTGCTTAATGAGCTGATGGATAGCTAATAACATAGGCCCTGCTACATCGTCAGCATATACCTGATCGCCCGAGAGCAATAGCAACTGCGCACCTTGCTGATTATGACTGCGTTGAGTAGCTTGCCACTGACTTGAACTAACTAGGCTGTCTTTTGCGGGATGATGTGCATTGCGACATGAGCCATGCAATATTTGCGTCAGTCTTTTGGGGATCACAAACGCAGGTAACGCGCCATCATTAAAACTAAACGCTGATAAATCAACGGGGCTGTCATCAAAAAATAACTGATATTGTAGTAATATGTCGCGCGGGAACTGACTGTTTATGGGTTTAATAACTATGAACTGTAAAAATAAATGTTCACCCAGTCTAACGCTGTTTTGTTCGCTATAGCATTCGTAGCCCATTAGCTCTATACGGCCGTTTACCTGCTTTGAGGTAGCAAACTGAATACAAACTGTGGTTTTTTCTGCTCGGCGCACCATAGGCCCCATAAGTAACAGCGGGTGTTGCACCGAGAGAGTCGTCATGTGGTTAGCCTTTAGCTGCTAATTTAAATAAAGAATAAAAATTATCGGTGGTGGCCTTTGCCAATTCGTTAAAGCTAATGCCTTTTAGTTCACTAATATAATAAGCAACGTCTTCCACATACGCTGGCTGATTAGTTTTACCACGGTACGGTACTGGGGCTAAATACGGCGAGTCGGTTTCAATAAGCAGTCGATCAAGTGGGATTTGTTTTACCACTTCTTTAAGTTCTACCGCATTTTTAAAGGTTACAATACCTGAAATAGAAATATAAAAACCCATATCAATGGCTTTTTTAGCCATATCCCAATCTTCGGTAAAGCAATGTAATACCCCACCGCAGTTTTCTGCTTTGTGTTCACGCATTAAATTAATGGTGTCGGCACGTGCGTCGCGGGTATGAATAATAAGTGGCTTTTGTAATTCGTTGGCTACTTCAATATGGCCAACAAAGCTTGCTTGCTGCACTGCGTGAGTGTCTTTTGCGTAATAGTAGTCAAGCCCGGTTTCGCCAATGGCCACTACTTTGTGGTGCGAGGCTAAATCAATTAATTGCTGTTTGTTGAGCGCGTCTTTTTGATCAAGCGGATGTACACCACATGACGCTGATACGTCGTCGTAATGCTTAATTTGCTCTAGCATGTTAGGGAACTGATCAAGTGTGACACTCACACATAAAAAGTGTTCTACTTTTTTTGCGCGGGCGTTATCAAGTACTTGGTCTAGGTTTAAATCGAGTTTATCAAAATCAAGACGGTCTAAATGGCAATGAGAATCTACAATCAAAATAAGGCCTGTTTTTACTACATGGTATAAGTTGGATTGCCGGAGTTTAACATAGTCCCCAGCAGTTTTTCGATCTTCGCGTTTAGGTTTGTTTTATCATCTAAAAAGCTAATGCCGATCCCCGGAGGGTTTGAGCTTTGTGCACCTTGCGGAGTGATCCACGTGACTTTGCCGGTGACCACATCGTCTTCTAAGGCATCAGGTAAGGTTACTCGTAAAGCGAGTGAATACCCAGGCTCATAACGCATATTGGTGCGTACAAATAGCCCCCCTTTTTTTAAAAAAGGCATGTAGCAGCGATATAGTTCGTCAAGGTCATCTATATCAACTAATAGCTCTTGCATATCTAATCCTTTTTATTGGTTGCGTAATGTATACGCTAGTCGTGATACCGCAAGCGGTAAGTTTAGCCCAAGAATTTGTATGTTATTTTGTAAAAAATCATTCAAGGCTTGCTGTGCAACTTGGTAGGCTTCAAAACTCATGCCATTTAAAAGCTGCTGTTTTAACTGCTCACTTAAAAATAAGGTAAAAATACGAACAAGCTCAGGCTGTTTATTTATTATATCGACTAACGCATTGAAATTATGGCTTTGTTTAAACTCAGTTGCAAATTTATAGAGTGTATCAATACTTTCTAGCTGATTTTGCTGTTGCCACTGCTTTACTTGCAGGGGTTGACTGTAAAACAATGATAACCATGGGTAGTTAGGCACGTCTAAAGAACTTAGCCACTGCTTTGCTAGCTGGCTGTTGGTTACTTTGACCTCAGTTTTAGCACAGCGGCTTAAAATAGTCGCTGGTAATTGCGCCGCTTGGCTGGTTGTGAGAATTAAAAACCGGCTGTTACTGGGCTCTTCTAAGGTTTTTAATAATGCATTTGCTGCTGCCGTTGTCATTTTTTCGCAGTTTTCAATAATCGCCACTTTGTTGCCATTTTGCGCCGCCGACTGGTGCATAAAATCGCTTATGCCGCGTATGTCGTCTACACCTATGCTTTGCCCTTCTACTTGAGTAACGCGTTTATCTGGGTGCGTCCCAGCTAGGTTTAACGAGCAGCTTTTACACTGCCCACACGGCGTTAACACGCTATTAGGTGCACTCAACTGCGATTGTGTATTATGACATAACAAACTGTTAGCTAATTGCTCGCTTAGCTCAAACTTGCCTACTCCAATAGGCCCGCAAAATAGCTGCGCGTGATGAAAGCGCTGCGCTTTATAGCTTTGTGCTAAGCGTTGCTCTACATCGTTAAGCCATGGCAATGCCATATTATTTTAACCCTGAAAAAAATGTGCGTAGTACATTGGTAATATCACGATGTACTTTATCAATACTTTGGTTGGCATCGACTGTTTTTATGCTTTCATCATCGTTTGCAAGCTCAATGTAACGCATACGGGTGCGCTGAAAAAACTCAATGGCTTCTTGTTCAATTCTATCGAGTTCACCCCGCCCTTTTGCACGTTCAAGACCAATAACAGGGTCAATATCAAGGTAAATGGTTAAATCGGGTTTTAATCCTTTTAACACCATAGAGGATAACGACGCTAACGTGTTTGCACTAATTCCGCGTCCACCGCCTTGATACGCCTGTGACGATAAATCGTGACGATCAGCCAATACCCATTGCCCTTGCTCAAGTGCCGGGTTTATTACATTGTGCATTAGCTGTGAGCGAGCTGCGTACATAATAAGTAGCTCAGTTTCAAAGGCGATTTCTTCTTGATGCTCTGCTTTTACTAAGGTACGTAACGATTCAGCTAGTGGTGTACCACCGGGTTCACGCACATTAATAAAATCAATATGATGATGGTTTAAAAAGTCTTGGCACAGGGCAATAGCGGTTGATTTACCCGCGCCCTCTAGGCCTTCTATCACTATAAATTTTGGTTTCATAAACACTAATTCTTTTTATTTAAAATATACCGGTTAACCGCCGCATTATGTTGCTTTAATGTGGTTGAAAACTGATGGCTGCCATCGCCTTTTGCTACAAAGTAAACATACTCGCTTTTAGGCGGGTTTACCGCGGCTAAAATCGCTTCTTTGGATGGCATGGCAATTGGCGTGGGCGGTAATCCGTTAATACGATAAGTATTATACGGTGTGTAATTTCTCAAGTCTTTACGTTTAATATCACCGTCAAAATCTTCGCCTAGCCCATATATTACGGTTGGATCGGTTTGTAAGCGCATATTGGTATTTAATCTATTTATAAATGCCGATGCAATTAACGGACGCTCGCTGGCAAGCGCGGTTTCTTTTTCGATAATAGAGGCCATGATCAGTGCTTCATAGGCGGTATCGTAAGGTAAATCACTTGCCCGTTGCTGCCAAGCATCAGCCAACGTTTGCTGCATTTTTTGCGCAGCACGTTTTAGTAAACTGCTGGCAGTATCATTGCTATGGTAATGATAGGTATCGGGGAATAACCAACCTTCTAGATGGGTTTGCTTACCTATTATTTGCTCGCCAAGTTGCTCAAGTTTTAAATCGTTTTGTAAGTGTGTAGAAGTACTCAGAGTATTTAAAACATCTCTAAGTGCTTGGCCTTCAATAATGGTAAAGCTAAAGCTAATTTGCTGACCTTGGTTAATTTTTTTGATGTTATTAAGCACGCTATCTGAGCTTAATTCGTACAAACCTGCTTTTAAATCGGTCAAGGTTGGGTCGAGCTTAGCTAATATTTGAAAACGCCAACAGTCTTCTACCCACTGTTGCTGCTGCCATTGACGGCACAACTTATTAAAGCCGGTGCCTTTTTTAACTTCAAATTGGGTGTTATCGGCTATCTGTAATGGCGTTTGAATGGTTGCCTGTAATTGCTGATAGCCAATCACTGAGCTAAAAAAAGCCAGCAATAATACTGATACTATAACTTTTAACACTAAGCCTCCTTGGCTACTGTTAGTAATGACTGACTGTGAGCAATATCAAAACAGTGCTCGCCTATGCTTTTTACCGGCACAATTTTCATTAAACTATTACATACAAATACCGCGTCTGCTTGGGTAAGCTCATCAACGCTGATAGTTTTAAATTCAATTGCTAATTTATCACATAAAGATTGCAGAAAAACACCTTTAATGCCGCACTCATCAAGTCTGGGGCTAATTACTTTATTATTTTTTATTGCAAAAATATTAGCCGCTGAGGTTTCAATTACATTGTTGTTGTAGTCAAGTACAAGTGCATCATCACTTTGCTCGGCTTGTAGGGCATTTTTAATCAATACTTGCTCAAGCCTATTTAAGGTTTTAAGCCCTGCTAAGTGCGGTTGTAAAGCCAGTTTAATTGGGCTAATAGCTAAACTAATTCCTGTTTCGCGTAAGCTGTGATAATGCGCTGGATAAGGTAAAACACTCACAATAATGTTTAAATTACATTCGCTTGGTGGCGCATAGCCTCGCCCGCCCTCACCTCGTGTTACCACTATTTTAAGAACCGATTGAACCTGTGATGCTATTTGCTGAGTAATGTGCGACTCAAGTGCTTTAAACTCAAGCGCTGGAAACCCTAAACGCTGCGCACATTCAATTAAACGCGCTTTATGATAAACCCAATGCTCAACCTGTCCATCAGTAATAATCGCGGTTGTAAAAAAACCATCGCCATAGTTTAAGCCCCTATCGCGGGTACTTATGCTACTGGTTTCACTTGCTGTTATTATTGTTTGCATATTTTTTTACACATAAAAAAACCCAGTTAAACAACTGGGTTCTTATTGTCGTTCGTTGTTAAAAAAGATTATACCTTTTTAAACAGTAACGAGCCATTAGTACCACCAAAACCAAATGAGTTACATAAAGCGTAATCAAGTTTGGCGTCTCGCGCTGTGTGCGGTACGTAATCTAAATCACACCCTTCATCTGGGTTGTCTAGGTTAATCGTGGGTGTTACTTTTTGCTCGGTCAACGATAAGATAGACACTATCGACTCAACAGAGCCCGCAGCACCTAGTAAGTGACCCATCATCGATTTAGATGAGCTTACCATTACATCTTTCGCTGAATCACCAAAAATGGTTTTAACCGCTGAGGTTTCGGCTTTGTCACCCGCGTGAGTAGACGTACCGTGTGCGTTAATGTAGCCAACTTGCTCTGCATTTACTTGCGCATCGTTTAATGCGTTTTCCATAGCCAGTGCTGCACCTGCGCCGTCTTCTGGTGGCGAGGTCATGTGGTAGGCATCGCCACTCATGCCAAAGCCAACAAGCTCTGCATAAATTTTAGCACCACGAGCTTTAGCGTGTTCGTATTCTTCAACAACTACTACACCAGCGCCATCAGAAAGCACAAAGCCATCACGGTCTTTATCCCACGGACGAGACGCTGCTTGTGGGTCGTCGTTACGCGTTGAAAGCGCACGTGCGGCATTAAAGCCACCCATACCAATTGGCGTACACGCTTTTTCTGCGCCACCGGCAACCATTGCATCAGCATCGCCGTAGGCAATCATACGTGCTGCATGGCCAATGTTGTGCAGGCCTGTGGTACATGCCGTCACAATTGAAATATTAGGACCACGCAAACCGTGCATTATTGATAAGTGACCCGAGATCATATTAATAATGGTAGACGGTACATAAAACGGCGATAACTTTCGTGGACCGCTGTTTAGTAATTTAATGTGGTTTTCTTCGATTAGGGTTAAGCCACCAATGCCTGAACCTACCGCTACACCAATACGGGTTGCGTTTTGCTCTGTTACTTCGAGGCCTGAATCTTGAAAAGCTTGAACACCCGCTGCAATGCCATACTGGATAAATAAATCCATTTTTTTAGCATCTTTTGGCGACATATAAGCCGATGCATCAAAATCATTGATTAAACCAGCGAAGTGAGTACCAAATTTTGATGTATCAAAGTGGGTAATATTTTGAATACCACTTTTACCATCTAATAAGCCTTGCCAGGTTGATTGCACATCATTGCCTAGCGGCGTCAACATTCCTAAGCCAGTTACGACGACACGACGTTTAGCCACGGTTTGCCTCCAATAAGGAATTATTATTATACCAATTAACTTAGCTCAGTTTATTTCAGCGTTAACGCTGTTGCTAGTTATGTTATTAGTATTGGGGATGATCATACCCAAGCTACCTCAAAGTGCGAGTCTCAAACCAATAACCAACGCTGAGCAATAACAACTTAATTGCTGATGATAGGTGAGGGTTTGGAATTGAATCATGTACTTTGAGGTGGTTTGGATATAAAGATTAAAGGCAGCGGATGCTGCCCTTAATTTGCGATTAATTACTCAGCGTGAGCTGTAACGTAATCGATTGCAGATTGTACTGTAGTGATCTTTTCAGCTTCTTCATCTGGGATCTCAGTGTCAAACTCTTCTTCAAGAGCCATTACTAATTCAACAGTATCAAGAGAGTCTGCACCTAGGTCATCAACGAATGAAGCTTCGTTTTTAACTTCTTCTTCTTTAACACCTAGCTGTTCGATGATAATTTTCTTTACGCGTTCTTGGATATCGCTCATTCTTCTTTCCTTTATTAAAAACGCCAATGCGTTATTTTCAGATTGCGGCGTAGTTTACGTCCGATAATTCTCTGATTCAATCTTTTGACCATAAATAATTTGCTGGTCAAACCTCTTGAGTGTTTATTTTATCTTTTATCGCTTATTTTCACAGCGATTTCAAGTATGTTTAAAGCAAGTTTGCGAAAAATTCAATATTTTTTAGCAAACTCATTGGTAATTTGTGGTTTAACTATTTCGCATTGCGAAGCTAAACCATGTACATCGCACCATTTACATGCAAAGTTTCACCAGATACGTACGCAGCGGCGTCAGATGCTAAATAACACACAGCTGCTGCAATCTCATCTGGCTGGCCTAAACGACCCGCAGGTACGTTTGCAAGCGTTGCTGCTTTTTGCTCATCTGTCAAATCATCCGTCATGTCTGTTTGGATGAATCCTGGAGCAACCACGTTAACAGTAATACCACGAGAAGCAACTTCACGCGCTAATGATTTAGAAAAACCGATAACACCCGCTTTAGCTGCCGCGTAGTTCGCTTGGCCAGCGTTACCCATAGTGCCCACTACTGAGCCAATATTGATAATACGGCCGTTCTTTTTCTTCATCATTGGGCGAAGTACCGCTTTAGATAAACGGAAAATAGAGCTTAAGTTGGTGTCGATAATATCGTCCCACTCACTCTCTTTCATGCGCATTAATAAATTATCGCGCGTAATACCGGCATTATTTACTAAAACATCAATATCACCTAAATCGGCTTTAATTGCTGCTAATGTTGCCTCAATTGACGCAGGATCGGTGACGTTAAGCGCATAACCCTTACCGTTATCACCTAAGTATTCGCTAATTTTAGCCGCACCCGACTCGCTTGTCGCTGTGCCCGCTACCTTTGCGCCTTGTGCCACTAAGGTGTTTGCAATCGCTTTACCAATACCACGGCTAGCGCCGGTGATCAGGACAACTTTGCCCTCTAAAGAAAATAAATTACTCATATTATATACTCTTATTTAGCTGTATCGATTGATGCAAGGTCGTTAACTGAGCCACACACCATCGCTTTATCAATGCGTTTTGCAAGTCCTGTTAATACTTTACCAGGGCCAAATTCATAACTTTGCGTTACACCTTGTGCAACTAATGCTTGCACTGTTTCAGTCCAACGAACTGGGCTGTATAACTGACGTACTAATGCCTCTTTAATTGCATCGGCTGAACATTCAGCTTTTACATCAACATTATTAATTACATCACACTTAGGTGAATTAAATGTTAAAGCCGCTAAGTCAGCGGCTAATTTTTCAGCCGCAGGTTTCATAAGTTCACAATGCGACGGTACGCTAACCGATAATGGCAGTGCACGTTTTGCGCCGGCTTCTTTACAGGCGACTGATGCTCTATCTACTGCATCTTTATGACCGGCAATAACCACTTGGCCTGGCGAGTTATAATTAACCGGTGAAACAACCTCACCTTGTGCAGACGCTTCACATGCTGCTTTAATTTCGTCATCACCTAAACCAATAATAGCGGCCATAGAACCCACACCCGCAGGGACAGCTTCTTGCATGTATAAACCACGGTTTTCAACCAGTTTTACGGCTTCACTTAGGCTGATCACATCGCTACATACTAGTGCTGAGTATTCGCCTAAGCTATGCCCTGCCATGACAACGTCTGCATCTGGATTTGCAGCTAACCAATGACGGTAAATAGCAACGCTTGCTGTTAATAAAGCAGGTTGAGTACGGTGAGTTTGATTTAGTTTTTCTTCTGGACCGTTAAGAACGAGATCTGCTAGGTCGTATCCTAGTGCGGTTGATGCTTCTGCAAATGTGGCTTTTACTATGTCTGAGCTTTCAAGTAGCTCGTTTAACATACCCACAGTTTGCGAGCCTTGACCTGGAAAAAGAAGTGCAATTTTTTGTGCCATAGTTTGCTCTTTTAATTAAACAAAATAAATAATGTATAACACGGCACATCAATTTACTGATTGGCCACCGTGTCTTTAGAATGTGTTTTTTCGAAGATAGCAGCAATTTTATCCGGAAGTTGACGTTCTACTTCTTTCACTGCTTCGTCGATTGCGGCATGAAATGCTTTAGCTGAGGCATTTCCATGGCTTTTAACAACAATACCGCGCAATCCTACCAGAGAAGCGCCGTTATACTGGTCGGGGTTCACTCTTTTATAGAGTTTTTTTATGATTGGCGCCAACATAAACGCCATGCACTTATAAACAACGTGTTTTTCGAGAGCGCGAGTGAATTTTTTCATTATAAGTTTGGCAATGCCTTCGCAGGTTTTAAGTGCTACGTTACCGACAAACCCTTCACAGACGATAACATCGGCTTTGCCAGAAAAAATATCGCTACCTTCGCTATACCCAATATAATTAATCAGCTCGCTTTGCTGCATTAACTGCGCGGCTTGCTTAATTTCGTCGTGACCTTTAATGTCTTCGGCGCCAATATTTAATAAACTGACTTTTGGGTTATCACACCCGAGTGCTTGTCCTGCCACTACCGAACCCATAATGCCAAATTGATACAGCATTTGCGCATCACAGTGCACATTGGCACCTAAATCGAGTAAGTAAACAGGATTTTTACGTTCAGTCGGTACAGCCGATATGAGTGCGGGACGTTTCACTCCTGGAAGCATTTTTAATACGTAATGCGCCATAAAAAATAGCGCCCCTGTATTGCCAGAGCTAACACAGGCTTGCGCTTCACCCGATTTAACTAAATCAAGGGCAACACGCATTGAGGAATCTTTTTTTGAGCGTATAGCAACAGCGGGTTCGCAGGCATTGGTGACAACGTCATTACAATGGCGAATTATTAATCTGGGATGAGAAAGTGAATCGAGTGATTCTAATTGTTTAGCTATTACTTGCTCATTGCCACATAAAATGAGTTTTAAGTTGGCATTAGCATTTACCGCGGAAACGGCTGCGGGGATAGATGAACGGGGGCCATAATCGCCCCCCATCATATCTAACGCTATGGTTAGATTGGTCAGCATATAAGCAATCTCTTAGTTAGAAATTACTTGAACGCCTTTGTAGTAACCATCTGCAGTCACATGGTGACGACGATGAGTCTCACCAGATGTTTGATCTACAGTTAAAGTTGGACCACTGATCGCATCGTGTGAACGGCGCATGCCGCGTCTTGCACGAGACTTTTTGCTTTTTTGTACAGCCATAGTCTTCTCCTAAGAATCTTTCTTAAGTTGTTTCAAAATATCAAATGGATTTGGTTTATCATCTTCCGCCTTTAAAACACCAAAGCTGGCAGGCTCTGCTGTATAACTGCATGAAGCTTCGTTGTGGGTAGGCACTAATGGCACTGCTAAAATAAGCTCGTCTTCGATTAACTCAAACACGTCTATTTCACCATTTTCATCAAGTGCTACTTCGTCGTAGCTTTCTGGAAGATCATCTGACTCTGCATCCAAACCGACTGGCGAATACACAAAGTCTTGATCCAAATCCAACCCTAAATCACCATTACAACGTTGACAAGTGACAGTTACGTGTGTGGACAAATTGCCACTAATCACAACTAAACCTTGCTCATCGTTTTTGCAATGAATTTTTACCGCTATTTCACCTACTTCTTCCTGGATAACCCCTCGTAAACGAGGAAGTTTCTCAAGCGGTACAATGCCGTCATACTTTAAACGGTGTTGCGCTGCTTTGCCCGGATGAAGGGTGATGGGAATTTTCACCTTTTGCATAGGGGCTGCATCATATAGATAGTTAGTGGGTTAGTCAAAGTAAAAAACCAATTTTACGTTGTTTTTCACGTGTTTTACTCACGGATCTGATTTATCCTAACTCAATCTGATTTATGCTAGGAAAACATGCCATGAAGCACTCTCTTATATTAGCCTCAAGCTCGCCTTTTAGGCAGTCTTTATTACAAAAATTTAATCTGCCTTTTGAAACGTTTTCGCCCGATGTTGACGAAACGCCTCACCGCAACGAAACACCTAACGATCTTGTTAAACGTTTAAGCGAACTAAAAGCCGCAGCTGCGGTCGAGCATTTTGGCCAAGGCTTAGCGATTGGCTCCGATCAGGTTGCTGTATTTAATGACCAAATATTAGGTAAACCACACAATAAAGAAAACGCCATGAAACAACTCAGCTTATTTAGTGGGCAAACGGTCACTTTTTTAACTGGCTTGTGTGTGTACGATATAGACACTAAGCAAAGCAAAACCCTTGTTGAGCCCTTTAATGTCACTTTTAAAACGTTAACAACGGCGCAAATAAGTGCTTATTGCGATGCAGAGCAACCTTATAATTGTGCAGGAAGTTTTAAAAGTGAAGGCTTAGGTATTTGTTTATTTGAAAAGCTCAGTGGTGATGACCCAAATAGTTTAATTGGTTTACCACTCATTAAACTCAGCCAATTATTGGCTGAGTTTGGCTTAGATGTATTAAGCGCACAAACTAACTAAGTAAAAGTTGTTGCAACTGCTGATAGTTGTCAGCGGTTGCAATAGGCGTAAACTCGTTTAATTGCGCAGCGTTGTGCACGCCCATGGTTACTCCTAGTCTATCCATACCTGCAGCTTTTGCCATTGCCATGTCGATTTGCGTGTCGCCTATCATCAATGCTTCGTCGGCGCTTATAGCCAGCTCTTCAAGTAGTTGATAGAGCATATCAGGAGCTGGCTTTGATTTGGCGTCGTCGCTGGTACGCGTAGCACTAAAAAAATGACGCAGCTGGCTCTCATCCAATAGACGCTCCAACCCTACCCGACTTTTACCTGTGGCAACCGCCAATATTACGCCTTGATTTTTTAACCCAGTGAGCACCTGTTCAACGTGCTCAAATACCGGTGTTGGGGTGGTATCAAGCGCATACTGCTGTTTATAACCTGCAATAAGCGCTTCGTGATGCTCACTGTAATCAGGAAACAAGCTCGCTATTGCGTTTTCAAGCGACAAGCCAATAATATTTTTACTGGCGATATCGCTCGGCGGTTCAATATTGAGTAACTGCGCACTTTTGCGGATACAATTAACTATTTTGCTAATTGAATCCATAATGGTGCCGTCCCAATCAAAAATCACCAGCTTGTAGTTTTTCATGGTGGGTGAGATCACGCTTTTGCTGCTCTAAGTTTCACTAAACAACTTGATAGTGCTTTATCAAGCGGTGCTTCTACTCGCATAGTGGTTTCGTTTTTAGGGTGGTAAAAACTTAAATCATGGGCGTGTAAAAATAAGCGGTTTAAACCACGTTTACGCATTGACTCGTCAAACCCTTGATCGCCATATTTGTCATCACAGGCAATAGCATGACCTTGACACTGAGTATGCACACGAATTTGGTGAGTACGACCGGTTACAGGGGATGCTTGTACTAATGAGCAATCGTTAAAACGCTCAAGCACTTTAAAGCGGGTATGCGACGGTTTGCCCTCGGTATTATCAACACGTACTACGCGTTCACCCGATTTTAGGGTGTTTTTGCGCAAGCCCTCAGTCACATTTTTTGTTTTAGAGTCCCATTGACCCTCAACAAGTGCCCAATAATTTTTTTCCATGGTTTTTTCGCGTAATTGCTCATGCAAGGCAGTCAGCACAGAGCGGCGCTTAGCAATGAGTAAACAACCTGATGTATCACGGTCTAAACGATGCACAAGCTCAAGGCTGCGCTCTTCTGGGCGTAAAACACGTAATGCTTCAATAAGGCCATAGCTTAGGCCACTGCCGCCATGCACAGCCATACCCGATGGCTTGTTAATAACCATCAGGTATTTGTCTTCAAATAGAATATAGTCTTCAAGGCGCGTTACTTTATCGAGTTTTGAAGGGACAAACTCTTCACGCTCTGACACTCTGATTGGTGGTATACGAATAACGTCGTCTAGCTGCAATTTATACACAGGCTTAATGCGTTTTTTGTTTACACGCACCTCACCTTTACGAAGAATTTTGTAAACTGCGCTTTTAGGCACCCCTTTTAAATGGGTAATAAGAAAGTTATCAATACGCTGACCTAGGTGGTCTTCGTTGATAGTGACAAAAGTTACTTGTAAGCCGGTTTTTTCTGACATTGCCTAATCACTGATTTAAGTAAAATAATTTAGTTGCTAACACAGTTATAATAGTGGGATAATCAGCAGCGCAAATATTTAGTATTTGCAAATAACAACGGTGCTTTTTAACACATTAAAACATTCGTGATGCACATTCTGGGTAACCGATCATACAGATCCGAGTTAAGTTTTCCAAAGCTTTTATACATACCCAGTTAACACGTGCGCACAACTAACGGCAATGCGCGTAATATATTGCTGCTTAAGTTTGAACATGAATTGATTTTTAAAGTGATAGTAAAAGCAATGAACAGATAATTTGTCTGATAGTGGCGGCGTAAAAAAACGCCGTTCAGAATTCGCTCAAATATTGTAGTACCGTACAGCAGCTTATTTAGAACTAAAAAAATCTAATAAATAAGCGTTCATTAACATCGGTAGCGATTTTTGCTCATAAAAACGATAACGGTAGTTTTAAAAACGAAACTATGGTTTGAAGCTAAAGAGCCCTACGCACCTAATATGAATGCATTTAATAAGATTGTTATGACAGGCCAACTTCTGGATAAAACGAGTATTGAGCTAAACAGCCGACACGTTTGTATCCCCTTAGAATTTAATAGCGTGATTACACCCTATTGTTTGCCGGCATTTAAAATACTGCTTACTAAATACAGAGCCGTTCCGTTAAAGACCCAGTCGTGAGGCTGCACATTCTAAAAATAGGAACACCTGAACAGGCGAGAAAACATCGTCATGTCAGCGACACAAACTAGTAGAGTAACATTATGAAACGTATGCTAATCAATGCAACGCAGCAAGAAGAAATGCGCGTAGCACTGGTTGACGGCCAGCGCCTATATGATTTAGATATAGAAAGCCCAGGTCACGAACAGAAAAAAGCCAATATTTACAAAGGTAAAATCACACGTATTGAACCATCTTTAGAAGCAGCATTTGTTGATTACGGTGCTGATCGTCATGGTTTCCTTCCTTTAAAAGAAATTGCCCGTACTTACTTCCCGCAAGGTTACACCTTTCATGGTCGTCCGAATATTCGCGACGTGATCAAAGAAGGTCAAGAAGTTATTGTACAAGTTGATAAAGAAGAGCGCGGCCAAAAAGGGGCAGCACTGACTACCTTTATCAGCGTGGCAGGTAGTTATTTAGTGCTTATGCCTAACAACCCTCGCGCTGGCGGTATTTCTCGCCGTATCGAAGGTGATGAGCGAACTGAACTTAAAGAGTCGCTAAGCCGCTTAGAACTTCCAAAAGGTATGGGCTTAATTGTACGTACCGCAGGTGTTGGTAAGTCGTTTGAAGAACTAAACTACGATTTAAAAGCATTATTAGTCCACTGGGAAGCCATTCAACAAGCGGCAGACAGTGCAAAAGCACCATTTTTAATTCACCAAGAAAGCAACGTAATTTTCCGTGCAATTCGCGATTATTTACGTCGTGACATTGGCGAAATTTTAATTGATAAGCCTCGTGTTTTTGAAGAAGCTAAAGCGCACATAGAGCGTTTTCGTCCTGATTTCATGAGTCGCGTTAAGCTTTATCAAGGTGATACACCGTTATTTACACATTACCAAATTGAAAGCCAAATTGAGTCTGCGTTCCAACGTGAAGTGCGCTTACCTTCAGGTGGTTCTATTGTAATTGACCCTACTGAAGCACTTACCTCTATCGATATCAACTCGTCTAAAGCAACAAAAGGCGGCGATATTGAAGAAACAGCGCTTAACACCAACCTAGAAGCGGCAGATGAAATTGCACGTCAACTTCGTTTACGTGATTTAGGTGGCTTAATTGTTATCGACTTTATTGATATGACACCTCCACGTCATCAACGTGAAGTAGAAAACCGCTTAAAAGATGCTGCTCGCCCAGATCGTGCGCGCGTACAAATTGGTAAAATTTCTCGCTTTGGCTTACTTGAAATGTCGCGCCAACGCCTACGCCCTTCACTAGGCGAAGCAAGCCAAGGTGTTTGTCCACGTTGTAGTGGTCAAGGTACAATTCGTTCTAACGAATCAATCGCATTGTCTATTCTTCGTTTAATTGAAGAAGAAGCGATTAAAGACAACACCGCTCAAGTTAATGCTCAAGTGCCTGTTGCTGTTGCCGCTTATTTATTGAATGAGCAACGTCGTAGCGTTCACCGTATTGAAAAGCATCATAAATGTGATGTAGTGATTATTCCTAATCAACACATGGAAACACCTCACTACGAAGTAATGCGTTTACGTAAAGATGAAACGCTTGAAACTGTAAGCTACGAGCAAGTTGTTGCGCCTGAGCCTGAAGCATTTGAAATGTCTAAATCGCCAGCGGCACCTGTTCGTGAAGAGCCGAAGCTTAAAGGCGTCGTTATGCCTTCAACGCCTGCTCCACAAGCGGCAGCAAAAGCTGCGCCGGTAGTAGAAGCAAAAGCTGAAATTGGTTTATTTGCCGCATTAGGTAAATGGATTAAGTCGTTATTTGGGTCTGATACTGAGCAAAAATCAGAAAAACAGACTGAAAAGCAATCGCAAGATCGCCCTAGTAATAACCGTGGTAATGATAATCGTCGTCGTAATAACAACCAACGTCGTCGTAATAATAACCCTCGTAATAAACCGCGTAACGAACGTACTGCAGACGCTGAAGCTAAAAATGAGTCGGCGCCTGTAAATGATACGCAAGAAAAGAATGAGAATCGCAATAAGCGCCGTCGTAATTCAAATACGCGTAAACGTCCTGAGCATAAAACTGAAGATAAAACGCAAGTAAAAGCAGAGGCAACTCAAAATGCGGATACTGTAGTTAAATCTGATAAGAATGCTGAGCCAAAAGAGCAAAAGCCTAAGGTACGTCGTCAACGTCGTAATTTACGTAAAAAAGTTCGCGTACAAGACGAAAGCACAGAGCAAGTTCAAACAACTGAGCAAGCTGTTGAGCAACCAGTGGTTAAAGAAGACAAGTCACAAGTGAAAGAGCAAGCTCCTGTTGTTGAAAAGCAAGCGCCGGTATCTGATGAAAAAGCACCTGTACCTGCTAAAGAACAAGCTGAGGCTGTTGTTGATGCAAACGATAACGTGGCAACACAAGATGAAGAGCAAGAGCAAACACGTACTCGCTCACGTCGTTCACCGCGTCATCTTCGTGCATCTGGCCAACGTCGTCGTCGTCCTGAAGGTGAAGGCACGCAAGAGAAGTCTGATGAAGCGCCTGCTTTCATTCCAGTTGCGGATCAAGCCGCTGCTGAATACGAAGCAGAGCTAAAAGCAAAAGCACATAAAACGGCCGTTGATGCCTCTGATGCAGTTGAACAAAACATTGTTGAAGAAGAATTAGCGAAAGTTGAAGAGCCTGTAAAAGCTGAAGAACCAGTAAAAACTGAAGAACCAGTAAAAGCTGAAGAACCAGTAAAAGCTGAAGAACCAGTAAAAGCTGAAGAACCAGTAAAAGCTGAAGAACCAGTAAAAGCTGAAGAACCAGTAAAAGCTGAAGAACCAGTAA
>Ga0207905_1000039_pt1 | contig 138420 bp, 124 predicted proteins | sample LinPmetageLP49_FD_184060 | JGI IMG/M metagenome (GOLD analysis project Ga0207905, IMG submission 184060) | Marine viral communities from the Subarctic Pacific Ocean - LP-49 (SPAdes) | ecosystem: Environmental > Aquatic > Marine > Oceanic | place: Pacific Ocean | collected 2011-08-27 | reverse complement strand
TTTCGGGGTTGGGGGTTCGGGGTTCGGGGTTCGGGGTTCGGCAGTAGGGTAAAACGTAGCGTCTCATACAAACATACCTTTATTTTATTGTAATCGAGAGTTTATCTCCCGCATATTTAGGGTCTAGGTTAAAGATCAAAGGTTTTAAGCCCGTTGCTCATTGCTCGTAGCCCGCCGACACCAAGCTAAGCACAGTGCTTGGCTTAATTTCTACCTAATACCTAGAACCTAACCACTGCTTTTTAACTTAAACCACCAAATAAAGTCATCAAGGCAATTAACACTAAGTAAAAAAGTACATTTCGCTTAACCAGTTTGATCATACAGGTGGCTTCAAAGGTGCAACCATAATAGCGCTCTTCAACTTGCTCGGCGGCCAATGCAGTATAAGTAACCACCTTGCGATTAGGACTTGAAAAGTCAAACACGTAATGAAGCCAACAGCTAGTTCCTTTATTAAAGTTACCAATCACTAGATAGCCAAAACTGGTAATACGCGCAGGGAGCCAATCAAGCCAAAATAGTAAACGATGGAGGAGTTTAAAATGCTTAGCAATGACTTCATCACGGTTATCACTCACTAAGTCGGCAAAGGTACGTACTAATGCATAAAAAACAGCACCAGCAACGCCCAATACCACAAACCAAAATATAACCGCACAATAAAATCGAAAGTTAACCCAAGCCAGCGTTTGCCCTAAGGTTTCGCCGCCTTGTTGCTCTTGGGTGCGTTTTTGCCCTAATTGCAAAGCATACAAAGACGCAGCGGTTTGATCCCCTCGGGTCAGTGCATTTAAATACGACTTATATAAAGCGCGTTGCTTAGCACAACCAAAACAAACGAGTAACACCACCACATTAAAAACAAGCTGCCAAAGTGCAAAGTCAGATAAAAAATACACACACCCAACAGCAATCACAGGCAGTAATAGCCAAATTAAAAACCCTGTAGCTGTGCCAAATAAACCTTTATTGGTCAATAAATTAACAGAGCGAGTTAAGTAGCCATTAGCGTAATAACTCATTTGCCAATGCGCAGAGCGAGCACCTAAGCGCTCAAGTATCAGTGCAATTATTATTGAAACCAAAATCATGTTGTTACTCGCTTAATTTAGGGTCTGTTGACCTTTGCGGATTATAATTTGTTCAAACTAGGGGCGATTTAATCGCGGCGCGAGGTTTGTAACCTAGTGGGCTAAGTCAAAACCGAGCAACAAAGAGTAAATCGTCCCTAGGCAGAACCCGAAGGGCAGCGCCTGTTTGGCATTGATGCTACGTTATCGCCTATTTATGGGGAATAACCACACCACATAGGCGCTGCCTTGCCTAAATACCAAACAGACTGCTGCAAATTTAACCTTGAAAGGTCAACAGACCCTAGTTATTCAATTAGGTTAAAAAACTTACGCCAGTTAAAACTCGCTCCAGGGTCGGTTTTTCGCCCAGGGGCTATATCGCAATGCCCAACTATATTACTGGCTGTTATTTTTGGATAGCGCTGCATAATAGCCTGCGTCAATGCTGCTAAACTTTGATATTGCGCATCGGTATAGTTAGTTGTATCTGTGCCTTCGAGCTCTATACCTATACTAAAATCATTACAATTTTGTTGTCCAGCAAAGCAGGAACGCCCCGCATGCCATGCACGTTTTTCAAAAGGCACGTACTGTATAATCTCGCCGCAGCGCTTAATAAAACAATGCGCTGATACTCTAAGCCCTTCTAGGTCACTAAAGCTAGGGTGCGCATTACAATCAATACACCCCATAAATAAGTCATCAACGTAAGAAGTGTTAAATTGCCCAGCGGGTAATGAAATATTATGAATAACCAACAGCGAGATATCACTGTGAGCAGGTCGCTCGTCAAAGTGGCTACACGCCCGCTGGCTAATATTATTTATAACGCCTAAAGAATCTATTTTCATACTATTCATTTAAAACTTATGTAGCCCGCTGCCCATAGCCCGTTACCCGCATCCCGTTACCCGTAGCTCGCAGCGCTCAGGTTAATCAACCAAAATTGATGTATATCAAGATGCTAATAGATTTAATCCCATAAAGATAGCGTAATACTAAACGATAAAATATGATTAACGCGTTATTTAAGCGCTGGCTTTTTAGTTTAGTTGTTAGCTGCTTCTAATTATTAATTAAACAGAGTAAAATTTAGTTAATTTATTATCTACTATGAGCTTTTTCATGTCTATTTCGCATACCCTAATTAGCCAACTTGTTACCTTAGCACTGGATGAAGACCTAAATAACCAAAGCGCAGAACAAGGCGATATTACCGCACAGCTTATTCCGCAAGCAGAGCAAGCCAATGCGAAAGTGATCACCCGTGAAGACTGCATTTTTTGTGGTAAAGATCTAATCATTGAAGTGTTCAAACAAGTCGACCCAAGTGTGGTTGTAAACATATGCGTTAACGATGGCGACTTTGTTAGTGCCAATAGCACCCTATTTACCGCCTCAGGCTCTGCTCGCGCTATTTTAACGGCTGAGCGAACTGCACTTAATTTTGTACAAACGCTTTCTGGCACAGCCACCACCACAGCGCATTATGTAAAAGAGCTAAGTGGTACTAGCACGCAACTACTCGATACTCGTAAAACCATACCTGGGCTAAGAGCATTGCAAAAATACGCAGTTAAGTGTGGTGGCGGTGCAAACCACCGAATTGGTTTGTTTGATGCGTTTTTAATTAAAGAAAACCACATAGCGGCTTGTGGAGGAATTAATAACGCAGTAGTTCAAGCTAAGCTAAATCATGCCGATAAACCTGTAGAGGTTGAGGTTGAATCGTTTGATGAGCTAGAGCAAGCCATTAACGCTGGCGCCGACATCATAATGTTAGATAACTTTAATCCAGAGCAAATACGCCAAGCAGTTAGCATTACAAATAAGCGCGCTAAGTTAGAAGTATCAGGCAATATGACCCTAGAAACACTAAAAGCCTACTCGCAAGCAGGTGTGGACTTTATCTCAAGTGGCGCGCTTACAAAAAATTTACAATCAATCGATTTATCGATGCGATTTGAGTAAACAATGTAAAATTTTATTTATATATTCTTGCGCTAATTGATTGACAGCTTTTAAAAAAGGGCATTAAATAATTCAAAAGGATTATTTGTAACAAGTTATTAAATTAATGCGTTTTTTATAGTGTTTTTACATACAAAAGCGCAATAAACAGTGTTAGACTCATTCATATTGACTAGTTTTAAATTTTTAATTAGTTAAAAAGAGTGGAAAAGCATTTATAAGCGACAGGGTTTATTTTTATAATTAACTTGTAACTTACACGGGTTATAACTAACTTTTAATAGTTAGGTTTATACTCAAATAAGGGACGAGTAACGAATAACCGCCATAAAGTGCGTGTCTTCGCGGAAAATTTTTACCGCTTAAACACGGCACTAAATTTGGCAAAATGATTTTATTTTTGTAGTAACAGGTTAAGTGAACAACATAAGTTACATTTTAAAAACTTATACCCGTTTGGCTTACCACAACATTATCCTTTAGGAGAGGAAACATGCAAACAATGACACAACAAAACCAAAAGGGTTTCACCCTAATCGAATTAATGATTGTAGTAGCAATCATCGGTATTTTAGCAGCCGTAGCACTGCCTGCTTATCAAGATTATACGACTAGAGCAAAAGTTAGCGAGGTAATATCATTCGGCTCATCTGCAAAAACCGCAGTAAGCGAGTGTGCAATTTCAAACGGAGCGTTAACTAATTGCGCAACAAACAGCGATGTAGGCCTAGCTACTGCTGCTGATATCAATTCAACATATGTTGAATCTGTCACAGTAGGTACTGCAGGAGTTGTTACTATTGCAATTAAAGGTACTAATACAACCTTAGACTCAGGTTCAATTGCTTTTACACCAGCTTATAATACAAACTCCGTGGTTTGGACATGTAAAGTTAGTAATGCAAACCTTAACAAATTTGTCCCTCAAAATTGTAGAGCTTAGAATTTATTAAGTCGCCAGTGATAGAAATTATGCCACTGGCGACCTTTAGAATATATCTATCTCATGTAGCTCTCATGTTATCCTGATATTTATTTAACGCAATGAGGCGAGCAAGTGGCAAAGAGAGAAGACAAAGGCTTAGACATTTTTCAATGGGTAGGAGTCAGTGCTCGCGGTAAAAAACTAGAGGGAGAGCTCACAGGCTCAAGTATCGCTTTAGTAAAAGCGCAACTTCGCAAACAAGGCATTACCCCCTCAAAAGTCAAACGCAAAGCCAAGCCGTTGTTTGGTATAAAAAGCGTACAAAAAATCACCCCGAAAGATATTGCCTTAGTGACTCGACAAATCGCTACTATGCTAATGGCGGGTGTACCACTAATTCAATCCATTGAAATGATAGCTTCAGGCTCCACCAATAAAAGCGTAAGCAAACTCATGGAAACTATTGGCGATGAGGTTAAAGCAGGGCAACCATTATCATTGGCACTCAGAAAGCACCCCCGTTATTTTGATGATTTATATTGCGATTTAGTCGCATCAGGTGAACAATCGGGCTCGCTTGATAAAATATTTGACCGTGTCGCCCTTTACAAAGAAAAATCAGAAGCGCTAAAATCTAAAATTAAAAAAGCCATGTTTTATCCTATTGCCGTTATGGTAGTCGCGCTAATAGTGACCTCTATTTTACTTATTTTTGTAGTACCGCAATTTCAAGATATTTTTGCTGGCTTTGGTGCAGAGCTCCCCGCTTTTACCTTATTCGTTATCGCTATTTCTGAATTTATGCAAGCAAACTGGTGGATAGCCCTCATTGCAGTGGTTGCCTTTGGTTATATATTTAAAGAAGCGTCACTAAGGAGTTTAGCGCTCAGAGATGCCACAGACCGAGCAATTTTAAAGCTCCCAGTTATTGGTATGATACTCAATAAAGCTGCCGTAGCGCGTTATGCGCGCACTTTATCGACCACCTTTGCTGCTGGTGTACCGCTAGTCGATGCGCTTGATTCTGCAGCCGGAGCCTCAGGTAACGCAGTTTACCGTTATGCTATTTTAGAAATAAAAGCCGAGGTGAGTTCAGGTAATCAAATGAACTGGGCGATGCGCAACTCTAAAATATTCCCCGATATGGTGGTACAAATGGTCGCCATTGGTGAAGAATCAGGATCGCTTGATGGCATGCTGGCAAAAGTTGCCACTATCTACGAGCAAGAAGTAGATGATGCGGTAGATGGCTTATCTAGCCTATTAGAACCGTTAATAATGGCAGTGCTCGGTGTACTAGTCGGCGGATTAATTGTCGCCATGTACTTACCTATATTCCAACTAGGTTCAGTTATTTAGCTTCGAGCTTCGAGTTTCGAGTTTCTAGGCCCGTTACCCGAAGCCCGTTGCCCGCAACTAAAGTGCGCGGCATAAAGCCTCGCCTACAGAACAATTAAAGCGCAGTGGTTCCACGCAACTCGTCGCTCGAACCTCGAACCTAACATCCTAAACCCTAACTTTGCACTTATATAAAACAACTGTATTATCAACACAGAATTTAGTTTTAGGTAAAATAAATGCAAAGTCTTTTTATTGATATAACCGCCACGATGCAAAACCATTTATGGTTTTACTTAACCACTATTGGACTGGTGAGTTTATGTATTGGTAGCTTTTTAAATGTGGTGATTTATCGCTTGCCGCTAATGATGCAAAAAGAATGGCAAACTGAATGCCGCTTATTATTAGCCGATGAACTAACCAGCCCAAAGGCTAAACAGACCACTGAACACACTACTGACACGTTTAACTTAGTTAAACCCAACTCATGTTGCCCAAAGTGCAAAGTGGCGATTAAACCGTGGCAAAATATTCCCATTATTAGTTGGTTATTTTTAAAAGGTAAATGCGCGACCTGTGATAACCCAATATCAGTGCGTTACCCTCTCGTTGAGGCCATTACCGCTATTTTAAGTTTAGTGGTTGCCTACACCTTTGGCGCAACAGAACAGGCTTTATTGTACATTGTAGTTACTTGGGCATTGGTAGCACTGACTTTTATTGATATTGATCACATGCTACTGCCGGATCAGCTTACTTTGCCACTTTTATGGTTAGCGCTAATCGCCTCAGTTATGGGTTATACCATTGCCCCTAGCGATGCCATTATTGGCGCGGCATGTGGCTATTTAAGCTTATGGAGTGTGTTTTGGTTGTTTAAATTAATAACCGGCAAAGAAGGCATGGGCTATGGCGACTTTAAATTACTTGCGGTGTTTGGCGCATTGCTAGGTTGGCAATCGTTATTGACCATTATTTTGCTCTCAAGCGTGGTTGGCGCAGTAATTGGCATTGCCCTACTTAGTATTCAAGGTAAAGACAAAGCAACCCCCATTCCTTTTGGTCCTTACTTAGCAATAGCCGGTTGGATCACTATGCTATGGGGAACGCAACTGCAAAACAGCTATTTTAATTTTATTGGCTACTAACTATGAGCAATACACAACATCATAAAAATAACTGGGTATTGGGACTAACTGGCGGAATTGGCTGTGGTAAAACCGCAGTTAGCGATATGTTGGCAGCACTAGGAATTACTATTGTGGATGCAGATATAGTGGCTCGCCAAGTGGTTGAACCCGGCACTGATGGCCTAAAAGCGATTATTGCGCATTTTGGCAATGATATACTCGATGAACATGGCGCTTTAAATCGCAGCACGCTAAGAGCGCGCATTTTTAGTAACCCTGAGCAAAAAACATGGCTCAATGCCCTGCTGCACCCATTAATACGCACTCAGCTTATTATTGATTTAAAAAACGCGCAAAGCGACTACGTGGTGTTAGTTGCCCCACTATTATTTGAAAATGGGCTTGATGGCTACTGTAATCGCACCTTGCTGATTGACGTGCCAGTAGAAATACAAATTATCCGCACCAAAAAACGTGACAATATAAGCACTGAACAAGCAAAACAAATAATTGACGCACAAATGTCTCGTGAGCATAAACAACAAAAAGCGGATGATATTTTAAATAATAACCGCGATTTAAACGATGTAAAACAAGACTTACTTAAGCTACATAATTATTATTTACAGCAAGCTAAGTCTACAATATAAATAAATTAACCCAATCACAGCGCAATAAACTGATATTTTTATCAGTAAATTATCTGCTGCGTTGGTACGATTAATGTATTCCTTTCTTTTTTCTGATAAATTGCTGACTAAAGAAGGATTAAATCAGGTGCGCAATGAATATTAACTCACCGTTATTAAGAAAATTTATTACCCTCGGCCGGGTTGATACTGATACCGTAAAAACACGGCAGCAAGATTTTGCGTCAACTGCAGAGCTTATCTCTAAATGTGGAAAAATAGACAGTAAAGATTTAGCTGAGCAATGCATTGATTTATTTAGAGTGCCTTTTTTTGATTTAAAAGATTTTAATGTTGCACAAATATCAGCTGAGCTAGTTAAAGAAAAACTGATCCGCAAACACCACATTTTGCCTTTGGTACAAAAAGGCAGAAAAGTGTATATTGCCGCCTCAGATCCTACCGATTATGGTGCCTTCGAAAACTTTGAATTTAGCACGGGTTTATCGTGCGAAGTAGTTGTGGTTGACTACGTCCAGCTCGATAACAAAATTGAGCAATTACTCGATGCCACTGGCAGTTTAAATTTAAGTGAAGACGAATTTAAAGAGTTCGCTGAACTCGATTCTGAGCAGCACAAAGAACACACTCCTAAAGACGATGACAAAGACGACGCCCCGATAATTGTCTACATTAATAAAATTTTAATGGATGCAATAAAAAAAGGCGCCTCAGATTTACACTTTGAACCTTATGAACACAAATACCGTATTCGCTTTCGCATTGATGGTATTTTGCACGAAGTAGCCAGCCCGCCAAATACATTGGCCAGTAAGCTATCGGCGCGAATAAAAGTAATGTCGCGACTGGATATTGCAGAAAAGCGTAAACCACAAGATGGCCGTATAAAGCTTAAGGTAACAGAGCGTAAAAGTATTGATTTTCGTGTTAGTACCATGCCAACTTTGTGGGGCGAAAAAATTGTAATGCGTATTCTTGATTCATCCAGTGCCATGTTAGGTATAGATGTATTAGGCTATGAACCCGAACAGAAAAAACTCTACCTTGATGCACTTGAGCAACCGCAAGGAATGATTTTGGTTACCGGCCCAACCGGTTCAGGTAAAACGGTTTCTTTGTATACGGGCTTAAATATACTCAATCAGCCGGAGCGGAATATTAGTACCGCCGAAGATCCGGTAGAAATTAACCTTGAAGGGGTTAACCAAGTACAAATAAATACTAAAGCAGATATGACTTTTGCTAATGCACTGCGGGCGTTTTTACGTCAAGATCCCGATGTGGTGATGGTGGGTGAAATACGTGATTTAGAAACTGCGGAAATATCAATTAAAGCCGCGCAAACAGGTCACTTGGTGCTCTCAACACTGCATACCAATTCAGCGCCAGAAACGATTACTCGTTTGTTAAATATGGGTGTACCCGCGTATAATGTGGCCAGTTCTATTAGTTTAATTATAGCTCAGCGTTTAGCCCGAAGATTATGCTCTAAATGTAAAACACCAGAGCAGTTACCTCGCGAAGAGCTTATACGCCAAGGCTTTAGTGAACAACAAATTCAAGACATGGTTTTATACGCACCTAAAGGCTGTGAAAACTGTACCGATGGCTACAAAGGCCGTGTTGGTATTTACGAAGTAATGAAAATTACGCCTGAAATTGCCCAAATTATAATGCGCGGCGGTAACTCATTAGAAATTGCTGAGGTATCACTTAAAGCAGGATATAACAATTTGCGTTTATCGGGTATTCGTAAAGCCGCAGAGGGTGTGACCTCACTTGCTGAGATTAATCGTGTCACTAGTTTTTAAATAGAAAGCTTAGCTGTTTATTATAAATTGAGTCGCAAAGCCTATATTAATGTGAGAGTAAATTATGCCAACAGTGGTTAACTGCCCAACCTGTAAAGCAAAAGTAGAATGGTCAGCACAAAGTCCGAATCGCCCTTTTTGTTCAAAACGTTGCCAACTTATTGATTTAGGTGAATGGTCGTTTGAAAATAATAAAATTTCAGCGCCGATTACATCTGCAGATGAGTTCAGCCAAGACATGATTGAAGATATTGAAGCAATGATGGCAAAAAACGAAGATGACTTTTTTAAGTAATAAAACGACTTAAAAACAAAAGCCAGCTAAAAGCTGGCTTTTTGCTTTAGTTGAAAGCGTTATGCTCTTTGTTTGCGATGCTTTTTATCTTTACGTTGTTGCATTTTTTCAAGCTGTTCACGTTGCTCAGCATTTAAGACCTGCCAAATTTGATGTTGCGTTTTAAGTTTAATTAATCCCATTTGCTCAGCTTTTACTTGGCGCTCGCCAAGTAGCTCTTTGGCTGCGTTTTCATCAAATGTTGATGCTGATAATAACACCTCTTTTTTTTCTTTATACGCTTCACGTATTGCTTTACGGGCTTCTTTATTAGCCCCTCTTAGTGCTTGGAGCTGTGTTTTTTGTGTTTCAAAAATCGCTTTTAGTTGTGTTTGTTGATCTTCAGTAAGCGCCAGTTTATCTGCTGCTCGCTCAGAGAGTAAAAAGCGTGCTTGAGAGTGGCCTTGTTTATGGCCATCACCTTTTGCAAGTGCGCTGCCCGCACTGAGCGTTGCTACTGTTAAGCCACAAATAAGTACTAATTTTGATAGCGTGTTTATCTTAGTCATAATCATCACCTTAATATTGAGTTGGTTGTTGGCTGCTAGCCAGTGTGTTCACTATAACCGGCTCAATGCAAAGTAACGCAAAGCAGTGTAAAGGTTATGTAAAGACTAACTTTTAGTACATTAAACGCGTAAAATAAAACCATAAAACAGCGCGTAAGGCTTAATGTATGAAACTATTAATGATTGATGATGACACAGGTTTATGTGAGCTATTAAGCGAGTATCTGAGCGCACAAGGCTTTAGCATACAAACCGCACATGATGGCCAACAAGGCTTAGAGCTTGCTTTACAAAACGATTACGCGCTTATATTACTTGATGTTATGTTGCCCTCTATAGATGGCTTTGAAGTACTCAAACAACTGAGGCAAAGTAAATTAACGCCGGTGATTATGTTGACCGCTAAAGGTGAAGACTTTGACCGTATTTTTGGTTTAGAGCTCGGCGCTGATGACTATATTCCAAAACCGTTTAACCACCGCGAACTCCTTGCCCGCGTTAAAGCCATTACTCGCCGTATTGAACACATTAATAGTGTAAGCAATAACAATAATAAAAAGCTCTCTTTAAACGGTATTACTATTAACTTTGCCACGCGTGAAGCCAGTGTAAATAACACCACACTCACGCTTACGGGTACCGAATACGAAATATTGGCTTTATTAGTAAAACACGCTCCTGATGTTATAAGCAAAGAGCAAATAAGCGAAGAGGTACTAGGACGGCGTTTAGCGTCATTTGATCGCTCTATTGATATGCATGTGAGTAATATTCGAAAAAAAATAGCCGAGCATATCGCGGGGGAAAAAATTAAAACTATTCGAGGGACGGGTTATGTCTTTATCCAAGGAGAGTAAATTAACGCGTTTTAGTTGGTTAAGACACCCTCGACATTATTTGTTTTTTAAAGTCTTTGCTTGGTTTTGGCTAACGATCATTGGCACTTTTACTGCGCTATTTTTCTTAAGTAATATTTCGCTGATCAATGCTATTAGCCATGACCCCCTAAAAGGGCCCATGCAAAAAAATCTAGAATACTTGGCTCGAGGTATCGAACGTAGTGCACATAAACACAAGCGCTCTATTCATGACATTATTACTCACCCGCGTTTGAGTAAACGCAAGTTACTTTATTTAAATTCACTAAGTAGCGATGAGTTTTTGATCAGTAAAAAAGTTGAGAATAATATTGATTTTAGCTTACTGAACTTTAGTGAAGGCATGCCACCTCAAATTATTTTTACTGAATATTACCAAGCTTTTGGCCCTGTGCGCATTCGAGTACCTGAAGGCGAATTTGCGTTATATGAAATCGATATAAATCAACAGCGACCGCTCTTTATTCGCTTAAGACTGTTGCCGGTTTGGTTAAAAATTTCTATCGCCATTATCGCCTCACTTACATTAAGCTTTTTATTTAGTCGTAACTTAATTGCCCCTATAAATAGTTTAAAACAAGCTGCAATTAGACTCTCAAATGGCGATTTAAGTGCGCGCGCGGCAATAAATAGTCAACGAAAAGATGAGCTTGGAGTTTTAGGACGCGATTTTAACCGTATGGCTGATCAATTAGAGCAACTACTTAGCGCTCAAAAGCGTTTACTTGCCGATATATCCCATGAATTGCGCTCCCCACTAACACGCTTAAAAATGGCCACAGGGCTGGCGCAAATGCAAGCGAGTGAGGCCAGCCAATCGTATTTATTGCGTATTGAAAAAGAAGCAAATCAACTTGATAAAATGATAGCCGATGTATTGCAGGTATCGCGCTTAGAAGCCAATAGCCAACCTTTATCACTGCAAGCGCAGTCGTTACAAGTTATTGTTGACCATGTGATTAACGATGCTCAGTTTGAAGCAAAACAGCACAATAAAACGCTGCATATTCAAGGTGATGCTGAGGTAAATATAGAGTGCGACGAAATGCTGATTGCCAGTGCTCTTGAAAATATTTTACGTAATGCAATTAAATACGCACAACATACTATTAGCATCACCTTAAAACACAGTGATATCATCACTATACAAATATGTGATGACGGCCCTGGCGTTCCCGCAGCGCAACTTGATAAACTATGTGAGCCATTTTTTAGGCAATCAGACGCCCGCGACCGAGTCAGCGGCGGCACTGGGCTGGGTTTAGCCATTGCAAAAAATGCGGTGATTGCCCACGGCGGAAATTTAGCTTTATCAAATAAGGACGCTGGCGGGTTATGCGTTGAGATAAGCTTACCAATACAAAAGAGAGACCATGTTTTATAGCAATGAAAGCGAGCTTGAAAATAACCTACCTGCCATTAATGAGTTTTATACTAATACACTCAAAAAAGCCTATTTAAGCACGGCTGCCGGTAAATTATTTTATGCTTACGCTAAGCCTAAACAGGCTCACACTGCCATTGTTATTAGTTCTGGGCGCATTGAAGGACTCGATAAATACAAAGAGCTGCTTTGGGAGCTTTATTGTAATAATTTTGCTGTTTTTATTGTTGATCACCAAGGCCAAGGGCGCTCTTATCGGTTATTAAAAAACCCCCATAAAGGCTATGTCAAACAATTTGAAGATTACAGTCACGATCTCAATCAATTCAATCTTGAGGTGGTAAAGCAGCATTGGCAAGGTAAAAAACTACTGCTTAGCCATTCAATGGGCGGCGCTATTGCGTTTGATTACTTAGCACGTTATTCACATGACTTTAGTGGGGCATTTTTATCAGCCCCTATGTTTGATATTCATACTAAAGGAATACCAAAACCCGTAGCACAGTTTATCGCTGCCAGTGCGTCATTATTAGGGTTCTCAGGGTGTTATGCGTTAGGACAAAGCGATTATACACCTGAAGAGTTTGCGCTTAACACTTTAACCAGTAGCCAAATACGCTATGATCAATTTAGGGCAACTTATCAGCAAACGCCACTATTACAATTAGGCGGTGTTACCTATGGCTGGCTGCATACTGTTTTTTCATTTATTAAAGCGCTCGATAAACTATCCATAACAACCCCGTTATTTATAGCCAGCGCAGAAAATGACGAAGTGGTTGATAACCAAGCCCAGCATAAGCTTGCAAGCCGACATAAAAACACCCTAATAAAGCAGTTTAAAGGGGCTAAGCACGAGCTGTTTTTTGAGAGGGACGAAATTCGCCAACCATTGCTAACAAGCCTTTATAAATTTTGTGATTCAATAGGTTAACTACTAAGCGACAGCGGATCTAGGTGAATCAAAATATCAACTTCAGATTCAAATTGCTGAGTGATCATCAGCTCCACTTCATCTGCCACTTTATGGGCACGAATAAGCGGTAAATTGTCATCAAGCTCTAAATGCAGTTGAATAAACTTAACTTTACCGCCCTGTCGAGTGCGAATACCGTGCACCCCATAAACATCATTATGGTTACGCGCTATTTCAAAAATACTTTGCTTTTCTTCATCGGGTAGCTCTTTGTCCATTAAATGCGATGCACTTTCGGTTGCTATATCCCAACTGTTATACAATAAATAACCTGCCACACCGATAGCAAACAATGGGTCGGCATACAGTACGCCATAGTAGGCGAGTAAAATAGCAAGCAATACCGCCGCATTTAAAATTAAATCGCCCTTGTAGTGAACGGAGTCGGCTTTGATGGCGATTGATTCAGTGTGCTTTACGACTTTATTTTGCACAAATACAATTACCAAGGTACAAGCAATGGCAAAAATACTCACCCATACACCTAATAATGAGTGCGAAAGCTCTACTGGGTTTATTAATCGCTCGATACCGTGAAACATTAATAAACAGCCCGAGCCCGCAATAAATGCAGCTTGGCCTAACCCTGCAAGCGCCTCCGCTTTACCGTGACCAAACCGGTGGTCATCATCCGCAGGACGCAGTGCATACGATAAAACTAAAAAGCTCATTAGCGTCGCGGTAATATCCATTAATGAATCAGTGAGTGAGCCAAGCATTGACGCCGAACCCGACGCCAGCCAAGCCCATGCTTTGGTCGCAATCATTAGGCTCACCATGACCATGGTCACTATGCTTGAAGCTTTGACCCAAAATTCATAACTGCGATTATGCACGTATCTGTCCAAGTGTAAGATGTATTTAATGTTTGTAGTATATCATTTTTTATTCATTGTTCGTGTATACTGAGCCAGTCAAATTAAAGATTTTATAGGGCTTATTGTGCTGGATATTGTTTTATACCAACCTGAAATTCCGCCTAACACCGGGAATATCATTCGTTTATGTGCCAATACTGGCTATTCATTGCATTTAATTGAACCGTTAGGGTTTGAGTGGGATGACAAACGTGTAAAACGCGCTGGACTTGACTATCACGAATTTAGCCATGTACAACGCCATGCCTCATTTGATGCTTACTTAGAAAAGTGCCAACCTAAAAAAGTGTATGCTTGCACCACTAAAGGTAGCCAATTTCATCATCAAGCACAGTATGAAGCGGGTGATTGCTTAGTATTCGGACCAGAAACCCGAGGCTTACCTGATGACATGATTCAAGCACTGCCAAACGAGCAACGCGTGCGTATACCTATGCAAGCCGATAGTCGCAGTATGAATCTGTCTAATGCAGTAGCTGTGTTTGTGTATGAATCTTGGCGCCAGCTTGGCTTTGTAAACGCGCAGTAATTATTTACCAATAATAAAAAACCGACATTATGTCGGTTTTTTAATTTTTAAAGAATAGTGAAGTATTTATTCTGACTTTTGTTCACGACCTAATAACGCCATAGCAGCTGCTTTCATGTCTTTATTTTCATAGAGTACTTTGTATATTTGCTCGGTAATTGGCATTTCCACACCAGCGCGTTGAGCTAGTAAGTACACTTCTTTGGTATTTCTAAAGCCTTCAACTACTTGGCCGATTGATGCAATGGCATCATCAACACTCTCACCTTTGCCTAAGGCTAAACCAAAACGGCGATTGCGCGATTGGTTATCGGTACAGGTCAGAATTAAATCACCTAACCCGGCCATACCCATAAAGGTTTCAGGTTTTGCACCTAGTGCACACCCTAAACGCGACAACTCTGCTAAACCACGAGTAATAAGCGCGGTACGAGCATTTGCACCAAACCCCACTCCATCAGAAATTCCCGCACCAATGGCAATCACGTTTTTAACCGCACCACCTAGCTGTATACCAATAAAATCATCATTGTTATACACCCTAAACGAGCGCCCGCAATGCAATAAATCGGCTATTTGTTTAGCAAATGCCGATGATGTTGATGACACCGAAATTGCAGTTGGTGATCCCATCGCCATTTCTTTGGCAAAGGTTGGCCCTGAAAGCACCGCTAATGGCACCTCTTCACCTAGCTCTTGCACTGCTACTTCTTGTAACAAACGCCCAGTATTTGGCTCTAGTCCTTTGGTGGCCCATGCTATTTTTGCATTTGGGCGCAAAGCAGGTTTGATTTGCTTTAATGTGTCAGCAAATGCGTGGCTTGGCACAACAACCAAAACAATATCGCTACTTTGCGTTGCACGCTGTAAATCTGCTTCAAGGATTAAGGTGTCAGGAAAAGGAATATCAGGTAAGTAACGTTGATTTTTTCGCTCAGCTGCAAGCGTCGCAACGTCTTGGCTATTGCGTCCCCATAAAGTCACTTTGTGACCATTTCGGGCTAAACAAATAGCAAGGGCGGTGCCATACGACCCCGCCCCTAAAACAGTAACAGCTGATGTGGCTGTATTCATAAATTAAGCGTCTGCTGTAGCCTGCTCAGCTTGCGCTGTGCGTTGCTGCATGTACTGTGCAAATAATGCGTCAAAGTTAACTGGCGCAAGATTAAGTTGTGGGAACGTACCACGATTTACTAAGTTAGATACCGCTTCACGTGCATACGGGAATAACACGTTAGGGCAAAATGCACCTAGCATGTGCGCTAATTGCATTTCTTCAACGTCAGCAATCGTAAAGATACCTGCTTGTTGAATTTCACATAAAAACGCAGTTTCTTCACCGATAGATGCCGTTACAGTTAGTGCAAGCACTACTTCGTAAACACCTTCATCAAGTTTGTTAGAGCGTGTATCTAAATCTAATTTTACTTCTGGAGCCCACTCTTTTTGAAAAATAGCTGGCGAATTTGGCGTTTCAAACGATACATCTTTAGTGTAAATACGTTGGATAGTAAACTGTGCACCTGCATCAGCTTCTGCTGCTGCGTTTTGATTTTGTTCGTTCATTGTTATTCCTAACCTGTTATTTATTATAATTAATTAAATTAAGCACTGAGCTTAGCATCAAGGTGACCTTGCGCTTCTAGTGCCATCATGTCGTCACAGCCACCGATGTGTTCATCGTTGATAAAAATTTGTGGAACCGTGCTTGCGCCACCGGCTTTGGCGATCATTTCATCGCGAAGCTCTGGCTGAACGCCAATATCAATATTTGTGTATTTTACACCTTTACTGTCTAACAGCGCTAATGCGCGATGACAAAAAGGACAATATCCTTTGGTGTATAAAACAACGTTACTCATAATTAATCCTTAATCGGTTTAGCTAAGAGATATTAGCGACCGCTTGTTGTTGGCAGACTTGCTGATTGCCACGCACCCATACCGCCAGATAAAACATAAACTTGTTCATAGCCTGCTTTATGCATTGCGGTTGCAACACCTGAGGCAGTCATGCCTGCAGCACATACCACTATAATGGGTTTGCTCTTATACTTTTCAAGGGTTGAGAAATCAGATTCTTTAGCTTTTTCTGGGTTTAAGTGCACAGCACCGGCAATATGGCCGGTTTTAAACTCTTTTTGCCCACGCATATCAACAACCTGGCCGTCTTCGCGGTTAATAAGTAACGTTAACTGCTGAGGATTGATTTGACGAATTGCTGAAAATTTACTTTTTATTGCGCCACTAATAATAAGAAACGCAATCGCAACCCAAGCTAGGCTTAGAATTGGATGGTTTGAGACAAATTCAATATATTGATCCATTCGACTTCCACTATAAAGTTACATACTAAAACGGATGTTTTAGATATTTTAAATTCTTACCAATTGCACTTGCACAATGAGCAGTTACTCATCAGCAAATCAATAGAGCGCTGTTAGGCTACTCTGAATTTTCACCTACAAGATAGGCTTAACTTACCCCACAACCCTATTCAATACTTGAATAAAATAGAGATTAGCCGCGCAAGTATACCCAAATCAGCTAAAAATGCGAGTTTAAGCACGCTTGAAAGCCACAATGCCCTGCTCTTTTTAACTGAAAAATAACCTAGCCCTTTAAAGTTTTCAATTTAGCCAATCCTAATTGAAAATTTTTAATATCTTCTTTTCATTGCTGATCCTAGCTATAAAACGCGGTATGCTAAGACTTGGCATGTTGGCATTAATGTTAGCGTGTATTTTAGCAACGCTAATTTTTCAGGAGTGACTATGACAGAGCATAAAAAACCACTGGTATTAATGATTTTAGATGGCTGGGGATACAGAGAAGATGAGCAAAGCAATGCTATTTTAGCTGCTAACACCCCTGTATTAGATGAGCTTTGGGCCACACGTCCTCATACATTAATTTCAGCATCGGGTTTAGATGTCGGCCTTCCTGATGGCCAAATGGGTAATTCTGAGGTGGGCCATGTTAATTTAGGCGCAGGCCGTATTGTGTATCAAGATTTTACCCGTATCACCAAAGCCATTGATGATGGCGAATTTGATACAACCCCTGCACTTGTTGAAAACATTGATAAAGCCGTTCATGCCAACAAAGCTGTACACATTATGGGACTGTTAAGTCCAGGTGGCGTGCATAGCCACGAAGATCATATTGTTGCCAGTATACAACTGGCTGCAAAACGCGGCGCTAAAGAGGTGTACTTTCATGCCTTTTTAGATGGACGCGATACACCACCGCGTAGTGCTAAAGCGTCTATTGAGCGTATTGAAGCCTTATTTAGCGAACTTAAATGTGGCCGTTTAGCCTCACTAATTGGCCGTTATTATGCCATGGACAGAGACAACCGCTGGAATCGTGTTGAAAAAGCCTATAATTTAATCACCTTAGGTGAAGGCGATTTTGATTATGAAGAAGGCGTAAGTGCACTAAATGCCGCTTATGAGCGCGATGAAAATGACGAATTTGTAGCAGCCAGCACGATCACTCCTAAAGGCAGCGAATCTGTAAAAGTAAATGATGGCGACACCATTATATTTGCAAACTTTAGAGCAGACCGCGCACGCGAAATAACCCGCGCCTTTGTAGAACCGGGCTTTGACGGCTTTAATAAGAAAAAATCGCCTGAGCTTAGCGGCTTTGTGATGATGACTGAATACGCAGCCGATATAGATGCGCCTGTTGCTTTTGGCCCCACGCCGCTTAATAACGTGCTTGGCGAATGGTTTGAAAAACAAGGTAAAACTCAACTGCGTATTTCTGAAACTGAAAAATATGCTCATGTTACCTTTTTCTTCAGTGGTGGACGAGAAGATGAGTTTGACGGCGAAACCCGTGAACTTATTCCATCACCTCAGGTTGCAACATATGATTTGCAGCCAGAAATGAACTCAAAAATGCTTACCGATAAGCTAGTAGAAGCAATAAAAAGTGGAAAATACGATGCCATTATTTGTAACTACCCTAATGGCGACATGGTCGGTCATTCAGGTGTATTTGAGGCTGCAGTTAAAGCCTGTGAGGCAGTAGATAACTGTATTGGCCGTGTAGTGGATGCATTGAAAGAATATGGCGGCGAAGCACTTATTACCGCCGATCATGGCAATGCAGAGCAAATGGCAAACCTTAAAACAGGCCAAGCGCACACAGCACATACCAGTGAGCCCGTGCCGTTTATTTATGTAGGTCGCGATGCACAAGCTTATTCAGGCAAAGCCTTGAGCGATGTTGCCCCAACCATGCTGCATTTAATGGGATTAGAGCAACCTGCAGAAATGACAGGGTCGCCAATTATGGTGTTGAAATAACCTATGAAAAAAAGCGCATACCGCGTCATTGCGTGTATCTGTGTACTGCATTCATTAGTCACTGGCGTTGCCGTGGCTAATGAAGATCGTACTAAAAAAGACCTATCCCAAGTTCAAGTGGCTTTAGAGCAAAGCCAAGCTGAATATCAACAACAGCAAAAAGAAATAGCTAAACAGCAGCAAAAGCTAAAAGCACATGAACTCGCTATAGCGAAAAACGCTAAAGCACTCAATATGGCTGAGCAATCCGTTAAAAAAACACAACAACAGCAAGCAGAGCAACAACAACGCGCGGTAAAGCTTGAAAAACAACAAGCCCAATTTAAGCGTGTGTTAGCAGCACAGTTAAAAAGTGCTTATATGGCAGGTAGTGATGACTATTCAAAAATGCTGCTTAACCAAGAAGATACCGCTAAATTTGAACGTACGCTTAGCTATTACAACTACTTAAATAAAGCCCGCATAAAGCAGCTTGATGAACTTAAAGCGCTGCAAATAGAAATTGCGAAAAACCAAGCTGAGCTTGAAAAAACAAAAGAAAAGTTAGTTGCTTTATTTGATGAACAAAAAAGGCGACAAGCAGCGCTTCTTGACGCTAAAAATGAGCGCCAAGCCAGCCTAAAAAATCTAAAAAAGCAGTTAAATAAAACAAAAAATTCAATTAGTTACTTAGAAGAGAACGAACAAACGCTGATCGCAACTATTAAAGAACTTGAAGAAGAAAAAACCACAAAAATTGAGCTATTGGGCCTAAATAAAAATAAAGGAAGATTAAGCTGGCCGAGTAAAGGCAAACTAACGCACAAGTTTGGCCAACGTAAGCACGGCGGAATTAACTGGAAAGGCGTGTTAATTTCTGCTGCAGAGGGCACTTCAGTAAATAGCATTCATAACGGTCAGGTGGTATTTGCAGATTGGTTAAAAGGTTACGGCTGGGTGATTGTTGTGGACCACGGAGAAGGCTTTATGAGCTTATACGGGCATGCACAAACCTTACTCAAAGATGTGGGTGATATGGTCAGAGAGGGTGAAAGTGTTGCTTTAGTTGGGCAAAGCGGTGGACAAGCCGATTCTGGTCTATACTTTGAAATACGCCACAAAGGGCGTGCTGTTAATCCCATAAAATGGTGCAGACGTATTTAATCTTAAAATAACTGCATCCTAGTAGAGGCAGTTATGATAAACACACACATTTGCCAAAAAAAAGTATCGCAAACAAAACCAATGTTTTGGTTTTGTTTGCAGTTGTTTTTTTTATTGGCACTTTTTGGCTTTATAAATAATGCTCATGCCAGTTCGGTCAAAGATTTAGAAAGCCAAAAAATAAATGAAATACTGTTTAATATTCATACCTACTACGTTGATGATTTGGCACTGCATAACAGTGAATACATTGAATACAACACCTCTCAATTTGAACGTTTATACTCTAAACTCGATCCCTACTCTAAATATTTAGATAAAAATGAGCTAAATGCGTTATTTGATAATACCAATGGTCGCTATACTGGCTTAGGCATTGAGGTCAAAAATATTGAGCAGCGCACCACGATTGTTAAAGTAATTAATAATTCGCCTGCTAAACAAGTCGGCCTGCGAGCTGGCGATATTATTACAGCAGTTAATAATCAGCAGATTAAAAATAGTCCTATTGATATAGTCGCGCAGCAAATTAAAGACAGCCCCAACAATAAAGTACAACTAAGTATTATCCGAAATAACAATCTAACACCGCTCATATTTAACCTCAGCAGAAAACAAATAAAACTGGCCAGTGTAACTAAGCAACTACTTGATGCTGGTAGCGGTTATATTGCTATAAATACCTTTTCAAACCACACCTTGCATGAAGTTGCCTTACAAATAGCCGCTATGCAAAACCATTACGGCCACGCATTAAAAGGCCTGATTATTGATTTACGAGACAACCCAGGCGGGACTTTAAAAAGCGCGGTTGCTGTAGCAGATCTCTTTTTACAAGATGGTCTAATAGTAACAACCAAAGGACGTTTTTATGATTCTAATCAGTCGTTTTACGCTAAGCGCGGCGATATTTTAAAAGGCGCACCTATTGTTGTCCTGATTAATGAAAACTCAGCCTCAGCAGCAGAAATACTGGCTGCAGCACTAAAAGAAAATATGCGTGCAAAAATAGTGGGGAGTCAGTCGTTTGGCAAAGGATCGGTACAATCACTCATTCCATTAGGCGATGGTGATACCGCCTTAAAACTAACCACCGCACGCTACTTTACGCCATCAGGTGAATCGATTGAAGGTATTGGCGTAACTCCAAATGTGGCGATTAATCAAACAACACTTCCACAAACAAATAAAGCCGTTATAATAAAAAATGAACAATCACAGCAAAACTCCGTTTTTAACGCTGAAGAATTAGCCGATATCCAGTTAGTAAAAGCAAAACAGCTACTTAGCATGCAATAAAAACGGTAAACTATTTAAAGATAATAAAAATTATAAAACGTGAAAATTATAAATTTAATGGTGTTAGCTGGGCTTTTTTTAGCCTTATTTGCAACAACGAGTGCTGTTAAAGCCAAGCAAATAGCCATAGTGATCGATGATATTGGTTATCATCAACGTGATTTAGAATTCCTGAGTTTACCTGGGCAGTTGTCCTATTCAATATTGCCCCACACCCCCTATTCTCAAATATTTGCAACCCTTGCTAGTCAGTCAAATAAAGAGCTCCTGTTGCATGTTCCTATGCAGGCTTTAAATGGTAAAAAACTCGGGCCAGGTGCGCTCACTTTAAATATGGATAAAGCAAAACTTCAACAAACGCTCGGGAATGCGCTGGCGAGTTTACCGCAAGTTAAAGGAGTTAATAACCATATGGGCTCTGCGCTGACTCAACAAAGCCAAGCCATGAAATGGACTATGGAAGTACTCAAAAAACGCCAGCTATATTTTCTTGATAGCCGTACAACTGAATTAAGCCAAGCTCAGAATGCAGCCAACTTTTTGGGAGTGGAAAACATTAGCCGACATGTATTTTTAGACAATATAACGACCACAGAGCAACTACAATTAAGATTAGAAGAGCTAAAATCAAAAGCAACTAAGTATCAGTTTGCCATTGCTATAGCGCACCCCTATCCCGAAACTATCGATTTTTTACGCCACGCTTTGCCGCAATTAAGTGAGCAAGGATTTGAACTGGTGCCAGTATCGCAACTGGTCGAACGTAAGTATGTACAAATAGCTCAGCAACAAGCTATTTCATTAAACTGATGGGGTAAGTAAACACCCTACCCCGTCAGTTAATTTAACTCACTTAAGCGCATTATATTTATAAAATAAATGTCGCTACTTTGGCATTTAAATCTGTAGCTCTGTCTTTTAATACTTCAGCTTGGCTTAAATGCGCAGTGGCTGAGGTAGTAATTTCATCGGTTACATCTTTAATGGCGACCGTATTTCGAGTAATTTCATTGGTCACTTGCGTTTGCTCTTCTGCTGCAACCGCTATTTGACCCGCCATATCAGAAATTTCATTCACTGCTAAGGTGATTTCCTCTAGTGCGTGAGCTGCTGCATTAACATCATCCACACTATTGTTAGTATACCCCTTACTGCTGTCCATCAAGCTCACTGCTTTTTTGGTCGTATTTTGTAAGGTTTCTATGGTGGTGTAAATTTCTGCTGTGGAGTTTTGCGTTCTTCTTGATAGAACACGCACCTCATCGGCAACCACTGCAAAGCCACGCCCTTGTTCACCAGCACGGGCAGCCTCTATTGCGGCATTGAGTGCTAAGAGATTTGTTTGCTCAGCAATCTCTTGAATTGTGGTCAAAATACTCGATATAGCCTGAGCATGTAAGCTTAGTTCGCCAATGACGGTGGTTGTTTGGTCTATTTCACTCGCAAGTGAGTTAATCGTGTTTCTGGTTTTATCAACTAACAGTTTACCTTCACGACTACTTTGCGCTGACTGCTGTGATGCCGTCGCGGTATTTTCGGCATTAGCAGCAATCTCATGGGTTGCACTTGCCATCTCTGTGACCGCAGTGGCAACCATCGCTACTTCTTGTTGCTGACGCTGCAACTCACTGACACTGTTTTGATTGGTGATTAAGCTTTTCTCTGCATCAAAATCTAAATCAGTAGCTAACTGGCGAATATGGCTTATAAGCTCATGCTGGCTGCTTACAAAGCGATTAAAGCTATCAGCCAGTACCCCAACTTCATCTTGTGTATCAACACTAATACGCTGGGTCAAATCACCGTTACCATCAGCAATTGTTGATAACGCTTGAGATACTCGGCTTAACGGCGCAAGCAACACACTTAATAACCATGAAATAGCCAACACGCTCAATAAAAGTACCACACTGACTAATATGAGTTGAGTTACAAATAAACTAATTAATGGTGCCTCTAAGGTTTCTTTATCCAGTACAAATAGCAACTGCCAATCGGTATTATTTATATTTTCACCCCAGATTAGTTTTTCGCGCCCTTCATCTTTAAAATAAAGGGGAGTAAATTCACCGTTTTGACTATTAGATAAAATGAATTGGTGATTTATTTTCGAGTCAATATGCGTAATATCTGCCATTACTTTTTTAGTGTCTTTATAGGCAATCACAGTGCCATCTTGATGCATCATGATGGCATACCCATTTGCCGGTAAAGACATAGTATTAACATCATTAACTAAAGACTCAATCGATAAATCACCCGCTACCACGCCACTTTGTGTGGTTTTAGCAATAGAAACAACCAACTGATTAAACGCAGTATCTAAATAAGGTTTGGTAATTACGGTGCCATTTTTCAGCTGTGCTTGTTTATACCATGGACGAGTGCGCGGGTCGTAGCCGATTCGATCAATACTTGGATCAGAGTCAGTCATTTTCCCGATACTATCTCCAAAGTAAGTTAATTGAAAACCACCCGACACTTGGGCTTGCTGTAATGCGCTGAGCGTATTGCCCTCAACCTTACTCGCAACTGACTCTATGATCTGCTGACGACTAGCTAGCCAATCTTCAATACTCGCAGCTTGCTGCTTACCAGACTGACTTACATTATCAATGCTGCTTTTTAACAGTAACGCTTTTTGAGAGGTGTAGCTATTCCACGATAGCAATACAATAATAACGGCTAGGGCAAGAACCACCGATAGCAAGATCTTTTTCTTTAGTGAATATGAGTTCATATTGAGTGTAAATACTCGCGTTAAATGAAATTGAAAGGCAATAAGCACAGTAATTAACAGTTTAATTTAGGCTACGGTTTGAACGACAAGTCGCTCAGGTGCGCGAATATTTTCATATACCCAAATTAAAAACAAACTAAAATCATGTATTTAAATTAAAACCAAACTTATTCATTAACTTTAACTAGGGTATATTTAATTAAAAGATATACAGATGTGACTAGAGGTAAGCAAAATAAGAAAGACGATACTTTTTGTTAACCTCTTTTTTTAACTAAAAAAAAGCCCCGCATTTTCATGCAGGGCTTTATAACTTTATAAGTGCGATTAACTCATCGCGCTTTGTAGTTTTTTCATTGCTGTTTTTTCCAGCTGGCGAACACGCTCTGCTGATACGCTGTATTTTTCAGCCAACTCTTGCAGTGTTGCTTTATCATCTGACAACCAGCGTGCGCTAACGATATCTTGAGAACGCTCATCGAGGGTTTTCAAAGCGCTAAATAATCGCGTATGCGACTGCTCTTGCCATTGTTGCTGCTCAATATCATCGGCTAAGTCAGCAGTACCATCCGTTAAGTATTGCACTGGTGAGTAAGTACTGGTTGGCGCATCGTCGTTATCGTCGCCTGTTAAGTCAAAGCCCATGTCTTGGCCGCTCATACGCGACTCCATTTCACGCACTTCTTTTTCACTCACACCTAGCTCGCTCGCTACTGTGCTAACTTCAGCTTGATTAAACCAGCCTAAACGTTTTTTGTTTTTACGAAGATTAAAAAACAGTTTACGTTGCGCTTTGGTTGTCGCAACTTTTACGATACGCCAGTTTTTAAGCACAAACTCATGAATTTCGGCTTTGATCCAATGAACCGCAAATGAAACCAAACGTACACCCACTGATGGGTCAAAACGTTTTACTGCCTTCATCAGTCCAATGTTACCCTCTTGAATTAAATCAGCTTGTGGTAACCCGTAACCCGAGTAGCTTTTAGCTATGTGCGCTACAAAGCGCAAATGCGACATAATGAGTTGCTTTGCAGCACTAAGATCGCCTTCTTCCTGAAGTTTTTTTGCAAGTTCCTGCTCTTGCTCAACTTTAAGCATAGGAATAGTACTAACAGCTTGAAGATAGCCATCCATACTTGCGCTTTGTTGCCCAACTGTAAGTGCCATTGCGTATAAATCTTTACTCATTTTTCACCTCGGTGATAAACATTTGAAACCATCTTAGCACTCTTTTAGTAAGAGTGCTAACTTGAATTTAAAACTTTTTTGAATCATAAATCAAGTGGTTTTTTTAGTGTTAAGTCAGTCTACACTAGGCGACTGAATAACCTATGAATTAGTTTAGCCAAAGCAAAGATTAATCTTTTTGCTTTGGCTTTTTTATAATTTTAAACTTAAAACATGACAGTTTTAAGAATTATATTAGGGCCCTAAACCTTATCGGGTTCTATTTCTGAGATGTAACGGTTAACCGATAAGTAAGAACCAATAAAGCCTAAGCTAGTGGCCAACAATACCAACGCGCCAAATTCATTAAGGCTAAGCCCTATTAGCGTAAAGCTGGTTTGATATACCCCTGCAACACTGCTTACCGCAGCAGATAGCCACCACATCATTAATGCTACGCAAATAAAAGCAAACAATCCGCCAATCACGCCATACCAAATGCCAGTCCATAAAAAGGGGGCATGAATAAAGGTATTAGTTGCCCCTACGAGCTTCATTACTTGTATTTCTTCTTTTTTATCCATAATGGATAAACGAATTGTATTGCCAATTATCAGTGTCACTGAGGTCAGTAATAGTAGCGCTATGGTGATCACACTTTCCTTTAATAAGCTCAGCAATGCATTTAGACGTTCAAGCCAAGCAATATCAAGCTTACCAAAGTCGACCTCTCGCTCGCTTTCAAGTTTTTTTAGTAATTGCTTAGCCGCATTAGGTTGGCTATGTCGCTGGGTTGGTGTAACTAAAACCACATTCGGTAATGGGTTACTATCTAGGTATTCTAAAGCCTGACCAAACCCAGACATTTCTTTGAATTCATCCAAAGCCTCAGTGCGAGAAATAAAAGTCACACTTTGTATTTCAGGATATAGCGCTAAGCGTTTAACTAAAGTTTGCGTTTCTTGCTCACTCATATCCTCTTTTACAAACAAGGATATTTCGCTGGCTTGCTCAAAACCACTGCTCACTTGCTGCACATTTTTAACCACTAAGTATAACGTTGCGGGCAACGTTAAACTCAAACCCAGTACAGCAATGGTCATCATAGAGGCCAATGGCGTGCGCCACATTTCCCCAAGACTGTACACACCTTGGCGAAAAATATTAATAATGAAAAAGTAACCGCCAGAGAATACGGATTTTTTTTGTTTATCATTACTATTTTGACGGCTTTTGAACAGTAAACTCATAATACACCCTCAGCCAGTGGATCTTGGCTCATCCGCCCATCATGAAGCGTTAAGCTACGATACTTCATTCGTGATACTAACCCCAAATCATGGGTGGCAATTAAAACCGTGGTGCCATGCTTATTAAAATCTTCGAACAGGCGTAATATTTCCATCGATAACTCAGGATCAAGATTACCGGTAGGTTCATCAGCTAATAGTATAGGAGGAGAATTAACAATGGCTCGTGCAATCCCTACACGTTGCTGCTCACCGCCAGAGAGTGTGGAGGGATGACAGCGTACTTTATCTAACAAGCCCACTTTATCGAGCGCACCATGCACACGCTTGGCAATTTGCTTGTGGTGAGTCCCTTCAATAATTAAGGGCAAAGCAACGTTATCGAACACCGTGTATCGTTCTAATAGACGATGATTTTGAAAAATAATACCAATGTCGCGGCGTGCATACGGAATTTGTCGTGAATTTAACTTATTTAAATCCACGCCATTGATAAACACATTGCCCGCAGAAGGGCGTTCCATCAAGCTAATAAGCTTTAAAAGTGTACTTTTACCGGCACCACTGTGGCCCGTTAAAAAAGCCAGTTCGCCTGGTTTTATATGAAAACTCACTTTTTCAAGCGCGCGATGCCCACCGGCATAGGTTTTACTTACTTGCTGAAAATTTATCATTTTTTTATTATGCCAACCTCATTAAACGTCCTAACGCAATTGGTATTCCTTGCAATTAAAAAGGGAGCAGGCTCCCTTTTGGTAAATTAAACGTCGTCCTCATCTTGGCTAAATAGCGCGTCAATAAAGTCATCGCTCTTGAAGGTGCGTAAATCATCAATACTTTCACCTACACCAATGTAACGAATAGGAATATTAAACTTATCAGCAACGGCAAAAATAACCCCGCCTTTAGCAGTGCCATCAAGCTTTGATAGTGTGATACCTGTTAAACCTACACATTGGTTAAATAAGTTTACTTGGCTAATAGCATTTTGGCCTGTGCCAGCATCAATTGTCAGCATCACTTCATGCGGTGCATCTGGGTCTACTTTTTTCATCACACGGGCTATTTTTTCAAGCTCTTGCATTAAGTTATCTTTATTTTGCAAGCGCCCTGCTGTATCGGCAATTAACACATCAACATTACGCGCTTTAGCGGCTTGAAAGGCATCAAATACCACTGAGGCGCTATCAGCACCAGTGTGCTGAGCTATAACAGGAATACTATTACGCTCACCCCAAACTTGAAGCTGCTCTACTGCTGCGGCTCTAAATGTATCACCGGCAGCAAGCATTACCGATTTACCTTGGTTTTGAAATTGTTTCGCCATTTTACCAATGGTGGTGGTTTTACCTACGCCGTTTACACCTACCATAAGGATAACGAAAGGTTTTTTGTCTGCTGGTATTTCTAAAGGCTGCTCTGCTGTTTTCAGCATAGTTGCCATTTCTTGCTTCATTAATTCATAAAGCGCATCACCATCTTTAAGCTGCTTGCGATCAGCGGCGTCGGTCAGGCTATCGATTAGCTTCATGGTGGTATCAACACCAAGATCGGCAGTGAGTAACTGAGTCTCTAATTCTTCAAATAACTCATCGTCAATTTTTTTACCGCTGAAAATTGAGGCAAAGCCAGAACCAATATTAACGCGTGTTTTCAGTAAGCCTTTTTTGAGGCGAGAGAAAAAACCTTCTTTTTTAGGTTTTTCCGCTTTTATAGCTTCTTCCTTTGCAAGCTCTGCGGTCAGTCGCTCTTGCTCTAGGCGTTCAGACTCCTCTTCAGCAGCCAGACGCTCTTGTTCTAAACGCTCGTTCTCAGCTTGCTCTGCTGCAATACGCTGTTGTTCTAAACGCTCGTTCTCAGCTTGCTCTGCTGCAATACGCTGTTGTTCTAAACGCTCGTTCTCAGCTTGTTCTGCTGCAATGCGCTGTTGTTCTAAACGCTCATTCTCAGCTTGCTCTGCTGCAATGCGCTGTTGTTCTAAACGCTCGTTCTCAGCTTGCTCTGCTGCAATACGCTGTTGTTCTAAACGTTCGTTCTCAGCTTGTTCTGCTGCAATGCGCTGTTGTTCTAAACGCTCATTCTCAGCTTGCTCTGCTGCAATGCGCTGTTGTTCTAAACGCTCGTTCTCAGCTTGCTCTGCTGCAATACGCTGTTGTTCTAAACGCTCGTTCTCAGCTTGTTCTGCTGCAATACGCTGTTGTTCTAAACGCTCGTTCTCAGCTTTTTCTGCTGCAATGCGCTCTTGCTCTAACTGCATTTGCGCTTCTTGTTCTGCTAAACGTTTGGCTTGCTCTTGTCTTTGCTGCTCTGCATCTGCCTGCTGTTTAGCTAATAGCTCTGCGTTAGCCTGTTCAATCGCTTGTTTTTCTTCTGCCGCTGCGCGCTGTGCTTGCGCCTGTTTCTCTTGCTCTAAACGCTCGGCCTCTGCTTCAACTTGTAAACGCTCTACCGCAGCTTGCTCTGCAGCTAAACGTTCTTGCTCGGCTTTTTCTGCTTGCTCTTGTGCTAAACGATCTTGTTCAGCTGCAATTCGTGCTTGTTCTATACGCTCGGCTTCTGCTTCAGCTTGTAAGCGCTCTGCCTCAGCTTGCTCTGCAGCTAAACGCTCTTGTTCGGCTTTTTCTGCCTGCTCTTTTGCGAATGCTTGTTGTTTATCAGCTTCTGCTTGTTTTTTATCTGACTTGCCAAAACCGAGCCACGACATGAATTTACTTTTTTTTGCCATACTTGCTAATAACCACTTATAAAAATCTGATAAACTAACGATAATGATAGCGTGCTTTTAAGTCTAAATAATTGCTTTTAGCAACACGTTATCCTCGAGGGTGCATAATAGTAACACTTTTAGCGCAGTTGAAAAATGACACGCCGTGATATGATTGCAATATTATCTGAGCTAGATCATAGATACCAATTTTTAGTGAGTTAAATGAGAAAAAAAACCACACAAAATAACACCACTCATAAATCAGCTGATGGGGTTATTAGAATCATTAGCGGCCAATTTCGCGGTCGAAAACTGCCAGTAAAAGATGTTCAAGGTCTGCGTCCTACAACCGACCGAATTAAAGAAACGGTGTTTAATTGGTTGATGCACGATACCCGCGATGCGCACACTCTCGATTGCTTTGCCGGTTCCGGTGGATTGGGATTTGAAGCATTGTCGCGTTTTGCAAAACACACCACATTCATAGAGCTTGATTCACAAGCAGCAAAACAATTAGAGCAAAACATTGCGACGCTTGATGCACAAAACGCGCAAGTCGTTAATACCAATACACTGACGTTTTTAGAGAGAAAAAACACCAGTGACACATTTAATTTGGTTTTTATTGACCCGCCATTTCGCAAAAATTTAGCTCAATCATGCTGTGATTTATTGGAAAATAATCAATGGCTCGACCCCGAAGCATTGATATATGTTGAAGTAGAAACTGAGCTAACCTCGTTTAAAGCACCAAATAACTGGTTGTTAATTAAAGAGAAAAAGGCAGGTCAGGTTTTTTGTAGGCTGTACCAACGCCATATAAATTAACACTGTTTTAGCTGCTGTGTTTCTGTTAATATTATCCTTTACATGTGGTGTTGCTTCGGATTACAATACCGCACCATTTTTGAACCACTTGATCAATGTTTGATCAACTTGAGCAACGCTCATAATTTAGGTAGGTGAATTTTTAATGCCAGTAATTAAAGTAAGAGAGAACGAACCGTTTGACGTAGCACTTCGTCGCTTCAAGCGTTCATGTGAAAAAGCAGGAATCCTTTCAGAAGTTCGTCGTCGCGAGCACTATGAAAAACCAACAGCTGAGCGTAAGCGTAAAAAAGCTGCTGCAGTTAAACGTCACATGAAAAAACTTTCTCGTGATAACGCTCGTCGCGTTAAATTATACTAATATATTAGGTCTTGTATAAATGAGCCTTTTAATAACGCTAAAAGATGCGCAAAAAGATGCGATGAGAGCCAAAGACAAACAACGTCTTAACCCTATTCGTATGGTACTTGCTGCAATCAAGCAACGTGAAATTGACGAGCAAATAACACTAGACGACGCAGGTATTACCTCCGTTATAGTGAAGCTTGTTAAACAACGTCGCGACTCTTACACTCAGTACAAAGATGCTGGGCGTGATGATTTAGCTGATATTGAAGCCAATGAAATTACAGCACTTGAAGCTTTTTTACCTCAACAATTGAGTGAAGAAGAAATTATTGCTCTCATTGACGCGGCTATTGCTGATACTAACGCAGCAGGTATGCAAGACATGGGTAAAGTAATGGGTATAATCAAAAGCAAAGCCGAAGGTCGTGCCGATATGGGCAAAATCTCAGGTTTAATTAAGCAACGATTAACTGCCTAATACCCCCACATACATTTAGTATGATTGAAGTAAACCGAGCCTTGAGCTCGGTTTCTTCGTTTAGATATTTAGTACTTCAAAAAATTATGCATTTGTGTTCAAATCTTTGCGTATTATAATTCGTTTTCATCACTTTTCTATTTATCTTAGGGCTGTACTTTAAACAATGGCTGGAAAGATCCCACGCAACTTTATCGATGATTTATTGGCACGAACCGATATTGTCGACCTGATTGACTCAAAGGTAGGGTTGAAAAAAGCGGGCAAAGACTATCAAGCTTGCTGTCCTTTTCATAATGAGAAGTCGCCTTCATTTACTGTATCGCAAGATAAACAGTTTTATCATTGCTTTGGCTGTGGCGCTAACGGCAATGCTATTTCTTTTGTAATGGAGTATGACAAACTCGAGTTTGTTGATGCAATTGAGGAACTAGCCAGTTTACTTAACCTTGATGTTCCTCGCGAACAAGGGAGCAGTAATGGACCAGAGCGCACAGCGGCACAAAAACGTTCAGACTATGATCTAATGCTGCATGCAGCACGCTTTTATCAACATCAGTTAAAACATCACAGTAACTCTGAAGCGGTAATCGATTACGTTAAAGGTCGCGGCTTAAGCGGTGCAACCGTTAAAAAGTTTATGATAGGTTATGCGCCCAGCGAATGGGAAGGGCTCTGCCAACAACTTGGGCGAAACCAAGAACAAAAAGAACAATTAGTTGAGCTTAAACTCGCATCTGAGAAAACCCCAGGCAAACAGTTCGACTTTTTCCGTGATCGCTTAATGTTTCCAATTCGTGATAAACGCGGCCGCGTTATTGCTTTTGGTGGGCGAGTAATGCAAGCCGATCAAGGGCCTAAATATTTAAACTCTCCGGAGACGCGCATATTTCATAAGGGCTTTGAACTCTATGGCCTTTATGAAGCTAAACAAGCACACAAGAAGCTTGACCATGTACTGATTGTTGAAGGTTACATGGACGTAGTAGCGCTGGCAGAACAAGGTATTGAATATGCCGTAGCAGCCCTTGGTACAGCGACAACCAGCGAGCACATGCACACTTTATTTAGAACCACAGATAAAGTTATTTGTTGTTACGATGGTGACCGTGCAGGTAAAGATGCTGCGTGGCGCGCACTCGAAAATGCGCTGCCTTACTTAAACGATGGCAAAGCACTGCATTTTGTATTTTTACCCGATGGTGAAGACCCTGATTCACTCGTACAACAAGAAGGTAAAGTAGCTTTTGAGCAACGCCTTGAAAACGCAGATGACTTCACTAAAGTGCTGTTTAATAAACTAAGTAAAGAGATTGATTTAACACTAGATTCCGGTAAGGCTAAGTTACTCAGTGCGGCACTGCCCCTGATTGAAAAGATCCCAAGTGAGTTTTACCAAGAAAATATCCTAGAGCAACTTGGGCGATTGATTGGCCGTACCCGTGAGCAACTCAATAATCACTTAAAAACGCCAAAACAGCAGCAAGCAATTGAACGAAAATTTAAAATTACACCCATGCGCCAAGCAATAGGGATTTTAATTCAGCACCCTAACTTGGCTAAAAGTGTGCCCTATTTACCCGATTTAGCTCAAATGAATATTGCGGGTATTGGTTTATTATTGCGACTACAACATCAAGCATTACAAAAAGATGGCATTACCACCGCACAAATTCTTGAATCATTTCGGGGCACCGATGACTACGAGCCATTAACTAAGTTAGCGACATGGCAACATCAAATAAATGAAGAGCGTTTAGAGACTGTTTTTCAAAATACTTTCAAATTTATTGAAGATCAGTGTTTAAATTATCGACTAGAGACCCTATTAATAAAAGACAAGACACAGGGCCTAAATAGCGACGAACGACTAGAATGTCATTTACTAATGACAGCGTTAAAAGCAACGAACAGCTAGTCAGATTTGATTTAGGCTGTTATACTGTGCTATTCACTGCGTCACATTATTCTGGTTAGCCTTTGAGCAAACTCCATGATGGCGCCTGTTGTATCAACTTATCAGAGTGGAAGAAACAATCTCTATGGATCCAACTCCTCAGTCACAATTAAAACTTCTGATTCAAAAAGGTAAAGAGCAAGGTTACTTAACTTTTGCAGAAGTTAATGATCACCTTCCACAAGATATTATCGACTCAGATCAAGTAGAAGATATCATTAGCATGATTAATGACATGGGTATCAAGGTTAGCGAAAACGCGCCTGATGCCGATGAATTAATGATGCAAGAAACCACGACAGACGAAGACGCAGCGGAAGCTGCCGCTGCAGCCCTTGCTACTGTAGAAAAAGAAATTGGCCGTACAACTGACCCTGTTCGCATGTATATGCGTGAAATGGGTACTGTTGAACTTCTTACCCGTGAAGGCGAAATTGTTATCGCTAAGCGTATTGAAGAAGGCATTAACCAAGTTCAAATTTCGGTTGCTGAATACCCTGAAGCGATCACTTACCTACTTGAACAGTGGGATAAGTTTGAAGCAGAAGAGATGCGTCTTAGCGATATTATCTCTGGCTTTTTCGATCCTGATGCAGAAGAAGCACCACCTATTGCTGCCACCAACATTGGTTCTGAATTAAGTGAAAAACAGCTTGATGATAGCGACGATGATGACGATGACAGCGATGATGAAGACGAAGAAGAAGTAGATACAGGTCCAGATCCTGAAGAAGCGCGCGTCCATTTCGAAAATTTACGTGATTTATACACCAAAGCACGTGAAACATTCGATAATAAAGGTCGCTCTCATCCAGAGTCTCAAGCCGCTATTTTAGAAATCGGTGAGCTGTTCAGAACCTTTAAACTCGTACCTAAACAGTTTGATCGCATGGTTAATAACATGCGTGAAATGATGGACAGAGTTCGCGTTCAAGAACGTCTTATTATGAAGCATGCAGTACAAGTTTCAAAGCTGCCAAAGAAAACCTTTGTTAAGCATTTTGCAAACAACGAAACTGACACAGCATGGCTTGATATTGAAATTGCAGCAAACGAAAAGCATTCAGCTAAACTTGAAGAAGTGAAGCCTGAAATACTTCGTTGTATTAGCAAACTTACTTCAATGGAAGAAAGCACTGGCTTAAGCATTGAACGTATTAAAGATATAAACCGTCGCATGAGTATTGGTGAAGCGAAAGCGCGCCGTGCTAAAAAAGAGATGGTAGAAGCAAACTTACGTCTTGTAATTTCAATCGCTAAAAAATACACCAACCGTGGTTTACAGTTCTTAGATTTAATCCAAGAAGGTAACATTGGTCTGATGAAAGCGGTTGATAAGTTTGAATACCGTCGTGGTTATAAGTTTTCAACTTATGCTACGTGGTGGATCCGTCAAGCAATTACGCGCTCTATTGCTGACCAAGCAAGAACAATCCGTATTCCAGTACATATGATTGAAACGATCAATAAATTGAACCGTATTTCACGTCAAATGTTACAAGAAATGGGTCGTGAGCCAAATCCAGAAGAATTAGCTGAACGCATGATGATGCCTGAGGATAAAATCCGTAAGGTACTTAAGATTGCAAAAGAGCCAATTTCAATGGAAACACCTATTGGTGATGATGAAGATTCGCACTTAGGCGACTTCATCGAAGATACCACTATTGATTCGCCAATCGATTCGGCAACAATGGAGTCTCTTCGTGGCGCAACTAACGACGTGCTCGCTGGCTTAACAGCCCGTGAAGCGAAAGTACTACGTATGCGTTTTGGTATTGATATGAATACCGACCACACGTTAGAAGAAGTAGGTAAACAGTTTGACGTAACACGTGAACGTATTCGTCAAATTGAGGCGAAGGCACTGCGTAAATTACGTCACCCTTCTCGCTCTGATTTACTGAAAAGCTTTTTAGACGCTAAATAATCTAGCGTTACATTATAAGTTAATTTAAAAGGCCGCTGTAGCGGCCTTTTTTCTATTTCAAGGAAATAAACATGGCTTGGATCCAAATCCGTATCAATGCCAATGCTGCAACCGCTGATGCAGTAAGTGACCTATTAATGGAAGCAGGCAGTGCTTCTGTTACTTTTATTGATGCTAAAGACACGCCTATCTATGAGCCTAAAATTGGCACTGTTGTATTTTGGGCTGACACCACAGTAATTGGCTTGTTCGAAGCTAATCACGATATGAACGCAGTGGTTGCGTTATTAAAACGCCATGATGAGCTAAAAGACAATTTAGTTTACAAAATTGAGCAACTCGAAGATAAAGACTGGGAACGTGAGTGGATGGATAATTTTCACCCTATTCAATTTGGCGAAAAACTCTGGATTTGTCCTAGCTGGCGCGACATTCCAGACCCAGACGCAGTCAATGTACTACTTGATCCTGGTCTTGCTTTTGGTACTGGCACACACGCCACTACAGCACTGTGTTTAAAATGGTTAGAAAGCCAAGACTTAACTGGTAAAACCGTTGTCGACTTTGGCTGTGGCTCAGGCATATTAGGCATTGCAGCAATAAAATTGGGTGCTGAGCGCATGATTGGGATAGACATTGACCCACAAGCGCTGGAAGCAAGCCTAGATAACGCTAATCGCAATGGTGTTGCTGACAAGCTTGAAGTTTACCTTCCAGAAAACCAACCTGAGTTTACTGCTGACATTGTGGTGGCAAATATTTTAGCGCAACCACTGCGTGAGCTTCATAGTGTTATTTTAGGATTATTAAAGCCAGGCGGTAAAATTGCGATGTCTGGAATTTTAGAAGAACAAGCACAATCGGTTGCTGACATATACGCGCCCTTTATTGAGCTCGATGAAATTGCCATTGAAGGCGATTGGACCCGAGTAAGTGGCACTAAAAAAGCGTAATAGTGCGTTATTAAAAAATTTAGAGTATTAACTCAAAAGTCGTATCTAAAGCCTGCATTTAACAGGCTTTACTATTTTTTTACATAATAAAAAATAAAGATTTTTTATTATAAAAGTAATAGCCGTTCAAAATTCACACAAATAAACCGCTTCGTCATACGGTTATCAAATGTCAATACGAAAAGAGCAAAAAAAAGTCACTTTTGTTCAATTTATAGCCTTTGATTTTTGCGTAAAAAGCCGTAAACTTAGCGCCCCTTGAAAAGAGGCCTATTGAATATCGTGCGTATCGGTTCATACCAACTTGAGAATAATGTCATTGTCGCGCCTATGGCGGGCATAACGGACAGACCATTTAGACAGCTATGTCGTCGTTTAGGCGCTGGCCTTGCTGTGTCTGAAATGCTGTCGTCTAATCCGAAGGTTTGGAAAACCGAAAAGTCGATGAACCGAATGGATCATTCTGGTGAGTCGGGTATACGTGCGGTGCAAATTGCAGGAGCAGACCCTGAGCTTATGGCACAGGCCGCACAATTCAATGTTGCAAACGGTGCACAGATCATAGATATCAATATGGGGTGCCCAGCAAAAAAAGTGAACAAGAAACTTGCAGGCTCAGCCTTATTACAGTTTCCAGAACTCGTGGAAGAGATTATTGATGCCGTAGTAAACGCGGTTGATATACCTGTGACACTTAAAATCCGTACCGGATGGGATCAGGACAACCGTAATGGTGTAGAGATTGCAAGAATAGCTGAACGTTATGGCATTGCATCACTAGCTGTACATGGGCGCACGCGCGCATGTATGTATAAAGGTGATGCTGAGTACGCCACAATTAGGGATATAAAACGTTCAGTGTCGATACCTGTCGTTGCTAATGGAGATATTACATCACCTGAAAAAGCAAAGCAGGTTTTGGACTATACGGGTGCAGATGCCATTATGATTGGTCGAGCCGCCCAAGGTCGCCCTTGGATATTTAGGGAGATAGACCACTATTTGCGAACTGGTGAACATATGCAGCCACCTGCTATTGCAGAGGTGCGCAGTATTTTAATGGAGCATTTAACCAACCTCCATGTGTTTTACGGTGAGCCAATGGGAGCACGAATCGCTCGCAAACATGTATCTTGGTATTTGCAAACCCATGACAGTGACGGTCAGTTTAGGCGAGTATTTAATGCGCTCGACAATTCAGAGGCACAGGTCGTCGCATTAGAGCAATACTTTAAAACACTAGCAGCTAACTAAGAAAGAAAGAGACTTTATAATGTTCGAACAAAACGTGACTTCTCCATTTATCACTAACCCTCATGTTCAGTCACACGAGAAACCGCAGCCATTGCGTGATGCAGTGAAAAAAGCTGTTCACCACTACTTAAAGCAGCTTAACGGTCAAGATGTGCAAGACGTTTACGACCTTGTTCTTTCTGAGCTAGAAGCGCCATTGCTTGAAGAAGTAATGACTTACACACGTGGCAATCAAACTCGTGCGGCAATTTTACTAGGTATCAACCGTGGTACTTTACGTAAAAAGCTTAAAAAATACGGTATGAACTAATAACAGCTATATTGAAACCGTAATCATTCTAACGAGCTAAATAAGCCCCTAACTGCGTTAAAAATTTTTTATGTAGAATAACTACACAGCAAAATTTTTGCCTTGTTATTGACTTATTTCTTTGTCGTTATAATTGCTTACTAATCCAATACAGCTGGTATAAAGTATTTTGAGTAAAAAGCACCTTAGGGTGCTTTTTTTATTTGTAAAATTTATTAGCGAAATTGCAAAATGCTCACGCTTTATGGGTCGTTATAAGTCGTTTTTTGAGTCGTAATCAGTTAAAATACGCGCTTCTAAGCTAGCTCATTAACTGAGGAAATCAAACTACAATGGATACACATCGTCCTATACGTCGCGCACTTTTGAGTGTGTCAGACAAAACCGGTATTGTTGAATTTGCCCGTGCACTAGAAGCACAAGGTGTTGAAATACTTTCAACTGGCGGCACGTGTAAACTACTTGCTGACAATGCAATTAAAGTAACTGAAGTATCAGATCACACCGGTCACCCTGAGATCATGGATGGTCGCGTAAAAACCCTACATCCAAAAATTCATGGCGGTATTCTTGCTCGTCGTGGCCAAGATGAAGACGTAATGGCAGATAACAATATTTCTGCTATCGACATCGTTGTAGTTAACTTATACCCCTTTGCGAATACTGTCGCTCAAGAAAACTGCAGCCTTGAAGATGCCATTGAAAACATCGATATTGGCGGCCCAACCATGGTACGTGCGGCAGCTAAAAATCACAAAGATGTGACGATTGTTGTTAACGCAAGCGACTACGACCGTGTTATTAGCGAAATGCAAAATAACAACGGCTCAACAACCTACAAAACACGCTTTGACTTAGCTATTGCAGCGTATGAGCATACAGCGCAGTACGATGGCATGATTGCTAACTACTTCGGTAAAATGGTTCCTGATTACACAGAGGAAGCCGCTATCGATACTAAGTTCCCGCGTACTATCAATATGCAATTCACTAAAAAGCAAGATATGCGCTACGGTGAAAATTCGCATCAAGATGCCGCGTTTTATGTTGAAAACGACATCATTGAAGCGTCAGTGGCAACAGCGACTCAACTGCAAGGTAAAGCATTATCGTTTAACAATATTGCCGACACCGATGCTGCACTTGAGTGCGTAAAAGAATTTGATGTACCTGCGTGTGTAATTGTTAAACACGCTAACCCGTGTGGTGTATCAATTGGCGAAAATATCCTAGAAGCGTACGAACGCGCCTTTAAAACAGACCCAACGTCAGCATTTGGCGGTATCATTGCCTTTAACCAAGAGCTTGATGCAAACACCGCACAAGCGATTGTTGAACGTCAATTTGTTGAAGTTATTATTGCGCCAAGCGTAAGTCCTGAAGCGGCTCAAATAGTCTCGGCTAAGCAAAACGTTCGCTTATTAGAGTGTGGTGAATTCTCTGCTAAAGGCACAGGTCACGACATTAAGCGTGTAAATGGCGGTGTACTTATTCAAGACCGTGATTTAGGCATGGTAACGCAAGGCGACTTAACGGTTGTGTCTAAGCGCCAACCTTCTGAGCAAGAGCTTAAAGATTTATTATTCTGCTGGAAAGTGGCTAAATTTGTTAAATCAAACGCCATTGTTTATGCCCGCGACGGTATGACTATAGGTGTAGGTGCAGGCCAAATGAGCCGCGTTTACTCAGCTAAAATTGCCGGTATTAAAGCCGCTGATGAAAACCTTGAAGTGAAAGGTTCGGTGATGGCATCAGATGCATTCTTCCCATTCCGTGATGGTATTGATGCAGCTGCAGAGGCTGGTATTACTGCTGTGATCCAACCTGGTGGTTCAATGCGCGATGAAGAAGTGATTGCGGCCGCAGACGAAGCTGGAATGGCAATGGTGTTTACCGGTATGCGCCACTTCCGTCATTAATCGCATAAAGAGCTAACGGGTTCAGTTAGCTCTTTTTGTTTGCACCAAATTCACGTATTCTGCTTATTCTATAACCATGACTAACAATTATAATGTGAAGGATTAGACGATGAAATTTGCACTAAAATCTCTACTGGTTGCCACACTGTCATTAAGCTCAACAATGGCATTGGCACATAACCATGGCCACGACTCAGCATTAACAAATGCAGTTAAAGCAAGCGAGCGTAGCAGTGAGCGCGATCAATACCGCAATCCTGTAGAAACACTCGAATTTTTTGGCTTTAAACCATCTATGACCGTGGTAGAAATTGCCCCAGGTGGTGGTTGGTACAGTGAAATTTTAGCGCCAGCGCTGAAAGAGCAAGGCACCTATTATGCTGCGCACTTCCCTGCTGATTCATCGGTTGGTTATTACCAACGTTCTCTTGCTGGCTTTAAGGCTAAAATCGCTGAAGATGCCCGCTTTAGTCACGTTAAACTCACTGAGTTTGCCCCTTCTACACATTTAGATATTGCTCCTGCGGCTAGCGCCGATATGGTACTGACTTTTCGTAATGTCCATAACTGGTACATGAGCAAAGATAAAGAAGCTGCAAGCAATGCGTTTAAGTCTTTTTACAAAGCACTTAAACCAGGCGGCACTTTAGGTGTGGTTGAACACCGCCTACCAGAAGAGCAAGATGATGAGATGCAAAAATCATCAGGTTATATGAAGCAAAGTGTGGTTATTGCACTTGCTGAACAAGCAGGTTTTGAACTTGAAGCAAAAAGCGATATTAATGCAAACCCTCTTGATACAGCCGATCACCCTAAAGGGGTATGGACCCTTCCACCGAGCCTTAGACTTGGCGAGCAAGATGCCGCTAAATATAAAGCCATAGGTGAAAGCGACCGTATGACGCTGAAATTTAAAAAACCGCTTTAAATAGGATATTCGCCATGAATGTATTAGTCATTGGCAGCGGCGGCCGCGAACACGCACTTGCGTTTAAGGCCGCTCAAAATACAAAAGTAAACACTGTTTATGTTGCTCCAGGTAATGCGGGCACAGCTCTTGAGCCAAAACTTGAGAACGTAGCAATTAACGTTGAAGACCTTGATGGACTGCTAAGCTTTGCACAAAAAAATAATGTTGAGCTAACCATTGTTGGCCCTGAAGTACCGCTAGTATTAGGGGTTGTTGATAAGTTCCGTGAACACGGCTTAGCTATTTTCGGCCCAACCGCCGGTGCAGCACAGCTTGAAGGGTCTAAATCGTTCACTAAAGACTTTTTAGCACGTCATGCTATTCCAACCGCTGATTACCAAACGTTTGAACAAATCGACCCTGCGCTTGCTTATTTAAAAGAAAAAGGCGCACCGATTGTTATTAAAGCCGATGGTTTAGCGGCTGGTAAAGGCGTGATTGTTGCTATGGACGAACGCGAGGCTGAAGAGGCTATTCGCGATATGCTTGCGGGTAATGCCTTTGGTGACGCCGGTAGCCGTGTGGTCATTGAAGAGTTTTTAGAAGGTGAAGAAGCGTCGTTTATTGTCATGGTTGATGGTAAAAACGTACTGCCGTTTGCAACCAGCCAAGACCATAAACGCGCTTACAATGGCGATCAAGGTCCTAACACTGGCGGTATGGGTGCATACTCACCAGCGCCTGTAGTAACCGATGAAATTCATCAGCGCATTATGAACGAAGTGATCTACCCAACGGTAGAAGGTATGGCTAGCGAAGGCCATCCGTACACTGGCTTTTTATATGCAGGCTTAATGATAGATGATACAGGTACACCAAAGGTTATTGAATATAACTGTCGTTTTGGTGACCCTGAAACACAACCTATGATGCTACGCTTACAATCAGACTTAGTTGAATTGATTGAAGCTGCTAACCGTGTAGAGCTTGATAAAACCACCATTGAGTTTGATTCACGCGCTGCAGTAGGTGTTGTTTTAGCCGCTAAAGGCTACCCTGATAACTACCCGAAAGGCGATGCTATCAGTGGCCTAAAAGTAACCTACCCTGAAGGCGAAAAAGTCTTCCATGCAGGTACTAAGCAAGACGGCGATAACGTAGTGACTGCCGGTGGTCGTGTACTGTGTGCTACTGCACTGGGTAATACCGTTACACAAGCGCAGCAGCGTGCCTATAAACTGGTTGATGAAATCAGCTGGGATGGCATGGAATACCGTACAGACATTGCTTATCGCGCAATAGCTAGAGAGCAATCATAACGATTGATGCCTAACTAGCAAATTTTATAAAAGCGCAGATTATCTGCGCTTTTTACTGCTACACTATAAAAAAGTAATCTGGACATAAATTAATATTGGAATTTAAAACTTTACGCTATCATGCCATAGCGATTGTAATACTTATTTTTATCTTTTTTATTATCAGCACATTGGCAACAAACTTTGTGATGCCATCACGCTATACCATAGATAAAATAACCCCTGTTTACCTCGATCATGCGTATTACATAGACAAAAACAAAACACAAAGTTTTGCAGAAGTAATGACCAAGCAGGCGCTATTTACACAGCAAGAATTTAACGATATACCTTGGAGCTTTGAACAGCAAAATTATTGGTTACGCCTCGATTTAGAAAACAAAAGCAGCCAACAAGAAGATGTGGTTGCCCACTTTGATAACCCGATGGTAGATCATCTCACCATATATCGGCTCAATAGTAACAACCAACTACTCGACACTTATAAGCTTGGCGATAAAGAGCCACGTCTTACTTTATTTAAGTACAGCGTGCCCCACATTCGCTTTAACCTCGATGGCCAATCTACACAACGACTAATTATAAAAATAGATACTGTGGGGATCAGTAAAACTCCAATTCACTTATATCGCCATAATGTATTTGTTGACTTAGTTCGCTCACAAACAGGCATTTGGGGAATTTTCGCGGGTGTATTGTTAATGGCCTCACTATATAACCTATTACTCTATTTTGGCATTAAAGACCGCGTGTACTTAGTTTATATTGGCTACATTATTAGTGCTATAGCATTAATGGGCACCGTGCTGGGGTTTGGTTTTTATTTATGGCCGCTAGAATGGCAGTTGTTTATTCACGAAAAAATAATTGTCGTTAATTACACTATTGCGTTTTTCACTCTCGCTTTTTGCACCATGTTTTTGCGATATCATAAAGACCGTTGCTGGCGTTATAAATTAAGTGTTGGTTTACTCTGGCTAATGCTAGTGCTCGGTACATTAAGCTTTTTTATTCCCGAAAATATAGCTGCCCCCATATTTTTTGTAATTTTGGGATTACTTTATATCGTCTGCTTTATTTTAATTTATAACAAATTAAAAAGTGGCTTTAGATGGGCTAAGTTTTACGTATTTTCATGGGTGCCATTGATTATTGGTGCAGCCATTCAGCCTTTAGAGCTTACAGGCGTTATTACTTATAGCTTTTCAATACGTCATGCTTTTTTAATGGCCATCTTATGTGAAATTGTCCTCATGGCCATGGCACTTGCCGATCGGGTTCGTTATCAGCGTGAGCGCGCTTTATATCATGCCACGCATACCCAGCAAACAAAACTGCTCAATAGCGCAAAGTTAAAGTATGCCTTTATGGCACTCAAGGCCCAGCAACGTTCCACCACTTTATGTTTGGTTAAAATACGTCATTTTAACTCGCTAAATACCATTATTACGCCCTCCCAAGGATATGAATTAATTAAGCATGTTGCGCACGAATTAGAATGCCAATTGAGCTTTGAGAGAGAATTTTTTAACTTAAGTAGTGGCATTAATCAACCCGCTAAAATTGCTGATTTAGGTAGCGGTGTTTTTGCCTGTATCTCGACTAAAAACCAAAGCCCACACACGCTCGAAGAGTTATTAAAAAGGGTAGTAAATAAGTTACCAAAAACCTATCAAATCAAAGGACTAGACTTACAACTCAATTACAGCGTGGGGATTAGTGCCTTTGGTAAACGTGATGACTTTGAATTTTGGTTGAAACGAGGCTACTTGGCATTACATAACGCTAAACATAGTCTAAGTAAGGTAAGCTCATCATCTGCGAACAGCAGTTTAGCTATGGACGTTGCGCTTGCTGCTAAGCTTCAACAAGCGATAAGAACGGATCAGCTCGCTCTGTTTTATCAACCACAAATTAGTTTAAAAGATAACAGTGTCAATGGTGCCGAAGCTCTACTACGCTGGCCTAATACTGAGTTTAAAAACATTTCCATAGAAAAACTAATTCTACTTGCCGAACACACCGGTATTATTAATGAATTAACACTTTGGGTGATAGAGCAAGCCTGCAAAGACATTGCAAAACTGGCAAATGAGGGCATAACTGAACATAGTATTAGCGTTAATTTAAGTGCAAAAAACCTAGCCATTGCCAATTTAACCGAAAAAGTAGAAAACCTTTTAATAAAGTATCAGGTCGATCCTCATTTATTGAAGTTTGAGCTGACTGAATCAGCGTTTGTCGAAAATCAAGATGCGTTAGTCACCTTAGTTGGTGAACTCGCCACACTGGGCGTTAAGGTGGTGTTAGACGACTTTGGTACTGGTTATTCATCACTTAGCTACTTAGTTAACTATCACTTTAGTGAACTTAAAGTAGATAAGTCGTTTGTGTTTGATTTAACCGATAACCGGGCTCATCAGGTCATTGTGCAAACAGCTATAGATATGGCGCATAACTTGGGCCTTACTATCACGATTGAGGGAGTAGAAACTCAAGAAGTTCACCAGCTGCTCAACACCATGAAAGCTGACCGTACCCAAGGCTATTTGTACGCAAAAGCACTCTCTTATGATAATTATTTAGACTTCTTGAACAGCCAATACCGCCTAAAAATGTTAAGCTCCCCTTTTTAACATCTTTGGGGCCAAGTAAAGATGCAAGGTACACTGCGTAAATTAAAGTCGAGCTTAACAGAACCCGTTCAATATCATTTACCTGTAGGTGATGAACTGGTTGATTTAAATGCTTTAATAGGTAAACAATTGACTCTCACTTTTAGTGGCACAATTTTGTGTTCTAACTGTGGTAAAAAAACAAAAAAAAGCTATTCTCAAGGGCATTGCTTTGTATGTATGCGCAAGCTTGCAAGTTGCGACATGTGTATTATGAAACCTGAAACCTGCCATTACGATCAAGGCACCTGCCGCGAGCCACAATGGGGTGAAGAAAACTGCATGATCCCGCATTATGTGTATCTAGCTAATACATCAGGGTTAAAAGTAGGCATTACTCGCCACACCCAAATACCTACCCGTTGGATTGACCAAGGGGCAACCCAAGCATTACCTATTTTTAAAGTACAAACTCGTTTACAGTCGGGCTTAGTGGAAGTAGCGCTCGCGCAGTTTATTGCTGATAAAACCAATTGGCGCAATATGCTCAAAGGACAAAACGACGTTCTTGATTTAAAAGCAGCGGCTGCTGAGCTTATTCCACAAATTAGCGAAAAACTAACCGAGCTGAGTGAGTTATTTGGCGCAACCGCTATTGAACAGCTTGACCAAGACGTTGTGAATCTTGATTTTCCTGTAAGCAAATACCCAAGCAAAATCAGCTCATTTAACTTCGATAAAAACCCCGTTGTTAGCGGTATTTTACAAGGCATTAAAGGCCAATATTTAATTTTTGATAACGGCGTTATTAATATTCGTAAGTTCACCTCTTATGAAGTGAGTGTAGACTCAGAATAACCTTTTGCTGCTTGGTTATAAAATGCTATCCACTGCTGCTGCGTTAATGGATGGCAATAATAATAGCCCTGAATAGCATTGCAGCCTATTTCGACTAAGTGTGCCTCTTGCGAGGCATGCTCAACGCCCTCAGCAACCACATCCAATCCTAAACTTGTCGCCATGGCTATAATGGCCGCCACAATTTGGCTATTGCCATACTCATCAGGAATCTTAGCAATAAAGCTCGCATCAATTTTTAATGTATTAAACGGTAATTTGGTTAAATAACTGAGTGCAGAATACCCCGTACCAAAATCATCCAGCGCAATATGCACGCCCAGCGCTTTAAGCTGTTGTAGTTGCTCTTTTGCCTGTGAAAACGAGCTAATAAAGCTGCTTTCGGTCAGCTCAATTTCAAGTAAGCTGCCAGGTAATTGGTAACGAGTAAGCATAGCTTTAATATTATCAGCCAACTTACCTTGGCTTAAATGACACGCAGAGACATTAATCGCTAAACGTCCGGCATCAATCCCCTGCGCTTGCCAAAGGGTTAACTCTTTACCTGCTTGGTTTATAACCCATAAATCTAAACGCACCACTAAACCTAGCTCTTCAGCAAGCGGAATAAACTGCGCTGGTGAAATAGTGCCTAAATCAGGGTCATGCCAACGCAGTAGTGCTTCAGCTCCCATAATCAACCCTGTTTTTAAACATTGCTTAGGCTGAAAATAAAGCTCAAACTCATCATTTTCGAGTGCATGCTGAAAGCGGCTCATCATCGCTAAGCGCTCTAAAGATCGGGCATTCATTGAGGGTTGAAACAACTGAAACGAATTGCGACCGACATCTTTTGAGCGGTACATGGCAATATCAGCATGCTTTAATAATGTTTCACTGTCTAAGCCATCATCAGGGTAAACAGCCGCCCCTATAGACGCGGTAACACCAACCTCAAAGCCTTCAAGCTTAAACGGTGTATTTAAGTGATTTAAAATACTCTCAGCAAGGGTGATAGCACCTTCTACATTGTTTATTTCGCACAATACAATAAACTCATCGCCCCCTAATCGCGCCAGCGTATCTCCCTCATTGAGGGTGTTAATAATGCGCTCAGAGACTAATTTTAATAAGGTATCACCGGCATTATGGCCTAAGCTGTCATTCACCTCTTTAAAACGGTCAAGGTCAATAAACATTACCGCTAGCATCTGTTTATCTCTGTGCGCTGAGGCCAGTGCCATAGAAAGTCTATCATTAAATAAACGCCGGTTAGGTAAGCCAGTTAGCTCATCAAAATACGCTAACTGCACCACTTTTTCTTCTGCGCTTTTTCGCTCAGTTATGTCACTAAAAATAGCGGCGTAAATCACCTCACTATGACTTGGCTCTTTTATTTCTATAATACTGAGCCACTCAATATAAATATCGCCAGATTTTTTACGATTATGAATTTCCCCCTGCCATACCCCTGTTTTGGCAAGCGAATCCCACATTTTTATATAAAAGTTTTTATCATGACGCCCTGAACTCAACATATTGGGTCGCTTACCTATCACCTCATATTCTTTGTAACCGGTTAGATGAGTAAATGCAGGGTTTACTTGCATAATCACTCCATTCGAGTCGGTGATCATGATGCCATCTAGGGAGGAGTCGATAATTTTATTGGCTAAAAATAAGTTACGCTGCGAATGCTGCAATGCAATATCACGCTGCTGAAGTACTTTTTCAAGCTCACAGCAATACGCCGTTTCAATTTCATTAATTAAGTTTTCAAGCGATAATACACCGTTAATTTGATTATTTTCGCTAACCACCAAATGTCTAATGTTACTTTCAGACATCAACCTGTAAGCATCAAAAAGGCTGTCTTGGGGGCTTATCTGATAAAGGGGGCGACTGGCTAAATCCCAACAAACAAGATGATTGTGCTGCTCGGTGATGAGCTTTAGTAAGTCGCGCTGGGTAATAATGCCATGGGCATTTTCATCCTCATTAAACACCAAAATCACTTTCTCTGCATATTCACGCATCATGCTCACCGCGTCATTGATTGCCAATGAACTCGGTACTATCCGTATGTTTTTATTATATTGATCATTAATAGGTCTAAATTGTAAGTAATGCTCTAGCCCTTGATTGTTTACAATATCTGTAATGCTGATCACGCCGCTGGGAATGTCATTTGTATCAGTGACTAACAAATGCCTTACACCCTGCTTATTAAACACCATGGCCGTCTCGGTTAATAATTGTTGGCTGGGCACACTTAGTACAGGGCTCGACATAACGCTTTCAATTGCTAACTGCCTAAGTGAGCGATTAGAAAAGTTAAGTGTTAAACAATCGGTTTCAGTCCATACGCCTATTATTTGTTGCTGTTGTTTTACAAAAATAGCGCTAACATTATGCGCTCGCATTAGTTTCACCGCTTCAATTAAAGGGGTATCCTTAGCGCAGGCGATCACCTTATTGGTAAAAACATCGCATACTTTTTGATAGCGGCTAGTGTGAGGCATTGCTTCTACTTCCAAAATTAAACCAATTAATGATTATAAATTATTCAGTAAAAAAACAATTTGATTTAGGACAATAGATGAGCATCAGTTACCCACAAATTATTATTTATAATAATGAAATTGAGCTAATAGAGCACGCCAATGATTTACACGACTTTATTTACACTATGGAAGCAAGTGAACAGCAAAAAGTCATTATTTTAGATAAGGTTAGTGGCTATCAAAGCTTAAACGGCCATTCGCTCACGGCGCTCAGTGCAAGCCAATTAGCAGAGCTAGTAAAAGAATATTTAGCAAAAGAAGGGCAATGCTGCTTAAGTAAAATAGAGCAGCTAACTCCAGATCAGGCATTCAGGTTACTCGCCGAAATCAACTAGCGCTTTAACGTGTGCAATCGCGCTGCGCCCGAGGGCCGACAGTGAGTATCCTCCCTCTAAATAAGAAATAATACCTAAACAATGATGCTGTTGGCTAAATTGCGCTAACTGCTCAGTAAGCCATATATAATCACTTTCAACAAACTTAAGACTGGCCATGTCATCTTCTAAATGTGCGTCAAATCCCGCGCTTATAAAAAGTAGCTCAGGCTTAAATTCTGTTAATTTTGGTAGCCATTGCTGCTCATAAAGTGCTTTTAAATCAGCACCATCACTAGCTATCGGTAAAGGTGAATTTACCAGTGTGGCGTTATTTTTAATGGCGGTATTAGGATAAAATGGATATTGAAATAACGAGCACAGCAACACATTTTCATCATCCATAAAAATATCTTGAGTACCATTGCCATGGTGTACGTCAAAATCAACAATGGCAATGCGCTTTACCCCTTTGCTTTGTGCATATTTAACCGCAATCGCAAGGTTATTAAACACACAAAAACCAGAAGAGCTATCTCGGTTAGCGTGATGCCCTGGCGGGCGTACTGAACAAAACGCAGCGTCTAACTTACCCTCTAAAATCTCATCAACAGCGAGTAAGCCTGCTCCGACTGCACGCTCAATGGCCCTTAAAGAGTCGGGGCATAACCACGTATCTCCATCTAGATCGCTGAGCCCCTCAGTGGGGATCATGTCTTCTACATGCTTAATATGCTGCTCACTGTGCGCCAATAAATAGTGCTCGCGCAATGCTTTAGGCGCTTGTTTTTGCTCTATAGCCACATCCAGTCCACTAGCAAGTAAACGGTCATTAATTGCATCTAAACGCTCAGGGCATTCTGGATGATCTTCAATCATTTTATGTTTACGACAGTGAGGATGAGAAATAATCGCAGTGCGCATAGCTAACTCCAAAAATAAGTTGCTTAACGAGTATAACAAAGCCACCTTGTGGTGGCTTTGCGACTTTGGTTGATACTAAACGACTCTTTAACCAAAGTTATGGTTATTTAGCTTTTAAGTCGAGGTTTCTAAAATCAAAGCTAAAGTCGGTTACCTGCGTTGAAACTGCATTCATTTTCGCCGATTCCACGCGGTTATCGGCGCTCATAGAAAAGCGAATAAAGGCATCTGCCTCTAATAACTTTTCATCCCACTTCACAATAAAAGTATTACCTGTGTAATGCTCCAGTTCACCTTTAAGGCGTTTTGTATGGGTAAAATCAATGCGTAATTTACCATCCAGTTCTTCAACTATTACATCGCCATACCAATCATCATGTAATGTACCGGTGTAGTTTATATTAGGCAATTGCGGTTGAGTGTCTGTTGGCGCTTTTGGAGCGGCGTTAGCATAGGCTTTTTCTTTCCCTGCAAAATGCTTTTTAGCTAACTCTTCAACCCAATCTTTATCTTCAAGCTCTAGTACATCTTCAAGTACTTCATGAGTCACTGCCGATAATGCAGAAAATGCTTGTTGGTTGCTTAATATCACAATCCCCACGTTTTTTTCTGGTAGTAAAGTCACCTGCGAGACCATACCTAAAATGCCGCCACCATGTGCCAGCTTTTTAACGCCGTGGTAATCTTCTATACTCCAACCTAATCCGTAACCTCTAAATTGTTGATGATACGCTTCATAGGCACTTTTAGATGCCATTGACGTAATATGTGGATGCCACATTTGTGCTTGCTGCTTTTCACTAAATAACTGCTCGCCATTAGGCATTTTGCCACCCGCAAGTTGAGTACGGAGCCATTGGCTCATATCATTTACGCTTGATGCAATGGCGCCTGCCCCTCGAAAGTCTTCAAGGTAATTAACAAAAAAAGGATGCAATTTGCCATCCATTGGGATGTGTCCAATCGCCCAGTTTTTGTTATTTTTTGCGATACGCGAAAAGCCAGCGCGCGAGTTAGTCATATTTAGCGGCTGTAAAATGTTTTTTTCAATGTAGTCGTTCCAGCTCATCCCCGATACACGCGCAACAACTTCACCAGCGGTAACAAACATTAGGTTGTTGTAAGCATATTGGCTACGAAAACTGCTCGCAGGTTTTAAATATTTCAGCCCAGATAAAATATCGGCTACCGATTTATCTGTACTTGGCCAAATCATTAAATCGCCTTGACCAAGCCCTAAACCGCTACGATGACTAAGTAAATCGCGTATGCGCATTTCACGAGTAACGTAAGGGTCGTACAATCTAAACTCAGGAAGATGGTCAATTACGCGGTCATCCCAGCTTAACTTGCCTTCATCCACCAGCTTAGCCAATGCTGCACTGGTAAATGCCTTGGTATTTGAAGCAATACCAAATAAAGTGTCTTTATTCACCTTGCTATTCGTATCAAGGTTGGCAACACCAAAGCCTTTAGCGAATACGACTTTGTCATTTTCAACAATGGCAACGGCCATTCCGGGTACATCAAAACGTGTCATTGAGGCGTTGATCACCTCTGAAATTTTATCGGTATCAACTGCTGCAGAGCTCGTAAACGTCCAGCCAGCCAATAATGCGGCTGTGGCTAATTTTTTTAGTTTCATAGTGTTACCTTAGGTTATTATTTTTGTTTAATCTTGATGAACCGCAAATTCTATTTCGGCGCGCGCTTTATTAGTATCTTGCTTACTCGGGTAAGCTAAAATGCGTTGACTGTAGTGTTCGGGTACGCCCGCCTCAAGTGCGCCGCGGTATACATGCTGCACGTACCAATCATAAGGTAGCAGTGTGTCGTCATGTGTGTTTGCTATGTAGCAGTGTACATTAATGTCATCGTCATCTAGAAGGCTCACGGTTAAATCAACACAGTCGTAATTAGGGCCTTCAATTTTATCTAAGATCTCTTTTTCGGCTTCATTTAGCTGATACACTACCCCATATACCACAGCATCGGGTTCATTGGTGGGCACAATAGTGCATTTACCTGAACCATCTGAAAAGGCCATATTAAAGGTTAACTTATAGCCCTTTAAAAGTGCCGTACCCACACGTTTTGCATTAGGTAAACGTGCCAATAAACGATTAGATGACATATTAGAGCCAAACGAAAAATTATATAACGCCATACTATTCCTTCTTTAAATAACAACTCGCACAGCCAGTGCGATTAAAATAATGCCAATGCCGCGGTCGAACCAATAACCACTTTGCTGAAAAAAATCACGTACACGCGCTTTTGATAACAATAGCGATAAAATAGAAAACCAAGCCCAGGTAGCAAGCGCCATATAAACGCCGTATCCCATTTGTACTATTACCGGCGTAGTTGGGCTAATCACTAAGGTAAACAACGACATAAAAAATAAAGTTGCCTTAGGGTTAAGTGCATTGGTAAAAAAGCCACGTCGAAACGCATGCCATGATGACTCAGCTGCAAGGCTGGGTTTTGCAGTCGGTTCTGATGAGGTATTTGTAGGTTTAGCAGCGCGCAGTGCCTGTACGCCTAAATACGCTAAATACGCGCCCGCTATATATTTAAGCGCCATAAACAACGCAGGTGATTGAGTTAACACCAGCGCAACTCCCAATACACAATAGGCTATGTGTAATAAAATAGCCGCACCAACACCTGCACTTGTCCATAAGGCATTGCGCCTGCCGTGTTGTACACTTTGTTTAAGGACTACCGCAAAGTCGGGCCCAGGGCTTGCTACCGCAAAAAAATGAGCCACCGCAATTAATAAAAATTCATCGATATAGTTCATACTTAACTGGCTTGCTCTGGCGAAAAAGCCAATAATAATGGGTTAGCCGATTGATTAACCAAGGCTTTTATTTCTTTTTGCGCTTTTTTAAATTGGCCTCGTAAATGCGGTTTTAAATGTTTTTTAGAGTGTTTATCTTGCTTAAAGTAGCTCACTAACGCATGCATAAATACGGTATGCGTTTCACTGAGCGCTGCTTCGCGATTTGCATACGGGTTATAACATGAGCCACAGCCACCTTTAAACTGGTACACGGTATTGCTCATCATTACCCCAAAGCCTAAAAAACACGCCAAGGCATCAGTGGCTTGCGGTAAATACTCTTTACCACCTGGGGGCAGCACCCCTACGTGATGAATTAATATGGTGGCAAGCGTACCGGCAAAACTCGCCACTAAGTCTTGCGGTTGATTAATTTGATTGGGATTAAACGACACATTAATAGTATGACTGGCTGGTACTATTAAATGACACTCTTCGCCACGTAAATGCTGACTAAATTCAAAGTGTGGAAACACCTGTGGTTGTAATTGTTGCGGTGCAACCAAGGTTACTGGCCATTCATTCATACCAGCGTATTGCTTAACACGCGCAAACACTTTGCTGGCCATTTCCTCAATACTTGAAACCGAGTCAGGAAAAAACTCAACCGTTGGCAAAATAACTTGGCTGTGTTTGGTAAAAAAATCCAAATCAAAGTTTTCTGCTGCCCATATAAAGGTATCAACCAGCCATTGTTGTTCTTGTTCTGCCAATAAGGGCTTTGATTTAAATAGAGTTAACATAAACTACTCTTGCCCCTTCGCCCATTGCCATGCTTGTGTATTGTATAAAGGCACCGTAGAGAGCGCATGATGATGACTGCCCGTAGACTCTTTCGTTGAGTATGATAAATATAATAATGTATGTGTTTTAGCATCATAAATACGGCGCACTTTTAATGACTTAAACAAAATACTCTTAGATGATTTAAACACGACTTCACCGGATTTACTGCGGTCGATAGACTGTAATTGGTCTGGCGTTATTGGCCCGGTTTGACGACAGGCAATCGACATATCTGATGGGTCTGAAAAATCTAAATTCGCCTCAATATGGCTAATATGACAGGTTACACCGGTCACTAGCGGGTCTTGCTGTGAATTAACCACCACATCTTTAGTGGTAAATAGCCCAAGACTCACTGAGGCAACATCATCAGAACACCCTGCAAGCCCTGCTAAGCATACAATTAAACCACCCATTTTGAGATACTTCATAGCAAGTCCTTCGTTCATATTAAAAATTAAGTTACGCCTTATACTAAACGCTTTCACCGCGATAAAACAAATTTTATCCACCAACTCAATACTGTAATGGTTTAAAGGGTATTTCGCAGCAAGATACACAATAAAAAAGGCACGCCCGAGGGAGTGCCTTTGCAAACAAATACAGCTAAAGGTTATTAAAAGCTATATTGTGCACCTAGATAAACATAACGACCGGCACCGCCGCCGTAGCCACTATAAAAGTTACCACGACCACTTGGGTAAAATGCCCCTTTGTCGTCAAATACATTGTTAATACCGCCAAATACACGTAAGTCACTTTTATCAGTCAGTGCCAGAGTGTAAGACGCTGATAAACTGTGCTTTAAAAATGAGCCATAATCTTGATACGCAAGTGGCTCTGGGTTTGCAATACAACCGGCATCGCCCGCAGCACAGCGCTCATCGTTTGCAGCAACATACTCAAGGTAGTCTTTCTCATCTTCTTGGCTTGCTTTAAACGCGCCTACGTAATTTGTACGCCAGCGGATACGTAAATCATCCATTTTCCATACAATCGACATAGCGGCTTTATCTTTTGAGCGCCCATAACCTGCATACTGTGAAGTAACACTGTTACCATCTAAGCCTTCATAGGTTTGCGAGTTTTCAATAATGTGATTGTAATCAAGCTTAAATGACAAGTTGCCATAGCTGCCTATGTCATATTTGTAAGTTGCAACGACATCGTAACCGCGCGCAGTTAACTCATCCAAGTTATATTCACGCTGTAGAATTTTTACAATGTTACCTTCGTCGTTACGAGTAATATCGTTACAGTATTCGTTATCACTGCCCCACGCAGCCTCTGAGTCATAACATTCGCGCATGATGTTTTCGTTACTTATTTCATCAATTGCATCAACAATAGCAATATCGTAGTAATCCACCGCTAAGTTAAAGCCATCTAAAAACTCAGGAGATACAGTAATACCAAAGGTATAGGTATCGGCTGTTTCTTCTTTTAAGTTTGGATTACCTGTATTTGGCGAGTAGTTATTGTCTTCACTTTCAAATTCAAAGTTAGGATCATCAGCTAGCTTTTGTGCCAAGGTTGGCTCTAAACGACAGTTATCGTGTCCTGGGTTTGTTGATGTTGCTGTTAGACCATCACAAATATCATCAAATGAATCAAAATCGCCGCGAGGGGGTGATAATAATTCCGTGATAGTCGGCGCACGCTGTGCTCGTGCATAATTGGCACGTAGCATGTATCCATCAATTGGTTGCCATAAAAGGCCTAGCTTATAACTGGCGACAGTGCTGATATTATCAATGCTGTAATTTGCTAAACGCAGCGACGTTTCTGCCGACAAACTTTTAGCAAATTGCGCATCTTTAAGTAGTGGCACTGCAAGTTCAGCAAATGCCTCATACACTTCTACTTCACCATAAAAAGAAGGCACAACGTTAAACGTAATACCGCCCGCTTTCATATCATCACTGGTATCTAGGCTTTGTGAGTCTTTACGATACTCTGCACCAAATACTGCAGACACATTACCTGCTGGTAATTCGTATAGGTCTCCGGTGATATAACCCATTACCGTATATTGCTGAATCTCAGTATCAATAATTGGGTTAGTACGGATCCAGTCAGCCATTTCAGGGGTAATAGACCCTTCACCAAATAGATTAAGCGGGACACATCCTTGCGCTCGCGCTTCGGCGTCTTTACATTGAATAGTGCCATCGGCTAGCTTTTCAGCTTGCAGTGCTTGATTGACACGTACCGTGTTTAACTCGTTACTACGGATTTGATGCTGTTTAAATTGCCCGTATCCAGCAGAGATATCCCAATCCCATGTATCATCAAACATCATACCTTGTAGGCCAGCCCAAGTACGGATGGTCGTACGGTCGTTATCAGTGCTGATATTACCTACTTCACCAAAACGACGATCCCAATAAATGCGGTCTTTGTATGGGTTGCTGTCAATAATTTCTTGTGGCACGTATGGGTTATCAATAGGAATGTAACCTGGCGCAATATCATCGATAGGATCGCCAGTCACTGGGTCGTAGCGAGGTACGTAAGCCCCTTCGTATTCATCTTCTGGTGACTTATCGTTGAACGAGCCACTTTTGCTGTATTGAATTTGGAAGTAGCTCATAATGTCGTCTGTTACATCATAATCTACTTTTATTGCGGTCGAAAAGTTATCACTAGGTACATCAAGCATGACGTATTGTGACGAATTTATACCATAAATTTCTTCATTGCCTTTCCAGTCATCACGCAGCGTTTGCCCGTCGTACCAAAACTGGGTATCGTTTCGGTTGCTTTCTAAAAATACACCGCCTAAGGTACCATCGCTTTTGCTTGCCCAATCAGCTTGTGTAATACCACTCATACACTGATAACCATCAGCAGTGTACATTTGATTACACATTAACTCATCATCGTAACTATGTGCCGCTTCTATTTTTGCGCGGTCACGGTCGTAAAAGGTCATGCCAAAATCACGATCCCAGTTTGAGCTGACAAATACATAACCGCGATCATCGGCAAATGACGTTCCGTAGTTTAAATCAAGCGTAAACTCACGACCGCCACCATCTGTTGTTTCACCGCCACGGGCTTGAAATTCAAAGCCTTCTTTTTTTGACTGGGTAATAATATTCACTACACCGGCTACCGCATCGGCACCATAAGTGGCCGACGCACCACCACTTATAATTTCAACGCGCTCCACCATGCCACTTGGAATGGTATTTAAACTCACATAGTTACCACCATAACTATTTGATACCACACGGCGGCCATCAATAAGCGTTAGCGTTCTGTTAGCGCCTAAGTCTCGAAGCTGCACCGTTGATAAACCGGTACCCGAAATACTTGATTGGCTGGTTGTGTTACCAATACTTTCGCTCAGTGCAGGCATGTTATCGATTAATACATCTGAAAGATTGCCTAAACCTGTATCCTGAATTGACGCTCTGTCCATGGTTACCAGCGGGGTTGTTACCGAAAAACTATCACGCTTTAAACGCGAACCCGTTACGGTTATTTTTTCTGGTGCTTCTTGAACCACTTCTTCGCTTGCTTTAGCGGTTGATTGACGAGCAATAGCCTCGTCATTTGCTATTGCATGTCCAGATAAACTCGCTGTTATAGCCAATGCTAAAGCGCATTTTTTTGTTGATATATTACTCACAAACTTCCCTTATTATTTATTATTCCATTAGTACAAATCGTTTTTGATTAACTTTTTAGTTATTAAATTTGTTTTGTACCAATTGGTTTATTTTACTAATAACATGTTGTAAGTAATCGTGAATAAAAGCACAATGAGAGGTGTCTCGTTTATATCCCTATTTTATATCTATTTAATATCTATTTATTTATAATCATACACTTAAGGTTTTCGTGTTAGAATGATGTAAAATCGAATGTTAACCAACTATCGTTTTATTTTGCATTAAACACTGCCTAGTAACGTACTTAATCAAGAGGTTTAAATACACAAACTATGAATACTCAACAGACATTTTCAATTGGAAAATGCCAAATATCGGTGTTTGAAAATAAGCTGTTTTGTGCCGATAAAACCTGTGTATTACAACCTAAATTTATAGAACTACTTGTTTACTTGGTAGAGTGTTATCCAAACGCAGTAACGCGTGAGCAACTAATAGAGAATGTGTGGGGTGGTAATCAATATGTGGGCGAAAAAGCACTGACTAATGCCATATGGCATCTTCGTAAAAGCTTTAAAGAACTCGACCCCGACAATACCTATATAGAAACACTGCGTAAAACGGGTTATCGCTTAGTACAAAAACCAACAACGCCAGAGCCTGTTAATAGCATTAACAATACGCCGCTTCGCTCTGGGTATATTTACGCTGCCGTACTTGCTATTGTTATATTATTAGGTAGCTACTGGGGTTATAGCGCCCTTTTTGAAAACGCAAAGCAGCCACTTGCTCAATCGCAACAAGCAGCGCGTTTGGACGATTACATTGAAACAATTACCACCAGCCCAGGAAGAGAGTTGTTTCCGGCTATTTCTAATGACAGTCATTTTTTAGCGTATTCGTGGCGCCGCCCTGGTCATAAAGCTAATTTATACTTACGTGATCTTCATTTACCAGAGCAAGCTGCAATAGCACTTACCGACACCCCATTCATTGAGGGCAGAGCGGTATTTAGTCCTGATTTAACGTTTATTTATTATTACCGCCGTATAGCAGCTCAAGGTTGTGAAGTAATTCAGCAAAATATCGCCTCGGGCAATACTACTGTTATAGGGCTGTGCGGTAGTAAAACAAGCACAGATATAGACATTAATGCCACAGGCACTAAGCTGGTTTATATTAGTGAAGATGAAAAAAATAATAATCTTACCCAGCTTAACATTGTCGATTTAACCTCATCGCCATACACAGTTACTCAAGTCCCTTGTACGTCAGCATGCCAATATACCGATGAGTCGGTTGTGTTTTCACCAGATGCGACACAGCTGGTGGTATCGCGTAATTTACCAACGGGTTTTGAAGAATTATTTTTAATCGACATAAAAACAGCTCATGCTAAGCAATTAACTTCAGGTTTTGTTGATATGAGAGGCGTTGATTGGCATCCCAATAAGCCACAACTCGTCTTTTCGGGTGTTAAAAAAGGCAAGCGCCAAGGTTATTTTTATAACCTCAAAACACAACAAATGATCAATGCGCACATCGATGGCTTAAGTTACCCAGAATATGCACATGATGGCAGTTTGTATTTTCATCAATGGAATATCGACTCTACATTAATGCGTGTAGAAACCAGTAATGCGGTTGCAAGTTCGCCTTTTCCGGTATTATCAAGCGACTTTAATACGCGCTTTCCTGATTACAGTAAAGCCAGAAAAAAATTAGTTTTTGTATCTAACGAATCGGGCTCAATGGAATTATGGACTGCAAATCAAGACGGTACCTCACGAAAACAGCTTACTAATCTCAGTGCAAATATTTACAATCCAGTGTGGTCACCTGATGGTAATTACATTGCCTTTGTCGCTTCTCATCTTGGTGAGCATGCGCTATACCTTTATGACTTTAACACCCAATCAAGTCAGTCATTACCCACAGGCTTTAGTTACCATGGAAAACCGAGTTGGGCTGCAGATAGTAAAAGCCTATTGGTAGCGAATGATCAATATGTTTATCGCTTCGATTTAAATGGCAATAAACTCGCACAGGCCATAGATTCACCAACACTATACGCTTATGAAAACAAACAAGGCGCTTTAATTTTTGCCAACCAAGCAACTAATCAACTATGGATAAAAGACCCAAATAGCCAAACTGAGCAACCACTGGTTAGCGAAATTAATTTATCGAATCATAATTCGTGGTATTTTTTTGAAGGCGACACCTTAGCGCAATCGCGTATTTACTATTTTAATGTAAAACAAGGTGATTACCGTTTGAGTTATTATGACTTATCAACCAATAGCCATCATGACGTAATACGCCTTCCCGAACGCGCATTTAGTCGCACCTCTGGCTTAACCTATATTACAAATACCAACTGGCTTGTGTACTCTTCGTATAAGTCACCACAAATTGACATAAAACGTATCAACCAAAACTATTTGCCATAATAAATCTAAAATTAAACTCGCTACAGGTCTTGTAATTGCTTAAATGAGTTTATTGCTAAAAATATGTTCAAGCCTCATTTTTAAAAATTAAGCGTTATGGGGTTAGCGTGTACAAACCCGTTTGGTATAATTAAATAAACCAATCTAAAGAGGATACGTTAAATGCCACACATTATTATTGAACACTCAGAAGATCTGCCTTTACTACCTCAAGTTCTTGTGGAAAAAATCCATACAACAACGTTTGAAAGTGGCTTATTTGATTTAGAAACAATAAAGACTCGCGCTATTGCTTATCAGCATTATCAGTTAGGTGTGGGTAAAGAAGGGTTTATTCATATTGCGGTGCATATTATGGCTGGGCGTTCCATTGAGCAAAAGCAACTACTAAGTGAGCAATTACTAGCCTGCTTGCAAACGTATTGCAGAGCCTCTGACAGTTTAAGCGTAAATATTTACGAAATGGATCACGAGATTTACCGTAAAAACTAACCGCCATTACAACATCATAGTTATAGGCGAGAACTCTATAACTATGATGGTTTCCTCGCTCAACTGATTTTTTAATTAAATCGTGTTTAAAGCGTAAACTTACCCAGTAAATCCCTTAAAATATTCGATTCTTTATTTAAACCGTTACAAAGCTGCTCTGACTTTTTCATATTTTCTTTGGTTTGCTCTGCCGAGTCGGAGATCATTACAATATTTTGGCTAATTTCTGAGGTTGCTAACGTTTGCTCTCGCGTTGCGGTAGCCACTGAGTTATTTAACTCGCTTAACAGTACAATTTCCTGTGAAATACCATTTAATGTATGGCCGGTTTCTTTTAAGCGCTCGGCATTTTCTAGGGTGTTTTTGCTGCCCAATTCAATCGCTGTTACCGTGCTTGACGCTTTAGCATTTAACGAATCAATCATCTCATTAATTTGCTCCGTAGACTCCGCGGTACGTTGCGCAAGCGTTCTTACTTCGTCAGCAACTACCGCAAAGCCACGGCCCTGCTCACCCGCTCTAGCAGCCTCAATAGCCGCATTTAACGCCAATAAGTTAGTTTGCTCAGAAATCCCTTTAATTACATCCAATACATGAGAAATTGATTTAATCTCTGTCGAAAGCTCTAACACCGAGGCCACAGAATTGGCCATTGACGCTTCTAGTTGTTCCATTTGTTTAATCGTGCTTTGCACAAACTCAACCCCTTTGTGCGTCGTTTCTTCGGTTTTAGTAGCAATATCTGCCGCATTACTGGCACTACCAGAAATATCCTGAACCGTAACCTCCATCTCATTAACGGCTGCCGCCACCGTTTGCGTACTCGATGATTGCACTTCAGCTAAATTTGCCGCACCTTGCACTTGCTCAAGCACATCTTGGGAAATACCTTTAACATGAATTGCCGACTCAGAAACCTGTTTGAACATATAATGTAACTGCTCTAAAAACAGATTAAACTTAACCGCTAAGTCTGAAATTTCATTATTATCATCAGTAGGGAGTCGTGCCGTTAAATCACCATCTTTTTCCGTTAATGCATTCACCGCTGCAGTAATGTTTTCGATTGGCCTAAATATTTGCCCTACTAACACGCGTGCTAACGCTAAACCAACAAGCGCAATAATTACACCAAAAATGATATTAGTATTAATAGCACTATTAATTGCGCCATATAATTGCTCTTGGGGAATTTCAGCAACTAGATGCCAACCTAATGAGTTTACAGGCGTACTTGATACAACATAGTCATCACCATCAATTACTTTACTTTGAATTGCCCCATTTTTAATCGGCGCCAAGTCAACAGATTGCCCTATTTTAGTTTTATTACCATGCAGCATAATCTCGCCACTACCAGAGACCAAATAAACAATGCCGCCCTCACCTATCCTATATTCACTTATGAGATCCACCATAGAATCGAGCGAACGGCCTATTCCGGCAATTCCTTGTCTTTGCCCATCAAGCTCAATGGCATAATTAATAAATACCATCACCTCAGAGCTACCTTTATCTATGTCGAGCGCTACTTCAAATGGTCTATCCGATGCTAAAAAAGCATCAAACCAAGTATCACTACTGTCTATTTGCCTAGAAATACCTTCATCGGTGTAATAATTGCGGGAGTTTTTAGAAATAATGTATGCGTTACTGGCTTGGTTTTTATTTTTTATATGTTTGAGGTAATCAATGAATTTACCTCGGCTTTGCGCATCTTCATTATTATTCATCCATTGTTGCACAAATAAGTTTTGCGCTATTTCTTTGCCAACAATAATAGGAGTCGATAACTCTAATTCGATTTGGCTTTTCACTTCACTAAGCGCTGTTGGTAAATCTACTTTGGCTAGTTTTTCTTCTGTATTTGAGCGAATACTATTTGAAAATATTAGAGTAGATATTGCTAAAGGAGCAACAACAGCCAAAATAAGGCTAAGGTATACTTTTCGTTTTAATAACATAGAGCACCTAAGGGGTAACAAAGCGGTATTTTATATACTGCACACAATTAACAGTAGCGACATTAAAGGTCATAAAATAAAGATTTTTATAATAAAATCCCATAACACTTTAATAGTAGATTCAACTGTGTTTATTGCAATGTATTCAATAAAATTAATAAAAAAATCAGTGCGCTGATAAAAATACAATAGAAGTAATAGAAATGAAGTTTTATAAACTAGGAAGGTGAGTTTCTATTTACTTGGAAAGCTTTGAAAAGTGGTGGCCCCTCCCAGACTCGAACTGGGGACCTAACGATTATGAGTCGTGTGCTCTAACCAACTGAGCTAAGGGGCCATCTTTGTATAACTGTAAGCAGTTAATTTTTGAAGCGTTTAGCCACAGAGCGACTAAAGCGGGTTGCAGTATAAAAAGTTTTTAGGGGCTTGTCACTAGCAAAAAGCTTTATTTTAACAATCAAGGGGCTAACTGCTCAAATAGTAGGCTTTGAGGTTTTGTTAGTGATGAGTTTTGTAAAACAAATCCATTTATTAATAGCAGCCTGAGTAACTAATACACATACCGTTGGGAGCACTTAGCAACTCAGTATTAAATGTCCTGCTATGCTGCTACATTATTTTTTGGCAATAATGTAAATCGCATGAATTAATCCAGGGAAATAGCCGAGCAAAGTTAGCAAAATATTTAACCAAAAATGCATCCCTAGTCCTACCTGTAAAAACACACCCAGTGGTGGTAATAAAATAGAAAAAATAATTCTAATGATATCCATAATTTAATCCTTATAATGTTAGCAAAGCAAAAAGCCCAGCAGGGCTGGGCTTTAGTATAGTGTATTATTCTGCAATAACAGTTAATTCATCAACTACCTTGCGAACATCTTCAGCGTTTTTAGCAATTTCCATCGCTAATTGCTTTTCAGCATCAGACTCAACTGTACCTTTAAGAGTTACCACACCATTATCGGTATCAACATCAATGTCTGTACCACCTACTTCAGAATCAAATAAGTAACGTGTTGTGATCACTGTAGTGATTTTAGCATCTGTTAAATCACTTTCAGTGTCGTTACCCATCATTTCAGAATCATGCTTCTTCATGTCGGTGTTTTTTACCACAGTTAGACTGTTTTCAACGTCAGTTACACCATCTAGGCTTAGCACAAGTTCTTCAGCAAGCTCTTTATCTACTTCGCTGTTTACTTTACCTGTTAGCATTACCTTGCCGTTTTTTACGTCCGTGTTGATATCAAAGTTATTTAGATTGGTGTTCATAAGCAATACTGTTTCTGCTTTCCCATCAATCCAAGCATCTTTACTTTCGTTTTCCCAACTGCTTGCCTGAGCGCCCATTGCGGTTGTTCCTAATACTAGGGCTGCAATCATAGACTTATTAAATGTTTTCATAATCGTTCTCCTTTTGATTAAAGACACTTAAGCTAATGCGAGCATCGGGCCAACATTTTTTAACCTTTAAATTCAATAGGTTAATTTAAAATAGTGGATATTGGCTTAAACCTACTAAGTAAACATTTACAGACTATTGCGTAAAAGTTTCTCGAATAGCGAAACTTACTAAATAATTGTATATTTGGTTAATCTGTCGTTAATATAATAAAGAATCAAAAACCCAAAATTCTAAACCACTGAATTTAAACAATTTAATATTTGGTATAAGGCTTGCTTTGAAATAACCAGCAACCATAAAAGGATAATTTAAATGTCTGTTAAAATTGAAGACCGCCCTATTGAGCAAGTTCGTGAGCAAGTGATTGATCAGCTCATTTATAATTACAGCCATGGTGTTATTTCTGTTGAAGCATTTGAAAGGCGCTTAGACGACGCCATGGCAGCGAGTGACAATAAAGCACTTATGGATCTCGTTGAAGATTTAACCTTAAATACTGACCAGCAATATAAGGCGCAAAAGCACTCTCAGTTTGCACCTAATTATAGCGCGCAGCATGAGACTGATGAAGAGCCACTTACATTAAGAAGCATTCTTGGTTCGAGTGAACGAAGCGGCCAATGGGTAGTTCCTCAAAACATTTACATAGAAAACTACATGGGGTCAATCAATCTTGATTTTACAGATGCGATTTTTACCCACCAACATGTCACTATTCACGTTAATTGTTATTTTGGCAGCGAAGAAATATATGTGCCAGAGCACGTTAATGTAGTTTCTAAAATGTTTTGTATTTTAGGCAGTTTTGAAAATAAAACAGTGTCACTTAATAAACGCCAAGGGCCAACGATTCACATTGAAGGAAAAACTGTTTTAGGCTCTGTGGAAGTTAAAGTTAAACGCACTATTAAAGAAAAATTTATTAGCTTTGCAAATGATCTAAAAACTCAACTTGGCATGAATGGTAAACATTATTAAATATGCTAAACATTGAATGAAGCCAAAACAGTTGGCTTCATTCATATTATAAGTCGTTATTTCGCTCACTAGGTACATCACTCATGTACTCTACAAACTCAACTTCAAACCCTGCGGGATCAATATAATAAATGTTTTTTCTAAATGGATTTACAGCACCTTCTTTACTTATTGCAAAGCCCGCATGTTTTAGGCGCGCTATTACTGCATTTAAGTTATTGGTTACATAGGCAAAGTGTGCCAAACCAATTTGATGTCCTGATAGGTCGCGGTTTTCCCCTTCCCCATGATCGCTTATAGCAATATATTGCTCGTTATCACCAAAATGTACCCAGCGCCTTGCTTTACCATACCAGGTTCCTTCTCCCTCACTTCTAATTGACCAATAGGGAAACGCTGCTTGGTAAAACTTAAGCATGGCGTTTATGTCACTAACAACTAAATTTACGTGTTCTAATTTCATAACTTTCTTCCTGTTAATTGAATATAGAACATCATAAAACCTCAAGTTAACTTTAGGTAAAGCGCTAATTTACAAATTTATTGTCTGTTTTTATTCCGATAAATATATTGAAAGATCATGCCTGTACAAAAAACACTCACAAGTATTTAGGCTTTATGGTTTACTTTATGGCAAAAACCGCTAAAATACGCCGGCTTAAATATATAAACGTTCTTTTACAACCCAAAGGTAATACCATGCATCCAATGTTAAACATTGCGGTTCGCGCTGCGCGTAACGCAGGCAAGCTTATTCTTCGTGCAAGTGAAGACTTATCAAAAGTTGAAGTGCAACAAAAAGGCACTAATGATTTAGTTACGAACATTGATAAAGAAGCCGAAGCCGTAATTCGTGACACTATTTTACGTTCTTACCCTGATCACTGCATCGTTGGTGAAGAGTTAGGTGAACACAAAGGTAAGGATGCTGATTACCAATGGATTGTTGACCCACTTGATGGCACAACTAACTTCATCAAGGGTATCCCTCATTTCGCAGTATCAATTGCACTTAAAGTTAAAGGTCGTTTAGACCAAGCCGTAATTTACGATCCAATTCGAGGCGAACTTTTCACCGCTTCTCGTGGTCAAGGCGCACAGTTAAACAGCAAACGTTTACGTGTATCTAAAACGGTTGAACTTGCCGGTTCTGTTCTTGCAACAGGTTTCCCTTTCAAACAAAAACACCACTTAGATGCCTATTCTGAAGCGTTTAAAGCATTATTCGTACATACCGCTGATATTCGTCGTGCAGGTTCTGCAGCACTTGATATGGCATATGTTGCAGCGGGTCGTGTTGATGGTTTCTTTGAAATTGGTTTAAAACCGTGGGATACAGCAGCAGGCGAGCTATTAGTTAAAGAAGCTGGCGGCATGGTTGTTGATTTTGCTGGCGGTAATAACTACAACGTGAGCGGTAACGTTATTTGTGGTGCACCTAAGCTAACACAAGCGATTGTTCGTGAAATGCGCCCAGTATTATCTGAGTCGTTATTACGTTAATCGTAATACCGCACTAAAAAAAGGAGCCGAGGCTCCTTTTTTGCTTTTTGTTAGCCACTTTTTTTACTATTGGATAAACGCACAACAGCGGGTGCAGGCCTTCTTCGATTACAAATAAATAAGTAGCTGTGACGATAACGTTTTGCTTCTTTTTTAGCATCTGTGGCTAATGCCGCTACTTGATGGCTATTTTTACACTGCTGCAGATCCGGCTCAACTAAACCTATCGATAATGTAAGTAAAGGTACAAACTGCTTTTCGCCCTCTCGATTAGTTGCCCAATACCCTTTTCCAGCAATATGCTCTGGCGTAAAAAATACGCGTGACTGCAATTCAAATTGCGTGATAATGGTATTACAAACCTCCACCGCATCTTTTTTTTCAAACACCACCATAAAGTCATCGCCACCAATATGCCCGACAAAGTTAGCGCTGTGCGCACACGCTTTTACAGTCACATCGGCCAGAAGTTTTATCACGCTGTCCCCACTGGCATAACCATACAGATCGTTAAATTGTTTAAAATGATTTAAATCGATATAGGCTAGTGAAAATGGCTGTTTATGTCGCAGACGCTGCTCTATTACCTCACTAATTGCCACATTACCCGGTAACATGGTTAGAGGGTTAGCATGTTGGGCGTGGCGGATTTTTTCAGCGGTAATGTGCTTTAATATGTCCCTGAGCGGTGCCAAACCTAAATATTTATTATTACTTGTGATAACAATATGGCGACGAATATCAAAGTCTTGCTCTGTTATTTGCTGAGAGACAATATCAAGCATTTGATTTTCATCAACCACCAAAGGCTGTTTATCCATTAACTCAGTGACTTCACATTTATCATAAAGTGCGTGCCCGTATGGCGCGGCAAACACTTCTGTTAGCTGATCTTTATGTAACAGCCCTATTGGCTGCTGATTGCTATTTAAAACGGGTAAGCTAATTATGCGCTTGTCTTGCTCAAAAAGCGCATGAGCTTCTTTACAACGCGTGTGACTGCTAATGGCAGGCTGAGCAACAGCAAGTACCCCGATAGCCATTGATTGTTCAAACTTTGACCCTGCTTGAGTCGATGTAAATGCTTGTAACTGCTTACAGTTATAGTCATAGCTTGGTTGTTGGCTGGGTCTTTCTAACAAAAATCCCTGAACATGACTTATGCCTATACTTTTAACTAAATCGAGTTCTTCAGTACGCTCAATTCCCTCAGCAATCACCGCTGTATTTGTTGCCCGCGCTAACACCACAATTGATTTTAGAAATTCTTTTTTAACTTCGCTTTGATCGCAATGATCAATAAAGTAACGATCAATTTTTACAATATCTGGGCATAACTGCGACCATTGCTTTAGACCGGAATAACCTGCACCAAGATCGTCAATAGCAATAGTGAAGCCTAGCTCTCGATAATGAGCAATGGTTTTTAACAGTAAAAAGCCATCATCTACTTTTTCTTGTTCGGTAACTTCAATCACCACACGATTAGCCGCAAGACCAAACTGTTCAATTAAATGTAAGGTTTCGCCTTTAGGGTGGCTCGGATCGAGTAGAATTTTTGGGCTGACATTTAAAAATAACTTCCCTTGTAGATTTAGTTTTACAAAGTTTTCTATGGCGCGAGAACGGCATAAAAGCTCAAGCTCTGAAATTAATTGATATTTATGAGCCGTTTCGAATAGCTTATTTGGCATCGCTAATGGGCTATTTTTAGGGCCTCGACTCAGCGCTTCATACCCAATAATAGATTGCTTAGTTATATCAAAAATAGGTTGGAACAAGGTTGTTATTGCCCCTTGTTGTAAAATTGATTCTAAGGCTTTACGTTGCTCAGTCACTACTAGCTCTGATCAAAATTAAATAAGAGTAATAAAATATCAAGCTCGTATGACAATTATATGTCTTACACGCTAAGCAATAAAAAACCGCTCACAAGGAGCGGTTTTTTAAAAAGGATAATTTAATCTCAATTAAGGCATTGAGTCTAAATCGGCACCTTCTTTTTCAATCACCTCTGGTATTAAATCTTCTTTACTTACGCCCATGGCAATAGCCACCGAGCTGGCAACGTAAACTGAAGAATAAGTACCAATAAATACACCAAATAATAGTGCGGTAGCAAAGCCATGAATAGTTTGGCCGCCCCATACAAAGAGTGCAATCAATACTAAAATAGTGGTAATTGATGTAACTAAAGTACGATTAAGTGTTTGCGTAAGTGACAGGTCAATAATTTCAATGGTGTCGTCAATACGTACTTTACGGAAGTTTTCACGGATACGGTCTGATACAACAATGGTATCGTTTAGTGAGTAACCTATCACAGCGAGTATTGCAGCCAAAATAGTTAGGTCAAACTCTAAACCAAGCACCGAGAATAAACCAATCGTAATGATTACATCGTGTAATAGTGCACCCACCGCACCTACAGCAAAGCGCCATTCAAAGCGAAATGCCACGTAAATTAAGATACATATAAGCGCAGTTAACATGGCAAGGCCACCCTGCTCTTTTAAGTCTTCACCTACGCTTGGGCCTACAAACTCAATACGGCGCATTACTACGCTATCATCAGCTTGTTTAAGGGCAGCAATTACTTGGTTACCAATCACTTCTGCTTTTACATCATCACCACGAGGGGCTAAACGGACCAGTATTTCTTGGCTTGAGCCAAAAAGCTGTACCGATGCATCAGCAAAGTCGTTTTCAGCCAGTACATTACGTACTTTTTTCAGATCGGCAGGTTGTGAAAAACCTACCTCAACTGCTGTACCGCCGGTAAAATCTAAACCGAAATTTAAGCCTTTAACAAAAAGTGACGCCAGCGACGCTATGATTAATAACGTAGAAAAGCCCATTGCCACTTTTCGAAGAGACATGAAACGAAGGGTTTTTCCGCCCAATCTTAAAATTTGCATGTCTGCTCCTTAAATTGAAAGTTTATCAACACGTTTACCACCAATAAATAGGTTGATCACCGCACGGGTACCTACAATTGCTGTAAACATTGAGGTTAAAATACCAATTGCTAGGGTTACCGCAAAGCCTGCAACAGGACCGGTACCAACAGCAAACAAGATAATCGCCGCAATTAATGTGGTGATATTGGCATCAAAAATAGTACTAAAGGCGCTATCGTAACCAAAATGAACCGCTTGTTGAGGGCTGCGGCCATCAGCGAGCTCTTCACGAATACGCTCAAATATAAGTACGTTCGCATCAACAGCCATACCAACGGTTAGTACAATACCTGCGATACCCGGCAGGGTAAGCGTTGCACCTGGAATTAACGACATTACACCAATAATAAGTACTAAGTTGGCAGCCAGTGCGATATTCGCAACAAGACCAAAACCTTTGTAGTAAATAAGCATAAAGGCCAGTACAAACGCAAAACCTAAGGCTACAGCGGTCATACCTGCTTCAATGTTTTCTTGACCTAGGCTTGGCCCAACCGTACGTTCTTCTACTATTTGAATAGGCGCAACCAGTGCACCCGCGCGAAGTAGTAAACTTAAGTTATGTGCTTCAGCGGGGTTATCAATACCAGTAATACGGAATGAACGGTCAAGACGCGCTTGAATGGTTGCTACGTTAATCACTTCTTCCACTTTAATCGGTGGAAGTGCTTTACCTTCGCTATCTTTTTTACCAGATGGCTTGTACTCAATAAATACGGTAGCCATACGTTTACCAATAGCACGTTTGGTGAAGGCATTCATTTTTGCCCCACCTTTACTATCGAGTTTAATGCTTACTTGTGGACGCTGGTACTCATCTGCACCTGACTGCGCGCCAGTAATATGGCTACCTTCAAGAATAATGCGCTTTTTTAGTACCACAGGATAACCATCACGGCTCATGATCATTTCAGTACCCGGTGGGATACGACCTTGAGCAGCGGCGCTTATGTCAGCATTTTCGTCAACTTCACGAAACTCAAGCGTGGCCGTAGCACCTAAAATCTCTTTAGCGCGAGCGGTATCTTGAATCCCTGGTAATTGCACAATAATACGTTCAGCACCTTGGCGCTGTACGTTTGGCTCTGCAACCCCAATTTGGTTGATACGGTTACGAATAATCGTTTCGTTTTGCTTGATGGCATAGTCACGAATTTCTTTTAGCTTTAGCTCACTCATAGTGGCAAAGAATGCGTTATCGTTACTGCTATCATCAATGTAAACGTTTAATGGGTAACGGCTTTCTAAAAAGCGCTCTGCGGCTTCTTTGTCTTCTTCGTTACGCATTTCTACACGCATACGCTCTGAGCCTGCTACACGGCGCACACTACGATAACGTAGTTTTTCTTCGCGCAGGTCGCTACGAAAATCTTGCTCCATTTGCTCAAGCTGATTATCAACCGCAGTGACCATATCGATTTCCATGGTGAAATGTACACCACCACTTAAATCTAGGCCTAACTTCATTGGGTTACCGCCAAGCGACTTTAACCAAGCCGGTTGTGCCGGTGCCATATTGATAGCTGAGATATAATCGTCACTAAGCGAGTTACGCAATAAGTCTTGCGCTTTTAGTTGGTCTTCAACGTTTTTAAAACGAACAAGAATTTGCCCGTCTTCGAGTTTCGTCGATTTAGCGCTGACGTTATCTTTTTTGAGGATTGCGTTTACTTTGTCTACAACACTGAGGTCGACATCGGTGCCTTTAGCGCCAGAAACTTGTATGGCCGGATCGCGGCCATACAAGTTTGGTGAAGCATATAAAAGGCCAATGGCTAACACAGCTAAAACAAGTAAATACTTCCAAATTGGAAACTTGTTTAACACGGGGCCGTCCTTATTATTTTTATAGCGACTTCATTGTGCCTTTAGGCAGTACAGCAGATACTGCTGATTTTTGTACAGTTACTTCTGCTTGCTCATTTAATGAGATCACGATGAAGTCTTTATCTTCAGCAATTTTTACGATTTTACCCACTAAACCACCTTGGGTTAGCACTTCATCGCCTTTTGCCATCGCGCTCATTAAGCTTTTATGCTCTTTTACGCGCTTTGCTTGCGGGCGGTAAATTAAAAAGTAAAAAACCAAACCAAAAATCGCTAACATAATTAGCATTTCCATACCGCCGCCTGCTGCAGGTGCACCAGCGCTTGCATGTGCGTTTGAAATAAATAAACTCATAATACTTCCTCTTTAATTTTTAAATTTTAATTTGTTGTATCAGCTAGCTCTGGCACTTCTTGGCCTCGGCGAGCGTAAAAATCGTGTACAAATGTCTCTAGTTGACCTTCGCTAATAGCATTACGCAAACCTTCCATAACACGTTGATAGTATCGTAAGTTATGGATAGTGTTTAGTCGTGCGCCAAGAATTTCGTTACATTTGTCTAAATGATGCAAATAAGCACGCGAATAATTGTTACAGGTATGGCAATCACACTCTGGATCAAGTGGGCCAGTATCTGTTTTATGCACTGCGTTACGGATTTTTATGATGCCAGTAGTAATAAATAAGTGACCGTTACGTGCATTGCGCGTTGGCATTACACAGTCAAACATATCTATACCACGGCGAACCGATTCAACTAGGTCTTCTGGCTTGCCAACACCCATTAGGTAACGCGGTTTGTTTTCTGGCATTTTATAAGCACAATGATCAAGAATATTAATCATTTCATGTTTAGGCTCACCCACCGATAAACCACCGAGTGCATAACCATCAAAACCAATCTCTTCAAGGCCTGCTTGTGATTGTGCACGAAGCTCAGGATACATACCGCCTTGAATAATACCAAACAATGCTGATGGGTTGTCGCCATGCCCTTCTTTTGAACGCTTAGCCCAACGAAGAGAAAGCTCCATAGAGTCTTTGGCTTCTTTTTCTGTGGCAGGGTACGGCGTACATTCGTCAAATATCATCACGATATCTGAGCCAAGATCACGCTGCACTTCCATTGACTTTTCTGGCGACATCATAATTTGGTCACCATTTACAGGCGATTGGAACATCACGCCTTCTTCAGTGATTTTACGCATTGCACCAAGGCTAAATACTTGGAAACCGCCTGAGTCAGTTAAAATTGGGAAGTCCCAATTCATAAAGTCGTGTAAATCACCATGCTGTTTAATGATTTCAGTACCAGGGCGCAACATTAAGTGAAATGTATTGCCCAAACAAATTTGTGCACCCGTTGCTTTTACTTCATCAGGTGTCATACCCTTAACCGTGCCGTAAGTACCTACAGGCATAAACGCCGGTGTTTCTATTACACCTCGGTCAAAAATCAAGCGGCCGCGGCGCGCTTTACCATCAGTGCAGTCTAATTCAAATTTCATAATATCCTCTGTGTCGGAAAAACAGTCCAACAAGCTATAATTTAACCGCTCGATTCTACCCTTTTTACCACCCTATTACTATTAGCAGTGAGAAATTCACTGTGCTTAGGAGTAAATAAAAACCGATGACGCTGTAAATTATTTCCGGGTCAAAAACATCGCATCGCCATAGCTAAAAAAGCGATACTGTTGTTCAATCGCCGTATTGTAAGCGCCCATAATGTTGTCTTGCCCTGCAAAGGCACTAACTAACATGATCAGAGTTGATTCGGGTAAATGGAAGTTAGTTACCATGGCATCAACAACGTTAAATTGATAACCCGGAAAAATAAAGATATCGGTATCGCCAAAGTAAGTATCTAGCTTGCCACCATGTATTTTTGCTGCAGACTCAAGTGAGCGTACTGAAGTTGTACCTATAGCAATCACTCGCCCGCCTTTGGCTTTGGTGCTTGCAACCGCATCAACCACATCTTGTGGCACTTCAATATATTCAGAGTGCATGATGTGCTCATCAACACTCTCAACTCTTACAGGCTGAAAGGTGCCAGCACCAACGTGCAAGGTTACAAACGCCATTTGCACGCCTTTATCTTTGAGCGCAGCCATGAGTTTATCGTCAAAATGAAGACCTGCCGTAGGTGCAGCAACAGCGCCTGGCTTTTCGCCATATACCGTTTGGTAACGCTCACGGTCGGCTTCGTTATCTGGGCGGTCAATATAAGGAGGAAGCGGCATGTGGCCCACATCATTTAAAATATCGAGCACATTTTCACTGCGGTCAAACTCAAGCTCAAATAAGGTATCATGGCGTGCCACCATAATAGCTTTTGCTTTGCCCTCTAAAATGAGTACATTACCTGGCTTTGGGGATTTACTCGCACGAATATGCGCAAGTACGCGGTGTTCGTCTAATACGCGTTCAACGAGTACCTCAACTTTACCACCAGACTCTTTTTGACCAAACATACGCGCAGGTATAACCTTGGTATTATTAAAAACCAGTAAATCGTTTTCGTTTACAAGCTCAAGTATGTCACTAAATATTTTATGCTCAATCTCACCAGTTGGCCCGTTTAGGCTCAATAAACGGCTACTCGTTCTATCTGCTTTAGGAAAACGAGCAATTAATTCATCAGGTAAGTCAAAGCTAAAATCAGCTACGCGCATTGTTAGAATTCCACATCATTTAAAATCGCGCCAAGTGTATACCCAAACCACCTCAAAATGCGAGTTTCAGTTGGAATTAAAAGCGATTTAGGCAAGGCATTGATTGCAAATAATAGTGGTTCTATTATTAATATCAATAACGCAGTATAAATCGCTTTTAAACCAACCCGTGGGCGTTTCACAGGGGCATACTCTCATCGTTGCTACTTCTTGAAAGGGATTACCATTACTGCAAAGTATCGCCTTGATATTAAGCCCCTGTGAAGCGCTGAATTCTGCATTTTGAGGTGGTTTGGGTATATTTAAACCACCTCAAAATGCGAGTTTCAGTTGGAATTAAAAGCGATTTAGGCAAGGCATTGATTGCAAATAATAGTGGTTCTATTATTAATATCAATAACGCAGTATAAATCGCTTTTAAACCAACCCGTGGGCGTTTCACAGGGGCATACTCTCATCGTTGCTACTTCTTGAAAGGGATTACCATTACTGCAAAGTATCGCCTTGATATTAAGCCCCTGTGAAGCGCTGAATTCTGCATTTTGAGGTGGTTTGGGTATTTAACTATTACTAATGAAGCTCAAGATAACTCCTATATTCTCCCTAATTAGCCACCAATGAACTACATTTAAAATAGCGGTTAAATACGCTTGTTCTTATCGCTAAATATCATTACTCTTACTGTTTTATGATCTGCATCTCTCGGAGTGGTACCTACGTGGCAAAACAGCTTAAATTGCTAATATTGAATGCAAGTAATGATGAGCGCCAGACTATTCGTGCCACGTTAGAGAGGCTTAATGTGTTTGAGTTCATTGAAGCATCAGACAGCCAAGACGCCCTAAAAATATTAAAAAATCAAAGCGTAAATATAATCATAACCGGCTTAGATGTAGGTAAAATTGATGGTTGGCGGTTTTCCCGTATGATCCGCTCTGGATTACTAAACACGCCTAAAAACACGCCTATTTTGCTAATTCCGCCCATTTATTGTGAGCGAATCGCCGAGACTACTGCACGAAGTTATGGCATAGATGCGGTACTGCCTTTTGAGCGCCAAGATATTCTGCCGCAAATACTCGCAAATGTGTTGTCGAGCCATTTAGAAAAAAGTAGTCGCTTAAACCTGTTGTTATTAGAACCCTTTGCCAGCAGGGCAAATGATATGAGTGAGCAATTAAAACTTAACTTTGCTATCACCCATGTCACAACTGAAAAAGCGGCGCTAAGTGCTTATAATCAGCAGCCTTTTGCTATCGTGCTACTGGATGCCACAGCGGCACAAGCAGAAAGCTCAAATCAATTAGTCGAAAAAATTCTGCAGCATAACCCTCAGCAAGCCATTGTTACTATTATTGATAAAAACGATGCCGATTACGCAGAGCAGTTATTACTTTCAGGCGTTACCGACTTTATTCGCGCCCCTTACGACCCCTCATTTTTAAATAAAGTCTGTGACCACGCAGCTCGTCGTGAAGACTTTATGGTCAGCTATGCTGAATTTGCCAATAAAGTGCAGCAATTAAGTATTAGTGAAGTAAAGTATCGCGACCTGTTTTCAGCACATCAACGTATTTTATTGCACCTAAATACCGTGGTGCTTGAGCTAGACCAGCAAGGCAATATTCGCTTTATAAACCCTGCATGGGAGTCTTTGAGTGGTTTTGGGGTTAAATCGACCTTGAAACAGCCATTAACTGCATTTTGTACCAAAGAGTATAAACAGTCATTACAATCCACTATTGATGACATTTTACAAGGTGGCGCAAATAAACAAAAAATAGAAGTTAAACTGCAACAAAAAAATGGCAATTCGGTGTGGGTTGAATGCCGCCTCCAGCTAATAAAAAATAGCAGTAATAACGCGACCATTACCGCCACACTCGATAATATTCATGAGCGTAAGCAAGCTGAGCTTCAATTACGCCATTTAGCATTGCATGACACGTTAACCGGCCTACATAATCGTTATTACTTCGACCAACAACTTAACTATATTTGTCAAAGCGAAAATACCTATGCAAATATTGAGCATGCGCTTATTTATATCGATCTTGATCACTTTAAAATAATCAACGACAGTAAAGGCCACCAACAAGGCGATATTGTTTTAAAAGAAGTGGCACAACTGTTTATTGCCAATATTAGTAATGAGCACCTGATCTGCCGTGTGGGTGGCGATGAGTTTGCGGTGATCCTTAAAAACACCAATTTATTAGACGCACATTTAATTGCAGAGGGGATTTGTAGTGCCATTGAAGGCAACCAATTTAAGTCAGAAGATCAAGTGTATTCAATTAGCTGCTCTATTGGCTTAACACAAATTACCGCTGATAACTGCGACCCAAATGAATGTTTAAAGCAATCAGATATTGCGTTATATATTGCTAAAAATTTAGGCCGTAACTTAGTACATTGTTATTCAAAACAAGATGGTGAAAACAATGCGCTGCAAACGGGCTTAGAATGGGGCCATGGCGTACGCCAAGCTCTACAACAAGACAGTATAGAACTTCATTATCAACCCATTTGGGATTTTAAAACTAATCAGGTTGCTTACTTTGAAGTACTACTGAGATTAAAGCTCGACGACGAACTTATTTACCCAAATCAGTTTATTCCCTCATTGGAAATGCTTAACGACACCTTTTTAATGGATCAATGTGTTATTCGTAACAGTATTGCGAGTGTTGCTGCGCACCCAGAGCTTCTTCAGGTTGCAATAAATTTATCGGCACAGTCATTTTTAGATGAGCGTTTACTGCCGTTAATAGAGTCGAGCCTCGAAAAATACCAAGTGTCTCCGTCAAAAATTATTTTTGAAATAACCGAATCGGCTAGCATTAATAATTTGGCTGCCACTCGTAAAATGATTGAACGGTTAAATAATTTAGGCTGCCACTTTTCGATTGATGACTTTGGTACCGGATTTAGTACCTTTAATTATCTTAAACAATTACCAGCCCAACATGTGAAAATTGACGGCTCATTTGTCCGCGATATGCTTAACGACTCCATTGATTTAGCGCTAGTAAAAGCTATAAACGACATCAGTCGGTCACTAGATAAGCGCTCTGTGGCTGAATATGTGGAAACCGCTGAAGTATTTTTTGCACTCAAAGAAATAGGCGTAGACTACGGGCAAGGCTATTTTATTGCTCGCCCTGTCCCTATCGACAAGGTACTGATTGAATTAGAAAAAATAAAGAACAACCCTATTTTTTATCAAGATACCCTCACATCACTATAAACATTAATAAACAAATTTAAGCAATTTATTACTACCAAAATTGCCCATCTAACCTATACTTTGCTTATCGGCAGCACAATGTCATGAAAATTAAGTGATTACCTTGATTTTACATGACATCTTTATTTCTTATCGTCTAGATGTCTATACTCTTAAAGATGGACATTTGGTCATAAGGAGGATGTTTATGACGCAACTAATCACGTTATTATTGTTTATACACTTTGCTATTGCGCTTCAATGTTACAAGTATGCCCAGATTAAAGGCTACCCTGTAAAAACCTTTACAGTGCTTGGACTGGTGCCTTACTTCAATGTTGTTGTGTGGGTTTACTTATTGTTTTTACCGCCTCTAGAGAGCTACCATGGCCAGCACAAGCAGCCACTTTAATTCCCTGTGTTATTGAGCGTATTATCTCTAATACGCTTTTTTTTACGTTACTTAAAATCAACACTGCACTGCTTTTTCAAAAAGACCTCTAACTGTTGGCTAAACAATTTAAAGTCACGAATCCGCCCCGTTGTTTTGCGCCACAGTACACCAATATCACGATAGGCATCACCTTGTGATGGCGTAGCAAGCATGTTTTTGTTTTCTAAAATACCCGCGTTAATCGCCATTTGCGGTAAAAAAGTCACGCCAAGTTTGTACTCAACCATACTCAATAAAGTATGTAAGCTAGCTGCCTCAAAGGGATTTATACAGCTAGAGCGGTTTAAATGGCACGCACTGAGCGCATGCCCAGTCATACAGTGCTCTCGCTCAAGTAAAAATACACTCGCTTCTGGTAGTAAATTAAAGTCTTCAATGCCTTTAGCTGGTGTGTAGTCTTTATGGTGCACTAAGCTAAAATGATCTTGTGCAAGTACTTGTGTATGAAATTTATCGGTTTCGTAGGGCAGCGCTAATAGTGCCAAGTCAATTTGCCCATGCTCTAACTTATCAAGTAGCTTGTCGCTGGTATCCTCCACTAAAACTAACTCTAAGTCAGCAAACGTTTGCTGACAAAAGTGATAAAGAGGCGCTGCAATAAAGCTCGCAATCGTGGGAATAACACCTACCGTTAATGTGCCGCTAAGCGGCGTTAAAAAGCTTTTGGTAAGCTCTTTTAAGCTAATAGTGTCGTTAATGATTTTTCTTGAACGCTCAACAACCTCTTCACCAATGGTGGTAAACATAAGGCTGCGATTTTCTCGTTCTATAAGCTGACACCCTAAGGTCTCTTCTAAGTTTTGAATTGCGGTGCTCAGCGTTGACTGGCCAATAAAGCAGGCACTTGCTGCGCGGCCAAAATGTTGATGCTGATGCACAGCTAATAAATACTGTAGCTGCTTTATACTAGGGAGATTGGTCATTTTTCTTTCCACAAATAAAAAGACCCCAACACCAAGGGCGTTGAGATCTTTTCAAGCTAAAAGTCTTTTAAGTACTTTTTATTAAACCCCAAAAGCGGTTCTTAGTACGTAGAAAATAACAATAGCAAGGGCAGCACCAACTGGCAATGTAATTACCCAAGAAACTACAATATTTCTTATTACACCCATATTAAGTGCGGCAATACCACGTGCCATACCTACACCCAACACGGCACCCACTAGGGTTTGTGTGGTTGAGATAGGTAAGCCTGTGCCCGATGCAATAACAACGGTAGATGCAGCAGCTAATTCAGCAGCAAAACCACGGCTTGGTGTTAAATGTGTAATTCCTTCACCAATGGTTTTAATTACTTTTTTGCCTAAAATAGCAAGACCGGCAACAATACCTAAACCACCCAGTGGTAATATCCACCAAGCAATAGCCGCTTTCTTCGCGATTTCACCATTATTTTCAACAATGTTTACAACAGCAGCTAGTGGTCCAATTGCATTAGCAACATCATTAGAACCATGAGCAAATGCCATACAACAGGCTGTTAGCACCATAAGTACTGCAAACACTTTTTCTACATTGTTAAACTGCATTTCTCTATCCGCTTTAGGATCGATATTTAAACGAGAAATCGCAATTTTACCAATAACAGCAACTAGTACCGCTATACCTATAGAAATAGCAAAACCTTCAAAGGTACCTAAATTAATACCAATGTGCTTTAAGCCTTTTTTAATGGTCACAAGTGCCATAATAAAGCCAGCTAAACCCATGTATATTGGTACAAAGCGCTTGGCATTTTTAAGTGGAGCGTCTGTATCAAATATCAGCTTTTGCGCACTCATAAATATTAAGTACGCTATAAAACCTGATATCGCCGGCGTTACAATCCAGCTACCTACGATACCGGCAACCTTACCCCATTGAATAGCCTCTGTGCCTACTGCAACCAGAGCAAAGCCAATAATAGCGCCAATGATTGAATGAGTCGTCGATACCGGCCAGCCTAAAAACGAGGCCATTAATAACCAACTGCCCGCGGCAAATAAAGAGGCGATCATACCTAAAATCATCAATTCAGGAATGTCGGCAAATGGGGCCGCATCAATAATCCCTTTACGAATTGTTGATGTTACTTCACCACCGGCTAAATAAGCACCTGCAAACTCAAAAATCATCGCGATAAAAATCGCTTGTTTAATGGTAAGTGCTTTTGAACCTACTGATGTACCCATCGCGTTGGCAACGTCATTTGCGCCAATACCATAAGCCATAAAAAAGCCGACTGCTGCGGCAATTAAAATTAATACCGTGCCGTAAGATGCAATGATATCCATTGTGTAACCTTAATCTTTCGTGTTTGAACTGATTTTAAATTAACGAGCTAACATCAGCTCAAGACGTGATCCTACGCGCTCTGCAATATCTGCAAGCTCGCCAACCCATTCAATGATTTTGTATAAAAACATTACATCTACTGGATTTAGCTCACTTTCTACTTTACGTAGTTGGCGGCGTATTCTAATTTGCATTTCATCCGTGTCTTGTTCTATGGCATCCAATTCTACGAGCATTTTTTCAACCAGAGTAACTTCTCTGCCTTTAAAGCCCGTTTCTAACAATTCTTCTAATTCATTAATCGCTTTAGATGCTTGTTTTGTTGCATCAACACAACGAGTTACATACGCCAAAAAGTCTTCTTGAATCTCTTTTGGTATGATCATCTCACGACCAATTACACGCCCAGCAATGTCTTTTGCCTTATTAGCAATTTTGTCTTGTTGGGTTACTAATTCGAGAAGGTCTGTACGCTCTACCGGCATGAATAATCCGCCAGGTAGTTGTAAGCGTATAGTTCTTTTCATTTCATCGGCTTCACGTTCTAAATTACGAATAGTTAAACGTAGCTCTTCAGCTTGTTGCCATTCTTCTTTAAAAACATGATTAAAAAAAGGTATCAAACTTTCGCTTGCTTGATGCGCTTTTCTGATGTGTTCTTCTATTGGTTTTATAGGTGATTTTGCAAAAACACCTAAAAAATTTGTTGGCATAACTGACCCTTTAATCAATTCAATATGCTGTTCAGCGTGAATTTTACAGCATTAAGCTAGATTGTGAACGCTTTTTCTCATTCAATTATTTACAAAAAATAAAAAAGGCAGTGTATTACTGCCTTTCTTATTTTCTAGTTATTCGTATCACTACAGTGATTTTTCAATATCTTCTTGAGATGTATGACGAATATCTTTACCGTTTACAAAATAAATGACATATTCAGCGATGTTTTGACAACGATCACCGATACGCTCTAATGAGCGAACAGACCATACTAAATCCATAATTTTTGGAATTGAGCGCGGATCTTCCATCATGTACGTCATTATTTGACGGGTGATAGCTTCATACTCTCTATCTACTTTAGCATCCTCTTTATGCACTTCAAATGCACGTTGCACATCCATACGTGCAAATGCATCTAAAACGTCATGCAGCATTTTAGATACTTGGCGACCCATATTTTCAATATTTACTAATAAATCTTGTTGATCCTTAGTAAATGAGTCTAGTGCAACTTTAGCAATTCGCTTAGCTTCATCACCAATTCGCTCTAAATCAGCAATGGTTTTTGCTATTGCAATTACTAAACGTAAATCACTGGCTGCCGGTTGGCGCTTAGCAATAATACGGGTGCAATCTTCATCAATACTGACTTCCATTGCATTAACTTTGTAGTCGTTTTCACGTACTTTTTGTGCCAATACCGCATCGTTTTTGCTAACTGCATCAAGCGCGCTATTAAGTTGTTGCTCAACCAACCCACCCATACTCAGTACATGGTTTCGCACATCTTCTAACTCTTGGTTAAAACGACCAGAAATATGTTTATTAATGTTGTGTTCCATAATGACCTTCTTTAATAATTCATTGTTTTAGCGTTTTAACCCGACTAGCCGTAGCGTCCGGTAATATAATCTTCAGTTTTTTTCTTCGTTGGTGTGGTAAATAAGGTATTGGTATCTGAATACTCAATGAGCTCACCCATATACATAAACGCGGTTTGATCAGATACCCGCGCTGCTTGTTGCATGTTATGAGTAACAATAACCACAGTAAATTTATTCTTTAAATCATTAATTAGTTCTTCAATCACTAGAGTTGAAATCGGGTCGAGTGCTGATGTTGGTTCATCAAGTAATAATACTTCTGGCTCTATCGCAATTGAGCGAGCAATAACTAAACGCTGCTGCTGACCGCCCGATAAACCGAATGCGCTATCGTGAAGTCTGTCTTTTACTTCATCCCATAATGCCGCACCACGTAGCGATTGCTCTACCACTTCATCAAGCTTACGCTTTTCTTTGATCCCTTGCAGGCGAAGACCGTAAACCACATTCTCGTAGATTGATTTAGGAAACGGGTTTGGACGCTGAAACACCATGCCAACATTACGACGAAGCGCAGCAACATCTACGCTTTTGTCGTAAATATTTTGCCCGTGCAGCATTATTTCGCCTTCTATGCGACAAATATCAACCAAGTCATTCATACGGTTAATACAACGCAGCAAAGTTGACTTACCACAACCCGACGGACCGATAAATGCCGTTACTTGGCCTTTCGGAATGTTCATATTTACTTTACTCAGTGCTTGTTTATCACCGTAGTAAAGGTCGAGATCTTTAATTTCTAGCGCTTTTTGTTCGTCTGTTAAATTATTTAAATCTAACTTCAAGCTTGGCTTTGCTTGGTTTACTTTTGGAGCGACTGTAATCATGTTTGTTACCTATACTAAATTAATGCTCAAGCGATCTGAATTTTTCACGTAAATGGTTGCGTATACCAATGGCGGTGATGTTAAGGGTAATAATAACCGACACTAACAAAAAGGCCGTTGCATATACCAGCGGACGCGCCGCTTCAACGTTAGGGCTTTGAAAGCCAACATCGTAAATATGAAAACCTAAGTGCATGAACTTTCTATCTAAGTGTATGTAAGGGAAGTTACCATCAAGCGGCAACGTTGGTGCCATTTTTACCACACCCACCAGCATAAGCGGTGCAACTTCACCCGCAGCACGAGCAACCGCTAAAATTAACCCCGTCATAATAGCAGGACTGGCCATAGGAATAATGATTCGCCATAACGTTTCTACCTTAGTCGCGCCCAGTGCTAATGAACCATCACGTACTGTGCTTGGAATACGAGATAAACCTTCCTCGGTTGACACAATTACCACAGGCAGAGTTAATATAGCCAAGGTGAGTGCCGACCACATCACACCGGGTGTACCAAATACAGGCGTAGGCGATGATTCTGGGTAAAATAGTTGGTCAACACTGCCACCTACCATATACACAAAGAAACCTAGACCGAATACACCATATACAATTGACGGAACACCCGCTAAGTTAATAACCGCAATACGGATCATTTTAGTAATTGCGTTTTTAGCTGCATATTCATGCAAATAAATAGCGGCAACCACACCAAATGGCGTCACAATCACAGCCATTAACATCACCATGAATACCGTACCAAAGATAGCAGGAAATACACCGCCTTCGGTATTGGCTTCACGTGGGTCATCTGAAACAAACTTGCCTAACTGCACAAAGTAATGGCCTAGTTTAGCAAAAAAGCCCATATCGTTTGGAAACCATACATCCAACACTTGATAAAGCGGGATAGTAACAATCTCACCACGCATATCTTTCACAGTTACTTGGTCACGCTTAGCTTGGTTACGCAGTGCAAATAACTCTTTTTCAAGCTCACCATATTGCGCACGTAAATCAGCACGGGCTTGAGCAAGTTCAGCTACGCGCTCATCAGTTAGCTCGTTATCAAGCAAATAGGCTTTTTCCTGCAAACGTAAACGCTCTAACTCGTAGTTTATATGACCAATATCACCATTTTGTAAATCCAGTGCTTCGTCATTTAAATCAACCGCACGCTCTACAAGATCATGTAATGTTTCAACTTTATCTGTAGTTATTGTTTCACCATCTTTAATTACTGATTCTACATAACCGTAAAAGTTACCGTTTTTGCTACGCTCAAATACCGCGAGTGCTTTTGGTGCTGAGCTTTGTGTAATATCAGTTTCAAGTATCCAGCGAAAGTCTAAATCTACATACTCACGGTTACCGGTTTTAATTAGTAAACGCTCAACCTCGTCTTTTTCAAATTTAGAAACATCAATACCGGTTGCCGCTAAACGCGACTTAGGTACTAATTCACGGTCGTAAATTTCACCAATAACGGTTTGTTTAGTAATCGAGCCTTCAAGCTCATATTGCATAACTTGAGATGGCCAAAAAAAGCTTAATCCCTTCCATGCAATCATGGCGAGTAAACCAATTACTGAAATTAAACTGATGCTGACGGCACCACCGGTCATCCAAATCCAAGGAGAACCAGACCTAAACCACTGCTTTACCATGTCGTGTTTCTCCACTTACATTGAGCTATATTTTTCACGCAGCTGCTGACGAACAAATTCAGCAACTGTGTTGAAAATAAAGGTAAATATGAATAATACAAAGGCGGCTAAGAATAGAATTCGATAATGCGAACTCCCCACTTCCGACTCTGGCATTTCGACGGCAATATTAGCGGCTAAGGTACGCATACCTTGGAAAATACTCCAATCCATAATCGGCGTATTACCGGTTGCCATCAGTACAATCATGGTTTCGCCTACGGCGCGACCTAACCCCATCATAACCGCAGAGAAAATACCTGGGCTAGCCGTTAGTAACACCACGCGAATTAGCGTTTGCCACTGCGTTGCACCTAATGCTAACGATCCATTGGATAAATGCTTAGGAACGCTGAATACCGCATCTTCCGCAATTGAGAAGATAGTGGGAATAACCGCAAAGCCCATCGCAATACCAACCACAAGCGAGTTACGCTGATCGAAAGTCATACCAAGCTCATTGGTTAAGTATTGACGCACATTGCCATCAAACATCCACAGTTCAATACTTTCGCTCATCGCAAATGACAACCAACCAATAAATAACACCACAGGAATTAATAAAATTGAATGTGAGCCTTCAGGAATTTTATGGCGAATAGCTGCAGGTAATTTAGTCCAACCTAAAGCGGTTGCTAAAATACCTAATGGCAGTAATACGAGTAAGCCAACAATAGCCGGCAGGTGCTCTTCAATTAAAGGCGCTAACCACAAGCCAGCTAAAAAGCCGAGTATTACCGTTGGCAAAGCTTCCATTATTTCAACGGTCGGCTTAACTACGCGACGTAATTCGCTCGACATAAAGTAAGCGGTGTAAATAGCGGCTGAAATAGCAATAGGCACAGCAAATAACATTGCATACATAGCAGCCTTTAAAGTACCAAATGAAATTGGTACCAGTGAGAACTTAGATTCAAAATCATCACTTGCAGACGTTGATTGCCAAATATAACCCGGCTCAGGGTAACCCTCGTACCATACTTCTTGCCAAAGCGCTGACCACGTAACTTCTGGGTGTTCGTTATGAATTTCTAATACCGTTAGCTTGTTATCAGCCAAAATCAACGCGGCATTTGAACGCGGAGCAATAGCAAACTGTTCAATTGCACCGTCACTGACTTTACCTTGCCACAACTTTGCTTCACTGGTTGTGTAATAAACACCTAGCTCACCATTTTGACCAGTTGTAAAAAAGGTACGGCGGTAGAATTCAGTAAAAACATTGAGCTTACTTTGCTTAGTGGTTTCAAACGAACGAATTTTTTGAAACTCGCGACCTGAGTCAGTGTTTACTTCAAACCACTGCGATATTTCACCATTATCATTGGCCAGCATCAGGGAGTTAGCACCAGCTAATAATTGTGATGACACAATATTAGCGTTTTCTTCGTTGGCAGATAATAATTGGATTTGCTCTACTTCACTTGGGTAGCGAGTATCGAATACGTAAATTTGATTAGCAGAGCGAACAAATGTGCGGGTGGTATCCGGCGACATTAATAACTCATCTACGCGACCATCAACGTTCAATTCGGTACGTTCAACTTGCCATTCGACTTCACCGGTAAACATATTTTCTTCGGCTACAAAGCTGCTAAATACCACACGTTTATCGGCGGTAAGTGCCACAACGGCTGTTTTGTCCTCATAATGGCTAAAGGCAAAACGCTTAATAGCAGCACCTTGTTCATCAACTTCTAACGCCATCTCACCCAATGGATAACCTAAACGCGGGCTTAATTTACGTTCATTATTAGGGAAGGTGACTAAAAACTTAGGCGCAACAATAGTCACGGTGCCATTTTCTAAGCCATACGCATAATGACCTTGAAAAGGAGCACTATTTGCAAAGCTGGTTACCTTCGCAGGTAAAGTGGCATTAAGTGTTTTTAGTTTTTTACCAAAGTTTGCTTTATCAACACTATAGAAGTTAACTTGACCTTGATTATCAAGTAAGTAAGCAACCTCAGTTTGCTCTTCAACACCAAGCCCAACTATTTGCTCAGCATTAGCAACATTAAAGCTAGCGCGCTTTTCAACTTTAGCTGACTCGAAAATAGGCTGCACTACATAAAGAAGGTAAAAAAAGATCAATAGCAGTGCTATTAATACCATTATACCGCCTGCGGTTATGCCAAACTTAGCAAACCGGTCTTTAAATAGACGGCTTCGATCCGTATTAAAAGTCGGTTTATTCGGATTTGAAGTCATCAAAACACCCTTATATCTTAACGTTGGGCGCATTATATTTCATCAAAGTGACAGTAATGTTACAGTCGTAATAATTCTTTACTGGAACCACAAAATAATATTAAAGTATTGTTTTATTAAATAATTGTATTTATTTATGTGTTATTAATAAACTAAATCAATTATTAATTGGACAAACTATTTATCCAAGACAATACTCAATGGGCATCTAATATAACAATAATAAAGTAACCTATTAAGATATAACAATCCTTTTGTGGTTAGCTTTTACATACATTAAGAATCACATACATTAGATCGCATCACTTAATGCCTATGCATTTATTTTTTCATTTGGGCTTAAAAAGAGAACTATTATGAAGCAGTTGGTAATAACCATTTTAGGGGAAGATCGCCCCGGTTTAGTAGAAAGTATTTCATCGGTTATATTGGAAAACCACGGTAATTGGTTAAGCAGTAATTTAAGTCATTTGCTTGGCCACTTTGCTGGCATTATACAAGTTGAGGTGGCTGAAGAGCATTTACAGGCATTTCAAGATGCGCTTAATGGGCTTCCTAAATTAGATGTCCGTATAGAAAAAGGCAACACCGAAATTGAGCCTGTTGAACTCGAGCAGCTTAATTTTGTGATCACCGGGAACGATCGCCCTGGTATAGTCCAGGAGTTGGCAAGTGTTATTCGTCATAAAGGCGCTAATATTACGAACTTAAACTCAAGGCAGCAAAGTGCGCCAAACTGGGGGGTGCCAATTTTTAGTGCCGTTGCCACCGTTAGCCTGCCTAATGGGCTTAACAAAGACGAAGTAATTAACGCTCTTGAGTCAATTACGAGTGACTTAGTGGTTGATGTAGAGCAAAGTTAAATGTGCTCTATTATTTTACACACGAAAAAGGCGCTTATTACAGCGCCTTTTTTATGCGTAACACTTGTTGCTACATATCTGCATGACGATTAATGCTTTGTATCATTTGCCTTAATCCTTGCTCTTCAAGTTGCAACAGCTCACTTAGTTTTTCTTGAGCCTCAGGTGATTGTGCTTTATCAGCCAAATAACTATATGCGTTCAATACTTTTTGATGCTGCTTTGATAAATATTCTTGAATTACTTGCTCATCTAACTGGTTACTGCGATCTAAATCAGTAAAGTTAATAATTTCTGAGTGCTCTGAAAAATACTCATAACAATACGTATCTAATGTGTTTATTTGCGTGATGGCTTTAAAGCCAATTAAATCCTCAGCGAGCTTTTTTTCATACTCAACACAATAATCAATTAGCTGTTTGTTATGCTCCCCGAGTAGGTCCTTTACACTAAAAAAATTAGCGGCCATTTGTGTGTGAAATTGAACTGTCCAATCGAACACTTCTTGGATTGTTTTAACTTGCATGTGCGTTCCTTACTATTTAACCCTAATGATTAAATAGATGCGTGAATCATGCCAACAAAAAACACAATAAAATCAGTAGGTAAAGTAAGGATGGGTAACTTGTACTGATTTTTTACAGTACAAGTTACACAACCAGTGTAAAAATTATAGGTTTCGCTTTCGCCATAATAAATACACCGCGGGTAACACCAGCAATGTTAAAACAATGGCGCTAAACATACCGCCAACCATGGGGGCGGCTATTCGACTCATTACTTCACTCCCCGTGCCTGTGCCATATAACACCGGTAACAGGCCAATCACTATGGTTGCTACCGTCATCATTACAGGGCGAACGCGCAAACCGGCGCCTTCTAATATGGCATGCTTAAGCTGCTCAATACTTATGCTTTTTCCTAATTGAGCGGCGGCCTCTACTTGCGCTTTATAGGCTTGGTTTAAATACACCAACATAATAACGCCTATTTCTACGGCCACCCCAGCAAGGGCAATAAAGCCGACCCCCACAGCAACAGAGAAATTAAAGCCTTCTAAATACATGAGCCAAATACCCCCTATCATTGCCAGTGGTAATGTCGCCATAATAATAAATACTTCAGTGAAGCTTCTAAAATTCAGGTAAAGCAGTACCACAATAATGGCTAAGGTTAACGGCAACACATAACTCAGTTTCGCCTTAGCGCGCTCCATGTATTCATATTGCCCTGCCCAAGTTATAGAATACCCTGCGGGTAAAATTAGCTGCTCGTTTAGTAACTGCTGAGCACTTTCTACGTAGCTGCCAATGTCAGTATCTTTAATATCAATAAAGCTCCAACCATTTAAACGGGCATTTTCACTTTTTATGCCAGGAGGGCCATCGCTAATGTATACATCAGCCACGTCGGCAAGTGCAATGCGTTGCCCAGCAGGGGTTACAATAGGCAGCAGCATTAACTCCTCTGGTGAATCACGATACGCTTGCGGATAACGAATATTAACCGGGTATCGCTCTTGACCCTCAACCGTTTCAGTCACGTTCATTCCCCCAATGGCGGTTGCGACCACTTGCTGCACATCTGCAATATTTAAACTATAACGCGCTGCTTTTTCACGGTTAATATCGACCTTGATATAACGCCCACCCGCTACTCGCTCTGAGTAAACCGATGCGGTACCTGGAAGATCTTTAAGCAGTACTTCTATTTGTTGACCTATTTTTTGAATTTCACTCAAATTCGGCCCCGCGACTTTTATACCCACAGGGGTTTTAATCCCTGTAGCCAGCATATCTATTCGCGTTTTGATAGGCATTACCCAAGCGTTTGTGAGTCCTGGGAACTTTACTAAAGCATCCAGCTCTTGTTTGAGCTTTTTGGTGGTCATGCCTTCGCGCCACTGATCTTTAGGCTTAAACTGTATAAAGGTTTCAATCATGGTGAGTGGTGCCGGATCGGTTGCCGTTTCCGCTCGTCCAATTTTACCAAATACGGTTTTCACCTCGGGCACAGTGGCAATCAGCTTATCGGTTTGCTGTAATAGCTCGCGCGCTTTACCAATAGAAATCCCAGGGTAAGTGGTTGGCATATACATTAAATCCCCCTCATCAAGAGGTGGAATAAACTCACTGCCTATTTTATTTACCGGATAAAAGCCCACTAAAGTAATAATCAGTGCCACCAACAAGGTGCTTTTGGGGAATTTTAAGACTGTGTTTAACAGTGGCTTATAACTATTTACTAGTAAACGGTTTACCGGATTTTTATTTTCAGATATCACCTTACCGCGAATAAAGTACCCCATCAGTACGGGTACTAAGGTAATTGCTAAGCCGGCAGATGCCGCCATTGCATAGGTTTTTGTGTAAGCCAATGGCGCAAACATTCGCCCTTCTTGAGCTTCTAAAATAAACACCGGCATAAAGCTAACTGTAATGATTAATAAGCTAAAAAATAATGCAGGCCCTACTTCACTGGCAGAATCAATCACCACTTGCCAACGATTTTCATCGGTCAGCGGTTTTTTCTCCATGTGTTTGTGCATGTTTTCAATCATCACAATCGCACCATCGGTCATGGCACCTATCGCTATAGCAATCCCGCCTAATGACATGATATTGGCGTTAATCCCTTGCCAATGCATAATAATAAAAGCGGTGAGTATGCCTAACGGTAAGGTAATAATAGCCACCAGCGATGAGCGTACATGGAATAAAAACACCACACACACTAAAGCAACTACAATCAGCTCTTCCATCAATTTAGAGGTGAGGTTATCAACTGCGTCTTTTATTAAATGAGAGCGGTCGTACACAGGTACAATTTCAACCCCCTCGGGCAGGCCTTTTTTAAGTGACTCCAATTTAGCTTTGACGAGCTCTATAGTTTTTTGCGCGTTTTCACCAAAGCGCATCACTACTACGCCACCAGCCACTTCGCCTTCGCCGTTAAGCTCGGCAACACCACGGCGCATTTGAGGACCTAAACGCACATTAGCAACATCACGTAACTGTAGTGCAGTACCGTTAGCGTTTATACCTAAAGGAATCGCTTCTAAATCAGCCACACTTTTTACATAGCCAGTGCTGGTAACCATGTATTCGGCTTCTGCCATTTCAACAACTGATGCCCCCATTTCTTGGTTGCCTTGCTTAATGGCAGTTTGAATAAGGCTTAGCGGAATACCATAGGCACGTAACTTATCGGGCTGTACGTTAACTTGGTATTGTTTCACCATGCCACCTACCGATGCTACTTCGGATACACCGGGCACAGTTTGCAGTTCAAACTTTAAAAACCAATCTTGTAAACTGCGTAGCTGGCTAATATCGTGCTTACCTGTGGTATCAGTGAGTGCATATAAATACACCCAACCAACTCCTGTGGCATCGGGACCTAGCTCTGCAATTGCCGTACTGGGTAAACGCGCAGATACTTGACTTAAATATTCTTGAACACGACTTCGTGCCCAGTATAAATCGGTGTCTTCGTCAAAAATAACGTACACGTAGGAGTCACCAAAAAACGAAAAACCGCGTACTGTTTGCGCCCCTGGTACCGATAACATCGCCGTGGTTATAGGAAATGTGACCTGATCTTGCACTACTTGCGGCGCTTGCCCAGGGTAAGATGTTTTAACAATAACCTGTACATCAGATAAATCGGGTAAGGCATCTACTGGGGTGTTTTTTACAGCATACAAGCCGCCACCAATAAGTATTGTGGTCAGTAACAGTACAAAAAAACGATTAACAACAGACCAGCGAATAATTGCAGTAATCATAACCACTCCTACTCGTGCTGACTGTGCATAGCATGCACAGAAGTCATTGTATGGATCACAAACTCACCTTGCTCAATACTAAAGGTAAATGTAACTTCATCATTTAGCTTAAACGCCTCAATGGTTACATTTTTTGCTAACACAAAGTCCATAGTTGCAGGTCCGCGCCCCCACTTTTCAATCGCCTCACGGCTAATATTCATAACCCGCGTGCTAGGGTCAATGCTGTTGATAACCCCATTCACAGTAGCCATGCTTGGGTCACTATCACTCATTGCCATTGTGCTGTGCGAAGGGGCTTGCATACGCTTAAAATCAGAGCTTTTACTCGACTCTGAATCAATTAAAAACTGTGCTGAAGTAACCACTTCATCTTCAGCCATAACACCCGATAAAATCTCAGTATGAGTCGCATCGCTTCGCCCTAAGGTTACTTCAACCGATTTAAAACGCCCCTCACCAAGCGCAATTACAACGCGGTTTTGGCTACCAGTGCGAATAACCGCCTCTTTAGGCACAATTAACTGCTTTTCAGCTTTTTGGCTATGAATACTCACTTGCGCAAACATATTTGGTTTTAACTGATGACCTTCGTTATTAAAGCGCAAACGCACTCGTAAAGTACGATTTTTAGCATCTAAAGTAGGGTAAATATAATCCACTTGCCCTTGCCAACGTTGACCACTTAAATAATCGAGTGTCATGGTTACCGGTAAGCCAACACGGATCAGCTCAGCTTGGCGTTCAAATACCTCAGCCTCAACCCACACTTCGTCAAGCTGAGCAATACTCATCATTGATGTATCTGGTTTAACGTAAAACCCTTCACGAATATTAAGCTCATCAACAACGCCACCTTGGCGAGAATAAAAAGTAATGTTTTGTAGCACTTGCTGACTTTTTTGTAAGCGTGAAATAAAACCCTCAGACACATTAAGCGATTTTAAACGTGCTTTAGCCGCCCGAATTAACACCGGATTATTGCGCTTTAACGCTAAAACAAACTCTTCTTGGGCATTGACTAATTGCGGTGAATACAAGGTATAAAGTGGCTCATCTTGTTTAACCTGATCGCCTGCTGCCTTCACATATAATGTCTCTACCCAGCCCTCTACCCGCGGGTGAATATGAATGAGCTGATCTTGGTTATACTGTACATAGCCTACCGTGTTGACTTCATTTTCCAGCGCTGCAAACTCCACCGGTGCAGTGCGTACACCTAAGTTATTAATCACGGTAGGTGAAATTTTAACACTGCCGGGGCCTTCATTGGCGCCACTGTCTGACTCTTCATAAACAGGCACTAAATCCATACCCATAGGTGATAAACCCGGTTCATCACGACGATAATTACTGTCCATTGGTGCCACCCAATAAAGCGGCTCTTTTTTACTACTGGTTTTGTCATTGCTTGGCATAGTGTGCTCAGCTGGCAAGCTCAATAACACTCCGGCCGTCAGCGCTGCACTGCATATAGCCACCAATGACAATTTTAAATTAGTATTCATAGGTTAGCTCCTGCTGTGATAAGTTTTTTAAGCTGGCGTCATCAGCACTGGCGTAATAATTTAACCGTGCAATAATAATTTTTTGATCAACGTGAATATTAAGTGCGTCTATTTTGGCATTTAATTCGCTGATCTGCGCTTGCATCACATCCGAAAAATTACCATCATCGCGGGTATAAGCATTCAGGGTCGCTTGGGATTGCTCGGCCATTTGCGGCAATAATTTAGTTTTATAGAGCGCTGCTCGCTGACTTAATCGTGTTAGTTGGCTGACTTCCTTAAAGTACATTCCTTGTAGCTTTTTAAGGGCAATTAATTTTTGTGTTTTTGCCTCTTCGCTATCAGCAATCGCGGCATTAACGAGTTGATCTTGGCGATTGTCGGTAAATAGCGGTAAATCTATACTCACTCCCACAGAGAAAAGGTCGGCTCGCGAGCCCCCCATTGGCATATCATCGCGATAACCATATCCCATATTCACACCAATTTGCGGTTTATAGCCTTGCTCAGCCACACTGATTTGAGTTTGCTTTGCCTCTATTGCATTATCAATCGCCATAATAGCGGGGTGCTTTAATAGCAATGCCATTAATTGCTGAAACTCTAACTCCGTGTAGTTTTTTAACGCTGAAACCTGTGAAAAGTCCTCACCAACAGGCTGGCTTAGCATGTCGATGGGCAACCATTGTGTTAACCGCTTTTTAGCACCTTGAAGCTGTTGATCAAGTTGCATTAGTTTATCTTCAAGGCGGGTTAGCTCTAATTGCGCACGAATAATATCTTGTTGGCGTGTTTTACCCACCGAGCTTACATAACTTGATTCGGTAATATCGATTAGCTGAGTAAACAAGGCTTTGTCCTGCTCAATAAGTGCAATAGTTCGCTGCGCTCTGAACGCATTGAGCCATGACTCGGTCACTATGGTTTTTACCTGCGCGAGTCTATCTTTACGAAGCCAAGGCTCTGCCGCAGCCGACTGAGACAGTGCTTTTTGCTGCAATGCTAAACTATCGCCGCGGCTTAACGATTGGCTAATTCCCACTTTAAATTGGGTCATATTTTCTTGAGCAAAAGCAAAACCATTGGTTGGTAAATTCATTAGTCCTAGCGTGAGTACCGGATCAGGTAAGGTACCTGCGGCAATACTTTTTGCTTCAATTGATGCTTGTTTTTGTTTGCTGGCTTTAAGCCAAGGCTCATGGTTTAAGGCATAGTTAATTGCCTCATTTAAACTCAGTTCAGCACTGTGTACAGAGACACTAATGCTCAATAAGCTGCTCACAAAAACAGCTTTTAATACTGCGAAGTGATTCATCACTTGCTCCACTTAAAATTAAAAAATAAAAAACGATTAATTTTTTAAGCAGATAGATGACAAAAAGCTAAATGACTAGATTTTAAACACACCTATCCTGCGGTTATGCAGGCATAGGAGGACGATAAAGAGATCGTGCAAAATTAGGTTGGCGCTGCATGACAGCAAGGTGCACTTTTTCAGAGGGTAATTTGGAAGCTATAAATAGCGAGTTTACATGCAATGCCGAATGCGAATTACAAGCACTCATTGGGCAACTGCAATCTTGGGTTAACGTGCTTTGCTCACTACAGCAATCCATAGACATGGTTGTTGTATCAGCGTCGTCACTCATTGCCATTTCACTATGCTGCATCGATGCATGGGTTGCCATGTTCATATGCGGCACATCACATACCATAGATACAGACGCAACGGCTTGACCCACAAAAGTGAGTAACAAAGTTAGCGTGAGTAAAATACAGTAAATACGTTGCAATGAAATAACCTAAAAGTAAATAGACGCTAAAAGTTTATGGTAACTGGCTTTAAAACTCAATCATTAACTGGTTTTTACCATTGGCTTTATCAAGCTACTAGCCGCAATAGCGAACAGGCAATAGCCGGTAAAATACCAAAAACCAGTACCAAACTCAGCATGCATATTAAGTAAGTCTTCTGAGTTCGCGTTTGCATTACCAGCCATGTAAGCCACGATTAATGCAATAACAAACACATCCACCATACTCCATTTACTTAAGCCAATTATCACTTTACCAAGCTTGTACTTAAACGAAGTCTCCTTCAGTGCACAATGAAACAATTGAAGCAGCAGCTTAATTGTTGGGATCACTATTGAAAAAAACGCCACTAATATCGCCACTAAGTAGTTTTTGTTATCGGCCAGTTCGTTAACGGTGCCCCAAATACTACGCGTTTTTTGATAAGCGCTGATCTCACCTTCAAGTTTGTCTAATCCCAACATACTCGAGACCATCATTAGCATATTACGGGTGTTTTGATTTCCTTCATCTGCCAGCATTTCAATACCGGCTTGAGCAAGTTTAGATTTATCAATTTTGCCTTCCATACTCAACACCGGCTTTGTCACCCCGGGGATCAATAAAGCTAAGGCAATTAAAATAGTCGTGATAGGTAAAAGTAAACGCATGGTGTAATACTAAGTAAAATCAATATGTGCCAATCATACCCAAACGTTTTGCGTTAGTCTTGTTCAATAATGGTGGCTAATAACTCATCCGCATATTGGCGCGCATCTAACATGGCTGTATACACCAGCTCTATGTCTGATGCAGGGCGAATAGTCTCTAGCAACTTTTTAGCCAATTGCCAGTTATCTTCTTCTACTGCTTTTATTAAATGTAATGAGTTCCCCATCATGCCATCAAAACTTAAAAGTGCACCAGATAACTCAGCCCCTAAACTAAACTCTTTGGCAATAGCTTCCAGTTCCATATCTAAAATAGCATCAAGCACCGACATCAAGCCGACTAAATAGCCTTGCTCTGCAATAATCTTTCCGCCGGGCTCTAAAATCAATTGCATAAACTGCGCTCTACATAAACCTAAACGAGTAAGTTCACTAGGCTTGTCTGAGCCAAGTTCGCTCAGCGCCAGTACTCGTACAAACTTTCTAATTGAATCTTCCCCTAAATACACAACCGCTTGTGGAATTGACGTAATCACTAAATTTTTATTAGCAGAGCGAGCATTAACTAGTTTGAGAACACGTGCGGTTAAACCCACATCTTTAGAAATACGTTGATTAATTTCGTTAAAATCCAAGTCAGGACGAGATGTGCAGCGCAATAAATCAAAAACCGCCATTTTTAACGGCTCAACATTACCGTAACTGAGCATTTCTGGCCGTGCAAAAAAGAATCCTTGAAAGTAATCGCATCCAGCTTCTTTAAGCTGCCTAAATTCGTCATAGGTTTCAATTCGCTCTACCACTATTTTAACCTCAGGGTAATTGCGTTTGAGCTTTTTAAGTAGCATGGTGGTTTTTATTATAGGCTCTTCTACTTCAAGCTTTATATAATCAACCAAACTGAGCAAAGGTTGCCATTTTTCATGCGCGTCATAATCATCTAACGCAAATACATACCCTGCTTTTTTTAGCTCAGTTACTCGTTGAGTAACAAGCTCGATATTTTCAGTACGCTCAACAATTTCAATTACAGTATTTTCAGGCTGCAATAATGTAGGTAAATCCTCTAAAAGTCCTTCACTAGATAGGTTTATAAACACGGTCTGATTAAGCGCCAGCTTTTCCACCCCAACCAGCATTAACGCATTAAAAAAAAGTCGCCCAGTGGCCTGCCCGTCGGTTGTTCCCGCAGGAAAGGCATTATTAACTGAATCGCGATAAAGTAACTCAAAGGCAAAAATGCTTCTATCAGCATGAAAAATGGGTTGCCTAGCAATATATTGAGTGACCAAAATAGATGAATTTTTTACGTCTGGATTATTTGGCATTACCCTTCCTGTTTTGCAGTGATGTAAGCGTTATTTTTATTGTTATACCTAACCAGTATAGTGAAACTTTAAAGACTTGCTGCAATTTTAATTCGAATAAAAAACAAGCAACTAAGCCTAAATTTATATTCTTAAAATAAAAACCTTTATTAACCTTATTTTTTATAAGGTTTTGCTGCTATCAGCCGCTCTGAGCATACCCAAAGGTTATGGTTATAAGGTATAATGCTCTTATAAACTTTTTTATAAACTCACAAGAGCCCCTAATATGAGCATTGAACAAGCCTTAAAAGAGCGTAGCAACAACCAATGTGAACTCTGCGCAGCAACAGATAACTTAACTGTATACGAAGTACCTCCAGTTACCGAAGCTCATTCAGATAAATGCATTTACACCTGTCAAACATGTAAAGATCAAATTGAGGGCACCCGCGATTTAACTCCTACTCATTGGCATTGTTTAAATGACAGCATGTGGAGCCAAACACCGGCGGTACAAGTTGTTGCTTATCGCATGCTGACACGACTAGCAGCCGATAATGGCTGGGCACAAGACGCACTTGATATGATTTACCTTGAAGAAGACACATTAACATGGGCTCAGCAAGCGCTTGCTGAGGATGATGATATTAAACACATTGATAGTAATGGCGTAGTGCTACAAGCTGGCGATACCGTCACCTTAATAAAAGACTTAGATGTGAAAGGTAGCAGCTTAACTGCAAAGCGCGGTACTGCTGTGCGCAATATTGGCTTAACCAGCAACCCAGAACATATTGAAGGGCGTGTTGATGGACAACGTATTGTAATTTTAACTAAATACGTTAAAAAATAAGTAACGAATCAAGGCGCCTAGCGTCTTTTTTTATATCTCAACTTTCTGTATTGGCTGTATTTACAAGTTAAGCGATGATTAAGTAACTTAGCCGTATGCTACTGTTTATATCCGTAATTATATCTAGGAACTGTTATGTTCTCACCAAAGCCAAACTCAATCTTAAAGTCGGTTGCAGGCCTATGTTTTTTAGCAAGTGGCACACTTATGCTTAGCGCATGTAACGATGACACCGCACAGCAAAATAGCGCTGTGAAACAAACAACAGCCTCTCTCCCAGTACAAGTTAGCTACCTAGATCGCAGCTTATTAGCGCCTAATTCACAGCTAACCGTTACCTTGGTTGATGTGTCAAAAATGGATGTGGCAGCAACCGTTATTTCTGAGCAGGTAATTGATTTAGTAGGCGCACCGCCGTATAAAGTAGATCTTGAATACAACCTTGAAAAAATTGATCCAGCCCATCGCTACAGCGTGCGCGCAACCATTAATAATCAAGGAAACTTACTATACACCAGCACAACAAGTAACTCGCCTTTTGCTAATACGGCCTCATCAGAGCCTTTAGAAATTATTGTTTCAAAAGTAGCGCCAAAGCCAGACGTTGACTTAGTAAATACCTACTTCAAAGCCGTTTCAATCGACGGCAATCTCGTTGAAGTGAATACTAAAGAGCCATTTATTCAATTTAATAGTGACAACACTGTGCACGGTTTTTTAGGGTGCAATAACTTTAATGGCGGTTATGAAGTATCGAAGCAAATGGTTACTTTTACGCAGTTAGCAACCACGCAAAAAATGTGTCATGACAATATGGAACAAGAAAGCGCCATGGCGGGTGTGCTGCAAGCAGCAACGCAATGGCAAGTTAACGGTGAAAAATTAGTATTACAAAATGAGGCAGGCAAGCAACTTGCAACCTTTAACGCTGTTTACTTTTAATTAAGCGTAACAATACTCCGCATCTAAGCAGAACAGTATAAAGCCCAGTTAAACTGGGCTTTTTTATTTTTATTCGGCAACTAACTGCTCGCTGCGATAAAAGCCACTTGGCTTACTCAACAAGCTTACTAGTTCAGGTAACACGTCATCCATAGTTTGTTTCAGCTTCCAGGGTGGATTTATCACTATCATTCCAGAGGCGGTCATACCATGTACTTCTGTATCTGCTTCAGTACCTAATTCAAATAATTGAATATTTTTAATGCCCGCGTCAATTAAACCCTGCTCCATATTATCAATACGTTCTCTGTCCACAACCGGATACCAGATCATGTAAGTCCCTGTTGCAAAGCGTTGATGTGCTTTAACAATGGTTTGTACTACCGTATTGTAATCGTCTTTTATTTCATAAGGTGGGTCTATTAACACACAGGCTCTACGCGAAGCTGGCGGTAACAAACCAATTAAGCCTGCAAACCCATTTTCGCCGCGTACACGAATAGAACGCTTACCTTGCATGTTTTCTTCAAGTAAGACTAAATCTCGCGGATGCAGCTCAAAAAACCAGCCCTTATCTTGACGGCGTAAAAAGTGCTCGGCTATTTTTGGTGAGCCTGGGTAAAACGCCAACGATGCGCTCTCATTAAATGATTTTATTAGCTCAATGTAGTCATTTAAGGCACTGTGTTGGCTAGTATGTTGCCACAGTTTTTCAATGCCATCTTGGTACTCTTGGGTTTTTTGCGCGTCAGGCGCAGCAAGCTCAAAAAAACCAGCCCCCGAATGCGTATCAATATAGTCAAGCGGCTTATCTTTAATTGTTTGATAACCCAGTACTTGCGCTAACACTAAATGTTTAAGTACATCGGCAGGGTTACCCGCATGAAAGGAGTGTCTGTAACTAAGCATTATTTATTTTCACCATACGCTATTTAATAAAATCAGTGAACCATAAGCACACTACTTTGACAATCGATACCAGCAAAAGCGGGGGTTTACGTGAACCGCTTCTGAATGAAAAAGCTAATAGCGTGAATTATCCCTTAACATAGAATAAAAATCACCTAAAACCAGCGTAAATGCTGGCAAATAAACACACTTTGCTTTACATTTGCATGACATTAATTACAGTTATATGAGCGCATTTATGAACAACAACACTCTTCAACAACTCGAACAACTGATCGACCAACTAATTACCCGTAATAATCAGTTACAAACTGATATTTCAGAGCTTAAAGAGCAAAACAGCAAGCTACTTGATGAAAATGAGTTATTGCAGTTAGAAGCCCTTGAAAATGAAGAAAAACAAAAAGATGCAAGTACCACCTTGTCATCATTGTTAGATAAATTACAAAGCGCGCAACAGGCAAGCTAATGTCTGAGCTGCAAAACCAGCGAGTCACTGTTGAATTGCTTGGTAAAGAGCAGCAATTTGCTTGTCCTGCGGGGCAAGAAGAGGCACTAAAAGCGGCCGCCAAAAATCTGAATGATTTAGTTGAACAAATGAAACAACGTTCAACAGTCAGAAACGATCAAAAAGCATTACTTATGGCTGCCTTAAATTTAAGCCACGAATTGCTTGAAGCGAAAACTCAAAAATCAGTTGAGCTTGAATATCAAGATCAACTGATTGATAAATTGAGTCAGTACTTAAGCTCGAACTCTGAGCACACTAAATAAAAGCGCATTTTGCGCTTTTATTGTTTTTACCGTCAAAAATACAGCTAGAGATAAAGATGCAACCATTTTTAAGTAAAGCTCAAAAAATAGGTAAGTGCTTACTGCCTTTAATTTGCTTGTTTATGCAAACAAAAAGCGAGGCAGCAATTGAGTGGCAACCGTTGTCAGCTAATATTCAATTTCTTAAGCAACCTGAAAGACTTCGTTTTTACGACTCTAACCAAGTATTAATTGAAGGCAGTGAATGTGCATTACTCGTTGATGCCAGTGGTAACTTTGCGGCGGTAGAACAACTGGTAACTGAGCTAAAACAACGTCTAAAGACGCCTTTGTGTTATTTAGTTGCAACCCACTTTCATGACGATCACTTACTGGGGATGGCGGTTATGCAGCATTACTTCCCAGACGCAAAACTTATTACTCACCAACAAGTCGCTAACGACTTTTCGCTTTACCAGCAAGCTTTAACAGACAAGCTAGAGGGATTCGAGAAAAGCATTGAGCTGAGCTATCAACGATTAGCCACCTTACCCGATGCTGAGCAAGTTCAATGGCGAGAAAAGCTTACCCGCGCTAAAAAGCGCTTATTTCGCTGGCAAGACTATCAATTAACACCACCAAAAATGATTATTAGTGAATCTAAAACGTTAGATTTAGGTGGCTATACACTCACTATAAACCCGCACCAGGCACATACTAATGGCGATTTAACACTACTTGCCGACAAAGGTAAAACCTTAATTGGTGGTGATATCATCGATTGGTTACCCTACCCAGGGCATGGCGAGCTTAAGCAATGGCAACGCTTATTAAAAAAATATATAAATAATAATACGCTGTCACTTTTTATTCCTGGGCATGGCGATTTAGTCGATAAAGTTAAACTAAAACAGTCACTCACGTTTTTAGAAGCGATTACGGAGCATGCTAAAAACAACCCTGAAGCTAGTATTGAGCAATTACAAAAAAACTTCCCTATTGAGGCACTAAAACCTTATCAACAAGAACCACTTGATATAAAATCAAGTCACTTATTTTTGCAATCGGGATTACTTCGCGCTAAAAACAGTCAATAACTGAACACAATGGATTGTGTTAAAATATGGAAGTATATTTTTTAAAAAGGAACAAAATGCGTCACTTGATCTTATGCTTTGCCATTGTATTGCTATGCAGCTGTAAAACCACTCAGCCAGAGATCATTGCGCCTGCAGTTCCCACACCTGTAGAGTCAAAACCGGCACTATCAAATACGCCGATCTCTATAAACACTCACAAAGTCATTAATAAAAAAGCCACCCCCAAAGCCCCTGAAATAGCTCAACCCACAGAGTTATGGGCACATATTGCTGATAACTTACATTTGCCGGTTGAGCAAAATCAGGCGTTAAAAAAACGCATTAACTGGTATTTAAAACAGCCGAATTATTTAAAAATAGTGTCTCGCCGTGCAGAGCCTTTTTTATATCATATCGTAAAAAAAGTAGAGCAAAAGCAGCTCCCCATGGAACTGGCATTACTGCCATTTGTAGAAAGTGGCTTTAGACCTACCGCCCGCTCAAGTGAACATGCTGTGGGTGTGTGGCAACTGGTTGCAGCAACCGCGCATCATTTTGGGGTTAAATCTGATCAATGGTACGACGGACGCCAGGATGTATTAGCCTCAACCGATGCGGCACTTGATTATTTAAGCTATTTACATAAACGTTTTGATGGTAATTGGCTGCATGCTCTTGCGGCCTATAATACCGGTGAAGGCCGAGTTAAGCGCGCTATAAAACGCAATCAAAAACGAGGTAAATCAACTGATTTTTGGGCACTAACCCTACCAAAAGAAACCGCTGACTATGTACCAAAACTATTAGCACTGAGCTATTTAGTAAAACACCCTAAGGCAAATTTTAAACGGCCAAAGCTTCCTTATAAAGCACTGACTACCTCGCTAAATGTGGCAAAACAGTTTGATTTTTCAGTTATGGCCAAGCTCTCTGGCATGGGCGCCAAACAACTGCATGCCCTTAATCGGGGTTATTTAAAAAATCAAAGCTCTCCCCATGGACCGCACACTCTGTTATTACCTATAGAGCAACAAGCTTTATTAAAAAACCGCTTTTTTAAAGCCAATTTTGCAGGCGAATACATCGTTAAGAAAAATGACACTCTGTACGGTATTGCTAGGTATTTTGGCTTGCCTTTAGAAGTATTAAAACAGCTCAATAATAAGCAAAATAACTTTATTGGCGTTGGCGAAAAGCTTATTTTAGGGGAGCCGCAAACTTTGCCTGAGTCACTCACTATTAACTATAAAATAAGCCCTTATCTAGAACAAAAAGAGCAAATCATTCCAACCATCGAGGTAGATTACCACGTAAAACCCGGTGACAACCTTTGGAATATAAGTCAGTTATACGGCGTTGCTCATAGCGATTTAGCGCGTTGGAATAAATTATCTGCCTCAAGCGTATTAAAACCTGGGACTCAGTTGGTTTTATTTATACCTCAAGCCGCTACGCCAAAAACTACACCGGCGAAAAAAGACCTGTTACTCGACTTACAAAATACATTAAATCATCCACGTTAAGTTTCTAAAGCGCAGTATTTCGCGTAAAATTGCCTTTAATTAATTTAAAACTCAAAGAGACAAGCATGCAAATCAGTAAAAATTCGGCCGTTGAATTTCATTACACCCTAAGCGAAGCGGGTGAACAAATCGAAAGCAGCCTAAACGACGCGCCATTAAGTTATATTCACGGCAGCGAAGGCATGCTTCCAGGTTTAGAAACCGCACTTGAAGGTAAAGCCGCTGGTGATAAATTTAGCGTTACGTTATCTCCAAGTGAATCATACGGTGAGCGTGTTGATGACTTAATTCAGCGCATTCCGCTTAAGCACCTTCAAGGTGATGTAAAAGTATGGAAACCAGGCATGACTGCTATGGTGCAATCAAACCAAGGTCGCCACCAAGTAACCATTGTAAAAGTAGGCCGCTTTAATGCTGATTGTGATTTAAACCACCCATTTGCTGGTAAAACGCTGACTTTTGATGTTGAGGTTGTCTCAGTTCGAGAAGCAACAAACGAAGAGATTTCTCACGGCCATGTTCATGCTGAAGGTGGTTGCGGCCACGCACATTAATTGCTAATTAAAGGAACAAGTATGTCAAAAGTTGCAATAGTAACCGGTGGCTCTAAAGGCATTGGCTTTGCTGTGGTTCAGCGATTATTAACGAGCGGCTATCAGGTTCATAACCTAGATATTGAACCCAGTGAGAGTGGTGTTTTTCATCAATGTGATGTTAGTAATGTAACCGCCGTACGCCAGTGTATACAGGCTATTATTGAAAAAACACAACGCATTGATGTACTTGTTTCAAATGCTGGCAAGCACCTAAGTGCCACAATTGAGCAAACCGATGAAGCGACATTCGATGCGTTAATGGCACTGAATGTTAAAGGTGCGTACGCGGCTATACAAAGCGTATTACCAGCCATGAAAGCACAACAAGATGGCGCTATTGTGTTAATTGCCTCAGATCAGGCCATTATTGGCAAACAAAACTCATTTGCTTATAACCTGACTAAACATGCATTGGCTTCGATGGCTAAAACCACCGCCTTAGATTACGCAAGCTTTAATATTCGCACTAATGCCGTGTGTCCTGGCACCATAGAAACGCCATTATTTCATAATGCGATTGATGCATACTGCAAAAAAAGTGGCGCAAATAAGGCAGATATTGTTGCCGAAGAAGCTGCTTTACAACCACTTAATCGTTTAGGCCAAGCCGATGAAGTTGCAGCACTGGTAAACTTTTTAGTAAGTCCAGAAGCCAGCTTTATTACCGGCAGTTTGCAACGCATTGATGGCGGTTACACAGCGCAATGAGTACTAAAATTATTGACCCGCATGTGCATTTTTTTAATTTGCTGGAGGGTCAATACACCTGGCTGCAAGGTGCTAACCCACCCGCTTGGCCTAACTTAGATAAAATAAAACAACCGATTAGCGTTGCTGAACTAATCAAAAGTACGGACTTTGAACTCGTTGGTTTAGTGCATATAGAAGCTGGCTTTGATAATGAGCAACCTATTAATGAATTAAACTGGTTAGCAAAGCATATAAAAAGGCTACCTTACAAAGCGATTAGCTTTGCAACAATTAACCAGCCAAATAACGCATTTAAACTAGCACTTAAACATCTAAAACATTCATCCCTTGTCGGCATTAGAGATATCACTGAAGGTCATGATGCCACGCGCTTATTGAACCCTCATTGTCTCGATAACCTGCGCCACTTGTGCCACTTAAAACTGCATTTTGAAGCGCAATTTGAAATAGAAAACCTCAACATCACCGAGCAACTTATTTCTTATGCCAACCAAGTTAGTGACTTACAAATAATCATTAATCACGCAGGGCTTGCACACAACCTTGCTAACTGGCAACGCGCCATTGAATTACTCGCACAACAGCCTAATGTTGCGATGAAGTTTTCAGGCTTTGAATTGCTTATGCTTAATAGCGAGCAGCAAAGGCAGTGTTTAACACATATTTTAAAGCATTTTGGTATGCAAAGAGTGATGTTTGCCAGCAACTTCCCCGTGTGCCAAATTAACATTAACTACAATGAGTTATGGCATCATTATCGAAGCCTATGTAGCGATGATCTTACATGGCAACACTTGAGTTACAAAAATGCAGCGCGCCTCTATCAACTCTAAATAAAAACCGCTATATTTAGCTCAACAGTTTAAAAAACGAGCATACGTATGGCCATTTTTAATTCATCTTCTCTCAAATACACATTACTCCCTTTTTCGCTAGCCGCTTTATTAACAGGTTGTGGCGGTGGAGGTAGCGACAATGCGACCAACCCAACAACAGACAATAGCGGCTGGACTTCTGGTGTATTTGCTAGCTCAGGGCAATTTAAAGGTCAATGCCAAGCAATTAATGAAAAAAACTGGCTACGCTCTTGGAGTAACGAAACCTACTTATGGTACGACGAAATTATTGATACTAATCCGGCATTAACGTCAGGCGTCATTGATTACTTTAATACTTTAAAAACGGAGCAACTGACTGAGTCGGGTGCGAAAAAAGATAACTTTCACTTTAATTTGCCAACCGATGAGTGGCAAAGACAAAATCAATCAGGCCTAAGCTTTGGTTATGGCTTTAATATAAAAATAATCGCTGGTAGTGCGCCGCGCCAAGCAATTGTTAGCTATACCGAGCCAAATACCCCTGCTAGTAATCAAAATATTATTAGGGGCTTTGAGCTTTTAGAAGTTGATGGTGTTGATTTTATTAACACGACCTCATCAAGCGAGGTAGCTATTATTAACGCAGGTTTATTCCCAGAACAAACAGGTAAAGTTACCGAATTTGTATTTAGGGATATCAGCACTAATGAAAATCGCATTGTTACGCTCACATCTCAAAATATCGAGTCGCAACCAGTAATGAACGTACGTACTGATTTAGCAAACGGCGATGTGGGTTACTTTCAATTTAATAGCCACAACGCGATAGCCGAAACGCAGCTTTACAACGCCTTTAACCAACTCGCTGCCAGCAGCATTAAAGATTTAGTCATTGATGTGCGCTATAACGGCGGTGGTTTGTTACAAATGGCCAGCCAAGTAGGCTACATGGTGGCAGGTAGCAATACCCAAGGCAAAATATTTGAACGCACTATTTTTAACGATAAATATCCCAATACCAACCCTATCACAGGGCAAACACTGACCCCCATGCCCTTTACAAATCGTTTTGTCGGGTTTGAAAATAACCCTGCAATAGCTGCAGGCACCCCATTACCAACGTTAAATTTAGATCGGGTATTTGTACTCACCACCAGCAGCACCTGCTCAGCCAGTGAGGCTATAATTAACGGGCTGCGCGGAGCCGATGTTGAAATCATTCAGATAGGGGCTGGCACCTGTGGTAAACCGTATGGCTTTTACCCAACCGATAACTGCGACACTACTTATTTTACCATTCAATTTACTGGCGAAAATAACAAAGGTTTTGGTGAATATTCAGATGGCTTTGCACCGCAAAATACCATTGATAATGCGCGCCAGCCCGTACTTATTGCTGGCTGTGCTGTTGCCGATGACTTTAGCAAACGCTTAGGTGATGCAAGTGAAGGCTTACTTAATACCGCACTTAGTTATAGAGCAACCGGCAGTTGCCCAGCCCCAAGCTCAATAAATAGTGTTCTCGGTTTTGCGCCCACTATCGCCACCGATATGCCTGAAGTAAAAGACGCGCGAATTCAGACTGTACTTAAACAGAATATTATTCTTAGCGATAACATGAGATAAGCAATGAAGATTTTATTAGCAATAACTGCAATTTCGCTATTTTTAAGTGGGTGCTTAGCACAAAGCTCAGAGCCCACACCTAAATTGCAACATGCGTTACTAATTGAGCCTAATAGCGCTAAAGTAGCCGACGCAATTGCGCAGCTGCTGCATAGCTCGCAGGTTCAATTAGCAGACGATGTTTTTGTCACCTCAAGCACGGTTACCCTTGAGCAACTTAATCATAAAGATCCTCAGGGCAACCCTATTTTGGGCAAGCAACTTAATATGCCAGATCAATTTGAGCTCGTGACTAAGGGAGAGCGCTGTTTTGTTCGCCACCTTGATAGCAAAGCAACCATTGAACTAAAACAAGTACTTTGTAAAATAAACCCACAGCGATAAAAAAGCCGGTAAGTGACAACTCACTTACCGGCTATTCCTCAACAGAGTAAACTATTTTATTTCTACGCGTTGTGAGCGCATTACAATTTCATCGTTAAGCTCAATCCCAAGACCTGGTTCTTCAGATACTTCAAAAAAACCATTTTTAGGTTGTGGATCTTGTAAGCATAGCTCTCTATTCCACTTTTTAATCGCGTAAGTATGATGCTCGTGAATTAAAAAGTTAGGGATCGCTGTTTCTAAGTGCAATGATGCCGCCGTTGCAACCGGCCCTCCACATACGTGTGCCTGAATACGCACATCAAAAATATCAGCGTAATCACATACTTTTTTAGTTTCGGTAAAGCCACCACATAAGCCGATATCTGGCTGTAGTACATCAATACTTTGATCTTCTAAATAAGGACGTACACCCCAGCGGTTATACAAGCGCTCGCCGCCTGCAATAGGCACAGCCACTTTGTCAGCCACTTTTGCATGTAATGAATGGTTTAAGTAATTCACCGGCTCTTCAAAATACATACAATCAAATTCTTCTGCAATTTCACCAATTTGAATTGCCGATGTCGCCCCTGGTAAGCTATGACATTCAAAAATAATATCTACTTCGTCACCCACGGCCTCTCGAATAGCCTGCATACGTGCGCGGTATAGTTTCATTTCTGGACGAGAAATAATATTTGTGCGGTCGTAATAGGTGTTGCCGTCTTTATCGTATTGAATTGGATCGACCTTTACCGCATCGTAACCTTCCGCCACCGCTTTTAGTGCCGCTTCTGCATATTCTTGTGGCTGTACCAGCGCTTTAAATTCACTGTCCCAGTCAAACTGCAGCTGTGATGCATAAGTACGCAGCTTGTCGTTAACTTTACCGCCAAGCAACTGATAAACCGGTAAACCCAATGCTTTACCTTTTATATCCCAAAGTGCCGTATCAATCGCACTCATTGCTGCGTAAACCACCGGCCCACCGCCTAGACCCCAAAAACTTTCACGCAACATGCGCGACCATAGTTTTTCAGTTTGAAACGGGTCATGGCCAATTAAAAAGGCATCGGCCATTTCTTTGATCATCGCAGCAGCTGCACTGTGACCTAAATCGTACGCAAGACCTGCTTCACCCACACCGCTAATACCTTCATCGGTATGAATACGAACAAATACCGGCGTCCATGCAGGACGATCAGGGCAATGAATATCAAAGACTTCAACGCGATTTACTTTCATAAAAATTCCTTATTAACCTTCAGTGGGTTATTTTGCAAAACTAGGATCAAGACGATACGCTTTTCGTAACATGGCAGGCCATGCTAGCTGGCCCCCTGTACTGCCGCTGTGAACGACGTTCGCTTGGTTATAAATGTTATCAATAATAGCTTGAGGTACAGCAACCGCTTCTTGCGCACTTGATTGAATGGCTAACTGTATTTCACAGGCACGCTGAAGGTCATAAAAGCGCATAAACGCATCGCCTACCGTTGGGCCTACTGTTAAACCGCCGTGGTTGACCAATAGCATATGATTGGTGGTGCCTAAATCTGTTTGCAGGCGTTTACGCTCATCGTCATTCACCGCTAAACCTTCATAGCCATGGTAAGACAGAGACGGCAATGAAAACATCGAATACTGACTTAGCGGTAACAGCCCTTCTTTTTGTGTTGCAACCGCAATTGTTTCTTTTGTGTGCAGGTGTATAACGCAATGTGCATCCTCACGTACTTCGTGAATGGCACTGTGAATAGTGAACCCTGCAGGGTTAATATTAAAGGGTGTATCGTCAATAATGCGGCCATTTAAATCTACTTTGACTAAGTTAGATGCAGTGATCTCATCAAACGTTAAGCCAAAGGCATTCACTAAATAATGATCAGTGCCCGGTAGGCGAGCAGAAAGGTGCGTATAAATTAAATCCCCCCAACGAAAATGGTCAACTAATCGATAACATGCGGCTAAATCAACACGTAGTTGCCACTCTTGTTCTGATACTTTATTTTTTAAATTGAGCTGGGGTAAATCAAACATAACAAGCCTTTTAAAACACAGCATAGCGCTAGTGATTGTAGATGTTTAGAAGTCTAAATGAGTATTGACATGATCGCAATCACCAAATAAAAAAGCCACACATAGGTGTGGCTCTTTTTAATTAGCGTTAACGATTATTGTACTTTTGATAGGTAATCGGCAATCGCTTCAAATTCTTCATCAGTCACAGTCGCAACCATCGCTTTCATCGCCATAGACATACCGTTGTTACGAGCGCCTGACTTGATGTCTTTCATTTGCGCTACTAAATATTCTTTGTTTTGACCATTTAGTTTAGGGTACATCGCCATAATAGGTGCTTTACCTTCTGCACCATGACATGTTTGACAATTTTTAGCTGTGTAAAGTGCAGCGCCATCTGCAGCGGCTGCTGAAAATGAAAAACTTGCGGCTAAACCAATACCCGCGCCTAATAAAAGTGTTTTTATCTTGCTCATTGTATTTACTCTTCTTTTTACGGTTAAAAAAAACGGTTGTGATTATTGTAGTCAATAAATCTTTAAAAAGCATACGTCCTTGGTAAGGTTTGACGATCAATCAGAACAAATACGTGTATCCCTCATAAAACACATACTAGCTTGCTTTAACTGAGCAGATACTTAATAGGCTTACCAAATAAGATCGTCTGGCACTTCAAAATCAGCATACGGATCGTCTTCATCTTTGGCTTTATTTTCAGGCTCAACATGAAACACAATATACTTTTCATCCACCTCAGCCACTTTACGCGCAGGCTCATCTTCTAATACGTAAAACTGACCTTCTAACACACAAATAGCTAAACGCCCGCCCGAGAGCGCCTTTTGCGTTTGCTCATTCACATCAAGCCCTTTCACTTTATTTTCATAAGTGAAGTTAAAGGTACGCTCACCGCGAATTGACTCTTGATTATGATGCTCTAAAATTTGCTTAACACGGGCGACTTGCTCGCGCTGCTTTAATTCTTCTTGGCGCGCTTTATTGAGCTCTTCAGCTTTTTGCTGCTGCTCCAACTTAGTTTGCTGAATATGCTTTTGTAAATCGTTCGGGTTGCTCGTCGCTCCCTTCTTTTGCTTTTTCTGTTGCTTGCGCTTTTCTGATTTAGCAACTTTAGCTTTATGTGATGTTGTTAAACCAGCTTGGAGCAATTGCTCTTGTAGTGACCCCATGGCGTGTTCCCACTAAAAACGAATATTAATGCTATTTTAATCACCAACGAGCGTAAATAACAGCGCTATTGGTATTAATCTAACAAACTACTGAAAACAAAGCATGATTTAGCGCAATAAAGGTTAATTTATGAAAACCCTAGCAGTTTTGTATATAATGCAGCTCAACTAATAAGCAATGTATATGGCAGTTAATGCGCTTACCTCACCTACTCATCTGTTCAGTTTTCATTTTTTTTGTTTTATACGCACCACAGCCATTATTAAGTTTATTTGCTACTGAATTTAATGTTGCTCCTGCTGTTGCAGGCAGCTTAATGACGGCCACTATGTTGCCTTTAGCTATTGCCCCTTTGGTGTATGGACTGTTTTTAGCTAAGCGAAACCCTTTATTGATATTACGCTTCGCTATGTTGTTACTGGGTGTGGGTTGTATCTTATTTATTTATGCCCCGAGTTTTGAATTACTTCTACTGGTAAGGTTTTTACAAGGACTGACTTTACCTGCCGCATTGACTGCCATGACCAGCTTTATTGGTATGAGCTATCAAGCCGATACATTACAAAAAAATATGACGCTATATATAGGTAGTACGATTGTCGGTGGTTATTTTGGTCGTGTATTGGCTGCGCTCTTTAGCGATGTTTGGTCGTGGCAGAGTTTTTATTACCTAATAGCAGCCATGCTGATTATTCTAGCGTTAAGTATTCCCCATAAACGTTTTAATCTCGTTAAATCAACCGAGGTTTTATCACCATTAGATTATATAAAACAACTTAAAGAGGGCTCTGCACTTAAGCTCTATGGTGCCATTTTTTGTATGTTTTTTTGCTTTGCAGCATTATTAAACTACTTGCCTTTTATTTTAAAAAATACCTTTTTAATTAATAACACGCGCGACATTGGCTTTGTTTATAGTGGCTATCTGGTGGGTGCTTTGGCTTCTATTTTCACTCCTTGGCTATTAAAAAAAATGACTTCAGCCTGGCGATTGTTGGCCGCGGTATTCGTGTTTTATAACCTCAGTATTATGTTATTAATGAGTCATTCACTGTTGTTGTTTTTAATTGCATTCACACTCTTTTGCGGCGCTATGTTTGTGATTCATTCCACAGCGGCACCACTGGTTAATAAAATCAGTCACGCACCGCCAAGCGTTACCAACGGGTGCTATGTATCATTTTATTACAGCGGCGGCGCACTGGGCTCGTTATTACCAGGGGTGGTTTATCAAACTCATGGACAAACGGCGTTTATGGCAACATTACTCGCTGTATGTTTGTGTGGACTGGGGCTTATTTTGTGGGCTCAACGCGATGGCAAAAACATCACCCGCGGCTGATGCTCAGTAAAGTCAAAAAAACGCAGTAAATCAGGCTTAGTTAATAACCATGTTTGGGTATTTTCAAACGGGTGGCAATGAAATAAATCGCCAAACCAAATATCTTGATCAAGCCAAAGCGTTACATCACGCTGTTTGTCGTTCATTAAGCTGAGCATTGACACGCAACCCGGTGCAACCTTTAAGTACTTAGCCAAGCGCTCATTAGAGGCAAAGCCTAAGCGCGATAGCCCTTGCTGTTTGGCAAGTGACTTTAAATCCAACTGTTTATCATGCGCGGTGATCACTAAAAAATGACGCTTACCTTCGTTGTCTCGCAAAAATAGGTTTTTTAAACGTGTTCCTGGGCGATTTACCATCAGTTCATCGGCATCTAAACTGCCATGTAGCGCTGGATGTTCTATTACGTCATATTCTATATTTAGTTGGGTTAACACTGCCGCTAGTTTTTGTTTATCCGCTAACATATTACAAACAACGCCCTCTTAATTGCACACTTAAATCACGCCATAGTACTTCGTTTATTTCATGCTTATCTGCACAATAGTTACGCTGTGCTAGTTCTTTATTAAGAAACTCTACCGCTTGATCTTCTAATTGTAATTTTAAAACACTCGACTCTTCAAAATGCTCTTGCTCAGCAAAACGCTGAACATCACTGCGGGTTAGTTTTTTATTAATATTAATTTGCTCACGACTTTTAGCCTTTACAGAAACCACATAAGCAAAAAGCTTGTTACCTTGCTCATCAAGGGTGTCATAAAATTGTTTATTATTAATTTCGTAGGGCGGTTCATCTACTGAACTGGCACAACCAAAAAGGAAAATCATGAAAACTAACGCGTATTTTTTCATTATGTATTGTCGTTTTAGTAAATATTTAGCTCGAGTTTAACAAAAATTAGTTAAAACGGAAAAATTTGTGAAAAAATACTTGACCAAAAACGTAAAAATATTTAAAGTTCACCCCGCTTGAGACTCAGCACTTAAGCATTTACATTGTATGTAAATTAGGAATGTGGGGCTATAGCTCAGCTGGGAGAGCGCCTGCCTTGCACGCAGGAGGTCAGCAGTTCGATCCTGCTTAGCTCCACCACTTTCCTACTCTCTCCCCTAAGTAATATCCTTATTTTTATATTCTAAATAAATTTCTCTGTTGATAATTTTTGCCCTGTTTTAATCTTTATGTTTGCTTAGTTGTTTGATTTTGCTAAATCGAGATCAAAAATGCCGAGCAAAAGCCCGGCATTTTTATCGTTTATTAGGTTGGGTAAGTTATTCGCGAACTTGACCAACACCATTAACTAAATATTTCTCAGTTGTTAGTGACTCAAGCCCCATTGGACCATAAGCATGCAACTTAGTCGTTGCAATACCAATCTCGGCGCCTAAACCTAGTTGTGAGCCATCAGAGAAACGTGATGACGCATTAACCATAACAACCGATGCATCCACACTACGTTGGAATAACTCTGCCGCAGCATCGTTTTTAGTACAGATAACTTCGGTATGATTTGAGCCAAATTGAGCAATGTGCTCAACGGCTGCATCAAAGCTTGGCACTATACGAATAGCAATTTCTAAATCTAAATATTCTTCACCAAATTCGTTATCTGCAAGCACAGTGGCATTATCAAAATACTCAGCCGCTTTGGCATCGGCATTTATTTTTACGCCTTCTTGGCGAAGCACTACCGCGCACAGGTTTAAAAACTCATCAGCAACATCTTGGTGTACTACTAACCCTTCTAAGGCATTACATACGCCAGTACGTTGAGTTTTACCGTTAAGTAGTAGATTAAGTGCCACTTCTAAGTCTGCATCTTTATCTACGTATAAATGACACACGCCTTTAAAGTGCTGAATAACAGGAATTGTACTGTTTTCTGTTACATAGTTAATAAGCCCTTCACCGCCCCGTGGGATAATTAAATCAATACTGTCGCGTTGCTGCATTAATTCCATTAGTAAAGCACGGTCAGGATCTGGAATAACTGAAATTAGCGCCGTTGGCAAACCATGTTTAGTAAGCACGCTGTGCATTACACTAGCAATGGCTTGTGAGCTTTTAAGCGCTTCTTTACCACCGCGCAAAATAACACCATTACCCGACTTAAAGCACAATGCACCCGCGTCAGCCGTTACATTAGGTCGTGCTTCGTAAATCATACATACCACGCCCAGTGGTACACGCATTTTTCGAATTTTAATGCCATTTGGACGTTCAGTGATATCACGTAACTGGCCAACCGGATCATCAAGTGAAACAATCACTTCGATACCTTCAGCCATCGCTTCAATGCGCTCATCATTCAATGTTAAACGGTCTATCATTGACGCTGCTAAATTATTGTCACGCGCAGCGCTTAGGTCACTTTCGTTTTCTTTGATTATAAATTCTTTTTGATCTCTTAATGCCGCTGCCATATCGGTTAACACGTTGTTTTTAGTCTCGGTATTGAGTAAAGCAAGTGTATGTGCAGCTTTTGCTGCTTGGCGTGATATATCCGTAATTAAACTCATGACTTCTCCAATAATGCGATATCTTTTTCTGAAATAATTGGTCCAATTGAATCCTGCATTTTTTCGCTGAATTCACTCTGCTCGTTGTCTGCAATAAAGTTTAACAAGCAGCTACTGTAATTTGCTGTGGCTTTAGCTAAACGCGTACCATCTTCACTGCGAACTAAGATAGTATCGCCCACAGCAAACTCGCCATGTACTTCCTTGATCTCATCGCCTCGTAAACAGCCGTCTTCGCCTTCTAGTGAATCATCAAATGACCCATCGACAACCACTTCACCTTGTTCATTTGCGGTATGTGTCATCCAGTGAATAGAGTCTTGCATTGGTTTTTCATAAGGCAAGAACACACTACCTGGATTTTCGCCCGCTAATAAACGAGTAAAGGTTTCTTCTTTAAAGCCGTTAATAATATACGTTGCAATACCATGTGATGTGGCTTTTTCTGCCGCTTCAATCTTGGTTTTCATACCACCGGTGCCTACTGCACTGGTAGCACATCCTGCCATAGCATAAATAGAATCATCAATTGATTTTATTTCAGGCAATAATACGGCATCGTCATGCAAATTTGGGTTTTTGTCGTACAGCCCATCTACATCTGAAAAAATCATTAATGCGTCAGCGTCAGCGGCAGCTGCCACCATAGCTGATAAGTTATCGTTATCACCCACTTTTAAATCATCTGTTGTCACCGCATCATTTTCATTAATGATAGGTAGCACGCCGTGTTCTAACAAGGTAAATACAGTTTCACGAATACTTTGATAGCGCTCACGGTCACGTAGGTCACCATGAGTTAATAGTAGCTGCGCCGAAGGAAAATCAAAGAAACGATCCCACATGGCCATCATTTCTGTTTGCCCTGCTGCTGCCATGGCTTTTTTCATAACAACTGAGCGCGGCTTCTCTGATGGAAATAAATGCGAGCCTGCCGCTACAGAGCCTGATGACACTAAAATAACCTCTATACCACGTGCGCGACAGTGAACGATAAACTGTGCGATGGTTAACAAGTAGCGTGAACGACAGCCATCTTGATCGGGTGCAATTAAGGCACTGCCCACTTTAAGTACGATACGTCGCCAATTTAACTTTTGCATAAATGCTCAACTTTCCATTTTATTTGTATTCATCACACTGATGAATGAAACCAGGTCGCTATGTTTAAAACATAACGTCGAATTTGTTTATCATTGCCCACACTTTTTTTACACACGCGTACACCGTCTCTAAAACCATTGTTTTAAATTGAGATGCAAAAAATAAATAGTATTAACCCAATAAAATTGGATTGTACTAACTAAAAAAATATAAAGTGTTGTTTATGTATCGCTGTAAAAAGCTGTGTGCGGCTTTTTTATTAACAACATACATAGAGCCTCTTAAGTCTGGTACACCAACAGATAGGGTGATGACTTAAGGACCGAGATTTAACCGCCACGATGGGGATTAAATATTGAAAGGTAATAATTCAACTCAAACTTTAATTTATATGCGTTAAGCAAATAAACACCTTGAGCAAAACTATACCAAAGAGTTCGGTAAATGATATTTTATGTTCGAACATTATAAAACATCGCTGAAACAATCACTAAGAGAGTTAAGATGTTTATATCTAACACGTTTACTTACTTAAACAACAAACTTTATTAGATAACTAATTATTCGAACACGAAGTATAATACGTTAAAATAGCCGCTTAGATCAAGGCTAAAATTAAAGCTAAATAGGTGATAACAGACAAGGCATGCACATTTTGCAATAGATATCATAAAGTTAGACTACTATAAATGGTAATTATAGAGACTATAACTTTGATAACACTCTCACAAAAGACGTTAACACTAAATAAATAAACATTATTTATTAGCTAAATTTAATTTACACGTGTATACCCACTGTATTACTGGTTGGTAACCGTTATACTTTTAAACATTATTAAAATTAAGGAGTTTTTACTCTATGTCAGCAATTTATATAGCCGGTATTGCACTGTGTTCAGTGTTAGCCCAATGGGTCGCTTGGGCGTTTAGAGTACCCGCTATTCTGTTTTTATTGCTTACAGGGCTTTTATTAGGGCCATTTAGTGGCGTATTAGACCCTGATGCATTATTAGGTGATTTACTTTTTCCTGTGGTCTCTTTGAGTGTCGCTGTGATTTTATTTGAAGGGTCCTTAACTTTACATTTTCGAGAACTTAAAGGGATCAGTAAAGTCGTCAGAAACCTCTGCTCTATTGGTATGCTTACAACTTGTATTGTTATTAGTTTTAGCGCCTATTGGTTACTCGAGTTAAATTGGCGAGTTGCTGCAGTACTTGGCGCAGTGCTTGTTGTTACGGGGCCAACCGTTATTGCTCCATTACTTAACTCGATGCGACCTACCCAGGATATCGATCGTATTTTACGCTGGGAAGGCATAGTAATAGACCCCATTGGCGCTTTATTTGCAGTACTAGTGTTTGAAGCCGTAATGCTGGTTGGTCAGGGTGAAGTACTTAGCCATACTATCGTTGCACTGGTTAAAACCGTTGGCGTTGGTTTAAGCATTGGTGTGGTTTCGGGTTGGATCACGACGCAACTAATGCGCCGAGAATGGCTGCCATTTGAGCTACATAAGTTTGGTATTTTAGCGTTAGTGTTAATTAGCTTTTCTATTTCAAACCACATAAGCCATGAGTCAGGCTTACTGGCTGTGACGGTGTTTGGCATTTGGTTAGCTAATCAAGATGACTTGGAAATAGATTCGGTACTCGAGTTTAAAGAAGATTTGTCGATGATTTTAATCTCGACTTTATTTATTTTATTGGCCGCAAGACTACAACTCTCTGATTTAATGATGCTCGACAGCGACGTATTTATATTTTTAGCTATTGTGCTATTTATTGCGCGCCCATTGTGTATTGCTATTTCAACCTTTGGTACAGACTTACCGATGAAATCACGCCTAGTACTTGCTTGGATTGCACCTCGCGGTATTGTTGCAGCAGCCGTTGGTTCAGTATTTGCGCTGAGTATGATGGAAGCGGGAGTAGCCGATGCCGAAAAAATGGTGCCACTCATATTTACTGTTATTATTGTTACTGTGGTACTGCAAAGCTTAACGGCTATCCCTGTTGCGAAACTACTTGGAGTGCGTCAACCATCCCCTAATACTATTTTAATCATTGGTGCAAACCATGTATCGCGTGCAATTGCACGTGGCTTAAAAGAGCAAAATATTCCTGTTCATCTATCAGATCCTGCTTGGGAGAACTGTAGAATGGCGCGCATGGATGGCCTTCCTTGTTATTACGGTAACCCGCAATCGGAGCATGCTGAACGTTATTTACCTTTAACCACGATTCGCAGTGTTTTAGCGCTTTCACCTAATCGCCACCACAACGCATTAGGGGTGCAGTACTTCTCTCATTTATTAAATGAAAAAAATGTATTTTCACTACGTTCCTCTTCATCACATGCTAAAGCAAATAAAGACAGTGCGACGTTTTTATCACGACAAATTCTGTTTGGTGAAAACGGCGCATATGCACGCTTAAGCAGTGTTATTGCCAAAGGCGGTAAAGTGAGTGCAACACGTATATCTGAAGAGTTTAGCTGGCAGCAGTATTTAGAAATGAATCCTGAAGCGATCCCACTGTTTATTCTCAAAGGGGATAAAGACAGTGATGAAGACGCACCAGTGAAAATGAGGCCTTTTACCAGTGATATGGAAAAGCCACCACAAGAGGGTGAACGAGTAGTTGCATTGCAACCGCCTAAAATATCGCTATTAAAAGATCCGGCCAATAACAAAGCCAAAGACAATAAAAAAGATGAGTAATAACTAAAAAGCGAGAGTGCTAAAAAAAGCACTCTCACTTTTTTATTTACAAACCTAAACTCTGATTAAGAGATTTACTAACATATTAAATCATAGTCATAATTAGGTTTATTTTCTCTAGCTAGAGTTTAGGTTACATAGGTAAGCGCGCGCGGGTAACGACACTAGCTGGCATTTTTTCAGCAAGTTTAGTTAATGCTCGCTCTATTTTTTTATGTGTCGCTTTATCGGCTACCGTGGTGTTAAACAGCCAACGATAAGCATCTTCAAAGTCTCTTGGACTACCATAGCCTTGATTAAACAAGCCCACTAATCGTAATTGCGCTTTTAAGTTACCTTGCGCTGAGGCCTCACGGAGGTAGGTTATTGCCATGGCTTTGTCTTTTTGGACTAACTGCCCAACATCGTAATAGCGACCTAGCTGCTCTAATGCTGCCGCTAAGCCCTGCTCAGCCGCTTTTTTCATGTAATACACACCTAAAGCTACATCACGCTCAACACACACCTTGTAGGCGAGCATATCACCGTATAAAAATTGATACGACGGCAATGCCATTTTATTGGCTCGCGCTTCTATATCTTGCACTAACTGGCAATTATCTGCCTTCACGCGGGCTAGATGAGTGTTCTCATTAATTAAAGCTATTAACTCAGATTCAGTATACAGCGGCACAGCTGCAGGGCTTTCTTCAGCTAAGCTATTGCTTATATTAAATAAAGAAAGTGTAAGTAGTGATAATGACCACACTGAGCAACGAGAAGATAAACGCATATTAACCACTTTAAAAATAAACTTACCAAATAATATACAAAGATCGTTCCACTATTAATAGGTATGCTTTTTTATAGACATAAAAAAAGCTGCACATGGCAGCTTCTTTTCAACATAAACCCAATTATGCAAATGGGCTACGAAGTATCATGGTTTCAACACGATCTGGACCTGTAGAGATAATATCAACAGGGACGCCCGTGATTTCTTCAATACGTTTAATGTAATCAATTGCTGCTTTAGGTAAACCTTCAATCGATGTTACACCCACGGTATTTTCAGACCAACCAGGCATTTCTTCGTATACTGGTGTTACTTTATCGTAACCTTCAGCCGCTAATGGCGTAACGTTAGTCACAGTACCATCTTCAAGCTTATAACCAGTACAGATTTTAAGTGTTTCTAAACCGTCTAAAACGTCAAGTTTAGTTAAACAAAATCCTGAAATGCTGTTAATTTGAACTGCACGGCGCATAGCCACTGCATCTAACCAGCCAGTACGACGTAAACGACCAGTAGTAGCACCAAACTCATGACCTTTGTCACCTAAATGCTTACCTACTGGGTCTTGTTTTTCAAGGCCATCGTAAAGCTCTGTAGGAAAAGGACCTGAACCTACACGTGTTGTGTACGCTTTAATGATACCTAGTACATAATCAAGGTGTAATGGGCCAAAACCCGCACCTGTAGCAACGCCACCAGCAGTAGTGTTTGAAGATGTAACATAAGGGTAAGTACCGTGATCGATATCAAGTAATGTACCTTGTGCACCTTCAAATAAGATGTTGTCACCGGCGTTACGCGTTTGATCTAAAAGCTCAGTTACATCAACTACCATTGCTTTTAAGATGTCAGCAACAGCCATTGCGTCATCAAACGTTTTTTGAAAATCTACTGCATCTACTTTGTAGTAGTTCACTAATGTGAAGTTGTGGTATTCCAATACTTCTTTTAACTTAGTAGCAAATAATTCAGGATTGAATAAATCGCCAACACGTAAACCACGACGTGCTACTTTATCTTCATACGCTGGACCGATACCACGACCCGTTGTACCGATTGGTTTATCGCCACGCGCTGTTTCGCGAGCTACATCTAATGCAACATGGAAAGGCAATATTAGCGGACATGCTTCACTGATTAAAAGACGTTCGCGTACTGGTACGCCACGCTCTTCAAGCATGCCAATTTCTTTCATTAGCGCTTCTGGTGATAAAACAACACCATTACCAATCACACATTTAACATTGTCACGTAATACACCCGATGGAATAAGGTGTAGAACTGTCTTTTCACCGTCGATCACTAAGGTATGGCCAGCGTTATGACCACCTTGATAACGAACTACTAAAGATGCTTTATCTGTAAGGAGGTCAACTACCTTACCCTTACCTTCGTCACCCCATTGGGTGCCTAGTACAACAACGTTTTTACCCATTGCAAATTCACTTAGAGAAAATTAGGACGAGATTTTACCAGAAAACTAAAGCAAAGTTCACCCCGTTTAGCTTATTTTTTCCTCGTGCCCTTAGTAAACATCAGTGTTTAGCTAATAATCACATAAATAACAGTGATTTATAAGATTAAAATTCAGATAACAAAAAGCCCTGCAATTGCAGGGCTTTTTAAATTTAACTAAAGCTGTGATTACTGAGCTTTCGCGCCTTTCATGTATTGGAAGAAGTCGCTATCCGGTGATAACACCATCACGTCTTGCTTTCCTTTGAAAGTTTGCTTGTAAGCTTCTAAAGAGCGAACAAAGCTAAAGAACTCAGGGTCTTTATTATAAGCACTAGCGTAAATCGCAGCAGCATCAGCATCGCCTTGACCACGAACAGAACGCGCATTACGTTCTGCATCAGCAAGCATTACTGTTACTCGGCGGTCAACACCTGCACGAATCGTCTCTGCTTTTTCCTGACCTTCAGAACGGTGCTCTTTAGCAACGGCAGTACGCTCAGCACGCATACGTTGGTAAATAGAGCTACTCACCTCTTGAGGTAAGTTAATTTGCTTAACACGTACATCAAGTACTTCAATACCCAGCTCACTAGCACTTTCAGAGGCTTGTACTAACGCTTCTTCCATCAGCTCGCTACGTTCACCCGATACAATTTCACGAATAGTACGAGTACCAAAGTTAGTACGTAGGCCATTATTTACTTTTTGCTTAAGCAGTGTTTCAGCGTATTGCTTATCACCACGTGCACGCAGGTAAAAAGAGCTAAAGTCGTTAACACGCCATTTTACAAACGAATCAACAATTAAGTCTTTTTTCTCGCTAGTTACAAAGCGATCCGGTGTGCCATCTAGCGTTTGAATACGCGCATCAATGCGGCGCACTTGGCTAAAAAATGGCACTTTTAGATGTAGACCTGGACCATAAACTACCGCTTGATCATCGCTGTCTTTTTGTACTTTACTAAATAAAAGTACAATCGCCTTTTGGCCTTCAGAAACCACAAATACTGACGAGAAACACATTACAATGGCAGCTAATAGGATTACTAAACTAAAGTTTTTCATTATGCTTATCTCCCGTCGTTGAAGCGATCATTGTTAAAGCGATCATTACCACTATTAACAGTGCTGTTACGTGACGTATTTACCTTGTTACGTAAATCGTTAATATCGCTTGAGCTAGGTAAAGCAACGCGTGTTGATGAACCCTGTTTTTCCATGATTTTATCAAGTGGTAAATACATCATGTTGTTACCGCCCTTAACGTCAACCAATATTTTAGAGCTATTACCTAATACTTCTTGCATTGCGTCTATGTATAAACGCTCGCGTGTTACTTCTTTAGCTGCTTGGTATTCTGGAAGTAATTTCTCAAAACGAGCCACTTCACCTTGCGCTTCTAAAGTAATACGCTCTTGGTAACCTTCAGCCTCTTGCGTCATACGCGTTACTTGACCACGCGCACGCGGTTCAATTTCACGGGCATACGCTTCGGCTTCACGAATAAAGCGTTGTTCATCCTCTTGGGCTGCAATTGCATCATCAAACGCATCTTTAACTTCCATTGGCGGACGTGAATCCTTGAAGTTAACGTCAGTTACGATTAAACCTAAGTTATAAGGTTCGATGATTTGATTTAGCTCATCCCAGGTATTTTGACGCACAACTTCACGGCCGTTAGTCAGTACTTGGTCCATTTTTGAATGACCAACAACATAACGCAGTGCACTATCTAATGCTTCTTCAAGGCTGCTGTCAGCGTTAGTGACACTAAACTTGTATAAGTATGGGTCGATTACTCGATACTGTACTTCAAACTCAACGCTTACTACGTTTTCATCTTCAGTTAGCATAAAGCCTGATGCTGATAACGAACGAACAGCTTCGATATCGACTGGAATAACCGTCTCAACAAAGGTCATTTTCCAACGCAAGCCTGGATCTGCAATTCGGTCAAACTTACCAAATTGAAGAACGACACCGCGTTCAGCTTCTTTCACCGTATAAATACCGCTTAACGCCCACACAATGGCAGCGATAATAAGTACAAATGAAATACCGGCTCCGCCAAGTCCACCGCCGCTACCATTGCCGGATTTTTTACCGCCAAATAAGCCGTTAAACTTGTTACTGAATTTACGGAACACCTCGTCTAAATCAGGTGGGCCTTGATCACGTCCGCCTTTGTTATTCCACGGATCTTTGTCATTGCCATTATTACCCGGTTCATTCCAGGCCATAGCTATACTCCATTGTTATCTAAATAAATTCGGAAATTGTGTTAAATCTAACAAATCTTATGCATTTCTTATACTAAAACCGACATTAATCTTTCAGTTTTTAGTCGCAGCTAATAAAACTTTCAATCTCTGGGCCAAAATCTTTAATCAAACGATTCCACTCAATCATAGGTAATCGCACATCTAGCAACCAATTACCTTGCTCATCAAAACGTTCGTTATGTACTGCACTTAAGTTAAATAAAGATGCTCTTAAACGTCCATACTGAGGAGCCAGTATTAAAGTTTCACTCAACATCTTTTTAGCTAGTAGGTCACTAATAGCCTCACTTAGCAGCTCGCAACCTTCACCTGTTTTTGCTGATAACCATACCCTTATAGGTTGGCCTTCGTCATCGCGATCAATACGTGGGGTTACATCATCCAGCGCATCAATTTTGTTGTATACAAGTAATTGCGGTACATCATCAGCTTCAATTTCTTTGAGTACTTCTTGTACCTGTTCAATATTTTCTTTTCGACGAGGGTCGGCTACATCTATCACGTGTAATTGTAAATCAGCCTCTCGCGTTTCTGTCAGCGTTGCTTTAAATGCAGCCACTAAGTCATGCGGTAAGTGGCGAATAAACCCTACAGTATCCGCTAAAATAACCGAACCAACATCGCCAATATCTAATTTGCGTAAGGTTGGGTCTAGTGTTGCAAACAACTGATCAGCGGCATACACATCAGAATTTGTAATACGGTTAAATAAGGTTGATTTACCCGCATTAGTATAGCCCACTAAAGAAACCGTTGGGATCTCATTACGAGTACGTGCTCGTCTACCTTGCTCACGTTGTACGCCAACTTTAGCCAAACGGGCGCGTATATTTTTAATACGTGCACGTAATAAACGTCGATCGGTTTCTAACTGCGTTTCACCAGGACCACGTAAACCAATACCGCCTTTTTGGCGTTCAAGGTGGGTCCAACCTCGGATTAAACGAGTCGACATATGACGAAGCTGCGCTAACTCAACTTGAAGTTTACCTTCGTGAGTACGTGCGCGCTGAGCAAAAATATCGAGGATAAGTGTGGTTCTATCAAGCACCCGACATTGGCAAACACGCTCTAAATTACGTTCTTGAGACGGACTTAACTGATGGTTAAAAATGACAACATCGGCATTGTGGATTTTGACAATTTCAGCTATTTCTTCTGCTTTGCCGGTACCGACAAATAGCTTCGGATGTGGTGCTTGACGGCTGCCTTGCACAACCGCCAAACTACTAACACCAGCAGAAGATACCAACATTTCTAATTCGTGGAGATCTTCACGATCCCCCTCTTTAGGTAAGTCGATATGGACTAAAATTGCCTGTTCGCCAGATTCATAGCGGTCAAACAAGCATTACGCTCCTAATTTAAAAGTTTCCAGCTTCAGGTTCTTCAGTGTCTTCATTTCCCTGAACACCTTGGAAGTTGACTGCGCGTGCAGGTACAACTGTAGAAATTGCATGTTTATACACCATTTGGTTAACAGTGTTTTCCAGCAAAATTACAAATTGGTCAAATGACTGAATTTTACCTTGTAATTTTATGCCATTTACCAAAAAAATTGATACTGGAATGCGCTCACGGCGTAGTGCATTTAAAAATGGGTCTTGTAACGATTGGCCTTTTGCCATGTTATTATTCCTTCGTTCTAGGTGTTATTATAATTAAGTGGCTGAACTGATTTAACAAAGATAAATTTTGTTCAACTACTACTAGCTTAGCGAACTTACTACACGATGCAAGTTTTCTTCATCACCTGTTGTTAACCATGTAACATCAGGCCAGCTTCTTAACCACGTTAATTGACGTTTAGCCAATTGACGTGTGGCTGCAATGCCGCGAAAAATCATTTCATCATGATCAATTTCACCCGCAAGGTAATCCCACATCTGTCTATAACCTACACAACGAATAGAAGGCATATTGGGATGTAAATCCTCACGTAGATATAGGGTCGAAACTTCTTTTTCAAACCCCTGTTCAATCATTATTTTAAACCTTTCTTCAATTCGATGATGTAATTCACTGCGATCATCGGGTGCAATTGCAAATTGATGAAAAGTATAGGGTAATGCTGGCTGCTTTTGCTTTTGCAATTCAGTCATCGTTTTACCTGTTATACGGTAAACTTCCAAAGCACGATTAATTCGCTGCGAATCATTTTCACTCATCTTTTGTGCGGCTTGCGGATCAACTTTAACCAGCTCTTTGTATAAATAAGGCCAGCCATGCTCTTTAGCTTGTGTTTCTAGTTCGGCTCTAACGTCTGCATCGGCCTCAGGTAATGGCGACAACCCATCAATTAGCGCTTTGAAGTACATCATTGTACCTCCAACCAATACAGGCACTTTACCTTGTTGATGAAATTTATCAATTTTTTCTATAGCATCACGTCTAAAATCAGCAACCGAATACGTTTCACTCGGATCAAGTAAGTCAATTAAATGATGTGGGGCACGAGCTAATTCGTCGGCATCAGGCTTAGCCGTACCAATATCCATACCTTTATAAACAAGCGCAGAATCAACGCTAATAATCTCAGTATTTAAATACTCACACAGTGAAATTGCCAATGCTGTTTTACCAGCAGCGGTTGGGCCCATTAAAAATATGACCGGTAAATTACTCAACACGAATACCTTAATTAAATTGCGTTAGATAAGAGTTTAGATCTATTTTAACTGCTTTTTCTCGCAAGCGTTCAATTGTTTGCGGATTATTTTGTAAGCGCGCTTGCTGCTCTAAAAAGGCATTGCTCGCATAGAACCGTGCGGGAATTATATTTACCTGCCATCGTAGCCATTCATCAATACTTGCTAACTGAGCCTTACATCCCTCAAGCAATGCATCTATTGCAGCACTTACATCTAATAAGTACAGACTTGTAGGCAACTTCTTTACCATAACAAACTGCTTTTCTATTAATAACTCAAAACCTAGTAAGGTAAACCAAGACTGCTGAGCAGCAAGAAGCGCCGTGTCTTGTTTTGATACGTTGACACGCACAGGCAATAGGAGTGCTTTACCTTCAAGGCTGCCGTGCTCTTTTATTTGTGTATGCCAATCATCCGCTAATGCGTATTTAAAGTGTGAACAATAAAGTTGATTTTCATTATTGAACACGCAAACGCCCTTTTCAATGCTTATTATATCGACAGTGCGCAGTGCTGTATCTGATACTTGCGTCTCATTAGGTTGTAGAAATGCTGACGCAGTATCAAAGTGCTGCGCTTGTTGCTCATTCACGCCCTGATAAAACGCATTCACATCATGGTAATTTTGGCTTTCAGCACGCACCTGTCTACCCCCACCTTGACGACTGCCACTATAAGAGGCACTACTTGTAGATGGCGAATGACTTGGTTGTAATGACGACTTAGGATAATCAAAAAGTTCACTACTGGAAGTGTGTTCTTGGTTAAACGATGTAACTGGTGAATGATGAGCGTGAGCGGCTGGCGAATTAACAAACTCAGCTTGAAGTGGCACCACAACTTGTTTAATAGCTTGTAAAATAAAGTCATGTACCAAACGACCTTGATGAAAACGTACCTCATGCTTTGCCGGGTGCACGTTAACATCCACTTGGCGTGGGTCTATATCTATGTAAATCACAAATCCGGGAAGTTCTTGCTCGCCACTGACCTCTTCAAATGCTTGACGAATAGCATGCAGAATAAGTTTGTCGCGCATCATACGATTATTGACATAGGTATACTGAGTAGTATTAGCCGATCCAACTGGCAATACCCAACCGTGTAGTTGCAACCCAGCCTCACCCGATTGAATATGCAATCCTTGCTCAGCAAACGCTTTACCCGCCACTTGTGCGACTCGCGTAATCGCTTGAGCGGGATCAGTTTTAGCGCGATACTGGCGCACCACTTTTTCATTATGGGTTAATGTAATTGATACATCAAAACGGCTCAGCGCAATACGCTTTATAAGCTCATCAATATGACTAAATTCGGTTTTTTCAGTGCGTAAAAACTTACGTCTTGCTGGGGTGTTAAAAAATAAATCTTTAACTTCAATTGTGGTACCGCTAGGGTGAGCAACCGGCTTTACCTCTACGGCCATATCTCGGCCTTGTGCAAAGGCTTGCCAAGCAGCTTCTTGATTTTCGGGTTTAGAGCTTAAGGTTAAGCGAGATACCGAACTAATAGATGCTAAGGCTTCCCCCCTAAAACCAAGAGAACAAATATTTTCTAGGTCGTCTAGGGACTTTAGTTTACTGGTTGCATGGCGGGAGAGCGCTAATGTGAGCTCATCCTTTGCAATACCCGCTCCATTGTCGCGAATACGAATTAACTTGTGGCCCCCGCGTTCAATATCTATTTGAATACGTGTCGCGCCTGCATCAAGGCTGTTTTCTACTAACTCTTTAACCACCGATGCGGGACGCTCAACAACTTCACCCGCCGCAATTTGGTTTGCTAAGCGCGCAGGTAATATTTCAATACTCATAACAACCTTAAATGTGTGCGCTTTTAAAATTAACTCTGAGGAATATCAAGTTCCTGACCAATAAATAGCGTATTTGAACTGAGCTTATTAACTTGTTTTATTTTACTGATACTCACGCCATATCGACCTGCCAACATGCTCAGTGACTCACCAGGGCGTACTTTATGTTTTGTTGGGTATTGAGACTTTAATGACGCAAACAGTGAGTCGTCAGGCGGGTTACGTAAATAGTAATTTTTAATTGAGGTAAACATGGCTTTAGCTAAGCGCTCTTGATGATTGGCACTTTTAAGCAGTCGCTCTTCACGTGGATTAGAGATAAACCCAGTTTCAACCAAAATAGACGGAATATCTGGCGACTTTAACACTGCAAGGCTGGCATGTTGCGGCTCTTTTTTATGAAGTTTAGCCACCTTTCGTAGCTCTTTAACTACTTCCTCAGCCACATTTAAGCCGGTTTTCATGGAGTGATCCATCGACATATCAAGCAAGGCTTGAGCTAAGTACTTTTCATTTGCAGCATCTTTAATTACATCGGCAGCACCGCCAAGTAACTCAGAGTGTTTTTCTTTATCCTCAATCCATTTACCAATTTCTGAATTGGCACGTCGCAGCGACAACACCCATACAGAAGCACCATTTGGCCCAGGGCTGGTAAACGCATCTGCATGAATAGAAACAAAAAAGTCTGCTTTTTTCTGACGTGCGCGGTTGGTACGTGTATTGAGTTTTACAAAGTAATCGCCACTGCGAACCATACGCGAAATCATGCCTCGCTCAGCATCAATCATCCGCTCTAAACGCTTGGCAATTTGCAGTGTAATGTCTTTTTCGTAAGTGCCTGTCGGGCCAATGGAGCCAGGGTCTTCACCGCCATGCCCTGCATCAATAGCAATTACAATATCGCGCTCTTGGCTTAATTGGCGTTTTTTAGCCGCCGTTTGCGCAGGGGTAATTGCACCTTTAGCTTGGCTTTTATCGTATAAATCTACCACCAATCTATTTTTATAAGGGCCTGTGGGGGCTAGTGCAAATATAACCGGTTTAACTGGCCCATTTAATTCAAACACTAAACGCACGCTGTGGTTATTTTTAGGTTTTGAGTAACGTAACTTACTAACAATTTGGTGTTTTGGTGGCACACCTGGCAATGTTTTCAACTCATCAGTGTTTTCTAAATCAACCACTAAACGGCTTGGATTTTTTAGCATAAAGTAGCTGAAATCGGGTTTATCGTCGAGATCAAACACCACCCGGGTGCTATCAGGGGATGGCCAGACACGCACACTATTAATAGTGTTTTGCGCCCACAATGGCAAGCTCACTGTAAAAACCATGAGGTAAATAAAAAGTTTAACTAAACCACGACTCATTTTGATAATCACTGCCTTAACTATTTTATTATCTATTATTTAGTTTTTCGACAATTGCTACACCACGCTCACTCGCACTGTTAATAACAATTTTACGCTCATCACCTACATAACTTAGCGTAGCATTTAGATCGGGAACAGGAATAAATTCTCCGCCTTTTTCCGGCCACTCAACAATACAAGTTGCCGTTTCTGAAAAATAATCACGAATTCCCATAAATTCAAGCTCTTCTGGGTCACCTAATCGGTATAAGTCAAAATGATAGACATTGCCACGCACAAGCTCGTAAGGTTCAACAAGTGTATAAGTGGGACTTTTAACCTTACCTGTATGACCAAAACCTTGCACTATACCGCGAGTAAATGTCGTTTTACCGGCCCCCAAATCACCATGCAAATAAATAACTGCGCCCTGTTCTATTATGGCAGCTAATTTATTACCCATAGCAACAGTGGCATTTTCATCGACTAAATGAAAATCAAAACTACACGACATGATTACCTCAAAATTTACGAAAAGCGCATATTTGTTAATCATACCAGATTATTTATTTAAGGTGATACTGCCTCTTTTTTAAAGATAAAAAAACCGGCCTGAGCCGGTTTTTAATTAGCATGAACTTTACAGCCCTAATTTCTTCTCAAGGTAGTGGATATTTGTACCACCGTTTTTGAAGTTTTCATCTGCAAGAATGCGTTTATGCAATGGCGTATTCGTTTTAATACCGTCGATTACCAGCTCATTGAGTGCATTACGAGCACGGGCAATAGCAACATCACGGTTTTCACCGTAAGTGATCAGCTTACCAATCATAGAATCGTAATGTGGCGGTACCGTGTAATCAGCATAAATATGGCTGTCCCAACGAATACCTAAACCACCAGCTGGATGAAAGCGGGTGATTTTACCTGGCGATGGAATAAAGGTTTCAGGGTCTTCAGCATTAATACGACACTCAATAGCGTGGCCACGAATAACAACGTCGTCTTGAGTGAATGATAATGGCTGACCAGCGGCAATTTTTAGCTGCTCTTTGATTAAATCCACACCGGTAACCATTTCAGTCACTGGGTGTTCAACCTGAATACGGGTATTCATTTCAATGAAGTAAAACTCGCCGTTTTCGTATAAAAACTCAAACGTACCTGCACCACGATAACCAATTTCGATACATGCACGTGTACAACGCTCACCAATGAACTTACGTACTTCTGCAGTAATCCCTGGTGCTGGCGCCTCTTCCACTACTTTTTGGTGGCGACGTTGCATTGAACAATCACGCTCACCTAGATGAACCGCGTTACCTTGACCATCGGCCAATACTTGTACTTCAATGTGGCGTGGGTTTTCAAGGAATTTTTCCATGTAAACCATGCTGTTGCCAAAGAACTGCTTAGCTTCTTGCTGCGTAAGCGCAATCGAGTTGATTAACTCAGCCTCGTTGCGTACAACACGCATACCACGACCACCGCCGCCGCCAGCTGCTTTAATAATTACCGGGTAACCAATACGCTTCGCAATTTGCATGTTGCGTTCTTTATCATCCGATACCGGACCATCAGAACCTGGCACACATGGAACACCGGCTTTACGCATCGCTTCGATAGCTGATACTTTGTCCCCCATTAGGCGAATAGTGTCGCCACGAGGACCAATAAATACAAAGCCACTTTGCTCAACTTGGTCGGCAAAGTCGGCATTTTCAGCAAGAAAACCATAACCTGGGTGAATAGCGACCGCATCAGTTATTTCAGCTGCGGCAATAATGCGTGGAATGTCTAAGTAACTTTCAGTTGCTGCTGGTTTACCAATACAGATGGTTTCATCTGCTAGTAATACGTGCTTAAGATCGCGATCCGCCGTTGAATGCACAGCAACCGTTTTGATCCCAAGCTCTTTGCAGGCGCGCAATATACGAAGTGCAATTTCACCTCGGTTTGCAATGACTACTTTATCTAACATGAGAGTTGGCCTTTTACGTTGCGCTATTATTCAATGATGAATAAAGGTTGATCAAATTCTACTGGCTCGCCGTTTTCTACTAAAATAGCTTTTACTGTACCGGCTTTATCTGACTCAATTTGGTTCATCATTTTCATTGCTTCAACGATACATAATGTGTCGCCAACTTTAACCTGTGAACCGACTTCAACATATGCTGGCGCTTCTGGAGAAGCTGCTGCGTAAAAAGAACCTACCATAGGTGATTTAACTTGGTGTCCTGTAGGACCTGCCGCTGGTACTTCAGACTCTGCTACAGGTGCTGCTGGTGCAACCGCAGGAGCGGGTGCTGGAGCATATTGCTGTGGAGCAAATTGCGCGTACGCAGGACCGGCACTCATGTTGTTACGGTTAATACGTACTGATTCTTCACCTTCAGTGATTTCTAGTTCTGCAATACCTGATTCTTCTACTAATTCAATTAGTTTTTTGATCTTGCGAATATCCATAAACGACCCGCCTATTAGTTTGTTAGTTTAAATTTAGTTTGAGTTTTGCAATCGGCTCACCGCTGCATGTAAAGCAGCGTGATAGCCCATTGCACCTAATCCACAAATAACGCCTTGCGCCACATCAGAAAAATAAGAATGATGGCGAAACGTTTCACGTGCATGCACATTACTTAAGTGCACTTCAAAAAACGGAATATCAACGCTTAGCAATGCATCACGTAATGCGACGCTTGTGTGCGTAAATGCTGCAGGGTTAATAATGATGTAATCAACCGCTTGCCAAGCATCATGAATGCGTTCAATGAGCGCTTGCTCACTATTACTTTGAAAATGCGTTAACGCCACATCTAAACTATTAGCAGCGCTGTTTAACTCGCTCATAATATGCTCTAAAGAGTGCGAACCGTACTTATCGGGCTCACGCTTTCCTAGCATGTTTAAATTTGGGCCATTTATAACTAAAATCTTTAATTTTGCAGCCATAATACGCGATATATCCTATAAGTAATGAGTTAAGCGGTTACTAACTAATTTTTCACTAAAAAGTAAGCTGAAAAAAGTAAGATAGCAACAATTTCTCACGTTAACCAACTATTATAGTGATTTCGAAGTAAATAGCAGCAAAATACTGGTCTAATCTCTATTTTGGGGACGAATCTTGAGGGGGGAATAATGGCACAACATTAACAATCATGTTGTGCCATATAGAATGGTTATTCAGCGCTGGCACGCACTGCAGCAAGGTGCTTAGCGAAATCATCCGCATTTAAAAAGCCAGTAACACGTTGTGCACTTAGCTCTTCACCTTGAGTATTGAAGAATAAAATACTCGGTAAACCAAACACTGAATATGCTTCCATTAGCTCAATTGTTTCATTATCGCTTTGGGTTAAGTCAATTTGAATCAGTTGGTAATGGCTAAACTCACTTTGTACTTGCGGGTCGGGAAAGGTGTAATGCTCAAACTCTTTACACGCTACACACCAGTCAGCGTATAAGTCCACCATAACCATGCGCCCTTCGCTATTTGCTTGTGATACGGCTTGTTTAAGCTCGGCTAAATTGGCAACGTGTTTAAACTCATTGCTTTGCGAGGTTGTTTGTAAACTCACGGCTTGTGTTGGCCAAAAATAGTTTTTGGTTAAATTAAAGCCAGTAAGCATCAATAAAACAGCCATAAACCACAATAAGGTTTTTAATTTGCCTTGAGTTTGGGCGCTTTGCCAATAATGGAAATAAAGCGCTGTGGCGATAGCTAATAAGCCTGCCATAAGCATAATAATTTCAATATCTATAATGCGCTCTAGCAAAATAAGTGGCACAACTAACATAATAAAACCAAATAAGGTTTTGACTTGTTCCATCCAGCCGCCAGCTTTCGGTAATAGCTTACCTCCCGATGTACCTAATAATAACAGCGGTAGCCCCATACCTAAACTCAGTACGTAAAGTGTTAGCCCGCCTACTAGGTAATCGCCGCTTTGTGCCACAAATAATAATGCGGCTGATAAAGGCGCTGTAGTACAAGGAGATGCAATAAGCCCTGATAAAACCCCCATCAAGAACACCCCAATATAGTTACCGCCTTTTTGGTTGTTGCTCACTTGGGTTAGCTTGTTCATCATGCCGCTGGGTAACTTTATTTCGTACCAACCAAACATCGACATAGCCAGCAGTACAAACAATAAGCTAAAGCTAATTAATACATATGGATGCTGTAAATAGCCTTGCACTTGCCCGCCTAACGCAGCAACCACAAGCCCTAATGCTGCATAGGTAACCGCCATGCCTTGAATATAAACAAATGATAGGGCAAATGCTTTTTTGGTAGATAGGTTCTTTTGACCCGCAATTAAGCTAGATAAAATAGGGAACATCGGAAATACACACGGTGTAAATGCCAAACCTACACCCACGGCAAAGAAAATAGCTAAGTTAACCATTAAGCTTTGGCTGGCTAACTGCTCTGTAAATGTGAGCTCTTTATCAGGTGTTGATGCAGTTGCTGGTTTTTCTGCAGATTGACTAAGTGCTGCAAATGCACTGCTTGCTGCGGTATTGTCATTAGTATTAGTTTCACTTGCCAGTACACTTAATGGAATGCTGATGATTTCAGGTGGATAACACAGCCCTGCTTTTGCACAGCCTTGATAACGCACCTTAACAACGCCATCTTCACTCACATTACTTAGTTTGCTGATAACGCTAAGAGAATTAAAAAACACCTCAGTTTTGCCAAAAAATTCATCTTCAATTATTTCACCAGCGCCCAACTCAGGCACGTCAATGCTGGCATCTTTGGCAATAATTTCTATTTTATCTTTATATAGGTAATAGTCATCAGCGATATCCCAACCAACAAATAACGTACTTCCTTGCTGGTCAAAATCAAATACAAACGCTTCATTTACCGGTAAAAATGTGTGCTGAGTCGGTTTTAGAAAATCATCAAGGGTATTTTGTGCCGCCCAAGCAGGCGCCATTAATACGCTTAATAAAAAAAATAAAATAAAGCGCATTAATGAAGCACCTCGTCCATCCAATTAAAGTAAGCCAAGTTACCCGTTGCTACATCAACAACTTGTATTTCTGGTACTTCGTAGCTGTGAAGATCTTTTAAGGTTAAAAATACATCGTTCATTTTGTCAGCCTTAGTTTTAATTAGCAGCTTTACTTCAGTTGCTTCAGCTACTTCACCTTCCCATATGTAAATAGAAGTCATGGCCGGTAAAATATTTACACAAGCAGCTAATTTCTTCTCAATTAGCGCCATAGCCAATAAACGGGCTTCATCGTTATCTTTGCAAGTGGTAAAAATAAGTTTAAATTGCGTTGTCATAGTGAACCTTTACTTGTTTACGGGGGTCTAGCCCCATAGTAGCTGATAGCGGGTATAATGTGTAGACACGAACTCTGTCTGCATTTTGGGTCTTTGCAGTAAATTGATTTAGACCCGCTACCTATAACTTTACTAACATTAACGTTTATTACTTACTCTTATTAGCTTGAAAATAGACCCGACAACCCTCACTTATATTTCATTAGCACCTTAATAAGTGTCATTTTTTTAGAGAGTCTTATGTTTAGAATTTTATTTTTGCTGTTTATCATCATCCCTATTATTGAAATTGCCTTACTAATTCAGGTTAGTGACGTGATAGGTGGCTTTGCAACAATCGCTTTAGTGGTACTAACCGCCATTGTGGGTGCAAAAATGGTGAAACAGCAAGGAATGGGCGCACTACAAAACGTACAAATGCAAATGGCTCAAGGGCAAATGCCTGCTAAAGAATTGTTTACCGGTATTTGCGTAATTATTGCAGGGGTACTTTTATTAACACCCGGCATTATGACAGATGTATTTGGCTTACTACTCCTTACCCCTGCTATTCGTAACAAATTAGCTGCAGGACTTGCTAGCCAAGCAACTGTAAGAATGAGCGCCAGCATGCATCAAACTGGCACTTCAGGGTTTTCGCAAACTCATCAATCAATGCATCACGAGCAAGATGAAAACCGCCCTAAGACCATAGATGGTGAATACGAGCGAAAAGATTAAAAATTTATCATTTTTTCTCTTGGAATTTTTCACTCCACCCCCATTAATGAAAGCAAATTAGATACACTTTTTTCTGTACTGTTCAGAAACTGTTAGGAGAACTAAAAACATGAACATTCGTCCTTTACAAGATCGCGTAATCATCAAGCGTCTAGAAGAAGAAACCAAGTCTGCTGGCGGTATTGTATTAACTGGCTCTGCAGCTGAAAAATCAACTCGCGGAGAAGTTGTTGCCGTAGGTAATGGTCGCGTTTTAGAAAACGGTGACGTTCGAGCATTAGAAGTGAAAGCCGGTGACACTGTGTTATTTGGCTCATATGTTGAAAAAACAGAAAAGATCGAAGGTCAAGAGTACCTGATCATGCGTGAAGACAATATTTTAGGCATTGTAGGCTAAACCTACTTTTCGTTTAACACACATTTTAAGAATTTAGAGGAAATTAAACATGGCAGCAAAAGAAGTACTGTTTGCAGGCGACGCACGTGCAAAAATGCTAACTGGCGTAAATATTCTAGCAAATGCAGTAAAAGTAACATTAGGCCCTAAAGGTCGTAACGTTGTATTAGACAAATCATTTGGCTCTCCTGTGATCACCAAAGATGGTGTATCTGTAGCAAAAGAAATCGAACTTGAAGACAAGTTTGAAAATATGGGCGCACAAATGGTTAAAGAAGTAGCGTCTAAAGCAAATGATGCTGCTGGTGACGGTACCACTACCGCAACTGTGCTTGCTCAGTCTATTGTAAACGAAGGTCTTAAAGCGGTTGCTGCGGGTATGAACCCAATGGATCTTAAGCGCGGTATTGATAAAGCAATCATTGCTGCAGTTGCAGAACTTAAAGCGCTTTCTGTTCCATGTGCTGATACTAAAGCGATTGCACAAGTAGGTACTATTTCAGCTAACTCTGATAAAGAAATTGGTGAAATCATTGCTGATGCAATGGAAAAAGTAGGCCGTAACACAGGTGTTATTACGGTTGAAGAAGGGCAATCACTTGAAAACGAATTAGATGTTGTAGAAGGCATGCAGTTTGACCGTGGTTACTTATCTCCATACTTTATCAACAACGCTGAAAAAGGCGCGGTTGAGCTAGATAACCCATTTATCTTACTTGTAGATAAAAAAATATCTAACATCCGTGAATTATTACCAACATTAGAAGCGGTTGCTAAAGCAAGTAAACCTCTGCTCATCATCGCAGAAGACCTTGAAGGTGAAGCGTTAGCGACACTAGTAGTGAATAACATGCGTGGTATTGTAAAAGTATCAGCGGTTAAAGCACCTGGTTTTGGCGATCGCCGTAAAGCAATGCTACAAGATATCGCGGTATTAACTGGCGGTACTGTGATTTCTGAAGAAATCGGCCTTGAGCTTGAAAAAGCAACAGTTGAAGACTTAGGGACAGCTAAACGCGTAGTAATCACTAAAGACGACACAACAATCATTGATGGTGCTGGTGAAGAAGACGGTATTAACGGCCGTGTTGCACAAATCAAAGCACAAATTGAAGAAGCGACTTCAGACTACGATAAAGAAAAGCTACAAGAGCGCATGGCTAAATTAGCTGGCGGTGTTGCAGTAATCAAAGTAGGTGCCGCTACTGAAATTGAAATGAAAGAGAAAAAAGATCGTGTTGAAGATGCATTACATGCAACTCGCGCAGCGGTTGAAGAAGGTGTTGTACCAGGTGGCGGTGTTGCCTTAGTGCGTGCTGCTAGCAAATTAGCAGATTTACTAGGCGATAACGAAGACCAAAACCACGGTATTAAAGTGGCACTTCGCGCGATGGAAGCACCACTTCGTCAAATCGTTACAAACGCAGGCGACGAAGCATCTGTTGTTATTAACGCAGTGAAAGGCGGTGAAGGTAACTACGGTTACAACGCAGCCACTGGCGAATACAACGACATGATTGAAATGGGTATCCTAGATCCAACGAAAGTAACCCGTTCTGCATTACAATTTGCAGGATCGATTGCCGGTCTAATGATCACCACAGAAGCAATGGTCGCTGAAATTCCTAAAGAAGAAGCGGGCGCTCCTGATATGGGTGGCATGGGCGGAATGGGTGGTATGGGCGGCATGATGTAAATCATTCCCTCACACACCTAGCTCAAATAAAACCCAGCTTCGGCTGGGTTTTTAGCAATAGAGATAAAATAAATTCACTAAGACAACAATAAAATTATCTCAGTGTATTCCAATGCAACTGAGTTCCTGCAAGCTATACCCAGAGTAAATTTTATTTAACATGATTAAGGATATTAAGTTGAATACTAAACCTGAAATAATCATCTCATCACTGGATGCAGATCGATTGTATGCGCTAATGGAATCATTACCTGCGAACAGTTTTGCGGGTGAAAAAGAACTTGAAGCAGAACTTGGTAGAGCTAACATAGTGGAGCCACACGAAGTTCCCTCAACCGTGGTAACCATGAATTCAACAGTGAACTTTGTTGTTGAGTCTACAGGTGAGGAGTTTACTTTAACGCTTGTTTACCCGAAGAATATTGACTCAAGTGGCAACAAAATATCAATCTTAGCCCCTGTTGGTAGTGCATTACTTGGCCTTTCACAAGGAGATCAAATTGAATGGCCAAAGCCAGGCGGTGGGTTAATAACAGTAGCTATTAAAGAGGTAACTTATCAACCAGAAAGAGCTGGCGAGCTTCATAGATAGACTTCTAAATCCTCATAATTTTAAATTAATAAACAAATTTATATAAAAAATCCAAGCAAGGCTTGGATTTTTTTATTAAGTCACTGCTGACTAATGTCGTATAGCCTTTGTGCTTGACTATTAGAGGCTTTACTTACTTCTCTAAAGTCTTCGGCATCGGCAGCATTTTGCCCTGATATTTCTCGGATCCGTTCCGCTAGTTTTTTAACATTGACGGTTACTTGAGCCTGTTCTTCAGTGGCTACGGCAATACTTGCTGAGCGCCCTTTAATGTCGTTAAATGCATCGACTATATTTTCATATTGCGTGCGTGTTGTATTTGAACGATCATTGACCACTTCTGAGAACTCTCGGCATTCTTGAATAACACTGACTCCTTTTGCAGCCGCTTGTTGTAACTGACTTATCATGGTTTCAATTTCACCAGCTGATTGTTGCGTTCTTTGTGCCAGTGTTCTAACTTCATCAGCAACGACCGCAAACCCCCTTCCAGAATCACCAGCACGAGCAGCCTCAATAGCAGCATTAAGCGCAAGCAAATTAGTTTGCTCAGAGATATTCATAATCACATCTAATACCGAACCAACCTGCTGTGAATCTTCAGAGATTTGTGATATTGCATTGGACGACTCAGTTAGTTTATTGAACAACAGCTGGATAGATTCTGCGTTTTGTTCAATAACATTAAATCCAGAGTTTACAAGATCTGATGACTTAGCGGTAATATCTGCAACGCCACCAATATCTTCTGATGCCGATGAAGCCGCTATCGACATTTCATTGATAGCCGTGGCTAACAGTTCATTTTCTTGCATTAGTTCATGTGCGCGTTGCTGACTATTACTACTCAAGTTATCAATAGATTCAGCATTGTTTTTTACTGAGGCCGCCTCTTCTTTAATCAGCCCAAGAATTTTAATAAGATGATCACCGTAATCATTAATTGCTTCGCAAAGATGACTCATTTCATCATCCCCCGATATTGGTAATTTAGAATCTGTTTGCCCTTGCATTAATGACCTAACTTGCGCCGAAGTCTGCTCTATTTGCTCAACTAATCGCTTACCAAAGACTAATAATGCCGATATAAATATAACAATGAGTACAATGAATGAACCATACAAATAATATGTCAGCGTATTAGCTGCTTTTTTTGCAATCGCTGTTGGGATTATCACGCCAGAGCGCCACTTTTGCTCCGGCAGTGAGAATGTCACTAGAATTGAGCTATCCCCCTTTATGACACCAGAACTAAACTCTGCTACGAGTCTATCTTCATTTTTCAAGGCGTTAACTAAAGGCTGTAAAGAGCTATCTTTACTTACAGCTTGTGAAAAATTTAGCATGGCTAAATTCGTATCTCTAAATGCAGGAATAGAAACAAACTGCTGCGCACTATCAATAATAAAACTGTAGGTACCGGTTGCTTGGTTTTCAGCAAGTAGTGACTTTTCAATATGAGAAAGCTCTATATCTAAAGTAGCGACTCCCCAAAACTGATTATTACGCTCAATTTTAACGGAACAAGTTACCATAGGCACATTCGAGACTGCATCAACATAAGCCTCAGACCAAACACATACGCCTGGTTGAGCGTTAGCAGCACTTGTATACCAGCTTTCTTGTTGATATGGACTGCTATCAGCTTGGTTGTAGTCATCTAATAAAGTGTATTGACCATTATCGCCCTTAGCCCAAAACAAAGATGCCCTTTGTGCTGATGCATCTAACATATTTGGCTCTGGCCATATTCCACCACCGGCAATACCTGTACCACTAGCAATTAACGGTGCCAAATTTTTAATAAATTGATCTTTATCAAGGGGAAGTGTTTGAGCAACAACAGATAAGCTTTTAGTTAATGCTGCACTTTTTCCTAAATCCTTAGCAAATGATTCTCCGATTACTTTAGCCTGTAACTTAGCTGCAGAAATAGCTTCATTTTTTATAATTGGCGTTATCACCCATTGCATAATTCCGGTTAAAACGAGCAAAGAGAAAACGATAAGTAATAAGCTTCCCGCATACATTTTTTTCTGTATTAACATTTTTAACCTCAGTTACAACCAAACAGCGTTAACTAAGTATAAGAAGGTTAATGGATTTATCAAAAAAAGAACAAAATTAATATGAATGCTTTTATCTTATGGTTTTATATTATTAATTAACCGCCTCACTATACAAAACAGATCGCTAGGTAGCATACCTCGCTCTCCATTTTTTTGCCCAGCAATATCACCCGCTTTAGCATGCAGTGTAACACCATAGCAAGTCGCCTCAGCACAATCTAACCCTTGAGCAAGTAATGCCCCTACAATACCAGTAAGAACATCACCGCTACCGCCAACAGCAAGCGCAGGGCTTCCTTCTTCACAAACCCAAGTATGCTTACCATCGGCTATTAAAGTTCCTGCGCCTTTTAAAACACAAACTGCTGAGTAACGTTTAGCACATTGTTGAACATAGCTGAACCGATCAGACTCTATCTCCCCAGTCGACACCTTTAATAATCGAGAGGCTTCGCCCGGATGCGGGGTAAGTACACACCGCGTGGGCATTTTCGGTGAAGCTTGTTTAGCGAGTAAATTAAGTGCATCAGCATCAATAACTAAAGGCATATTATTATGTGTACAATACTCAATGACTTGATTAAAGGTATTTTGCGCCCATTCGTCTTGTCCAAGGCCTGGGCCAATAACAGCACAGCTTGCCCACTCCAATGCGTGTTGCAAGTTATTACTACTTACCATAAGCTCTGGTCGGCCAAAACTGACTGGCATAATTGAGCTTTCATGGGTATGCACTCTGACCATTCCAGCACCAGCTCTAAGCGCTGCCTCGCTTGTTAAGCTGATAGCACCTGCCGTTCCTTGATTCCCACCAATACACAGTAATTTTCCATAACTACCTTTATGACTATTCAAAGCACGTGGGCCTAAGCCTTTAAAACTATTGATATTAATAAGCTTACCCGAAGGGCTTGCTAATTCTACGAATGACTCGCCAATAGCCAAGTCATCAAAGATAAGTTCACCAACATACTGTTTACCCGCAGCCGTTGTTAACCCTTGTTTTACCCCTACAAAAGTAATTGTTTTAGTGGCTTTAATTGCAATACCTAAAGGTTGGCCTGTATCAGCATTTATACCTGATGGCACATCAATACTGAGTATTGGTTTAGTGCTTTCATTCGCCGCTTTAATTATAGTGGCAACATTATCGCGTACCGTATTTTCAAGACCAGTGCCCAGTAATGCATCAATGATTACATCACACTCATCGAGTGCATCAGCGCTAAAGTTACAAATTTCACCACCGGCATCAATCCAGCGCTTTTGTGCTTTTGCAGCATCGCCGGTTAATTCTTTATTTTCATCTACGGCACACACCACTACATGTCTATCGGCTTGTTTAATAAGGCTAGCCGCAATATAGCCATCTCCTGCGTTATTGCCACTCCCTACGAGTACTAGAGTCTGCTGTGCATTGAATGATTTCCAATTTAAAAATGCGGCATGCCCCGCTCGTTCCATTAGGGTAAACAGATCACAACCACTGGCTTTTGCAGCATTACCCTCATGCTCTCTTATTTGCTGTGCTAAATATACGAATTGCTTAACGCTGGAAGATGAAGGTAATAACGACATGATAGGCTCTATAAAAATAAGTGTTGATTAAGTAGACTTTGGGCTCATTGGTTTTTTTTCAAGTAAGATCAGAAATGTATCAATCAGAATAAGGGCGCAACCCCCTTATTTGAGTATTTATTACCAATTTATATGGATTTGCTACCTGATGCTGATACGTTATTCTTAGCGACAACGCAATAGAATGTCGCGGTCCCTACAGCGGTAGAGTATATATTAGGCTCTGAGGTGGTCGTCGCATTCTTTTACCCATAGGTTTCGAGATACTCAACCCATGATACAGTGGTCAAGTTAACGCTGTGCAGCTGATAGCTGACGGCTGATAGCTAATATTTTTACTTTCCTGCAGACGTAAAAAAGCCCGACTATTTCTAGTCGGGCTTTCTTTAATTTGGAGCCTGGT